>Ga0207422_1000033_pt1 | contig 661097 bp, 599 predicted proteins | sample MarCyaLeptolynsp_FD_187757 | JGI IMG/M metagenome (GOLD analysis project Ga0207422, IMG submission 187757) | Marine cyanobacterial communities from Panama - species 1 Leptolyngbya sp. (SPAdes) | ecosystem: Environmental > Aquatic > Marine > Unclassified | place: Panama: Panama City | collected... | reverse complement strand
CATCCATTTCATAGAAGTCCTGGACTTCACGTGCAGCTGACCGCGGATGCTTTAATCCCCGCGCTGCTTTGATGGCTCTTGCAACGCCATCCCAGTCGCCCGCGAGGCATAATTCATGCGGAGCGTCGTGATGGCCGAGGGCGATATAGTCATTTGCCAGACAATCGTCCGCCCAGGCATTTCCCGGCCCGAGTTTGATGTACCGCACCGCACTGGGCGCGATCATGTTGGCTTGCACTCTATTAGTCTCATTCATGTGCGCTGTGGAGCCATGCGCGAAGGCAGAAGTCAACTGACAAATGAGACTTATAGGCTGTAGATCTTTAAACTGCAGCGCGGTCCTTAGAAATCATGAAGATTTTGATCGAAGTCGGACGGCTCATCCGTAAGCACCGAAACTCAAAAGGCTGGAGCCAGGAGGAACTTGCGGACCGTGCTGGTTTACACAGGACGTTCATTTCCAGCATTGAGCGCGGGGTGCGCAACCCGACCGTGACGTCACTTCATCGAATCGCCTCGGCAATGGGGCTAACCGTTAGTGATTTGATGGATGGGCTGCGTATAGGCCGGGGTTGAGACCCGGCGACACTCGAAAATTCCCCAATATGGGAAATCACTGACAGCACCTTCAGATCGATCGCTCCGGATCACATCACACTCAGCGCGCGACCCACAGCATTAATTGCTGCGGGCTCACTCACAAGCGCGCGATTTGAATAGTAGATGAAGCCCGATAAGAATTGCTCGTCATCTTCATAGCGGATCTGCGCATTTCGATTGTCCAGGAAGCTTCGATTGCTTTCAACTTCCTGGATGGCTTCGTAAGCTTGTGCGATTATGAGCAATTCGGTTGGGTCGATCTCTGCGATCACACCAGCGTCGGTTGCGATCCGGTACGCAATGTTCGTAATCTCCGGAAATTGGAGCTGCGGCAGCGAATTGGGTAATTCTTGGGTTTCCGACAATTCTGCCAGCGCGTCATTGTAAGCCGCCAGGCCACCTTCTCGCGTCCCTACAACGGATTGTAGCGACTGAAGATTAGCCTCGAGTTCGGCCTTGACGAGCCCCATGACAGATTCTGCTTTCCGGCGATCATTCAAGTCTTCCCGCCATTGATCGGCAGCAAATGCGAGCAGCACGCTGCAGAATATGGCCACGGCTTCGATCAATATCATCGAGATACGCGTACGCTTGGAATTCATGATCAATATCCTCAAGTAAGACTGTGCGAGTTGCCACCACTTGAATGTACATCAAACGTTGATCGCTACGATCTCCGTCGAGGAATTTTGGTAATTGGGCTGAATGCAGAGAATCTGGCTTTGCTGGCGAACGCGTTGAACCATGCCCCAAAAGGGAGTCTCTTAATGACCTTTACTCATGAATTCACATTGTATGATCAATTTTCGATCATCATTCGGGAAATTAGGCTGCGTCCAATCAAATAGGAATGAGACTCATGCCAGACGGTCAACACGCTGCTCCCACTCTGAAAGCCAAAGACCAACCAGCGCTCGGTAGCTTCAACTGGAGCGATCCATTTCTGCTCTCAGATCAACTAACTGAAGACGAGCGCATGATCTGTGAAACCGCATCCGCATTTGCCAACGAGCATTTGGCACCGAAGGTCATCAAGGCCTACGCGAACGAAACGGCTGACCGAGATGTCTTCTACAAAATGGGCGAATACGGCCTGCTCGGCGCAACTCTACCCGAAGCTTATGGCGGCGTCGGCGCCAGCTATGTCGCCTACGGATTGATTGCCCGCGAAATTGAACGTGTGGATTCCGGATATCGTTCCATGATGTCTGTTCAATCTTCGCTAGTGATTTACCCGATTTATGCATACGGATCGGAAGCGCAGCGGCAAAAGTATCTGCCGGGATTGGCCAGCGGCGACCTTGTCGGCTGCTTTGGATTGACCGAGCCAGACGCAGGCTCAGACCCGGCCGGCATGAAGACCAAGGCCGTCAAGGTAGACGGTGGCTACAAGCTTTCAGGATCCAAGATGTGGATCTCGAACGCGCCCATTGCTGATGTGTTCGTTGTCTGGGCAAAGTCTGACGCTCACAATGGCAAGATCCGGGGCTTTATCCTCGAAAAAGGCACGGCGGGTCTGTCCGCTCCAAAAATCGAGGGCAAGCTGAGCCTGCGGGCTTCCGTAACGGGCGAGATCGTCATGGACGATGTTTTTGTGACGGAAGATCAGCTGCTTCCAAATGTTGAAGGGCTGAAAGGTCCTTTCGGCTGCCTCAACCGCGCGCGATACGGCATCGCCTGGGGCGTCATGGGCGCGGCAGAATTTTGCTGGCACGCGGCGCGGCAATACGGGCTCGATCGGCATCAATTTAACAAGCCACTGGCCGCGACACAGCTTTTCCAGAAAAAACTCGCAGATATGCAAACCGAGATCACGCTTGGCCTGCAGGCAGCATTGCGTGTCGGACGATTGTTTGACGAAGCAATCGCTGCGCCTGAAATGATCTCGCTGATCAAGCGGAACAATTGCGGCAAGGCACTCGACATTGCGCGACAGTCCCGCGACATGCATGGTGGCAACGGGATATCGGAAGAGTTCCAGGTAATCCGCCACATGGTCAATCTGGAAACCGTGAACACTTATGAAGGCACGCATGATGTTCACGCTCTAATTCTCGGGCGTGCCCAAACAGGACATCAGGCCTTTTTCTAATCATGAGCAGTGATCGCGCAGAAGTCGTCCATAAAAATTTTCTGAACCGGGTGCAGTCAGGTGCCTTGCCCGAACCGGTTCGCGATTTGGATTTGTCCGCCTCCAATCTGGAGGCACACGAGTTGCTGAGCCTTTTTGATGCTCAATTGCTCAGTCGCCATCTCGATCGCATATCTCGAAAACTTCAGGCTCGCGGTGAAGGGTTCTACACGATCGGATCGTCCGGACACGAAGGAAATGCCGCCATCGCCTGGGCATTGCGACCCGACGATATGGCTTTCCTGCATTATCGCGATGCTGCATTTCAGATTGCGCGATCGCTTCAGGTTCCAGGTTCCACGCCCTTGTGGGACATGCTGTTGAGTTTCTCGACGGCGAAAGAGGATCCGATTTCCGGTGGTCGGCACAAGGTGCTAGGATCCAAACGTCTCGCCATTCCACCGCAAACCTCAACCATTGCTTCGCATCTTCCAAAAGCCGTTGGCGCGGCGTTCAGTGTCCCTCTCGCGAAACGCATAGCACCTGAACACCAGGCAATCGCCGATGACGGTTTGGTGGTTTGCACGTTTGGCGATGCGTCACTCAATCACTCCACGTCGCAGGGCGCGCTCAATACGGCGAGTTGGACAGCTTACCAAAATTCGCCTCTTCCGATCCTTTTCGTGTGCGAGGACAATGGCATCGGGATCTCCACCAAAACACCCTCAGACTGGGTCGAGGCGTCCGCCAAGTCTCGCCCGGCGCTGAAATACTTCCAGTGCAATTCGCTCGACACAGTGGACGCCTATGAAACGGCGCGAGCAGCTGCTGACTATGTGCGCAAGCGCAAGAAGCCCGCTTTCCTGCACAGCAAATGCATCCGCCTTTACGGTCATGCGGGACCAGATGCACAGGGTGCCTATTTATCAAAACAGGAAATCGAAGAGACCGAAGCGCAAGATCCATTGCTGCATACGGCCGCGCGCCTCATCCGCGAGGGTTTGCTCTCAAAAGATGAAGTCATCGCGCGATACAATGATTGCAATTCACGCGTCGAACGCGTTGCGGAGCAAGCCATCCAGCGCCCGCGATTGGAAACCTCGGAAGAGGTCATGGAAAGCCTCATACCGCCGGCGCGCCAAAACGCGCCGACAAAGTCAGCGCCAAAAGCGACGCGCGAAGCTTGCTTTGGCAGCGCCGACCTCCGGGCCATGTCACAACCTCAGCACATGGCGAAGCTGATCAACTTTGCACTGACTGACCTGATGCTCGAACACAATGAGATCATCATGGCAGGCGAAGATATTGGTCGCAAAGGCGGCGTCTATGGCGTCACGCAGCGCTTGCAGCAGCGTTTTGGCATCCATCGTATGATTGACACGCTGCTGGATGAGCAAGCCATTCTCGGCCTGGGCATTGGCGCAGCGCACAATGGATTGTTGCCGATGCCAGAGATCCAGTTTCTGGCTTATGTTCACAACGCGATCGACCAGCTGCGTGGTGAAGCCGCATCCCTTCCCTTCTTCTCGAATGGTCAGTTTACCAACCCCATGGTCGTGCGCATCGCTGGCCTTGGATATCAGCGCGGGTTTGGCGGCCATTTCCACAATGAGAACACAGTAGCCGCCCTTCGTGATATTCCCGGTCTCATACTCGCTTGTCCTTCGAACGGTCGAGACGCCGCCCTGATGCTGCGTGAAAGTGTGCGCTTGGCAAAAGAGGAGCAACGCCTGGTTGTGTTCCTTGAACCCATCGCTCTGTACATGGTCCGCGATCTTCACGAAAAAGGCGACAATGGCTGGACATTCGACTATCCGGCGCCAAACAAAAAAGACGAGATCAAACTTGGCGATATTGCCTGTCATGGCGACGGGAATGACATCGCCATTGTGACCTATGGAAATGGTGCCTACCTCTCTTTGCAAGCGCAAAAGATCTTGGCCGATCAGCACAATATCAATGTCCGCGTGATCGATATGCGTTGGCTGTCACCGATACCGAAGCAAGCCATACTGGATGCAGCGAAAGGCGCGGATCGTGTGCTGATCGTCGACGAATGCCGCGAGCAAGGGTCGCACAGCGAAGCGCTCCTGGCTCTGTTTTCCGAACAGGCTCATGTGCATGCGACACGGATCGTCGCTGATGATTGCTACATCGCGACGGGCCCCTCGTATGGCGCAACAATGCCGAGCCGGGATGAAATCGTCGAAGCAGCCATCAAGCTCGCGCCGAAACGCAAAGGAAAAAGTGCGGCATGACCCAGAAGAAACAATCGGCCCTGGTCGTCTGCCCTGGACGCGGTGTCTACAATGCGTCCGAGCTTGGTTATTTCGCCAAGCATCACGCTGACAAGACCAACCTGCTCAAAGAGTTTGACGAACAAAGGCGAACCGCCGGGCAGATCCCCATCGCCGAATTGGACTCAGCCGAGCGGTTTTCAATGTCCAAGTTCACGCGCGGGGATAATGCGTCGGGCCTGATCTATGCCTGCTCCTATGGTGACTTCCTCAGCATCAATCGCGACGAGTTTGAGATTGTCGCGGTGACTGGAAACTCGATGGGCTGGTACACCACGCTCGCTTGCGGCGGCGCCCTCGCTGCAGAAGACGGATTTCGCACCGTGAATACGATGGGCACGATCATGCAAGAGCAATTGATTGGCGGGCAACTCATCTATCCGATCGTGGATGCGGACTGGAAGGAAAACCCGTTTGTCAAAAGGAAAGTCCTGAAGCTGGTTGAGGAGACACCTGACCTGTATGTTTCGATCCTGTTGGGTGGCATGATCGTGCTCGCAGGCACAAAGGAAGCGCTCTCAATCGCCGAAAACGCGCTCGATCCTGTACAGAACCGCTTTCCGATGCGCCTGGCCAATCACGCGGCGTTTCACTCACCTCTGTTACTGCCGAATTCGGATTCTGGTCGCGCCGCTCTGCCCGCTTCGATGTTCGAGCAGCCCCACACACCCATTATCGATGGGCGCGGTCATGTTTGGTCACCCGGGGCCTGCGACTTGAATGCCTTGTGGGACTATACGTTCGGCGCGCAAGTCGTGGAGGCCTATGACTTCACGCGCGCGGTTCAAACGGGCTTGAAAGAGTTTGCACCCGATTGCGTAATCGTCCTCGGACCTGGCAACACGCTCGGCGGTGCCACAGCGCAGTCCATTCTGTTTCAGAATTGGATGGGAATGGCGACCAAGGCCGACTTCTCCGCGAAGCAGTCAAACAGCCCATACCTGCTCGCGATGGGACATGAGGATCAGAGAGAACGCGTCACTCACGCACTGAAAGCGGCGGCCTAAAACCTGCAGTCCGCGCTGAGAATTGCGTTCGCCCCCCATTGGTAGATCATTGACTTTGGAAACCTCAATTGTTCCTGGTGTGCGCGTTGCGGCAACATTGGCAGTTCCGCTGGGTCTTCGCCGATCAAAGCTTGAGCGCACATCTTGCCAAACACTGTTCCGGGACCGATGCCTCGCCCTGAATATCCAAAAACGGAATAACCATTGGGCCCTAGTTCGATGATTTTCGGAATGTGACCCGAAACCATGGCGATCTTACCATGCCAGGCGAAATCGAACGAAACTGATTCCAGTTTGGGAAAAAACCGCGCGATTTTCCGACGCGCCCAATCCGTGCGAATGCGACCTTGCCCAAGTGAACCGACACTTCCCAGGACCAGTCGACCTTGCGCGTCAAACCGGTACGAAGACATGACTTTAGCGGTGTCCCAGCACCCCTCATTGCCGCGCAGAATATCGCCGCGAAGGTTGTCGCTCAGAGGTTCCGTGGCCAGCTGGAAGTAATGCACCGGAACGAATTGCGGTTTTGCACAGCCAGCCATTCCTTGCGCGTAAGCATTGGTTGCGACCAGCAATCTGGCCGCATCAATAGATCCATGCTGCGTCTGAACGCGCCAGTATTCATCACGGCGCTCGACTCGAATGGCCGCGCTGTTCTCGTATATGTCGGCCCCCGCGTTCTCGGCAGCTGCCGCCAGGCCGATGCCGTATTTCAGGGGATGCAGGGTCCCCGCAGCAGGATCAAAGAGCGCCCCTAAAATTTGATCCGTACCAACGCGAGACCGAGCTTCGGAGGCGGTTAAGATCGAGACCGCTCCACCGCGCTCATTTATCTGCTTCGCTCGCTCCCGAAGCCCGCGTTCGCCAGCGCGTGAATGGGCGCATTGAAGCGTCCCATTACGTACCGCGTCACAGTCAATCTTTTGCGACTCAATCAGCGAGAAGACAATATCTGGTGCGTGCATAAGCGCATTGTTCAAACGGCTGCCAGAGGATTTTCCCATCTGGTTTTCCACGCGCTTCGGTGACAACCACAATCCAGCGTTCACCAACCCTACATTGCGCCCGGATCCACCGTTGCCGACTTCACCTGCCTCAAGAAGTGCGACCCGCGCGCCTTCAGAAGCAGCGTGTAAGGCTGCTGAGCAACCGGTATAGCCACCACCGATTATTGCAAAGTCGACCGTTTTACTTTGCGCGAGTGTTGGATATTTTCGCCGCTGCGCTGTTGCGCTCCACAGTGATTGCCGCCGGTCAGTCAGCGATCGAACCATCAGTGCTCCAGTTCGGAAATTGCCGCCGCGATGCGGTCCAAAGCAGCCTTCAACTCGCTCTCGGATGCAGCATAAGACACCCGAAAATATGGCGAGACGCCAAAGGCAGACCCGGGGACCACGGCGACAAACGCACGATCCAGCAAATATCGACACAGGGCACTATCTGTCTCAATCTGACCACCAAGTGGCGTTTTGCGGCCAAGCAAACTCTGACAGTTCACATACGCGTAGAATGCCCCGTCCGGCTTGTCACAGGATAGGCCCTCTATCTGATTAAACCGATCCACGATGTAGTCGCGGCGTTCGCAGAAGCTGTCCCGCTGCGTGAGGAGGCAGTCTTGCGACCCGCTCAATGCTTCGGCAGCGGCCGCTTGCGAGATCGAGCTCGGTGCAGACGTTGAATTGCTTTGGATGACGGACATCGCTTTGATCAGATCCGCCGGGCCGGCGCCAAAACCCAACCGCCAGCCGGTCATCGCGTAGGCTTTTGACACTCCATTCACAATCAGGCAGCGCGACCTCAGTCGCGGCTCCGCCGCCGCCGGCGTTATGAACTGAGCGCCTTTATAGACAATATGCTCGTAAATATCGTCGGCCATGATCCAGACATCTGGATGGTCGAGCAGTATGTTGAGTAAAGGTTGGTAGTCGGCCTCAGAATAGACCGCTCCCGACGGATTGGACGGCGAGTTGAACAGTATCCACTTCGTTCGCTTGCTCAGGGCCGCCTTTAACTGTGCCGGCACCATCTTGAATCCATTCTGCTCCGTACAAGGAACGATTACCGGATGTCCGCCTGCAATTTTGATCAGATCTATGTAAGACGTCCAATATGGCGCTGGCACAATGACTTCATCACCAGGATTAATTGTCGCCATGAACGCATTGAAAAGGATCTGTTTCGCGCCCGAGCCAACAGTTATCTCGTTCAATTGATAGGTCAGATTATTGTCACGCTTGAGTTTGGCCTGAATGGCCTTGCGTATGGATTCAGTTCCGACGAGAGGAGTGTACTTGGTCTGGTTCGCATTGATCGCTTCGTAAGCCGCAGCTTTAACGTGATTGGGCGTGTTGAAATCGGGCTCACCAGCACCAAGCGTGATGACCGGCTGGCCTTGCATGCGCAATTCCTGCGCGCGCGCACCAATCTCGAGAATCTCTGAAACCCCGATATCTGAGATCCTGTCAGCTCGTTTAAATTGATCGTCCTGCAGATAGGCTGTATCCGGCATCTCTCAATCCCCTCAATCGATATCGAACGATACGCCCTGCGCGAGCGGCAGGTCTCGGGAATAGTTCACCGTATTGGTGGCACGGCGCATATAGGCTTTCCAAGCGTCGGATCCGGACTCGCGGCCACCACCCGTTTCCTTTTCACCTCCGAAGGCACCGCCAATCTCTGCGCCCGATGTTCCGATATTTACATTGGCGATCCCGCAATCGGATCCCGTCGCGCTGAGAAATGCCTCTGCTTCTCTTATGTCGGTGGTGAAGATCGTCGATGACAAACCGGCCCCGACAGCATTGTGTGCTTCGATGACGTCATCGAAGTCATTATACTTCATTACATAGAGGATCGGCGCGAAGGTCTCTTCAAAAACAATGCCGCGCTGTTCCGGCATTTCAACCAGAGCCGGACGAACATAATAAGCTTCTGCATCGCCTGTGTCGACCCGCTCGCCACCGACCAGCAATCCATCATCGCTTACCGCCGCCTCCATCGCCATCTGCATGCGGTCATAGGCATCCTTGTCAATCAGCGGCCCAACCAAATGATCCTCACTCAACGGATTGCCGACAGAGACGCGCTCATAGACAGCCTTCAGGCGAGGGACAAACTGATCATAGACGCTATCATGGACAAATAAGCGACGTGTCGTCGTGCAGCGCTGGCCCGCAGTTCCAATCGCCCCAAACGCCACTGCTCGCAGCGCCATATCCAGATCAGCAGATGGACACACAATGCCGGCATTGTTGCCGCCAAGCTCCAGGATCGCACGCGCAAACCTGCTCGCCAGGCGCGGCCCCACGGCTCGCCCCATTCCGGTAGAACCTGTGGCAGACACGACGGGCACTTTTGGATGGTCGACCAGGGCTTCTCCGACGGCACGATCGCCGATAATCAGAGTTGAAAGACCTGCAGGCGCATCCGGGCCAAACCGCTTCGCAGCCCGCTCAAAAATGGCCTGACACGCAAGCGCTGTCAGGGGCGTCTTTTCGGAAGGTTTCCAGACCACGCTGTCACCGCATACGAGCGCCAGCGCCGCATTCCACGACCAAACCGCCACGGGAAAATTGAAGGCTGAGATGACGCCAACAACTCCCAGCGGGTGCCAGGTTTCCATCATCCGGTGACCTGCGCGCTCCGTCGTAATGGTCAGGCCGTAGAGCTGACGCGACAAGCCGACCGCGAAATCGCAGATATCAATCATCTCCTGAACTTCACCAAGGCCTTCGGATGGAATCTTGCCAGCTTCGATCGTGACAAGCTTGCCCAAATCATCTTTTGACGCGCGAAGTTCTTCGCCCAACAGGCGTACCAACTCACCGCGGCGCGGCGCTGGAACCGAACGCCAGGCTTTGTAAGCGTCGTGCGCGTCCGCTATTTTTACATTCACGGTGGGTATGTCAGTTTCGACGACACGCGCCAAAGCGTTCCCGTCCAGGGGAGACGCTACGCCGAGCGTTCCCGATTGATACACGTCGGGCGCCACACCCAATCGTTCCAGAATTGCAAAGACTTCGGACTGCAATGACATCGTATCTTTCCTCACCTGCGTTCAGCAATTCGGCATCAATGCCTTCTTGCCGCTCTAATTCAGTAGGTGTTCTAGCGGCGCCACCTGTTCGAAAAAAAGCAATGCTATAGACTGAATTGATGCATTTTCTTCATGAAAGCCGATCATCGGTCATAGCAGCGACAAGCCAGTCAGAGAACTTACGAACTGTCGACGGCATCGCCCCTTTGGGTGTGACGAGATAGTATGCGTTAGCTGTGGTGAGCGTAGCCGGACTGACCTGCACCAACCGCTCATCCGCAAGCTCATTCTCGATCAAATACCGCGGCAGCAGCGCCGCCCCCAATCCGGCAATCGCGCCCGAAATGATGAGAGAGAACTGGCTGAATTGTTTCCCGTGTACGGCGCCGAGATCGCAAATTCCGGCATGCTCGAACCAGTCATTCCAAGCCGTCGGTCTGGTTTCCAGATGGATAAGAGGCGCGTTGAGAAGCGCGTCCTCGCAGAGCAGGTTATGCGCCTCTCGAAACCCGGGTGAAGCGACCGCAATCATGGTCTCGTCACAGAGCTTGATCATATTTGCGTCTGGCCAGTTTTCAGTTCCGAAGTGCAAGGCCGCATCAATATGTTCGGCGCTGAGATCGAATTGCTGTAATCTGGTGGTCAGATTGACCTGGATGTCGGGATTGCCCTGCTCAAATTCGACTAGTCGGGGAATCAGCCAACGGCTGGCAAATGTGGGGAGCGTTGCAATTCTCAAGGCTTCGGCTTGTTTACCAGCCGTTATGGCGCGGAAAACCGTTTGCCGAATACGTTCCAGATCAAGCTCAAGCTCGCGTGCGAAAGCAGCACCTGCCTCTGTCAGCTTCACCCGTCGTCCCACTCTGCGAAACAGGTTTACGCCGATCATTTGCTCCAGATCTTTGATCTGTCGACTGATCGCGCTCTGTGTCAGGCTCAATTCTTCTGCTGCCAAGGTAAAGCTCTCATGGCGTGCCGCGGATTCAAAGCTTCTCAAGACCGCGAATGACGGCAAAAACCGGCGCGCATTCGGCATGATCGTCATATCATATTCCTTGATGAGTAACGGGAACCAATAAATTCCATTTCAGTGATATTCACTTATGCATAAATCCGGCATTTATGCAAAATTCCGAAATTTTCGAGAGCTCAGCTCTCTTAGCGCATGAGGGAGTTTGCATGAAACGGATAGTTGTTCTTGGTCTCGGCAAGGTCGGTGCACTCGCCGCACAATTGCTGAAAGAGTCTGGATTCGAGGTTGTCGGCATCGACAATAGCGCCAAGCCGGATCGTTCGGAATATGAAATTCGTTCGGCTGATGTCAGCGATTCCGCGGTGTTGAAATCGCTTTTTGCGGAGACCGACGCAGTCCTTTCGTGCCTTCCCTATCACCTCAATATTGAAGTCGCGAACCAGGCTCACGCTGCGGGTATTCACTATTTCGATCTCACCGAAGATGTGCCCACCACCAACCACATTATCGAACTCGCCAAAACGTCAAAGGGACTCATGGCACCACAGTGTGGCCTCGCACCCGGCTTTGCTGGAATCGTGGGTGCACATTTGATTGGACAGTTCGATGATTGTCGAATCTGCAAGATGCGCGTTGGTGCGCTTCCGCAAAACCCGACGGGTTTGATGGGGTACGCATTCAACTGGTCGCCCGAGGGGGTCGTCAACGAGTATCTCAATGATTGCGAGGTGATTGAAGGAGGTGAACGCAAGATGGTGTCACCAATGGAGTGGAAGGAAACTCTCTACATTGATGGCACAAAACTCGAGGCGTTCACGACTTCCGGCGGATTGGGCACCATGTGCGAAACCTATCATGGCCGGGTTCCAAACATAGACTACAAATCGATGCGTTATCCCGGCCATATGGAGGTCATGAACTTCTTCTTTCACGAACTCCTGATGCGCGATCGTCGTGAAGACGCTGGCGAAATACTGGTCAACGCAAAGCCGCCGGTTAATGATGATGTCGTCTATGTCCATGTTTCAGCCGAAGGCGAAATCGGCGCAAAACAGGAAAGGCTTGAATTTGTTCGTGCTTACAAACCGATCGAAGTCGCTGGCAAGATGCGCACCGCGATTGCCTGGACGACGGCAGGCTCCGTCGTAGCGGTCATCGAAATGGTTCGCGATGGGGCACTACCCAACTCCGGCTTCTTGAAACAAGAGAATATCTCGCTAGACGCTTTGCTGAAAACCCGTACCGGCTCTTTCTACGCATAGTCATTTATTTCGAAATTACGGACTATTCCGTTTTAAGTGATTAACCCCGGCCTCATCCACTGGAGGCCGGGGTTTCTTTAAATGCGATCGTCCTGATTTCCTTCGATCACGATGCGCGCAATGCGCTCAGATCACTCAGGTAATCCAGGGCTAGAAACACATGGGTGCGCACACCAACCTGCAGGACGTCTTCGTCAATGTCGAATTGCGGAGAGTGATTGGCCACCGCGTTTTCATAGCCCGTCCAGTTCGGCGTAGAGCCAAGGATCACGTATACGGAAGGTATCTCCAGCGCAAAGAAGGAAAAATCCTCCGCAGCGGGGCGCGGCGTTGAATCGACATCCAGACCGGGCGGCCCGGCAGCGGCTTCCAAAGCTGGGGTCACCCGCCGAAGCAGAGCCGCATTATTGATCGTGGGCGGTGTGGGGTCACCATAAGAGACCTCACCGTCCGCATCATACATTGTCGCTAACGCCTCAACGCTTCGCTCGATCTCGGACTTTATGAAACTTAGCCGTTCCAGGCTGTACGTACGCAGCGTCCCGGAAATCGTCGCCTCTGGCGGGAGGATATTGCTTCGCGTTCCCGCCTCCATATGCGCCAGCGTAATGACGGCAGGCTCTTCAAGCACGTTGAACCGGCGCGCGGAAATCACGCTCATCGCTTTGATGATATCAGCGCTAAGACTCAAGAGATCGGTCCCCATCCATGGCCGCGCTGCGTGCGTCCCCTCGCCCATGACCTTAATATTGACCACCGTGGCGCCCGCGAGAAAGCCATCCGGCCGTGTGAACAATTGACCAACTGGTCCGGGCTCCACATGCAAAGCGAACATAGCTTCCGGACTATACTCTTCGAAAAGGCCTTCCGCCAACATCCGCGAGGCGCCGCCTGTTTCGCCTGGAGGCGGTCCTTCCTCTGCAGGCTGAAAGACAAACAGGATCGTACCTTCGATATCGTCTTTGTATTGGGACAACACGGACGCAGCGCCAAGCAGCATCGCAGTATGCGCATCATGTCCGCAAGAGTGCGCAACCGGTACATTTTTGGAGAACCCATACTCGGCCGTGACTGTTGAAGCGAATGGCAGCCCGGTGAGCTCCTTCATGGGGAGCGCATCCATATCCGCGCGCAAGGCGATGGTTGGACCCGGCTTGCCGCCCTTCAAAACACCGAGCACTCCGGTCACCGCAATCTCTGTGCGCACTTCCATTCCCAGGGACCGCAAATGGTCAGCGACAATCTTCGAGGTCCGAAACTCCCGATTACCCAGTTCCGGGTTTTGGTGGATGTCACGACGCCAGGCGACAACCTGTTCTTCGACCGACTCAATGGAAGCGAGAACCGGGTCGGAGGGCTCTTGTGCCAGGGACGCAATGCACCCCTGCAACGCAATAGCCGATACGGCCGCGGAGACAAAACAACGTGTCATCATCAACTCCATTTATGCCTGAATCTGTGCGTTTGCTTGAGACTGGGCCTCAGCCGCGGCGGCTTTCATCCTTTTTATACGGATGCGTCCCTCGCGTTGCCGCAACCACATCAAGAAACCCGTGATTCCCAGCAAGATGGGCAGGAAGCCTGCAACGAAGACGATCAGGTCCCAGATCAGCGTGTAGCCGTCGGCATAGTGAATGTGCTCCATTAATTCCATCACGGTTTCGCTGTTCGTATGCGGCTCGGGTGGCGGGGGCGTCAGGACGGTTTTGGTCTCGTCCAGAATTCGATAGCTTTTTTGGCAGTCCGATGGCGTCGCGTCGCAAGCAAACGCGACGAGCCAGGCCGGGTTGCCTTCGGTCGGCGATGCCAGAAAGGTCAACGCACCATCCCCGTGCTGCGCCTGCCCCAGCTGCACCGCTTCATCGATGGATAGGTTTGGAGACGTCATCGGCAACATGGCGCTTGGCTCAGGGCCGTGGTCATGCCCCTCCGGAGCCTCGACAGACTCTCCCGTCACCAACGAAACAACCGTACTCGTGACAACTGGGAATGAGATCCAGGCGCCGGACAAGGCCAGAATGGCCATGGGAATGCTGATCCAGAACCCGAAGCGATAGTGCAAGCGGCCGGAGACCGTAGGCGCACGCTTCCATTTCAGCGATTTTCCGAGTTTGCCGTTTCGTGGCCACCACAACCAGATCCCGGTCAGCGACAGAATCAAGAGAAAAACGCCAAACCAGCCGATGACCTGGCGCCCCAACGTACCCGGGATCACAAGATGACCATGAATGGCCCGCATCCACCACATGAGATCCGCGGACGTATTGTGTTGTGAGACCACCTCTCCGGTAGAGCCATCCAACCAGACTCGGTGACGCGGCGGCGGACCAACGCGATTAGACGCATGCGGCAATCCTCCAACCAGAACGGCACGGTCACTGGTTTGCGGCAGACTTATAACTGTCGGCTGGTCGCCTTCAGGTAAGGCGAGCTCCGCTGCATCAAACAAGTCTTGCGCGGACAGTCGCTCCTCTTCGACTTCTGCGTGAAATCGATCCGGATAGAACATGGCTTCAGTTGCGTTGGGCCAAACGAGCGCTGAGCCCGTCACGCCGATCGCAGACATCAGCAAAAGCGTGACAATGCCCATCCAACGATGCAGCCACAACCAGGTTGCGCGCCATTCTATTTGTTTTGTTGTACGAGCGGTCATGCGCCCCTCCCTGGAGGATCTGGCTTAGGAATGAGCTACACCCTACAACAATAATTTCGAAATTCAAGATTTTTTGAACTAAAGAACCTGGAAGACACGCGACTCGCTCGCACCGCAGTCTTCCTCAAAATCCGGCTCGATGAAAGAATATTTTCGAAATCTAAAGAGAATGCGCTATACATAAGAAGACATTCAACATGAGGAATACCATGGCCGACGACCTGATGCCGAACGAGATTGTAGTCAAAGCGACGCCCGCAAAGAAAAAGCGGTCGAAGACGCTGGCGCAAGCTGTCTATGCCAAAATGCGGGAAGATCTGCTCAATGGCGTGTTTCCCCCGGATTCAAAGCTCAAACTGGAAACACTCCTCGCCCGCTATGAAGTCGGTATGTCGCCGTTGCGCGAGGCGCTTTCACGCCTGGTGGGAGACATGCTGGTGCGCAGCGAAGGACAACGCGGTTTCTGGGTTGCCCCCTTATCTCTGTCCGATCTGGATGACGTCCTCCAAATGCGCACCAGCCTAGAGACATCGGCCCTCGAGAAATCGATCAAACATGGCGACCTCACCTGGGAAAGCCGCGTTACAGCTAGCTTTACCCGCCTCTCGGAAGTTGAAGCCAACCTGCCTGAAGAACCCAGCGATCTGGATCCGGAATTTGCGCGCGAATGGGAGGCCGCCAATAAGGAATTTCACGCCGCTCTGGTGTCTGCCTGTCAATCTCCGTGGCTGATGCGACTGCGCGACCTGATGCACTCGCAATCAGAGCGATATCGGCGAATTTCCCTGATGGCATCACGCGGTCACCGCGACGTTCATTTCGAACATGAGAGCATCTATAAAGCGGTGATTGACCGCAGCACGATGAAAGCGTGCAGCCTGATCGAAAGCCACATGCTGAACACCGCCAAGGAAGTACGGCAAGCCATCGTCACGAACCGCGTCCTGGAATTTTAGCACGCCATTACGCTCCAAAATTTCGAATCACATGACTTGCCGCAATGTGTTGCAAATTAAGCGCGTACTTCCACCCCAATTCAATAATTTCGAAAATTTGTTGACGAATTTCGAATTTTTGAGGTATGACAGCCTTATGGCCACCCCTCGAATCGAGGAGGTCGAGAATTTGCTGAATACCATTTGGGAGGAATACCATGTCAGCACGACACAAGAATTCGAATTTTTGGAAGCTGGGTTCAGGCGAAATACGTTCCCTTCTCCTGTCTGGTGCATGCGCAACCGCATTCGTGATGACTGGGGCAACCAGTTTCGCACAAGAAGGAGCCGACACGGATGACGAGAATTCGCGTACGCTCGACAAGGTGGTTGTGACAGGTACCAACATTCGCGGCGCGGAAGTCGTCGGGAGCGCTACGAAAAGCATCAGCACCGAAGAGCTTTTTGATAGTGGCCGTGTCACAGCTGGCGATTTTTTGCGAGAGCTGCCCGAGAACTTCGCTGGCGGTGTCGGGATCGCAGACGAACAACAAAGCGGTCAGGACTCAGGCGCAGCGCAAGCCAACCTGACGGGTGGCCAGGGGGTCAACCTTCGCGGCCTCGGCGCGCTGTCGACATTGGTCCTCATCAACGGTCGCCGCGCACCCGGATCCGGTCAATTTGGCGACTTTGTTGATATCGCGAATATCCCGACAGGCGCGATTTCGCAGGTCGAGATTCTGAAAGACGGCGCGTCAGCTGTTTATGGCTCCGACGCTGTCGGCGGGGTCGTGAACTTCATCTTGAAACGCAACGGCGATACGCCACTCACCACATTCCGAGCTGGAGCGGCCACGCAAGGCGGCGGCAACGAATACTTGGTCAGCCACGAGCAACCCTTCAATTGGAGCTCTGGTAGCGCCATTCTTGTCGGTGAATATTATTCACGGGCAAGTGTATCAACGATCTCACGCGACCCGTATTCCAACGGTTCTGATTTCTCCGCGCTTGGCGGCGTCGACTGGCAATTCTACACTGGTCGCTATTCCCCTGCGACCAATATCTTCCTGGGCGGTCAGGGCGGTTCCGTCGGTTCACCCGTCGGCGCCAGCGTCCCGGCCGGCTCGAACGACAATCTGACCAATGCCGAACTGAATTTCGCGACCGGTCCGAATGGCAATTCGTTCAATGTCTTCGATGCTTCCGATATCATTCCAAAATCTGAGCGTTTCAGTCTTTACGGCGCCTTCGATCAGGACGTTACGGACTCGATTACGCTCTTCGGTGATGCGCGTTATACTGAACGAACAGCCGACTATGACTTGGGGTACTATACACAGGTCGCCCGATCACTGCCGACGACAAGCCCATTTTACATCAACGATATCGACCCAAGCCTGACCAATGGCTTCAACCCGCGCGACCCATTCGCGCTTGGCAGCATCCCTTTCGGGACCGTAATTGATGATCGCCCGATGACGCGTGAATCGAGCGTAGAAAGCATCGGCGCAACACTCGGTGCCCGCTTCGACATCTATTCTGACTGGACGCTTGAAACTGTGGCCACCTACGCCCGCGACGATCAACAGAGAATCGAGCGACAACCTCGCGGCGCCAACCTGCGGCCTGATTTCCTGTTCTGCGCTCTCGTCGGTCCGAACGGCCCCTGTGCCGGTACGGATGCAATTCCGTGGAATCCATTCTCGACGGACCCTCTTTCCGATGCTCAGCTGCAACAGTATTTCGGGTTCGAAGATCTCACGTTTGACTCTGAAGTCACCGAGCTCAGCGCAAAGGTCGATGGCACCGCGTTCTCCTTGCCGGCTGGTGACGTCAAATTCGCGATCGGAGCAGACTTCCGCAACGAAGGCATTGAGGGCTTTCTGCGCGAGAACACCATCAACATAGCCCCTACGGAGGGTGAGTATACACGCACTGAACGTGATGCGATCGCCTTGTTCGCCGAAGTCCTCGTCCCCGTTCATGAGAGACTCGATATCAGCCTTGCCGGTCGCTATGAGGAATTCGATGCAGATTATGGAAGTCAGTATGACGATTTCAATCCGAAAGTCGGCGTCAACTTCCGTCCTGTTGATGATCTGTTGATCCGAGGCTCATGGGGCACCTCGTTCCACGCGCCGCCGATGCGTTTCGAGAATGACGACCCCCAACCCGTACCGGGCGGAAACGCTGCGTTTATTCTCCCCGCCTCGCGATTTGGTCCATGTGATTCCACTTTGTTGAACTTTAACGGGATCATCGGAACCCCGGGTACCGCTGGCGAACAATGCAGCTTCTCGCTGATCGTCAATTCTGGGGGCGCGGGTCCCGGTGTGCTTGAGCCCGAACAGGCTGAAACCTGGTCACTCGGTTTTGAGTACACGCCTGAATCGGTTCCAGGCCTTACGGTCGGCCTGAACTATTTCGACATCGAAGTGACTGATCGCATTCAACGCATCCAGTCGGGCACGCTGAACCAAATCCTCGCTGAGTTCTTTGCAACGAACGGTGGCGGCGCTTTTAGAAGCGCGCTGATCCTGAACCCAAGCGAAGCCGAAGCCCAGGCCATTATCGACTCCGGTAAGTTCCTTGGCACATTCGGTCCGCCACTTGCGAACTCGGCCGCTGATATTCAGCTGATCGTGAATGCCACGCAGATCAATATTGCCGCCTTGCAAGAAACTGGTTTTGATTTCAATGCCAGCTATGAATGGGACACCGGCAACGTTGACTGGCGCGCATTCGTCAACGGGACATATCTCACCAGCTATGAGACCCAAGCCGCTCCGACGCTCGACTTTATTGACCAGCTTGGAAAGTATTCGTCCTTCGGGTCTCCGGTCGCGCTACGCTCCCGTCAGGGCATCTCGGCTGCTTCCGGCCCATGGAACGGTACGCTGACTGTCAATTACGTTGATGATTATGAGTGCGCGGCGGGAAGCTGCTTCGTCCCTGATGCGACAACTGGCGCGCCCGTTTCTAACGCAAACCCGGTATCGATCGACTCCTGGATCACTGCAGATTTGAATGTCGGCTATGATCTGTCGTCGCTCGGTTATGGGTTCGCCGAAGGCACCCGCGTAGCCCTAACCGTCACGAACCTGTTCGATGAAGACGCCCCATTCATTGATGGTGGCACCGGTGCCGCGGACAATCTCCCGTCCGCCTACGATCCCAATAATCATACCATAATTGGGCGCACCGTTGGCGTGACCGTCACCAAGCAGTGGTGACCTGGTTCCGTTAGCAAGGCAATCTTCCATCAGTCCTCCGAATTGCATTTGCCTTGTTTCTCTATCCCCGGCTCTCCTTTTGGCCGGGGATTTTTTTTCGTACAAAGAGTGGATTTCTTCTCGATGCTCCGAATTATATCGACGTTCCTCTCCAGCATTGTGGGCATAGGTCTTTTCGCCACGCCCCAAACAATAAGCACGCCCGGTCTGTCGATTGAGACAGAACTCGGAACCCATCTGATCGACAGAGGCGAAACTCTGACGAATTCGTTCCAGCAAACCGCGATAATCATCGAAACTGAGACTGGGTTTGGCGCCCCCTATCTTGCGATCAATCGGCTCACGCCTTTGGGCGAAAACGCAGGCGTATTCGGCGATGAATTCGAACTAGCGCTGGGACTGGTTGTCGAACAACCCCGCTGGGCCTGGGAGATCGGTTATGCCCGCATAGAAAACCCCGAGCACACGGATGAGGCCACAAATGAAATCACCGGTGCATTGAGTTTTGACCGCCCCTTCGCGCCAGGTATTGCGGGGTTTTATGATCTGGATACGGAGGATTTCGGCCTCGAGGCTGGGTGGGGTTTCGATCGCGAGATCTTTGGGTTGCAGGCGGCACTTAAGCCCCGCGCCGGATTTGTGAGCCTCAACCAAGGCAATGACCGAACCTATCTCGGCGCGGAAGTCTCGATCGCCCACTCTGTAACAGGCGTCCTATCGATCGAGGGTTTCGCTTCCGCGTTCAGGTCTGATGAAAAGTCATTCGCAAGCAGTTTTAGTACGACTGGCACACCAGAGTTCACCTCTTCAGGCGAAGCGATCGGTGTCAGATTGTCTTATCAGCGATAATCCTAGATACGGCGCTGTATTAGGCAACCCGGAAGCTCCCCATCATGCCGCCATGCGAGTGAAGACCTCGATGGCAATGCACCATCCAGTCGCCAGGATTATCTGCTTTAAAAGCCACCTCGACGGTCTCACCCTGCATCACCATGAAAGTATCCCGCCACATCTTCCGCGGATATGGCACGCCGTTCTTTCGAAGCATCAAATAGGTGTGGCCATGCAAATGCATCGGGTGGTCTGTTGGCGTATTGTTGGTGAACCTCAGCACATATGACTTGTTGTGCACGCAAGTGAACAAGGGCGGAGCTTCTGCACATCTAAATGTGGTGAGGTCTTCGAAAAGAACCTTTCCGTTCATGGACCAAACGGGCACAATCGTATCGGCTGGGACACCATGCGTCGCCGCGAGCAATTTTCCCGCCCGCCCGATCTGGGGAATGTCGCCAATCTTATGCATATTCTGATCTAGGCTGAGATCAATCACCTCGGCCTGGTCGAGGTCGGGCTGCGGGATATGGTTTGGCGCCGGCGCAGTGACGGTTGGAAGCTCGGATACCGAGCGCAACGTCCGCTCGCTCGCATAGTGAATTTGGCAGATATTCTCTGGCGGTAACTCGGGATGATAGATATTCTCAAACACGTTCACGACGTTGTAACTGGCCCCCGTACTTCCAGTACCATCCAGAATGATGTCGACCCTTTCACCGTTGCCGACCATGATAGGTTGGCCGCCGAGCTGAAACGGCTCAACGGCATTGCCATCCAATGCGATGATGTGAGGATCGTGACCCTCAAATTTCAAGGCATATCGGCGCGTCGAAGAGGTGTTGCACAACCGGATCCTTACACGCTCGCCCTTCATCAATTGAAGGGGCGGCGCGTTTACGCCATCGGTCGTGATTTTGGTTTTGAATGCGTATTTCTTGCGGCCGCGCCAAACGGCGTAGGCTCGATCTTCCGGGAACTCGTAATTTTCGGTCAGTCCCCAATCGAATAGGGTCCAGACGAGATCGCGATCCACAATCGGAGCATCCTCGTCTTCGACCAGGATCGCCCCAAACAAACCTTTTGCGATCTGCTTTTCCGAGTTCATGTGCGGGTGATACCAAAACAGTCCCGAGTCTGGCGCCTCAAACTCATAGTCGAATGTTTCGCCATTCTGGATGCCGGGCTGAGTAATGCTACCCACCCCATCCATTGCGTTCGGTATCCGCAATCCATGCCAATGGACTGAAGTCGGTTGTGGAAGCTTGTTTTCAAATCTGACTTTCAGCCGCTCCCCGCGCTTCAATCTCAATGAAGGTCCCGCCACCCGACCGTTATAGCCCCAACCCTGAAGCGGTTTCATGACGGAGCCGAACGGTTGAACCGTAGCATCTTGCGCGGTCAGGTGGGTCCATCCGGCTTTCACTAGCGAGCTTGGATGACAGGCGGAGGAGAACAATGCAGACGTGCCGAGCAGAGCCAGAGCCTGGCGACGATTCATATCTGCGCTCTGCATCGAAGCCTCCTGCTGCTGCGGGTTTAAACCTATTTGCCGCAAAGGCTTTCCTGAGACTGAGCGAAAGCCCAGGTGTCGGCGAAGCCCGCAATCGCTTTCGCATCGGCAGTCTTCGTCGCCTGGCTGGCATACGTCGCGAAGATCGTCTCGCCGTGCTGATCATAAAACCCGATCAGACGCGTGGCCTCACCGCCGCGCGGCAATTTCGCGAGCGCAATGGCTGCGACTTTCTCTGAGTATACGTGCCCGTGAACACCATCGCCATGGTCTGCATAGATATCCAGGAATCCGCTGCCATCGTCAGGCTGGGTGACCGGCACATTGGTGATGACGTCGATGACGTGCTTGTTTTCGAGCGGAAAGACAAGATGCACCTGAGTATCTTCGCCCCAACTGTCGACGCTGACCCACACTTGGGAGAGTAACGCAGGTGTCGACTTCAAGACCTTAGCCGAGCCCTGCGCCTCGAGGGCATCCATGACCATCAGACCGCGGACGCTCAATCGGCGAGCGGGAATAGCCGGCGGCGAACCAGGACGATCTGCGTAATAGTCGGCAATCTCGGAGTCGAATGCTGCGTTTGAGCAATGCTCCGTCAGGTCCGCGTGTGCGGATGCTGTAGGAGTCGAAATCGTGGCGACTACCCCTGCTGCAAGGGTTGAAAGGATCACATTGTGCAGGCGCATCAGCTTGCTCCACTTGTACAGGATTGCGGGAATTGCGCCGCGATCGTCCAAGTCTGATCAAATCCGTGGACGGCGCGCTCATCAAACGGCTTACCTGATTGCGATGCATAGATCGACAAGACCAGCTCGCCAGACTGACTGTATAGAGCGAGCCCTCGTGTCATTTCATCCGATGCACCCGGCAGGTTGAACAGCGCGAGCAAAGCCAGATCCGTTCGATCGATATGCATCCGAACAGATCGCTCATCAGCCGTAAACAGATCGAGGAATTGCGCCTCAACTGATTGCTCATCCTGGAGCAACGGCACCTTGGTTGGGAAATCGAATGGATGCCAAGTCTTGGAAGAGACGACCAGGCGCACATTCGTATCAGCTCCCCAGTTTCGAAGGCTTCCAAGAACCGCGCTCAACACCTCTGCATCCGGTGTCAGGAGAATACGCTGATCGAGCGCCAGCCCCATCGCCACCTGTATCTCTTTCAAGGCGAGTTTTCGACCGGCGATCGGGAGCACGGCGCCGGGTCGCGTGTCGCGATAGTATGCCTGAACGGCCTCTGCCTGGGCCCGAGAGGCACACTCGGGACCCAAGCTCTGCGCGTTTTCAGAATAGATTGAATCGGCCCCGCTTACGGGCGTCTGGCACGCGGCAAGCCCCCCCGCCAGTACGAAAAGACCCATGCTCAATCTGACGCAACGCTTCCGGCCTAAACGGTGTTTTCTCACAAAATACTCCCGAACAGTGATTTCGAACGGATAGAGCATTTTTTCGAAATTATGGCAAGTGAAATCGAAATTTACCTCCATTGGGTATTATAATCAGCCATTTCTTTGGAACGCTTTTTACGACAAAGTCGCAACAAAAAGGACATTAATCCATTGCTTTTTGTGCAAATTACGTGGCGTTTGCTCCATGAGATGATCAGTGCGCATCCTCGTATTTAGATTTTTTATTTCGAAATTTTATTGACTCTGCAGAAAAATTGCTGAAGCTGATATGCAATCAGAACGAAATGCGGAGAAACGCCATGGGACACGGAAATTCATCCCCCCTAATGAACTCAATCGCCGCGAGCACTCTGTTCGCTGCCGCCTCCTGTGCGCAGTCGCAGGCTGTACCGGTTGCGGAAGCTCAAGCGGCGGGCCCGGTCGCAATTGCCGATCAGGATTTTGTCGAGCAATGCCAGGCGCTGGACCATATGGTGATCGAGGGGATCGGCCCCAATCCTGGCCGCATTGTCCACGTGGAAGCGGTTCAGGGTCGAAAGACTGCCGGGCGTCAGGGCGTCATGTTCTACAAGCGCGGCAACTCGCAAGGCAATCCAACTCCCCAAATGGACACATTCCCGGATCACTGCCTGGTTGAAGGCTATGTCACGCCGCACGTAAAGTTCGCGCTCATGCTCCCACCAGCATCCAAGTGGAATGGTCGATACATGCACGCCGCGTGTGACGCCTGGTGCGGCAAAGTCCATGAAGAAATCACGGTTCCGGGATTGCATGACGGTTACGCTACCCTGACCAATGATGGCGGCCACTATAGCCGCGCCCCTTTCGATGGCACATGGGCGCATCAGGACATTCAGGCCCGAGAATACTTCGCTCACCGCGCCAACCACGTCACAACACCGGTAGGTAAGGCGATCGTTGAGGCATTTTATGGCAAGCCTGCTGATTTCTCTTATCTGACAGGCTTCTCCAAAGGTGGAAATGCTGGCCTGTTTGCCGCGCAGAAATACCCCGAAGACTTTGATGGAATCTTCGTCAAAGCGCCGGTGGTCAAATATAATGAGAAAAACGCTGCGCATTTCACCTGGCAAGCCAAGGCGATCTATCCAAACAATGATCAAACCCCCACGCTGACAGCTGACAAGGCCGGAATCATTCAAGCCGCCGCGACGCAGGCCTGTGATGGCTATGACGGCGTCGTCAATGGGGTGATCGATGATCCGCGTATCTGTGATTTTGATCCGGTTGTCCTGCGCTGCGAAGAAGGTCAGGATGAAGCCACAGATCCCTGCCTCAATGATGCACAGATCAAGACCGTCCAACTGCTCTATACCCCGCCAACCGCAGAGGATGGCACGGTCTACCACGATTATGCCGTTGATCGTGGTTCAGAGACCGAATGGCCGATGAAACTTCTGCCACAGCGCGGCGTGAATCCTCCCGGATACCCAGTCGCTCTGTCAGCGGCAGACACCGGCATCAAGTACATGGCATTGTATGATAATCCCGGTCCTGATTATAACTGGCGCGACTTCGATTTCATGGCGGAGGATGCCAATCTGGAACCGATGTCAGACATCCTGAACCCAGACGAAACCGATCTTTCAGGCTTCCAGTCCGCTGGCGGTAAGATGATCATCGTCCATGGCTGGGCAGATCCGCTCATCTCCGCGAATATGACGCTCGACTGGTTTGAGGAAATGACAGCCTTTATGGGCGGCGAAGACGCGGTTTCGGAATTCGCTCAGTTTTACCTCATCCCCGGCCTGTGGCACGGAAGCGGCGGCGACGGCCCGGACGTATATGATGCACAAACCGCCTTGGTGGAATGGGTCGAAAACGGTGTCGCGCCCACCGAACTCATGGTCCAGGATGATCCCGGCGACGAACCGTTCCGTAGCCGGGCATTCTACCCTTATCCTGATATCTCCAAATATTCAGGGACCGGCGACGTGAACGAAGCCGAGAGCTATGTTCGTGTCGACAAATAGCCGGCGGCAAAGGTCCAACGCGTCGCGTCAGCTTCTCCAGGCTGGCGCGATTGCGCTCTGCTTGTTTGGGGGGGCGGCTTGCCAGTCACACGAAGCGCTTCAGCCTCAAACCGAAACAGCAAATTCGAGCACCAGCACGAGTCGGGTGTCTCTGACAGACGCACAGACCGGACGCGCATACGACGTGTTTATCTATGATCCGTCACCCGATAGCGCGGCATCTAAGGCTGTCATCTATATGACGGATGCAAACGCGAACTTTTGGACCATGGCGCAATCTCTCACGGACCAAAGGAAGGCCAATCCGCGGTTCAGCGTGGGAGCTCTCGTCGTCGGGATCGGCTATGCAGATGATATCAATGTCACGCAGGCAAGAGGCCTGGACCTTACGAATGCGCCATCGGACATAGAGCTGCCGGACGGATTTGGCGGAGATGCCGCATTTCGGCGTTTCGTAACCGAGGACGTGAAGTCCTGGGTGGCAGCAAACCACGCAGTGGATCCCGCGCGCGAGACTCTATTCGGTCATTCTTTTGGCGGGTTATTCGCTGTGCGGACTTTGATTGAAGCGCCTGATGCGTTCGACACATACGTTGCGGCCAGCACATCACTCTGGTGGGGCGAAAAGTCTCTTCTCCGACAGGAACTCGCCGCGCTCGGCAACTTTGCCGGCGACCAGTCTCGTCCGCGCGTTTTACTCACTGTCGGGGAACTGGAAGAAGTCAGAACGCCTGCTGCGGCTCCAGCAAAACCCAAGAGTGACGGTCCCCCACCCCTCCCCGGATTTGTCGACCGCGCGCAAGTCAGTGATGCGAAGGAGCTCGCCCGGCGGTTAAATGACGAACATGGAATACCGACAGAGCTCATCATCATTGAGGGTGAAGGCCACATGTCCGTATTGCCAGCGGCCATTTCGAGTACAATCACGTTCGCGCTGTCAGAGGAATAAAGAAGTTGTCTCGTTGTCTCGCTTCCACCCTTATAGCAGCGGGCTCTAGTTGTATTTACAGCTTCGCCGATGCCGGCGCACCATCTCAAGCAATTCTGGACGAACTGACCACTCTGAAGGCTATGCAATCCGAAATTACGGCGCGTATCGCGGCGCTCGAAACCGAAATTCATCCAGACGTACAGGTGCGACGCGTTGATCCAGCACCGGCAACTTCACCCCTCCCCGCCTCTCCGAACACACACTCCAAAGTGGATGTCTTCGGCGATGCCCTCATTCGGTATGAGTCAAATGATGCACAAGATGATCGCCTCAGACGCGATCGGGGTGTGCTGCGCGCCCGTCTCGGTGCGACTTATCAAGCGGCTGACAATCTGAAGCTAAGCGCCATGCTGGAAACCGGGGATCCGGATGATCCGAATTCTGGTTATACGACCCTTTCGAATTTCGCAGACGATATTCAAGTCAGCCTTTCGCAAGCGTATGGTACCTATGCAATCGGCCCACTGGAGATCCAGGCGGGTAAAATCCCCAATCCATTTTTGAAAAACGACGTGCTTTGGGACGGCGATGTTTATCCAGCGGGGATCAGCCTCATCTACGACACCCCGATTTTAAGCGATAGGTTCAGCCTGCGCGCTGCGGGTTTGCACTTCGTGATCGACGAAACCTCTGGCGGTCCGGACAGCTCAATGACCGGAGGGCAAGTAGCGCTCTCCTATAACGGACCTGATGTCTGGTCCGCGCAGCTCGCAGCGGCTTATTATGATTACGACCTCTCCAGCAGTGATGGTGCGGACCTGGGTGATTTTCGCACTAACCGCCTGACGCCGAATGGAGAATACACATCCGATTTCAATCTGACGGACTTATTGGCAAGCGTCACGTATACTGGTTTCGGCGACGCCTACCCCCTCACGTTCAGCGCTGATTATGTATTGAACTCCGGCGCGGTAAATGGCGATGAAGATGCGTTCAGCCTGGACGCCAACCTTGGCGCGGCCGAAACGTGGCAGATTGGTTACAGTTACAGCGAAGTCGAAACAGATGCAGTTCTGGCGGCCTTCTCAAATGACAACTACATCCTGGCGACGAATTATCGAACTCACGATATTACCGGAAAGTATCGACTGACGAATGGCGTGGTGTTGTCTGCCTCATGGTTTCATTACCGACCGCTCGATGTGGACCAGAGCCCGTTCATAGTCACCGATGACTGGCTCGACCGTGTTCGCCTGAATGCGAGCTATGCATTCTGATGATCATGCCAACATCAGAGGAACTTCACCCCCGCAGAATTTTCGATCAGATCTGCAAGGCTTATCCTGACGGGCTGCCCGGATTGGTCAGAACGCCATCCATTCGCTCTTATGGATTGGATTCGGAGCTGCAATGCGAATTGACACTGAAACTCGAAAACCTTCAGGCCACGGGGGCTTTCAAGGAGCGCGGCGCGCTGGTCAAGCTTAAATCCCTGAGCGATGAGCAGGCGCGCGCCGGAGTTATTGCCGCCTCGGCGGGGAACCATGCTCAAGGGGTCGCTCGACACGCTGCGCGACTTGGCATGCAAGCAACGATCGTGATGCCTATCCCAACGCCCAAGGTAAAAACAGAGGCAACCGCTCAACTGGGAGCGGAGATCAATCTTCACGGTCATGATTTCGACGAAGCCAATGCATGGGCACAAGCTGAGGCGAAGCGCTCCGGCAAAACTTTTGTGCACCCGTTCGATGATCCCCATGTCATCGCTGGACAAGCGACAGCCACGCTGGAGTTGTTGCAGGATACAACCGGTATTCAAGACCTGATTGTCCCGGTTGGGGGCGGCGGACTTTGTGCCGGTGCTGCGCTCGCCCTACAAAAGGAAGCCCCCCATATTCGCCTGTACGGCGTGCGGAGTGAGTTTTATCCGTCGATGGACCCGGGGAAAGCCCCGAAACTCCTTCCTCCTGGTGGGGCAACCCTGGCGGAAGGTCTCGCGGTCAAGATTCCGGGAGAGCTATCGGGCAGTCTGTTAAGATCAAACGTGACGGACACGATCACTGTTACAGAACGACACCTCGAACGCGCCTTGTGTTTATTACTGACCAAGCAGAACATTGTGGCCGAAGGCGCAGGCGCGGCAGGTGTCGCCGCGATTCTGGCACGCCCAGACCTGTTCAAAGGGCGCAGGGTTTCAACACTGGTCTGTGGCGGAAACATTGATCCGCGCTTGCTATCATCCTTGCTGATGCGTGACCTGGCCCGCTCGCATCGATTGGCCCGTGTACGGGTTCAATTGCTCGACTTGCCTGGGCAGCTTGTCAGCGTTTCAACCGCTATAGCGGAAGCTGGCGGAAACGTGGTTGATGTCGCGTATCACAAGACATTCTCGGACCTGCCAGCCAAGGTGACATACATCGATTTGTCTATAGAGACGCAGGATGGAGACCAGATGAGCGAGGTCATTGATCACCTCAAAACAAAAGGTTTTGTGGTTGAGCCAGCTCCCTATTGAAGCTCGGGATCTCCATTTGTCAGAAAATCCCACATCCGTTCAAAGATTCGGCCCTTATCCGTGGCACGAAAACGGGCCGCTTCTGGGCTGATTTGCGGGGCGGAATCGGCCAGGCCAGTTTTCAACGCTTCCAGTTCCAGGCGACATGCGTCTTCGAGATACCAGGTCAACACGACTGCGCGCTCTAGACTTGCCGCGCCAACGACCACACCATTTCCGCGCATGAGAATACCGCTTCCCTGTCCAAACTGATCGGCAAGTTTTGCGGCTTGATCATCACTGCGCAGCAATTGCGGATCATCCCAAAGACTCACCGCCTCTGAGAAATAGGTCCCAAAGCCATGCCGCACTCTGGGCACGCCCCCCAAGGCCGCCAGGGCCATCGCATTCGGCGGCATGGTACGGCAAATCCCGCCAACATCAGGCCGGCGCTGATAGATCTGTTGATGGATACGCACTTCACCAAGCACGCCGTCCGGCAACGCTCCGTTGACCGGGACAATCGTGCCGGGTTCACCCGGCTCGATCAGCCCCATTGGCTGTGAAGCGCAGACGAGGAAACGCGCTTCGTCTATGCGTTGGCTGCAATGGCCATAAGCATGAACGAAGCCGGCACTCGCCAATGCCCGTGCCCCGATACGAACTTGGCGTTCGCGCGCGTCCATCTCAGATTGGGTCATCGCCTAGTTGCTCGGAAATTCGGCGATATCGGGTTTCGAACCCCACATGCAGAAGCCTGAAGCCTGAGCTGGGAACTGGCGCGGCACGTGCGCCTCCTCATCCTTGATTTTGCAAACGCCCGTTGAGTACTCGTACACCAAGCCATCGGGGCCTTCGAAGTAAAGGAACACGGCACCCGAAGTTGGGTGACGCCCCGGACCAAATACGATTCGGACTTGATTCTCTTTCAGGAAATAATAGGCGCGCATAATATCATCGATGGACTCAACTTGATGATTGATGTGCTGGATACCCGCATGATCGGTCGCGAATAGCGCAAGTTTGTGGTGTACCTCATCGATACGTAACAAGGGCGAGTCGCCAATCCAGTCGCTGACGCGAGCACTACAGATTTTTGTCCAGAAATCATGGTCGCGCACCACATCGTCAGAACAAAGGCCAACATGGTCGAAGCCGGTAATGCCTCCAGCGCGCCCGGGCAACCAAGGCCATTCGCTGGCTTCAGGACGGTGAATAAGTTCAATCTTGTTGCCAGTCGGGTCTTTGAACGTGATCATCGACTTCACATGACGGCGCGCGCAGTCTTCGCTGCTACCGTGGGAAACCTCGTATCCGCTATTACTGAGCTCTGCGGCTGCTGCGTCCATGTCATCCGGATCCAGAACGTCAAACGCCGTCGTGTGATCGGTCGGATCACCCTCAAAATAGCACATCGTGTGCTCGCGGCTGTCGGATCTGAAATACACTTCGCCTGGTTCGCGCCGCCCAACCTCAAGTCCGAGAAGCTTGGTGGCGAAATGTTCGGCCGCCACCATATCTTTCACGCCGACCCGGGTGTAACGAATATCATGCAGGTTAATCATGCCCGTTTCTCCTAGAGCAATACAGTTGTGAGGGAGGGAAGCACGCTGATCAAGACCAGTGTAATCAGCGTGACCAGAATGAAGGGCAATACGCCAAGCGCGATTTTCTCTGGTCGCACACCGGATGATGCCGCAGCAACAAAGAGACCAGCCCCGACGGGCGGCGTAACAAGACCGACCGCTAGATTCAGGCAAACGATTACGCCAAAGTGGAACGGATCGACGCCATACACGCCAACCGCAATCGGCAACATCAAAGGCACCACGATGATCAATGCCGCGATGGCATCGATAAACATGCCGACAAAAAGCAGCATCAGATTGAGCAGCAGCAGGAACGTAATCGGAGAATTAGCGACACTCGTCATCCAGTCCGTGATCTCACCCGGGATCTGTTCATACGTAATCACGAAGCCAAACAACTGGGCTGCTGCAATCAGAATCAAGATCACGCCTGAACTTATGGCCGCACGCACGAAGGCCGTCTGCAAGGAGTCCCAGGTAAGCTGCTTATACACGAACACACCGATCACAATCGCGGTCACACTCGCGAGTGCGGCAGACTCTGTGGGGGTCGCCAAACCGAGCGTGATGCTTGCCACGATCACAATCGGTACCAGCAAAGTCGGCAATCCAGTGAGAATGTCGTGGCCTCGGTCAACGGGTGCCGCATCGCGACTATCAGGATAAGTGTAGAAAAAACCGAGCAGGTAAACAGCCAGGATGAAGCCCACGACCATCATGAGACCCGGAATGATACCGGCAATAAACATGTCCCCGATCGAGACTTGGGCGAGCACCCCATAAACAACGAAAATCATGGATGGCGGCAGGACCGGCGCGAGCAAGCCGCCCCCTGTCGACAGGGACGCCGAAAAGGCCCGCGAGTACCCCGCTTTTTCCATTTCCGGTGTCATTATCCGGTTCATCATGGAAATTTGAGCTGCGGCTGATCCGAGAATTGCCGCCATCAAGGCGTTGGCCAGCAAGTTCACATAAGCCAGCCCCCCCTTGAGCCGATAGATGAACCCATTCGCCATCGCCACCAGCCGACTGGCGATGCCCGATGCACCCATCAATTCCCCTACCAGCATGAATAGCGGCAGCGCTAACAGCCCATAGTTCTCCAAACCGCCAAACAGTTGCTGATGGAACGCACGGAACAGGATCGTGTCACCAGTGGAAACGATCAAAATGATCGCCGACAGGATCAGCACGAACGCGATCGGTACGCCCACCGCCATAAATACAAGGAACCCGGAGACCGTCGGCATCAGCTTGTCTCCTCGTCTAGCTCGCCTGCCACCCCACTTGGACGCGCCAGCAACAACCTCACACTGGCGTGAAACAGGAACAGCAGGCTGAAAATGGGCATGATTGCCCAGAACAGCGCCTTCGGCGCCTGGAAGGAGGCGGTCGGCTCGGAATAAATAAAGTTGAGCGTGGCCTCGCCAAACGCGCCAGCATCAAAACCAGCGGCGGCGAAAACGATGGGATCGAACCAGAGCCAGGCGAGCGCACAAAAGACCAGTCCGAGCCCCACCATGGTGGCGTTGACGATGATCGCAGCTACGGCACTTAGCGGGTTCGGCAGATAGTCAGCAGCAAAACTCACGGCGATATGCTCGTTCGAGAACACTGCGTGCGCCGCAGACAGAAATGCCATCCACACCATAGCAAAAACAGCGACCTCATCGATCCAGAAGATCGGGATACGCAGATACCGAACGATCACGGCGCACGTGATCAAAACAAAGACGATGGCGCAAAACCCCGCCGCGCCGATCCGTTCGACGCGAGCAAGCGTTTCGTCGAGTTTGGCAATTGCTCGCACCCAGGCCGGTTTCGTCTCCAATATTGGCGCTCGCGCCGCAAGTTCGTGTTCGAAACTCATGATGCTCGCTCCAATCCAAAAGCATCATCGCGCAACGCCTCAATATAGGCGGTCCGTGTGCGCCAGCGCCGCTCCCAGCGGGTTGCTGCATTTTCAAAGAATTCCGGGCCGACCTCCAGCATCGGTTTGCCGGTCGCAATCAGGTCCGCCTTGAACTGCATATCCGCAACGGCATAGGCCTCTCGCAATTCTCTCAAGGTCGGAGCCAGCAATTGCGAGATGATTTCCTGATCAGCAGCAGACAGAGACTCCCAGGCGCGACGAGAGGCAACCGCCACGAGCGGGAACACCATGTGATCGCTATGCACGATCGTTGTCGCGTGCTCATAGAATTTCTGCCGAAGCGTGTTTTCAAAATCGATATGCATGGCATCGATCTGCCCATTGGCGAACGCATCATACAAAGACGACAATGAAATAGGTGAAGGCGCACACCCCGCCGCCCGCCAGAAATCCGTTAGCGGGGCGTCCGGCACGACACGTACTTTGAGCCCGCGCAAATCTGAGGGATCCTGAATAGATCGACTGGACACGACCTGGCGCATGCCAGCCATCCCGTACCCGAGTCCGACGAGCCCGATCCGCTCAACGGCCTTCAAAATCCCTTGCGCCGCAGGCTGTTCCAGCAGAGCAGCGGCTTGCGTTGCGTTTTCGACAATGTAGGGCGCGTAGAAGGCCGCAAAATCGGGCAACCGATTGGCAAACTCCGACGTTGTGAAGAACCCGAAATCCAAAGCCCCGATTTGCAACAATTGCAACATTTGCGCTTCCGAACCCAATTGTCCTGACGGAAAAACCGCGAGCTTCAACCGTCCGTCAGTCGCAGACTCGAGGTCCGCGCCAAACGCTGCAGCGGACTTCGTCCAGTTGTGTGGTGGCGGCGTGATCAATCCAATACGCAGCGTGCGCGTCGGGGACTGAGCGCGCGCCGGTAATCCAAGCGCAATTCCGGCTCCCGCACCAAGCACGGCGCGCCGGTTGATCTGAATGCACGTGTCCTTCTGTTTCACGACGTTTCCTATTCGCCTGATCTTCAGTGATCAGATCGCTTATCCTTTTTTAGGCGGCGGCCCCTTCGGCTCGCCTCCCACCGACCAGTGGAAGGCCGGAACTTCTTGAACAATCACTCGGATTGCCTGACGTGGTGCGTCAAGACTGTTCTCAACTGCGTCCGCTATGGATTTCATCAATTCGCGCTTTGCATCGTCGTCGCGCCCTTCAATGATCGTCACTTGCACAATCGGCATCGTTCTACTCCGTTACCGAGAATCCGACCCGCCCGAGTGTCTGGGCCTCCAGAGTCACGACATCACCGGGCGCAAGCGCGACCGCCGCCGTCGCGCCTCCGGCCATGACAATATCTCCCGCGTTCAGTGTTTCTCCGCGTTCAGCCATCAAACGCGCAGCCGCAACCAGCGCCCGAACAGGATGCCCCAGAATAGCAGCGGTGGACCCAATCTGCTTCGGATGCCCGTTGATCGAAAGGATCATGCCCAGGTTGGAGTAGTCTTTCAGATCCGCGTTCCACGGTCCGATCACCACACCTGAAGAGGAAGAATTATCGGCGACCACATCAGTCAGTGAAAATTTGAAATTCTCATAGCGGCTATCAATGATCTCAATCGCAGGCGCGACGGCTTCAATCGCCGACTGAGCTTCTAACGCGGTAATCTTACCTTCCAGAGGTTTGGAAAGAAGGAAACACAACTCCGGCTCAACGCGTGGATGCACATATTTGTTGATTGAGACTTCGCTGCCCTCTTCAACCAACATGGCATCCGTCAAGCGACCCCAGATCATTTCATCGACACCCATTTGCGCCATCTTGGCGCGGCTCGTGAAGCCCATTTTCATGCCGATCTGGGTCTCGCCGCGATCATAACGGTGCTGTAAAGACGCTGCTTGAACTGCATAGGCTTCGTCCAGACTCAAAGCTTCACCGAGTTGGGGCGTCGCCTTCGCGCTGAAAGCGGCTCCATCCAGCGTCTCTGCAACAGAAGAAATATTGATCGTCATTGGTTTAACTCCGCGCAGCCAGATCGAGTGCCACATCAACAATCATGTCTTCCTGGCCACCCACCATGCGGCGATTGCCAAGCTCAACAAGAATGTCACGCACATCAACGCCATACTCGCTTGCGGCTTTTTCAGAATGGCGAAGGAAGGAAGAGTAGACCCCCGCATAGCCAAGTGACAGGGTCTCTCGATCTACGCGGACCGGTCGGTCCTGTAGAGGCCGCACCAAATCCTCGGCGGCATCCATAAGCTTGAAGAGGTCACAATTGTGCTTCCACCCTTTGCGATCCGCAGCAGCGATAAACACCTCAAGAGGCGCATTGCCTGCCCCGGCACCCATGCCGGTAAGCGAAGCATCAACGCGACGCGCGCCCGCTTGCACCGCGGCAATAGAATTGGCCACGCCGAGGGACAAATTATGGTGCGCGTGGACACCTCGTTCGGTTTCAGGGTTGAGCACCTCATCATAGGCATTCAGCCTCGCGGCGATGTCATCCATATCCATCGCGCCGCCGCTATCGGTGACATAGACGCACTGCGCCCCATACGATTCCATCAGCGTTGCCTGCGCCGCCAATTTTTCTGGCTGCGCCATATGGCTCATCATCAAAAATCCAGAGACGTCCATGCCAAGCTCGCACGCAGTTTCTATATGCTGCCTGGATATATCAGCCTCGGTACAATGGGTCGCGACACGAACAGAGCGAACACCGACATCATAAGCCTGCTTCAGCTCTGAAATGGTGCCAATCCCAGGCAATAGCAGCGTTGTGACAACGGCGTTTTCCACAGCATCTGCAACGGCTTCAATCCATTCCCAGTCGGTGGTTGCGCCAAATCCATAGTTGAAGCTGGACCCATTCAAGCCATCGCCATGTGCGACCTCAATCGCATCCACGCCTGCCTGATCGAGCGCTTTCGCGATGTTGCGCGCTTGCTCAACGCTATACTGATGGCGGATCGCATGCATTCCATCGCGCAATGTGACGTCCTGGATATAGAGCGAATCCGATTTTGGGTTGAACACCTTACTCATGCCACCAACTCCGGTTTGTGTGCGACGATTTTCTGCGCGGCAGCCAGCGCGGCAGACGTCATTATATCGAGATTTCCAGCATATGCCGGCAGGTAGTGTGCGGCGCCCTCAACTTCCAAGAAGACGGAGGTTTTCAGACCCGTCATTTCGCCGAGTCCGGGAATGAAGAGCGGGTTGTTGTCACCAAAGCGCTCGAACTGGACATCCTGCTTCAAGCGATAGCCAGGAACGTAAGTCTGAACCGCTTTCACCATATTTTCGACAGACAAGATGATTTCATCTTCCTTGGCACCTTGCGAGAAGACGTAGACCGTGTCGCGCATGATCAGCGGTGGCTCTGCCGGGTTCAAGACAATGATAGCCTTGCCATTTTCAGCACCGCCAACGCTCACAATGGCGTTGGATGTGGTCTCTGTGAACTCATCAATATTTGCGCGCGTGCCCGGACCGGCGGATTTCGACGATATGGACGCCACGATTTCTGCATAGGGCGTACGCTCGCTGACGCGTGACACTGCATGAACAATCGGGATCGTCGCCTGCCCCCCGCACGTCACCATATTGAGGTTAGGCGCCGCCAGATGAGCATCGAGATTCACGACCGGAATACAGTATGGCCCGATCGCTGCGGGCGTGAGATCGATCATCCGCTTGCCATGTTCTTCACAGGCCTTGGAATGGTGCTTGTGCGCTCCGGCAGAAGTCGCGTCGAAAACAATATCGATGTCTTGCCATAGCGGATCATTGATCAAGCCGTTCAAGCCCTCATGCGTGGTGAATGCCCCCATGCGCTTGGCCCGGGCAAGCCCATCAGACGCTGGATCGATGCCAACCATCGCGGCTGCCTCCAGGTCAGCGGACTTTTTGACTTTGATGAACAAATCGGTGCCGATATTTCCGGATCCGACAATGGCTACTTTCGTTTTGGTCATATCCGCCTCTAAGCCTCAAACCCTACGCTGACTGTCCCGAGTCCGTTTACCCGAGCTTCGAATTGCTGACCCGGCTGCACAGTGACCATCGGTCCGAGCGCGCCAGACAGCACAATATCTCCCGCCTGAAGCGGTCGCCCAAGCTTCGTCATTTGCGCAGCGAGCCACCGAACGGCATTTAATGGATTTCCGAGGCACGCCGCCCCCGCTCCGCTGGACACGGGAATTCCGCCCTCTTCCATGACCATCCCGCAAAGGCGTAGATCAAGATCAGAAACAGATTTCTGATCAGACCCCAGAACGAAAAGGCCAGAAGACGCATTGTCAGCTACCGTGTCGACAATGCCGATATCCCAATTATCTATCCGGCTATCGACAATTTCCAGCGCCGGGGACGCGTAAGCAATCGCACGCGAGACGTCCGCGGAAGATGGAGCCTCCTGATCGAGATCTCGGTCCAGAACGAAGGCAATCTCCGCTTCCACTTTCGGCTGAATCAGTCGGCCGCTGGGAACTTGCCCGGCCATATCGACTTCCATATCCGCAAACAACATTCCGAAATCTGGCTGATCGACACCGAGCTGCGTCTGTACCGTTTTTGCCGTCAGGCCGATCTTGCGTCCGACCAGGCGACGGCCGTCAGCCAGCGCCTTTTTGGTGTTGATTTCCTGGACCGCGTATGCCGTGTCTAGATCAAGCTCTGACAACTCGCTGCGGATAGCCGGGATCGAAGCGCGCTCTGCGTCAGCCTTGGCGAGCCGCGCAGCAATATCTGCGGCGACGGATGCGGCTTGTTTTACCGGACGATCTTTAGTGAGGGATGCAGACATTGCTCAGCTCGCTGTAAAATTCGAGGGAATGGAGACCACCTTCGCGGCCGATACCGGAGCGTTTTGCGCCACCAAATGGCGTACGCAAGTCGCGCAGGAACCAGGAATTGACCCAGCAAAGACCAACATCGAGTTGTCCTGCCACCGTGTGGGCGCGCGTCAGATCTGACGTCCACAGCATGGATGCCAGCCCGTATTCGGTATCATTAGCGAGCGCGATGACTTCGTCCTGATCATCAAATGGCTGAATGTGCGCGCAGGGACCGAATATCTCTTCACGAACATTCTTCGCGCTTTCCGGGAGACCCGTCCAAAGTGTGGGTTGCACCCAGAAACCGTTTTCAAAACCGTTATTCACTTCGGCGGCGTCGCCACCCGTAATTGTTTGAGCGCCGTCAGCTTTTGCCTGGCGATAGTAAGACAAGACTTTCTCGCGATGCTCCGCGCTGATCAGCGGGCCCATATTCGTCGTCTCAGCCCAAGGGTCACCCCTGATCAGGCTTTCCGCTTTGGACTTAAGGCCGGCAACAAACTCATCGAAAATCGGGCGTTCGACATAGAGGCGCTCAGTGTTCAGGCAAACTTGCCCACAATTGGCGAACACAGATCGCGCGGCGGTATCAATCGCAACACCCAAGTCAGCATCTGCAAATATGATCCCCGGGTTCTTCCCCCCAAGCTCGAGTGAGATGTCCCGCGTTCCAATAGAGGCGGCGCGCATAATCGCTTCGCCCGTGCCTGTTTCGCCGGTGAACGTGATTGCATCAACATCCGGATGCGACGTCAAAAATTCACCGGTAGACTGTGCACCAAATCCGTTCACGACATTGAACACACCGTCCGGAATGCCCGCGTCCCGCATCACCTCTCCGAGCAGGGTCGCCGTACTGGGCGTTTCTTCAGACGGCTTCACAACGACTGTATTTCCGCATGCGAGGGCCGGCGCCACCTTCCAGGTCATCAGGAGAAGCGGGAGATTCCAAGGACAGATTACCGCGACCACGCCCTTTGGCTTACGGATCGAGTAATTCAAGACGTCAGTTCCGTCAGACGACTTCATCTGAAATGTTTCTGATGAGGCAGATCGGATAATGTCCGCAAACACCCTGAAGTTCGCAGCGCCGCGGGGAATATCGATATGAGACGCCAGCGATATTGGCTTTCCAGTATCGGCGATTTCCGCGGCTAGAAACTCATCAAAGCGGCGCTCGATCTCACTTGCAACGCGGTAGAGCGCTTCAGCGCGCTGAGCCGCTGACGTCTTGCCCCAGTCACCGACCAGCGCGCGTTTTGCAGCTGTCACCGCACGATCAACAACGTCCTGGTCAGCAACCACGATTTGGGACGAGACCTCGCCAGTAGCGGGGTTGATGTTCTCAAAACTCTCACCGCCGGCAGAGGGCTTAACATATTCGCCGTCGACCCAACTCTTCAGAGACTTTTGACGCGTTCGGTCCATTACAAGCGTCTGCATATCCGGCTTCCTTATTCTTGCTCGAACCGCACTCACGTCGATTCTGCGTTCTCGTGGATCTAATCGGAAGCCCTCTTGACTGTCAATCAAAATTTCGAAATTATTTTCTTACCGCATCTACGGATTGTTCCTTATTGCGGTAATTTGAGCAGTTTTGGGGGCGTTCTTGCGCAATTCAAGGCTTCTTTTTCGAAATTATCAGGAGGCTCGCGATCCTAATAGTCCGCGACGGTATGAGCATGAAACCATCAAAAATCACCAAGATACTTGTCGCCAATCGCAGTGAAATTGCTATTCGCATCATGCGGGCCGCCAACGAACTCGGCATCAAGACTGTGGCCGTATATTCCAAGGAAGACCAATTAGCGCTGCACCGCTTCAAAGCGGATGAGTCTTATCTGGTTGGCGAACATTTGGGACCGGTTCAAGCCTATCTCGATATTGATGAAATCATTCGAGTCGCCAAACATGCGGGCGCGGATGCTATTCACCCCGGATACGGCTTTCTATCCGAGAATCCGGATTTCGCAGATGCATGCAGCGCCGCCGGATTGACTTTTATCGGACCAAAAGCGGACACGATGCGTGTACTCGGTGATAAAGCGTCTGCCCGGAAAATCGCAATTCAGGCGGGCGTACCCGTGATCCCCGCAACGGATGTCCTTGGCGATGATTTTGACCTGATCAAAACGCAGGCAGATGCGATCGGGTATCCGCTGATGTTGAAAGCCTCCTGGGGAGGCGGCGGACGTGGCATGCGCCCTGTCCTTGCCCCTGAAGAGCTAGAGCACAAAGTTCGGGAAGGCCGCCGCGAGGCAGAAGCGGCGTTTGGCAATGGCGAGGGTTTCCTGGAAAAACTGATCCAACGCGCGCGCCATGTCGAAGTACAGATCCTGGGCGACTCAGCTGGTGGTCTGTTACACCTGTGGGAACGCGATTGCTCCGTTCAACGGCGTAATCAAAAAGTCGTCGAGCGCGCCCCCGCCCCTTACCTGGACGCGCATCAACGATCGCGAGTTTGTGCATTGGCCAAGCAAATCTGCGCACACGTTCGCTACCTAAATGCCGGCACTGTCGAGTTCCTTATGGATATGGATACCGGTGAGTTTTACTTCATCGAGGTCAATCCGCGCGTCCAGGTCGAACACACTGTTACCGAACAAGTAACTGGTATCGACATCGTCCGGGCTCAGATCCTTATCGCGGGCGGCGCATCCCTGGCGGAGGCGACCGGGGTTAAAGATCAACTCTCTGTGCCGTTGAATGGGCACGCCCTACAGTGCCGGGTCACCACCGAAGATCCGCAGAATAACTTCATTCCAGACTATGGTCGGATAACCGCTTATCGACCGGCCAATGGTATGGGTATTCGCCTGGACGGTGGGACCGCTTATTCTGGTGCCGTCATTACTCGCTTTTATGACAGCTTACTCGCCAAAGTCACCGCATGGGGACAAACTCCTGAAATGGCCTTGGCGCGTCTGGACCGGTCGCTGCGTGAGTTTCGCGTGCGGGGAGTGAGCACAAACATCAATTTCGTTGAGAACTTGCTCAAACACCCAAGCTTCATCGACAATACCTACACAACCAAGTTCATCGACACGACACCGGAACTGTTTGACTTTCCAAAGCGTAAGGACAGGGCGACCAAACTGCTCACTTACATCGCCGAGACGACGGTGCATGGACATCCGGATGTCAAGGATCGCCCGAAGCCAAGGTCTCGTCGCGCGGCGCCCATTCCCCCCCTCGTCCCCGACGCAATCTTGCCGGGAATGAAAACTGTGCTTGAGAAGCAAGGGCCGCAAGCCGTGGCGGATCAAATTCTGAAAGAGACACGGTTACGCATCACCGACACGACCATGCGTGATGCCCATCAATCCCTATTGGCGACGCGCATGAGAACGCATGACATGCTGAAGATCGCACCTGCCTATGCAGAGCAACTCAGAGATCTGTTCTCATTGGAATGCTGGGGCGGTGCGACGTTTGATGTGGCTTACCGCTTCCTCAAAGAAGATCCTTGGCAGCGACTATCTGGCATTCGTGAACGCACCCCAAACATTCTCTTGCAAATGCTGCTTCGTGGATCGAATGCGGTCGGTTACAAGAACTATCCGGACAATGTCGTTCAGGCTTTCGTCGCGCGTGCGGCCGAAACTGGAATCGACGTGTTCCGCGTATTCGACAGCCTCAACTGGACAGAGAATATGAAGGTGGCCATTGCAGCCGTACTCGAAAGCGGTCGCATCTGTGAGGGCACGATCTGTTATACGGGAGATGTCCTCAATCCGGATCGACCGAAATACAATCTCGACTATTATCTCAAGCTGGCCGCAGACCTGAAATCGCAAGGCATCCACATACTGGGCCTGAAAGATATGGCGGGCCTGCTGAAACCCGACGCAGCCAGACTTCTCGTGCGAGAGCTAAAAGCGGCCACTGGTCTGCCTTTGCATTTGCACACGCACGACACCAGCGGACTGTCCGCTGCAACCCTGCTCGCCGCCAGCGAGGCTGGGGTCGATATTGTTGACGCCGCCATGGACGCCTTCTCCGGAACAACGTCCCAGCCGTGCCTCGGCTCGATCGTCGAGTCGTTACGCCACACACCCAGGGATACCGGACTGACACCCGAATCCATTCGAGCAATCTCACGCTATTGGCAGGGCGTGCGCACCGAATACGCGGCATTCGAATCGGACAACAAGACCCCAGCTTCTGAAGTCTATCTGCACGAGATGCCAGGCGGACAATTCACCAATCTGCAAGCTCAAGCGGCGAGCCTGGGATTGCTGGAGCGATGGCCTGAAATTGCCGGCGCCTATGCCGACGCGAATATGATGTTCGGTGATATCGTAAAGGTCACGCCCTCCTCCAAAGTGGTTGGCGATCTCGCTTTGATGATGGTTTCTCAAGGATTGTCGCGCGCGGACATTGAGGACTCCGCCAAGGAGGTTGCATTTCCGGAGTCCACCATCTCCATGCTGCGTGGGGACTTGGGTCAACCAGAAGGCGGATGGCCCGTAAATCTGCAGAAGCGGGCTCTGAAAGGCGTTCAGCCGTTCGTTGAAAGACCTGGCTCTCGACTCAAACCGGCAGATTTTGAGGCCACGGCGGAGGGGCTCGCCAAACATCACGACAGTGCCGCGAAGACACAAAGCGATGTCATCAGCGCTTTGCTTTATCCCGATGTTTTCGAAAAGTATCGGTCCCACACAGAAAAATACGGCCCTGTGAGCACGCTGCCGACTTCGATCTTCTTTTACGGCATGGCCCCCGGCGAGTCCGTTTCTCTCGAGTTGGAAAAAGGCAAGACACTGGAAGTCACGCTCGTGAGCGTGTCGAAATCAAATGAGGAAGGTGTGCGAAGTGTGTTCTTTGAGCTGAATGGACAGCCTCGCACCATCAAAGTTCTGGATCTCGAAAATACGGGCGCCATGACCGCACGCGCCAAAGCCGACCCTAATGATGCAAATCAGATCGGCGCCCCAATGCCCGGACGCGTCGTATCGGTCGCCGTCAGCGAAGGCGAAGACATTGCTGCCGGTGGTGTGCTGATCACACTCGAAGCAATGAAGATGGAAACGACACTACATGCCGAGCAAGACGGTTCGGTCCGCGCCGTCCTCGTGAAACCTGGAGACGATGTCGACGCCAAAGACCTTCTCGTCAGACTGGAGTGATAGGATTGGTCAAGGAATTGTCAGCGGAAAGTACGTTTTAACCGCCCTGCTCTAGCTTGGTGATATGAGCAAGAACCCATATCGCTACTTCAAGACATCGCCTGAGATTATCCAACTTGCAGTGATGATGTATGTCCGGTTTCCACTTTCATTGCGCAATGTCGAAGACCTCCTCCATGAGCGCGGAATCGATATCTGCCATGAAAGCGTGAGGCTTTGGGTGGATCGCTTCGGTCCGGTCTTCGCCGGCAAGATCCGAACGAAACGCGCTTCATACATGCGCCAGCATACTCAGTGGCAGTGGCATCTCGACGAGGTGTTCGTGAAGATCAATGGCGTGCAGCACTATCTCTGGCGCGCCGTCGATCACGAGGGCGAAGTGTTAGAGAGCTACGTTACCAAGACGCGGGATAAGCAGGCTGCACTTACCTTTTTGAAGAAAGCGATGAGGCGATACGGCGCTCCGAGAACGGTAATCACTGATCGGCTTCGATCCTATGGCGCCGCCATGAAAGAGATCGGAAACAGCGACCGCCAGGAGGTCGGTCGCCACCTCAATAACCGAGCCGAGAATAGCCACCTGCCCTTCCGGCGACGAGAGCGAGCCATGTCGCGGTTCAGGCAAATGTCGAACCTACAGAAATTCGCCTCAACCCACGCCTCGTTTTACAATCACTTCAATCAAGACCGCCACATCAACCGCCGTTCTGCGTTCAAATCGATGAGAAACGCCGCTCTCTCCGAATGGCGCCAACTTCTGGCTGGATAAGAGCCCCTACCCCGTTCGATGCTGGAGACGGGTTCGCATTAGACTGACAGCACCCTGCCGAGTGGGCTCTTTGTTCGAAGAGAACTTCCTTTGTTTATGGCATGAATCGTCGCCGGTATGGCGCCCTGCTCTTTTTATCAACGGATCGCACCGGCAGACGGGAAAGAGAATTGTTACGTCCAACGTGGCGATTAATTCGAGCTTTGAAGACGTGTACGATTTCCATCAATTGTCCGAGCGAAATATCCGTACCTCTACCGCGATTTTGAACGCCGCTCGTTTTCCTTTGGCTTCGCCACCTGGCATCATTACTAACCGCGAAGGCCAGACGTTTGGGCAAATACTGGACGGTGGATACATCGATAACTTTGGATCACTCACGATTAAGGATGTCGCTGTTCAGGTGATTGAGAGACTGCAAAGTCAAACCGATGATCCGTTGGAGTTTGTGCCTGTGTTCATTGAGATATCTAATGATGCTTATGTTAAGTGTCGCGGAGATGCATGCGCAAGCCTGCCGGCACTAAGCCTGCGAGAGACTCCGGCCCCGAGAATCGGGTTTTTTGACGAATTCGCAGCGCCGTTGGGTGGATATCGAAACGCTAACGCGGACGCCGCTGACACGGCTCCTGAAGCCGTGGTCAATTATGTGAATGCGCTCGTACAAAGTTCGCGGCCAGAGCCGACAAACGAAAATGGTAAGTCCGACGAAGCTGACAAATCAGGCGAAGGCAAAGCCGAGGGTGACAACAGGCAGGAGAACCTCACGCCCATCCAGACGGGTTCGGCAAGATATCTTCAGTTTCGGCTGTGCGACGTTTCCGACTACGACACACCTCTGGGATGGGCTCATTCTCGATCGGGTTATGAAGTCTATTCCCGTAGTTTAGCCACAGAAGAGTCCGCATTGTCATCGCGGGCGATCGATGATCAGGACGAAGCTCAATGTTTATGCGCCAATGAAAAAGCAGCGAAATCTTTAATGTGTTTGTTGAGGGATGGCGCTGACTGCACAGATGAGAATGGGTTAATTGATGAGGCAGTTTCGGGCGCGAGCAGTGCTTGTCGTTTTTTCCCGATCTCGGACCCCAAAAACGGTGATGGAGATCAGGACACTGAACCATCATCACTCGATGCGCGATCGGAATAAGTTGCTCCGGAGTTTCATCGAAAGCTCACCTTTTCCAACAGATTGGCGCGGTTTTGCTTCAGACAAATCATGATTGGCAAATTTGGGAAAGTTCAAGTCAGGAATCAGAATCCGATACAATCAATGACACTGTAACCCGCAGCCCTTAGATTACGGCAGGCAACTTCAGCATCAATTCGCGTTGACCGAACGGTCGTCTCATCACGATCTGTTCCGGTTATTGCATCAGCATCATTAAACGCATCGACTGCCAGTATCGCTGCTTTTCGCAAGGCACTCTCATTGTTTGCTTCCGTTAGCGCATTTGCACGGCGCGTAGCTGGATCAAAGGTTTCAAAAATGGGCTCCGCTATTTCCTTAGACTTCGACGTGATGGTGTTTCCAAGATCAACCAGAAACTTGTTTCCGTCTTGCGTCTCCGTCAGCGTAACGCGAACAGTTATTGGTGATGCCTGCGAGAACGGTTCACTGAAGTTACCATGGCGCCGCTCGTGTCGGTCGATTTCGCGGTCGGTTTCAGCAATTTTTACGTTTAGCGCTCTCACCTTCTCCGGAGTTAGCGTAATGGCGCCATTATTCACGGCATCCAACTCATCCTGTAAACTGGTTTTCATATCCGTGAGCGCGAGCAAATCTCGTCGGGCCGTATCCCAACGCTTCATCCGGTCTTGAACAGATTTCGGCAAAGCCGCCGGTGGAAACCAGCCAGAACTGAGAGAACTGGCGTCTTCTCCCGCCAAGTATGTTCCAGATTTAGCGTTCTTGAAAGGAACATTTGCGAGAGCGAAAGCTTCCGCGGTCCCCGTTTGTCCCGGAGCATGAAGGCCGAGCGTCGTCACGATATCGCGCTTACCTGAGCTGCCTCGTTTTTTTGGTACAAATCGATCACCAATGAGTATCGCACGCGGTTCCAGTTTGAGTGCGGTCAAATCATCAGATCGGGAAACAGCAAATCGCCCGTAAAACCGAATATCGTCGGTAAACTCCAAAATCGGCTCTTTGCTGTCGCTCTGGCTCGGCGCAAGGTACTGATAGCCCTGACCAACCTGTATGGGATCAACAAGGCTTCCTTCGGGAGGCCGAAACCTGGCAATCAGCTTTTTCTCCGCATCAGTTACCCGTTCGCGTAACTGCGCCACCGGAGCACGTTCTGGCGGTGGGGGAGCCAGGACCCCGTGTACGATGGTAATGCATCCATTCCGCAATGAAATCTCGGACGTTTGGAGAGCCGATTTCGCCCAGTTCACAGCGTAGAAATGGGTCGACTCGTCGATTTGCACCTGGGTTTTTTGTTTCTCACCAGCTTTTATCAGAGCATTACCGATTCCATTGATCGTAGTTTCGATAGCTGTCTTTAGCAGTAAACTGATGAAGACCTCGCCGATTGCGTTGGGTCGAGATTCACCCGGGCACTGTTCATCGAGATAGATGCGTGTTTTAGGCTTGTCATCTTTTGGAGCGGCGTTAGCGGTTGGCGCTACACTGACGCATCCCGCCGTCATCGCAAACGCACTCGCGCCAACGACAATCGATTTGAAGGCAGATGTGGGCATCTTTTTATCTCCGTGCGCTCAAGGAGCTGTTTGTAAGTCTTCTGCTGTGACGATCGCTGCAAAGTTGCTTGGCTTCACGAGTGGGGAATTGCCTCCAAGTAAGTAGTTGCGCGGGCAATGATGCTTATGGTGATCGGCATCACGCACATGCACACCTATCAGTGACCACGTATCATCATCATGGAGCTGTAAAAGCGGGCTACCGGAAAAACCTGGCGTAGCCTGGCACTTGTGAATGAGACATCCGCGCCGATCAATTTGCGCTTTATCGTACACACGACAATAATTATCCCCAACATCCCGCGTCGCCCGAACCTCCGAAGCCCATAGCGATGCATCGACCGTTTGTCCTCTTCTGTCGGCAAAATAGAAATGGCCAGGCACAATCAGCTTTTGACCAAGCTGGGGCGAAGCCAATGCAGCGTCTGTAACTCCGTGGCGTGAAACCGCCAGTTCCAGAACAACGAAATCGGATTTGGAGGGAATCTCTCGATTGCTTTCCAGACTGGTGTCCGGAATTTGTTCCGCGGCGATCGACTTAAAAGCGATCGCGGAATCCGGATCGTCATAGAAGTACAAGCTGGACTTGGTCAATCTATCGAGATTCACTTTGCCGGTCTGCCGGTCATGAAAACAGTGCATTGCGGTCAGAATTTTATCCGAGGACACAAGAAAGCCGCTACAAAATGGCGCCTCCTGACCATCCACCCTCAGTATCGCGAGCCGGGACAAAATGTCTGGGCGAATATCCGACGGCGTGATCAAGCATCTTTCATCAAATTCCAAGGCCACGTCCTCTGCGCCAGATTTATCGCGCCACTTACTGAGGTCCGCCGACGTTTCCTCATCGAACTCAATTTGTTCGCGGAACGCGATCTGCGCATCAGAACAGCTCTGCAATTCAGCGGCTGGCGCTCTCGCCGCTTCGACTATCTGCAGTATTGCTCCTGAGAGCACTTTTGTTCCGTCATATAATTGTTGCTCAAATTTAGCATCACAAGGTTGTTGGTCTGGCGGACAAAGAGATTTTAAAAAGTTCTGGTCCTCCTTTGAAACACCGGTCACGATAGGGTCGATAGATCGTTCAGTGCCGTTGCGTCGAAGTTTACCCAAGTTGGCATTTTCATAAGCCCCCACGCCCAACAAACTCGTACTCAAATTTTCTCGCAAAAGCGTGTCCCGCTCTTCCGTCGGCAGTGTTGCGATTGATCCAGTTCCGATCAATCCAAGTCTGAATGCACGAATGAACTCTTCCGTAATGGCCACTTGATCACGAGCGAGATCAGGACGAATAGTGAGGGTTGGGCGTTGATCGATACCCAGACCCAATTCCACGCCAAGCGCTTCATTTTGTGAAACTTGATAGTCGTTCACGAAATTCATCAATGCCGAGGCGTCTGTCGGATTAAGGTTGAACTCAGCCAGTACGTCGGTCGCGGCAACATCTATGTCGAATTGGGAGTTGGCAAGATCAAGCTCGCCCGTAACGGAACGATCCGCCCCGACCTGGGCGAGGCTAAACTTTGCGCCAAATAGAAATGCAATCGTGACTAAGCCAAACCACTTTTTCATTTTCATCCTCCCCGACGGAATATTTCATTTCATTGCAAAAACGCAACAAATGATCAAGCTCGCTATCAAAATGCGAATACAGTAGCCAAGACTTTTGAGGCCTCAAAAAAAACCAAAGTGCAGAAGTCTCACTGAAACCAGAACCAGCTGAGTGGAGATTGGTTCAGTTTTAGCACCAATCTATTGAGTACTTGGAGAATTTGCCGCGTGGTCTTACACTGCTTTGAAAATGGAACTTGTCCGGGACCCGTGTACGAAGAACGGGTGCACACTTCATGGGGAGAGAAATGAGGCAAGCATTCTTTTGCATGAGCTTTATGCTCCTAGGAGCGACAACGGCTTGTTCGCATCACATTGTGGTCGTACCTGAGCCAAATCCGACTGGATTACGAATTCAAGAATCAAAGACGGCCACGATCTTTAAAGGCGGGGCGTATCAAACTGTCGTGGATTGCGACACAAACATTATCGATGAAATTGTAGTGAAGCAGAGTTTCGACCAAGGTCTGGTCAGCTTTTTGTCTTTGGGCACAGTTTGGCCACTGACGATCGAGTATCGATGTGGCAAGATCGCGACTGAGTTGGGCTCGACCACTGACTGATAACCGGAGCGGCTCAATGGTCGAAGATGAATTTCTCACGCAGCATGAAGTTTCGAGTTTCGAGAATTATCATGGAACAGTGAACGCCCCGGTGCAATCATATTGGGTAATTGAAAACTCAAACCCCAGCCGTCCCGCGATGAGTCGAATGCGCGAAACCAGCGAACGCGTTCAACGACTGATAAAACATGCCGTAGAAACCAAAACGAGATTGCGCGCAATCGGAAGTGTTTGGTCGTTTTCCGATGTTTTTGCTGCTGAGGGTGGATGGATGCTCGCCACCGATCGTTTGAACTACATATTCAAAGTAACGCCTTCGAGCCTGGCCTCAAACTTCTTTGGCAGCAGCCGGGAGCTTATTTTCGCACAAGCTGGCGCTTTTATTTCTGAAATCAATCGCAAGATTGAAACTCCGTCTCATGATCAAGCGCTCAGGACCTCTGGCGCAAGCAATGGTCAAACAATTGCAGGTGCTTTGGCGACAGGAACGCACGGGTCTGCGACGGGCGTTGGTGCGCTCCAAAGCCAGGTTGCCGGCCTGCAGATTATCACAGCCGAGAGCAACCTTTGGCTCGAACATCCAGCCAGGCCAACTATGAATGTGGATTTTGCGCGAAAACTCGGTGCGAAACTGGTGCGCGATGAGCTTCTGTTCGAAGCAGCTCTCGTTAATCTTGGAGCTCTCGGGTTTGTCCATTCGGTTGTGTTGAGAACGACGGGTCGATATCTCCTTAAATCATATCGACAAAACATGCTTTTGTCGCAGGTCAGGCGCGCTATAAACACACTGGATTTTTCTAACCTGAATCTGCCAGAGGCGGATACTGATCCGTATTTCTTCCAGGTCGTCATTGATCCAGGCGGCGCGGACAGCGACGTATACGTGACGACCAGATACAAGATTTGCTCTCCGCCATCTTACAAACCAGATTATAAATTGGAATCTGGACATCAATTGAACAATGATCTGCCTGGCATTGTTGGAGAGTTGATTGAAAACCTGCCTTCTGTAGGACCGCCAGTGGTGAGCGCGCTACTCAAAACACGCCAAAAGCCAATCGACTCTGAACCCAAAACGCCCGGAGAAACCTATGACCGCACGTCAGGGAGAAAAGGCGTACTCGGAGCAGCTTTAGGTGTCCCAATTCGCTACTCAGGGCGCGCTGTCGATATCGCCAGAAAGGCAATCGCAGACGAATTTGGTCCAATAATTTTGGCACTCAGATTTGTTCAAAAAACACCCGGGTTACTTTCGTTCACGCGATTTGATCCGACTTGTGTATTGGATCTTGATGGCCTGAACACTTCATCTGCAAGATCGGTCATTGAGCGCACAATGTCTTTGTTAGACGAGGCAGGGATTCCATACACGCAACACTGGGGAAAGATCCACGATCTGACACCCATACGCCTCGAACGAGCTTACGGGAGCCGGATAGGACTCTGGAAAAGCGCGCGCGAGTTGTTGTTACCAAACTCAATTGAACGAGAAGTTTTTGCAAACGAAATGCTCGGCAAATTGGGCTTATCATAACCGTGCGCTGAGGAACTCTCATAAAGGATCCGGTTGAAACAGCGTTACCCAGCCTTCAGCAGCTATAAGATGTCTGCCACGAAACATTACCCATACAAATATTGTTCGATCCTCGCTCTAGAGAAAATCCGAATTGGCGCAGATAAGAAGTGTTTCATCCAGACGTCGATTGAAACTTTCCAAATTCAGAGGAAAATCTCTTGTCGAATCACAGTATTGTCGTGACTTTCCACTTGCACGACCAAAATCAACCTAGCTAGGATGCACCTAGTACAAAGAAAAAAACAAATTATTGGAGGTTGGGAAATGGCGAGACGACCGTGGACATTCACCAAAGAACGCGATGTCGTTCCTTATGTCACGCGAACTGAAACCCACCGGGCGCTTGTAAACGCAGTGGAGGAACGACCAGATCAACCTGTTCTGGTTCGAGGTCGCCAAGCCGGCAGTGGAGTCACCAGAACGCTCGAAGAGTTTGCGCAGTTACTCGAAACTTCAAGGTTCAGGCACAATGTGGCATGCCGTCATGTAACAGTAGACTTCTTCGCGATGAGTTATCGCCCCGTACCTTTGATTCTCCAGAGCCTCCGCAACCAGATTGTTGAATTGGCCAACGTCAACAAAGTGCAGGCGCCTGCCGGCTATTTTTCCGACTTCGATACCGCCCTCAAAGGTTGGTATATATTGTACTATCTACCGGGGTTTAAGAAACCGGATCTCGAACCCTCAGATCGAGTGAAGAAAGCGCGCGCTGCGGCAAAAGTCCTGCAAAAACTCACGATCGGAGCGACCACGGGACTGGCAGTAGGTTTCGAAGAAGTAAATCAACTACTCAACCAAATGGCACAGGAGGGCGCGGAATCCGTCAGCGAAGCCTCTATGAACCGAGCCGGCCAAAAAATGGCGCGCTGGTTAGACAAGAGAATTGAGCAGAGTTCTCGTCGAGCGGTCCGAGCCATCAGAAAACCAACCAATGGAAAAGTATCGCACAAAGACTTTGAAGCAGCGATGCTGGTGTTTTTCACCGAGGCAGCGATAGATTTGCAAAACAACATCGCCGATGACCTTCGCATCGTCTTTAATTTCGACTCGTTGGACGAGTACGAAGCCGATAGAGATCATGAAACCAATGTGCGAGGGTCCATGTGTTCGATAATGCAAGGCATGACGCCCACCCCGAGCTGCGTTGCTCTGGGGACACGTGGGACTCCGACGCTATGGATGGAAGAAATGAGCACTATTGACTATGTCTCGTCTCCTCTAGGGATGCTCACGAAACAAAAAGTGGAAGAAGCATGGATCACTTCCAAAGAATCTGATCGCGTAAGGAAGACCATTGCACGTGCCTTTCCAGATGGCAGAGAAGAGATACTCGCCGCCGATCTCGCAGACCTCTGGAGGCAAAACGCATGAGCTCTGGAAAAAAGGAGTTCATCGACAATCACTCGTTCGCTGAAGTGTTGCGCGATTTGGAAACTGACCCTTATGGCGTCGTTGATCGTTGGTCTTCGGCGATCGAACAGACCTCCCATATATCCGATCTTCGCAAACAGTCATTACTTCGGCAGGCGGAAAAGATTCGATTGGTCATCGCAAGAAACAAGCTTAGCGCAGCAGTTCAGAAAAAGTGCCTCTCTCGGTTGTCAACCATAGAGGATTTACTTTCAATAGAGCAGACTCCAGCAGGGTCGGCACAAGCGCTAGCCGACGCATTTCTTGAGGGAGTTTCTAAAGTTTTTGCGGATCCCGTTGCACAAGACGGGGGTCCTGAGGAATTCAGTGCCGCGGACACCAGAGACCTTTACCAGATGGAAGAAGTTGCAAGAAGTTGGGGTGCTCAAGATTTCATCAGATGGGCTAAGCGCGGTTACGAACGCATTAAGGAACAACGCGGAAGCGTAATTCGGGCTTTCGCTCCAATTAGACTTTTGCCAGGAGGTGATCCGGAAGATCAGTTCGCGTTCGCGTTCAGTATCGCAAAGCAAATACATCTTACTTGGCCAAATAGACTTCTAAGCGCAGTGCTGGAGCTTCTGGAAACACGGAAATTCGCCAATCTTTCGGAGTTAGAGTTTCATCGAGATCTGTGGGACATGATATCGAGGGTGACCCCGCATGCCAGTATGTCGACGACCGCCATTCGCTATCTGATTCAACGGGAGAAAGCGCCCGCTCCCGTCGAGCTAAATCGTTCGATCATTGACGCCGCCGTTGCCGCCGTTTCTTCCAGTCGACCTTTCACTTCGACACAGTTGGTTTTCTTTCGTTGGTTGCACGAACGCACTCATCTTTGGGAATCTAAATACTGGGCAAACTACATAAATTGCTGGATCGGGACACAAAAGCATGAGCTAAACCAGGGCTTGCCGATAGAAAGCGTTCAAGAGAGTTGGCAATTCTTTGTCGACGAATACCTGCGACCATTGAGTGGGTTCTTAGATGCACGCAAACATGAGGGTCAATTCTTTCTGTATGAACTGACATCGTTGCTCGGAGAAAATAGTCAATCAGTAAACACGTCTTCGTATCAGGCGATGAAGAAATTTTTGCTCAAAGTCGACAAACAGCTCGTCAACACACTTAACGAAGAGCAAGCCGAGCTTCTCGCGGCCGATGCTGTAGAAAGCAGCGAAAAACTCAGGGAGGCACTCGCGGTATCATGAACGACCCTGAAGGCAGCAAGTATCCCAAGCAAAGCGAATACATAAGATCGTCCGGCGAGTTGAAACGATCAATCGCGATTAATTCTAGTGATTTTAGATTCGCGCAAAGGAAACACACAAAGATCGTATACATTTTTGATACAAACATTTGTGAAACATATTTAACTCCGGGGCGCGCGCTTCTGCCGAAGGGACGCGGTTACGACGGACTTTTTAAAGGAGACGCAGCCCAAACGATGGAACGGCTGACAGCCCGTTTCCTATTCGAAGGACATCTTCCTGGGCAGAACAAGGAATCGGTTTTTCTGAGTCCGCCACACTGGAACGAAACCATACGTCGACTTTCCGAGCTCGAACGTGAAATAAAAAAAGGAATTTCGATTCCGATAGATGAGCTAACAACCAGACTAGAGAGATTACGTTCGTATCGAGACAAACCAAACGACCTTCTTACAGTCGCGGAAGATGAGGGGTTTGCGGATGTCCTGAGAAAGATGGCAAGCGCAGCGTCGCTGAACAAACGATTGAGGACGCTTTGGGGCGATGTCAACTTCAACAAACCTCGTGTTCGAAGTCTGGATACCGCAGATTTTTGGTCGGAGGCGGTGGATCATATTAACCGACAGGATTTTAAGTTTTGGCAGTTGAAACTAGCAGAAGAACGAAAGTCTAAGGGAAAATCTAAGAAAAAGCGCCAGCAAATCCGCAGAAACGACCAAAACCTAGACAATGACGCTATGACCCTGGCCGCAATACAAGCTCTTTATCGAGAGCACGACCGAGCCACTGGGCCAAATCCAACCCTTCGCTTCTTGTTTGTTACGGCGGACGCTTCCTTAATTAGCGCCGTCGAGAAAAATCATGCGCGACTAGACAAGGAGGGGATTCATCATTTCGTTCGGTCACCGTCCATATACATGCCGTTCATCAACTATGAGTATTTACATGAAGCGTTGTTTGAAGATGAAGGTGATTTCGACGAGAGCGAAGATCTCATATCCGATATTCGTAGTGCAGTGACTGCGGTCACTCTCAGTCACGAGGATTCGCTACCCCAGTTCTCTCGTTCTGTGATCGACTTTGAACAGAACATTGATAGATGGAGTCGGCTCGCGGATCTTATCGCCATTATGGGAACGCGATACTTCAAAGAAGATTTTGAAGAGGACCAAACCCAAGTCAGGCAGATAGCAGAACTGTTTGAAAGCGACGAAGTTGTTGAGGCAGCTATCGAAAGGCTGAATACGAGAATTCTCGACATTCGGGCAGATCATACCAGGCAACTTGCAAGTGCCGCGATTGAAAGACTTTCCAAGCGGGTCGAAGTTGGAGCCATGTCTCCGCAAAACCAAGAACTGCGACGTGCGCCACTTCGAATATTGGATGCGGATGTGATAGCACCGCTTAAATTTTCCAAAAACGCTTCTTTTAAAAACATAAAGTCTCTGGAAGAATTTTTGAACAAGCTCTCTGAGAAATCGGCGAGCGATGCATCTGTCGCTCACGCAGCAATTCTGGAGTTGAAGAACGCTTGGAACATCAAAGAAATTGCTGCCGAAACCTACTTACTCGCATCTTGTATATACTTCTCAGTAGGCTCCTGGGAATCGGCGAAGCTTTGCGCAGATATCTGCATAAGGAGATTGCGACAGGCCAAACAGTTTAAGGGGGTGAATCTTCGAGAGGCACGATACTGCAAAGCGCTATCGTCGCGGATGCTACTAACGGGATTCGATACGTTCAATGAAGCGAGGTTCTTGTTGACGTCGAACATGGCTGATTATGAGAAAAACTCGCTCGCGTACGAGCGAGACAAAATTGAGCGGTCCGCTTTAGTATTGACAGCCTGCATTGTGCAAACCCTAGACGGTGAAATGGCCCGCGAGCCCAGGAAGGGTGGTTCGAGTGAAGTTGATTCCGAGTTTTTAGAAGAACTTGATATTCCACAAGAATTTGAGTTGGCAGTGACGGAGACTCGAGATGCAGTAGCGGCTGTGGAGCATTCATTTATGGGCTATGAAGATACAGCTGTTAACATAGCCGTACAAGGATCGTCGAACTTACTTGGCGCTTCGATTTTCGGCTTTTTTCTGAATATCTCGGGTACAAACATTTCTTCCGCAGACATAGAAAATGACGCTACTAAGTTAACAGAGCTTCTTTCCTCGACCGGCTCGAAGCCCCGATTCACCGCCCAGTTATACCTCAAGGCCGCTGAGTTGATTACGCAACCAGAAAGGCAAAAATTTCTAGAATTTGAGCAACTTGTCGATTCAATTCAGAGTTCGCAAGTGGATCTGACGTGGTCAGACCGCGAAGAACACGAGTACCTTCGTATGGTGATGAAGAGAAGAGCAAGCATTTTCTAACGTTTTGTCATGAAAACTGAAATTGGTACTTTAATCGTTGGATTGTCAGCGGAAAGTGAGCTTTAACCGCCCTGCTCTAGCGTGGTCGCATGACCAAATCCCCCTTTCGCTACTTTAAGACGTCACCCGAGATCATCCAACTCGCAGTGATGATGTATGTTCGGTTTCCACTGTGATTGAGGAACGTTGAAGACCTGCTTCACGAGCGAGGCGTTGATGTGTGCCATGAAAGCGTCCGGCTTTGGGTCGATCGATTTGGTCCAATCTTTGCTGACAAGATCCGAACGAAGCGAGCCAGTTTCATGCGCCGGCATACGCAGTGGCAATGGCATCTGGATGAGGTCTTCGTGAAGATCAACGGTGTCCAGCATTACCTCTGGCGCGCCGTCGATCACGAAGGCGAAGTGCTTGAGAGTTACGTTACCAAAACTCGCGATAAGCCTGCTGCACTTAGGTTTCTAAAGAAAGCCATGAAACGATACGGCGCTCCGAGAAAGGTCATCACGGACCGACTTCGCTCCTATGGGGCAGCCATGAAGGAGATTGGAAACGAAGACCGCCAGGAGGTCGGTCGTCACTTGAACAACCGAGCGGAAAACAGCCACCTGCCCTTCCGACGAAGAGAGCGAGCGATGAGTAGATTCAGGCGAATGTCGAACCTACAGAAATTCGTTTCGACTCACGCCTCGTTCCACAATCACTTCAACTTAGATCGCCACATCAACCGACGTTCCACATTCAAATCAATGAGAAACATCGCCCTCTCTGAATGGCGCCAACTTCTGGCTGGATAACACCCCCTACCCCAAACGCTGCTGGAGACGGGTTCGCATTAGACTGACAGCACCTCGATTTCCATATTGTGGTTCATCCAAATTCGAGTCTATGTTCGCGCCTAGTCAAACATTACTTGAATTGAGCGGGGCGCGATCTGAACATGAAAATTTCTAAACTTCTTCTTGTACCCTTCGTGTTATCACTGCTAATTTTTGCGACCAGCCTCGCAGAGGGCCAAGAAGCTGACGAAGCCCTCGCTTCTGTGTTGGAAGCTGTCGATAATGCTTCTAGATCAGCAGCGACGGTCGAGACTTCAGAAAGAAACAGTTCCAGCACAGACTTGAATTCCGTGGTCACGATACAAGTAGATCCCTTTTATTTTTCGGGGACTGTAGAAGCTATTTGCTATGGTCAAGCGACCTATGACCTAGCACCAGGCGCGACCCAACTTCCGACGGTAGAAAGACTGGAGTCTTTCCTAGCCGAAGCAGGAGCCGTGAGAGGCAGCTGCCAAGAACACAAAGATGTTTATATGCGCGGCGTTGGTCCGTTTGAAGGAACCGCGGTTGGCGCGAATAAATCACAAAATTATCGGCTATACGATAGTCAGCGAAATGCGATCTCGGACTACTTCGCTGGAAAGTCCGGGCCAAAGGTCTTTATCCGTTCTCAGTGTAGCGCCGCAGCTTTAGCTTTTCCCAACCTAAGAGTGCCACGTCCTGATCCAACTTATTTTTCGCCGAATGAACCCAATGTTGAGTATACTCGCCGCCGCAAGCTCATCGGTAGCATGACCAACGATGCGAGAAATGCCTTAAGTGGGGCATTCGCGCTAAACAGATATGGAGCGGCCATAGCGCAAGCATATAGTAATGCTTCTTTAGATTATTGGACTCAAATTGACCAAACGGGTTCCCCAACCGCCGATGCAGAGAGGGAATACGCGTATTGGATTTTGAGGCGTCGCGATCACTCATATGAAATTAGCTCAGCAGCAAGCTTTGCAGGTGAACTTAGCGGTTTTGTAAAAAGTATGGCCAACATGGATTCGCTCGAACCATCCTCTTTGGCACGCACGAGATCAGATATCGGGCAACCAGAGTATATTCGCTATGCTTCAATGCTTGACTACTTTGACAAGAGCCAATGCCATTTCGGAACATCGACAGATCGCACGGAGCGTTTACTGTTCGAGGAGTTCCAGTCTGAACCTTGGAAGTACGAGGATTACGGAGCGCTATATGCAGATCAGTATCGTAACGACCTCCAGGTTGAACGCTTCAGCGACGAAGAATTCGAGCGACTGTTTGAGCTGATTAAATCGGGCATGTCATTTCAAAGTTATGATCAGGCAAAATCATCACTCTCTGGAAATTCGGATTTGTCTGCCGCGGCGGTCAAATTCTTGGACCACCTAGATCGATGCTCACCCAATGGAAACCCCAATTTGTGTCCGATCATTTTACATACTTCGGACGACCCGAATAATTGGAGTGAGGAGCGCTCGTTGAGTGCTTATCGTTACATGCTAAAGCCCACTTTCCTAGGGCGGAATTATGATCGAGACGTGCAACGACTGGAGCGTGTTTTTCTAAACATGAGGACCGCAGAGTTCCAGACTCCGAAATTTCCGATGAATGAGGTGCTAAGTTGTACCAAGTCGAAAATAAAGGACGCGGGCCTTTATTTCGTTGGTCAACAGCCTGACGCAATTGAAGATGCGAATGCTTCTTACAGCACAAATGGATGGGCAATCGGTGGATCGGACTTTCAAAAGCGATATCGAGTAGACTACGATGCGGCACGTGTAGCGCTAGTGGCATGCGCTCAAGGAGTTCAGATTGGCGAGCCGGAAGAGTATGTTGCGCCTTTGCTGGAGCGCTATGAATACCGGAACCGTTAGAACTGTTCATCAGTTCGATCGATCTACTTCAAGTGGGGGCGTGACGGTGTTGAAGAGAATTTGGTTTTTCGTCTTGGTCATGAGTGTTTCTTTTTGCGTTCCTCACGCGAATGCGAAGCCGTTCCTCGAAACCAAGCGTCAAAAAGCGCAGTGCAAAATCGTCCAGGCCTGGTTTCAAGACATGGAGCAACTGGCAGGGCTAAACCAGATCACCGGAAAAAATGTGTTGGATCCGGAAACGCCAGAAGCCGACCGTCCCGGCGAGTACGCACTTATCGAAGCGCTAGCGCCGATGTATTCTGATCGCGTTTTTGAACCAACATTCGGAAAATCTTATTTCGACCTACTACAGCAGGAGGCCCAGAAGATTCGCTACGCGATCAACTCATGTGTTCCGTTAGGAGCGACCGGACCGAGATATTGGGTTGGCAACGCGCTGGCGCGGAGAACGTTGGATAGCGACTGGGGTGCTGAAATCTCAAAGGCAAACGACGACCCGCGTTCTATAGCAATTCAAATGAAAATTAGGCGAGAAAAGAGAGAAGCTCGCGAGCAGGCGCAAACAATTTCGCGACAAAATTTTGAAACCGAGCAACAACAACTCCAACTCGCACAAAGCCGCCCGTTGGAGCAGACATTGTACTTTGCGGGAAAGCAGATTGGTCAAGGCCGCGGTTTCAGAATTCATGAGTTCAGGTTCAACAGCCAGGATGTGAAAACGTTTTGCTCCGTCTTCGCCAGTCAACTTCGCGTTAGTGTTGTGCTGACGGATGATGCTATCAAACTGGACCCGCCATTCATAAATAGCCTCTTTGAAAATACCCTCGAGCCAATTCTAAAACAGACCTGTCCTCAGAATACGGGTGTTAGAGCTGAGTTCTTTTTTGAAAACGTCCATTTCACGAGCGCAGGTTCGGAACTGAGCAGTGCAGATGTGAGAAACGCGAGTTACAGGCAGGACGTTCCCGTCGCTAGCGCAAGCGTTGCTTATCAGCCCGCAACCGGAAGAACTCCAGTTTTGATAGAGTATTTTAAGGGTGGCGCTGAATTGAGCTCTGATTTGGAGCTATACCAAACGTTACCTGGTTTGAGACAGTTAGCAGCGAGAAACTTTCAGTCTCCCGAACGTTTCGCGGCCATTGAAGCCCGCCGGCAACAACTCGAGCAATTGGAACGAAGCGCCGGTGTCTCCATCTCAACGGAAAGAGTGAAAGTGCTTTTGTACGGTGATGATACATCGAAACGCTATTTCGAGGAGCGCAGAGCAACGGCTTTATCGGTTGGAGCAATTGTCGCGCCCATGCTCGCTTACTCCAAGGCGATGCAAGCGAGTTGTCCCTCGAGCACGCCAGGCGGAATGGCCTCCGCGATATATACTTCAAAGGCAGAATCGGGAGCGGTGGTTGAGGAGGCCAACTTCCTAGTTCCCCGAGATTTCTTTTCGTCGTATCAGTTCTTAGTAGAGTCGGGTCGGGTAGCTGGTGAACGCGGATCGAGCGGACCATTGTATCAAGACTTTGAAAGAATCATAAAGCGCAATGGCTGCAGCAGCGACGTCGTCACGCGCATTCACAATTCTATCAAAGACTCTCTGAACACTATGTATTTGCGATAAGTCCAACCTAATCCGAACGAACTTAGGAACCTATTCTCGCGCGACTCGAGATCGAAAGATAGAGACTGACCTTAGAATGGTTGGTCCCCTTATGAACGCGATCCAGTTTTTTGGTAGCAGATCATTGATTGAAGCACTCAAACGCCGCGTAAGAGTACTTCCCATGGTATTTTGACGGGGAGGGCCGTGCCATTTGTGTTCAAACAAAAGAGAAACTCCTTGGCTAGGATTTGGTATCCCGTTAACAAAATCCATGCGTTTGACTTTGCTGATCATGATGATTGCAATTCTTGGTGCCGACTGGGCGATAGCTCAGACATATCGGGATTGCAATTATAGAAATTGGGGGCCATTGGTTACCAATGTTGAGTCTATACAATTAAATGGTCGATTGTATTCTGCTTCAGAAATCGTGGCCGCATACAAAGTAGAAGACTGTAAGCTTCACGACCATAACAATGGCCCTCCGCGTTCCCATTTTTTCAAGGACGATTTTGAAACAGTCTATTTGGTTTTTTCATCCACGGGGCGCAATTACCAACTTTTTCTAGAGGATGGTAGTTGGCAGATTACCAAAGAAGATGCCACTGATTACTATACCACCCGTCGGAAAACGCCTTCGCCGTACTTATACGAAATAACTCAAGATGACGTAGAGCTGTTATCTATCATCGCGGAAAGTCACGGAGTCGATACTTCGGCAAGTGATTTTACAAACGCGAGCGACGAAGCAAGAGTTGCGGCGTTTCAGGAAGCTTCTGACACGATAGAGTGGTTCGGTCCTTGGCTACCAAATATGATGATAAGTTATTACGACTTGAAATCACGCATGAGTGGAGTGTTTAGATTAATTGACCGCGCTGCCGAGCCGGATGCTTGCCCAATCCTGTTTCTTCCTCCTTGCCCGCAATGACCATTTCAAGATTACAAGATTTCTTCATTGCGCTCACTATCGGGTTGTGGATTGCTTCCATAGCAAGCGAATCAATCGCCCAACCTTCGGTATCAGGTTATAATATTGCTACTGAAAAGCCTGGCTGTCCTACGGTGCCTATACTGTCGGTTCGTCCATCGGCGGGAGATGCAATTTCTTTCGCTCGGTATCAAAGCCTAAACGAAGCGCTGAAATCTCAAATTCGGACGGTTGTGATAGCCGAGTGTCCCTCTACGGATAGAGTTTTGGTCCGCATTTATCCATCTTTACGGGCACCTAAACCCAAGTCGATTTTGGCAAAACGATCCGATGGATGGAATTTGGACGTTGATGCAGCTAGATCGCTTGACGATCTCACCTCCGCTCCCAAAACCCGAAAAAGCGCTAATGAAGAATACGAAGTTCGACTTCGCAGAGAGGAAATCATATCTAAGCTCCCCCGACTTCTCGAATACTGTTCGGAAGCGGCGCACGCGAAGTCTTGCTATGAGGCATGCTTAGTCAACAACCAGCCAGCTTGTCAGGCTGTGCTCAATGGATGTTTCAAAAAAAGCGATGAACCTAGTTGCTATTATGCTTGCCAACTAGGCCGCGGAGAAGCCTGTCAAATTTACCCAATTCTGAGGACTGAACGCGAACAGCGCGAATATGATGAGGTGGAGCAATACTTCAGACAGAATCCACAATGTGTTGGATCCAATTGGTGGATCGAAGGAGAGTCCGCGCGACCACCAAGCTGGTGCGAATATGTCCGTTGATTCAATATAGCCGTTTCAATTCAATCCGTTCCCGCAACATTCATATCCCTAGAAACCACGATGATTGGCACTGGAGAACGTACCAGCACAGAAATGCCATGCGCCACAACACCAAACTGTAGTGGATATTCAGTGACCATTCATTTCAATCCATGAATTTGTCGAGCTGAAAGTTTCAAATTAGGGTGTGATGAATGAGGTTGTTGTTTAGATTTATTGCGCTGTTGTTGTTGACGTTATCAAGCGTTGAATTTTCGTTTGCCGATGGAGGAAAGTTCGTCGTTCGAATCGCGAATCGAGGAGAAGTTCCAATTTGGGTTTCGCACGTTAATATTCCCAATGGTGGCTTCAAACTGAGCGCGATCAGGGGATGGCAAAAGATAAATCCAAGTTCTTGGACAGAGGTAGTTGTCGTCGATGGCGACGCTTGGGACGGAATTGTCAGCGCAAACCGCCCTGCCCGGTCGATTTGAATCGATCTAATCGATTTGGGTGAACCAGAATCCCTTTCGCTATTTCAAAACGTCGCCTGAGATCATCCAACTTGCGGTGATGATGTATGTCCGGTTTCCGCTTTCTTTGCGCAATGTTGAAGACCTGCTTCATGAACGTGGAATCGATATTTGCCACGAAAGCGTACGGACTTGGGTCGATCGATTTGGTCCGATCTTCGCTGGCAAGATCCGGACAAAGCGAGCCTCATACATGCGACAGCACACTCAATGGCAATGGCATCTCGATGAGGTCTTCGTGAAGATCAATGGTGTCCAGCACTACCTCTGGCGAGCTGTCGATCACGAGGGCGAAGTGCTGGAAAGCTATGTCACGAAGACCCGGGATAAGCCTGCTGCGCTTAGGTTTCTGAAGAAAGTTATGAAGCGATATGGATCTCCGAGAGCGATCATAACAGACCGACTTCGATCATATGGAGCGGCGATGAAAGAAATCGGAAACGAAGGCCGCCAGGAGGTCGGTCGCCACCTCAATAATCGGGCGGAGAACAGCCACCTGCCCTTCCGACGACGAGAGCGAGCAATGTCGAGATTTCGAAGGATGAGCAATCTACAGAAGTTCGCCTCGACCCACGCTTCGTTCCACAATCACTTCAACTTAGACCGCCACATCATCCACCGCTCAACTTTCAAATCCATGCGAAACGTCGCCCTCTCAGAATGGCGCCAACTTCTGGCTGGATAAGACTCCCTAACCCAATCGCTGCTGGAAACGGGTTCGCATTAGACTGACAGCACCCTAAAACGGTCGCGCTTCAATCTCCCGATTGCTCTAATGCGTCTCTATTGGGATTTTGCCATGAAATTGTTCACGAGCACTGCCACCTGTTGGGCATGATGGTCCAACACCGAATACGATACATCCAATTGTTCCACCAATGTCGCGCCTGGAATTCTGCGCGCCGAATTTCTAGTTGCTTCAAGCAGGCTTGATTGAGTAGCCACTACAATTGTCGGATGACGAACGGCGGAAAATTTCTTGATGGACGGATAGGAAAACGCCGCAGCAAATGCATCGTTTACGCCGGCACCTGCTCGCACACTTTCGGAGAATAATTGGTAGGATCTATCAACTCCTGGTCCACGATTCGCATTCATCATGGCACGATCCCATTGAACACGCAGGCATTCTAAGTCACTGGAGATTTCATGCGAGCTTCCATAAGCTTTTAGGTGTCTCTCTGAATCTTCTGCCGAAAAAAAAGGACAGTCGATCAAAATCAGGCGATGGACTTTTTCCGGCTTTTGAAGAGCCAACTCGACGGCTACCAAACAGCCAGTGTGAAAACCTAATAAGTCGACAGGTCGATTTGCAGAAAGATCGTCTACCACACAATCCACGCCGAGGGCGTAATCTTCAATACTCGCTTTCGTTTCTAAAGCGTCGGACCCACCATAGCCTGGATAGTCCGGTGCGATGATCCTTTTTGAGTGATCTAAGTAGGAAAAGAGCTCGTCAAACGCGGCCCCGCTATAAGGAGACGGGTGTAAGCAATAGAGATCGTCGCCGGAATTCGCGGATACCGGCGGCCGCATCCTCCAATGGACTTGCCCTCCGCCTCCGGCCGAATAACCTTTTACAATTGATTTTACTGCGTCACTCATTTTCAAGCAGAAATCGATTGATTTCGATCGCGTGTTGTTCTGGAGCCTCAAAGAAGGCGAACACACCAGCGTTAGGGATCTCCACGCGTTTGGCGTTGGTAAAAATGTCCAGCAATTTTTCTTGATCGGAGACAAAAGGATCGTTGACCGCTTGCATCAGCAAAATGGGTTTGTCTTTGATCCCCATGACGGCGGGACGTCGATCATACTTAAGCACGCCATAATGTGCGTCGAACGGTCGAACACGCACAGTGACATTGTTCATGAATGCGCGCATCACTTCACCTGGTTCCGAGTTCGGCATGTAATTGGTAAAACGTGTCCACGCCGCGCTCAGCGAATTTCCTTCTCTGTCAATTCGGTTCATTTCATCGAGACCGAGATTGTCTGAAAACTCTTGAACCGCGTCCATGTCCTTTATGCCGCTGGTGCCTGAAAGAATAATTCGATCAACGCGAGACGGGTGCTTCCAAGCTAAATGCATAGCAACCAAAGCCCCGCCATGGTTTCCTAAGACATGAGCTCGCGAAACATCCAAGTGATCCATCAACGACAGAGCGCTATTTGCAAAATCATCGGTCAGTAATTCCCGGTTCGGGTCGTCTGACATCCCATGGCCCGGCCAATCGAAACTAATCACTCTGAAATGATCCGAAAGGTGGGGGACCATTCCCGCAAACTCTTCGGTTGAAGAGGCTGCTTGGTGGATCAAAAGTAGCGCTGGTCCGCTGCCAGCCTCCCAGTAATGAATCTGCCCATGGTCGGCATCCAGATAACCTTGCCGAATTTCTGGGATGGCGGTTGTTCGTAGCACGACCGCATGAGCCTCACTTGATGAAAGACCGCTCTCATCATTGAGTGCTTTGTTATCGCTCAACTGTTGCCCGTTCGCACAGGCTGCGAATAGCAATGACGCGAACATCGGAGCCAGTTTCACCATGATAATCGTCGCTTTCTCGTCTTGGCAAAAATAAGAGTTATCGTTCGATGATCTCGATTGCGAAGCCATCCGGGTCCTTGATCATCAGGCCTTTACCTTCGCCCGTGATGATCGAGTTCAAGGACGTTGGACCAGACAAAATCTCCGCCCCAAAGGTCTTCGCTCTCCTGTGAACTTCATCGAGATTTTTTGTTTCGAAGGTCCACATTACAATTCCGCGATGTGGAACTCCAAACCCGTCTGCCGGTCCGACCTTCGTCGCCTCGCCATGGTCCATTAAGACAATATATCCAGTGGAAGCACCAGGAGCGAATCCTTGAATAAAACGCTCAACGGTTCCTTCGGGCATGTTAATCGCTGACCGCTCGCCAACTGTAAATTCGACATCCCGGCGTATTTCATAACCCAGCACCGCTTCGAAAAACGAAAGCGTTTTAGGGGTTTCAGAGATACAGCGAGCTGAGTATGCTGGACCACCCATCCCAGTTTCAGAATCTATCGGACCAACGGGAACGAAAATGTCTGGACGCTTTACACCCATCACAAACGCACCATCAGGCGCTTTGTAGACAATTTCGGCAGAGATGTAAGTTTCACCTGTTGGACTGGTAAACTCCATCTCTTTCACGCCAATTGTAGTTTCCACACCAAGCGCTGCCATCCATTTCTCGTGTGCGTACAAATCGGAAATTGGAAAGCTTAAAGTGGCGCCTCCTTTGTAGAGACCTTCATGCGCGGGACGGATCGCTGGCGTCTCTCGCTCAAGCTCAAAGACGCGCACCTCGACATTTGAACAGGCGCCTTCTTTTCTAAACCGGCAGGCCTGCCAAACATCGTCTGGATCGAACCCAAAATATGTATTGAGCGTGCGGCGTTCTGCTTCACCGGGTATTTCCCACCCCGATGCAGACAAGCCGTAGCCCTCGCAGAAAATCTTCTCCATTTTCTCACGGTCTGACGTTATGATTGTTACTGTATGGAGCGCTCCGACGAGAGCAGAACTCGCGTCAGTCTTGGGAACAAAAATGTCTTCCATTGGATTAGAAACTCTTTCTTAGATTAATCAGCTTCAACGAGGAGCACTTCGGCATCCGCGAGACCTTCCCGCAGTTTTTTGGCTTCCGCATACTCATCGGAATTCCAAAACTTCAGAGCTGTTTGTTTGTCGGGCCATTTCGAAATTGCGACCGAAGTATAGCCTTCAAGTGTTCCCTCGAGGAGCTCTGCTCCTGGAGCGACGATAATATATTCTCCACCAAATTTCGCGACGATGGGCGGAACGGCCTTGCCATATCCTGCGACAAACTTGTCGCGATCTTTCATCTTAACCGAAATCATCATGTAAGCAGCCATTGCGCTGTTCTCCCCTTGTGGTTCGTTAAGCCGGAATCTTTCTTCCAACAGAATTGTTCACGTTCGCGACCAGTGTTGCGGGCTCTCTATCGAGCCAGTTGTAAACAATCTCTGCGATGTCTTCTGGAAAGGCCTCTAAGAACCCATGTCTCCATTGTGGCAGATCAAAGAGTTCGACATTGCGAAGATACTCTAAAGAACGAAGCGTCATTTTGCGGAGTTCGTCGTGAGGATTGAGAAGCGCCACGGGCTGTTCGATGGTGCGAAGAACATCGGGGAATTTCAAATTATACTCGAAAACCGCGTGATGACCCCATTCGTACTTTTCGCCGCCTCGGAGCATTTCTGCGAACAGAACAGCACAGGCCTCAAGTGTCATGTAATCGGGTCGGTTTCGGACTATCAGATGCCATAAATGCTTAAACCGCGATCCCTCATCGTCCAAGGGGATAGGTGCCAACGTTTTGCGTAATCCAGCGACTTCGTCAGGCAATAGTACCGCTGCGGATGACAATACCAACTTGCGAACATTGCTTGGTCTTTGCGCAGTCATTTCGACCGTCAGTTTAGATCCGGCATGGATGCCGAACAGATCGACTTGTTGATTCGCACTGAGGAATTCGAGCTGGTCTATTGCGGCCCACATAGCGCTTGCATAATCTTCAGCGCTGATTGGTCGCGCGGGCGCGTCAGACTCGCCGTGACCTGGAAAGTCGATCGCTGCAATCGACCGATCAGGCCTCGCTTTTTCTAAGAATTGGCTGAAGTTTCGCCCGGATTGGGGAAACATATGGAGACAAACCAATGGGGTTCGTGTCGCTCGCTCAGCCCGTTTGACCCTGGCGTGAATCTGTCCGTACGGACCGTCCACGAACAACCGTGTTGGTTTGGTCATCATTGTCTCCTTTTGCGCTATGCGCGGTGGACATATCAGCGCGCGATACGGCGCTTATTTTCCTGCTAAAAATTGAGGTCGCGTTTTCTGTATATTTTGCCGAACCAGAGAAAGATGAGACGGGGGTGGGAGACACCCCCGTCTCGAGGTACCCGTCGGCGTTTCTGAGCTGGCGGGAAGCACAGCATTGAGGATATTTCAAAACGCCAAGGGGTCGGAGGTTGACCTAAAAGTCCCAATCCAAGCGAACGCCAAATTGTGGCTTGTCGCGCAAACCGGTGCGATAGGCAAAAGTGCTAAAGAACGTTGCAGCGTCGCTGGTGCGGTTCACACCAGTAAACACTTCAGAGTTCGTGGCATTTTTAACAAAAGCCTCGATCGTGTAGTTCTCCTGTCGCATACCAGCGCGAAGGTTCAGGATTGCGCCATCATCTGCAAATGGAATGTTTGAGATGTCGGCATAACGTTCGCCAATATAGGAAAGGTCTGCACGCGCATATAGCGGCAATCCAGTCCCAAAATCATGCTCGACGAGTGCCGATGCGGAACCGCTCCAGCTTGGATAACGCGGAGCTTTCTGCCCCGAAGCATCCAGTGTTCCGAAATAGTTGAGGAACACTGTGTCTGCTACCACTTGGAATTCAGCATCTACATATCCCAGAGAACCTGAGAACGTCAGGAAGTCGGTGGGAGAGTAGTTTCCTTCGACTTCGAAGCCGGCAATGTCGGTTTCGCCTCTATTGAGGAAGTAAGTAACCGTGGCTCCGCCATTGACTGTTGGATCGGTAACCGACGTACGGAATTGTTGCCCAACGCGCTGCATAAAGAACACAGCGGCTGAAATTGAGCCTGATCCATCCACAAATCCGTGTTTGATACCAAGCTCGTAGCTCTTGAGCTCTTCTTCGTCGAACGTGTCTTGAGCGAGCGGATCAAGAGCAAGAAGCGCGGTAAGGTCGGCTGAACTTAAGGCCGAAACTTCTCCGTTGAATCCGCCAGGGTTGTTTCCTTCCGCATAGCTTGCGTAGATCAAGGTCGACGGGGTTGCCTGATAGTCCAAAATGAACCGAGGCAAGAAATTGTCGAACGACCCAGTCGTTGGGACACCCATTGAAATGTCATTGTCGTCAGAAATTTCGTCTTCTTGGTAGCGACCTTCCGCTGTTGCGGTGAGTTTATCGGTCAGGTCGTAAGAGACGCTGCCGAAGATACCGGTCGTTTCAACTGAGTCTTCGTTGATCGCGACTGGAGTCGTACGGCTTGGCGAGGTTCCGAATATGAAGCCGCCTGCATTTTTGTTCGATTGATCAAAATGACTGACACCGACGGACCATTCGAGACGGTCATCGAAGTTAGTTCCGCTCAACCGAAGTTCTTGACTATTCATCTCAAACATCCGGTCATTTGCGGAGCTGAAGATAGTCGGCACAAGGTTATCAAAATCGAGCAACAAGCTCGTGTCTTCTTCAGCGTATCCAAAGGACCCTGAGAGCGTCAGATTATCGGTAAAATCATAATCGAAGTTCAAACCCACGGTCAGGTTCTCGCGATCAAATCCGAACGAGTCTCGACCGCCGAGTAGAGGTTGGAAAAAATCGAGATTGTCGAAGAAGGCTGCGCTTTGATCGGACGAAACAGCTGGCTCGGCCTCAGGAAGAGCGCCGCAAACAGTCGAGCGGTTGCCACCCGGAAATGGACCGCAATTATGAAGTATCGTTGGTACTGTTGCGACGGCGGGCGGTCCATCGTCGTTTTCAAAATAGCTCGCACGCAGTTTCGCGCTAAATTTTTCGTTGGGCGTGAAGAACAAGGACCCCGTTACAGACCACGTTTTTTCTTCCCCGAGCTTTTCTCCCGGAACTGCAGCATTGTCGTAGTGACCGCCATCATCGTGGTAGGATGCACTGACACGCCCACTAAGAACATCTTGAATCAGTGGGCCTTCGACTCCCGCGGAGATCTCGTAGTCGTCTCTTGTCGCGAGCGAGACGGACAGGTCGCCTGCAAACTCGTCCCCCGGCGTTTTGCTAATATAGTTTACCGCACCACCGAACGTGTTACGGCCGAACACGGCTGACTGAGGACCTTTGATGACCTCAACGCGCTCTATATCATTCAGTGAAATACCGCTCGCGCCATTGATGACGAAAAGGCCGTCCACGAAAACAGAGGCCGTCTGACGGAATGGATCACCGGTGTCGATGTCGATTCCTCGGAAGCGCGGTGATTGGTCGAAACGACCTGGCGTAGTCGCAAATGCTTCAAAAACAAATCCTGGAGTGTAAAGTTGGATATCTTCGATCGACTCCAGCCCGATATCTCTGATTTGCTCTTCGCCAAATGCTGTTACCGCCAACGGCGCATCTAAAATGCTCTCGGCTTTCTTTCGCGATGTAACTGTAATGGTGTCTTGTCTAAGAGTGGTGTCTTCATCGCCACTACCCACTTCTTGCGCAAGCGCAACGTTGCCGATTGTTATCGCGAACGCGCATACCGTTGATTGAAGAAGTCGCTGTTTCACGTCGTTTTCCTCCCTATTAGGATTTGTTCGAGGCAGCTCCTCGCCGACTCTCAGCGACGTTAAAGACCGCGACCACCCTTATCGGTCAATATCCGCGGATCATTTATGCGCTTTTGTACACATTCGCGTATCAGGCATCTTCCTGCAGCCGAATTGGCCAGGGAGTATCCAAGCTGAATTGCTTGGAAAGTCGCTTCAGCGTTTTGCGATGTTGAGCTTGATTTTGGCGTATTCTCTCGCTGGGTCCCACAATTCCGATGATGAGAGCTTCGCCAGTTGACTTTGCAAGGACCGGCATACAAACAGCGCCAATGCCTTCGACGAACAAGTCACACTTGCATACAGCGCCATACTCTAACAATTCACCGCGAATTTCCGAGAAGACATCTTTGTTGAATGACTTAAACTGACGTTCTCCAATTTTTCGATATCGTTTGATAAATTCTTCAAACCGGGCTTCATCCATGCAAGCCAATGAACAAAGGCCTGTTAGACTATTTGCCACCGGCATCTCTGTTCCAATTTTGACACTCACGCCAACGGGCTGCAAAGTTTCTAAGCCGTGGATGATTTTCACGTTAGCGTTTATGCGCCGGCTCAAGTTCACCGTTTCTCTGGTTTCGCGGTTCGCTACGCCCATGAAGTCTAGAATGTCAGTTTCCCGTTCAACAAAATTCCTCGTCCAATCCACCAATTCTGCAATGCTGAAAGAAGGCGCATACGCCCGTTGGATGACGTCGTACTCTGCGTATCCGAGGTGCTGCATGCTCTTTAGCAACTCATGGGTGCTCATTAGCGGGTAACCCAAAGCATCAGCAACTTTCTTGGCGCCGAGCGGCAAGCGCTCGCGATCAAAAAGTTCAAGAATTTCAAACACTCGCTTTACAGATTTAATCGGGATCTCGCTCATAATTGCTATCGCTTTTTCGTTCGAGAGCGATCGGTCCGACCGCTGGATTGAAGGTACACCACTTACACGGTGTTACATTTATGCAACTATCACTACACTAATTCTCACGATACGCAAGTGCGTATCTAAATAATGTGTTCGCGTATATATTTGACTAAGCATCGATATGGTGCCAGAAAGGCCGCATTCTAAACGCGGCACCACCGCGCCCGCTCTGAGGCGGAGGCGTAAGTTGTCTGCAACGCAATGGGAGCTTGAAGGTGATTAACAAACTCAGCAGCAAAAATTTTGACCTCTCCCGTAGATCCGTCCTTGCAACGGGTGCAGCTGCATACATTTCGGCAATCGCCCCTGCGCGAGCGCAAGATGAAAAACGCTATGATGCCATAGTAATCGGTGCAGGGCTCTCCGGCCTTCACGCTGCCATGCTACTCGAAGAGCAAGGCCTAAACGTTTTGACGCTCGAAGGGCGCAATCGCCTTGGCGGGCGCGTTTACACTCTTATGGGCGTTCCCGGTCAACCTGAAGCGGCGGGCGAGCTGATCGGAGGCAATTACGCGCGTATGCTTGATACAGCTCGACGCCTGAATCTCGAACTCTATGAACCGGTCGATTCGGTCGCGTCGGGAGGGCGATACTATCATATTGCCGGTCAAAAAATCACTCCGGAAGAATGGCCAAGCCATCCGTTGAACCCTCTATCGGGCGATGAGCGAGAGATCCTGCCCGATCGGATGCTTTGGACATTGTCGCACAAGAACAATCCTCTATCCGGTCGTCCACTAGATGATTGGATCAAACCGGAGTTTGCCCAATTCGACATTCCGCACACCGAGTACATGAAGAAGTATCTCGGCTATTCGGACGAAACCATTCGACTCATGAATGTGGTCATACACACTGACCATATGGACAATACGTCAGCCATTCACGAGCTTCGACGCTATGCTGTCGGCGAGTTCAATCAGCAGATGTCCGCTGCAAGGCCTGACCTACCTGCCATCCAGCAAATTCGTGGCGGCAACTCTTTAATGCCGGAAGCTATGGCCAATAGCTTGAACAACGGTGTGTTGTTGAACAAGACTGTAGTTGCGTTCGAAGATACAGGTTCTGAAGTCACGATCTATTGCGGCGATGGCACCCGATATCGAGCAAACCACGTCGTTTGCTCGATCCCGTACCCAGTCTTACGCAACATCCAATTCTCACCTCGACTATCAGGGCGCCTGTCGAGTGCGATTGATGAAATCGATTATGGTATTTCAATCCAAGTCCACTACGGCATCAAGAAAGAGTTCTGGAACGATGACGAACTTCCGAGAAGCATGTGGACCGATACTCCGTTCGAAAGATTTGTTGTCCTTAATCGGGGTGCTGGAGGTTCGGCGTCATCGGCGATCGCGTTCATCAATGGAGATGAAGCTTACAAGTATGACTTTATGACCGACGCCCAGGCGTTTGAATACACGACACGAGAACTCGTAAAAATCCGTCCTTCATTGGAAGGCGCCCTCGAGCCACTACTCGTACAATCCTGCCATCGAAACGTTCATGGCGCCGGAGATTGGGTCTTCTGGCGGCCAGGCCAGGTACAGTCGTATGCGCCACACATGCGCGATCCTCACGGCAATATTCATTTCGCTGGAGAGCATACCGCGCTGCTGGAACGCGGCATGGAAGGCGCGTTTGAGTCAGGCGAACGAGCGGCATTCGATATTCTCGCCAGAGTGTAAATCTCTAATTGAAGTCGGATTTGATCATGACGCACATTATCTCCAAGATATTCGCCTGCATGGCAGTTTTTGTGGGCACCGCAATCAATGCGGTCGCTGACGACGCGAAAGATCCATTTACGCGTGATTTGCTTATCCTAACCGACTGGTTCGAAGGTGAATTCGACAATGAGGAGCAGGTTTGGTTCCATTACCGTTCTCGAGCGGAAGGTGATCCACCCATTCGCATTCATACGATCCATCGCCGCGTAGATTTACCCACCTTCGGCGAGCACGTATTTTACGTTGAGGAATTTCGCGACAATGATCCCGCAAATGTCATTCGACAAAGACTCGTAACGTTCACCAGTGATCTCGAAGCGAACGCTATTCGCGTCAAGCAGGGCTTTTTCAAAGATGCTGAAAGCGTACTAGGGGCACACAACGCCCCTGAGCGACTCGCATTTTTATCTGAAGATGCTGTTTGGTTCCTGGATGGCTGCGATGTCTTCGTAAAACGTAAGGCGGATCAATTTGAAGGTACAATGGACTCCAAAACATGCGTTTTTGGTGAGGGGGACGCACGCCGCTATTCGGTACATGACTTGACGATATCGAAGAGCAAATACTGGCGCATTGACCAGACGTTTTTGGTCTCAGACGACAGTTTCCACTCGGGCACTCCAATTGGAGAGCCAACGCAAATGCGTCGCGCGAGGACTTACATCTGCGCCTTTCGGTTCTATGACGAGGACGGCAATGAGCAACTCGTCGACAATCTTAGAGTGTTCAGCCAGGGCGGAACAGTGAGTGCCGTGCGCGAAAGCGACGGTGCTTCATTCGACATTTTGCTTCGCGAAAAAGAATATCCTTACTACGATTCACGACCGGACTTTATGTATTACTCTATACGTCGAACCGGCGAACAACGCTCGGTCGCATTTGGTGTCGCCGATGCGAATTCACGCCAATTCGGTGCGTGGATTGGTGAGCTTTCCGCTTTTTGCCATCGCGAGGGATACACGTTTCGTGAGTCTCTCGAGGTGATCCAAGATCAATAAATTCAAGGAATAAGTCCGTGCACAAACTATCTCCATTTCTCGTAGGAGGCCTGGCAGCCATTTTATCCGCTTGCGGAGGAAGTGATCAGACTTCACCAGACCCACTCAGTGCGTCCGCCGAAGACACGGCGCCTGCTGACTCTGCTCCGGTTGTAGAGAGCCAAACTGCGGAAGAGGTTTCAAATGAAGCGGCCGCTCTTTCCACCAGTGTTGAAGAAGACCCCATCATGCGAAAGGGCAAGATCGCATTCTTGCGGTGCCGTTCGTGTCATACTTTGGAAAAGGATGGCGCGCATCTAACCGGCCCAAATTTGAATGGCTTTTTTGGCGCTCCAGCTGGGGCCAAGGAGGGATACTATTTCTCCGATGCTTTGATCGAGAAGAATATCGTGTGGAACGAAGAAACACTTGATGCCTGGATTGAAAACCCGAGTGCATATGTTCCTGGCAACCGCATGGTCTTCGCGGGCTTGCGCAAGCCAGAAGATCGCGAAGCGCTGATTGCTTATCTAATTGAAGAGACCAAGTAATTTTGTTCAGCGACGCAAAGAGGAGCTCCTCATGAAAGCCCGGACCGTTTTTGTCAGCTCTGTCTTGGCCGCATTCACGGTATTGTTTCCAGCCCACGGGGAGAATGAGACTACAATCAAGGATTGCGAGACGTGTCCTGAAATGGTGGTCATTCCGGGCGGAAGCGTCGTTATTGGATCTTATGAAAGCGAAGCCTATCGCCGCCGAGGCGAGCGCCCAAAACAAACCGCCACGATTGAAAGCTCGTTTGCTCTTTCAAAAACAGAGACGACCCTGCGACAGTACAGAGAGTTTGTCGCCGAGACCGGCTATGTCGGAAAGCCAGCCGTTTTCCGCGGGAGCATTTATGAAGGTTGCAACTACTTTGACGGCAAGGGATACGGCTATGTGCGCAACCACAACTGGGACAATCCAGGTTACCCGCAACGCGAAGATGAGCCGGTTGTTTGCGTAAGCTGGAGCGATGCGACGGCATATGCCAACTGGATGTCGAGCAAGACGGGTCGAAACTATCGCTTACCCTCGACAGTAGAGTTCGAGTACGCGATGCGAGCTGGCTCAGAGGCGCCCTGGTCTTGGGGAACCGACCCGTCACAAGCATGCGAACACGGCAATATTGGCGATGAGACGCTCGCTCGAACATGGCCCAAACGCGCTAGCTTTAATTGCGATGACGGATATCTGTTTTTAGCTTCTGTAGGAAAGTTTGAAGCAAATGCATTTGGCCTCCATGACATGCTGGGGAACGCATGGGAGTGGACCGACGATTGTTGGCACGATGATCTCAGCGACTCGCCGTTGGATGGATCACCTTGGCTAAGCGAAAACGACGGAAATTGTGATGCTCGAGTTCCCAAGGGTGGCGGTTGGATTAGCGGACCTGCCTGGGCGCGCGCAGCAGTAAGGTCACGAGACGGCGCCGACTATCGCAGTTTCATGCTGGGTTTTCGGTTGGCCGCAGATTTGGAGTAATTGTTGGTGACGAAGCTTGGATCCCTAATAGCTATCGTATCGTTCTTCTGTTCAAACTGGGCAGCGATCGCTCAAACCAACCGATTTGAGCCAGCTGATTGGCCCGAGCAACCGCCTGAATTCGTTTCGGCGACATTCGCACGCGCTGGAATAACGGTTCGCGATATTGATGAAAGCTTAGAATTTTTTCGAGACGTTTTGGGTATGCGTGTGATCGTTGACCGGCGCGCAATGTATGATCCGCGCCTACCAGCGTTCTCAGGTCTGGCCGAAAACCAAACAATCAGATTGACCATTCTGCAACCCGTTGTGAGCGGCGCATCGGAATTGAACATGGGCTACATTGCCTTGTCAGAAATATCTGACGCCAAAGGCGATCGAGTTCAGCCCCTCGAACCCGCAAAAACCACGGGTTCCGAGCCAGGGTCGATCATGTTGCAGTTTTTGGTAGACGATGTTCGATCGATCCATTCTGGGGTTTCGCAGCTCGGTTACGAGATTATTTCCCCGCCCGTGGAACGCGAAGATGGGACGCGAAGCGAGTTACTCGTGCGAGACTTCAATGGAATTCGATATTGGATCACGGATCGTTATACGCGCACGCTCTTCTTGGATCGCACAGAAGAGTGAACGCGGCGCATACATTTTCACGAACAAGCAAGGTCATCATGTCTGAGAACAATAAAGCGATTGCTGTGATCGGGACAGGCCGAATGGGGACGGTTTTGGCACGACGTTTATCAGCGCTCGGAGAGGACCTGCTGATCGGCAGTCGAACGCCCGCCAGCAACGAGATTGGCGCACTTGTCAGCAATCTCGCAGATGGCGCTCGTGCCCTCACAGTCAAAGAAGCAGCCGACCGAGCTGACACAATCATTATTGCGGTTCCCTATTCCGGATTGGCTGACGCGCTGCGTGTGATCGGGGAACAAAACGGAAAGCTGGTACTCGACGTCACAAATGCGCTTACTCTACACGAGGACGGTCTTATGAAGCTGGCCACTCAAACGTCTGCAGGCGAAGAAATTCAAGAAGCGATGCCATCATCGTTCGTCGTGAAGGCATTCAACACGGTTGGATTCCACGTGATCAGCGACCCCAATATAACGAGTGGTCCGGTTAGTGTTCTATTGGCGGGAAATGACAGCGAAGCAAAAAGCGCGGCAGAAAATCTTGTCCAGCGTATGGGCTTTGAATCTACCGATGTCGGTCCAATTCGCCAGAGTCGATACTTAGAAGGTATGTCGGCGCTATACCTTGCCCCTTATCTTCAGGGCCGCAAGAGCGAGGCTTTCGAATACTATCTACGTAGCGGTTCCGCCCCAAGAGTCAGCCAAGGTGTTCGTGCTGCAGGCTGATAATTTAGCCGTGAGGCAAGGAGATATGAATGACTGACAATAACAAAAACCACCCCGAAGCGCCCTATCCCTCTGCTACATCGGCATGGTTTTTGGTTGCTCTTCTCACGATCGCCTATGTCTTTAGCTTCATAGATCGCTATATTTTAGGACTGCTGATTGAACCAATTAAGGCAGATCTGGGCCTCACAGATGAGCAGATCGGCCTGCTAATCGGATTCGCGTTTGCGATTTTCTACGCAACTATGGGATTGCCGCTTGGCTGGCTCGTCGATCGTAAGCGGCGTACGTGGATCGTTGCCGCCGGCGTTTTCGTTTGGTCGATTGCAACCGCGCTTTCAGGGTTGGCAAAAAATTTCTGGCATTTGTTTTTTGCTAGAATGTCGGTTGGGATTGGCGAGGCCACACTTAGTCCTGCTGCGATGTCAATGATTTCCGATAGCTTCCCGCCAGAACGGCGCGGAAAGCCGGTCGCTGTGTACGTTGCAGCTCTTTCTCTAGGCGCTGGTCTCGCCTCTCTCATTGGTAGCGTTGTTCTTACCTGGGCTAAGACAACTGAGGGTGTAGATATTGCCGGCCTCGGAACACTAAAACCCTGGCAGCTCACATTCTTCGCGGTGGGATTACCCGGAATCATTCTCGCGGGAATTTTTGCGCTTGTTCGCGAACCTGCTCGCCGTCCGATTGAAGATGCAACGATTGGAGTGGAGGATAACAGCATTGGCTCCGCGCTAAGTTATGTTCGAAAAAACCTCGGCACATATGCAGGCTTTATTTCACTCGCTTGTGTGATGACAATTATCGCCTACAGCCAGCAATTTTATGCTCCAGCCTTTGAACGAACTTGGGGTTGGCCCGCAGAAAAGTATGCATTGGTCAATGGAATTGTCTTACTGGTGGCCGGCCCTGCCACCGTTGTTTTGAGCGGTGTGGTCTCTGACCGTTGGTCGCAAGCGGGGATGAAAGACGCCGCGTTGAAGCTTTTGATCATCGGGTATCTTATCATGCTACCAACGGCAATTATTCCAATGTTTATGCCTACACCAGAAATCGCTTTCGTATTCTTGTTCGTTAACACCGCTGGCATCGGTATCATTTCTGCGATGGCTGTGACGGCGTTGCTTGCGATCACTCCTGCGCAAATTCGCGGCCAGATTGTCGCTCTATATTATATGGCAATCAGCATGACAGGGTTGCTCCTTGGGCCAAGCACTGTTGGTTCACTCTCAACGCGAGTATTTGGTGAAGCAGACATTCGCTATGCGTTAGCGACGGTTCCAATTCTTTATGGTCTAATTCCCCTACTCCTTATCCCGACCACATATCGTCTATACCGAAAGCAGCTTGATCGTATCTTGGCCGCTGAAGGTTCCTCCCAACCGAGCAAATCGTAGCTTGCTTTGTAGGATGGCGTCGAAATGAATGAGATTAACTTCTTCGAGCCATACGAAGTGACGGATGAAGACGTCGTCCAATCGCATGACGAGATAGTTTCGGAAATTTCAAATTGGATCCAATCAGGCGAATATTCGCCAGAGAGTATCTTTCCATCCGTTGACGACCTTGCATCACATTTTGAAATTTCTTCTGATAGTGCGGACGCAGTCCTCATCGTATTGGTGGAAGCGGGATTGCTGACAATGCACGAAGACGGAAAATTCATCGTCGAGCATCCCAATCGTCGACAGCTGTTAAAAAAACCCAAAGTCAAAGTAAAAACAAAGCTCGTTCATCCACTGCCGAAACGCTCGCGTCCAAGCCATGTTCCATCAGTGCCGTTATATGAACAAGTTTATCAAAAACTCAGAGAGCGCATCCTAAATGGATTCTACGAACGGATGGCATTTCCAACAATGTCAGAGGCCTCTTGTGAGTTTGACGTCTCGAGGATTTCAATCCGGGCCGCATACAAGAAGTTGAAAAGCGATTCACTTATTCGAATCTCACGCGGTCGTCGTCCATCCGTCATCCCGGCGGCGATGCGACAACGCATTGTCTCGGATATGGATGATCTAGTTGATCGATTGGAACAATCACATTTGAATACAGAAGTTCGAGTTCTCAAGCACCACACGTGTGCCGCGGGCTCGGAACTTGCGGAAGCCTTACAGTGTGAAGAAGACACGCTCGTCGAGCAATCGATACGGCTTACGAGATTCGACAAACGAAAATTCTCATTGGTGGCGGTCTCTGTGCCGATCGAAATCAGCGACTCATTTGGAGTGCAGTCATTCGCAGCCCCGATGTCTCATTCCCTGTTAAAATCGTTAGATATCGCACCGTCGAAAATCACCGAGGAAATTACCGCTTGCAATGCCGATAGCGATGTTGCGAAGCATCTGGACGTTGAACACGGCGCCGCAGTTTTAAAAGTAAAACGAGTGTTCCACACTTCGCAACTCGGCCCGATCATCTGCACGATTGGTTTCTTCCGCGCTGATCGATTCTCGTACGCACGGGTTCAGACACCTCAATACAGCAACGCAATGGGTTGAAACGATATCAGTTGCGCATTTCTCAATCTAAAAATCGGCCCTATTCAAAATGTTATACGACTATCTTCTTTTTGTTCACGTGTTGCTGTTTGTTTTTTGGCTTGGCGGCGACCTTGGTGTTTTTATCCTCGGCCAGCAGTCGCGCCGAAAGCATGTCTACTCGCAGGAACAAAGACAAGCTCTGCTTCGTGTATTGATCATGGTCGACATGGGACCAAGAACGTGCATTGCTTTAATGGTCCCCATTTCGCTGACTCTCGCACATGTTGGTGGTTGGTGGCTCATGCCGATTTGGCTGATCGTCCTCGGCTGGATCGTGGGATGTCTCTTATTAAGCGCGGCCTGGATCGCCTTTCTCAATCACGGGCGACCGATCGAGAAGACGGCTAAAATCATCGATTTTTGGCTGCAGGTCTCAATGGCGCTTTTCTACGCGTACGTCGCCATTAAGTCTCTATGGACAGACACTCCGATCGTTCAAGATTGGCTTGCTGGAAAAACGCTGTTGTACAGTCTCATCTTCGTATCAGCCATCTTGATAGACTTGTCTTATCGTCCAATGGCTAGCGCTCTAAAAGCCTTGGAAGCAAACAGCACCTCGGAGAGTGAGCAAGCAGTTCTCGCCATTCAAAACAGAACACGAGTTTGGGTTATTGCCATTTATGTGCTGCTGTTTGCGATTGGCTTCTTTGGGGTCACGAAGCCAGCTTTTTAGTAGTGAGGAATTGTCAGCGCAAACTACCCTGCCCGGCCGCTTTGAATCGATCTAATCGACTTTAATGAGCCAAAATCCGTTTCGCTATTTCAAGACGTCATCTGAAATCATCCAACTCGCGGTGATGATGTATGTCAGGTTCCCACTCTCGCTTCGAAATGTTGAAGACCTTCTTCACGAGCGTGGGATCGATGTCTGCCATGAAAGCGTGAGGCTCTGGGTCGATCGGTTCGGCCCGATCTTCGCCGGTAAGATCAGAACGAAGCGCGCCTCCTACATGCGTCAGCATACTCAATGGCAGTGGCATCTCGATGAGGTTTTCGTGAAGATCAACGGGGACCAGCATTACCTCTGGCGTGCCGTCGATCATGAAGGTGAGGTGCTCGAGAGCTACATTACCAAGACCAGGGATAAGCAGGCTGCACTTACCTTTTTGAAGAAAGCAATGAAGCGATACGGCGCACCAAGAAAGGTCATCACGGACAGACTTCGCTCTTATGGCGCCGCGTTGAAAGACATAGGGAATAGCGACCGCCAGGAGGTCGGTCGTCACCTCAACAACCGGGCCGAGAACAGCCACCTACCATTCCGACGAAGAGAGCGGGCAATGTCGCGATTTCGAAGGATGAGCAATCTACAGAGATTTGTTTCGACCCATGCCTCGTTCCACAATCACTTCAACTTAGACCGCCACCTCAACCACCGCTCGACATTCAAATCGATGAGAAACGTCGCCCTCTCTGAATGGCGTGGGCTGCTCGCTGGATAAGAGCCCTATTCCGCACGATGCTGGAGACGGTTTCGCATTAGACTGACAGCACCCTGGCCGCTGCTGGCGCATGGTGGCTTCGACAAGTCCTTCAAATTCAGCACCAAGCTCAACCATCAACCGGCAGATGAGCTCAGCGCGTTCGCTCATGCGGCCTTCTCGAATAGCCACTCGGCTAGACCCGCCTCGACCACGCGGGTGGCGAGGTCCGGCCCGGACCAGACCGTCACGATTTCGGATATGAGATCGCCGCGCGGGCTGTGACAGATCAGATAGCGATAATCGGCGGGCTGATCTCCTAGCCGCTCGGCGTAGTCATCTAGGACGCTCTGAGTGGCCGCGGATTTCACCTGAACAATCGCGCGGGCCTTTGTGGCCGGCTGCTCAAGGATCAGATCGGTATCTTTCTGCGTGCCGCCTAGGCTCGATACCCGGACCCAGCCAAGCCGCTGGAAGAGCAAATCAACCAGCACTTCAAAATCGTTTTCATGTAAGGACGCGATCAACGGTGACAGGCTGGATGTGAAATGATCGCGCGCTGATTTGGCTTGGCGGATTGCCGGGTTTTCCTCCGCGTTGATCAGAAGGATGGCATAGTCTTCTGCGTCCACCCGGCAGAGCGTCTGGCGATATGAGCCGGTCTTTGTCAGCTTGGTCGAGATTTGATCCAGCAGAAGCGGTTTGCCCTGAGCGTCTGTTGCGGCCCAGGATCCAATCACGCGCCTGTAGCGGCTTCCTGAGCCGCCTGATGGGGTCGTTTCTGGGATGACCTTGGCCCCTGCCCTCGTCCACCACATTTGACCGGAATGGAATGTAATCCAGATACAGTCTGCATCCATTTCATAGAAGTCCTGGACTTCACGTGCAGCTGACCGCGGATGCTTTAATCCCCGCGCTGCTTTGATGGCTCTTGCAACGCCATCCCAGTCGCCCGCGAGGCATAATTCATGCGGAGCGTCGTGATGGCCGAGGGCGATATAGTCATTTGCCAGACAATCGTCCGCCCAGGCATTTCCCGGCCCGAGTTTGATGTACCGCACCGCACTGGGCGCGATCATGTTGGCTTGCACTCTATTAGTCTCATTCATGTGCGCTGTGGAGCCATGCGTGCGGGCAGAAGTCAACTCGAAAATGAGACTTATAGGATGTAGATCTTTAAGCTGCACCGCAGTCCTTTGAGGCCATGAAGGTATTGACCGAAGTCGGGCGGCTGATCCGCAAGCATCGAAACACCAAAGGTTGGAGCCAGGAAGAGCTGGCGGACCGCGCTGGCGTGCACAGGACGTTCATCTCAAGCATTGAGCGAGGCGTGAGAAACCCGACTGTAACGTCGTTGCATCGGATTGCCTCTGCGATGGAGCTGACCGTCAGCGAGCTGATGGACGGGCATTGTCCGGGGAAAGTGAGCATTAACCGCCCTGCTCTACGCTCGGTTCATGAGCACGAACCCATTTCGTTATTTTAAAACGTCACCTGAGATCATCCAACTTGCAGTGATGATGTACGTCCGGTTTCCACTTTCATTGCGCAATGTCGAAGATCTATTGCATGAGCGTGGGATCGACGTTTGCCACGAGAGCGTAAGACTTTGGGTCGATCGCTTTGGTCCGATCTTCGCAGGGAAGATTAGAACGAAACGCGCGTCTTACATGCGTCAGCATACTCAATGGCAATGGCACTTGGATGAGATCTTTGTGAAAATCAATGGCGTGCAGCATTATCTTTGGCGCGCCGTCGATCACGAAGGTGAAGTTCTCGAATCTTATGTCACCAAAACCCGGGATAAGCAGGCTGCGCTTACCTTCCTGAAGAAAGCAATGAAGCGATACGGCGCCCCGAGAAAGGTCATCACGGACCGACTGCGCTCATATGGTGCCGCCATGAAAGAAATCGGGAATGAAGACCGCCAGGAGGTCGGTCGCCACTTGAACAACAGAGCCGAGAACAGCCACCTACCCTTCCGCCGACGAGAACGGGCGATGAACCGATTTAGGCGAATGTCCAACCTCCAAAAATTCGTTTCGACCCACGCCTCGTTCCACAATCACTTTAATCTAGACCGCCACATCAACCACCGCTCAACGTTCAAATCGATGAGAAACGCCGCCCTCTCGGAATGGCGCCAGCTTCTGGCTGGATAAGACCCCCTACCCCGTTCGATGCTGGAGACGGGTTCGCGTTAGACTGACAGCACCCGGTTAGAACGTGTAGCTACCCCCAAATGTGATGCGGCGATCCGTTAGACCCTGGAAACAAAGCAAGGCATCTTCGTTTACGCAGAATTGTTTGACGTCGGATTCTGTCAGATTGACGGCCTCTATACCGATATTGATGTGATCGTTTACGTCATAGCTGACACTTGCGTTGAGCTGACCACGCGCGTCCTGGACAACCGGGAACCCCCACGGGAAGCTGGATGTGGACCCGAAATCAGTCGACCGATACGCATCACGCCACGTGTAGCGAGCCCGGGCAGAGAGGCCGTACTTTTCATAATACATCGTGACGTTATAGGCGTTTTCCGACAGATCGATCAGTGGCTGCTGGAACGTTACGTTCGTACTGCCAAGCGCAGCAAATACATTACTCGCGCGGCTCGTGGCATTGTTCACAGTATCACCTCCAGAAAACTCCTGATGGGTGTAATTTGCGACCACACCGAAACCGGAAGCCCATCCCAGTTGCTCTTCCCAGTCGGACAGATCGTACTGGAACGCAACCTCGATGCCCTCCTGAGTGGTCTCGCCAGGGTCGTTGACCGTCGTTGAGATCGGTACACATACCCCGACACCGCCACTCGGCCCGAAAACATTGACGTCTGCGATCGGGTTAAAGATACCGCCCTGCTCGCATGGGTCTGTAACATCGCGGAAACCTGTCACCGGATCTTCAAACGGATCCTCTTGTTGGGTGACGTGAAGATCGGTGCGCTTCTTGTTGAAGTAACCGATGCTAATCACTGCAGATGGTGCGAAATACCATTCAGCCGAGACGTCGAATGAGTCGACCTGTTCCGGCTCAAGCGCCGGATTTCCGATTTGAACCGGTGGGTTCGGGCTGGTGCTGAAGGTTCGCGACGTCGAAAGATCGTCAAAGTCCGGACGCCGAATATCTGTGCCCCAACCGAAGCGAATGTTGACATCATCATGCGGGCTGACAACCAGATTGAAGCGCGGAAGGAGGAAGTCGTAGCTGCCATCCGTAGTCACGGGCGTTGCGACCCCATTGAGGATCGAATTACCCGTTGAGGAAATGTCGGTCTCTAGATAGCGAACGCCAGCATTGCCTCTGAAGATGCCATGCTCGAAATTGGCTTGCGCATAGAAGGCGCGAGTTTCTTCCTCAATGTCGAAGAAAGCGCTCTGGCTCGACGTCGGAGAATCGATTGAGCGGCTGCCACCATGGGCAGCGATCGCCGCATTCAGAGTGGCCAGAACGCTGTCCGGATCAGATGCGACCAATTCTGGATTGATCAGCAAGAAGTCGCGGACGAACAAGGTGCGCCCATCAGCGGCGTCGAAATTGTCTAGTCCGGCAACGAGAAGATCTGCGAAGAGATCGCCTGAGGGACTATCAGACAGGCTCCGCAGCCCGACATTCGAGCGGATCTGGTCGCGTGTGCTGGCGGTCTTATTATAGCGATATCCGAAATCAACAGAGGACAGGAAATCACCCACAAACGCGCTGTCGACAAAATCATAATTGAAGTCCGCGCGGAATGCATCCTCGCTATTGTCCGCCGTGTCTTGTCCGATATTTACATCGCGAAGCACGACATTTGCCGGATCCAGAAGCTGTGCCGTCGTCGGCCCAAATGGGGCGTTTTGCGCGACAGCAAACGTCAGCGAACCGCCACTCAAATCGTAGATGAATGGCACGCTATTATCATTTCCGCCGCCCGCATCCAATGGCGCATTCGGGTTGATGAAGTTAAGCGTGGTGTTGAAGCTCGGGGTCGTGGAGTCCGATGACGACGTCGACAATTCGACGCGCCCAGACCAGTTGCCACGGTTCCAGTCGGCGCCGAGACGAATGATTTCGCTCTCGGTCAAACGGGAGTTGGTATCGGACGAGAATCGAAGGTTTGGATCGTCGTCATCATCCGCGAGATCTACGCCGATGATTCCGGTCAACGCCGCTTCAATACTGCCGAGTGTTTGCGCTCCATTTTCACCATTAAGCGTACCGAAGTTAATCGTTTCGAACGAGTCAGGGATCGAAATATTGTTCAAGCTACTGACGCCGGAAGCTTGTACGCGCGAGCTTTCCTGACGACGCTCCTGATCGTTATAAACGCCGTCTAAGAAGAAGGTGACGCTGTCATTTGGCGCCCATTCGAGCGATCCCGCTAGGTTCAGTGTTTCATACTCGAAATTGTCATAGTCTTGGTTCAAGAACTGGATCGGCAAGAAATCGAATGACTGTGCGCTCGCGGCCCCGCTGGTTGAGGAAATAAGATTGTCCCGGTCCGCGCGCGGTCGGAAGGCCGTCACATCCTGCTGTGAAAAGCTTGCACTGATGACGGCGCCGAAATCGCCCATCTCATTCGACCAGTTATTGCCATAAGTGCCTGAAAGACGCGGTGTGATTCCGTCAGTGGTCAGGCTGCTATCTTCTCCTTGGATCCGAATGGATGCCAATCGATCCGGCAAATCGAGCGGGCGAATGGTTCGCAGGTTAATCGTACCACCGACCGAGCCTTCGATGGTCTTCGCCTCTGGTGCCTTGGTAACTTCCACCGCAGCGATCATAGAAGCCGAGACATCTTCGAAGCTGATGCCGCCGCGCCCTGAACCGGATCCTACCGTTGAAACGCCATTGATCTCGGTACGGTTAGAGTTCGTGCCGCGGATCTGTACGCCGGTTCCAACGCCGGCTGTCCGAGTAATTTGAACGCCGGTAATGTTTTCCAGAACTTCGGCGAGGTTTTGATCCGGCAGCTTACCGATGTCTTCGGCCTGAATGATTTCGACCAAATTGTCGGCGTTGCGTTTTTCGGTCAACGCACTGGCGAGCGATGACCGAATGCCCTGCACGACGACCACGTCTTGTCTGGCCTCTTCTTCGTCCGCATCGCCGGCATCCTGTGCAGCCGCGACCATTCCGAGCGGCATTGCGACACCCGCCAAGAGTGCTACGCGCCAAATTTTGAGTTCATTCGAGCGAACAGAGTCTCTTTGAAGTGATTTGTGCATACCAAGTTCCTCCCATGGGCATGTCTAAGGCTCCGTCTAAATGCGGAGCGTGCCGCAACATCCCAAAACAAATCACTTTGTCAACCAATTTGAGTGGTAAAATTGCCTTATTGGTAGGACCAATGATTAGTATTCGAACCCAAGTGGTATTTTTGTGACAGTTTTGATGAGTCGATTTGGCAAGTCAGCCAAAGAAAGCGTAATCACCCGGCCTAGATTGGTAGGACCAATTTCGGAGAAGTGAAATCTCAACCAATAAGGACGACTTATTTATGCACCGACGGTGACTAGCGCCGCAGGCGTCCTGTCCCGTCGCTGTGCACCATGGCGTGAACTTCCTCGACCGTGACCATATTGGCATCGCCGGAGATGGAGTGCTTGAGCGCATTCGCAGCGGCACCGAACTCCAACGCTTCGGGACCGCTCATATCGCTGAACAGACCAAAGATCAGGCCGGCTGAAAACGCGTCGCCGGTGCCGACCCGGTCGACCACGTTTTGCAAGTCATATGTTCTCGAGAACCAAGCGCCGTCTTTGGACCTGAAATGCGCTGCCCAGCGATGGTGATCGGCCGAACTTGAGTTTCTAATCGTGACCGCAACCCTTGAGAGATTTGGAAACCGCTGCAAAGCGTCCGCCGACAACGCTTCATACCAGTCATTCTCACTACCATCGCCGTCAGGCGAAAACCCGAGGCAGGCCGCACAATCGCCGCGCCCGGCAATCAATGTATCAGCCATTTCGACCAGCCCCGGCATCACGTCCGTCGCGCTCTGTCCATATTGCCACAAGCGCTCACGATGATTGAGGTCGATCGATATGTGAAGACCGCGCGCTTTGGCTTCTTGCAACGCGCGCTTGGTCAAATCTCGAGTCGAGGGCGCGATCGCCGGGGTAATTCCGCTGACATGAAACCAGGACATTCCCTCAAACGCCGCATCCCAGTCCATTTGATCGGGATCGAGCGCACAGAACGCCGTGCCCTGGCGATCGTAAACAACGCAGCCAGAGCGCACATCGGCGCCCTCTTCGAGGAAGTACAACCCCATGCGACCAGGCAAACGCGCCACATGCGCGGCGTCGACTCCCGATGCCCGGATCGCCATCAGGGCTTGCTCCCCAAGCTCGGTGGGCGGCAAGGCGGAGAGAAACCGGCTGCGCACACCAAATTGCGCGAGACTAACCGCAACATTGGCTTCAGCCCCGCCATGACAGATTTCGAATCCGGTGGCCTGACGCAGACGCAATTTGCCTGGCGGCTTCAAGCGCATCATCAATTCGCCAAGTGTCGCCACGCCTAAGGCCATCACCGTATCCTTCTCAACCTAAACTGGCCGCCCGAACAAACCTCAAGCGTCTTCCTTTTTCAGCTCGACAAAATAGTCGTAAATCTCCGGCACGTTTCCGGGGCCCATTCCTCTATCGACGGCGGACCGCAAACTCGCGGACGTCCCTTCCGCAATCAAAGATCCTGAACCCAGGTCCGACATCATCTGCAGGAAATAGCGGAGATCCTTGTTCGCATTGTTGATCGAAAAGCCAAGATCGCTGACGCCATCAACCGCATAGTTCTTACAGAACTTCATGAATGGCGAATTGGAAGGTCCGGATGACATAATGTCATAGAGTTGCGCGCGATCCACCCCAGCCAACTTAGCCGCGGCGAACGCTTGGGACATCGCGCAGACCGTGGTCATGCCCATGAAGTTGTTGATCAGCTTGGTCGTATGTCCGGCGCCCAGCTTACCAAGATAGAACACGTTCTCGCCCTGCTCTTTCAGGATCGGCTCATATTTATCAAATGTTGCTTTGTCGCCGGCCGCCATAATATTGAGCAATCCGTCCTTGGCGTGCGCCGGCGTTCGCCCGAGCGGCGCGTCGATCATGCCCGCCCCCTTTTCGGCGAGCGCGGCACCGATCCTGTGCGTCGAGGCCGGAATAGAGGTACCGAAATCAATCAGAACCGACCCGGCTTTGATTCCAGCGAGGATCCCATTCTCACCATAGACTAGAGACTCAACAACATCCGAGGTGGTGACACACAACTGAATGATATCGCTCTTCTCTGCGAGTTCCTTCGGCGAGCTTGCTTCGTCGGAATTTCCACGCTCGAGCACGGCCGCGACCGCTTCCTTGTTGAGGTCCATGACATTGACCGCAAATCCCCGCTTCTGCAGGTTTTCGACCATATTCCCCCCCATCAGCCCGAGGCCGATGAAACCAATCACTGGTTTTGACATGTTCATGACTCCTAGTTCAGTCGAATTCCAAAAGTTGTGTTATGCCGCCTGCGCGGCGCGTGGTTTGAGCGGCTCAATGGTCCCGCAAAGGATCCAGACGCTCGCCATGGCAATGATCGCGAGGGCGGCGCCGACGACGAATGCCGGCGTGTAATTGCCGCCCGTTGTCAGCCACGGAATGAGATAAGTTGAGAGACCGGCCGCCCCGAGTTTTGCCGCCATGCCCGAAAACCCGGCGAGTGTGCCGACGCTTTTGCCTCCAAAGAAATCGCTTGGCAGGGTTTGCACATTGCCAATTGCAGTTTGAAAGCCGAACAGGATCACAGCCATGATCAGAACCGCGACGGTCGGGCTGCCTGGATTGGCCATGGCCAACAGCGCTGGCAACATGATCAGGCATCCAAGTGTGATGGTCAGTTTTCGCGTCGCATTCACACTCCAACCAGAACTCAACCGGTTTTGCGCCAGCAAGCCGCCAAACCAAGCCCCGAACATCGCGCCGACATATGGCACCCAGCCATAAATTGCGATGCCTTTGACATCCATTTGGTAGACTTCGATCAGATAGCTCGGGATCCAGAAAACGAATAACCACCAAATTGGATCGATCGCCGCCGAGGCAATTATGATTCCCCAGCTTTCCTTGCGCGATAGGATTTCCAATGTGCCGGGATTGTAGCCATCATCTGGTGTTCCATCGCCGTCGATATCCTGGTTTTCCTGTCCCGAAAGAATGTACTCTTTTTCCTCAGCTGACAGCCAGCTGTGAGAACTTGGCGGGCCTTTGACAATGATCAACCATGGCACCAGCCACAGCAGACCGATGAGTCCGATCAACACGAAGATCATCTGCCAACTCAGGAACACGGCGAGAAAGCCGATAAGCGGAATGGATATGATTCCGCCAATGGCGGCGCCTGAATTGAAGATGCCCTGCGCAAGCGCGCGCTCCTTCGTCGGAAACCATTCGGCATTAGCCTTGGTCGCACCTGGCCAGTTTCCCGCTTCGGCTACGCCCAAGAGACCGCGGAAGATGCTGAAAGACAGTAATCCGCGCGCGAATGCGTGAGCCGCGGTGGCAAGCGACCAGACGCCAATCGACAGAACGAAACCCATTCTGGTCCCGATCCAATCGAAGATCTTTCCGAAGATCGCTTGCCCGAACGCGTATGCCAGAATGAACACCAGCGACACCGTCCCATAGATCGCTTTGCGCTCGTCGAAAGTCATTTCGGGAAACAGCTCTTCAAACGCTGTTGGCCACAACACGTTGAGAGATTGGCGGTCGATATAATTGATCACGGTCGCGAGCGCGACGAGACTGACAACCCACCAGCGTAAACCCTTGAACGTCATTGCTCAGCCCTCCTCTTCAAGAAAATCGCGTCGGGTCGGGCTGAAGACATCAAGAAGGATACCTTCTTCGAGGCATACCGCCCCGTGCGCTGCGCCAGATGGGACGAAAAAGGATCCGCCGGGACCAAGAACCTGTGTCTTGCCGTCAACCTCAACTTCGAAGGCGCCCTCAATCACGTAACTGCCCTGCGAGTGCGGATGCGAGTGCACTTCACCAACGGCTCCTTTTTCAAACCAGACTTTGACCAGCATCAGATGCTCGTCATGGCCAAGCAGGAGGCGCTTCAGGCCAGGCCCAACTTCTTCCGCCTTCGATTTCGGACTGTATTTGAACAAGTCTGCGTGCGTGTAGACGTCGCTCATTGGGAACCCTCCCCGGGATTTTCTATTGTTGTGTCTTGAGATTCTTGCCGCAGGATCTGGAGCTGCGCAGGCGTCAAAGCGCTCGCGGCCAAGCGGAATGTCACGGCCTCGCCGTCGGCGGGCGTCAGGGTCACCGATGTGATCTCATCGTCGGTCATTATCGCGATATCGCTGATTGACGAACCGTCGAACACTGTCACTTCTTCATCTGAGTCATAGCGGCCATGGCGCTCATAGACAGAGACGTAAGTCGTTGACGTGCCGCGAGCGCGAAGAACCAGCGCTTGCTCCCGGCGTAAATTGTGGTTGGGATCGTTTGCGCCGAGTTCGGCAAAATAGGCCGTAACGGGCTGATCGGATGCGAAAGTCAGCGTGTAGAACTGATCGCCAAGCAGCCAGGAGGCACTTTGTGTTGAGGTCAGCGGCGCTGACTGGCTACGCTGCCAGAGATGCTGATAGCCGTTGGCGTCGCCAAAAAGCTCGAGCCGATCCGTAGCGTGATCCATTTCGAAACTGGTCTCAACGAGTTGTCCCTTGAAATGAACCGGAAGGTCAAATGTGCGTTGTGCCTGCTGCGTCCCCTGCCCGAGCCCGCGCATAATATCGATAATATAGTCGCGCCCATTCGCCCCCGGCATGATCGCTATCAAGCGCTGTAAGTGGACATCTTGGTACGCGGTCGAAATCTCCGCGAAGGCGACTTGCATCCCGTCGCGAGACCCGAACTCAATCACGGTTGGCGCGTGTTTCTGCCCTTCGCGCCAATCGCCATCAAAGTGGCTCGTTTCATCAACAACCAAAACATTGTGGGCAATGCTCTGTTTCGCCCAGCTGGTATTTTCCGGCAGGTAACGGCCGCCCGCTTTCGGTTCAACGTTCAAGAATCGAGCGGCGCCATAGTCAGCGACCACTTCGTCACCATTGTCGAAATAGAGAAAGCCAAGCTTGTCGAAATGACCATGGCCCAAGCCCTGCGTGGTCGCTTTCATCAGCACGGCCGCATCATTCATAGCCGGACCCGAACGGAGGATGGCAAATCCACCCTCCGTCCCAAAGGAGCCGTCTCGGAGAAGCGTGGAGGAAAACGCAAACGGCTCAGATTTTCCCTGCTCTATGTCACGCAGCAGCTGGGCGCCCTCCGGCGTCGGCACAACGCCATTCTGCAGCTCGGCAGCGCCAAGCAGGTCCGGCGCTTTGGTGCGGTCGTAAGCAATGGCCAATCCGTATTTGAGCTCGACCGTGTTGAGCCCCTTCTCGCGGATTGCGTCATTGATCGGAAAGAACTTGCCGGCATAGCTTTGCTCGACCGTCGATCGGATGGCTTTCAATATGACACCGTCCCGATAGTCGAAAATCTGGCGCTCTGGCTCGTTTTTTTCGATCGCTTGAGCGAACAGGACGAACGGCATCAATGCGTAACGCTGATAGTAAGGACCTTCGGCATAATAACCGTCCGGAGAAAACAGAATGTCGAGCTGTTTCAGAAAGCCAGAGTCACCCGATTTATCCAATCCCAGCAAGGCTTGCTCCACGCGCTCCGGCTGCCCAAGCACATAGCCCGTCATTCCGACAGCTGCGGCAGCCCAGGTGCCGTGATTGTGAATACGATCAAACGTCTGCGGCTGGCCGACGGAAAGAAAGTCAGCCATCGGGTTGAGCAAATCGCGCTCGATATGGGTGCGATCTTCTGCGGCTAAGTCTTCGCGAATTTCAGCATAGCCCTGAATGGCGTAAACCAACCAAACGCTTTCGTTCAGGCTCTGCCAGAACAAACGGCCGGGTGTCTGTTCTTTTTGCTGCGGATGAAGATCGAGCCCGGGATAGAGGTCTGCATAATCTAACAGGATGTCCCGCACGGCATCTCGATACGCAGCATCACCCGTATAAGTGTAGAGCAAGCCCGCCTCATAAATCGTTTTGGCGTTCTGCTTGTGCTGTTCGTGCGTGTACCCGCCGCCCGCATCCACAGGAACCGGCACGTCAACGCCCTGCGCCAATCGGGCATCTACACTGCCGCCCAGGTCGCGCATGACGAGATCAAAACTTGCAAATGGCGCCTCTCCAGAAAGCGCAGACGCATCCGCGCGCTCTTGAGCTGGCGCGCAGCCGCTCGCGACGCTGACTATCAGTCCGAGACAAACGCTGGTCAGGAGCGACGATCGATTCATTGGCGCAAGTCCTCAGTCACCAGACCTTCGACCACCGCGCCGGAACCATCCTTATTGTCGGCGAGCACAACTTTTGGCTTACCTGTCGTGATCACCAGCCGCGCCGGTCCCGTGGACTCGATCTTGTTCCCCTCAAGGCGCATGTTCTGAATCCCATGCAAGATAGCGAGCGGCGCCGAGCCATCGCCGACATTCACGAAGCTGGAGTCCGAAATGAAGGCGTGCGGCCCAAACGTACTTTCATCGCGTCCGCCCCGATAGATGGACGTCGCGGCGCCGCGAACGTTCTCGAACGCGCTGTCGCGAATGATCAAATACTCGACATTGTAGATGCCATAATCATCGGTCTCTGCGTCGAATTTGAAAGCCGTCCCGGAGATGTTCTTGAACGCAGAATTGCTCACTTCGACGCGATCGAAAAATGTCCCTTTGGCGGCCGTTAATACAGAAAACCCGCGATTCACAACGAAATCATCGAACACCATATCTGCCAACTCGACCACGTGATTTCCCGTGCCGCCTCGGGCTGATGAAGCGATAAAACTATTACCCACAGCGTCTGGCGCGGCGCGCCCGGTAACGTTTATCCCGGATAATTTCAAACCGCCGGTGGACGATAACAGAAACAAGTTTCTTCTTTCAAAGCTGAGATCCACCGTTCCCGCTTCGGCCGCGCGAATAGTGATCGGGATCTGCAGATTGATTGATTTGGCCTCGTTATAAGCGCCCGGCGCAAGCACAATTTCATCACCCGCCTCCGCGGTCGCCATCGCCGCAGCTATCTTGTTTTCGCCGGGACCAACTTCAATCGTCTTACCGGTTTCGAATGGCGATCCGGCCTGCGGCTTCGGATACCACGGCACCCCGGTCGCCGACTTATCAACACCGAAGCTCCCATCAGCACCGATCGTATCGGACCCCTGTTCACCATCGCCCAAGACTGAGAACCCGGGCGCTAGCTCTGCAGGTGGCGCGAAGTTTGTGAGATTGTTCTCGAACGAGATGCCGCTCATATCATCATACAGGTTGAACGGGGTCTGAGCACCGGTGCCGATGACGAGATTGTTTCGAAATTTGGAGTTGATCGGCACGGCGCTGCGCTCGGTATCCGAGCCTTCACCCAGCTCGATAGTGCCAACCTGTTCGAAACTATTTTGTTCGATCACCGCTCCGTCGACTTGATGGTATCGGTTGATCGGCGAGTTCGGCACACCATTCATGACGACCAGCGCGCCAGAGAAGCGCTCGCCATTGAGATTGCGAAACATGTTGTTGCGCACCGTCTGGCGCGCATTGATCACGCGCACACCGCCCGTGTAAGGCGCATCGTTACCGTCAAAAAGATTGTTCTCGACCAGCGTGTCGTTGCCGTGGCGCAATGTCAGCGTACCACGCGATTCATGGAACGTATTGCCGCGATATATGTTGCCCCCGGACTTGTTCGAGACAATCTCTACCTCACCGCTACAACGATCGAAATAATTGCTTTCAACCAACGTGCCTGACGTTGTCAGCGAATAGTGGCTGGTTCCAATGCGCAGCGTCTCCCCGCCATTCGACCCGAAGACGGGGCGCGGCCCGAAATAATTGTGATGGATGTGGTGGTTGTTATTCCGGCTGTCCTCAGTGTTAAGTCTCACCGTCATGGTCGGACCGGAATTCAGCTTTCCGGAAAGATGATTGTGGTCGAACGCATTGTTCTGACCATACATCACTACCCAGGTGTCGCGCTGCGCCCGATCCGGATTATTGTAGTTTTCGATCACCGTCCGCGTCACACGCGAATTAAAAGCCAGGGTTTCACTATCGCGTCGGAAGCTAATGACTTCATTGCGCGGTGTGTAGCCGTCGCGAAACACCAGACCAGAGACAATGAGATGGCGTCCGCCTATGCGCAGGCTGGATTGCCCGCTGAGGATCACCTCGCCCGGCTCTTCAGCGACGAGGTAAATCGGATTCTCCGCCGTTCCCTCGGCTTCCAAAACCAGATCGAAATCGCGCCAAGTGCCATTTGACAGAACAATCATGTCGCCAGGCTGGGCGATTTTCATTGCGGCTTGATACTCGCCTTGAGTCGTCACCACGATTTTCCTGAGCGGTTCACCCGGATGCGTTTCGACCTCTGCGAACACGGCAGGAGGCGACGAACACGCGCCCGACGCACCCAATATGGCGATAGCGGCGATCACCAAGACCCTCATTCATTCCTCCCGAGCGCTCGTTTGATCGCGCTTTTAGAGTACGCTATCCAGATCTAACCACTTGTCAACCACTCATGCATACCAATTTGTCATTATATTTAGACGCCCTCAGCCGTCGCTGACGCAGCGAGTGTTGTTTCAAGTCCACATAATCCTATAAATTCCTATTTGGTAGGACCAATTTTACATTTTTTTCTAGTCCTTTTTGTTGACACATTGAGTAACGGTGATAGCCCTACAGCGAGATCTTCGATCCAATGAAGACGCAAAACACCTTGAGGGAGGATAGTATGGCTAATCTCAACCGCTCGCGCAGAGCGGGTCCCGCACCTGCACGTTTGTCACGCATGCTACTGCTTGGGGCAGCCGCTTTACCGCTTGTGAGTGGCCTGGCCCTGGCACAAGAAGACGTAACAGAAATTCGCTCTGACACAGAAGAAACTCGCGAGCTTGATGTCGTTACCGTCACCGGCACACGCCAGGTGATACAGGACTCGATTGCGCTGAAGCGTTCCAACACGCAGATCGTCGATGGCCTGTCGGCGGAAGAAATCGGAGACATTCCTGCGCTCTCGATTGGTGAAGCGCTCGAAAACGTTACCGGCGTCGCCTCTCACCGCGAAAATGGCGGGGCCACCGAAGTCTCGATCCGCGGTCTCGGGCCCTACCTCTCCTCAACCGTTGTGAATGGCCGCGCCGCCACGAATGGCTCCGGTGATCGTTCGGTCAACTTCTCCCAGTTTCCGTCTGAGCTCATCAATACGCTCGCGGTGTTCAAAACCCAGGATGCAAGTCAAATCGAAGGCGGCGTCGCGGGCCAGATTCAGTTGGAGACTCTGCGGCCGCTGGACTTCGGAAAGCAGCGCTTCCAGTTCGAACTAAAAGGCAATTACAACCCGGATCAACAGAACATTGATGATTCGCTGGCCGGGGATCTCGGCTATCGCGGAACGCTCAGCTACGTCGATCAGTTCGAGCTTGATGAACTGGGCAGTCTGGGGATCTCGCTCGGCCTCCAGCGATCCCACATCTCGCAACCTGAGGCAGAAAGCCGCCAGACCGGACCGACCTCAAATTCGCGTCCCGCGTGTTTGATCACCAATAGTGCCTTCGCAATCACCCAGGATACCAATGGCGAAGACGTCACGGGATTCTCAAACAATCCGGAACGGGATGATGACTGTGACGACGTGAATGATAGCGCCGCGGTAAACAGCGACGGCGTGTCAGGGCTAACCGACCGCGGTACGACGGAAGGGTTCAATACAGCCATCAACCCGGACACGGGTCTGGCATTCGATGCCGGTATTCCATTTGTGTTTGCTCCTTCGCAGCGTCACTACCGACAAAACGACACACGTGATCAGCGCGATGCGTTCTTTGGCCAGCTGCAATGGCAGCCAAATGATCGCTGGGACATCAATCTCGATATGCAATGGTCCGAGCGCAGCCAGCAGGAACTTCGTAGCGATCTGACCTTCAATGGTGGTCGCCGCAATGACACATCGCTGAATGTTGCAGGCACCAGCACCACCAGCCTTGATTCACTGATTACAAACGGAAATGGCGGTATACTGCGCGCCATTACGGACAATTCGATCGAAGTTCAGGGCGGCGATTTTGAACGCGTCGAGACCTATCTTGGCGGCGGCGCGAACGTCGCTTACGACGTCAGCGACCGGCTGACCGTCTCGGCCGACTTTTCCCATTCGAACACCGAGCGCACGGAACGCGCCTGGGAGTTCCGAATTCAGTCAGATATCTCTCCCGTGATCGAGTATGATCTGCGCGGCGGTGATGTGCCCGTTTATCGGCTCTATGACGAAGTCTTCGACGTGAACGATCCGGCCAATTATGTGGATCGTCTGCGCGTTCGGATCGACAATGATCGCCTGCGCGAAAATACGATCAATGCTATTCGGATTGATGCCGACTATTCGCTCGACGGCTTCTTCACCAATCTCGAGACCGGCATTCGCTATGCCGAACAGGATTATCTAGAACTGCCCGGTGGAATCGACTCTGGCGACCCCTTCAACGTAACCTCCGGTCGGTTCTCGTTTGAAATCGAGAACAATACCGACCTGAACATCAACAACCGTCAGGTCGTTGATGGTGATGGCTCCGACACGACCGGATTGGCATCAGCGTGGGTGGATATTATCGCAGCGACCAATTCGGCCTGTTATCAGCCATTTAGAGAAGGCGATAGCTTTCTGGACAATCTGCGGCCTGGTGATCTGGTCACCAATATTGCCGACGATGGAAGTATTATTAGCTCGACCAATTCGTGGGCGACATTCGATGCACGCTGCGTCGCGGAAACCGCGGTCGATAGCCTGAACTCAATTCTCGATACGATCAATCTGGCGATTGCCGATCGCGGCGATGTCGATGATCCGATCGGTCTGCTGAGCGCGGCCATCCCATCCCTGGTGGAAGAGAACAGTCGAACCATCGACGTCAAAGAAACAACGACAGCCTTCTACATGATGGCCAATTATGAAACGCAGCTCGGGCGCTTCCCTGTGTCTGGCAATATTGGCGCGCGCGTCGTGCAAACTGAGGTCGAAGCGACGGGCTATCGCCCCGATCTGACGGTCACCAATACGGACGGCGTCTTCACCATTGCAGAGGGCAACCTCACGGCAGTGACCGCATCGCACGACTATACCGAATTCTTGCCGAGCGCGATCGCCATTGTCGAGCTCGCGCCAGACAAACTGGTCCGCCTCGGCGTGTTCCGCGCCATGTCACGTCCAGATCCGGCGGATATGGGCTTTGGTCGAACCATTAGCGTAATTGGCGATGACGAGGATGCCGCCTCGGCGGATGAGCTCATCCAGAATGTGAGCGCCGCCGGCAATCCGGCCATCGACCCCTTGATGTCCTGGAACTTCGACGCTGGTTTTGAATGGTATCCAAACGATGACACGATCCTGGCGATCAGCGGTTATTATAAATCGTTCCAAGGTGGGTTTGCGAATACGATCGTGAATGAAACCTTTGACCTGAATGGCACAAGCGTCTCTTTCCCGGTCGCAGTTCAGCAGACCAGTGACGATACAAGCGAACTGTTTGGTCTGGAAGTGACGGCTGCTCACACCATGAGCTATCTCCCGGGTCTGTGGAGCGGCCTTGGCGGGAAAATCAGCTACAATTATGTCGACTCGGATTTTGAGTTCGAAGACAGTCGTTATGGCGACCAGTTCATCGTTGAGCTTGATGGTTCCATCACTCAGATCGCTGACGGCATTCTCGCCCCAGGCGGCCTGCCTGGATTGTCTGAGAACACATTGTCGGCGCAAGCCTTCTGGGGCTATGGCGATTTTGATGTGTCGGTGACTTACAAATATCGCGACGAGTATTTCCAACCCTTCGTCTCGGACGGTACGCGTCTACGGTTTGTCGGCGATGTCGGGGTCTGGGAGGCTCGAGCCTCCTACAATCTGACCGATAATCTCCGTCTGTCTGTTGAAGCCATCAACCTCGATAGCGCCCCTAAGGAGCAATATGCGTTCACCACGGACGATCTCTACGAGGTCAATGATTATGGCCCCCGCATCTTCTTTGGCCTAAGAGGCCGATTCTAAAGCGTTTTCCTCCGGCATCCGGATCTTTCTTGAATTGGTAGGACAATTTGGTAAGATTCGGATGCTAAAGAGAATTCACGGAAGAATTAGGACAGTCGCATGGCCGAACAACGCTTGTATCAAAAGGTCGCCAATAAGATCCTCGAGATGATCACATCGGGCTCTTATCCACCTGGAACACGCTTGCCTGGCGAACGCGAATTGGCCGATCGATTTGAAGTCAGCCGCGTGGTCATCCGCGAAGCCGAGATTTCGCTGGAAGCGTTGGGCCATGTCGAAATCAAAGTCGGGTCGGGTGTTTATGTCCGCGAACCCAACTCTTCGAATTTCGGACGCTTGCCCGATGTCAGCGCGTTTGAATTGACCCAGACTCGGCTGATATTCGAATCCGAGTCAGCGGCGCTTGCGGCACGGGTGATCACCGATGAGCAAGTCTCCGACTTGGAACGCACAATCGAACGCATGGCCAATGCAGACCACGACTCTCCGGACGGCGACGATGCTGATCGCGAGTTTCACATGCTGATCGCCAAGGCGACGGGCAACGCCGCAAATATACACATCATGGAAAACCTCTGGCGGATGCGCACAGAATTACCGGAAGTGCGCAAAGTTTACTCTGCCGTTTGCGTCGAAGATTCCTCGCACCGTGTCGATGAGCACGCCGCGATTTTGGATGCGCTTCGTGATCGCAATCCAGAAGACGCGCGGAATGCCATGCGCTATCACTTCTCGCGCCTGATAGAAGCTTTGCTGGTCGCATCTGAGCAACAGGCCATTGAAGAAGCTCGCCGACGCTCAAGCGTAAATCGCGAGAAGTATCTAAAGACGGCATTGGCGGGATAGTCGCCCATATCATGCTGCTCAAGACGGGTTCGCATTAGGCTGTCAGCACCTGTCGGATATCCGTTTTTGCTCGCGAAGCCGCCCTTAAACCAATAGCTCAGCAATCTTGAGCACTGTTCGAAAATTTCTAGCCGTCGTCGCGACGCCGAGCTTTTGCTCAACCTGAGCCGCAAACTTCGATCGTCCGATTCCTTCTGGTGCATGAAGATATAGTACATGCTCTGTCAGCGTATATCGTTCAGACGATGACCGAACGTTCTCAAGAGCTTCAAGATCAGGCTCAATTGCTGGCGCGGCGAGAAAATAGAGATGAAGACTCTTCGGGTCATCAACAGCTTGTGGGTACGGATTGGCGTCAATGGCGTGGCGGAATTTCGAGACATCTAGAACCAGGACGCTGGGCCTGAATCCGAAATTGTTTTCAATGGCTTTTGATATCTTGTTCTGAATTTCGCCGGGGTCAGTAAGGTCCGAATGAAGGACACAATTTCCACTCTGGATATAGGTTGTGGCGTCACCAAAGCCTTCGCGTTGCAACAGTTGCCGGAGATCTTTCATGGGCAGAATGTTGTTTCCACCAACATTGATCCCTCTCAATAATGCGATCCAAATCGTCATTCAAAGTCGATACGACAGAGACCTGGCAGGAGGCAATTCCGACCGGCATTAACGTCTGCTCCGCAACACGTCTGAGCCATCAAAGGACGCTGGACAGCAGGGGTTTGCCATCTATGAAATTCTCAACGTTTGATTGGGCGAGCTGGGCTTGCGCGAAGAGCGTTTCAAAGGTCGCGCCGCCTTGATGCGGCGTTAGAATAACATTCGGGACGTCGGCCCAGCGGGCGCTATTGGTCGGTTCCGGATCAAATACATCCAGGCCTGCGCCAGCAATTCGGTTCGATTTCAGCGCGTCAATCAGCGCCGTCTCATCAACCACGCTGCCGCGCGAGACGTTGACGAGAACACCGTCCGCACCAAGCCGATCTAGGATTTTGTCATTGATGAGATGGCGCGTGGTCTCGTCCGGGCGACAGCAAATGACGAGGCCGCGGCACTGCTCCGCCAGGGCTTCGAGCGAGTCGACATAAGGGGTTACAATCTCGGGCTTCGGGCGTGGACCCCACCATTTCAGATCGACGCCGAACGGGATCAGACGCTTGAGCACTTCCTTGCCGATCGAGCCAAGGCCGACAATGCCCACAGGCATATTTCGGATTGAGTGTCGCAGGGGCGGCGCCGCACCAACCCACTGATCTGTCATGATGTATTCTTGCGTCTGCGGGACGCGTAGCAAGAGCGACGTCATCAAAGCGACGGCGAGATCGGCGACGTCGCCGGAGTTCATTCCGGGCGCATTTGTGACCGCTATCCCGCGCGCGCGACATTCGTCTAGATCGATATTACTGAACCCGGCGGAGACGGAAGCAACCATTTTGAGGTTCGGAAAGCGCGCTAGCATCGTCTTGTCGAGCTTTTCGATGCTCGCTGATAAGAGAATATCAACATCGGCGCCGCGCGTGGCGATCGTGTTTTCGACATCCCCCTCGGTGTCCAGCCAAGCCCATCGTTCGGGACGGTTCGGAAACAGTGTGTGCATTTCGGAATGCATAGCGAGGACGGTAGCGGCGTGGGTCATGAACGCAGTCTCAACTGATAAAAAATAGGAATCCAGCGCGCTTGCCAGGAGTGCTCTCAACAAGCACGCAATATGATTTAGAGGTTTGGCTAGATGCTCAGGTCCAGAGCATTGTAATCGTGAAGCGAAGCTTTCGCGTCTTCATTCCACTCATAGGTCACGCCTTTCTCGACAAAGGGCTTATACTGATAGGGCGTTTCATTTGGGAAACGCATGCGCCGGGCGTCAATGCCAAAACCGATGACCTCAGAGCGTTTTGCGATCAGATCGGCATCGAAAACCTGGACCTCACTATGCGTGCCTGCACCAGTCACGCCCAGGACCGAGCTGCGGCGGTGGAAGCCCATATTCACGGTGATGCGCGGCTCAAAACCGGTATTTGCGAACGACCCATGCACCAGTTGGCGATTGCACATGACGACATCACCGGCGTCACAGATGAGTGGCACGGTGCCTTCAATCCGCTCGCTGCCGGAGTCCTCCACCAGTTTTTTGATGTCGACTTTGCCGAGCTTGTGGCTGCCGGGCAGAACCCAAACGCCATTGACCGCGGTGCTGCCATAGACCTGGGCCATAAAGTTGAAGCCATGAATGCCATCATCAAAGTCTTCGCTGTCCCAATGCGTGGTACCGTCTTGGTGCCAGGACACGGCTGCGCCGATGCCGGGCTCTTTGATAAACAGGCTCTCATTGAACGGCGCGAAGTCTTTGCCATTAATGTCCTCGGCCACTTTCAGCAGTTGCGGATGCCCGTAAACGCGCAAACAGGTTTCGGAAAATTGCAAGGAGCCGAGGAGAATGAACGGCGCTGCGGCCGGGGCATCATCGGCGGCCTTCGGCTCGAGGAGTTTCACTTGATGTCGCCCGTTCGCAAGGGCTGAGCCGCCCAAGGGATCGCCCAAAGGTTTGGACCAAACGAGCGTTGTTGTCTTACAATCCGCACCGAGAGCGGGGGCGCCGTCAACCGTTAGCTTCTCGCCCGGCCCGGCGGGAAACCGCTTTTTCATCTCGGCCAGATCTTGCTTGATATCGTCCAGCTCCTCCTCATGGAGGACGCCGGTAAACACATAGAACCCATATTTCCTATAAGCCTCCACGATATGCCGCGCGAGGTTACCGTCAGTGTCAAATTCAATCGGCCCGCGATTGTCCAAGGCCATGGCACGCTTGTGTCCGGAGATCAGATAGTCCCGCATCGCGTCGGCATCTTCACCATAGTGCGCGGCGCAGGCCTCGATGGACTCCATGTAATACGGTTCAGACATTAGCAAATCCTCCAGTCGATTTAACGTTGTTTAAATTTAAACCATGTTTAATTCTTGTGTCAATCGGAAAATCGACCTAAGGAATCCAGATGGCTATCGAAACCCTTGGTTCACGCGAAAGCACGCGTTCAAAGAATATGGCGAAACGCCGGAAGACCATCCTCCGCGAAGCCCGCACCCTCATTGCAGACGAAGGCTTCGAGGCTTTGAAGATTCGCGACCTCGCCGCACGCGCAGGACTCACGGTTCCAACGATTTACAATCTGGTCGGCGGTAAGAACGAAATCCTGTCCGTCATCATCGACGAAATGGTGGTGCAGCTTCGCGCGATTCAGAACGCGGCGGACATTGATCCCGTCGAAGAGTCATTTGCGAAGCTGATAAATGATTTGGCGGATCACTTTGCGACGGATGAAGCTTTCTTTCGTGCCGCTTTTATCGCGGGCGATCGTAGCGGACTGTTCGAGCAAAGCTCTGGTGAAGGGATCTTCGCACACTTCGTTCAGCAACCGATCGACGCCTGCGCACGTGCGGTTGAGGAAGGATTATTGCGAGGTCAAATCCCGCCTGAGGTGCTGGGGCCGCAGATCTATGGCTGTTATCGCCTGGCGAGACAGGACTGGGCCAACGGGTATTTCGATTTGGCAGGGTTCAGAACTCAGGCGCTCATCGGCGTCTTTTTGTGCCTGGCCTCGGACGCTAAACCCGCCTTTCGCGAAAGACTGATGGGTAAGGTCTTGAGTATGACGCGCGAAGAATAGCCCCCTGCCCCGAACGCTGCCAGCGATCGGTTCTCATTGGACGGACAGCTCGCCTCTGATTAATTCGTGACCAGAAATCGTCATAGATCGCGCCTACTCACATTAGAGGGTGTTAAAACCAGACACGGAAATGGAATTCCGATTGTTCAGATCAAAGAAAAAAGCGTCCGAATCTGCCGTTCTTTACGCAATTGGAGATGTGCATGGCGAAGCGTCACGACTGCGCCGATTGCACAGGCTGATCGAAGAACGACATGACATAATGTATGCCGGGCGAAAGAAACGGCTGATCCATCTCGGGGATTATGTTGACCGAGGCAGCGATAGTGCTGGGGTGATCGAGGCTCTCTTAGATGTGCAAGACCGCATGGGGCGCGACTGTATCTGCCTCCAAGGCAACCACGAAGCCATGATGCTGAATGGCTTAGTCGAAGCCGGCCAGGCGGATTACGAAAATTGGTTGATGAATGGCGGTGAAGAGACCGTGGCGAGTTATCGCCGATCTGGAATCTATCCGATCCCAAAACGACATCTCGGTTGGCTTAAATCGCTGCCCAAGATTCACATAGAGCCGGATCGCAATCTGATATTCGTCCATGCAGGCATAAACCCGGCAGAATTCCCGGAAGACCGTGAGGAAGTGTATTTATGGACTCGCTCGCAACGCTTCTTTGATGTTGCTAGCTGGCGGAATCCAAAGCTGGAAGGATGGACGGTGGTGCATGGACACACGCCCACGGACGACTTTTACCCGGATCAGAAACAGGCGCAGGCATCACGCATCAATATCGATACGGGTGCCGTATTTGGCGGGCGCCTGACGGCCGCGATTTTTGATAGCGAAGCCCCGGTAAGCTTCATCTACGCCTAGTCCGTGGGACAACCATATTCCACCTGCCGTTCGGCGACTTCAGGGATCCAGACTTCTTTTTCAAGTTCGGTCAATGTGTCGCCCTCCAGAAGCGTACGCAGCTCGGTGGAAGAGAGGGCAAGCGCGCCGCAAGCTCGCGTGTTCTGATTGGCATTCTGATAGACGATGGCTGCGGTCTTGAGCGTGCCAGCATAATCGCGGCGATGCCCCAGCGTATCGGGAAAATCGGCAATGACGCTGCGCCGAATATCGAGGGCTTCTTCGGTCGCAGCGAGTGCTGCAGCAGCGTCCCCAAATTCGATCTCGACCCGTCCCAGCATTTCCAACTGAGTTGCGACATAGCCGCGACCGGAGGCATCCCTTGGATCGCCATCCCGCAGGATCTCTGCGATCCTGACCGCGTCTCGGCCGCGCGCCAGCGCTTCGGGACCATTCTCGAGTTGCAATTGCGCCATGACCAATGGCCCAAGCGCAGTCATCTTCTGCAGGTTGTAATAGTAAGCGGAATTATCCGTCTCGAGGATCGTATCGTAATTGCCAATCGCGAACTCCAACGGCTCGACCGCTTCTGCCCATTGCTGCGTATCGGTGTAGGCCTCTCCCTCAAGTCGCGCAAAATAGGCGAGGCGCGAGTTTCGGCGTTGCGGTTCCTCATCATATGTACTCGCCGCCAATTCCTGTCGGAAGCGTTTCGCGTCGGCGATGGCGGTCTCATAATCATTTTCGTACATCAGAATTTTCACGCGATCGGTGCGCGAATTCCAAAGCCTGAAATAGAGGCGCGTGTCTTCAGCGCTGGGCAGGGTCATGCCGCGCTCGATCAAGGCGAGACCTTCCTCATTGGTCTTGCGTGCCGAGGCGACATCCAGTTGATAGGTCAACTCCTGGTTCGCTTTCAGTCGTTTCACCCAGGCCATTTCATCGATTGCGGCGACCGCATCGGGTGTGCGCGCGAGCAAACTATTCAGCGCTTGTTCGGCTTGCAATAAAAGGCTGTAGGACGTTTCGGTGTCGCCGAAATTAGCCACGCCGAGCCCGCCATACAAATCTGAGAGGCGCGTGTTCTGAATAGCGATGTCGAGGAGCACATCGTCCGGTGCATTGGGGTCGGTGGCTAATTCCTCGACATAGTCCTTGACGATCCCAGCCAGGTTTTGACGCGCTTCCAATGTGCCTGGAATTTGCTCGATGGCATCATAGACGTCGATTATCACGGATTTACTGAGCGAGCGGGCCTGCTCAAACCTGGCATTGGCGCCGGCCAACGCCGTTTCGGCGCGATTGTATTGGTACGACGTCACCGCCAGCGCACCCGCGAGCCCCAGAAACGCGACCACACCGACAGAAACCGCCACCGAGTTTCGACGTAGAAACTTGGCGAACCGATAGCCCGATCCATTGCCGCGTGCGTCGACCGGGTAGCCCGAGCGTTGATTGTTCAAGTCTTCTATCAGGGCATCGACCGAAGGGTAGCGATCCCCTGGTGCCGTTGCAGAGGCTTTGGCGATGATCGCCTGAAGGTCGGCATCTGCGTTTTGGTTCTTAAGCAGGGACTCGAGCAGCTTACCGAGCGAATAGACGTCCGAGAGTGTGTTGGATGGCGCGCCTTCGGCCCGTTCGGGCGCGCCATAGCCTGGCGTAAAGCTCAGCGACGCCAGCGACTTGCTGTTCGAGCTGGCATGTTCTGCGAGCAAGTCTTCATCGGCTTGCGGCTTAGCGATGCCAAAATCGATCAGCTTCACCGTGCCAGACTGAGTGACGAGGACATTGGACGGAGTGATGTCGCGATGAACGATCAGGTTCTGGTGCGCGTGCCTGACCGCGGCACAGACGTCTCGAAATATCCAGACGCGATCTGCCGTGTTGAGATCGCGTTCGTCTGCCCAATCGGTAATTGGCATTCCATCAACAAATTCCATGACGAAATACGGCGACCCATCATCTAGCGCGCCGCCATCCAGCAAACGGGCAATATTTGGGTGTGTGAGGTCGGCAAGGATCTGTCGCTCGCGCTCAAAGCGCGCAATCAAACTGTCGCTGAGCACGCCCGGACGGATGACCTTGATCGCGGCCGTTTGCTCAAAATCCCCAGTATCACGCTCCCCGCGATAAACGGCGCCCATTCCGCCCCGGCCAATCAGATCGGCGATCTTGTATGATCCAGCGCGTTCGGGGGCGGGCGTTTCGCCGAGGTCTCGGTTGGCGCCGCCGGTGCGGAGGACCCGGCCGGCGGAGCCGTCGGCACTCAGCAGGGATACGACCCGGTCGTATAGGGCTGTGTCTGAGCCCGTTTGCGCCTTCAGCCAGGTCAGGCGATCGCTGCTGGCTTGTTCAAATGCTTTTGACACGAGCGCCAGTGCGCGTTGTTCCAACTTATCATCCTCTGACATCTTGCCCCTCCTTCATCGCATCCAGAAGCCAGGCACGTGCGACACGCCATTGGCGCTTCACGGTCGACTCTGATGTGCCGACAACTTCCGAAATCTCCGGCAGACTCAGGCCGCCGAAATAGCGAAGCTCGACAATGCCGGCTTTGTCAGCATCAATGACCGCCAGCCGGATCAAGGCTTTTTCCAGAAGATCGATGTCCAGTCTTTGCTCGACGCCTTCCAGCCGCGTTACCAGAGTGACCTTGTGGTGGTGTCGTTTGTCGGACTTTTTCTTCCGCGCATGATCGATCAGCACCCGCCGCATGGCGCGCGCGGAAAGTGCGAGAAAATGGCTCTTGTCCGCCCAGTCAATTTGATCCAGGCGGATCAGACGCAATGTGGCTTCATTGACAAGGTCGCCCGTGGACAAGGAATTGTTACTTTCGGCGCGCAGAAGTGCTGCTGAGACTTGCCGAAGTTCGCTATAGAGCAGCGCGAACAACTGATCACGTGCATCCGTGTCGCCCGATCTCCACGCCTGCAAGAGTGCTTTGGAATCTGTCTCGCTCAATTTGTTCATCCTATCCCCTGCCGCAAAGACTAGGGGTAAAAATCCCTCAAACACAAGGGCTAGCGCGTTTCGGGGTGGCGATACTTCGACGCTGACCCGTTTCACCTCATTCCTGCGCCTATCCAAATATGGCCCGCGGCGACGCTCGCGCGCTGGACATGACATTGAGGTGAAAGGTCGACCAAATGAGACACGCACTAACGCTCTTCCCGCTGCTTCTGGTACCCGTTCTGATTTACAATCTGATCGCGATTTTTGGCGGTGGAGGCGGCGATCCGGCGGTTTCACCAGCACTCGCCAGTCTGGATAGTAGCTTGATCCGAATGCCGATGATTTCGGGCGTTCGATGGGAATTTAGTGTCGGTGACGGGGTCCTGTTCCTGGGTTTCGTGATGCTGTTCATCGAAGTCATAAAAGCGACCAGTACGCGCTCTACCGCGATCATTAACCATGCTGCATCCATGTTCGTTCTGATGTTTTGCGTCTTCCAGTTCCTGTTGCTCAAGAGCTTCGCGACATCTGAATTCTTCATGCTGACCATGATGTGTTTTCTCGATGTCCTGGCGGGCGCGATGGTCACCATTGTTTCGGCGCGCCGTGACTTCGGCGTTGGCGACGGATTTTCCGGTTAAGCACCGGCGTCCAAAAATTCTTTGACCCGATCCCCCGCAACTCTGCGCCTTCCCCAATAGACGGGCAATTTGAGGACAACATCATGCCGGAGACCCTGAACCAAATCCCACCTGAAGCGTGGCCATTGATCGACTTACTGTTCAACATCACCATGGTGACCGTTGCCATCTGGCTCGCTATTACAGTCTTTGTCTGGTGGCGGCGCAGCGCGTCCAATCTGACGCCAGTCAATGCCGGCAGCAAAAATAAGGATGCGCAACCGGACTTTCTTTCCGTCGACAATAAAGCGCGCGCCGAGGCCATCGAGCGCGGCGAAACCTTCGACAAGGAAATCGAACGGCGTGAACGTGAAGAAGCCCGCGCTGCAGCCCGTGCCCATCGACCCCGGCCAACCGTGAGCCAAAGGCTGGCGCGCTTTGTCAGCTTCTTCATGTCGCTGTTCACACTCGCGACCATGATCTTTGGCGCGATCTTCCAGGTGACTCGCATGGGCGACATGATGCGCGAGTACTCCACGACTGAGCGCATCCTCACCGTGATCCAGAACCATCCGATCTCGTTCTCGATCGCCGGGCTTGTGATCCTGTTCCAGATTTATCGCTTTTACGTTGACCGCAATTGGCAGGAGGGCTGATCCATGGCCTCAGAACCACTCGTACTTACTGATCCGAACCTTCTCGCAGAATTTGTCCGCGAGAGTGAATTCAAGGGCTTCTTCGAAAAGCGCTTCGCGACGCCCCCGGATCTTGCCGCGCTCCTGTTTCGCAACGGCGAACTGATCGACACATTCAAAGGCGCGCATTTCTCTGTTGGTGGCCTGGCCACGGCCGTCAAAAGCGTCGTTGGCGGGTCTACACACATCGCCTTGATGCTCGCAGACCTGAAGCCTTTCCCGGTTCAATTCCCAGTCAAGGCTATGTCAAAGGACGATGTAGAAATTGCCGGCGTGGCGACGCTGGAACTTCAACTCAATCCAGATCGGCCGGCCAACATTCTCGGCTTGATGGGCGGGGTTTCTCGTCAGCAAACAGATGAGGGTACTGGCGACATTCCGGCCACCGGCAAGACTGCTCTGACTCGCTCTGACGTGGTCGAACGGATCGCACCCCACTTCAATGACCGCGTGTTCGAAGCGGCGATCGGCAGCGTAAATGCCGATGAAATCCGCGGAGAAACGGGCCTGCAGGACAAGATTCAAGCTGATATGATGACCGAGGCAGAGCGCATTTCTGGCGATCTTGGCGTCTTGGTGCGGTCGGCGAGCGTGACCTGGGCAATGAACGCAGTCGAGCGCGAGGCTTTTGAGCGTGCACAGGTGGCACGTCAACAAGAAGCCCTCGATTACGAGCTCGAATTGCTCACACGCGAAGTCGATCGCCAATCTGAAGCGACCCGTATCAAGATCGCGTCCACTGTTGATCTCGCGAAACTGGAAAATGCCAGCGAAGATGAACTGGCACAGATGGTGTTGAAGAGCGAAGTCGAATTCCTCGACGCGCGCGAAGCAGCCACTCGCCGCCAGGAAATGGAAGCGCTCGCGCATGAGATCGAAGTGCTGCGCACAGAACGTGCCGCCAAGATGGAGGGGCAACTCGCTGAGGCGACCCACCTGACTGATCTTACGAAGGAAGCGGCCCGGTTGCGATCAACGGAACGCGACATTGAGATGCTGGATGCGAAGCACATTGCGAAGATGAAAGAGGTTGGCGCGTTTTCCGATCAGGATATCCACGATCGCAAACAACGCATGGACCTCGAGATCGGCAGGATTGCAGCCAAGCAATCGGCGGACAATTTGCGGACGCTGATGGAACTGGAGCAAGGCGTCGAGGACAAGATCGCAGATCGCGACATCAAAAAAGCGGATGCCGCTTCAGCCAACAAGATTGCTGAAGGAAAAGCTGATGCCGACGCTCGCGTGGCACAGCTGCAAGCCGGCGCCAAGATGACGCCGGAACAGATCATGGCGATCAATGCTGGCCTGTCGCCGGATGTCGCTGATGTCCTCAAGGAACAGGCTCGCGCCAATGCGAAAGCCGGCGAGGACACGATGGAATCCATGCGCGAACTCATCAAGGGCGCTGCGGAAGAACGCGCGGCGAGCCGTGAGCATGAGCTCAACATCCTCAAGGCCGGAATGGCTGGCGCAAGCGGCGTCGCGCATGGTGCTGGCGGCAAGGAGAGTGGCGCCGCGAATGATGGCTTAAGCGAAACGCCAGCCACGGTTGATTGTCCGAAATGCGGCCGAACGCTGCCTGCCAAAGCCAATTTCTGCACCGGCTGCGGTCATAAGATGCGGACCTGATCATGCCACAGGCAAGTGCCCCAGCCCATATGCCACGGCGGACCCAGAAGGAGTGTTGCTACACCGCTGCGGTTGATGCTCATGCAACCTATTGCGGCGATTGCGGCAAGCCGCTCATTCGCTGCATGGCGGCCGAGGAATGTGGCGGGCTGCTGGATGATGACGGGCTGTGCACGGTCTGTGTCTCGCCGCATGTCCAGGTCGATTCCGGGGCGTTGAAAGTCGCGAATGTTGGCGGCGCCGTCGCGCTGCCCGTTTCGATCGCGAACGTGTCCGTGGTTGGGCGCCCGATCTTCGTAACCCGGGTCTGGAGCCGCGAGGCATCGGGTGAATGGCGTCCCGAAAACCTTGGCTGGGAACGCCTGGATGCCGGACAGAGTCGACCGGTGTCGATCACAGCGAACAAGCTAGATCGCGCCGGCGCGCACAATATCGAAATCCTTGTCGAACTGGCCAGTCGATGGCGCTGGCGCGAAGAACGTTACGCGTTCGCCGCCTCGCTTCGTCTGCACGTCAAAGCGGAAGACAAATCCGTCGGTCCGACCGTGACGCTGGGCGGCAAGGAAGCCGGGCATGGCAATACGGTCTATATCTCCGGCAAGACCGACGCTTCCGCGGAACCGGAAACCACAGCCGAGGCGCTGGACCTCTCGATGCAGCGTGTCGAAGTCGAGGAGCGCCGGCTTGGAATTCGCGGCGTCAATGCCGATCTCGCGGTCTCGCGTGGAGTATCGATGCAATGGCGCGGATTTGCGCCTGAACAAGTCCCAAGCGATGGCCCGATTCTGACTGCAGACAGTCTGCTGGCGGTGGGACGCGCGCGGGGGCGACGAGCGGGCGGGACCGGGGACGTCCGCCTGCTCGTCGATTCCCAAGACGGGACGCTGAACGAAGATCTCAGCCGACTGATCTCGCGGCGTCATTTCGAGCTTTATGTCGAATGCGATCGATTGATGTTGCGGGTCACCGGCACGGGCGGTGTCCGGGTCGACGGCAAGGCCTATGGCCCCGGTAAGGCGATCATATTGAAGGATGGCTCGCGGATCGATCCGGTCGTCAAGGCGCCGGACGCGCTCTCGCTCACCATAAAATTTCTAACGGAACACAAGACAGTCACCCAGGTCACCGTCACGCGGTCACCTGCCAGCGGACAAGGAACCTAAGTCATGGCTCATTGTGGAAATTGCGGCGCAGCGGTCGATGCAGACGCGAAATTCTGTCCCGAATGCGGGCATCAGCTTGATGCAGCTTCGACTGAAGCGCCGGAAGCGGTGATGATGACCATGGGCGGGCTGGAAACCCTGGCGGATGCGCCGACGCAGGATGGCCGGTCCAGCGCCACTGCGGTGCTCGAACCGGGCAGCCAGTTCGCCGATCGTTATACAATTGAAGAGGTTGTCGGTCGCGGCGGCATGGGGGTCGTCTATCGTGCCACAGACAAATTGAGTGAGAAAACGGTCGCGCTCAAACTGATCCGTCCGGAACGCCTGTCCGGCAGTCATGCGATCAAAAAACTGATCTCGGAAGGCATTACCGCGCGCGACATTCGCCACCCGAATATCGTCGCGGTCTATGATGTCGGCGAGTCTGACGGTCAGCCATTTGTCTCGATGGAATATCTCGGCGGCCAGTCCTTGCGCGCCTGGCATCGCCAGAAAACCCAAGACCGGGAAGACGTCAGTCTCATTGTCGCCTGCCGGATTATTGCAGAAACACTGAAAGGTCTCAGCGCCGCGCATGAGGCAGGCGTAATTCACCGCGACCTGAAACCGGAAAACATCGTGCTGACAGGCGAACCCACCGATGACGCGGCACCGCTGAAAATTCTCGACTTTGGAATCGCGCGCGCGACGGGCGGAGCACAGGATAGCGGGACGGGCACCGGAACCGGTCTTGGCACACCGCGATACATGGCGCCCGAACAGATCACCAATGCCGATAGCGCCGGACCGGCCGCAGATTTCTATTCCCTGTCGGTGATGTTTTACGAACTTCTGGTCGATGTTCTTCCACAAGGACATTGGCAGCCGCCTTCCGGCGGACGGTCCGATGTTCCGACGGGCATCGACGCTCTGATTGAACGCGGCTTGTCGAACCGCCCGGCCAATCGCCCGCAAACCGCGAAAGAGTATCTTGAGGCCTTGGAACTGGCATTTGCCGGCCGCGATATGAACTTCAACAAATCCACCGGCACGGCCGGCGATGTTCCGGTGGCGAAAATTCTCAAGTGGTCCGGGATAACCCTGGGCGGCATGATGGTGCTTGGCGTCATCGCTATGATGATCCCGGAGGGCGGCGAGATCTCAGAACCCTGCGATGGATTGTATGGTGAGGCGCGCGCGTTGTGCCTGGGGGAAATCTGGGTTGATCCAGTTCCCGAACCGCAACCGCAACCGCGTCCCGACCCCGTTCCGGATCCCGACCCAATTCCACGCATGCCAACTCTGGCGGATCTGTCAGGGCAATGGAATGACGGCCTCGGAACCACCTATTCGATGCGTGTCGGATCGAACGGACAATTCTCCGGCTCCGGACGGAGCGCGGATGGATTCAATCTCCAGATCTCGGGCTCATTCTCCGGCGCAAATGGATCCTACACATTGCAGGCACCTGAACTTGGTCTGACATTTCAGGGACGCCTCGTCTGGGATCGCAACTGCCACATCAATTTCCAGACGCTCGATCCGTTCAGCGGCGTGGTTCTCGAACAGGGACAGATGCATGTGAACCATGCGCCCGGCGGTCCGTGTCCGGTGCTGCGATGAACGCGCCAATTCATATCCGGAGGCTTCGCCATGACCGATTGCTATAACTGTAAGTCACCCCTGCCCGTCTTCTCATACATTTGCGGCATTTGCGGCGCGAACAATACGCCTGTCGGCGCTGACCTCACCCCTGTAGACCTTAGTGATGGAGGACCCAACATGTCCAAAGATTGGAGCGAATACAGTTTGAACGGGTGCTTGTTTGAAGACGCCCCCAAACCCTCGCCAATGCTGGGCGCGCCATCCGCAGATCTGCCGCAACGCATTGATCTGCGCATGCATTGCCCACCGGTCGAGAGCCAGTTGACGACCAATTCCTGTGTCGCAAATGCGGTGGTCAGCGCTCTGGAAATTCATCAGAAAAAAGCGGGCTTGCCGCTGACAGACATGTCGCGTCTGTTCGTCTATTACAATGCGCGATCGCTGGCTGGGAACCAGATGCGCGACGTCGGCAGTCTGATCCATCACGGCATGGCTGCGGTGTTGGCATATGGCGCGTGCGAAGAACGGCTATGGCCCTTTGAACCGGCCATGGTCATGGCGCAACCGCCGGCCCATTGTTACGAGAACGCGATGCAATATGAGGCGGTGCAATATGCGCGAACACCGCGCGGTGCGCCGGCGCTTGCCGCTCTGGCGCAAGGACTGCCTGTCGTGTTTGGCATGTCGGCACCGGCAATCTATTTCGAAATCGCTGCGCAAACGGGGGCGATGCCGCGCCCGGACCAATTGCCGCCGCAAGTCCAACCACCGTCTGGACATGCGATGATCATTGTTGGCTACGACCTCTCTGACAAGACCTATCTGGTGCGCAATAGCTGGGGGCCTATGTGGGCTGATCAGGGCTATTGTCGGATCCCGTTCGCGACCATGGATACCTGGGCGCGGGCGGAGGAATTCTGGACGATTGGCGCCATCGAACAGACCGAAGGGTTTGCGCTCTCCGGCCCGAGCATGATCGACTCCATGAAAGGTGTGGGCGTGCCGCAAGCCGCCCTCGACACAGCCGCATCGGGTCTCGGTCGTTTGAAAGGCGATCTGCGCGCCCGCCTGTCCAGTGATCTTGAAACCGCCAAGCGCGATTTCAAGAAACGCCTGCGGGACTAGGAATGGGGGGAGATATGAAACGGGGATTGATTAAATTTGCGCTATCGGCGCTGGCGCTCGGCCTGTCTGGATGCGCCACCAGCTATGGCGCGAAAACGATTGCGCCGTCAGGCTACAACTACAATACGGCGATTGCGGATTCCAAGGACCAGCAATTGCTGCTGAACCTGGTGCGATTGCGCTATCGTGACACAGTCGTGTTCATGAACATCACCAGTGTGACCACGCAGCACCAATACTCGGCCGGGGTCTCTGCGGAAAATGCCATTCCGTTCCGCCGCGCCAGTAATGGCGCATCAGTCATCACGCCGAGTGCGGGCTATTCCGAGACGCCCACCATCTCTTACGCCCCAGTCACCGGTACCGAGTTCGCCACCAACCTTCTGTCACCCATCTCGGCAGAGACAATTGTGCTTCTGGCCAATTCGGGTTGGAGCATCGAGCGCTTGATGACCTGCTGCGTCGAGCGCCTGGGACGATTATCGAATGCGCCGAGTGCATCGGGTCCGACGCCGCCTTTCCTCCCGAACAATCAGGAATATCGGCGCCTGGCGCGACTGCTCCGGCAATTGCAAATGCGCGAACAGGTTTATGTCGAGCAAGTCGCCGTCGGTGATGGCGCGGAGCTTGAGACGCACCTGTCTGTGAACGCCACGCCCGGGCCAGAATGCGATGATCTGAAGCGCTTGCTCGAAATTGAGTCCTGTCAGGCGAAGCTCAATCTGGTGGCGCGCGGAATGGCAAATGAAGACGCCGCGCTTCTGGCGCAGACGCGCACGGTTCTCGGCGCGCTCTATAACTTGTCGCATGCGGTCAGTGTCCCAGCCGCGCATGAAGCAGAGGGGCTGGTCACCGATAGTCGGATTGCGTCCGCCGAAACACCAACCTGGCGGGCTTTTCTCGGTGAGCAATTTCAAGTCAAAAATTCGAAACAGGAGCCGAACCGCGCATTCGTGAAAATTCAGTATCGAGACCATTGGTTCTGGATTGATGATAGCGACCTGGAGTCAAAGACCACCTTTAATCTGATCTTGTTCCTGCTCTCGCTGCAATCGGCGGCCAGTGAGGGGGCCACGCCGCTCCTCACGGTCAGTGCTTCCAGATAAGAGAGACGGCTGGCCTGATTTTCCGTCATTCTGCGCCTTTCAGATTAGGAGGACCCAACCGATGACCGAAGACAAGTTCGATTCCTTGAGACAGCGTGTCGAAGCGCGGCGACTGGCAGCCTCGCGTAAACTGCAACAGACGCTGGGCAAATCTGACCCGTTTGCGCAACCGAGCGTGCCAGCTGCTGCCGCTGCGATGGGCGATCAGGCCAGGCTTCAGGCCGCCAGTGCGCCGTTTCAAGGCGATGCAGAAATCGATCCCCTTGGCGCTCCGAGAGCATATGGCGCCGATACCGCCCCTGAAACCAAGCAACCGGCTGCACCAACAGGCAAATGGCGCTGCATCGTGCACAGCAATATCGTCTCGATAGATTTGGTTGCGACGATCGCGCCGGACGGAACTCTATCGGGACAAGGGACCATCATTTACGTCGCCACCAACAGGATCTACCAAGTTTCCGGACCGGGCGACTGGATGGCCTTGCCGCCAGATCCGTCATCGACCGATTGGCTGTTCAAATTCAGGCTACAACCCTCAAACCACGCCATATTCAGCTGGTTCGCTGCGCCAACAGAATCCCCTAATCACATGACCAATCGTTTCGTGGTGCCAAATAATGGCGGCGTCGTGGAAACCAATTGCGAACGAATAGGCTGAACGAGCGAAGCTGCGTGTGAACCGGCGGTCGAGTTTACCCTTACAGTATTTTCGAGTTCCAAAGCGATGTCGACGTGCACTGCAGGCCCGACCCGGGCGTTAGGTGCGCTCTAGATAATACCCGGCATGAGGATTTCACGATCATCTGAAGCGAGTGGATCCACCGATACGATCATGTGAATTTGACGAATCCTCGTCGCGCGGTCAAAATTCCGACCGGTGCCACGCGGATTGACCATGCAAGATCGAACAGCGCTGATTGACTGGATGGACGCTCTTGAGTTCTACGCTCGAGATTGGGATCGCACGTTCGGGGCTCAGACAAACTATTTCACGCAAGAGTTCTGGTACATGTTGATTGGCTGTGTGCGCGCGCACTGGGCGGGCAAACCGCTTACCGTTAGCCAATTGGCGCAGCGTATGAAATCCGGGTCCAATCGCACCCGAGAAGAACGCATTAAACGCGCGGTCGATGACGGATACTTGGTCAAAGTGCGCGACCAGCAGGATGGACGCGCGGCTTATGTGCGGCCGACCCCTGAACTCGAGCAAATGGTGATCGAGCATCTGCAGCGAACGCTCGATCGGATGCAAGCCTTCTTGAACGCTCCCGAAACTGCGAAATAGGCGCAGTTTTTGCGGACACTTTGTCGGTAATCTCCTCGCTTTCTTCCACCTCTCAACCCGCACAGAATGTGCAAAACATAATGGGAGGATAAGATGATCAAGCTCAGACTCATCGATAAGGCGCTCATCGCGGCCGGCGCATCAGTATTGGCGTTCAATGCGCAACCACAAACCAGTTCCGCGCAGGCGTCTGAGGCCTCCACCGCTGAGGAAGACACGGTCAAAACGCTGGGTCAGGTGACCGTCACAGCGCGTCGGCGCGAAGAAACTCTGAAGGACGTACCCGGTTCGGTCACCGCCATTGGCGCGGACGATATCGGGCGATTTGGGGCCACCGAAATCGGCGACCTGCAATCAAATGTCCCGAACATTGTTCTGCATGAGGGGGACGCTCAAAATACCGTCGCTTACATTCGCGGAGTTGGCCAACTTGATAGTCTCGCCTTCGCCGACCCCGGTGTCGGAATCTATCTCGACGATGTGTATCTCGGAAGGGCTCAAGGATCATTCTTAGACGTGTTCGATGTTGAACGGATCGAAGTATTGCGCGGACCGCAGGGCACGCTGTACGGCCGAAACACGATTGGCGGCGCGATCAAATTCGTGTCACGCGCGCCGAGTGAAACGCCTGAATTTTCCGCCGCTGCGACGGTGGGGAATTTCGATCAGACCGATGTGTCACTAGGCGTGTCCGGTCCGATCGCAGGCGACAAAGTGCTCGCCAAAGCTGCCGTCGCTTATCTCTCACGCGATGGGTACGCCGACAATTCGGTCGATGGACAGGACGATGGTGACAGAAACACGCTCGCTTGGCGCGGGTCGATCCTGGCGCATTTGAGCGATCGTTTTCGCGTCCAACTCACCGCCGACGGATCAAGCGATACGCCAGACACTTCGCGCACGCCAAACCGGGAAACCGCCGTATTCGGCGCCTTTCCACGCAGCGAAGACCCATTCTCCGTCGATGCCGATTTTAACGGATTGAGCGATCTCAGCGTGAAAGGCATTTCGGCGCGAGCGACGTGGGACGTATCGGACACGCTCACTTTGGTTTCAACCACGGCCTATCGAGAAATGGAGTATGATGCCAATCTGGACCTCGACGCGACCGGAGCACCTTTGTTTGGCGTCTTTGTGTTCGAGGACCAGAATCAGTTCAGCCAAGAATTGCAGGCTAATTATGATAACGGGCCTGTATCACTCGTTGGGGGCCTATACTATTTCGACGAGGAAGATGTCACAGAGTCCGGCATTTTCGGTCCGGACATCGCTTTTGTCTCCAATTCGATCAACGATCAGAACACCACAGCATTAGCGGCATATGGCGACCTTTCGTATGAGGTGTCAGATCGTCTAAGTCTCAGCGTCGGCGTTCGCATCACTGAAGAGGAAAAAGACTTTCTCCGCGTTCAGGAGTTTTTCGGAGCGACGACCCCGCTCATCCCGCAGATTGGAACTGGCTTCCGGGCCACCGACGTGAATACTTCGGAGACATTTTCGAACACCTCGCCGCGAATATCAGTCTCCTATGATTTGACGGATGATGTGACCACATATGCCTCGATCGGGCGAGGGTTCAAAAGCGGCGGGTTTGATGGTCGCTCGAACTCCGGTTTTGAGGCGCAGCCCTTTGATGCCGAAACTCTGACCGCCTACGAAGCCGGATTCAAAGGGTCGTTTGCAGATGGCGCCATTTTCGTCAGCGCAGCGGTGTTCCTGAACGAGTATGAGGACTTGCAGGTCTCTAGCTTCACCGAACAGAATGGCGCCTTTGCAGCCATCTTCACGAACGCCGCAGAGGCTCAGATTGCCGGGTTTGAGCTGGAAGGCAGCTGGCAGGCCACAGACAATCTTCGCTTTGACCTCGCCGCCGGATACCTGGATGCCGACTATGATGAGTTCATTGGCGAAAACGGAGCCGACGTATCGGATATGCTGACCCCAGCGAATGCACCTGATTGGACCGGTCGTTTAGCTGCGAACTATCGGCGCTATCTCGGGCCGCAGACAGAATTGGTGATCGCCGCCGCGGCAGCTTATCGCGGGGATGTGTATCCGACTGTGAGTTCAAGCGAAATCCTACGACAAGGTGGCTACACGCTTTACGATGCTTCTGTGGGCCTTGAGTTCGTTGATGGGAAATACGCCTTACTGTTGGCCGGACGAAATCTCTCTGACAAAGAGTATCGAACACAAGGCTTCGATCTGTCCGACAGTCTGGGCTATCAGCTTGGCTACTATGGCGCTCCGCGCACAGTGAGCTTGACCGCGTCTGTTCGCTATTGAGGTGATCAGCCATGGCCAAGCTTGATGGCGATACCAAAGCGGTTTTGCGCGACCTAAACGCAAATCAACCGCTGACTGGAGGCGACCCCGACATTGCAGTTGTGCGCCGCGCTTATGATGAGGTATTTGCCGCTTGGACAGCACCGCCCGCCCGCAAGACCAACGAAACGTGGATCGCGAATTGCGGAATGGGAGAGAACCAGCAATCCCTAGTCATTGAACCCGCCAATGTCGCACCGGACCCGGGAGCACTAATCCTCATTCATGGCGGTGGCTGGTCGCTCGGAAACGCGCTGTGTTACGCGCCGCTGGGCCGTTGGGTTTGTGCAGAAACAGGCAGACGCGTGATTGTCCCTGATTTTCCTCAGGCCCCTGAAACGGCTGCGCCCGCGGCTTATGATGCTTTATCGGGAATGCTGACATGGGCGGCATCTCAATATGGACAAGAGATCAGTTTGATGGGCGATAGCGCTGGCGGCAATCTCGCGGCAGTATTGTCCAATCATCCGCCATCTGGCCTTCGGATCCAGAAACAGGTTCTGCTATACCCGGTGTTGGATCTGCGCCCTGATGCTAAATATCAATCTCGGAAGAAGTTTGGCCAAGGGCGCCACTTTCTGACAGTCGACGGAATTATGGGGGCCGCGACGCAATATTGCGACGAAACCGGCGATCCGAGTTCACCTCTGATCAGTCCTATTCTTGAAACCGAATTCCGAGAAACGCCGCCGACCACCATTTTGATCCCCGAATTTGATCCGCTTCGCGACGAGTGCTTGGCCTACGCAGAAAGACTCCGTGCCAAAGAGGTTGAGACACAAGTCATCTGGGCCAAAGGCACGATTCATGGATGCGCGTCTTTCAATGGTCGAATTCGGAGTGGAAAAGAGGCCTTGTTGAGCGCGTGCAGAGGCCTGTAGATCGCGAGTTTGTTGTGTCTGCAATTCGGAATTAACGGCCTTGCTGCTGAGGCGCTGCCTAGGAATTCCAGTTTCCCAAAGCAAGTCTGGAAAGTTTGCATATCGTCTCGCGAAGTTTGCAATACTGCTCAAACTGCGCGACTTCTCTTTATATAAGCGACTGACTGTCGGATATTTTGGGATGCACTCCAACGTTTCACAGAAGCCGCAATTATGGATGTTTTAGACGATATTCTCAAAACCTTAGACATGCAGGGGGCGCTTTATTTTCGCACCCACTTCAGTGGAAGTTGGGGAACCACTGTACCAGACTATGAGCGAGCCGCTCGCTTCCACCTCGTCATTCAGGGCGCGTGTCACGTCACGTTTCCCACCGAAGGACATGTCACTTTAGCGCCGGGCGATTTGATATTGATCCCTAATGGCGCGAGCCACATCTTATCAGACAGCGGCCTCGCCAAGGCGCCGCCATTGGAACAGACTCTGACTGACGCAGGCTATGATGGGAAAGGCGTCCTTCGCGTCGGCGAGGGGGATCCTTCTGCCGCAACGCAGCTGATCTGTGGACATTTCACATTTCGCAAGGGCGCAGCTCATCCGATGATCGCGGCACTGCCGCAATATGTGCATGTGACGGGAGCTGGTCGCGCTCGCGAACCTTGGCTCGACGACACTCTGAAATTGATCAGCCAAAGAATGTTCTCGTCGACGCCGGGCGCCACAGCGACCGTGACTCGCCTTTCTGAAATCGTCTTTATCGAACTTTTGAAATCGAGCCTGATCGATACAGAAGAATCTCAATCGATTATCAAAGCACTCAAGGACCCCCAAATTGGGGCGGCCCTATCGGCTATTCATGAAAGCCCTGCAGCGAACTGGAGCGTCGATACGTTGGCGCAGCATGTCGGTATGTCGCGAAGTCGGTTTTCCGACCGCTTTGGCGAGCTGCTCGGCATTGGGCCAATGCGGTATCTTGCCGACTGGCGACTTCAGAAAGCGCTTGTTCTGCTCGATCAGGAACGAACGAGCGTGCAACAGATTGCCCGAGAGAGTGGCTACCAATCCGTCGCCGCTTTCAGTCGGGCATTCTCCCATAAGTTTGGAATGTCACCCCGGAGCTTTAGACGGCAGTTAGCCGTTTAGTTTGCATTTTGCCCTAAATATTTAGCGCATCATACCAAACAATTGCGTCTTAATTGATATAAACGCCCAATCGACCTTTCTCCCTCGTGTCGGATGACCGACCAAAAAAACCAAGGAGAAAGTTATGAAACAATTCCTCGCAATTTCAGCCCTGGCGCTGACCGTCGCCATGACAGCAACACCCGCATTCGCGGCTGATGAGAATAATACGGCACCTGGCCTGACCGCAGCTGGCGCACCGCTTGGTCTGCATGGGGTCGACCCGGTTGCGTTCATCGATATCGGCAATCGCGTCGAAGGCCGCGCTGAATACACCGCCGTGCATGACGGTGTCGCTTATTACTTCTCAACAAGAGACAACATGAACAAATTTAAGCGCAATGCCGCGAACTACATCCCGCAAAATGGCGGGTTCTGTACGTACGGTGTTTCGGTCGGCAAGAAGTTCGACGGTGACCCGCAATTCGCAGATGTTCGCGATGGAAAGCTGTTCGTCTTCCTGAACGAAGAAATCTACAACGCCTATCAAGCAGACAAAGCTGGGACGATCTCTAAGGCGGACACGCAGTGGGAAAAAATCATCCACACGGCTGCGACTGATCTTTAGTTCAAGTCAAATTTGATCGATCCGGAGCAGGCCTTCGGATCGGTCTATGACTGATAGTGAACGCTCCGCGGCGATCCGGTTTGGATCTCTCACAGACTACCGCGCTGGCGTTCCCCAATTTTCCGAGGACATTATGGAAACCGCATACATTTACTTGGCGTTGAGTGGCATGCTCACGCTTCTACTTTGGACGCCCTACATTCTCGCACGCGTATTTGTGTGGGGGCTACCGACCTTTCTGAACAACTATCCTGAAGGCTTCCCGGCGCAAGCACCAGAGCCGCCACTCTGGGCGCAGCGCGCGCAGCGTGCACACCTGAACATGGTGGAAACACTGCCAGCTTTGGTCGCGGTCATTGTTGCCGCAACGTGGCTCGTTGGCGACGCCAAAGGGCTTCTGATTGGAACACTGACACAAGTGTTTTTCTTCGCGCGTGTCGCGCATGCCATCGTGTACACCGCAGGCATCCCGTACTTGAGGACCCCGGTCTATCTGGTCTCCTGGGCCTGTGTGCTCATGATTGGCTATCAGGCAATCGCATAACCAATCAGAGGTGGGAACATGGCTTTTTCGATCAGCGTGAAGCGTGTTTACGAAGCGCCATTGCCCACGGATGGATATCGCATCCTCGTCGACCGACTATGGCCGCGTGGGCTTAGCAGTGACCACGCGGTCATCGATGAATGGATGAAAGAGATTGCACCAAGCCATGAGCTAAGACGTTGGTTCGCCCATGATCCGACAAAGTGGGATAGTTTTCAGAAAATGTATCGGGCTGAACTCGATACAGACCAGTGTGCCGCCTTGATCAACACCATCCTCGAAAGAGCAAAGACAAGGGATGTGACGCTGCTATTCGCGGCCAAAAATGAAGCGCAAAACAACGCGGTCGTCTTGAAACAGGCAATCGAAACAACGCGTTAGTCGATCATCAGATCATATGGCGGTCTGAATAATGCCGATTCAGATCGGGCGTCATGAGAGCGCCATGGGCCGCTGCCCAGCAGGATTGAACCCATAAGAAACGTCGCCCGTTCAGCACAGCGCGCGCTACTGACTGGATAATCACCCCAAGCCCAAACGCTGCTGGAGGCCAGTTCGCATCGGACAGACAACACTGTTCTTTAGCGAACGAGCGTGTTCTTAGCGATCTCGCCGCCTTTCATAATTACAGGCATCTGCGCGCCCTGATCCTGAAGCACGCTCAAGTCTTCGAACGGGTTACCGTCCAGGATAAGAATGTCCGCAAACGCCCCGGGTTTGAGCACGCCAAGTTCATCTGACTTCTGCAAGATCTCAGCATTTATCTTTGTGGCGGAGCGTATGATCTCTCGCGGTGTTTCGATCGCCGCGCGAATGAGAAACTCCTCGGACTGGTGCCCGAAGCTGTCACCGAGCAGATCTGTTCCAAACCCAATTTTGACCCCGGCCTGTCGGCAAAGCTCAATCGCATTGAGCCCGGCTGCCCGGACGCGATCTAGCTTGCCCAACATGTCATTCGTCCATCCGCTGTCGGCAGCGGTTCGGGAGAGCACATCATATGTGATGAGCGTGGGCACTAAGAAGGCGCCCTTCTCCGCGGCCAATTCTGCGGCTTCGGCATCAATTAGATTGCCATGTTCAATGGTACGAACGCCGTTCTCCAACGCCATTTTGATTGCGCTCGCGCCATAAGCGTGCGCCATGACATAGGTGCCCCGTTTTCTGGCTTCGTCGACGATAACGCGGATCTCTTGGGCCGAATATTGATCGCATTCGAGCGGATCGTGAGGGGAAGACACTCCGCCCGAGACCATAATTTTGATTTGATCCGCCCCCTGACGAAGTTGTTCGCGCACAGCTTTGCGAACCTCATCCTCGCCGTCTGCTATGAGGCTGGTATAGGCAAGCGCATGGCCGCATTTGCAAGGCGCATAATCGTCATCGGTGAGACTCCGGAAGTCGCCGTGTCCACCGGTTTGTGTCAGCGCACGACACGCAATGAACATGCGTGGTCCTTCGACTTCACCGTCCGAAACGGCTTTCTTGATGCCCCAATCAGCGCCCGTCGCATCTCGAATGGTTGTGAACCCACGATGCAGCATATCGCGCAGAATATTTACCGCCCGAGCCGTCATCAGAGTTGGCGGCACCTCCGACAGTTTGGCCAGATTGGTCTCCGCCAAGAACGGATGAACATGACAATCGATGAGGCCTGGCAGCGCAAATCGCCCGCCACCATCAATGACTTCCACGTCTCCGGGCGCGCTCAGCGCCTTGCCCATCTCAATGATCCGATCGTCTTTGATCAAAATATCCTGCAGGACCGGTTCAGCCTCTATGTCGACATCCAGTACCCGCACATTTTTTAAGACGATATCCGTCATTCTAAGCTTCGACTCCATATACCTCTTGCGCCCGCTCAGGTGTCAGGTATCCGTTCTTAATATCGGACAGCACCTGTTCACGCGGCCGGTTTGACGGATCACCATAGCCACCGCCTGATGCGGTGTACACGCTGATCACATCATCCTTGGAAAGCGGCAAGGCCGTGCATGTTGTATAGCGTTGCGCGTCACCATCGGCGCGGCGGACGATGACATGATTGGTCGAACCAGAGAGTCCCCCGTCTAATCCCCAAGGGCCATTTTCTGAGCGCGTGTAGGCCATGGTGAGCCACCAATTGTCAGCGACGATGCGATAGTCTAACTCAATCCCTTTGCCGCCCAGATACTCACCTTCCCCACCGGGCGCATCGGTCAAGGCCAGGCGGTCGACCATAAGGCCATTCTTTTGTTCGGTGACTTCCACGGGGCAATTGAATGTATCACCATGATAGCCAGTATAAAGCGCGTTGAGACCGTCCCGGTCATAACAGGCGCCCCATCCCCCTAATTGCGGTTCGACAATGCTGTGGTCTTCGCCGCCGCCTTCCCGTGGCCCGCCAATGAACGTGCCGCAGATCGAGGAGTAATGCCCGGCTGGAAAGTGTGATTTCATGTCTGGGGCGAGCGCTTTCCAGAGCAAGTCAAACAGCAACATGCTGACTTCATAATAGACGCTCATTGCGGCCGGATATTCCGCTGCAAACATAGAGCCTTTATCAACCAGAACTTTGAGCGGCTTGAAGGTTCCTGCATTCGCAAATGTATCAGGATCGGCAATCGCCTTAAAAACCATTTGGACGTCAACCATCGTGCCATCCAAGGAAGAGTTCATCGCCGTCGCGGTCTGTGCTGGATTGCCGCGCAAATCGACGAGAAATTCATCATCCGTGATCGAGACCGTGACGTGCACTTTACGGCCATCATCCAGGGTTTCGGTCGCTTTATAGTCGCCCTTCTTCAATCCTTTCAGCGCCTCAAATGCCATGGACTCGCCCAGCGCAATATAATCGGAGATCGCAAACAGAACTGCGCCACGGCCATACTTTTCGACAATCGCATGGAGCCGCTTTTCGCCGGCTCTCATCGAAGCCACGCCAGCCCAAAAATCGCCCATGGTCGTATCAGGCACGCGGGTGTTCTGCGCGATAATGTTCAGCACGGCCTGGTTGGCGACACCTTCGGAGATCACCTTGATTTCGGGGATTTGAAGGCCTTCTTGATAGATGTCGACTGCGTCAGGACTGATACTGCCTGGAAACGCCCCGCCAACATCGACCCAGTGGGCTTTATTTGCCAGCCAGGCAATGCGCTCGCCTTGATGAAAGACGGGCATGATCAAAACAATGTCGTTCAAATGACTTACGCCGCCAAAATGCGGCATATTGGTCATGAAGATATCACCTGCTTTGATCTGATCGGCCGGGAATTTGCGCATAATCGCTTTGACACCCGGCTCCAGCATCCCCACAAAGCCCGGAATCCCTGAACCTGAGCTGGCCAGCTCACCAGCGGCATCAAACATCGCAACGCCGAAGTCCAGCACTTCATAAATGATCGAACTCATGGCCGTCTTGCGCATCGTTGCGAACATTTCATCGGTGATGGCGGTCAGAGAGTTTTGAATGATCTCGATCGTGATCGGATCATATCGCTCTGCGGAGACTTGGTCTGAGTCATAAGACATTATGCGCTCCCTATTGTGATGTGGAGATTGCCGAAGGCGTCAGCTTTTACAACCTGCCCCGGGAAGATCACCGTTGTGCTACCCGACTCTTCGATGATGGCCGGGCCCGAGAATGTGGCTTCGGCTGGCAGCTTATCGCGATCATAAATCGTCGCTTCGTGTTCGCCGTCAGCATCAAAATCGACCATGCGTGTCGACTTGATGGCATCGGTTGCAGATCCTTCTGACGAAAGACGGCTCAGTTCGGGGCGCGGGACTTTGGCAAACACGACCAGATGAAACGTCACCATCTCAACGGCATTGTTGAGTCGATATGTATATTCACGTTCATAAGCTTCATGAAAGCGGTCCGTAATCTCGGCAATGACATCATCCGTGAATACAATGTTCGTGACAGGCATGCGGACAGAGTGTTCTTGTCCTGCATAGCGAAGATCGAGATAATGTTCGAAATAGATGGCCGAGCTGTCGATCCCATCAGCCGCGAAAGCTTCTACGGCTTCTCGCTCCATTTCGCTGAGCGTATCGTTCACGCGGTCGGTGACGCTGGGGTCGAAATTCATAGGCGCCGTTCGAATATAATCTCGGCGCAGATCAGACATCAGCATGCCCCACGCGGAGAAGACCGCTGAGTGTGCTGGAATGATGACTTTGGGAATATTCAACTCTTGCGCCAGCGCGGTTGCATGCATCGCGCCGCCACCACCAAAGGCCACAAGCGTAAAGTCTCGCGGATCATGGCCACGATTGATTGAGACCAATTTCAAAGCATTGATCATATTGTTATTGGCGATGCGAATGACCCCGCGCGCAGCCTCAATGGCGCTCAGGCCTAAAGTCTCACCCACGCGTTCGAAGGATTGCTCAACAGCTGCCATGTCCGCTTTGATCTCGCCACCAATGAAATAGTTCGGATTGATCCGCGATAGCATCAGATTGGCATCGGTTGTGGTGGGCTCAGTGCCACCCGCGCCATACGCCACCGGCCCAGGCTTCGCCCCTGCGCTTTGCGGACCGACATGGAGTTTGTTGTGCCCGTCCACCCAGGCAATCGACCCCCCGCCATTTCCGATTTCAACAATGTCCACTACGGGCGTCATGATCGGGAAACCGGCAGAGGCGCGGCTTTTCTCAATCATATATTGGCTGGTAATCTCCACGCGCCCATGATCAATCAACGAGCATTTGGCTGTTGTACCACCGATATCCAGCGCGATGATATTGTCTTCACCAATCAGCTTGCCGAGGGCCGCTGCCCCAAGAACACCGCTGGCCGGCCCGGACTCAACCATCGTGATCGGCGTGGCCTTCGCCGCATTTAGCGTGTCGATCCCGCCATTTGATTGCATGACATAAAATGAGCCGTTGAAAGACTTCTCGGCGAGGCTTTCATCCATGCGTTCCAGATAGTCTTTCGCGAGGGGTTGCACATAAGCGCAGAGGGCCGCGGTGTTCGAACGCTCATATTCGCGCCATTCACGCGTAATTTGGTGCGAACTCACAATCGCAACTTCTGGCCAGTGATGACGGACCGCTTCCGCAAGCAGTTTCTCATGTTCTGGATTGGCGTAGGAATGCAACAAGCAAATTGCGATCGCCTCGACGCCTTCTAGTTTGAAGTCCGATACGATCTCCTCAACAGTATCGAGATCGAGTGGCGACAAGACCTCGCCTTTGTAACTCATACGTTCATGAACTTCGCGGCGAAGATATCGCGGAATGAACGGCTCAGGTTTCTGATAACGAAGATTGAAAAAGTCCGGCCGGTTGCCGCGAGCGATTTCGAGAATGTCGCGAAACCCTTTGGTGGTGATCAGTGCCGTTTTCACCCCTTTGCGTTCTGTCAGCGCATTGATGACGACCGTGGTGCCGTGGGCGAAAACATCCACGTCTTCGTAACGAATATCCGCCTTCTCAATGGCATTTAATACGCCCTCTTCAAAGAAAGGCGGCGTCGTATGGGCCTTCTCGGTATTGAGGCTTAGCATGGCGCCGCTATCCTCATCGATTTCGCAAAAAACCAGATCTGTGAATGTGCCCCCCACATCTGTTGCCAATCGAATTCGCGTCATCTGTTTTTCCTCTTTTTCGTGTCCCGGCTTCAGGACACTGGGGCGCCGTTCAGCGGGCGCCTGCCTTCCAAAAGTCTGGTCTCATGATAGCCGCTGCGAAGGTTGTAGGTAGCTACCCAGAAGGGTTGAACAGGTCGCAATTACAGTCCCTCACGCTGCAATCAGCGCCGACAAGCGCAGGAATAAGAGCGCTGTGAACACGCAGACGCCGAATGCGTTGATGGCAATCGCCAGCGCCCAAGTCAGGCGATGAAAATATCCGTCTTTAGTGTAGGCCTTCAAATGATTGCCGACGCCAAAGCGCAAGATGGACAGGGTCCATAATCCAAACAGAAACAGGAAAGCCGGCTGCGGGATGAGATTGCGGATCAAGAAGATCACATAGACCAAACTTACCACCTGAAAACCGTAAGATGGATCGGTCGGCGCCCATTTGCGACCGGTTATCTCATCAGAGATCTGGCTGAAAACATTGTATAAGACCGCTGCAACAAAATAGCCATGAATGAGCGGAATAAGCGTATCCATTGGTGATCTCCTGAGCGCCCTCTTTTAAGTGAGGATCTCGCCCTCCGTTTCTTTGAGGAAAAGCGCCGCGACGAAGGTGATTGCCAAGAAGATCGAGATGAAACTGACGGTTTGCAGGAAGCTGCCGCCCGCCAAAACGGCCCCAATTGCGATTGGCGCGATGGAATTGGCAACCCGCTGAGTCATCACCCCCCAGGCGACACCCTGCCCGCGTGTCCGCGTGGCATAGATTTCACCGAGCCATGTATTCCAAATCCCCCATGCGCCGAGGCTGAAGAAGGAGAGCATAAAATTCCAGACATAGAGTTGCGTGACCGTTTGCGAATACGCGAACCCGAACCCCGCAATCGTCGATAAGAACACAAACACTGTCATCACTTTCTTTCGGCCAAATCGGCCGGTCAGAAAGCTCGCCGCAATGTAACCTGGGAACATGAAGAGCGCAGAGATTGCCAAGAAGGTCAGGCCCTGCCCGCCGCTCAAACCGCGCTCTGCGAGCAAAGTTGGCAACCAGGAGGTCAGCCCCCAATAGCCCCAAGAGAAACAGAAATTGACGATGGTCTGGAGGACTGTGACGAGCAGCACGCCTGATCCAAAGATCGCGAAGATGGAAACGGTTCCGGTGTCTTCCATGGACGGCGCCGATTTAGAAATGACTTGGCCTTGGGACAGCTGTGCGATCGCCGCATCCGCCTCGTCGATTTGCCCTTTCTCTGCAAGCCAATAAGGCGACTCCGGCACCAGTTTCCAAATGACGAAGGTCCAAAGCCCAAGCAGAGCGCTGAAGCCAAGCGTGGTGCGCCAGCCATATGCGGCCAGCAATGCCGTTATCCCGATCGCGCCAAGCATGCCCACAGGCCACCCCGCAGACAGATAGACGGTGCCTTGGCCGCGCACTTTTACGGGCAGGAGCTCCGTAAAGAGAGGGAAGGTCACGACCAAGGCACCCGACAAGACGACCCCGCAAGCAAAACGGGTCGCCCACAACGCCTCATAGGATGGTGCAAACGCCGTCAATATTGGAAAGATCGTATATAGACCGACGCTGAAGAGGAGGCTGCGTTTGCGACCAATCGAGTCGGACAGACGCCCCCAGATGATCGCGCCAGGTATCATGCCCAAGAAGATCGCACTGATCAGAAACCCGATTTGACGTGTCTCCAGCGAAAACTCCGCCGCGATGCTGCCGGCATTGAGGATTAGGATCATCATTTCCCAGGCTTCAATTACAAAGGTGATGAAAAGCGTGACGCCGGCCAGCCAGTGCGCGCGCACCAGGGGCATGCCATCAAACCACTCTCCAACAGGTTTTGCCGCGATCGTGTTCATCTATGGATCCATCACTCTGCGGCCAGCGGCAGTTTGTAGTATTTCTCGGCTTGCTCAGGCGTGACGAAACCATTTTTGAGGTCTTCGTCCAAAGCCGATCGGTCGCGGTCTCGTGGGTCTCCCCAGCCGCCACCACTGGCGGTGACACAGCGCACGACATCTCCTTTTTTCAGAATGACTCGCGATGGCTTACCGGTAATTTCGCGATCAACGGGCGTGCCATCCTTGCGGAAAAACTCGACATAGTTTGGAGAACCGCTGGCGCCGCCATCGACGCCCCATGGTGGGAATTTGAAGCGCCCGAAACTGCCACTGAAATGGCCTTCATCGGCAAGCATTTCATAATCGAGATATACCCCTTTTCCGCCGCGATATTTCCCCTCACCGCCATCTTCATTGTGAAACGCATATTGCTTCACGCGGACACCGTAGCGGGCTTCCTGAATCTCAATTGGGATATTGTAAGTCTCACCGTCGGCGACCGAGAATTGTCCGTTCAAGCCGTCTCGTTCTTGCATGGCGCCCCAACCCCCGACAAGCGGCTGAACGAGGATTATATCTTCGCCGGTATGTGGGTGCTTTGACGCAAGGATGAATGCACACACGGAGAGGACGTGCCCAGCGGTCAAACGCTCTGGCAATTCCTCCGCAAGCGCTTTCCAGATGAGGTCTTCCGCATAGAGCATCGTTTCCCAATACGTCGAAACCGGTGCGGGTCGCTCAGCGGTAAAAATCGTATTATCTGGACAGATGACATCGATCGCTCGGAAGCAACCGCCATTGGCTGGAATTTGCGGATTGGTAAGAGCCTTAAAGATTGTGCGAACCGCTGAAACCAGAGCCGTTCGGCAATGATTGATAGGACCGAGGGCCTGCGGAGCGCTTCCTGCGAAGTCGGCGACGAATCGGTCTTCTGTGATTTCAAGTCTGACTTTAACCGGAAGCGGCTCGCTGCCATGTCCGTCATCGTCAATCCAATCCTCAGCTTCGAACACACCTTGCGGGAGCTTTTTTAGCTCTGCGGCGATCATTGCTTCTCCATAATCAAGCAGGCTTGTCATTGCTAATTTCACAGCGTGATCACCATACTTCTCGAATAGACCCCTGATCCGCGCTTCGCCCACATTATTCGCGGCAACGCCAGCCCAGAAATCTCCCATCGAGTCTTTCGGCAAACGTATGTTCGCGGTAATCATATCGAACACAGCATCAATGTGCTTGCCTTGGTCGATAATCTTCATGGTTGGGATCTGGATCCCTTCTTGGAAGATCTCATCTGACGTCGGCGTGAAGCTTCCCGGGGTCATTCCGCCAACATCGACCCAATGCGCTTTGTTGACCGCAAAAGCGATCAACTCGTCGCCATAGAAAATCGGTTTGGCGATTGAGACATCGGACAGATGTGTGCCGATATAGGGATCATTGCTGATAAAGACATCGCCCGGATTGATACCATCGGCGCCATATTTCTGGCGAATATCGTGAACCAAGGCGTCGAGCATGCCCAGGAAGACCGTCGTCCCGTTGCCCTGCGCAATGAGGTCTCCCTCTGCAGTTGTGAGCCCCACCGAATAGTCGAGCGCTTCATAGATGATCGGACTCATACTGGTGCGGGCCATGGCTTGGAACATTTCATCACCAATCGCGACCAAGGCGTTTTGGATAATCTCTTGGGTAAAAGGATCTGGGGCCACTTGGGTCATGACGCACCTCCCATATCGATGTGAATGTTGCCGAAATCGTCGACCCGCGCCGTCTTTCCGGGTGAAATGACCAGCGTCGCGGAGGTGTCCTCAACGACCGCCGGCCCCGTGAATTCCATATCGGGCTCAAGCGCCTGCCAATCATAAGTCTTGGTCATATGCTGACCCGCCATATCGAAATCGACCATGCGTTCACCGGTTAGAATATCGCTCGCGACCTTGCCCGTTTTGGAGAGCGGCGGCAGTGGCTGCTTATCAATGTCGGCAAAGGCAACCACATGATAATTGACGAGTTCAATCGCCACATCCTGCCGGAACGTGAATTCACGCTCGTGCGTCGCATGGAAAGCTTCTGCAGTCTCTGCCAGGCTCGCCTGATCCAACACACCTGCCGGGACAGAGGCTTTAACGGTGTGTTCTTGACCGGCATAGCGCATGTCCGCAAAGCGCTCGATGCGGATGCTATCCTCTGGAATACCTTCGCGAACACAGACCTCGCGCGCTGTCGCTTCCATCTGCTCATAAGTCGCGACAATGTCGGAAATATTCTCTGTCTCCAGGCCGGTAACTTGCGTTTTGAGAAAGTCGCGGCGAAGGTCGCACATCAACATCCCCCAGGCAGAAAAGACCGATGAGTTCACGGGGATGATCACTTTCGGCACCATCAATTCTTCCGCCAAGGCTACAGCGTGCATCGCGCCGCCGCCTCCAAAAGCAATCAGCGAAAACTCTCGTGGATCATGTCCACGATTGAGCGAGACCAGCTTCAGAGCATTGACCATGTTCGCATTCGCGATCCGGATCACGCCGCGCGCTGTCTCTTCGACCGTGCTGCCAAGTTGGTCAGCTACAGTTTTGAAAGCCGCCCGCGCATTGTCGAAATCCGGATCTTGAGATCCGCCAAGGAAGAGGTCCGGGTTTATCCGGCCAAGCAGGAGGTTGGCATCTGTGGTTGTCGGCTGCGTCCCGCCGCGCCCATAAGCGGCTGGTCCGGGTTGAGAGCCGGCGCTTTTGGGGCCAACATGCATGCGCCCCCCTTCGTCAATCCAGGCGATAGACCCGCCACCATTGCCAATCTCGACCAAGTCGACGACGGGTGTACGGATGGGATACCCCGGATTGGTGCGGTCCCATTCAATTTTGTACTCGGTTGTGATCTTGGCTTGTCCACCTTCGATCAGAGCTGTCTTGGCCGTCGTGCCACCAATGTCCAAAGCAATCAGGTTGGGTTCGCCAATTTGCTGACCGAGCGCCGCGGCGCCCAACACGCCACTCGCTGGACCAGACTCGACCATTGAAATCGGATCTGCCTTGGCGCCTTCGACAGTCGTAATCCCTCCATTGGAGCGCATGATGAAGGGTTGGCTTTTGAGCCCGCCGGCATCCAACCGCGCACCAATTTTGGAGAGATATGTGTTTGCGGTTGGATGCACATAAGCAGAAAGGACAGCGGTCGAAGTCCGCTCATACTCTCGCCATTCCCCGCAAGCTTCATGTGAGGAGATCACGGAAACTTCCGGCCAGAGGCGCTGAATTTCTGCTTTCGCTTGCTGCTCGTGTGAAGGGTTTACATAGGCGTGCAAAAACGAAATTGCGATCGCCTCGACCCCTTCTTGTTTAAAATGGTCGACAATGTCTGCCAGCTCCTCCAACGCGAGGGGCTCAACCACTTCGCCGCGATAATCGGAGCGCTCGGTGACTTCCATCCGCAAATAGCGCGGCACAAAAGGCTCGGGCTTTTTGAAGGCAAAATTGAAGAGATCTGGCCGGTTGCCCCGCGCGATTTCGAGCACATCGCGAAACCCGCGTGTCGTGATCAATCCGGTCTTGGATCCTTGCCGAGACAGTAACGCATTGATGACCACCGTGGTGCCGTGCACAAAATCTTCGATCTTGCTGTAGTCCAGCTCGGCTTTGTCGATCGCCGCAAGGACGCCTTCTTCAAAATTTGGAGGGGTGGTGTCAGTCTTGGTCACGCGAACGCCAGCCGCGTCCATTGCGACCAGGTCTGTGAATGTTCCACCAACGTCTGTTGCAACGCGCATCGCTCTTCTCTTTTGGTTTGAAGTGACTGAAGACAGACACGGCCGAGCGTTCGCCCGGCCATTTCCTGTTTGCTTAAAAATTATAGCGCAGATCGACCCGCGCGACCCGTGGCACGCCTGCATGCGCAAAGCCGCCAGTCACCCATTCAGAGTTGTAAATCTCATCGGTCGCGTTCTCGACAGAGGCGGTCAGGGCCCATGTGCCGTCGCTGGCTTCAACACCGAAACGTACATTTACAAGATCGATTGCAGATCGAGACGTCGAATTCTCTGGATCCCAGAACTGCTCACCGCGATTTTCGTAGTCGACGCGACCAAAAAAATCCAAGTCTGATGTAAGGCCGGTTCGGTATTGCAGACCGACATTGAACGTCGTGTCAGCCACATAGGGCGCCTTATTGCCCACCGCAGCCGAGTTCACGACATACTCATTGATTTCACTATCGCTAACACCAATTCCGACAAATCCGTCTAAGCCGTCAAAAAATTCGTGCGTGAGCTCAATTTCGCCACCGAGGATCTCGATATCATCGATCGGGACCAGAACCTGTGCCGAGACTGCGCCGATGAAGACAAAGTATGGCGCATTCTCAACATCGGTTTGATAGAGCGAACCGTTCAAGATCGTACGGCCATCATTCCAAGTCGACTTTGCCCCGATTTCGAGCGTTTCGGTCTCTTCTTGCGGCAACAGGTCAGAGACACCCAGAACGCCGGCACTCGCCGCAACGGCCCCGACGCCATTCTGATTGAACTGGCCGCTTCGGAAGCCTTTGCCCCAAGAGCCATATAGATTGATGTTATCGGTGGCCGCATATTTCACGGTCACCTTTGGCTGGAAAAGATCGAACTCAGCTGTATTGACCGCACCTGGAGATCCGGTCGTGCCGGTGAGCACACCATTGGTGTAGAAGCCTTGGCGGGGGTCGACAGTTTGGGTCCGCTCATCACGATCATAGCGACCTGCAAAGCCAACTTCGAGGCGATCGCTCACATCGAACTCGCCATTAAAGAAAAGCGCCCAAGCTTCGTTATCATTATCATCGGCGATGAAGCTGGTGAGTGGATTACTTGGATTGAAGACAGGGTCCCGCTCAATACGCACGATGCCCTGCTCCAGGTCATCCATAATCGATGAGCTAATGAATCGTTCGGTCTCGACATAGTAAGCGCCAACCATCCAACGGAAGGCTTGATCGCTTTTAGAGGTCAAACGAATCTCTTGGCTCAGCGCTTCCACTTCGATGAATTGCGATTGGATACCGTCAAAGAACGGAAACGGCGGAGCGGGCGTCACGGTTGAAGCTGTCGTGTAGGGAAACTGGTCACTTCCCGTACCTTGCTCAATCTTATCATAGGCTGTGACAAGCCGAAGATCCGCGAACCCAAGATCGCCATTGATGCGCAGTGACAATTGATCAACGTCGCGATCATCGAGACCGAGATTGTTGGCGGTGAAATTGGTTTCAACCAAGTCGGCATCTGAGATCGCAAAATCAAATGCACTGGGCAAACCCGTCGCAAGATCGACGACCGCGGGCTGATAAGAATAGTTCAATGAACCGGCTTCGGTTCGAATGGATGTCCCCCGCAAATCCACGGTCCAATTCTCATTCAGCAAGAAGCGCAAGTGGCCACGAATGGTGGTGTCTTCGATATAGTCGACGGATTCCCCAAGTATGACATTGTCGAGATAGCCATCGCGGTCGAGATAGCGTCCCGAAATCCGACCAAGCACTTTGCCTGGCACGATTGCGCCGGAAACGCTGCCTTCGAGCTGAACTTCTTCACCTTCGCCAAGTGTACCTTGGATATAGCCCTCAAGCTCATCTGAAGGGCCTTTGGTATTAATTATGATCGCACCGCCCGTTGCGTTCCGACCATAGAGCGCCCCCTGAGGGCCCCTAAGCACCTCGACGCTTTCAAGGTCGAAGAGCGGTTGGTCGAAAGACCGAGAGTTTATCTGCAATACGTCATCAATGATGACCGCAACCGGTGCCTCACCATTTCGAACCTGAGAGATGCCACGGATGGTGATGAAGTTTGTTCCGGCATCTTGCGCATTGGCGAAGGTCACGCCGGGCGTCAGCGCCAGGAAATCGTCCACCTGATCGATGCGCGCTTCTTCGAGCGCTTCTGAGTTGAAGACCGTTTGCGACAGCGGAACTTCCTGCACATCTTCGGCGCGGCCACGCGCGCTGGATACAGTGACCGTGTCCAATACGCGGGCGTCCTCATCGTCTGGCGCCTCTTGCGCAATCGCGATGGGCCCAAGCGCTACGAGCGCTGAACATGACAGCAGTCCTGTAACTCCATACTTGGTCAACTTTCTTGAAACTCCATGGAACATATCTATCTCCTACCAATCTCGCTGGACGGTCCCGAGCATCACGGTCGTCTGAGTAAAAGAGATTTGCAACAGGGCATTCGGGTGGGCGGCAAACTAAACAGTGTAGTGCAAACCAAGCACACCTACCCGAACAGGTAGGGGTCGCCCGTACAGGGCGTTTTGATTAGTCTAGAATGCCAAGCTCATTGGCGATCGCGATGGCCTGCGTCCGCCGATTTACTTTGAGTTTTCGATAAACGCTCTTCAAATGAAACTTGATTGTATTTTCAGTCAGATCAAGGCTTCGAGCGATTTCCTTGTTCGATTGACCGATCGCGACTTGCTCGATTATTTCGCGCTCTCGCGGGCTAAGAATGTTGTTGGACTGGTTTGGTGTGAGCTCACTGACACGCTGGATCAATCGCGACACATAATTCACCGTCAGCAGCTCACTATCATCAGTTCTCAATTTCGACCGAACAGCCTTCAATATGGGCAAGACGGTTGCGCCCAACATGAAAATTCCGCTCAGTTTACGTTGTGCCGCCGCTTTTATTGCCGCGACCATCTCATCCACAGCCTCGTGTTCAACGCCGCTTTGAAAAAGAGAAATGGCAAGGGCAACCCGCAATCGCGTGCTGTGAAAAAACAAACCCTTCAATTCAGCATGCGCGATCAAGTCTCTAAGCAATTGGGCTTGAACCGGCTTATTTTTTAGGGCGACCGTCTCCGCGCAAAGATATTCGAGCTGCCAAGATCTCAAATCAGCCTCAACTTCTGTAACGGTTGAAACTTTAAGCACTGGAGCTTTCTTTGAACTCGGCCCTGTCACAAGTCGCGTTGTCAAAACTTGCACGAGCGATTCCAAGCGATCCAGGCGACGGTTCTGTGAAAGCGCGGCCAACCGGTCGATCAGGTTCTGGGCGAAATCTTGTTTTTGGTGACGCTCCGCCAAGCGGACAGCAGCATCGAATCCAACAAAGAAAATCTCGGTCCAGCCGTCATACTCTTCCATATATGAGAGCGTCTGCGAAAACGTTTCGAGATCATCGAGCTTTGCCGTATCGCTCCAAACATCAACCGTGAGCGCTAGGACTTGCGCCATATGTTTCAGACCACTGTCAGACCCGAAATTGCTCTCAGCGAGTTCCAGCGCTTTTGCAGTTAAAGCGTGCGCCATATCGATGTCACCGCGATAGAGCGCCGCCACGCAGGCATGCAGATAACTATAATTGAGTCCAAGCACCGAGCCGGACGTCCGAAACGCTTGAATGGAGGAACGAAGGGCCTCATCCACGCGCGGCAAATCCCCAAGCGCAAGATGGATCAGCGCTTGTTCACACAGCAGGGTTCCAGACTCGAGCGGACCATGATGATCAAGGATCTCATCATAAGACTGCAACCCGCTCACATAGATCCAGTCTTTCTGATCTTCATAGAGCGCCATAAGCGAACTGATCAGCTTATGGTCCTTTTCAAATGCCTTCGCATCATTTGAAGGTTTGATCGCAACCGACATGTCCAATAGTCCGCGCGCTTCGGAATACTCACCGTCCTTACAATGCAAATAGGCCTGCGCGATGAGGAGGCGCGCATTCGACGACACCAAGTGCGCCGGGACAAAACGGAAGATCGCTCGCATGACCCCGATGCCCTCGGTCAGGATAATCTTCCAACCGCCTGCCGCCAAAATGATCTCAGCGCAAAGGTCTTCATCACCGGCTTTCGCAGCATATTTGACAGCCTCTAAGAGCTGTCCTTCTTTTCGGCACCAGTCACACGCACGCACCAGGATTTCCCGGGTCCGTTCAGGTGCCTGCTTTCGCAAAGCGTCTTGCAGATACTCGGCAAACAAATGGTGCAATCGGTACCAGTCGCCATGCGAATCGAGGGACACAAGCAACGCGGTAAGCGGCTGCATGCGCTCCATAATCTGCGCACTGTCCGAAGCGTCTCGGATCGCGTTGGCCACATCTGCATTGAACTGATCGAGGACGCTGATATCGAGCAACATGTCGCGAACATCAGGTTCCAATGAGTCCAACACTTGGTCTGTCAGGTAGGATGCGATCAACGTTGACGAACCGCCTGCATTGAGAGGGGCGCTCGGCAATGCCCGCTTCTGAACGCGCGCCAGTTGAACCGCGACCGGCCAGCCTTCGGTCTTGTGAAAGATCTCGTCCGCGTCAGCATCGTCCATATCTTTGCCGAGCGCTTGCAGCGTTTCGTCTTTGTTGAGGCGGATTTCTTCGGCACCAATCTCCAGCGCTTCACCGGCGGCAATCATGGTCGGCATGTCTAGATTTGGACGCGCTCGGCTACTGACCACGAAGGTCACATTTGTTGGCATTTCCCAAATCAGCTTCTGCAGCAGGACATCGATCGTTGAGTTCGAGATGAGATGATAGTCATCAAGGATAATCAAAAACCGATCGCTGGTGAGAGTCAGCTTGTGTGCCAAAGCCGCCAGCACTTTATGCACGGAGGATTCTGAGAAGCCATTCTGTGCGCCAATCTCGAGCTCCCCAATATCAAGTCCAGCCCGAAACAGAGAGAGCGCGATATAGGCCAAGAGCTGCCGACTATCGGCATCATTTCCGTCAAGCAGTAGCCACGCGTCCCGTGTCCCACTGCCTTGCAGCGACTCCGCCCATTGGATCAGCAAGGTCGACTTGCCATATCCAGGCGGCGCGACGACCAAAAGCAAACGGCGCCCAAGTGCCTCATCGAGTTTTTCCAAGAGCCGATCGCGGCGCACCAAGTCTATTTTTGGGCGCACAGGCGCAAGCTTTGATTCATTGAACCAATTGCTATTCGTAGAATCTATATCACGCGTGGGAGCCATCCCAAGACATTGTCGTCGTTGGAGAAAAACGCAAGAGCAAGAGCGGAGGGATTATCAAGGAACCCCGTCCTATCAAAATGGCGCGCGCCTCTGGCTGGGTCAGAGCCTCTAGCCTAAACACTATCGGTGCGTTTTTGCACCGTCGGGATATCAATTCGATCCAAACCCAAACTTCGCTCCTGTGTTAGCGCTTAAGCGTCCAAAATAGCATAGGGATCTAGAAAATGAGCATAAATCTTCGAGGCGGAGCCTTAAGTTTTGGCTTCCTCTTTATGGCGTGGGGATGCGGAACAGCGCCAGTTGTACACAGCTCTGCTGAGGTTCAAGAGGTTAATCTGGAGGCGCAGGAGACGATTGAGGTCTTTCTACCGCATCCCAATGGGCGCGATGATCACATCGTCAATTCGCTTCAAAATGCCCTGGTCGATCTGGAGGTTTCAGAGAATGTCCTCGGAGACTTTCGTCCGAGTCAGATTTTGCTGTTGAAGGGCAAAAGTACGCCGTCCTCTGCAATTGGTCGGTCCGAAGGTCTTCTCTTTTCAGCCAATCTCCCAAGTGCCATCTCCGCATCGTTCAAGGATACGAAGCATTACACCGTCGTGATCGCTTGGCTTAAACCAGGAAAAGAAGCCGATTATGAAAAGTACCTCGACGGCATTGAGCCAGCCATGACGCGGTCTGGCGGACAGTTCTTGTGGAAACTCAAGATACCGCAAATGCCCAGCACGGACACAGGTGAGGCGCGTAAAGGACAAATCACCTTTGTCGAATGGAACGATACAAATGGCTTTCGAAACGTAACCAAGTCCGAAGAATACAAGGCTCACAATCAGTATTTTGGCAGCGCCATCGAGAAATTCGAGTTCCACTGGCTGAAGACCGCTGACGGCCCGTCTGCGAGCTAGCGCACAAGCCAAAAGCGGCCACGATCATAGACAATGAATTTCAGCCAGACCCTTTGCCTTCAAGCAGATCGCGTCTGGCTGAAATAGCGTCTGCAAAGAACGCAATGGCTGCTTGCACTTTTGGGTTCTTGGCATTGTCAGGATGGCAGAGGACCCAGAACTCTTCGACCAATTCCAAGGGCGCACCCGGCAAACGACCCAAATCCGGATCGGGGTCCGCCATGAAACAAGCGGCACGCCCCATTCCCAGCCCTTGTTTGATCGCCTGAAATCGACCCGCAATGTCGACGATCGTCAAGCCAACCCGAACGTCAGGATAGGGCGACTCACCGATCCATTCCGACCATCTTGCAATATCTCCGGGCGGGGCAATCCAGCAGCGATCCTCTGCATGCGTGCCTGTGAGATAGTCTTTGTGCGCATACAGCGATAAGGCGTATCTAAATAGGCGTCGCCCCACCCAATGTTCCGGTGGCGTATCAGAGACGCGGACCACTACATCCGATTCCGCTTTATCGAGATCGACCAGCGTATCCGTGCCATCCAGAATTAAGTCGATCTCGGGGTAGCGGTTCTTGAACTCGGTAATCTTGTCCAAAAGCAAATATCGCAGGACAAGTTCCGGTATTGATATTCGTAATGGCCCCGACAGCGCTTGCTTTGACGCGTATTGGCGTCTTTTGTTCTGATTAACCGATCGCTCCATTTGTTCTGCGGCTTTAACCACCTCAGCCCCGAACTCGGTCGGCCACATACCGGAGGGAGACTTGTACACGAGGGGCCCTTCAGAGCGATTGTTCAGATAGGCCAACCGGCGCGACACAGTGGCATGGCTCACGCCTAAGCTTCGTGCGGCACCCCGCACCGATCGTGCACGCGCTATTTCCAGAATTACGCGATAATCATTCCACTCCATTGGTACGCTATTGCACCACCTGCACCCCTAAACAATCCGAGACGCGATAACGATTGCGTCAGTAAATCCCAAGGCGAACTGTCTTGGAGCTCTAAACGCATGACCGCTAAAATTTTCTCTGCACCACTGATCGGTGCAGTCGCCGTCCTTCTTTCGTCCATAGGGAATGCCTCGGCTAACGAAGGACGCGTATTCGAGGCTGAATTCTTCGCGAATTTCGCGCCGCGCACGGCACTTGAAATGATAGAGCAAATTCCGGGATTCGTGATCATAGAGGCAAGTACAGAACGAGGCCTCAGTCAGGGCGGCATCAACATACTTTTGAATGGACAAACCATTACGGGCAAAGGTGAAAACCCAACCGTTCAGCTGGCGCAAATCTCCGCCACCAATGTCGTGAAAATCGAACTGGTCGAAGCGGTCGAGTTGAACATTACGGGTTTCGAAGGGCTGGTGGCCAATGTCATAACCCAAAGCTCTGAACTTTCCGGGGCTTGGGAATGGTCGCCGGAATGGCGTCCGCGGAATGAAGCAAATTTCGGAAACGGCAGTATTAGCGTTTCTGGCAGTCGAGGGAATTGGAGTTACTCCGCCGCGTTTAGCTCTTTGATGATCCGAGCAGGCTTATTTGGACCAGAAACCCTTTCGACGGCTGACGGTTCAGTATTCGAAGATCGCGACGAGAGCTTCGTGGTAAAAGGCGAGCAGCCAGAATTCTCAGGCAGCTTAAGTTGGAACGGGAAAGCCGGCCGGAGTCTAAATGCCAAAGCTTCGATCGATCGCCTAAACGTCCAACGTCCGCAGATTTCAAAGACGACCGCGCGCTCATCGCGTGGGGTGAACAGTCTGAACCGCTCCCTTCAGTCTCAGGACCAAACCAATCTTCGCTTTGACGTCGACATGATGTTTCCCGCATTTGCCGGAAATCTGAAACTGATCGGGCTCGTTGATAGGCAAGACAATGATCTCGCTTCCGAAGTGATTGCCGTCACGGACCTAAACGACTTTCTGAGCAATCGTCTGTTCGAGGAAACGACGGTGAGTCAGGAGGGCATATTCAGGCTCGAACAAACTTGGACGAATCCACAAGGTCATTCATGGCAATTAGCAGGTGAAGGCGCCGTCAATCAGCTGGATCTTGAGACACGATTGAGCAGCTTCGGCACATTGAGTCGAAATGATCTCCAATTTCGACTGGATTCAAATGACCTCATTGAAGAAACGCGCGGCGAACTGACCCTCGCGCACAGCCGAAACGTTACATCAAAATTCGACCTCCAAACGTCTATTGGATTTGAAGTGTCAAACATCGGCACCGGTGAGACCAATCGAGATTTTTTCCGTCCCAAAGGATTCGCCGCCCTCACCTACAGACCGAACGACCATTGGACCTGGTCCGCCAGACTCGCACGCGAAGTTGGCCAGATCAATTTTCGAGACTTCGCGGCATCGGTTTCGCTCGTGGAAGAGGTTGAAACTGTGCAAAACGCGAACCTTGTTCCCCCACAGAGCTGGATTGCGAGTGGGCGCGTCGAAAGACGGTTCAGCGATGGACACGTTCTCTCCATCGATGCCAGCCATGAGCGGATTTCGAATCTGATCGATCGAATTCCCATCGGTGAGACTGGCGATGGCGTCGGCAATATCGAAACCGCGAGCCGAACGGGTCTGGGAGCGCTTCTGATTTTGGTGGGTGAACCGATTGGGCTCGCGGGAACCCGCTTGGATCTGAAAGGAACATGGCAATGGTCGTCGGTTGAGGATCCAGTTGATGGCTTTGAGCGCGATTTCAGCGGGCTTTTGAAAGAAAATATCGAGGCCGATTTTCGGCACGATATTGCGAGCACTGACTGGTCTTACGGAGCCTCAGTTCAGCGCCGGAGTATTGCCCCTCTCTACCGAACAAACCTTGTGCAGTTTCGAAACGTCCCCGCGGGTGCGCTAACGCCAGGAGAAAATTCGATATTCTTGGAACGAAAGAACACATTCGGACTTCGGGTTCGCTTGACCCTATCTGAGTTCCTGGAACAAGAATCACAGTTCTCGCGCATCATCTTTGCAGGTCGCCGGGATGTCAGCGCCGTGGATCGCATTGAGTCCCGCGAGCGTGACCTTGATGGGCCGTTCTTAAAGCTCAGTCTCTCTCGAGTGTTTTAATTTTTAAGATCGTCCCGACCCCCGGACACACGCCAGGGCACAGCGTTTTGTTTGTCGATCTCGAACACTCAGGTCCGGTCTATTTGAGCGGCGATCTCTATCATCTGGCGCGTTCCCGCGAAGAAGGCATTGTCCCCGAGTTCAACCTCTCGAAGCCAATGACTATAGAGACCTTTACGACGTTCGAAGCGCGCATCGCGAGCGAAGATGCAAGAGTCATTATCCAGCACTCCGTAGACGACCAAGAAGAGTTGCCGACCGTTCCGGGCTATTTGGATTGAACGGTCACCCTTAAACTTACGCACGTCGACATGGACCAATGCGTTTGGTGTGGTAGGTCCGTCGCATGATAAAAAGCTCCCTTATCTTTGGTGGTGCGCGATCTGGCAAAAGCCGCCGCGCTCTGGAATTGGCCCGGGAAACGGGGGCAAAACCGGTCTTCATCGCGACCGCGGAAGCCCTCGATACAGAAATGGCTGACCGCATCGCGCGCCACAAGGATGAACGCGGCGCGGAGTGGTCGACGATTGAGGCTCCCCTTGATCTTCTTTCTGCGATTGAGGCGGCGTCTCAAACCGGCGATATTTGTGTGGTCGACTGCCTCACGCTCTGGCTGTCAAACCTCATGCATGATGAGCGAAACGTGGCGGCGGAAATGGCGCAACTCGCGAGCTTCGTCGCATCTTCCCCAATCGCCATCATCCTCGTGTCCAATGAAGTCGGAATGGGCCTCGTGCCGGAAACCCCGCTCGGGCGGAATTTTCGAGACGCACAAGGGTGGCTCAATCAAACGCTCGCCCGTGTCTGCGACCGTGTAGAATTCGTTGCGGCTGGTCTGCCAATCAGATTGAAGGGTTAAGGGCAGCGCGCAAGCGCGCTTCCGCATCGGGATGGGGCGGCAGGCCAACGCGCAAATGCGTCTCCGGCCATCGGAACCGTCTGACATAGATACCCGCCTCAGCCAGACGCTCGAACAGCTTGTGCGCATCCGGGGTTTCAATCAGTCGAAACAGGTTTGTACCACCCACAATATTTAGTTTGCTTGAGATCAGGATGTCATCCAGACGCCGAGCAGCGATTTTCAAGTCTTCGCGCGTGTTTTGCTGCCAAGTCGTGTCCGCAAAAGCCCGTGCACCGATTTCGAGCGCAGCCCCGGAGACAGGCCAAGCGCCCAGGCGATGCGACAATGTGTTGCGAAAAGCAACCGGCGCCAGAAGACCGCCCAGGCGCATCCCTGCGAGACCAAAAAACTTCCCGAAGGAACGCAAGACGATCAGCCCGTCCTCGCCGCCATGCCGAACAACGCTGTGTCGCTGAACGAGATCAGAATAGGCTTCGTCAACAATCAGCCACCCCCCTCGTGCCGCAAGCGTCCGACGCGCCTCGCGTATGGCGTCAACATTAAATAGGCGCCCATCCGGATTGTTTGGGTTTGTAATCACCACAGCGTCTGCGGAGTCCGCACAACTTAAGGGATCCCGCGAGCGAATGACCTCCGCTCCGGCACGCGTCCAGGTTTCTGCATGGTCGCCATAGGTCGGCTGGAGAATGGCGACCCGCCGCGGCGCGATAAGCGTCGGAAGCAGGCGGATCAGTATTTCACTTCCGGGGGCCAAGACCAGCGCATCGGGATCCGCGCCAATCGCAGCCGCCATCGCGCCTTGACAAGCCTCAAGCGCTGCCCGGGTTGGTAAGTCAGTCTGCGCGCTCGGGGATACTGATAGATTCGGATATGGCCACGGGTTAATCCCAGTAGACAAATCGATCCAAGGCGTCGGCGCATCTGGATAAGCCGCGCGCATGACATCTATTGCGCCGCCATGGATAAAGTCGATACTCAAGACGCTGACCGTAAGAAAAAGATGATCGTGGCAGCACTCAACAACAGGGCTGCGGTAAAAACCAAGGTACGGCGGTAGAGGGCGAGACCTTGGGTGATGTCGTGTGCATGTGGATCACGCGCTTGCTCATTTAGCCAGGGGTCATCTTTAATGTCTGATCCATAGGTACGAGGGCCCGACAGGCGAACGCCCAATCCTGCCGCCATGGCTGCTTCCGGCCAACCCGCATTAGGCGAGCGATGTCGGTGCGCATCATCAAGCAGTGCTCAGAAGGCGGACGGCTTTCGGCTCGCGATGGCCATCAAAAAACCCGTCAGGCGAGCGGGGATGAGATTGGCAATATCATCAAGCCGCGCTGCGAACCCACCAAAAGCCAAATAGCGCTGATCTCGATGACCAATCATGGAATCCAGTGTATTTATCGCTTTGTAAGCAGCAAGCCCCGGCAGGCCGAAAAGCGCTCCCCAAAAAAGCGGAGCAATTACGCCATCGGACGTATTCTCTGCCAGGCTTTCCAGGCTCGCCCGCGCAATCCCGGCCTGATCGAGTTGGCTAGGATCGCGCCCAACGATCATGGAGACGGCTTGTCGGGCAATATCGACGTCACCTGTCTTTAGCGGATTTGCAATGGCAAACACATGGTCATGCAAACTGCGCGAGGCGATCAGGCACGACGCGATCATGGCTTCCATGGCAATCCCCCAGGATGTCGGCGGTAACAGCACGGCAATCGTCCAAGCCAAACCCGCCGCCACTCCGATACATATCACCGAGGTGATCAGGCCTGCTGCGTATCTTGCGCGATGCGCCCAATCTGCTTTATTGACGGCCCGTTCGAACAGGCTGATCAAGGCTCCGAACCAGGCGACCGGATGGCCAATGCGCCTATAGAGCCAATCGGGCCAACCGAAGGCGCGTTCAATCGTCCAAGCGAGCAGCATTAGAACGGCCCCGCTCATCTCGGGTTCGCCCCGCAGCCCAGTGAATTCGCTAGGCCGAAAGATGACTCGACAGCGACGATCGAAAATGAAGGGGCGTAGAGACGCGCGGCTTTATTCAACATAGGGTTTCCCCCGGTCAGCGCCATGCCGCCAATCCTAGAACACGCCACCGGACTAAAAATCGATCCCGCGCTGCGCCTTGATGCCCGCTTTGAAGGGATGCTTGACCTCACGCATCTCACTGACCAGGTCCGCATAGTCACAAAGTGCAGGCTTCGCGTCTCGCCCCGTCAAAACAACACTGGTACGATTTGACCGCGCTTTGAGCCCATCCAGAACAGTGTCGACCGACAGATAATCATAGCGCAAGGCAATGTTGATTTCGTCCAAGACCAGCAAATCATAGTCCCCGCTTGTCATCATGGCGCTGGCCTTGTCGAACGCGGCAACCGCCGCGGCGATGTCCTGGGCTTTATCTTGGGTATCCCAGGTAAAACCGTCGCCCATCGTGTGCCAGTCTACCGTTCCAAGTTGATCGAAAAACTGCCGTTCCCCTGTGATCCATTTGCCTTTGATGAACTGAACCACACCGACCTTATGACCCCAGCCGAGCGCGCGAATGATGACGCCAAAGGCGGAGCTGGACTTTCCTTTCCCGTCGCCGGTATGGACGAGCACGAGGCCGCGGTCCGGATCGGTCGCCTCGCTGGTTTTTCGCCTTTGCTCCGCTTGCAGCTTCTTCATTTCGGCTTTGTGGGTGTCTTCATCACTCATCGGGAACTCCTTGCAACGTCGATATGGATACATGTCCGCCAAAGTCGATTTTTGTATTGAAGTCTTGGGCTGTATGGCCGGACGAAAGCGCGGCCTTGATGATGCCAGCATGCGTGACGATCAACGGGCATTCATAGCGTTTTTGCCATTCCCACAGCGCCTGAATTGCGCGCGCATGGAGCATCGACACACTCTCCCCTCCATGCGGCCGGGCCAGCCAAAAATCCTCGGCCCATGCATCAATTTCAATTCTCGGGATTTCAGACCACGCCCTGCCTTCCCAGGATCCAAAATCAATCTCCATCAGCCGGGCATCCTGTTCAACCTTGATGTCACCACGCGAGGCAATCAGATCCGCCAGTTTCTGACACCGCATTAGCGGGCTGGTGATGATGGCATCGAATGCGGGAAGCGCCACGAGCGTTCCGCTGGCCTCACGCTCGAAGCTGACCGCGACATCCAGGTCGGTTTGTCCATAACAAATACCTTCGGCGATATCGGGTGTCGTATGGCGCACGAGGGTCAGAACCATGCGACAAGCCCAAGGTAGAAGCCGATCTCGCTCACCTGCTGGACCGCGCCGAGCGTGTCCCCCGTATAGCCTCCGAGCTTCGGTTCAAACAAAAGACGCATCAGAACGTGACCAACGAACACGCCGATTAGAGCGCAAAACACCGCCATGGGCGACAGCCAGATGCACCAAAGCGCGACGGCGATTAAGCCGGTCGCAATTGACACAAGCTGGCTGGGAAATGAAATGCCGTTGGAAACGGGCTTTCCTGTCCCTTCATCCCTGACATAGCGGCTGGTCGCGATGACCAGAACGCTGGACAATCGCGACACCCCGTGCCCGACGATCAGCGCATATGGAACCAGATGCATGGGCAAAGAATTCAAAGCGAAAATTTTCACGGTCAGCGCTATGATCAGAGCGAGCGAACCATAAGTTCCAAGCCGGGAGTCTCTCATGATCGACAGGGCTTTGTCCCTGGTGAGACCGCCCCCCACACCGTCAAACGTGTCCGCGAGGCCATCTTCGTGAAAGGCGCCAGTGACGATCAGGCCGGTTGCGATGGCCAAAAGGAGGGCGACCATTGGAGGAAACGTCAAAGTTGCAACGACATAGACCGCAGCAGACAGGCCGCCCACGCCCAAGCCGACCAAAGGATAGTAGCGCACCGACGCCGCCATTCGCTGGGGCGTAAAAATCCCATCCGATCTGACCGGCAAGCGGGTTAGGAACTGAACCGCCAATAAAAGCGTCGCAAGTTCACCCCTCATACCGGACCGCTTACATTCGCGCTGTCGAAACTCGCCATATCGCACAGCATTGCCGCCGCAGCCTTCAACAAGGGAAAGGCGAGAAGCGCGCCAGTGCCTTCGCCCAGTCTTAAATCCAAATCGAGGAGTGGTTCAGCTTCGAGAGCCTCCAAGATGATCGCGTGCCCGGCCTCGGCGGATCGATGCGCATAGATAAAGGCCGCCTCGCAGCCCGGGGCGATCTCGCGCGCACACAGCGCTGCCGTCGTCGCAATAAAGCCGTCCACGATGACAATGCAATGTGCTTCGGCCGCGCCGATCATCGCACCGCTCATCATTGCGATCTCAAACCCGCCATACTCTTTGAGGGCTGAATGTGCGTCTAAACTAGATTCTGTACGAGCCGCGGCGTTCTGGAGCAAAGATTGTTTTCGCTGAAGCCCTTCATCATCCAGGCCTGTACCGCGGCCGACCAGGTCCGAAACCGATCGTCCGAAAATCTTGGCGGCGATCAGCGACGCGGAGGACGTGTTTCCGATGCCCATTTCCCCGAAACAGGCGACATCTTCCTTGATCGCGCGCCCGATGGACTGGCCGGCATCCAAAGCCGCATCAAGCTGATCTCGGTCCATCGCCGATTCTTCGATCGCATTTCGCGTGCCGGTCGCAATGCGTCGCTGGATCAAATCGGCATGATGAATCGCCTCGCCGGCCACACCCGCGTCGACAACCTGAACCCGCGCGCCGACGGAATTGGCGAACACATTTGCCGCTGCGCCGCCAGAGAGAAAGTTCATCACCATCTGTCGGGTTACAGATTGCGGAAACGCGGAAACCCCGGCTTCGGCCATGCCATGATCGCCTGCAAAGATTGTCAGCGCAGCCGTCTCCGCGCGCGGCTCAAGCGTTTCCTGGACGGTTGCAAGACGGCGGGCCAGCGTTTCAATCTGCCCCAGCGAACCCAAGGGTTTGGTTTTATTGTCTAGCTTAGCGGCCAGTCTTGATTGGAAGTCGGAATCCGTTGCGGGCATTATACTCGATCATGTTCTGTATTCGGCGTTGAAACGCGAATCTTTAGAAGAAAAGGCGTTTTATCAGCTGCGCACCAACTTGCCACCCTTTCAGAACGACGCCCGTTCGCGGTTGCTTATGAGGCGTCTCCTCCTGGAACAATGGGCACCAGCAAATGCGAGTCATAGGTTCCGCCGAAATGGATGACGTGCTGGCCCTTATTCACCGTCTTCTCATGCGCGAGCGCGTGGTGCTTGAAATGATCGCGGCCTTGAATGGCGACTTCCAGCGTTTCACCAGCCCGGAATAAAGTGCTGCTTGGCAAGATTTCGATCTCGACCGGCACCACTTCGCCGCGCGTGAGTTTCAAACTGCGCTCATGTTTAAGGAACGGCTGCAAAGGCGTGGAGCGATCTGGGTCGAGCTCGCGTTGTGAAGCGCGCAACCATCCCAAGGCAACCGGCGTTTTCGCGTAGCCCGCTTTGCCGTAAAACGTCACCTCATCCCCGTCTGCGTCATACTTTTTGATCGCGACAAACAGGTCCATATCCTTCGCGCCGTCGGCTTCGACCCATAGTTTGAGTTTCATATTGCCGGTTATTTCGGTGTCGTCCGCGAAGGTCTTGCGGAAGCTGACATCGCCCTTGCGCGCCTCATATGTGTCACTGGACGCGGCCTCGAGGGGCTGGTCATTCAACTGGCCGTCTGGCGCCAAATAGAACGGGGTCTCGACCGTCGATGCCAGAGGCCAGGCGTCTTCATAGCGGACCGAATAGGTGGACAGCGTTTCGCGTACTTCCAAGCGCACCGCCGGTCGTCCATCAAAGCCATTCGCCTCGCCTTTCAGGAAGTGATCGAAAAACGCAGTCTGAACAGCTTTCGCTTCGTCGCTATAATAGACATCCCATTTCGGTTGGCCGTGCGTATAGACCCATTTTTGAGTCGATGAGATCTGTTTGAAGCCTTCAAACGAACCACGCGTGTGCATCCCGTGATCGGACCAGCTGGCACAGATGAGCGCGGGAACGGTGATGTCTTTCAGAGAAATTCCGGATGGCGCAGCTCGCGCGGAGACGCGCTTCATCAGCATAGGCCGACTACCCGCAAACCGCATGATACGATGGGGCGGCAGACTGGTCTTGTTGGCTTTGCTGCGCACTCGGGTCAGCCAGAAATTCGTGAACGCAGTTTCGGGCACGCCGCCATGAAACAGGACTTCCCGGAAATTGTCGCTTTGACCTTCCCAGGGCATGATCGCTTTGAGGTGCTCCGGTGCATCTGCGCCGGCAATCCACTGCGCGATGGCCAGATAGGAAACCCCGGTCAGACCGACATTGCCATTACTCCATGATTGCGTGCCGGCCCAGTTGATAGCGTCATGGAAATCATAGCGGTCTTGCAAGCTGAGCACGCCCGCTGTGCCTTCTGAAAGGCCATACCCACGGCTGTCCACAATCACGACGGCATAGCCTTGGCTCACCCAATAGGCCGGGTCTGGCGCCTCCCAGGGCGTCCACGCGCTGACCCGGATTGTGCCAGAGTCGTAGGCCTCCGTCGCATTCAGTCGCAAATAGTCGGGATATTGAAGGGGCGTCTCATCCTTATGATAGGCCGTGAACGCCATCACCACCGGATATTCACCATCGGCGATGGGTCGAAACACGTTTGCCGATAGGCGCGTGCCATCCCTCAACATGATGCCAACATCTCGATCGATCTGAGTTTCCGCGGCAATCGCCGAGATATCAGAGACGAGAATGGGGCTGTCCGGCGTATCAATGAAATCCGACAGATCAGACGGCTTGTGCAGCGGCGGGCCGGTGAAGAAAATGTAGTAAGCCGCTGCGGCAATGAGCAGGGTCAAAATACCGATCACAATCAGAAACAATCTCATCATTTACTCACTCCATATCTGCAGATTTACGCGTGCGGTGTGTCTTGTGGTTGATCATAATATGAGCAATACTCAGTTTTCTACTCGCTTTCGCGCGCGCGCCATCGAACAAGAAGCTAAACATGCAACCCGCTGTAAAAATGAGAAAAAGTGCAAAACAAGCGCGGGCAAAACAAACTGTATCCGCAATTTTGCAGGCCACTACTCAGCTCTTGGAGCGCTCCGAGATCGACCAGATCTCGACCAATCACATTGCCGAGCGGGCCGGCGTATCGATTGGCACTTTGTATCAGTACTTTCCCAACAAGACGGCCATCTTCGTGGCGATTGCCGAGCAAGATATCGAGCGACGCTTCAAGCTTGTCGCCGAAGCGCTCTCGAATGCGGATGGCGCATTGGAGGAGGACGCGACACGCCGGATGATGCGCGCCTTCATCAAGTCCTTCTCAGATGCAAAACACAATGCTGCGCTCATCAGAGTGCTCATGGCAACCCGCGCGTCGGCGGAGGCCCGGACTTTACCGGTCGATGCCATTGCGAAACTCCTGGCCGATACGGTCAGTCGATCGGCAGAAACACGCACCATGACGGAAACTTCAGCCTTCGTGCTCACACGCGCGGTTTTGTGGACGATTCTAACCGCGACCATTGATGCGCCGCATCTGCTGAAGCGTCAGGAATTTGAAGATGAGTTGGTGTTACTGGTTCAGTCATTGGTTCGGGCGAAGTGTGTGTCGAACGCGCCTGCACGTCCGTGAAATAGATTGATCCGGCAGAACACGAGTTGCGGCGTTACAGCTCCCACAAGCCATGTTCGATCCCGCCCAGAATGTAGATGGCAAATTTGCCTTGCCCGGGAATCTCTGTGGCGTGCATGGCAAAGGTCGCACCGGCGTCTTCTGCCGCCGCCGAGGTCGCCGCTATATCATCGACACGCATATAAGGCCGCACCACTGGCGCCTCGTCATCTCGCATCGGCGCACGCACCCCTATGCGTCCGCCATTGGATAATTCCGCCGTCCTTGCATTGCCGAGCATCGGCTCAGGCGCGCTGAAACTGACCCCATGTTGAGCCGACAGCGCGTTGCAGGTTTCGTCCAATTCAGGCGTTACAATCTCTAAATACTGGATATTCATCAGGGTTTCTCCAATCACCGTTCAAGTCGGTCACAGCGCCGTTTTGACAAGCGAACGTGCAAAGGTCCCACCATTTGTATCGCCCGCTGCGCCCACATCAACTCATCACCAAGCTCTTACAGCCCGATACGTTCGAACCTCCTCGAATATCGAGTTTAGAGCCACCTAATCGATATCGAACGAAACGCCCTGCGCAAGCGGCAAGTCCCGGGAATAATTCACGGTATTCGTCGCCCGGCGCATATAGGCTTTCCAGGCATCTGAGCCGGATTCTCGCCCGCCTCCGGTTTCCTTCTCCCCGCCAAATGCGCCGCCAATCTCGGCCCCGGATGTGCCAATATTTACGTTCGCGATGCCGCAATCTGACCCCGTCGCGCTGAGGAATTGTTCTGCCTCTCGAATGTCTGTCGTGAAGATGGTTGAAGACAGTCCGGCGCCGACCGCATTGTGGGCCTCTATGACCTGGTCGAAATCACCATACTTCATGACGTAAAGGATTGGCGCGAAGGTCTCTTCTAAGACAATGCCGCCCTGCTCCGGCATCTCAATCAAAGCGGGACGCACATAGAAAGCGTTCGGGTCACCAGTATCAATGCGCTGCCCGCCCACCAGCAATCCACGCTCGCTGACAGCCGTCTTGATCGCATTTTGCATACGCTCATAGGCCTCTGCATCGATCAAAGGCCCGACCAGATGATCGCCGGCCAACGGATTGCCGACCGAGACACGCTCATAGACGGCCCTGAGGCGCGGCACAAACTGCTCATAGATACTGTCATGCACGAATAAGCGACGCGTCGTCGTGCACCGTTGCCCCGCCGTCCCGATGGCGCCGAACGCGATCGCGCGGAGCGCCATATCGAGATCTGCGGACGGACAGACAATGCCAGCATTATTGCCGCCAAGCTCGAGGATGGCCCGCGCAAACCGTTTGGCCAGACGGGGCGCAACGGCGCGCCCCATGGCGGTTGACCCCGTCGCAGAGACCACCGGCACGTTCGGGTGGTCGACCAAGGCCTCGCCCACCAAACGGTCGCCAATGATCAAGCTCGACAGTCCAACCGGCGCCTGCGGTCCAAATCGTTTTGCGGCGCGCTCAAATATGGCCTGACAGGCGAGTGCGGTGAGCGGCGTCTTTTCCGAAGGCTTCCAGACAACGCTATCCCCACACACAAGCGCCAGCGCCGCATTCCATGACCAGACCGCGACAGGAAAGTTGAAAGCCGAGATGATGCCCACGACGCCGAGCGGGTGCCACGTCTCCATCATTCGGTGCCCTGCCCGTTCGGTCGTGATCGTCAATCCATAGAGTTGCCGGGATAGACCCACAGCAAAATCGCAAATATCGATCATCTCCTGAACTTCACCCAAGCCTTCGGATGGGATCTTGCCTGCTTCGATGGTGACCAACTTACCGAGATCGTCCTTAGCCGCGCGCAACTCGTCGCCGAGCAAGCGCACCAATTCCCCGCGTCGAGGCGCCGGCACCGAGCGCCAGGCTTTATACGCTTGGTGGGCGGTCTCGATGATCGCATTAACGTCAGAGACATCAGTCTGAACGACCCTGCCGATAGAAGCGCCATCAAGCGGAGAAGTGACGTTCAGCATTCCAGATTGATAGGCGCCAGGCGCGACCCCGAGGCGTTCTAGGATGGCTGAGACTTCTGATTGCAATGACATGTCTGTTTCCTCATCTACAGCCGGCGCGCTCAACATTCCTGCCGACGCCTCCGGTGTTCCTAAACCCTTTAGCGGCGCGAACGGTTTAGACAAAGCCACGTCAAAGACGAAAGCGCCTATTTTGTCGGCTCGGGCCTATGTCAGACACCCAATGCACCAAGCCGCCCCTCATTGGAGAAGGAAACGCGATGGGTCACACCCGAATTCACCCCTCACGGTCCAGTCTTCAATCGACACCCCGCCGAGATCGGTCTAAAAATCAGAGCAGGCGCCGAGAAGAAACTGGGGTATTTCAGGTTGAGCAGAAACACACATACCGGTCTGGTGATCGCAGCGGTCGCGTTGGCGGGCTGTTCCAGCATCGATCAACAAACGAGCGCGGCCACGCCGAATGAAACATCAGGATGGGTGGTCGATTTCTTCGACGATTTTGACACGTTCAATCCTGACAATTGGCAGGATCAAATCCTCTGGGTGAATGAGGAGGATCAATGTTATGTCCGCGACAATGAGCGTGGGACGCGAGAGGTCAGCGACGGCACGCTCAAGCTGCGCGTGATTGATTTAGGCGAAAAGCGCCCATGCGATAATGTCGACAAATTCGGTAAACAGCATCCCGACACACAATATATTGCCGGGCGCATTGCCTCCAAAAACCGGAAAGAATTCGTGCAAGGCCGCTGGACCGCGCGCTTGAGAGTGAGAGACAGTGGCCAAGCCGGAATGTTTCCGGCCTGGTGGTTATTGGGCGCGCTCAACAATGAACCTCCGGTGGAAGAGCCAGACGAAACCGTGTGCTGGCCAATGACCGGCTCAGGTGAGATCGACATTTTTGAACACCATAGCGATGGTGGTCCTGACCACTATGCCGCCCGGGCGATTGAAAATCTCAGCTATTGCGGCGGCGGCGATTGGCAATCGATGATGCTGGTCCAAGCCGCGCCCCTCGGCGACTTCAATGAGTATTCAGTGGAGTGGCGCGGAGATGACCTGGTCTACCGGCTGAATGGCGAAGAGGTGTATCGCAATATTGGTCTCGGGCCGAATTTTCCCGAGCCGCTTTTTGCGGTCCTGAACTTTGCCAAGATCAATGACTCACCGATGACGCAGACCTGGGAAATGGAAGTCGATTGGGTGAAACATGAAAGATGGCAAGGCGAGTGACTTGCGCGACCGAAGACCCGGGCGCTAAGCCCGGCTCTCCGCCAATTCCCGTCCCATCTGTTCGACCATCTCTTCCCGGATCGGATAGAGCAACAGGACCAATCCATTGGCCAAGGCCAATGCGCCCGGCACGAGACTGAAGATGATCCTCAATCCTTCCAGGGCTTCCGGCGTTTGGTCCTGATTGGCGACAAATCCAATCATACCAAGCAAGGCCCCGGCGCCCGCGCCGCCAATGGTCAATCCCATCTTCTGAGCGAACATAGCCGCGGAAAAGACCAATCCTGTGCTGCGGCGACCGGAGCGCCATTCGCCATAATCGGCAACGTCGGCATACATGGACCAAACGAGAGCCGGTGTTGGCCCGGCAATCATGCTGCCAATCATATTGACGCCAATCATCACCCAATAGGCCTCAGGCGGGATGAAGAAAAAAGCCATCATGGTCAACGCGTTCAAGATGGTCAGTCCAATCAGCGCATTGCGTTTTCCAAATATGCTGGCCAGCGTTTTGGTGAAAGCCAGACCCGCAATGAAAGCGATCGACCCCAAAGTCAGAAACAACGAGGTCTTGTCCAAGAACAACACGAACGGAGCGCCGTCGTCGCCGACATAATATTTAAAGAAATGGAATGTCACCGCAGCGCGGACGGCGACGCTTGAAAGGGTCAGAACCCCTGCTGCGGCCATGACCAGCCAGGCGCGGTTCTGTAGCAGGACTTCCACATCCTTGCGCACATTCGGGTCTGTCACTTTGGGAGGTGCCACGCGCTCCCGCGTCGTGAAAAAGGTGACGAGGAACAGAATCGTGGCCAATGCGGCGAGCAATATGAACGTGATCCGGAACCCGAGCGCCTCATCAAACCCTTCGGTGCCTTGGCCGCCGCCAAAGAAGGACACCATCGGCCGCGCCGCCATGCTGATAATCAGACCGGCTGTAAAGGCGCCGACGAAGCGATAGCTGGACAGAATTGTGCGCTGTTCGGAGTTTGACGTCATCACCCCCATCAAGGCTGAGTAAGGCACATTGATCGCGGTGTAGACCATCATCAAAATGAGATAGGTCACCGTCGCATAGGCGATTTTCAGCGGCTCGCTCAGGCTCGGCGCGGCAAATGTGAGAAAGGTGACCAAACCAAATGGCACAGCCATCCAGAGAAGATAGGGGCGATACTTACCGTGCCGGGTTTGCGTTCGATCCGCAATGATACCCATCACTGGATCATTCACCGTATCCCAGATCCGAACGCCGACGAAAATCAGCGCGACAGTTGCCGGCGCAAGCCCCATGACATCCGTGTAGAAATACAAGAGCAGGATGTTGACGCCCTGAAAGACAATATTGGACGCGGTGTCGCCCATGCCATAGCCAAGCTTTTCGCTTAAAGCCGGTTTCTGCTCCGTTCCGTTCGCCACATCTATCCTCCCAGTTTCTCGAGCGTTCGCTCTGTGTTTTGTTCTGCCGTCTGATGCGCAAATCGCGCCTGACCTGTCACTCAAGGCCCATGTTCATGCGTGATCCGATGCCCATTCAGCCAAGGGATCTCACTTGTTCTTCAGACAGCCTTATGTCTTGCGACAAAGCCGTTTGCGATGAGCCGCCGACAAATATTCCAAAGTCACCTGGTTCCAGACGGAAGGATCCATCTGGCCCATAAAAGCCGAGCTCTTTCGCGAACAATCGAAACGTGACCGTCTCGGTCGTGTTCGCCTTTAGTGGCAATTTCTCGAATCCTTTGAGTTCGCGGACTGGGCGCGCGACGCTCGCAACCCGATCGCGAATGTAGAGTTGTACGACCTCTTCTCCGTCAATGCTGCTTTCATTGCTGACGCAGACCCGGACCGCAACATGATCGGCCTCGATCGAGACCGACAGGTCTGAATAGGCAAATGTCGAATAGCTCAGCCCGTGGCCGAACGGATAAAGCGGGCTGTTATCAACGTCAGAATAATGCGCCCAAACCACTTGCTCTCTTGGCTTCGGTCGCCCCGTATTGAGATGATTATAGTAAAGCGGCAGCTGCCCCACCGAACGCGGAAAGCACATTGGTAGTTTGCCGCTGGGGTTTTCCCGCCCCAGCAATACATCCACGATGGCATCACCGCTGCGATGCCCCAAGTGCCAGGCCTGTACGATGGCCGGTACATGCTGGTCCGCCCAACTGAGCACCAAAGGGCGGCCACTCATGACCACCAGAACGATGTTTGGATTAACCGCATGCACCGCTTCGAGCAGGTCTTGTTGCAAGCCTGGCAATCCGAGCTCTGATCGGCTGCGGCCCTCTCCAGTCTGCCGACCTGTTTCACCCAACACTAGGACGACTTTGTCCGCTTGGCGCGCGGCCGTTACGGCATCCTCTAGTCCATCTGGATCGCCGTCATTCACGATGACGGGATGTTCGAACCCGGCTTCCCCAATCTGGACGTTCACGCCCCGAGCGTAATTGTGTTGCAGGTTGGATTGTTCGAACGCCTCGAGCACCGATGTCGCTGTATGCGCGTCGGCATTCGCGCGCCAATTGCCAAGAGGCGTATCCTTATCCGCCGCGAGCGCACCAATCAGGGCGATCTTTTCCGACGGTTGAAGAGGCAACGCTGCCTCGTCATTCTTGAGCAAGACAATCGACTTGCGCGCCATGTTGAGCGCGACTTCCATGTGCGCGTCAGAGAGCAAGACCTCACGCTCGCGGTCGGCATCCAGGTATCGGTAAGGATCATCGAAAAGTCCAAGTTCGAACTTGAGCCGCAGCGTTCGACGCACCGCGTCATCAACCAGTTCTTCGTCGACCTCACCGCTTTTGACGAGATCTTCGAGATGATCGAGATAGACATAGGATTCCATGTCCACATCAGACCCAGCTTGAAGGGCGATACGCGCGGCTTCGCGTTCATCGGCGGCAAATCCATGATCGACCAGTTCGATCGCAGATGCCCAGTCGGATACGACGACGCCATCAAACCCCCACGCCCCTTTCAACAGGTCGCGCTGCAAGCTCTGGTCCCCGGTCGCGGGAATTCCGTTCAATGTGTTGAACGCATTCATGACCGACCTCGGATTGGCCGCATCCAATACGTCTCGGAACGGCTGCAGCACGGTATTGAACAGGGTCACCGTTCCAATTTCTGCTGCGTTGTATTCTTTGCCCGCCTCAGCGAAGCCATAGCCAGCAAAATGCTTGATGGTTGATGCAACCGTATCGTGGGCAGCGAGATCTTCGCCTTGAAAACCACGAACCCGAGCGATGCCAATGACCGCATTCAGAAACGGGTCTTCTCCGGCCCCTTCCATCACGCGGCCCCAGCGGGCATCGCGGGTGACGTCAATCATGGGCGCATAAGTCCAGTTCAGGCCTTGCGCAGCCGCTTCAATCGCAGCGACGCGGGCGCTTTGTTCAATCAGCTCAAGGTCCCAGCTCGCCGCTTCTGCGAGCGGGATCGGGAACATGGTCTTCTGGCCATGGATAACGTCATAGCCAAACAGCATGGGGATCCCGAGCCGAGAATTCTCAACCGCATAGGTCTGGAAGGTTCGGACTTCGTCATGTCCCACCACATTCAGCATGGATCCAATGATGCCGCGTTGCAGCAGCTCATGCTTCTGAGCTTCACGCTCGCCTTTGGGCGCAGGGCCGGTGACATCATAAAAGCCCGAAAACTGGGTGAGCTGACCGACCTTTTCCTCGAGCGTCATTTGCGAAATCAGATCGGTGATACGGGCCTCGATCGCGCCAGGATCCTTTCTGTCTTTAGTCGTCGTCAGCATCGTGGGTTCTGTTTCCGAAATCTTACGTAATGCGGTGTTGATATCTGTTTCGAGAGTGCTTTGTTTCAGTCTGTTGCGGCGATTTCGCCATCCCATTGATAATAGCGAAACCAGTCATACTCAGTGATCAGCGGGTAGACGTTGCCCGACTTGTTGCCGCCGAAATCGTCTTGAATCGTATCGTTGGGAATCCAGGCGTTCATCATGATGGTCGTCGGGTTGTTGGGGATCGGCGCAGGGTTGGTTTGCGGGGGAATGCAGGCGGGATCACAGTCCAGGTCCGACACGTGCAGGATCTTGACCAGCTCTCCGTCAACAAACCACCGAATTGAGTCCGGCAGCCACTCGATCGCGAAAACCCGCCAATCATCGACCGGGCCTACTTCAATTTTGTCTTCCCAGGCGCCGAAGGGGCGCGTTTCCAACCATTCGGAAGCGTCGAGGCCATAGATCAAGTTGGCTTGGAATTTGTCCGGTCGCCCGCCCTCAAGTTCGACATCGATTTCTTCCCATTCGACTTCGTGCGGGACGTCGGAAGTCAAATCTGGTTCCAGCCGGAAGGTAAAAAGAGAAGAGATGAACCCCGTCGCAGCCTGGCGATCCGGCGCTTTCATGCGCGCTTCGATGCGCCCATAGAGATATTGACGCGTCGCCTTCGTCCGCAATTCGCCGCAGGAATATGGGTAGGCTTTCTTTTCCTCCTGATGATCTTGGGAGAAACCGGCGGGAACATCTTCATCGGCGACGATCAGTCTAAGCGTGCCATCTTCGACGACGACGCCCTGCTCCTGAAACCGGCACATGGCTTCTGTTCCAACCGCGCCATCTCCTCGACTCCAGATCTCCGGATCGAACTCATCGAAGCGCTCATCTATGAGGAGGGAAAACCCGTCATACGCGCCCGTGTATCCAGGATAGGAATTGAGTTCAGCCTTCGGTGTAGGCCCTTCGGGGGTGGCGGACGAGCACGCGCCAAACATGATGAGCGCAGCGCCGATTGTGTAGGAAAAGCGGTTCATCATGGCGTGATCTGCAACGCTCGGCACTTCGATAGGGCGGCAACGGATCGACCGCAATCTGACTTACCTGACCGTCTCTGGCTCCTCAGCTTGAGAACACTTTGGGGCGGAGACAGATTCTCGCTCAATCAAAGTCGCGGGTTGAACGATCAGGTTTTCCGGCGGCGGCTTACCGCTCAATGCGTTGATGATGAGCTCGACGCCCAGCGCGGTGGTTTCGGCCACGGGTTGGTCAATCGCTGTCAAAGGCGGCTGGCAAAATCCGACGCCTGGCGAGTTTTCCAAACTCACAATCGAGACATCACCCGGCACGGAGAGCGCCAGCTCTCGCGCCACTTTCAGCGCCCCAAATGCCATCTGGTCATTGCTGGCAATGATCGCGGTCGATCTATCCTGACCTGTAAGCAATATGCGCGCCGCCTGCATGCCGGACTCGACCGTAAAGTCGCCTTCTGCGCGTCGGCCCTCGGTCTCCAGACCCAGGCTTTGCATGGCGCTCACCCAGCTTTGTTCACGCCAGCGGCTGACATTGTAGTCCGGAGAACCGGTGATGAAGCCGATTTTGGTGTGTCCGAACCCGTATAAATATTCAGTCGCGATCCGGGCTGAACGTTCTTCATCCATCGAAATCGGAATGCCCGCGCCTGGTCGGCGCGAGCCGATGCGGACAAAGGGAATATTGGCATCATCAAGCAGCTTGATGATTTTCGGGTTCGCCGAGTGAGGCTGGGTCAGGATCACGCCGTCCGGCTGCAGAGAAGCGAGCGTCGCGCTCAGCTCGCGCTCGACAAATTCGTCCCGCGTATCGACCAGTTCTATCAACATTCGATAGCCATGTTCCGCGCATTTGAGCATCCCGCCGAGCAGCATCTGATCGACCCAGTCATTTCCTTCGCGCGCCCGCCAATGTTCGATGGTTCGCTCTCGGTCATTCAATGCGAGGATCAGATACGAGCGCGAGCCGCTCATGCGCTGCGCAGCGATCGATGGAACATAGCCAAGCTTATCGATGGACGCTTGGACCCGTTCCTTCATCGAAGCGCTGACATTCGGCTCTTTGTTGATCACGCGGCTCACAGTCTGGAGCGACACCTCAGCGTCTGCAGCAACGTGCTTGATCGTGACTGACTGACGACGTCTCACCATTGTTCGCTACCCTTCACCTGGTCCCGCCTGCGTCGCGGCCAATAGACTATCGTCGATTTCAAAAGGCAACCGAAGAAGCTGCCGTCAGAGATCGAACGACTATCCTTGCGGCGGAACCGGTAAACACGCCGTAAGCCAGAGCATTCACCGATTCCGCCAGAGGAGCCGCTATCCCCACCTAGAACGTGAACCGACCCAACACCGAGAACCGTCGGTCATTCCGGAAGGCCGATCGCGTGACCCGCGTTCCGTCAAAATCGACGACTTGCGTTGTTTCGGTAATCTCATCCAGAAGGTTCACACCCTGGACACCGATCTTGAAATACTCATTCACTTCATAGAAGGCCGAAGCGTCCAATTGACCGGTGCTTTCCTGCCAAATTGGCGAGAATGGGAAAATGTCATCGCGCGGAGTCACGAGGAATTCTGAGCGCCAATTATAAGCGGTCCGCAATGCCCAGGGCCCATGCTCCCAGAACACGGTGACATTGAACGTATCCTCAGAGATGCCCGCAAGAGGTTGGAGATCTACGAAAGAACCGCCTCCAAGCTCGTTGACGCCTGTTGTGATTGACGCCTGTCCAGCCGCGGACAGGTTCGGATTGGTGAAATCACTTCCATCCACATAAGTGTAGGTGATTTGCGATCCCAAACCGCTAAGCGCGCCCGGCAGCATGTCATAGACTTGCTGATAGGTGAGCTCGAAGCCTTTCAAATTGCCATTCTGGTCATTGGCAGGCCCTTCGATCTGGACATCCAGGTCAACGCCGCTGCCACTGACATAATTGACATTGGTGAAGCCGGTATTGATGAAGCCGTCGATCTCTTTGAGGAAGACAGACCCCGTCAGCGATCCAACATCATCCCAATACCATTCGACCGACAGGTCATAATTGATCGACTCAATTGGCCGAAGATTTCGGTTACCCGTTTGCGCCGCGAACAAGGCGCCCGTTTCGAGATTTCCTGAGTCTCTCAGCGCATTGGTATTGTCACCAATCGGCACCCCTGCCCGGAACAGTTGAAGATCTGGACGCGAAATGCCCTTGGATACAGCGCCGCGAACAAGCCAACCGTTTCCGAAATCCAATTTCGCATTGAAACTTGGCAACCAATTGTCGAACTCAATGTCGCGATCATCAATGATGACCTCGCCTGTGTGTGCCGCCGCAAACTCCGCCAATCGTGCGGCGCTAAGCGAACACAAACCGGGCAGCGTTTGCGCAGACATTGCTGCGAAGGAGCAGAACCCGTTCACTTCTTCGACTTGGACGACGCCATCTCCGTTACCGCCTGCCTCAATGGAGTCGAAGCGGTCCGGCGATGGGAAGGCCGTGATCCCACCAACTTCCACCGTGGTTTCAACATAGCGGAGACCGAAATTGCCTTCGAGGTTCATACCATTGTCGAACTCATGTCCGAAATCGATCCGACCATAAATCGCGTTGGTGATTTCCGTCACATCTGAGATTTCACGTGGGCAGAATGGATCACACTCGGTCACCTCGCCGGTGATCGCATTGGTTTCCGAGCGACCATTGACGCCTAGATTGAAGCGTTCGGGAGATTGCGAGAATGTTGTGATCTCATCCCACTGAGAATCCGTAACGCCGGACAGGTATTCATTCAGGAAATCATCTCCGCCGAAGAACCATGAGGCGCCAGCCGGAACCGGAACAGGGGCCTGGTCTCGCTGGAACCCGTCACCAAATGGTTGGCGCAGCTGCGAGTAATTCGGGAACTCATCGACAAATGCACCGCCACCAGTGGCGTTTTCCTGGCCAGGAAGACCGGTATACAGACGGCCTGGGATGAAGCCGTTGCCAAACGGACCAGGTCCATTGGCGCCACATCCGGGCCCGGCGCCCCACGGCGCACATCCCGCGCGGCCAGCCCATGGCGCAGACAAGTTGCCCCACGTGCTGAAATTGGTGTTGCGCGTGATCCGATCGCGTTCGGCCCAACGGGCCCCAAACCGCGCAGAACGGAAGAAGCCGATATCACTGATATCGTATTCACCATCCAGACGGAAACTCGTCAGATCACCTTCATTCTTCTCGCGGCTGTCGAGACCGAACCAGAAATAGGTGTTGTCGCCGCTGGTCAGAATGTCAGCCGGCGCACCTGGTGAAAAGCTTGGCGGCAAGAATTGAACAGATGGCGTATCACCGGTCAGATCCAGCGCGACATCAGCCCAAGTACTCATCGCCCCAAAAACAGAGTCTCTGTTCAGATCTGATGTAATGTGCTGCGCCTCAAAGCTGAAACGCAAACGATCCGTCGGTGTGTAGTCGAGATCGAAGGCAAAATCTTCCGTCTCAGCTTGTGCAGCCCGCACAAAGCGAAGCGAATCCATCGGCACGCCGCCAAATGGGCTGGCATATCCCCCGCGATCATCTTGTGTCAGTACACCACGTTGGAAAATGCCGTTCTCGTCAAATTCCCAGGTGGAGCCAGCCGCTGGCACAGGGAAGAAGCTTTCATCATCGACCCGTACCAGAATCGCAAACTCTTCTGTTTCAAACGTGGTTTCTGAGTTCAGCCACTCAAATGTGGCGAGCCATTTCTGGTCTGGGCTTTCCCATTGAGCGACGAGAGACATGGCTTCCCGGTCGCGATCAAGCTCGGTGGTTCGAACGCCGGCCCCTTTGGGCACCAGAAGCGATCCAGCGGGCGGGAAGTTAGAAGCGTTGAAATTCGGATCACCGATAAAGCCACCCGAGCCGACCGTCACAGCGCGAATACACGGCTCATCGAAGCTTGGTGCGCGAAAACAAGGATCGGTGACCTGCGATGCATCCGTTCGGCTTTTGAGCTCAGACGTTGCATAACCGAGCTGGAGACCGAATGTGCCCATTTCGGTATCCCAGGCGTTTGAGACCAGGCCCGAAAATTCAGGCGACCATTCTTCGCGGAGGTCTCCGAAGTTGCCACCAATCGTACCTGCAATCTTCAGCCCATTTGTGTCGAGCGGTTTTCGGGTGACGAGATTGACCGTGCCCGCAATGCCGCCTTCGACCATATCAGCCGTGGCGTTCTTGAAGACTTCCACTCGGCCCAGAAGCTCAGGCGAGACATCGTTGAAGCTGAGAACGCGGCCACCGGTCGCTGAGAAGATCTCGCGGCCGTTCAGTTCAGAGCGCACAAAAGGCAGGCCGCGAACGATCACACCCGTTCCCTCAACCGAGAACCGGTCCGGGTCGGTGGTCTTCTCAAAGCGTCCAATATTCACACCCGGTACACGCTGAAGCGACTCAGCGACAGACCGGTCAGGCAGAGCGCCAATGTCTTCCGCGGTAATCGCGTCCACGAACGTTTCTGCGTTCTCTTTGATGCTTTGCGCCGATGACAGGGATTGCCGAAACCCTTGCACAACCACGACATCCTGAACGGCAACTTCGTCCTCTTCTGCCGCTTCGTCACCGGATTCCTGCGAGATGGCGACGGGCGCGAGCGCCATAGCCATGGCCAAGCTAGACGCTGCCGCTAGCATGGTTGAACGTCGAGGCGCATTTGCGAATCGATCGAGCCTATTTTTCTGCACTTTATTCCTCCCAAGTACATGCAGCCAGTTTTCTGGCACTCTTATGAGTTTGCGCTTAGCACCAATTGAGAACGTTCACAATCACTAAAAATGAACGTTCACATTTTCTATTGCGCCTGTTACATTTTTGTCGCGAAATACAAATTGAGGCATGCTAAGCCTGAGGGCGCGGCGGAGGATGAGAAGAAACGATGTCGATCGAGAAAATTGTAATTGTAGGCGGCGGCACAGCTGGATGGATGGCGGCCGCCACCCTGAGCCGACTGAAATCGGGCAAGCCACTGGATTTGGTTCTGATCGAATCCGAACAGATCGGCACGGTCGGCGTCGGCGAAGCGACGATCCCGCCTTTTGTTGAGTTCAATCAATTATTGGGGCTCAACGAATCACAATTACTGTCTGCGGTTCAAGGGACGTTCAAAGTTGGCATCCAGTTCGAGAATTGGGGCCAGATCGGAGAGAGCTATATCCACCCATTTGGGAATTATGGCTATGAGATGGGCGGCATCTCGTTCCATCAGATCTGGCGCAAGCTGAAGCAGGATGGCGACCGGCGACCGCTGCAGGCCTTCAATCTGGAAACCATGGCCGCCTATTTCGGCAAATTCGCGCGCACAGAGGATTATCAGCGCGAAGATCTACCGCCTATGAATTATGCCTACCATCTCGACGCGACCGCCTATGCACGCTTCTTGCGCGCCGATTCTGAAGCGCGCGGTGTGGTTCGCCGCGAAGGCAAAGTCGTCGAGACAACGCTCAACCCAGACAGCGGTTGGGTAGAGTCCGTCACCATGGATGATGGCGAGGTGATCGGCGGCGACTTGTTTATCGATTGCTCGGGATTCCGCGGCCTGCTGATCGAACAGGCGCTGGAGACAGGTTATGAAGACTGGCGACATTATTTGCCATGCGATCGCGCCGTCGCCCTACCCTGTAAACGAGATGATGGCAGCCCGCCGCCGCCCTTCACCCGCGCCACAGCGCATCGCGCCGGCTGGCAATGGCAAGTGCCGCTGCAACATCGCAATGGCAATGGCCATGTCTATTGCAGCGAGCATATGGACGATGATGAAGCCCTCGACATCCTGGTGAACAATATCGCGGGCAAACCGGAAGCAGACCCGAACTTCCTGCGGTTCGTAACAGGCCGGCGCAAGAAATTCTGGAACAAGAATGTCGTCGCGCTCGGCCTTTCAGCAGGCTTTATGGAGCCCCTGGAATCCACCTCCATCCATCTCATCAATACCGGCATCAACAAACTGATCGCGGTGCTTTCACTGAATGGCATCACGCAAACACAGGAAGATGCCTATAACCGGCTGACCGGGAAGGAATATGCGCGGATCCGCGATTTTCTGATCCTGCATTACAATGCAACGCGGCGCGATGATTCCGAGTTCTGGAATTATTGTCGAACCATGACGGTGCCTGAGACGCTAACCGAAAAGATCGAGCTGTTCCGCGCAAATGGACAGATCTTTCGAGAAGAAGATGAGCTCTTCACTGAGACCAGCTGGGCCGCTGTCATGCTGGGGCAAGGAATCGAAATGCAAGGATATAGCGCGGTCGCAGACACGCTCAGCGCATCAGAGATCAAACCAGAGATCGATGGGATGGAACAATCGATCCGCTATCTGGTTCAACGCATGCCCACACATGGCGAGTTTGTCGGGCGGTATTGCCCGGCTTCGAATATGTAGCCGACAGCCGGACCGCCGTTCGAAGTCGATCTCCGAACGATCGACCTTAACGCTGACCGGCTTTCGGGCCCCGACACATCTACGCTGGCGACTGGTTCATTTTCTGATTTACGAACAGGTCACGCACGAACCAACGGCCGGACAGAAGGAAAAACAGGCCAGCGAAGGCAAACAAGCCCGTCGCGACGACGCAAGCCCAGCGAACACCATAGGCCCTCGCCTCTTGGCACGCGGCGACCAGTTCTTGCGTCAAGCTGGGATCCGTCAAGCTGCAGGTCGCGGTGATTTGCCCGGCAAATGCACTCGCATTGATCCAATTCGTCGAGAGCGAATCGGCCACAATGCCGAGCGTAGGCGGACCAATCCCATAGCCAACCAGGTTCACAACAAAGAGCAGGATCGCAATCGACGTTGCCCGCACTCTGAGGCTAACCACCGCCTGCGCGATATTGTACTGCGCGCCGAGATAGAAATATTGCAGCGTGCTCGCGATCATCAACAAAACCAGCATCACAGTGCTGTCGCCGACCAGAAAGGCTGAAGCATAGATCGGCGCGCAGAACAAGAAGGCGATGCCCGGCACCCAAGTGGCAGCTGTCGCGGATCGCTTTGAGGCGCGTTCGGTCAAGTATCCGCCGAGGAACGCCCCTAATGTCCCCGCAAGCCCAACCGGCGCCATGAACATCAAAGCGGTTTCAGCGGGGGTGAAGCCATGCGTGAACACGACATGCTGTGGTTGCAGCCCAACCAAGGCGTATCCCGCAAACGCGGCCAGCGTCGCCCCTGTGGTCATCACCCAAAAGGTGCGTTTGGAGAAAATCTCGCTGATCGCCTCATTGAAGTCCGCCCGTTCAATTTTCGCAGTTCCAGGCGGATCAGAATATCCCCGCGGCGGTTCCTTCACGGTCAGCAAGAAGACGATCCCAATCAAGATGCCTGGCGCCCCGATAAAGATGAACGCCTCTCGCCAAGTGAAGATGTCGAGAATAAAGCCCCCGAACACCTGAGCGAGAACGCCGCCTGCGGTGACGCCCATGGCATAAATGCCGAGCGCGGTCGGTCTGGCTGAGGGGGCATAATAATCGCTGATCATGGAATTGGCGGGCGGCGTGCATCCCGCCTCTCCGATTCCGACGAGCATTCGCGCCAGCAGTAAGGTCACAAACCCAGTCGTGAAGCCGCATAATACTGTCGCGAACGACCACAGGATGACGCTTATGCCGATGATCAGTTTGCGGCTGACCTTCTCTGAGAGGTTGGCAATTGGAATTCCGAGGAGCGTGTAAAACAGCGCGAATCCAATACCTGACAGCAAGCCGAACTGAAACTGCGACAGTTGGAATTCATTGATGATCGGCACGCTGACGACGCTGATCAAAATCCGATCGATGAAATTGAACGTGTAGACCAGCGTCAAAGACATCAACACGTAAGATCGATAGTTGAAGCTGCCATAGCTTGACCCTTGCGAGAGGGCAGCGGTTCCGGGTGCGCTTCCAGTGGCGCTTGAAATTTGACTGTTCATCTGGGCTCCTCCGCACCCAGCAAACAAACCCGCTCCGTTCGAGACGTGTTCGGTTTGCATAAGTTATGTCAGAGCGAAGTCGGTTTCGCGGGCGCAAAGATAAATACAATTTATCACGCCATTCGATAGGCTCGGCCTATCGAAGTTGATCGCCGCTCAGTGCCCGGTCTTCAACACGGTCACAGCCGTTCGAATATTGCGGCCAATCCCTGCCCGCCGCCAATGCACATGGTTTCAAGTCCAAACCGGGCATCGCGGCGAGACATTTCCCGCAACAGCGTTGTGAGAATGCGCACGCCCGTCGCGCCAACCGGATGGCCGAGAGAAATCCCAGAACCGTGCACATTGATGCGGTCATGATCCTCATCGCTGAATCCCAACGCCTTCGTACACGCGAGCACCTGTGCAGCAAAAGCTTCATTCAGTTCGATCACATCCAGGTCGGTGAGGCTGAGGCCGGCCAAATCGAGGGCTTTTTGCGTCGCTGGGACAGGACCAATCCCCATCACTTTGGGCTCGACACCGGCCAATGCCCAACTGACCATCCGCCCGATCGGCTGGAGATTGTGTTTCTCAGCGGCGTCGCGAGTCGCAATGATACAGGCGGCGGCTCCATCATTTTGTCCCGATGCATTGCCGGCCGTCACCGTGGCGTCTGGGTCGGTTTTGCCCAAGATGGGCCTGAGCGTTGCGAGTTTCTCAACCGTGGAGTCAGGGCGTGGATGCTCGTCGACATCGACAACAGTATCGCCCTTGCGTCCTTTGACGGTGACGGGAACGATTTCTTCGGCAAACACACCGCTCGTCGTCGCCGCGCCTGCGCGCGCCTGAGATCTCGCCGCCAGATGATCTTGGGCGTCTCGGCTGATGCCATATTCCTTGCGAAGGTTCTCTGCGGTTTCGATCATCCCGCCGGCCACCGGATAGTGTTCGCCGCCAGCTGTAATCCGGCCGCGGGTTAGCGCATCCTGCAGCTGGATGTTGGGGGATTTCACGCCCCATCTGATATCGGACGAATAAAATGGCGCCCGGCTCATATTCTCGGCGCCGCCAGCAATGATCACATCTGCGCCGCCAGTGGCCACAGTCATCGCCGCATAGATGACCGCTTGCAGCCCCGATCCGCATCGCCGATCGAGTTGCAATCCGCCAGCCGTGATCGGCAACCCGGCGTCCAAAGCCACAACACGCCCCAAAGCTGGCGCATCCATGGTTGGATAACAATTGGCGAAGATGACATCATCCACCGCCTCGCCGGGAAGCCCGGTACGTTCGAGAAGCTCAGATACGACACCTGTTGCGAGCTGATTCGCCGGCACGGTCTTGAACGCCCCTCCGAACGCCCCGACCGGCGTCCGCAATGGCTCACAAATCACCACGTTTTCGAAAGCGGTCATGTCATCTCATCTCCTCAATCCTTCAAGCGAGATTACATTAATCGCTCCCAGGAACCTGGCCAGCAGTTTCCTGTGGCAAGGATCGCGTTAGGCTGACTCGCTAAAAGTCTAGGCAGGGCGACAGGTCAGCGCCTCTTGGTTGGCGATGATACCGGGCATATCAGTTTCATCGGTGGCAAATCGACGGATCAACATGATGCCTTTCTCGGTCGGCGAAATGATCGGCGTGCCGCCCAATTGCGTCGTGTCCTGACCGTCTAGAGCGAGGACAAAATCGAAGGTCGCGTCCGCCATTTCCAAGTCATTCATGACGAAGAAATTGTCCGAGTTTTGCTGATAGAATGAGATCGACCAATAGCGCGGCCAGGTCTCGCCAGCGATCCGCACGGGTCCGTCGCTCAGGTCATATGCCATGGAACTGATAATGCTGTCCGGGTTGGCGCGCCGCGCCGCATTGGCCCGGGGACCATAAGTCTGATTGTGGAAGCAGGCATTCCAGCCGCCCGCACCCGCCGCGATCCGCGCTTCGATGGTCGACATCACCGAGACCGGGGCCTGTTTGATCACGAGATTTCGTGTGACGAAATAGGTCGCCGCACTCAGGACGGCCACGCCAATCAAATAGGTCAAAACGCGGTTCAGCATGACAGACGCTCCACGCTGGGCAGGTCTATATTGGGCAGGATTGCACGCGTGGCATCGCTTGGATTGTAGACACGAAGCATCAGCTCAAAATTCAGATCTGGCGTCTTTTGCGATGGCAACCAGGACTGTTCTTGCCGCGTGGGCGCGACATTGACGACCCATGTCCCCTCCTCCGATCGCGGGACAGAAACACTGTTCCAACTGGAACGGTTTTCTTCATTCGGCACATAGTGCTGAGTGACGCTGTCATAGAGGGTCAGTGACCACCATCTTGTGTCAATCGGTTGCCCCGTCACTCTATAGAGACATTGGGACTTTAATGGCGAGCCAGTATCATCCTGCGTGGCGACGAAATATACCGCTTCCTTCGAAGACAGGCCCAAAGGCCCGCCAATCGCGACGCGCGCCCGTTCGACATCTGAGGCCACGGCAGCGCCAATCTTGTCGGAATAGAGCCAGGTGTCATCCACCTGCTCGAAGGCGTCAAAGACGGAGTCGTGATTGGCGAGGTTGCTCACCGTAACGATGCGCGCGGCAAAAAACGAGGCCACAATGATCATCGCGGCTCCCAATAGAATGATCGCGTACTTCAACGCACTTCTCCCAACGCTCTCGTTAAATGGGCTATCGAAGAATCGGGGGTTTGGCTAGATTTCGCTGAGCGGCCGGCGTGGCTTAGCTTCAAAATGCGGACGCCGAAAAGAAATCGCCGCGGAGATTAGCGCCCTCAAGAAAAAATCGATCACGTGATCTGAGGCTTTGATCGGGCACCCACAATCACGCCCCACGCGCAATCTGATTTTATAATTCTGGCGTTCCGTGCGATAGGAAATGCAGGGGAAACAAGACCAGTTTACGATGCTTAAGCTATCGCCGTCACTGACGCAGTCTGATTTGAGGCTCGACCGCCATGCGCTTCGAATGTTGTTGCAGCGCAACCTCATTGCCAGCGCCATGCATATCTTTGTTGCGGGTCTGGTCGCATTTGTCATGGCGAGCTCCGTGCCGGTGTGGCGCGCCGTCTTTTTCTTTTTGCTGATCACGTCTGCCATCTTGTTTCAGATGGCCATCGCGCGCCGACATGCGGAGGACGCTTGGAGTGATGAGAGCTTTGTCAGCATTCGCAGACAATTCGACGTGTCTGCAATTGTTGTCGGCTGCATGTGGGGGTTTGCGGGCTTTTGCCTGTTCCCCGCCGGTGAACCGGCCAAGCAGCTTTTCCTGACCTTCGTCATGGGCGGCATGTCTTTGAGCGCCGTCGGCACGCAAGGAATGCGTCTGCTGACCTGCTACGCCTCAATCATTCCCGGCATGACACCGCTCGCGGTCCGCTATGTGATGGAACCGGGCAGTACGGGCCTGATCTCCGGCGGTTTGATCTTCGCCTACATTATCGTGCTCGTGTCTTTGGCCCGAAAGATCAATGACTTCATGCTGCGCGCGTTCAAGCTGCAAATTGAGAAAGACGGCCTGTTACAAGACCTGCAAGCCCAAGCGGTCGAAATTGAGAATGCCAAGGCCGAGGCCGAAGAAGCCAATCTCTCCAAATCTCGCTTCCTGGCGCAAGCCAGTCACGATCTGCGCCAGCCTTTGCACGCGATCAATTTGTTCATCGAGTCCTTGCCAGAAGCCAAAACCAAAGCTGAAGAGGAACGGATCATCGCGCGCGTGCGCCAATCCCTGGACGTGTTGACCAAGCTGTTCGACAGCTTGCTGGACGTCACCTTGCTCGACACGGGCGGTATAAATATTCGCACGCAAGTGTTCCGACCAACAGACATCATTCGCGAAGTGGTCCGCGATTTCGCCCTCGTGGCCGAAGCCTGCAGCGTCGAGTTGAAAGTGGCGCCGAGCAGCCTTGCCGTCAAAGCTGACCCCGTCCTGACGCGGCGCATGCTCCAGAACCTGATTTCCAACGCCATCCGTCATTCAGAAGGCGGAACGGTTCTGATCGGCTGTCGTCGGCGCGGCGGTATGGTTTCAATCGATGTGATCGACAATGGCGCCGGCATCGCTGTCGCCGACCAGACGCGTGTTTTCTCCGAGTTCACGCGGCTCGATTCCGTCCGCATGGGCACGGAGTCATCACCCGGTCTCGGCCTCGGCCTGTCGATCGTCAAGCGCGTGGCTGACCAACTCGGACTGCATGTACATCTCATCTCCAAACCAAGCAAAGGCTCGGTGTTCTCAATCCGTGGCTTCCAACGCGCCAAGCTTGATGAAGCGCCCGCCCGGTCTCGCCCAAGGCCGACACCGGCCGGCCTGGTGGATGGCGCATCCTTGTTTGTATTGGACGATGATTTTGACACGCTTGAGGCAACAAAACTCTTGCTCGAGCGCTGGGGATGCCGCGTACAGATCTCACAAGACTGGTCGGATGCCATGACGGCAGAGTTCGATGTCCTGATCTGCGATTATGAGCTTAGCGTTGAGGTTTCCGGCATTGACGTCGTCAAGCGCTTGCGCGCCAAGGATCCGAATGTCGCGGCGGTGATGATTTCCGGAAACACGTCCAAAGACTTGCGGTTGGCGGCTGAACAATTGGCCATTCCGCTCTTGCATAAGCCGATACGACCGGCACAGCTGCGCTCGGCTTTGCTCAATTCGCTGACCCGGTCAAACGAAGCCGCGTGAGGCCGCGTAAGATGCGGCCGCCGAGCGCGTGGCAACGCCGAGAGATTTCAAAAGCGCGGAAACATGGATGCGCACCGTGAAAGGTGAGATCTCCAATTCTCGCGCGATTTCCTTGTTCGACATGCCTTTGCATATAAAGCGCAGGACTTCGATTTGGCGCCCGGTCAGAGAGGCAAGTGCATCTTCGCTGACAGGATGAGGCCCTGCTTCGTGCGAGGCCCTTAAGATCACCGACTCGCCATCCATAATCGCCAGAAAGGCAGCCGAAATATCGTCAGGTCGGGCCGATTTGGAGACAAAGCCATTGGCCCCTGCCCCCATCACATCATCAATCAGCGCGCTCTCTGAAACCATGGACACCACAACGATTGGCGTGAGCGGCAAAGCGCGCCGCAAACCGGGAAAGTCCCGCGGCGCGTCAAAGCCCGGGAAGATGAGGTCGAGCAAGACCAGGTCCGGTTTTGGCTCGGCGCTCATTTCCCGATTGAGGACGGCGGCATCACCCGCTTCGACAATCTCCGCCCCTTCAAAGAGATTGCCGAGCATGGTCATCATGCCGTTTCGGAACACCGGATGATCATCGACCAACAGAATTTTCATATCGCGGTCCCCCCTGCGATCGAAGATGTATGGATCGACTCTATCACATCCGGTGAACTCAGTGCTATCCGTCGGACCGCCCTTCATCCTTATCCTTCTCTTTCGCTGGTTTGCCTTTGTCACCATGTCCGGCCGGATCTGGTGGCACACGAATGATCGGTGGGGGTGGCGGTGGCGGCGGCGGAATGGTGATGTCGCCCGGTGGATGTCCGCACACATCGTCTTTTTCGACGGCCGCGTTGACCAGTTTCCAGTCATCCCCTTTTTGGACGTGGCATTTGCATTCGGTTTCGATCGCCGTCTGTTCTTCTTTGCAAGCCCCGCCGGTTTCCTGACAGGCCTCCCAGGCTGAAATCAGTTCATTGCATTTTTGCATGTACGAGGCCGAAGCCGGCATCGCGAAAATACCAGCTGCTATGATACCGCCAGCCGCGGTTGCTAACATATAGCGCATGGGTGTTCCTCCTGGTTGTCCCAAGGTGAAGAGATCAAATCAGGCGCCTCTGCTCAATTAGAACGGATGCACTAGGCGGGCGGGACTAGTGCATCTGTACAGCTAGATTTTTCCTCGCGGTCTTCGGAAACTCGCCTGCAAACCTGAATTCTGAACGTGCTGGTAAAAGGGGACCGCCACGATGTCTGTACGACGCACACTCACCGCCTGTACGCTGGTTTTCGGCGTAAGCACGCTCACGCTTCCGGCCTTAGCGCAAGAGACACCTGCCGCCGAAACAGAAGCCTCGAAAGTCCTCGTCATCCATGACTGGTCAAACTCCATGTGGGGGGCGTTCGCAGACGGAACGCGCAAATATGAGGCGGGCATAACCGCGCTAACCAATGCGCTCGATGCCGGTTTTGGCGGGCGCGATGTCGGCTATCGCGCCTATGGTCACCGCCAACCTGGTGATTGCCGGGACTCTGAACTCGTCAGCGATTTCGGAGCGCTCGATACGGTTCGCCCAACCATTATCGAAACGCTCTCTCAGGTGCGCCCAACGGGGAAGACCCCGATCACCTACAGTCTGCAACAGGGCCTGAACGATTTTAATGGCGGGCCGGGAGATATCCTATTGATCAGCGACGGGATCGAAACCTGCGATGCTGATCCGTGTGAGCTGATGCGCGATTGGGCTGCAAGTAACGTAAACATCCGAGTGCATGTGGTCGGCGTTGGCTTGGACGAGCTTGAGCGAACGGCCATGGCTTGCATCGCCGAAGAATCCGGCGGCACTTATCTGGACGCCGATTCAAGCGACGGGTTCGACGAGGCGCTCAACCAGGTTGCCGAAACGATAGAGACCGCGGATGCAACGGACCCCCTGGACGCCGGACCGCTTCACGCAATCACCATTCGCGCGCATGACTCAAACGATCGCGAGTATCGCATCGGTGGCGACATCTTGCTCAATGCGGAGAAGATCTCGGATGCAACGAGTATCGGCCATGGCCGGAACGTCGTTGATGGGCCCGGGGAGTATGAGATCTTTGTCGGACCGCTCTTGCGCGATGGCAGCGTTTATCGCCCCGTCCGGAAAACGGTGACGGTCGAGGCGACTGGGGACACGCATGTTGATGTTCTAGTCGAAGCGCCCGCCCGGGTGACCGCGAAATTCTTTGAGGATGGCGAGCCGCATCCGGGGTCCAACGTCTCGGCCTGGCAAGATGGCGAGGAGGTCTTCACCTTCCGGGCCAAGGACGAAGCCTTGGCCGCGCCAGGCGTCTATGAATTCCGAGCGACCCCAAATGCCGACAACAATCTGGTCTTGCGCGAAACACTGACCGAAGACGCCGATACCGAGCTGATCTTCGAACTCAACAAAACGGTTCGCTTCATGATCGAGTATCTGCTGCCGAATGGAGAAACCTTCAAGCGCAATGGCGAATTGTGGCAGAATGGCGAGAAAGTCTACAGCACCTATGCCCGTTTTTCTGACGCACGACCGGGCATTTATCAGCATCGCTCCGACAATCAGAACCTGCCGATTGAAGGCGTTGAAGTTGAAATCCTAGAGAACCAGCAAGTCATCCAGGTGCCGATCGAAGCCGGATTCATCACCATCCAATTTGCCGAAACGCTGGAAAATTATGCACGGGAGAAGCTGCCCACACGCGCCCTCCTTGTCTCGCTGGATCGCGGCAATAGCGACTATTCAACCCCGGGCCGAGTCATCCCGGTCAAACCCGGCCGATACGCGGTCGAGGGGTTCTCCAATGACGGATTCTTTGATCGTCCTGAGGTTGAGATCGCCAATGGAGAAAGCATCGATGTTCTGGTCACACCACAGCCCTTGGGCGAGCTGGTCATGACCTATGCCGACTCGGAAAACTACCTGCGCACACCCGATCGCGGATCAGCCTATGCGCTCGACGGACAACGCATCATTGGCGGCATTTTGCGCCCTGGAAATGTTCGGAAATTCCTACCCGGTCGCTATCGCATCGAAGGCTACAGCTATGCCGGAGATATTGTACCGCAAGACGTAGAAGTCGTCGCCGGGGAGCGCACAGAAGTCGTTCTGCGCCTCCGCGGCGAATAGAAATCAAATGGAGGTCTCGCCATGACACGCGCAATCATTGCTTTAGCTCTCGGAAGCGCATTCGCCGTTCCGACAGCTATCGCCAATCCCGACACACCCATGCTTCACCCTGTTGAAGCGGTCTGCATTGATTATGAGCAAAGCGGTCAAATGCAGTCGGGCACGTCAACAAAATGCCATCGGGATTTTGGTTACGAGCAATATGAAATCTCTGAACTGACGATTGGCATGGCGGGGTTCAGTCAATCCCAGTCGACCTTCACGGTGACGATTGGAGACACGATCTATGCCATCGATGTCGACGCCAATACCGCCACACAAACCGTGAACCCGATGTATCAGGGGCTCGCAGATGCGGTCGATCAATCGGGTTCGGCAGCCGTTTCGGATGCCTTCCTGACAGCCATGGGGATGACGCCGACCGGGCAGATGAAGACTATTCTGGGCTTGTCTTGCAACGTCTACGCCTCGGGCATGATGGGAACCGCGTGTCTGACCGAAGACGGATTGATGCTCGAACAGTCGGTGATGGGAACAGAAGTCATCGCGACTGCCGTGACCTATGATGAAGGCATCTCTGAAAATTATCGGCGGCATGAGACCGCTACGATCACGCAAGGGCCGGACCTATCAAATGGAATCGCAGGCCTTCTGCAAGACTTGCAATAAGAAATGGGGGTTCGACCATGAACGGGAAGATGAGACAATCAGGACAAATCTCGACGCCGCTTATGCTCGGCCTCGCCGCGATCGGGGCAGCCGGCCTCGCGGGCGCCGCCTATCTTGCGCTGGGCTCGAACAGTCCGGCGTCTGATAAGACGACGTCGACGGAGACGGTGACTACCGAGACTTCGGGACCCGGCGCAATCACCCGTACCGAGGACGAGGCGCTGACGACATCCGAGACGGTTGCGGACCTTTCAAGCGGGCCGGAACGCCCCCCCATGCCGAAAGTGATTGAATGGCAGGGCCATTATCTCGTCTTGCAAGGCGAGAACCATTTGCCGGTCAAATCCGCAATCGCCACGCCGCATGTCACCTTCTTTGAGGTTGAGGACGGATACATGCCCATATCCAGTTTCTCGAACACGGACGCAGACACCGCGTGTGGAACCAAATCAGCGGAGACGGTTGCCGAAGGCATGGCTGAGGCTGGCGCGGTGCATTCCGCCGATGAGGCCGTCGCCATGGTCGGGGCCAATGCGCAAAATCACGGCGATACCCGCCCGACCTTCTGCCCGACTGATCTGGGGCAGATTTGGGGATCAGGATCCTATGTCTATGACGATGCCTATAATCAGCTCGCGGGTCAGGAATTCACAGAGAGTACGAAGATCCTGAAAGCTGCCTATTTGTGGTTCAATGAAAGCTATGAGCGGGACCAAGCCTATCCAGATGATGATGAGGTGATTATCATTCTCGAAGGCGGCGATGAGCGCGCTGGTGACCCGGCGATCAAGGTTGCGAGCTTTTATGATTCCATCATCATCGATTATCCGGTTCTCAAACATGAAGGCGATCCACCGGATGCTCCGGTCCAGGGGCCAGGCGAGACTTATGCGCCCCCTGCGCCCGAATTGCCGGTCATGATCACCTATAAGGCCCTGGATCCAGCCGATTATGATCCGAATGTGTATCAAGTGCCGATCGGTTTGCTCGAAGAGCAAATCACCGACCGGGTGCCGGAAACGAGTTTCGAGTTCGGACCGCTCGGCGAGATTGTCATCGTCACGCGCGGGATCCGCGCTGAGAATGAAGCGGAAGGTCTGGCGCGGGCAGAACGCGTTCATAAAGCTCTGCGAAAAGCGCATGGAGATGAGGTCAAAATTCGAACGGTTTCATTCGGCGACGAAGTCCCGATCTGCGCGGATGACACACGCGAATGCTGGTCGCTCAATCGTTCCTCGATTGCCTATTTCTACGGAAAATAGACCCGCTCGACCTAATCGCCCGCGAAACCGGTAGGATAGATCCCGGTCTCGCGTGATCTAAAGGCAAATATCAACGAAAAATACACAACTTTAGGTTTAAACCTCAACCGGGTACTGACGGTTGGGGCAGTTTGGTGACGATCGGGATTCTTCAAGACGAAGTTCCACAGCAATTGCGATTTGCTGAACAGCGACGGCTATTGTCGCGTGTTGCCCTGACGATTTCGCTGATCTTGGCGCTCTATCTGTGCATCGTCTCGGTGATCATGCCGGTGTTCACGATCGGGAAGTTCATCGCCGCGCTGGCCGCAATCCTGATCGGTAGTCTGAGCTGGCTTTGCCATCATGAACGCCTCTACACGGCGAGCGCAGCGACCATTGTCGCGATCACCATTATTGGCGGATTTGTCGCCAGCCTGTCGAATGGCGGCGCGGATGGGTTTGTCGCGCCGATCATGATTTCAGCGCCTGTAACGGCCGCTGTGTTTATCGGTGCCCGCGCGACTTTGGTGTCTGCGATCTGCGTCGTCATCGCCATCGTATCACTCTTGCACCTTGAGCAAATTGGCGTCGTCACCGAAGCCCCCTATTCCGCTCAGACGCTCGACATTGCGGCAATCGTAATGCTGTCGGCTGCCACGGGCATTTGCGCCGCCGGCGTCGGCTATTTCGCCCACGCTATGCAAACGCAAATCCGCTCCTTGAGGGACTCGCAAAATCGCTTGGTGCAAGTCTCTGAACAGCTAGATCATTCGGCCCATCATGACTTGCTGACCGGGGTCGCCAATCGCCAGGGCCTGCACCGCTATCTGAACGAAACGCTGTCTTCGCAATCGCGCTCGGATGGCCGGATCTTCCTGGCGCATGTGGACCTGGATAAGTTCAAATCCATCAATGACACGTACGGTCACCCGGTCGGCGATGCGGTGCTCAAGAATGCGGCTCTGATCATGAGCGAAGCGGCCCAGGACGGAGCGTTCGTCGCCCGCGTTGGCGGCGACGAATTTGTCATCGCCTCGCCTCTGCCTGCCGACGCCGAGATCGAAGCCACTCAGGCGTTTTGTGATCGACTTATCACCCGCCTGAAAGCGCCGATGAACGCCAATGGCGTTCGCTGCCAAACCGGAGCGAGCATCGGATTTGTCACAACCTTTCGGCATGCGTGCTCAATCGACTCGCTGATGACCGATGCCGACCTCGCGCTGTATGACGCAAAACGAGATGGCCGCGGACAGGCCCGTGCTTTTTCACCCTCGATGCGCAGTCAGCTCGAACGCGATCGCATTTTCCGGATCGAACTTGAAGCGGCGTTGGAAGAAGAGCGCGTCACTTGCGTCTTGCAACCGCAAGTCTGCCTGGACTCAGGACGTATCATCGGCATGGAAGGTCTTGGGCGTATTCGCAGTCAATCCGGCGAGCTCTTGGTGCCCGGATTGATCCTGCCCGTCCTCACCGAGATGGGGCGCCTCGCTGATTTCGATTTCGAGGTCATGAAACGTAGCCTGGATGCTTTGGTCGCCATTCGATCCAACGGCCAGGATATGCCCTATGTCTCGATCAATGCCTCAGCAGAATCGTTACGCGCGCCGAACTATGTTGCGCGCATTTGCGATGAATTAGACGCCCGCGGCCTGACAGCGGAAGATGTCGTCGTTGAAATTCTGGAATCCACGCTGATCGAAAGCTCCGACGATGCGGCAGCGAAATCGATCAACTTGTTCCGCGATGCTGGGATCAAGACGATCATGGATGATTTTGGCTCCGGTCACGCCACCATGTCCAACCTATTGAAACTTGAGCTAGATGGCTTGAAAATCGATCGTTCTTTGATCGCAGACCTCGCCAATAATAAAACACTTCAGCTGGTTCGGGCAGTGCATGATCTCGCCAAGGATCTCGAGCTAAACGTGATCATTGAAGGCGTCGAGACCCCGCAACAATTCGCCATGCTTCGCAGCATAGGCTGCGATACGATTCAAGGCTTTGGAATTTGCAAGCCGCTGGAACAGGCCGCGTTCGAGACCTGGCTCCAGGATTATGGCGTATCGCATATCGACACCTTGCGGCATCGCCTTCGCAAAAACTCATAAACCGCGCCGAAACCGCGCGGCCTGAGCTTATGGCTCACCAAAGAGGGCTTTGATTGCGGAATAGTCTTCCAGCGTATCGAGTTCCGCCCAGGTCATGCCCTCGATTGAGAAGGTCGAAACCGCATTTTCAGTTTTCGCCAATGCGTCGATCGCGCTCAAGAACCAGGCTTGAACACCGTCGCCGGTACGCATCATTTGATGAAGCTTGTCTCTGAACATTTGAGGCCCGTCCTGCATGAACCGCAGGAACCCAATCGACTCGCCATGGGTTTCTTCAGCGCTGAGCGTTTTGCCGATGGCGGTCAAAACCGTGCCGTCCAATGTGACTTTCATATCATCGGAATCATAGTCCGGCTTCTTATCGATGGTCACCTGAATGTTGTTTGCCGGACTTTGGATCACACGCTCGGCCAGCGCCGGTTCAATCAATGTATCCCCATTGATCAGCAAGAAGTCGTCATCCATGAAGGCGCGCGCCATCCAGCAACTCGCGAGATTATCAGCGACTTGGTAGAACGGGTTGAACAGGGTTTGAACCTGCATGGGGCCTGTCCGCCCCTCGATTTCGGCTTCGACGCTGCCCGACATGAATCCGGTGATCACGATCGCTTCGTCCACGCCAGCGCTTTCGAGCGTATCGAGCTGCAGACTCAAGACGGTGGTGCCAGCCACCGGCAGCAGGCATTTCGGAAGCGTTTCGGTCAAAGGCAGGAGACGAGACCCTCGCCCTGCCGCCAATATTATTGCTTTCATGAGGCTGTATGACCTTTTTTATGAGTCCATGAATGAAGTGATCGGGGCGCTGGACGCCATGGCTTGGAACAGCCGGATGAAGTGAAACAATAGGCAAATCACGGTCCAGACGGCCATCAATATAAAGCCCCAAAGCGGCGCACCAACAATCGTCAGGATCATGAAGATCAACAGGTTCGGATTTCGCCGTGCTGTAATCTCACGCATGAATGCGTCGACGGGGCGCCAGACATGGATATGAAAGCCATATCGGCCGAGGAATATGCCTTCATTCACCCGCCCCAGTACATAGCCGGCCAAGAGCACGACGAGCGACGGAAATAACCAAGGATGCCCGTCTCCTGTCGCGATCAAACCCACATACATGGCCCAATACCAGAATGGCGGATGGATCAGGTCGATCCCGTGATCATAGACATTGCCCCATGCCGAATAAGTCATGGTTGTGCGCGCCAGCTTGCCGTCCACAGTGTCCAGAAAAGTCATGGCCCATCCGGCCAGAATGCCTGGAATCCAGGCCCCGGTCCAAAAATAGTAGAATGCCAAACAGACCAGTGCCAGGCTGGCCGTGGTCACCATATTCGGCGAGATCTTCAGATTGGCGCACAAGCGGGTCACGTGCAGCGCCGGTTCAGGCCAGGCATATTTGGTGACCAGGTCTGTGACGCCCTTATACGATCCCTTGAACAAGCGACGCTCCACCTGCGCGGGCGTGTTTTGGAACAGAGACAAAGCGTAAGGCGCCTCGCGCTTGCGCAGCGCTTTATCGTACGCGCCAACAAAATCATCCATATAGCCGGGCGTCAGGCCCGCTTGCCTCAGCTCGTCCCAGTTTGGATTGAGCGCGTTGACGAAGGTCACGTGTTCATCCGCCATCTCCGGCGTGGCATGCACCACAGCGACACGCTCTTGTTCCAGGTTCTCATCTTTGACTACGAGAACGGAGGACGGCTTGGCCAGCAAGCTCTGGGACAAGGCTGGCGACAAGACCCAATCCGTGCCGACGCAAAACGCGCCATCTGGAGCCACATCGCTGGCGCCAAGCTTCTTCCAGGTGCGTTGCTGCCATTGATCGAGCGACAATCCCCAAAGCTTGACAGGGAGCTCGCCAACCAGTCGAACATTGACCGTATCACCTTGCGGGTCTGCCATCACAAGCAGGCCTCTCGACGACTGACGTCGGATGACCGAAACAGATGCTCGCAAACACGGATGCTCATGATGGATTACAATCCCACATTTTTGAAATTCAACGGCCCCGCAACACAGATTGCCCAATATGACTATTGGTCCGTGCTGGTGCGCCCGAAACAATGCACGCTCGGTGCATTGGTCTTGGTCGCAAATGGACCGGAAACTCAATTCTCTAAGTTACCATCGCAGGCTTTTAGCGAACAGGAACACGTTATCAAGGATATTGAGCAGGTTCTGTCGACCACGTTCGACTATGACAAGATCAACTATCTGATGTTGATGATGGTCGACCCGAATGTGCACTATCACGTCATTCCGCGATATGAAGCGCCGGTGTCTTTTGAGACTTGGAGCCTCGAGGATGCAGGGTGGCCGGGTCAGCCGGATTTGGCTGGCGGATCGGCAGATGGCGAACTTGTTGCGTCTTTGACCACGTCATTGAAAGCCGCCTGGCCAGCCGCCTCGCGCGCGTCTTGAGCTCGCGACAATGCAATCGTGCTGGTGACCAGCAGCCCTGCGCCTGCGCCGATCACCATCGCCCAGCCCGGTCCTGACTCGCCCATCATCTGCGAAAGCGTAACGAAGAGCAGGATGGTCAAGCTCACTGTAATGACCCGCGACAGCGCTGCCCGGCCGGGATTACCCAGCGCATAGAGCCCGGAATAAATCGGCGCAGCAGCGCCCATCAAGGCCGCTGCAACAATCAGCATTGTCGCGATCGGCGCCACGCCTTGATACGAGTCGTTCAAGGCCGCGGCGAGCAGAGACGGCCCGAAAATGCTAACCAGCGCCGCCAAGATGATGCCGATGCCCAAGAGATAGAGGCTCGAATAGGCAATCACGCGAACCGCCCGCGCGGTCTTTCCCGTCATCATCAACCGTACGAGTTCCGGGTACAGAACCTGATTGAGGAGGCCCGCCCCTTTTCCGAGCACATCTGATATGTCGCGCGCAATCTTGAACAGGGCCGCGAAAGCCGGTCCGAGCAAACCGCCGGCCAATAGCGTCGGCATCTGTTTATCGACCAAATCGATCGTGGCATCGATGTTCGACATCCAGACATATCGCCAGATACCCGGTTCCGACGCTTTCAGGGTTGGCCGGCTGGAAAACAAACCTTGAAACGCCCCTCGCCGCGACAACTCTCGAAGCGCCAGCGATGGCATGACGATATTCTTCGCCACCGCCGCAGCGAGCCAAACCAGAATGAACCAGGTGAGCCCGCCGCCGAGAATCAAACCGAGACTCGCCCCAATCAGACGGACAATCGGAACCGCTTGGTCATGCAAGCTGATCAAATCGAAGCGGTCATAGAGGCGCAACACGCCGAGCGGGCTGGATCGCAGATTGGTTGCGGAGATCAGACAATACGCGATGGCCACGCCCATCACCTCATCTGGCAATCCCAGAATGGACCGGATGACCAGCAACACCGCAACACTCGATATGGCCGCAACGATCGCAGCTGCGATATCAAGGCCGATCGAAAACCGCAGCAATCGATGAAACCTGGGAATATCGCCTGCTTCGACCGACCGGGCCCCAAACTGGATCAAGGCCTCCCAGGATTTGAAAGAGGCAATCCCCGTCATCAACGTTATGAAGGCGTGCAGGAGTAAGAGCGCCCCGAGCTCCTGTACGGTCAGCGCACGTGCCGCGATGGCGAGCACCACCAGACCAATCAGAACGGCGGATGTTTTTCCGCCGAACAAGAAGCCCATATTCTTGAGAATTCTGCGGATCAGACCGTCCGTTTGAGGCGATGCGGTGTCGGTCATGACACTCGCTCTTCGAGAACCTGTTCGACCAGCGCCAAATCGTCAGGCGTGTCGACATCGACCGCCGCCTCGGCAAATGGCAGCACCACGGGTCGCACCCGAACGCCCAACCGCTTCGAAACGATCGCGAAGACGCTTTCCAAATCCGGCCGTCCAATCAAGATCCGCAAAGCTGGAACAATCCCGAACCGCCAGGCTATCCGCCACGGGCGCTTGCGATCTTGTTCGGCCGACTGCCAGAATTTCACGACCGCCTTCGCCTCAGGTGTGACGAGGCAAAACAAATTGCAGCTTGAATAGGCGCCGTCGCCGAACCGCAAATAGGTGCGTCCGACATTCGGGAATGCCGATTCTATCACGTCGCGCCGCGCCAGCGCGACGGTGAGATCCGCAGTCGAACTCAGCGAGTCTTCCAGGAATTGGTCGATAATGGCTGGCGAGAGTAGAGCGTGATCGCAGGTGGTGACGAGCACGGCGCTCGAAGCCCCGAGCTGATCAAGGGCGCCATAAACGCTTGCAGCCGGGCCGTTTGCGCCGTCCACATAGCGGACTGCGGGCCAAGCCTCATCGGCGCTTAAATCCGCATAATCTTGCAACCCAATCACGGTCATTTCAGCGGTTTGTTTGCTCCCTGAGATCGCATCGAGAACTCTCGCAATCATCGATTTCCCAGCGATTTTGATATGCGCCTTAGACGGCACATTGTACGCCATGGCCAACGGGTCACCCGTCGCCCGCGCACCGGCCAAGACAAGAGTATCCACGGATTTTGTCGGCTCGGTTGCCAGCGTGTCAGAGCGCTTTTTCATAGATTCTGTAGGTCTTGTAGCGGTCGCAGTCGTAAATCTCAGCAAGACCCAGCAGGTCCTTATTGGTCTCCAATACCCAAGAAAACTCGATTTCGCGAACGCCTTTCGCATGCTGTGCGCTCAAACAGGCTTCCCACGCCCCGACAGTGGCTGTCATCCCGCGCCGGGTTTTGTGGAACTTCTTGCGCGTGCCAGCAAGCGGAATTCTTGCCGACTTCACGCCAGCAACCTTGATCCGATACAGCAGCGTGGCCCAGCCAAATGGCAAAAGCCTGCCATCCAAGCCCAGACTTGCTTCATTCAGATTGGGGATCATCAGGGTAAAACTCGCTGGCTCATCATCGATGAATGCGATCCAAAGCGATTCCGATTGCAAGACGGGTTTCATGGAATCAGCCAGAAACTTGGCTTCGTCATCGCTGATCGGCAGAAACCCCCAATTGTCCGACCAGGCATCGTTAAAAATGCCAACAATAAGCGCGATATCCTCATAGAGTTGAGACATTTTAAGCGGCCGCACGACGATGCTTGGATCATCCTCGAACCGCTTTTTGATGCGCGACACAAACCGTGGGGTAGAAAACGTCTCTCCCATTCGGTGGCGAAACGCAAACGTGTCCATCGCTTTCTGATAGCCGACACGTTCCAGGATTTGCGGCAGATCATTGCGCCCATAGGGCATCATCACGCTGGGCGGGGAGTCAAACCCATCGACCAATAACCCACACTCATCATTGACGGAGAAATTGTAGGGCCCACCAATTTTCGCCATACCCTTGCCCCGAAGGTCGTCTTCGGCGGCTTTCATTAAGGCCGACACGGTTTCCTCATCATCCGGATTGAGCGTGTCCAGAAAGCCGAAATGACCGGTTTGATCGGCGTGGCGTTCAAGATGGATCGGATTTACGAAGGCGGCGATTCGGCCAACCGCCTGTCCGTCGCGAAAGGCCAGAAAGTAGCTGGGTTTCAATTGCTGCAATGAGCCATTCTTCTTGGCATCGAAATGCTCATGCCGTTCCATTCGTAACGGCGCGCGCCAGAACGGTTCACCGCGATAGGCGTGATAAGGAAGTTCTACGAACGTTTTGATATCGCTCGCATTTTCCGCAAGTCTCACCGTTACTGTCATAGCGAGGGATAGTAATGGTGCGGCTCATAGGAGCAACCGCTATTTCACCAGCTGAATCGTGATCTCAGCGCCCTCTTCCGGCACTTCAAAATCCGCTTCATCAAACTTCGGCATGCCCCAACGAAGCTTCGGATTGGTCGACAGACCAAACGGTTCTTTGGGCATGAAATTGATTTTCTGATCGAGATCTCGGTTACCATTCTTGTCATGGTAAGTTGCCACAGCATACCGACCGGGCGGTTGCGCGTCGAAACAGACGGTCTGAGGGCCATTCTCAGCCGCGACGCGGATGCGATGGATCCGAGACTTTTTCTTCAGGAAGTGACGTTTGCTGGGGCGATATAGTTCAACGGCGAGAATCCCGCCTGCGGTTACGCCTTGCACCGTCACTTGCACTTGGCCTGTCCCCGGCGAACACACCGCGGCGGCCTCATAATCTCGTATATCAAGCTCCGAATCTGCAAAGGCAGTCGGCAACAGGGCCACAAGGGCCAGGCTGAATAAGCGTATAATCATCCCGCTTTTTCTCTCGTACTCGTGTCAAAAAGTAGGCGAATAAAAAGAGATCGCAATCAAGTTTTCGTGTTTAAAACATGCAGCGGCACCGAAAATGAACGGGTGTACACATTCGAAAAGTAAGCTAGTCGTCCGTATGCAGCGTATACAGCGTTATATCTTCAGCGAATGCACACGGGTCTTCTGCGGGCTGTTATTGCTCGTTGTGAGCATCTTATTGCTTGAACGATTGCTACGCATTGCAGACCTGGTCTCACGCTCTCCTGGCAGTTTCACCGAAGCTTTTTTGATGTTGGCAAACCTGGTTCCGCATTATGCAGGCATTGGCATTCCAGCTGCTTTTTTTCTCGCCGTGCTGATCACGGTCAGTCGAATCAGCCGGAGCGGAGAATTGGTGGCCGTTTGGGGCTTCGGCCAATCGCTGTTCATGATTTCACGCCCCTTCATGATTATGGCCGCATTGCTGGCCAGTGTGCTGCTAATCACCTCAGCCATATTGCAGCCCGTCTCGCGCTATCAGTACCGAGCGCTGGTCAGTTCGATCGCACAATCCAATCTCGAAACCGTCTTCATCGAAGGCAAATTCGTGGAAGCCGAAGATTGGACCGTGTGGACAGAGAGTGTGGATCGATCGAATGGCGAGCTCGACAGTTCCTTCATCCTCGAACGGCTGCCAAATGGCGGCCAGCGCATCATCGTTGCGGAAGCTGGCGCGCTGGTGCGCGACCGGGGAACGATCTCGGAGATACAGCTCGACAATGGAATGGGGGCTGAGATCGAGAAAGGCCAGTCCTATGGCTCACGTCTCGAATTCGAGTCCTTGAAATGGCGCCCGCCAATCGCCCTCACGCAATTTCGAGATCGCGGAAAAGATGTCCGCGAGCTGATGATATGGGAGCTTTTGGGGCCGGCAACCGGAACCGCCTCCTCGGCCAATTCAGATATCCAGCCAATCGAAGCGATCGTCTCGATCCATGATCAATTGGCGCGCTTTGTCCTGATTTTGATCTTGCCGCTCATCGCGGTGCCTTTCGGCCTCAGTTACGGTCGCAACCCGCCTGCGAATGCGATCTTGATCGGCCTGGTCACATTGATCGTGATTCAGCAATCGCTCGAGCTCGGCAAGTCGCTGGCCCTGGACGGCGTCATCCCGCATTGGGCGGGGAGTTGGGTTGTGATGGGCGTAGTCTGCGTGCTGTCCCTGGCGCTTTACCTGCGCAGCGCGATGACCATGGCGCAGCCGCCTTTATCAGCGGTTCGTTTTCCGCGCCTCCTCCCGTCCAAAGACAAAGCCCAACGGACAAGTTCATGAGGCTTTTGCGGGAATATATCGAACGGCTCTTCATCGCGCGCTGGTTCGTCACGACCTTTGCGCTACTCGCTTTGCTCAGCATTGTCGATTCGATTGGTGCCGCCGACATTTTACCCGATGACGCGACATCACTGGATTCATTAAGTTTCACGCTGATGCGTTTGCCATCGCTGTATGATCGCATTTTCATGTTTGCCCTATTTGTCAGCTTGCTGCTGACCTTCCTGTCGCTGATCCGGCGGCAAGAACTGGTTGGGTTCGTGTCGATGAGTGTCTCGCCCTTGATGCAAATCCGGGCGCTGCTGCGGCCTGTGCTCGTGATTACGATCAGCTCGCTGATCCTGATCGACCAGACCTTGCCGCGGACCGTTTCGGCGCTGGAGAATTGGCTCGGCGCCGGCGCCTTCATGGAAGAAGATGCGGGCAAGCCGCAATCCTTGTGGATTGCTGACCCCAACACATTTGTCGAGATTGGCGGCCTGCGCGGCGATGAATTGTCCGACATGGTCATCTATCACCGGGATGGCGAAGGACGCGTCTCGGCCATTACCTATGCCGATCGCGCGCGGTTCGCCGAGCAAGGGTGGGTGTTGAGCGAGGCGGACAGTGTCAGCCTGGACGGCGAAGAACAGGTCACCCCCAATGTCTGGCAAACCGATCAAACGCCGGTCACCCTGCAAAAACTGGGCACGTCACCGCGCAACCTGTCGCTCTCAGATCAGTATCAGCTCTCACAACTTCGAGGATCCGGCGTGCGTCCCTCGACGGCTTATTTGATCTGGTTCTTCGATCGCCTCACCATGCCGATTGTGGCCATCGGATTTGTCTTGATCGCGGTGCCTTTGATGCAGGCCCTTGGTCGGCGGCGAACCGGGGATCGAAGCCTGATGATCGGCATTGCCATCGGCTTTGCCTATTTCATTTTTGATGGCGTCCTGAAAACCGTCGCCGAGGGCGGCGGAATTCCCGTGACCATGGCGGTGGGCCTGCCAATCGCCCTGCTCCTAGGCCTCGGGGTTCATCTCAATCTTGAAGCGGAGCGGGTCAAATGACGCAAACGCCCGTCTTCGTAATCAATCCGAAGAGTCACAAGGTAAACACGAGTGGCTCGATCTTGACCCAAGTGGCGGTCGATTATGGCGACATCCCGATCGTTTACTTTGATGGGCAAACGCCGCTCAGCGAGACGCTTGCTCCACATTTACGTCAAGGCCGAGACACGATCTATGTCGAAGGCGGCGACGGCACGGTTCTGGCCGCGCTGACAACCTGTTTTGCCGAGCGATCAGCCGGATTGCCCCTGCCGCAAATGGCGATCTTGCCAGGAGGCAGCACCAACCTGGCGCACGAAATCCTCGGCCTGAACCTGGTAGATACGGACTCGCTGCGCCAGCGGCTCGCCCATCATAGCAAGCCATCGGCTCAGCCGGATATCGAAACACATACGGCCTTATTGGTCGAAACCTCAGAGACCAAGTCGCCTTATGTCGGCTTTCTCCTTTCAACTGGCTCTTTGGCGCGGTTGATGCTGTACACGCAGAAAAACCTGCATGGAAAAACACGCGGTGCCGTGTCGATTGCGCGGGCGATCATGCAGCTGTCCATGTTCCCGCATTCGACAAAAGATTCTGACGGTCTGCCTCTGATGCGGGCGTCAGAATTCACTGTTCTCGGCGATACCGCTAATGCGCAAACGTCTCAGCAGGCCTTCTCAATCTTCTCGACCTTCCGCAAGCTTAGCCTCGGGCTCAGCCCGTTTTGGGATCGCGGAGACGCGCCGATTGGGTTTACGCACGCAGCATGGCCAATTCAGCGCTTGCGGTGGGGCATTGCCAAGGCGGTCCTAGGTGGTCCCAGCCAAACACTCGAGCATCACGGTTTGACCAGCGAAGGGTGCTCAGAAATGGTTTTCCGAACCGAGGGTCCCGTTATCCTTGATGGCGAGGAATTACCGATGCCAGAAGATGGAACGTTCAAAGTGACTGTCTCGCCGAGTCTGGAATTCATCCGATGAGCGAGCGCGCAGAACTCAATTCCATACGCAGCATTATCGAGCAGGAGCAGCGCCCCATAGGCGACCGCGCCGAAGCGCTAGTCGCAGAGATCCGGCGCAAGCATCAAGGGATCGAAAAAGCACTGCTCTTTTACGGCTCCAGTCTGCGGGCTGGCGAGGCCTCCGGGAAGATGCTGGACTTCTATGTGCTCGTAGACTCCTACCGCGATGTACATGGCATCGGATTGAAGCAGCTGGGATCGTTTCTCGCGCCGCCAAGCGTTCACTATTGCGAAGCGGAAGGCCCGGATGGTGAACGACTGCGCAGCAAATATTCAATTGTCAGCCTGTCTGCATTTCGGCGCCGCGCACGGGGCGGCGCATTTGAGTCCATGCTTTGGGCGCGATTTGCTCAACCAACGCTGCTGATTTGCGACGATGAGGCGCTTCGCAATGACCTCCTCGATACGCTGGCCTATGCCACGCGGCACTTCATGATGGAAACCGCGCCGCTTTTGCGCGGGACGATGGAGACTCGGTCAATTTGGGAACGCGGCTTGAAGGAGAGCTACAAGACCGAGCTTCGCCCGGAAGATGCCGAGGGTCGCTCAAAGCAGATCGTCGCAAAACACTCTGAACGCTACGAGCAGCTCGCCGCGGCTATGTACTCTGCGAATGGGACGGACGCCGAGATCCAAATGCCGGATACCGGCCCGCTTCGGCGCAATCTCTGTCGAATGAGATGGTTCGGTCGGCGCGTGGTCGGCAAACCGATGGGCGCGTTTCGCGTGATGAAGGCGTTTTTCACATTCGATGCCGGGCTCGACTATGTGCTTGAGAAGATCAAATCGCACAGTGGCGCCGAAATCGAAGTCAGCGATCACGCGCGCAAATACCCGCTCTTACATGCCCCCGTTCTTGCCTGGCGGCTGTTTCGCAAAGGCGCTTTCAGATAGGCTAGGCGAGCTTCGAAAACGCTTCGAGCACCTGATCGATTTCTTCAGGTGTATGAGCTGCGCTGACACTCAGCCGGAGCAAACTGGTGCCGCCTGGCGTCGCAGGGGGCACCGCGAGGTTCACATAAACGCCCTGATCGAATAGCTCGTTCCACTCACGCACGGCTGTGGCTTCGTCGGGCCGACGAACCGCAATCACCGGAGAGGCCGGCGCGCAGAGATCAAAGCCCATCTCCGTCAATCCGCTGTGCAGGCGGTTCGACATCGCCCACAAGGAGTCGCGCAGCTCTGGCATGACTTGCAATTCTTGCAGCGCGGCGCGGGCCGCTGCGATATTGGCCGGTGCGCCGGACGCGGTGAACATATAGGCCCGGCTGCTCAGGCGGACGCTCTCAAACTCAGGGTGTTTGGACACGCAAAAGCCGCCAATCGAGGCGAGGCTCTTGGAAAACGTGCCTGAGATAAAGTCGACATCGTGCAGCACGCCCTGTGCCTCTGCGATGCCGCGGCCCTTGGCCCCAAAACATCCGACCGAATGGGCTTCGTCGACAAAGATCATCGCATCATTTGCGTGCGCGACCTCGACCATTTCTGCCAAAGGCGCGACGTCGCCAAACATCGAATACATGCCCTCGACGACAACCAGTCGCCCGCCCGCTTCCGGCAGGCGTTGCAGGCGCTTGTTCAGATTCTCAGGATCATTGTGGCGGAATCGATGGGTTGCCGCGTCCGTCAGGCGGCAGGCATCATAGATGCAGGCATGACTGTCTGCATCGATCAGAATGTGATCATCCCCGCTGGCCAGCGCGCTGATCGCGCCGAGATTGGTTTGATAGCCTGTCGTGAACACAATCGCGCTTTGCATTTCGAAAAAGGCCTGGAGCTCTTGCTCCAGTTTGGTGTGGTCGCCATAGGTACCATTCGCCTGCCGGCTGCCCGTTGTGGCCGAGCCGAGCGTATTGATCGATTCGATCATCGAGCTGCGAACATGTTCATTGAATGTGAGCCCAAGATAATTGTTGGTGCCGACCAAAGTGATCTCGCGCCCCTGAAACAAGGCCCGTGTTGGCGACAATATCTCGTCAAAAGGCACGCCAATCGGGCTCTGCCCGAGCAGCTTCGCCATCTCGTGCCGCTCTTTGATTGCCGTAAACTTGTCGAATAACGGCTTGTTCTGTTTCGCTTTAGTTAGCACCGATCAAGTCATCCACTACGTTTACCAGCTCGCCCACAGTGTGTGTGGTCGATATCAGTTCCATTGAGATACTGATATCATAAGCATCTTCAACCTCCATAATCAGATCGAATACATCTACTGAATCGATCTCCAGATCCGCGACGATCTTGGTGTCCTGAGTAATTTCCGTCCCTTCCGGGATATACTCTGCCAGAACCTTGCATATTGTTGCAAATATTTTGGATTGGTCGGTCAATCTACTTCCCCAATACGAAATGCGCTCAACGACCAGAATCGTTGAAACACGCCTCGAAAATCTGTTTTAAGCTCATGGCATCTCGCGCCGGATGATCATAGGTCCAATCTGCAGCCAGAAGTTCGCGAATCTTGCTTTGAGAGATCGGCATGGGGCGTCTGGTGAGCCTGGCCACGCCGTCCGCCAGGCAACCGACCCCGCTCATCAATCCGGGCCAGAGCGGCAGTATTCGGATTTTTCGACCGAGAACCTCTCCCACAGCACGCCCAACCTCTTGCCAATTGGTTGCAGGCACCGAACATGGCTCAATCACTGCCGCATTGGCATCTGGCGCGCGCGCTGAGGCGACGATTTGATCCGCCAGGTCACGAACAGAGATCACCGCAAAGACCCGTTGCCTAGACCGCGGTTCAGCCGGAGCCGGCAACCATCCGGCGCGGAGGAGGTCGAACATGGGTTTGAGCATTGGATCCCCAGGCCCGATGACCGCGGGCGGGCGAATAATGGTGATCTTCATCCGAGACCGAAGCGTGTTCAGCGCCGCCTCGCTGGCCGCTTTCGATGCGGCATAATCGGAAATGTCTGGTGCCCGCGCAGCCTGAGATGAGACATAGATGAAGTGCTCGACCCCGGCTGCGACCGCGCGGGCCGCCATATCATAGGTGCCGACAACATTGGTCGCGTAGAACCCGCTCATATCAATCGATTTGGTCGCCCCAGCCGCATGGATGCAGGTCTGCGCGCCCGCTAGCAGCCGCTGGATGGCATCCGAATCGTTCAGAGAGCCGGGCACGATTTCGGTCGATGCCGGCACACGCACGGTGCGGTTTCGTTTTTCGCGAATAAGGGCGCGTGAGGGCTGACCGGATTGATCCAGTCGCGCTAAAATCTGAGATCCGATGAAACCGCTTGCGCCTGTGACCGCAACCACGCCCGCGCCCGAGCCAACATGGGCCGTTGGGCCAGGCATTAAACCAATTCGGTTTGAGCGCGCTCCACGTTGAACGCTCCAGATATGAACTTCTGCCGCGTCCGCATGCGGCTCAACTTGCCCGAGGAGGTCATGATCAGACTGCGCGTGGGCACGAAGATCACTTCGATTGGTGCGCCAACCTTTTGCCGGACATTCGCAGAAATTTCCGTGAGCAGCTCTTCACGTTGCTCAGGTTCGCGGGCCTTACATTCTGCGAGAAGGTAAATATGCCCATTGCCGCCATCATCTGACAAAGTGAAGGCGGCAGATTTTGGAATATGACGTCCGCCAGCTTTTTCAGCGGTCCATTCAATATCCTGGGGCCAAATGTTGCGGCCATTCCAGAGGATCAGGTCTTTGTGGCGGCCTGTGATCACCAATTGGCCGTTGAGCCAATATCCGAGATCGCCTGTGTCGAGCCACCCCTCCTCATCGGTCAAAGGCAGAATGCCGGCATCGCGATCGAGAATGCCTGGCGAGACGCTGTCGCCGCGGAACATGATGCGTCCGACGACGCGCTCGGCGACTTCATTGCCATCATCATCGCAAATTTTCATCTCATGGCCAGGAATCGCCTGACCACAGGCAATCAATGCGCGTTTGTTGCGCTCTTCGGTTGTTGGGTCGGCCGGAATCGCGCGCTGCTGGATCCGCATAATGTCGGAATTGATCACGTCGACCTGGACACCGGTGTGTAACGGACTGAAAGAAACCGCGACCGTCGCCTCTGCCAGACCATAGCTTGGAACGAAGGCTGTTGCATTAAAGCCATACTCGCTGAAAACTTGTGCAAACATGCTCAGCGCATCCTCGCGCACCATGTCTCCACCGATTCCAGCGACTCGCCAGCTGGACAAATCGAGGTCTCCACCCCGCCAGCGCTTGGCACTAATTTCATAGCCAAAGCTTGGGCTGTAGGAATGCGTCGCCTTGTTTTCACTGATCAGTTTCAGCCAAGTTGACGGCCGGCGAGCGAAAGATTGAGAGTCGATATAATCGACCGAAAGCTGCGCCATCATCGGCGCCAGAAATTGCCCGATCAAACCCATATCATGGTAGAGCGGCAGCCAGGAAGAAATGCGGTCGCCCGCCCGCGCTTCGAGGCCGAGTTGGATGGCGCGGCAATTGGTTGTCACGCTTTTCTGACTGCCCACAATCCCCTTCGGAGAGCTCGTGCTTCCAGACGAAAACTGGATGTAGCACATGCCATCGGCTTCGAACGGGCGCAGTCCATTTGAGGTGTCCGGCAGGTCTGATCCGTCAAGGTTTCCGACCTGAATCGAGGTGTGCTCAAGCGCCTCCTGAGCCACACTCAGAATCGACTGAGGCGCCAATAAACAATGGAGATTCGCTGTTTCACAAATGCGTTTGATCTGGTCTTTGTAGAACTCATTACTGCCGAGCGTCACGGGCACGGAAATCGGCACCGGCAGAACACCAGCATACTGACAGGCAAAGAACATGACCGCAAAATCTGGGCTGGTCTCAGCGATCAATCCGATCAGCTCGCCCGGCTCAGTTTCAGTGGTCAAACGCGCCGCGGCCGCAATCGCGCGCTCGCGCAGTTCAGCATAGGTCAGAACGTATTCCAGTTCGCCGCGGACAGAATAGAAATTCAGTCCGGTTACACCTTGTGCGGCGTAGTCTAATGCCTCGCTCAGGGTCGCAAACCCCCCGCAATTGAACTCGATACTATTTGCGTTCGGAGTTCTTACCTGCATGTCCAGCCCTTATCGCGTCTTGCTCTACAATGGCGCGGTTCTCGTCGTACATGTACGCCTGTTCATCTTCTTGTCACATTTTTTTTGTGAAAAACAACTTTTTCATCAGTGCCAAAATTAATTGTGATCCAATTTGCCCGTTTTTTGGGTTGGGATCAGCTGCTTTTTTTGACACAAAACCCTTCTGCAAGCGGAGGGCGTTTGGTGAAATTACTCAATACAATGATGGCCCGATTCGTCAAAACGGGCACTTTGATCATCATTGATGCCGACGGCGTATCGCACCAGCATGGAACGGGCGAAGAGCCGAAATCTACAGTTAGAATCAAGGACAAAGCGCTTTATCGCAAGCTCTTCCTGAATCCTGAACTTTATGCTGGTGAAGCCTATATGGATGGCACATTGGTGGTCGAAGACGGAACCATTCGGGACCTGCTGAAAATCTTCGCCCTGAACCGATCGGGCATTCGCGGGCATCCGGTGCAAAAAGTTTTGAAAGCGTGGCTAAAACGCATCAGAAAATGGCACCAACGAAACCCCGCTGCGGCCTCTCGGAAGAATGTGCAACACCATTACGATCTCTCGAACGAATTCTACAAACTCTTCCTCGACGAGAACATGCAATATTCCTGCGGGTACTGGCCCTCCGAAGACATCTCTTTGGAGGAAGCACAGCGGCTCAAAATGGCGCATATCGCGGCCAAACTGAACCTCAAGCCCGGCATGCGCGTGCTCGACATTGGCTGCGGCTGGGGCGGCCTATCAATCTACATTGCTCAGAATTTCGACTGCGAAGTTGTCGGTGTGACTCTCTCGGATGAGCAATTGGCACTTGGCCAGGAGCGCGTGAAAGCCGCAGGGTTGGAAGATAAGGTTTCACTACGTCTTCAGGATTATCGCCATGTCCAGGAAACATTCGATGCGATCGTTTCGGTCGGCATGTTCGAACATGTCGGGGTTGCCCATTATGAGGAGTATTTTTCAGCCATTCGCGACCGATTGACGGACCAGGGCTGCGCGCTCGTGCATTCGATTGGGCGCAAAGGCGGACCCGGGACAACCGGCGCCTGGGTGCGGAAATATATCTTCCCCGGCGGCTACTCCCCTGCTCTGTCGGAAACCTTCGCTGAGATTGAGAAGTCCGGCTTGTGGGTCACCGATTGCGAGATCCTACGCTTGCACTATGCCCACACGCTTTATGAATGGGACAAAAGGTTCCAGGCCAATCGCGACAAGGTCGCCGAAATGTTCGACGAGTCGTTTTGCCGCATGTGGGAGTTTTACCTAATTGTCGCCGAGCACACATTCAGATACGGCAAGCACATGAATTTCCAGATACAGCTGAGCAAGACGGTGGACGCGCTGCCACTTGCACGCGACTATATGCTGGAGACCGAACGAAATTTGGTAAAGTGACTATGGCCTCTACAGATACGGCAGACAAACCGGCAAACCTGACCAAGCCCAGGCGCGCCTTTATCAAAAAGAATGGTAAAAAGCTCATGCGCTGGGTCGCAGGGTATCAGTCGCGCCAATCAAAAGTGCCCGACACGCCGGTCATTCCCAACGAATATTTTGAGCATCTCAGCGCCATCCAAGCCGAATGGCCGACCATTCTCAAAGAGGCTCAGGACGTGCTGGCCTATAAGGATGTCATTCCGGGATTTCAGGATATCTCGCCAGATCAGTATCGTCTGGCAAAGGGGCGCAACTGGCGCACGTTCATCCTGTTCGGATTTGGCAAGCGGCTCGAAACCAATGCTAAGATCGCCCCACGCACAGCGGATCTGCTGGATCGCATCCCCAACCTGCAGACCGCGATGTTCTCGATCCTGTCGCCCGGCTATCACATCCCCGCCCACCAGGGCGTGACCAAGGGAATCCTGCGCGCGCATATCGGGCTGATTGTACCGGATGAAGCTGAGAAATGCCGAATCCGGATCCATGATGAAATCGTCGCCTGGAAACCCGGCGAAATGTTTGTGTTCGACGACACATATGAGCACGAGGTTTGGAACGAAACCGATCAGGAGCGGGTCATTCTCCTGTTCGACTTTGATCGTCCGATGAAGTTTGGCGGGCGTCTGCTCAACAGTCTCTTACTGGCAGCCCTGAAAATGACCGCCTTCTATCGCGACCCGAAGAAAAACCTGGAAGCCTCAGAAGCGCGCCTCGAACGCGCTATCGCCAAGCGCAATGAAATGCTGGAGCATTTATAGGCGATTTGAAGCGCGAGCATTTGCCAGTGCGGCTTGAAAGTCGCGCTTGGCTGACGCGGTCAGGCACGGCATCAGGATCGCGAAATGATGATTGATCCCACGCTCCTGATCAGCCCAGGAAATTTCATTCAGCCCTTCAAAGTCGCGTAAATAATCGATCCAGTATCGGCTCATCACCCAAATGGCTCGGGTCAGAACATCCAGATCGCTGACAGCATCTTTTCGGAAAAGACCTTCCGCTTCGATCCGTTGGAGCAGCGCCCGCAACTCTACATAGTCAGCGGCCAGTTCGGAGTCTTTGTCGGGAAGCTTATCTGCAAAGTGGATCCGATCCCGGAGCAGGAAGCGATTGTTCCAGGTCAAACTCATCGCGAATAAGAGATGCTCGACATAGTCTTCAGCGATGGCGCCAGGCGTGATTTCACGGCGCCGGGCGGTCGCAACGTCCCGTGCATTTGATTGCAGACGCGCCGCCAGATCGCTCTTGGATGGAAAATGGTAAGTGAGGTTTCCCTGCGAAATCCCGATCGAGGCGGCAATCTCGGTCAGCGATGTGGCCGCATATCCTTTGGAATTGAACAGCTCACGCGCCGCCTCAAGGATCCGGTCAGCCGTTCCAACACGCTTTGTCATGAGGCCACTTTCCATCTGATTCATACCGGCATTTGACAATTAGGTTGTATTACCTAATATTAGGTTACGCAACCTAATTCATACAAACAGATGAGGTGAGTACGGCCATGGCAAAGGGCAGAACAAAGATCTTGATTGTTGGTGGCGGAACCTCCGGCTCGGTCCTGGCCGCGAGGCTTAGCGAGACTCCCGGCTTTGATGTCACCGTGCTGGAGGCTGGGCCCGATGATGATGTCTATGGCGACGGCGTCTTGGATCCGACGCGTGCCCCTGAAGCCTGGCTCGGGGCGCAGTCGGTCGCGATGACACCCATGTTCAATGGCGACGGTGTCATACCCATGCTGCAAGGGCGCATGATGGGCGGCACATCGGCGGTAAATGGCCTCGCAACGCTGCGCGGTCTGCCTGAAGACTATGATGGTTGGGCAGCGGCCGGGCTGGACGGTTGGGGATGGGACGATGTCGTCGACACATTCGTCGCCGCCGAAACCGACAAGGACTTCGGCGCTTCGCCGCTTCATGGCAGTGACGGTCCGTTGCCAGTTCGGCGGTGGCGCCGCGAAGAAATGGGCCGCGCGCAACTCGCTTTCCTAGACGGCATGCTCGAGACCGGCGCGAAAACGGTGTCGGACATTAATGATCGCAGCCAATTGCCCGGCCTAGGCGTGTTTCCGGTCACGATCGATGAGAACAGCCAGCGGGTCACGACCAGTCGCGCCTATCTGACGCCGGACGTGCGCGCTCGCCCAAACCTGACCATTCGAACCGGGGTCGAAGTCAAGCGTATCCAATTTGATGGCCCGCGCGCGACCGGTGTTGTGTTGGCAACGGGCGAAGAAATCACGGCCGATGAAACGGTCATCACAGCCGGCACCTTGTGGACGCCAAACCTATTGATGCGCTCTGGCATTGGCCCGGCCTCACATCTGGCAGACCACGGCATTGCTGTGGTTGCAGATCTTCCGGTCGGCGAGACCTTGAGCGATCATATCGGCCCGGGCATCAGGTATCGTCATGATGGCCCGCGCGGCGGCACAGCCGGACCAGCGCAATCCTTATTGATCGGCGCGTCAAATGGCACCGACATTGACTATCATGCTTTTCCGATTGCCCCGCCCCTGGGCAATGGCCCGACCGAGTTCATGATGGCGGTCTTCTTGCTACGCTCGTCTGGGCAGGGAAAGGTTCGGTTAGGAGAGGCCGAAGCCGATTGGCCCATGGTCACTGCGCCGCCTCTGCCGGATAATGCCGAGGATCGCTTGCGGCACGCTTTCCACAGAATCGCAGAATGGGAAAACTCTAGCGCCGCAAAGGCACTCGGCTGCGTGCAAACCGACCCAATCGATCTGAGATCTGCGGACGCGGTCGCAAAAGCCCTGAACAGCAACACGCTCAGCTATGGCCACATGACGAGCACCTGCCCGATGGGCCCCGTTCTGAACGCCGACTGCCAAGTCTTGGGAGTGGGTGGATTGCGGGTCGCTGATGCCTCCGTGATGCCGACCATTCCATGCGGGAATACCTATCTCGGCTGCGTCATGGTCGCTGAGCGCATTGCTCGAAAAATGAAAGCCTCGGTGCATGAGCGGGCGCTGATCCGCTGATCTCCAAATTCAAAATCTATCAACTCAACCCAAGGGAGCCAGGAATGGACCTCAAAATCAAAGGTAAAACGGCGATCATGGCTGGCGGAAGCGCTGGTCTTGGACGCGCCACAGCAGAACGTCTTGCAGAGGCAGGCGTTGAGCTTTTCATCACCGCACGCCGCGAAGAACGGTTGAATCGCGCCGCCGAAGAGATCGCAAAAAAGTACAATTCCAATGTCACGCCCGTCGTCGCGGACTCCTCAACTGAAGAAGGCCGACAAGCCTTGTTTGCGGCCTGCCCGAACCCGGACATTTTGAGCATTACGATCAAGCCGCCAAATCCAAACGGAGACTTTCTTGAGCTGACCCCTGATCTCTGGCGGGACTCTGTGGAAACCGCGCTGATCGGGCCGATCGAAATCATGCGCCACTATATCCCAGTGATGAAAGAGAAAGGCTGGGGTCGGATCGTCAATATCGCGACCTTTTCCGCCAAACGTCCGATGCTATGGCGACTCATGTCAGGACCGGCCCGCTCTGCCCTGATCAATTACACCGCTGCGGTTTCTCGCGATATCGCCAAACATGGGGTCATCATCAACAATCTGCTGCCGGGCATTTTTGCCACAGAGGGCGCTCAGGAAGTGATGGCGGAATATGCGAAAGCGTTCGGACTTGAACCGAAACAGGAAATCGTTCGCGCGCATTTCCAAGCCACCCAACCCATCCCAACGGGTTTCATGGGTGAGCCGGACGATCTCGCCCCGATGGCCGCCCTCCTCTGCAGCGAACTCGCCCGCTTCATTGTCGGGCAGAATATCGTGATTGATGGCGGGCAATACAATACGATCTTCTAGGGAGTGGTGTGGCCGACAGCGCTTTGATCATCCTTCTCGCAAGCCCTTGAACACGGACGTCACGATCGGCTCGAACAGATAGTCCAATGTCGTCCGGCTTTTTCCGGAGAAGATGAAGACATCGACCGGCATGCCCGGCGTGATATCCAGGCCGGCGGCTGCACCATCCTTAGGCAAGTCGATCTGAATACGCGCTTCATAGAAAGCGGCGCCCGTGACCGGGTCGCGTTTCAGATCGGCGCTCACATCGTCCACCGTGCCTTCCAGACTCGGTGATTTCCAGCTGCGATAAGCCGAGATCTGTGTGCGCACTTTGAGACCCTCAAAGATTTGAGCTCGATCAGTTGGTTTTATCTGAACGGATGCCACGATTGAATCGCCCGTTGGGACAATTTCCAAAATGGTTTCGCCCGGTGTGACCACACCACCTTTGGTACTGGTTGCGAGATTGAGGATTTCTCCAGACACCGGCGCGGTGATGATAGCTCTGTTCAAGACGTCTTGCGCCGCAGATAGCGACTCTTCAGCGGCCTGTAGGCGAGCGGTGGTATCACGTTGCTCTGTCGCCAATTGTTCTGAGAACTGCGCTTGAACCTGCGCAATTTGCGAGTCCAGGCTGCGGGCTTCAGCGCTGGCAACCGCTTCCTCAGAGGCAAGTCGAGCGATGGTGCTTTCAAGATCCGACACACCGCGTTCCAAGGAAATGATCTGATCGCGTCTGGCGAGTTGTTGATCGAATAGATCTTCAAAAAGATCCAACTCTTCTTTCGTGGACGCGAGAGACCGCCGGGTGATCGTGATTTCATTGGCTTTGAGTTGCGCGCGGGTTGCTGCGCTGGCGCGCCGCGATTGCAGCACCGCCACTTCCGCCGCGCGCGCTTTTTTCTGCTGGGTGAACAGGCTTGTTTCCCGCGCCTTGATGGCGGCTAATTCTTCGGTACCGACGGCGAGCCGGTCCAAGCTTTCAAAGTCGAGCGCATCAAGCCCGAATTGGAGCGCGTTCAATCGCAAGACCGAAGCCGACAAAGCGGCAATCTCTTGAATAACCTGATCACGAGAGGCCAAAGATGCCGTTTCCTGCAAGACCAGCAACGTGTCTCCGGCCTCCACCAGAGCGCCCTCCTTAATGGCAATGTCTTGAATGATCCCGCCCTCGAGATGCTGCACAACCTGGCGATTGCTTTCCACCACGACGGCGCCGGAGGCCGCAACGCCCTCTTCGAGCGGGACCAAGCCGGCCCAGGCGAGAAAGCCGCCCAATCCGATAAAACAGATTTGTCCCATCCGCCTGGCGAACGCATCGGAGGAAGATTTCGTTTGAGTCTTTGGCATGATCCTATCCTCTTTCATTCGCGACGACCTGAATCGGTCCGGTCGAACGCGCTACTGTGGTTGGCGATACGGCATGTACGGGCTCGGCAATGACGCCGCCCTGGGCGATTGTGATTTTCGTCTCTGCACTTTCCACCAATCGCGGATCATGGGTTGAGGCGATGACAATGCTGCCCAACGCAGCCCGCGCTTGCAGCGCACGCATCACGCGTTCCGCCGAGATTGGATCGAGATTTGCGGTCGGCTCATCCAAAAGCAGCAAGACAGGATCGCGAAACAAGGCGCGCGCCAGTCCAATCAATTGTCTTTGTCCTGCGGATAGACCGGCCCCATGGGGACCAATCAGAGTTTCATAACCATCAGGGAGAGACAGGATGAGGTCGTGCGCGCCGGCTTCTTGAGCCGCGGCAAAGACTTCACTCGGATCGGCCTCTGTGAAGCGGGCAATGTTTTGAGCAATGGTCCCGGGGGCAAGATCCACATTTTGTGGCAGATACCCAACATATTGCCCGCGATCTTCATTCGCCCAATCATGGACACTGCGCCCGCCGAGAGAGACGATTCCACTTTTGGTTGGCCAAGCCGCAGCCAGGGTTTGCAACAGAGTGCTCTTCCCGCAGCCACTGGCGCCAACCAAGGCGATCAAGTGCCCGCCATGAACTTCATAAGCAAACGGACGAACCACCGGAACATCAGCGGACGGCGCGCCCACGGCAAGTCGCTCGAGCACCAGGTTTGCTTCCGGTTTGGGCAGTGGCGTATGCTCTTCGCGCACGTGTTCGCGCCCCATTCGTTTGACCAAAGACGCCCACGATGTTCGAGCTTGGACAAAACTGCGCCAGCCCCCGACAATCTGATCAATCGGCGCCAATGCGCGCGACATGATGACCGAACCGGCCACGATTCCACCGGGCGACATTTCCTGCGACAGTACCAGGAAACCCCCAGCGCCGAGGATGAGGATTTGGAGAACCTGGCGCGACGCACGCGCGATCGACGCATAGGATGCATCCATCTTGGACGTCTTGAGTGTATGAGAGAGCGCATCGTCACGCTGTTGACGCCAGATCTGCTCAACAGCACCCGTCATTCCCATGGCGCGAATGGCAGCATGTTGTCGGGCTGCGCCGGTGAGTTGATCTTGCGCCTGACCCGTCGAGGCAGCAGCGGCGGCGCCTGGCGTTTTCGTCGTCAATTCAGCGATGATGGCGACAGTAAAAACCAATAAACCGCCGACCAAACTGATCGCCCCCAGGAGCGGGTTCAGCAAAAACAAGAGCGCAATGAAGAGCGGCGTAAACGGCAGGTCAGCGAAGGCCAGCAAGGCGCCGTTCTGGAATGTCGCCTGCACGCGGGACACGTCCTGCATATCCTTGGGCAACATGACCTTATCGTCGACACCGCTTTCGAACCGTACAAACATTCTGTCGGCAAAAGTGGCTTCCAGGCGATCGCCGATCAGAGACGATACCCGGCGACGGCCGGCTTCAGCGGCCGCGTAAATGCCAAGCAGGAAAATCGCGATCAAGCTGAGCCAAACCAGACTGTCGGTGGATCCGGATGTCAGGATCCGGTCATAGACCTGCAGCATATAGAGCGGAGAAACGAGCATCAGCAGATTGACAGCCAAGCTGAACCCCATCAGCGCGCTGACCTTTGCCGGACATCTGCGCATGACGCCGAACAGGAATTTCAATGTCTGCCCGGTATCAGCTTGGGCAGCGGAGGAAAGCGTTGAACGTGCGCGAGACATTGGGAGCTCCAGAAGTACGAAAACAGAAAAACAAGGGTGGGAGCCCCGCGCATTCGACGCGGGACTCCCGTTTGCGACTACATGTCTGCAAGTTCTGCAGGGGGTACACGGAAGTCGTCTTCGACCAGGTCCGCGGAGAACGCATCGCCTTCGGACAATGCGAGCTCTGTCGCAAGATCGTCCGCAATGAGGGATGAGCTTTGCGCAACCGCTCCGTCATCCTCTTCAACGCTGAGGACATCGACTGATGCGGTAACGGTCGATGGCGGCGTGATCACGGTGCCATCGGCGAGGACAACATTCTCAATCGAAGTCAGCGTGTCGGTTTCGACAACCTCGTCAAAAACATCACCGCTCATGGTGTCGCCATTCACGTCGCCGCCCGCATCGACCACGATGTCTTGCAGGACACCGCCATTTTGACCCGCAGGTGCATTGTGCAGGTGGATGGAAGAGAACGGACCAACGGTCATGAGTTCAGACACGGCGATCCCATCTACAGACAAGGTGGCGCTGTAAGTGGCGTTGCCATCCGCATCGACGGTGATCACCACTTGTCCAACACCCGAGGCTGCGGAGTCGGAAGTCTCCATTGGCTCCTGGGCCGAATTTAGAATTCCATCGAGTGTGATCGTGCGCACGCCAGCCGCGTCAGTGACGTCAGACGACACGGACAGTTGACCACGGATCTCGCCTCCAGGGAAGTCATCGGTATGGATGTTGAAGTAGAGGTTTCCGGCTTCAGCCGCTTCGACAAAGGTCGTGTCTTCGGCGACCTCGGCATCGACCACTTCAACCGAGAACCCGGTTTCACGGGTCACCGTGCCATTGCCATCGGCGTCCAGCATGACCGTGACTGGAACATCGATATCAGAATAGTCAGCCGTATCGTTGCCCGTGCCACCATCGATGATGTCATTGCCAACGCCGCCTTGGATGAAGTCATCATCCGCGCCGCCGCTGAGCGTGTCATCTCCGATGCCGCCTTCAATCGTGTCATTGCCGGCACCACCGTCGATGACGTCATCGCCGCCGAATTGTGCACGGTCGACCACGATCTGAAGGACCAGGTTCTGACCTGCGTTTTGAGTGAAGTCGCCTGCAATCGCGTCAACAATGGTTCCAGCCGCGGTTGTTCCGCCCAGGATGTTGACCGGCGTTCCGTCCGGTAAGGCAGCAGAGCCATTAAAGCCCGGATGCAGAGTGATCACTCCGTTTTCCGTCACGCCTGTATTGGGTGCCGTCTGGTTTAGGAATGCTGCATCAAGCTCCGTGTTCACTTCGGTTCCGGCATCAAGGACGTCGGCACCAAAGCGTTGAACAATGAGCGGACCATTGAAGTTGCCATCGGCATCAAAAATCGCATCCGTCAGCGGGTTTCCAGGAGACGCCAGGAACGCATCGTTCGATGGAATGACCATGGTGATCCAGGTAAAGTACCCGCGACCAACATCTGCTTGGTTCACATTGATTGTGAACGTTGCGGTCTCGCCTGGATCGATCGGACCGGGCGCACCGGCGCCAAGACCGAACACCGCCGCATCAACGCCGTTTCGACCCGCCGCTTGGCTGAACTCGCTGGCGATTGCCCCAACATTTCCGTCCTCGGCAACCCGCTCCAGACCCGTGCTGGCCGCTGCACCACGATCATAGAGATCGAAGTTCTGACCATCATGGAATCCAAACCAGACCGGCGTCAGGAAAGTTCCGCCTTCGGGCAGCGTATTGGTCACGCTGATGGTGAGGGTCTCACCTGCACCCGTCGCGTCACCACGGAGCACATCATCACCGGCGCCGCCGCTTATCGTGTCCGCGCCATCACCACCGGCGATCAGATTGGCCTGATCATCACCGGCAAGCGTGTCATCCTGCGCGGTACCAATGACGTTTTCGATTGAGGTCAACGTCTCGCTGATCATGCCATAGTCGGCCGTGCCAGCGGCAAGATCGACGTTCACAGCCACACCGATATCTGAGTGGTCAGCGGTGTCGATACCGGCTCCACCATCGAGCGTATCCTGACCGCCGCCGCCCGCAAGGACGTCGTCGCCGTCACCGCCAATAAGCGTGTCGTTGCCAGCGCCGCCGCGCAATTGGTCATTGCCAGCGCCGCCATCAAGAACATTGTCGCCGCTATCCCCGGTCAGGCGATCGTCACCGGTAAAACCCGTCAGGTTTTCGAAATTGCTAAAGCTCTCTTCGATCGTCGTTCCGTTCGGGGTGACATAGAATGCGGTTCCCGTGCTGAGATTTGCATCGACGTTTCGACCGATCCCTTCGAATGAGTTGGTGTCGTTGCCTTCACCGCCATCGAGGAAATCAGTGCCGCCGCCACCTGCAATGACATCATCACCAGCGCCGCCCTCAATTGTTTGAGAACCGGCACCCGGTGCAACAACATCATCATTTTCAGACAAGATGACCCGTTCGATTGAGGTCAGCGTGTCCACTTCGACATCCTCGGCAAACACGTCGGTTTCTTGCAGAACGCTGAAATCCATCGTGGTGCCACCGGCATCGACGATAAAGTCCTGAAGAACGGGACCGTTCACGCCGCGCGGTGCATCATGCAGGTGGATCGCAGATAAAGCGCCATCTCCGAGCGTGATCAGATCATCATTCGTCAATCCGCTGACGGAAAGATCCGAGCTGTAGGAAACATTGCCATCGGCATCGACCGTAATGGTGACCGTCGCCGTTCCCGTGGCAGCGGAGTCGGACGCATCCATCGGCTCCTGCGCTGCATCCAGCGTCGCTTCCAGAACCAAAGTCCGTACGCCGTCGACGGTTTCATCCGAAACGACTGTGTCCAACTGTCCGCGGATTTCTCCGCCTGGGAAGTCTGCAGTGTGGATGTTGAAGTACAGATTCCCAGCATCAGCAGAGGCCAGGAATGCCATATCGTCTGCGACTTCAGCATTCATGACCTGCGCGGTGAAGCCGGACTCTCCGCTGGTATCACCGCCGGCATCAACCACAATGTCCTGCAGGACCGGTCCGTTTGCGCCAGCAGGTGCATTGTGCAGGTGAATGGCTGACAAAGCCCCGTCCGCCAAGGTGATCAATTCGGACGGCGAGATCCCCGACACATCGAGCGTCGAGCTGTACGTGGCATTGCCATCCGCATCCACGCGAATGACGACCTGGCCAGTCCCGGTTGCATCCGAGTCCGATGCATCCATAGGCTCCTGACTGGCGTCCAGCGTTGCGTCGAGTGTGATCGTGCGAACGCCATCGACGGTCTCATCCGTGGTGATGCTCAGCTGACCGCGAATCTCGCCGCCAGGAAAGTCAGATGTATGGACGTTGAAATAGAGGTTGCCCGCTTCGGCGGCCTCGACGAATGTCGCATCATCTGCAACTGCCGCATCGACAACTTCGACCGAGAAGCCGACTTCGCGGGTCACCGTCCCATTGCCATTGGCGTCCAGTTGAACCTGAACCGGAACAGACGACGTTGTATAGTCAGCCGTGTCGAACCCTTCGCCGCCATCCAGCGTGTCTTCACCACCCGACCAAATCAGCGTGTCATCGCCAGCGCCGCCTTCGAGGACATTGACGCCGCCATCGCCGCGCAGATTGTCATCATTGTCGGAACCACGAAGGTTTTCGATATTGGTGAACGTCTCGTTGACCATGCCGTAAGAGGCTGTGCCAGCGGCGATGTTTGCGGTCACGCCGACGCCGATGCCTTCAAAGGAATTGGTGTCATTGCCCTCGCCGCCATCAATAATATCGGTGCCGCCGCGGCCGGCGAGGACATCGTCACCCGCACCGCCGATCAGAACGTTCGCGCCACCATCACCAGACAGCGTGTCGTTTCCCGTGCTGCCTGTGAGGTTTTCGATGTTTGTGAAGGTCTCGCTGACCATGCCATAGTTGGCTGTGCCAGCCGCGATATCTGCGGTCACGTCTGCGCCGATGCCCTCAAAAGAGTTGGTGTCGTTTCCATCACCGCCATCGATCACGTCGGTTCCACCACGACCGGCCAGGACATCATCCCCGGCGCCGCCAATCAATGTGTTGGCACCCGCATCACCGGACAATGTATCATTGCCGGCGCCGCCGGTCAGGTTTTCGATATTGGTGAAGGTCTCATTGACCATCCCATATGAGGCTGTGCCGGCCGCAATATCGGCCGTCGTGTCTTGAGCGATGTCCGCGAAAGAGTTGGTGTCGTTTCCGGCACCGCCATCAATCACATCAGTGCCGCCGCCGCCGAGCAGGGTATCATCACCGTCTCCGCCGCGCAGCGTGTCATTGCCGGCCGAGCCTGACAGCGTGTCATTGCCCGCTAGACCGTCGATGACGTCATTACCAGCCAGACCGTCAATCGTATCGCTCTGCGGCGTTCCGGTTAGAATATCATCATTCGCCGTCGGCGCGTTCTCCGGAGCATCATCGCCGTCGCCGCCGCCTCCAGCTGCTGCGGCGATGCCGACAGCTGCAACGACGCCCGCGCCCGCGAGCAAAGCGGGGTTCACACCGCCAGCATCGAGGGCGTCCGCCAAAGTTTCTGCGTCAACCAGAACAACGCCATTCTGCATGACGACTTGGTCGGCCGGAATGGTCACCGTGTCGCCGTTCTCGAGCGTCACTCTAACCGAACCATCTTCAAGCACCTGATAGTTCGAGACCTGATCGGCTTGAGATAGATCAACCAGGCCAGATTCACTGGCTTGCGCGGCAGCTTTGCCGGTCAAACCAATGGCGGCAAGCACACCTGCCAGAAGGCCACTGCTGCGGCCGTTCAATAAAGATTTCTTACGTGACATGTTCACGTCTCCAAATGTCTAAGATTGGGGAAGAGCACCCTTTGCCGACAGCTTGGAGCGTGAAGCCATCAGGTGTGCATGGGAAAGATCTCGATGGCTCAACCGCCTTGAGAGGGGGGCATAAGACGGTGCTCCCAGAGCCATCGAGATCAAGGATTGCCGGCGACGCATCGGCCTGCCCATTTCCGCAAGAAGGAAAGAGAAATGAGACAGGTGACGCATGCGCCGCGCGGCGCATGTTCAGAGCAACGGAAGAATAAAATGCACTAAACATGCGACTAAGTCGTTTGAGCTCGCGCACGGTTCAAAGTTTCTGATCACAACCCGTTCACATGAATGTGAGGCGCGCCATGTCGCCATGCTGGTTAGAGATTGCCGCGCCAGAAAATACGCATAAGGTCCTGCAGAACGAAAATGGTTTGGGGCTCAGGAGACACTCGTGACGCAAGGCGAGATCGATAAAGCGCTCATTCGCCGGGTCGCTGAGAAAGATCAGTCGGCATTGCGATCGCTATACGATTCCTATTCAGGCCATTTGAACAGCTTTGTTCAAAATTATCTCGCAGATCCGCATGAAGCGGCCGATATCGTGCATGAGGCCATGCTCGAAGTCTGGCGCAATGCGGAGCGTTTCAAAGGCAAGTCGACGGTAAAGTCCTGGATCTTCTCGATCGCGCGCAACAAGGCCATCGATCGCAACCGAAAAGGCGCTCGCGCTGTGCTCGGCGAGATTGATACGGAAATTCCAGATGAAGCGCCAAACCCGCATCAGGTTATGGAAGCGTTTCAAGATGCTGAGCGCGTTCGGAACTGTATCGAAGGCCTGAATGAGATTCAGAAGAGCGCGATCCACTTGGCCTTTTACGAAGACTTTTCCTACGCCCAGATCGCCGAGATCGAAAATTGTCCAACCGGGACTGTGAAAACGCGGATCATGGCTGCCAAGGCAGCCCTTTTACGATGCTTGCAACGGTCTGATTGACGCTAACGAATGCTCACCGATGAGACCAGATGCGGTTGCTCTTCAAGATTTTGAAGGGCCGCATCTCTTGCTGTTTCCGTATCAAAACGCACGGCATACACACCCAGCGCACTCGGACCCTTAAATATCTCGGCCTCGACCGCTTTAAGGATATTTGTGATCTCGCCCGCAGTCGCATCGGGGCTAAACATCAGATCCAGCGCAAAGGCGTCTTCATTCTCGCCAGAAGCTGTAATGTAAGTCGGTTCGTCCTGAGATGAGTTTCCCTGAACCAGGAATGCGGTTTGCAGCGCTGCGACCACAGCGAGCGCGGCGGCCGCGTATTTCCAGAAGGGTTGATTGTCATTTGCCGGCGCGGGACCTCCGCTTGGCGCACGCTCTTCCGCCGCAATCGCCCGCGACAGGCGCGCCCAGCCCAGCTCATCCTGCCCGGCGGGTTTGCGGGTCGGGCCAACCGCTGCTTGTAGGCCGCGATAATACGCGACCTCGTCAGCCAGTTTAGGGTCACTCGCGACCGCCGCCTCAATCGCTTCCGTTTGCAACGGATCAAGCCGCCCGTGCACGAACTCAAGGAGCAATTCGCTGACCGCATCGTCAGACAGCTTAGAAGGATCAAAAGTCATTGTTTCAGGGTCCTGAACCAGATTGCTTATACCTAAGTCGTTCGACTCCCAAAACCGGTTCACTTTTTTTTGTATTGGCTTGCCAGCACTGACTTTTATACGAACTGCCACGCGCTCAAATGCGGCCAATGAGGGATGACGGCTGTTATCGCATGATCATGAGAGTCCATCTGGAACCGACCAAATGGGTCGCCTGCGCTTTGGTTGTCGCTCTCTCTTCACCCATTGCGCGCGCGGGCGAGTCTCTTGCCCTCAGCGGAGATGCACGACTTCGCTATGACGTGATTGATCAGTCCGATCTGCTTGAACGCGGCGAAGCGCTGACTTTGAGCGCCCGCATCGCTGCGGAGTGGACGCCGCATGAGCGGCTATCCTTCCTCGCAGAGCTGGAGGGTAATGGCGCCCTGATCGATGATTTCAATGACACGCCTTTTCCGCCGCGCGACAGACCCTTTGTTCCGGATCCTGACCATTTGGATCTCAATCGCCTTCAGCTGCAGGCGAAACTCTCCGACCAAGCCTTCCTGACGCTGGGCCGTCAGGCGTTGCGAATTGATGATCAACGGTTCCTGGGGGTCGCGCCCTTCCGTCAGAACACACGCAGCTATGATGCAGCACGCCTATCTGTACGCACCCGGTCCACGCATACATTTCAGGTGGGCCATATCGGGCGTGTGAACCGACCGCTCGGCAATCGCACACCTAAAGGCGTATTTGACTCAGATTCCTGGTTTGCCAATGCGAACCTCCAGACACCCATCGGGCGGATTGGCGTGTTTCATTATGCCCTGGACCTTGAAACCGGCGCGAACTGGGCGCGCAACAAAACACTCGCTTCGGCAACAACCGGCATTCGCTTTGATGGACGCTATCACACTGGACCGGTGCGACTAGATGTCGAATCCTCCTTTGCAACTCAGAGCGACTTTGCAGACAATCCGCTGTCCTATTCGGCTGATTATCAGTTGCTCGATGTTCGCTCTTTCGTCGGAAATTTCGAGTTCGGTGCGCGATATGAAGTCCTCGGCGGTGATACAGAACAATCCTTCCAAACCCCGCTTGCTGCCTTGCACAAGTTTCAAGGCGAAGCCGATGTCTTCCTGGCCACACCGCCAGATGGTCTTGTCGACTACTCAGCGACGGCAAAATTGAATGGCGGGCAAGTCGGTCCGTTTCGGGATGTCACGCCCAGCATCACTTTCCACCGATTTGACTCCGATCGCGGCGATGCTCGCTACGGCTCTGAAGTGGACCTGGTCATCAAAGCCGATCTTGCAGATCTGAAACTCACCCTGGGCGTCGCGGACTATCGCGCCGACACGTTCTCAGCCGACAGACAAAGAGTTTTTCTGGCGATTGGCAGACGGTTCTGATTTTTTTCTGAACCGGTTCTCCGTCTGAGACGACATAGGGACATCTCAATCAGGACTCGACTGTTATGAAACCCAAGTCAGCCATTCTCTCTCTCGCGGTCTCGCTCGCTTGTCTCAGCGCCTGCGCCCTTTCCGAACCGGTGCCGAGCGCGGCTCAATCGCCTGAGAGTCTGGCAAGCAATCCGCCGCGATTGTTCGAGGAGGAAAATGTCCTGATCCTTCTGGACTCCGAACAAGAGGCCAATGAATTGGCGATCAATGTCAGCCGTCGCGGTTATCAATTGATCGAAAAGCGGCGGCTGAACGGTCTTGGTCTGATCTTACTCGATTTCCAGCGCCCCGCAGGCGTCACCGATGAAATCGCAATCAATGATATGCGCGCGATGAGCCCGTCCGCGACAGTAGGCTTGGATAATCTGTACCAGACACAGGCCCCATACAAAATGCCGAACGCCGCAGCCGCCCAAGTCTATGCCAATGACCTGCTCGGCTGGCCTTCCGAAGGCTGTCAGGCCCAAACAGCCATTGGAATTATCGACGGCCATCTTTCAAATTCGGTCAATGGACTTCCTGCCAGCAACATCGTCCGTCGTAATTTTATGCGTGGAGAAGCCAGCGCCAGTCAGCATGCCGATGCGGTGACAAAGCTGATCCTCGGTCCAGGCCGTCTTCGCCAGGCGACCGTCTATTCCGCCGGTGTGATTGGCACGACGCGATCCGGCTTTACCGGCAGCGGGGCGAAGGAAATCGTGCTGGCGCTGGACTGGATGCGAACCGAACGGGTCCCGGTAGTCAATATCAGCCTGGCCGGGCCGCATAACCCATTATTGGAACGCGCCGTCAGCCAAGTGGCAGAAGATGGCATGGTTTTGGTCGCCGCGGTCGGCAATGAAGGCCCGGATGCGCCGCCGCAATACCCGGCAGCGTTTGAGCCCGTCATCGCTGTGACCGCGATCGACGTCGAACGCGAAATCTATCGAAACGCCGTACGCGGCCCGCATGTCGAGTATGCCGCGCCAGGTGTCGACATCTTCATAGAGTCCGGTTCTGAGAGAGGCCGATTTGTCAGCGGAACATCTTTTGCCGCGCCGTTCATCACCGCGCTGATCGCCGCAGATCCGTCTCACTCTTTTACGAGCAGTGCGTCCGGCGTGCGAACCTTCCTCAACCAACGCACACTGGACCTTGGGGAATCTGGTCCTGATCCGGTTTTTGGCCGCGGCATGGTTCGCGTCAACAATGCCTGCGCCAGCTAGTGCGCGGCAATGATTGAATGGAGCTCTCGATGATCCGTACATCTATCCTTTCGGCCCTAGTGATTTCACTGATTGGAACCACGCCAAGTCAAGCCAGTCCAGTCGATCACCCGGTCGAAGCAACCGAACTGTCTGCTGCGGGCCTGTCAAACCCTGCCACATCACCCGGCACATGCCTGCCACTTGCCGAGTCGATGCGCATGGCGGCGCTGCGCAGCCCGGATGTCGCCGTGGCGCAGGCTCAAATCGACGGAGCAAAAGCCGACCTTCGCTTTGCCCATGCATTGTCACGGCCGCAAATCTCGAGCTTCGCCCGTACTCAGACCGGCGATGCGGGTCTGACGGGAAATGCCATCGACAATCAGCTTGGCTTGCGGGCCTCTCAGCGTCTTCTGGATTTTGGTGATGCACGCTTTGCACGAGAAGCAGCGAGCCAGGGCGTAGGCGCTGCCGAACAAGATCGTCTGACGGTTGAAGCGACTGCGGCACGAAATGTGGCGCTCGCTTATATTTCGGCCCTGGAAGCGTATGAACGACAACAAGTCACCGATGAGCGCGAAACCTATTTTCGCCGGCAGCTCGCCGCACTGGAACAAGCCTTGGAGATTGGCGGAGCGACCCGTTCGGAAGTCGCTGAAGTCGCGGCAAGACTGGCAGAAGCGGAAGCCGAACGGTTCGAGATTGAATTCCTAATCGAGCAATACACGCTTCAAGTCGCCACCGATGTGAATCAGGCTGTTAGGCTGTGTTTTGATCGCGCCCCTGAATTGCCACCAACGGCTGAAGGGTTCAGCGATATGGACACAGAACTGGCCCTGATCACCAATTCCTCGATCGAATCTGCGCGAAAAAACCTGGGCCGCCTAAAGGCCGATCGCGAGCGCGCCAAGCGCGCCCGTTTGCCTGTTATTGATGTCGTGGCCATCGGCTCGTACACCTATCTCGATCAGCTGAGCACATGGGAATTTCGCGACCGTATCGGGATCGATGTTTCCGTTCCAATCCTGTCTGGGTCGTCGATCAACGCACAACGCCAAGCTGCGAGCGCAGAGGTGGCACGGGCCGAGGCCGATCTTGTGCGTCAACGCCGACAATTGCGCGAAGACATTTTGATCTCCCGCCGTCGCGCATTGTCGCTATATGCGCAAAGCGTTCGCCGCGCGAGTGTCGAAGACCGAAAACTGGAGCAATTCGAAGCTGCCGAGATCGAGTTTGATGCTGGCTTGAAAACCCTGCCGGATCTGGTCGAAGATCGTCTCGACTTTGAAGAGGCACGTCTGGAACTGATCTTCGTGAAGTATGCTTTGCTGAGAGAGCGCCTGAACCTGTTGGCACTGACCGGGCAACTTGGCCAGTAATCACGCGTCACCTGATATCGCATAGGCCCTTATCGAAACGCCTTTAAGATGCTAGCGAACAGGGATGCGACTACGCCAGATAGAAGTTTTTTATGCTGTATATTCAGCAGGTTCGATCAGTAAGGCTGGTGAACTCCTAGGGGTCAGTCAGCCTGCTATTTCGAAAGTCATTCGGCATACGGAAGACCTGCTTGGCTACAAATTGTTCGATCGGGTTGCGAGCGGAATTGTCCCCACGCAAGAAGCCATTGAGCTGTTTGAAAGCGCCGCGAAAGTGTTTGCCGAGGTCAACCGCTTTCGAGGACGGGCCACGAGCATGTCGAATGGGCTGGATCGCCCGCTGCGCATCGCACTGGCCCCGAGCATCGGCCTGTCCGCCGGTCCGGCGGCGATCGCCAAGTTCGCGTCAAAATTTCCGGCGATCAGCGTCGAGGTTGAAACGTTTCACTTCGACGAAGCGGTCGACGCGCTGCGCGCCGAGCAAACCGACATTGCCATCGCTTATCAACCCTTCCCGCGGGAGGGATTGCGGATTCTGCCAATGCGGGACGCCAAATTCGTTTGCGTCACCCCCAAAGGCTATTGGCCGAAGCGAGACAGCAAAGTCAGAATTAAAGACCTGGTCGGCGAGCCGCTGATTCATCTCAATGTGGATGCGCCTCTGGGTCGCTTACTGAGCAGCCACCTCGAAAACGTGTCAGAAATACAACAGTCGCAGCGAATAACCGTGAACACTTATTATATTGCCCGCATGCTCGTTGCCAGCGGCGCCGGGCTCGCGGTGGTCGATGAATTTGCGGCCCGAGACCCGGCCCGCGATACGGTCGATATCTACGAACTGGATGAGCATATTGAGCTCTCTATCGGCGCGATCGTACGTGAATCTTATGCGCTTTCTCAACCCGAGCATGTGTTCCTGGAAGCGCTGAATGAAGAGTTGGAAAACGTCTCTGAGGCCCGCCACAAAGGCGACTAGAGCCTTTTCGGGCGGGGTGAACACCACGCAGAAGACAGGACTTGTCGTCACGTCTCACATGGGACGCTTGCTCAAGGCATGAACATCGGAAGATTTTGATCCCGGTCCAGACGAGCCGCTCGGAGAGGGTCCGCCTGAAACGACACCTCAAAAGCCTTGTGAATCCCCCGGAAAAGCACCGGACATTCCTTTTCGTTATACCCACGCAATCGAAAGGAATTTGGCAGGTTCGACGTGTCGTGGAAGTTTTTCAGGTAGGAAACGCATGATGTGGAGGAAATACAAAGTGCAACTCTCGAAAAAAGTACGGACCCTCTTATTGGGAACGACCTACCTGGGAATGGTCGCCGCCCCTGCCCTCGCTCAAGACGCAGCTGATCAGGACGCAGAACCGCGCGAACTCGACAAAGTCGTTGTCGTGGGGTCGCAAGTTGTCGGCGCCGATATTGAAGGCGCCCTGCCTGTCACCGTTGTTGACGCAGAATCCTTTGCCGAAAACGGGTTCACATCCGGCGAAGATATTATCCGTTCGATCCCGCAGCTTGGTTCGATTGGATTTGGCGCGGTGCGCGGCGGCATTACCGGCGTGAACGCAGCGCGCGGCGATGTCGCCTCATTCAATCTGCGCAGCGTTGGCGAGGGCAACACGCTTGTCCTGATCAATGGGCGCCGCTCCGTGCTTCATCCGATTACGCAGACCAGTTCTTTTGACGGTGTGCCGATTACCACGACGAACGCCAACTCGCTTCCCCCTGGCGCAATTGATCGCGTGGAAATTCTGCGTGATGGCGCAGCCGCGCTCTACGGCGCCGACGCGGTGGCGGGCGTGATCAATTATGTTCTGGATGACGACTATACCGGCGGAGAAATCAGTGTCCGAGGCGGAAAAGAGCTTGATGATGGCGGTCGCTCCGACCTCAATATCACCGGCTCGAAAGGCTTTGAGTTCAATGATGGGCGCACCAATTTGGTCCTGTCGGGCAGCTTCAGCACCCGAAACGGAATCCTCGCCCAGCAAAGCGGCTTTAATACATCGGAAGACCTGCGCGGGCGGGCGCCGTCTGAGTTTGCCAGCGACATCTCGCTGGACAATCGCTCTAGTCTGGAAGTGACGCCCTTCTTCAACCTCAACGGCATTGGCACCTTCCACTTGCGTCCTGTGGATCTGGTTCGTGACAATGGCTCCACCTTGGGAGTCGGCGATTGCGGCGGCCGCGGCTTTGCCGGGTCTGATCTTGTATTGAACGATGGCATTCAAGACTTGTGTATCGACTCCGGAGGCCATGATCGCGCCTTGCGTCCAAACCGGCTGTCAGACCGAACCCTCATTCCGGACACGGACCGTTTGAACATTTTCACGTTCGGCAAGCATGAGCTTTCCGATACGATGGAGCTCTATGGCGAGGCGTCTTACTATTACGCCAAAACGGATCGCCAGTGGGAACAAGCCAGCATTCTGTCAAATGGACGGTTCTTTGTGCCGGCGGACTATTATTACAACCCATTCGGGCCGGTGACGTTTGCGGACGGTCGCACGAACCCGAACCGTTTGCCTGGACTGGACACCTCATTGGTACCTGAAGAAGGCCTCGGATTTGAACTCCTCAGCCTGCGACCTGTTGATGTTGGTCCTCGCCAAATCGAAGTGACGAATGAGAGCTTCCGCGTGCTCGGGGGTGTTCGCGGCGAATGGGGCAACTGGAACTATGACAGCGCGTTTCTGTACAGCGAAGCGACAGCCGAAGATGTCTCGAACAATCGCATCAGCACGCCCTTGCTGCAGGCCTCTCTCAGCCTCGACACGCCGAATGCGTACAACATCTTCACCGGCGTCAATCCGGGCGATCCGTCGAGCATCACCGATCTGACCGTCAATCCGAGATCCGCGATTGATCCGTTTATCGTCAGCTCTTCGAGAGAAGCTGAAACCACGTTGACCTTGATCGATTTCAAGCTCTCCAATGCCTCGATTTTTGAACTCCCTGCAGGCGGTGTTGGCATCGCCGTCGGGGCCGAGTTCAGACGCGAAGAACTGGACGAGGACAATTCAGCCATCTTTGACGGCTCTCAGCCATTCATTGATCCTCTTGATACGTCCCTGGCGCCAGGTGAGGTCACCAACCTGTCCAGCCTGCAAGGCAGCTCGGTCCGTCCGGACTTTGGCGGTGAGCGCGATGTCTATTCCGCCTATGGCGAATTGCTGGTTCCATTGCTGGCCGACTTGCCGCTGATCCAGAGCCTGGATGCGCAATTTGCGGTGCGGTTTGAAGACTTCTCGCAATTTGGCTCTGTGACCAAACCGAAAGTCGCGCTGTCCTGGTATCCGATCGATTGGCTCCAGGTTCGCGCCGCTTATTCGGAGGGCTTCCGCGCGCCAAGCTTGGTTCAGCTGAACCTTCCGGACACCTCGATCACAACTGGTGTGCAGGATTTTGCCGAAGGTATCCTTCTCGGTACCGGCGACATCAATGCCGGTCCGGCAAACGGCAACTACATTCTCGAGACCTCTGGTAATATCAACCTGCAACCAGAAGAATCCGAGAACTTCAATGCCGGGATCGTGTTCACGCCGACGAGCAATTTCACCTTCACGGCCGACTATTGGAGCATTGAGGCTGTTGGCACCGTTGGTGTCCTCAGCGACGAGAATGAGTCGCGCCTCGACGCAGTGCTTCGGGCGCAAGGATCATCCAATCCAAGCGTTACTCGGGCGGCTCCGGACGCTGACAATCCACTCGGCGAGATCATTCTGATCCAACGCGGATTTGAAAATCTCGGTCAGCGTGAACTGGAGGGCATCGACCTTGCCGTGTTCTATGATCTCGAAACGGACATCGGTAATTTCGGCTTCGAAGTGAATGCTGCCAAGCTGAACAAGTTCGATCAGTCTCCAAGCGGTATCGCGCAGCAGATTGTCGATTTTGGTGCCGATCCAACCGTACTCGGGTCAGCCGTTGGCTCGGCCCTGGAAGTTGAGTTCTTCCCGGAATGGCGCGGGTCTGGCCGGATCACATGGGACAGCCCAGACGACAAATGGGGCGCCTCCCTGTTTGGTTCCTATGTCGGCGAAGTGATCGAGCCATCCGTGACCGACTCTGACGGCAACTTCTACACGGTTGAAGAAGATATCCGTTTCAACGCTTCCGTGGTGCGCCGCGATCTGTTTGGCGACGATTCATCCCTGCGGATCGGTGTGAACAATATCTTGGATGAAGATCCTCCGCTGGCAGATGAGTCCTTCGGTTATGAAGGTGAATTGCACTCCGTGACAGGACGTTACGTGTTCGTTTCTTTCACGAAGCAGTTTAACTAAGCCCATCTCCCAACCTGAACCGCCGGGGATGCTCCTTCCATTCCCGGCGGTTTTTTATTCTGATCTATTGCCGAACTGGAGTCTGAACGATGATGCTGAAATCAACTGCCGCCTTGCTTGCCAGTTTCGCATTGATCGGCTGTGCCACGGCGCAGGATGCCGGTCCTTACGGGCTGGACAAGGATGCTTACATCCTCAGATATAAGAGCATCCACGCGCCGGTGATTGCCCGCAGCGGGATGGTCTCCACGCAGAACGATATTGCGACGCAAATCGGCATCGACATTCTCGAACAAGGCGGCAATGCCATAGACGCCTCCATCGCCGTCGGGTTTGCATTGACGGTGACATTGCCCCGCGCCGGAAATATTGGCGGCGGCGGGTTCATGTTGATGCATGATGCAGAGACAGGAGAGAGCTACGGCATCGATTATCGCGAGACCGCACCTTCAGGCGTCACCGCGGAAGACTTTCTCGACGCGAATGGCGAAAAGGATCTTGAGTCGCGATTTGATTGGCCAGCAGTCGGCGTGCCCGGTTCTGTTGCCGGATTTTACAAGGCTTGGGAAATGAAAGGGTCACTGCCTTGGACGGATTTGGTCGAGCCTTCCATCAAACTCGCCGAACAGGGATTCCCGGTCTCCTACGACCTGGCGGAGGTCCTCACCATCAAACGCGATTGGTTGAGCCTCAATGCCGCAAGCTTAAGCGAATTCTATCAGACAGACGGGTCTCCGTATGAGCCGGGTGAGCTGATGAAACGGCCGGCCTTGGGTCAAACCCTGCGGCTGATCGCGGACCAGGGACCCGATGTATTTTATCGGGGTGAGATTGCCGATCGCATTGTCGCTGACATGGCCGCCTATGGGGGGCATATCGATCACCAGGACCTCGCGGATTATGAAGTACTTGTGCGCGAGCCCTTGCGCGGCACCTATCGCGGCTATGAAATTGTGGCCATGCCACCGCCAAGCTCTGGTGGCGTCGCGATTATTCAAATGCTCAACATTCTCGAGAACTTCCCAATTTCAGAATGGCAATACTCGTCCAAGTCACTGCACGTTCTGGCCGAGGCGATGAAACTGGTCTTCGCCGATCGCGGTAAACATCTGGCGGACCCGGCTTACTATCAATCACCCGTTGAGGCTTTGACGGACAAACAATATGCCGCCGCGCTCGCAGAAGAGATTAGCCTCACTGGCACCCTCAAGGTCGATCAAGGCCGACTGGAAGCTTACTTGGCAGCGGAAGGTGAAGAGTCGCCGTCCACCACGCATTATTCGATAATTGATTCCGATGGAAATGCCGTATCAAACACCTATACGCTGTCCTCATCCTTCGGGTCTGGCCTGACCGTGGACGGCACCGGCATCCTACTCAACAATCAGATCCACACATTTTCAGTCCGCGCCGGCATTGAAGGCGCGACCGGTTTCATCGCCAGTGAGGCCAATAAGGTCGAAGCTGGAAAGCGCCCGATCAGTTCTCAATCCCCGACAATGGTGTTCAAAGACGACAAACCCTTCCTGATCCTCGGTAGCCCGGGCGGCAGCCGCATTATCAATGCTGTGGCGCAACTGATCGTCAATGTGGTGGATCACGATATGAACATCGCTGACGCGACGCACCAGCCTCGCATCCACCACCAATGGATTACTGATCGGTTGGAAGTCGAGCCCGGTTTCAATCCTGATACGCAAGCTGCGTTGAGCGCGTTGGGGCATAATGTTGAGGTGACGTTCACGATGGGGTCGACACAATCGATCCATGTGGATGGAGGCTACATTTTCGGCTCCTCCGACCCGCGAAGACCAAACGCTTTGACGTTAGGTTTCGAACAGAGCTCAGACCCAGACGACTGAACCGAGTGTCCAATCGGGCAAGATACACACCCTCAAAAACCCATTCAGTGTCGAAGGAGAAACGCGAATGCCGACCCCTGAACAACGCCTGCTCGATCTTGGCATCGAGCTCCCAGAACCTTTAAAACCCGTGGCGAATTTCGTGCCATTCGTGCAAACCGGAAACTTGCTATTTGTCTCCGGTCAGGTGGCCGCAGGTCCTGAAGGCCGCATCACTGGACGACTGGGCGAGACGATGGATCTGGACACGGGATATGAAGCCGCCCGCCATTGCGGCATCAACCTGATCGCGCAATGCAAGAGCGCGGTGGATGATCTTTCGAGAATTGCGCGGGTGGTCAAACTCGGAGGTTTCGTGAATGCGAGCCCGGACTTCACCGATATCCCGAAAGTGATCAATGGATGCTCCGACCTGATGGTCGAAGTTTTCGCTGATGCGGGTCGGCACGCACGATTTGCCGTTGGCTCATCCTCTCTCCCAGGCGGGGTCGCGGTTGAAGTGGACGGCGTGTTCGAACTCACGGGCTAAGGCGACCCGGATCGGCATAACCTGAGTGAATACCCATCCCACAACTTATTCTTTGTCTGACTCCCCATCTGAACTCACAATCGAACTGAAAAGATGCGCTTCGTGACATCACGACCAGGCGCGTCCGGATTGACCGAAAGCCACGAAAGGAAGCGGCGCGAAGTTTTTCACTAAGGGGGGCACCCTGAATCTATTTTGCCGCGCATAGAAGATGAAGATTGCCGTGATCGGGGCGGGTGTTGTTGGGGTCACCACTGCCTATAAACTTGCAAAACAAGGTCACGAGGTTTCGGTGTTCGATCGAGAACCTGGCGCTGCGATGGAAAGCAGTTTCGCAAATGGTGGGCAATTGTCATATGGCTTCGCCTCGCCCATGGGCTCACCCAGTTTGATCGGCAAGATCCCGTCAATTTTGGTCGGCGCCGATCCCGCCTTTCGATTGCCTTCTGTGTTCACGGCGGAGTTCCTGTCCTGGTCACTGAAATTCCTGCATCGTTGTTTGCCCTCGGCGTCACGAGAAGACGCGGCACAACTCGCCCGCCTGGCCGCCGCGTCGGGAAATGTGTTTCACGAGATCCTGGATGACGTCACACTCTCCTTTGGCCACAGAAAGGCCAGCAAACTCGTCTTGCTCAACACGCCATCTGCGGTGGAAAAAGCGCGCAAGTCGCAAGCGAGCGGCAGCGCCCTTGTCGCTAAGAAAGTCCTCAGCTGGGCCGAGTGTCTAGAAACTGAGCCTGCCCTCCAACAATATACTGGGCAATGCGCCGGCGGGGTGTGGGTCGAAGAAGATGAAGTCGGGGACGCCGCCTCGTTCTCTGAGCAATTGGTGGAACATTGCCACAAAGAGCTTGGCGTGACGTTTCACTTCAATTCCGACGTGGCGAAAATCATGCACACGAAATCCGGCGTTCAAGCCGTGTCTCTGTCGGCAGGAGATGAGCAGCCTTGCGACGCGGTCGTCGTCTGCACCGGGGTCGCGGGCACAAAGATCCTGAAGGGTCTCGATATCAAACTGCCCATCTATCCGGTCATGGGCTACTCGCTGACGGCTCCAACCGGCGCAAACCCGCCGGAAGTTGCGATCACAGATTCTGGATACAAAATCGTCTTCTCTCGGATCGGCGAACAAATTCGGATTGCCGGCTTTGCCGATTTCGGAATCGCCAGCGAGGAACGCCGACGTCAAAGAATTCAGGAATTGATCAAAACCTCCCGCACCCTGGTGCCAGAGATCGCCGACTATTCGTCCATCAGGTCGACCTGGATCGGGGCGCGCCCAGCCACGCCGAGCAGTCTGCCCATCGTTCGCGCGGCGAAAGTGCCCGGTGTTTACCTGAACATGGGGCACGGTATGTTCGGCTGGACCCTGTCTGCCGGAGCTGCTCAAACCTTAGGCGACCTGATTGGTCCCGCCACGCAATTTTCTCAAGCCGCGTAAGACAAGGCCTTAAGATGCGATTTTCCGTCCTAGCTTCATTTCTCCTCTTACTCACAAGCTGCTCTGCGCTGCCGCCTGCCGAAGCGCCGATCGAGCGGGTTGAAGCGGAGTATTGCCAGACCTCCGTCTTCAAGCTCGATGCCGATTTCTCAGGCGCCAATATGGCGAGCTGTGAGATCATGGATGAGCGTACGATAGCCATCGTGTTGAAGCCCGAGGATGTGCCAATCAATCAGAGCCCCTGGTACGCGGTGCGTCTGACCCCGTATCAGTCTGGCGACGTGCAGCTGGTGCTGCAATATGAAGAACACCCACACCGCTACAAACCAAAGACCAGTTATGACGCACAGGCCTGGACCGAGCTGCCCAACGACCGCGTATTGATCCAGTCGGCCGGGTTCGAAGTCACGCTCGACGTGACACTGGACCGCCTGCCACTCTTCGTTTCGGCGCAGGAGTTGATCACCAATCAGATCCATGATGCGTGGATGGATGAGCACTTGGCCCTGCCGCATGTGGACGGGCGCGTGATCGGACAATCCATGGAAGCGCGAGCGATCCGATTGCTCGAAACGAACGACAACCAGGACGACGCCAAGACTGTGCTCTTGGTCGGGCGCCAACATCCGCCCGAAATCACCGGCGCGCTGGCCATGAAAAGCTTTACCGACGAGATCCTCAGCGACACGGCATTGGCACGGGCTTTTCGAAAACGGTTCAAGGTGTACATGATCCCAAACCTCAACCCGGACGGTGTTGAGCATGGCCATTGGCGTCATAATTTGGGCGGCAAAGACCTCAATCGTGATTGGGGACCGTTTACGCAGCCTGAGACGCAAGCGGCGCAAAGCGTCGTAGACTCAATTCAAGATGATGGGCTGACCGTATTCCTCGACTTCCATTCCACCCGCCGAAACGTGTTCTACACGCAGCCGCTCGGCAATGACGGCACCGAGTATGACTTCACCGCGCAATGGCTGGCGCGCGCGGGCATACGGCTGGAGGACTATCCCTTCGATCGGCAAGGCGCTCACAATGTCGATCTGCCCACGTCAAAGAGTTACATCTTTGAGCGCTTCGGCATCCCGGCCATTACCTACGAGTTGGGCGACGATACCGATCGAACGCAGATCGCAGAAACCGCTCAGGTCTTTGCCCAGGAGATGATGGCGCTGTTGCTCGAGCAGGAAGCGCCGTGATGCGAACCATCAGCCTCCTTGCTGCGCTTGGGCTCGCGATCACCGCGTGCCAAGCGCCCAATGTCAAACCGACCTATTACGATCTTCAAATCTCAGGTGGCCTCGTCTTCGACGGCGAGTCCGATGAAGGCGCCGAGGTCGACGTTTTTGTACAAGACGGCAAGATTGCCTGGCTTGGTGATCCAGCGGATGGCAGGCATGTCGGCCGCGAGGTGATAGATGCGACCGGGCTCATCGTTGCGCCTGGATTTATCGACCCGCACACGCACACCACGTCCGATGTCCTGTTCAGCAATACGGCAAAACGCCTGGATGGATATCTAACCCAGGGCGTGACCACGGTCGTGTCCGGCAATGATGGCCAAGGACCAACCGATATTGCAGGCAGTCTGCGCGCCGTTGAAGCGCGCGGCGTGGGCCCGAACTTCGCTCTGTTCACCGGTCATGGCTCTATCCGGGCCGAGATCTTGGGACGTGAAAATCGACCGCCAAATGCAGGCGAGTTGGAGCAAATGCGCGCGCTGACACGAACGGCCATTCAAGATGGCGCATTGGGGCTGTCAGCCGGTCTGTATTACGCGCCCGCATCTTATGCCAGCACGGCAGAAATCATCGAGCTTGCAAAGATTGCCGGAGAAGTTGGGGCGCTTTACGAAACCCATATTCGCGATGAAAGCAGCTACACAGTCGGCTTGCTGGCGGCGATTGAGGAAGCGATTGAAATCAGTCGTCAAAGCGGGGCTCCACTTCATCTCGCGCATATCAAAGCTTTGGGCGTCGATGTTTGGGGATATAGCGCTGACGTCATCGCTGCGGTCGAAGCCGCGCATGCGGATGGCCTAAGCGTCACAGCAGATCAATATCCATGGTCAGCCTCGGGGACGCGCATCTCAAACGCCCTCATTCCGAATTGGGCCAAAGCTGACTCTGACGAAGCGATGTATGCGCGCCTACGCGATCCTGCGAACCAGGATCGCCTGCAATCCGAGATCACGGAAAACTTGAGGCGCCGCGGCGGCCCGGATGCCATCCTGCTCGTCGCCCGGGCTAATGATTTGCCGAGTCAGACGCTTACCGCAGAAGCCAGCCAGCGCGGGTTAGATCCTGTGCAAGCAGCGATTCAGATTGTCCTGGAAGGCGATTCACGGATCGCTTCCTTCAATATGGAAGACGGCGACATAGAGCGTTTTATGATCCAGCCCTGGGTCGTGACCAGCTCAGACGGAACCAATGGGCATCCCCGAAAATTTGCCAGTTTTCCGCGCAAGTACCGCGCATATGTTGTTGAAAAGCAGGTGGTTACGCTGGCGGAGTTCATCAATCGCAGCACCGGCTTAACCGCCGACATCCTGTCACTATGTGATCGCGGCCGGCTGCTACCCGGCAAAGTCGCGGACATCGTGATCTTCGATCCGGAGCGGTTTGGCCCTGTCGCCGATTTCTCAAATCCGGCTTTGCTGTCGATAGGTGTTGAGCACCTGCTTGTGAACGGAAACGCCGCCATCACGGATGGTCAGATCAATGAAGAGCTGTTTGGGCTGCCATTGCGCCGGGGGGCGTGCCACCAGAAAGAGGAGCTTCCCTCATGAGTTTGGAAAACTACGCCGCCCTGTCATCCTGGATCGGGCGGTATTCACAATCGCGCGCCTGCGTCTCGCCAGATGTCGCCGCCACGACCGAAGGCCGCGCCGCGCTCGCCGCGCTCAATGAGCTCGCCATTCTGCTCAAGCGGGGCGACACGAAAGCTATGGAAGAGCTGTTCAAGCTGCGACAGCGGGACGAATGGCTACGCAAAAATCACTGCGCGGATGAGGACACGGAAGAGTTCTACGACATTCCGCAAACCGACTAAAACAAGATCATAAAGGGAGGCGCCAGTGCTTGCAGGCTGGTTCAAGATAACGCTCTGGAAGAGGATACTCGGTGCTTTGGTGCTCGGTCTCATTGTTGGGCTGATCTGGGGCGAAGGCGCCAGTTCCATTCGTTGGATGGGCGATATATTTGTCCGCGCCATCCGCATGCTCGTCGTGCCATTGATCTTCACGACGCTTGTCGCCGGTGTCGTTGCGATGGGCGATGCGCGGCGGCTAGGCTCGATCGGCCTGAAAGCCTTCGCGCTCTATCTCGGCACAACCGCTTTGGCGATTACCATCGGCTTGATCTTCGGCACGGTAATGCAGCCTGGCATTGGCGTCGACCTGTCCGGCGCTGAGTCGCAAACGCTGACATCCGCAACCAGCCTTGGCGAGCGTTTGATCAGCATGATCCCGATCAATCCAATCGCGGCTTTGGCGGAAGGCAACATCCTTGCCGTAATCATTTTCGCCATCCTGATCGGTGTCGGCATCATCATGGTGGGCGACGAAGCCAAAGTGCTTCGCGACGTCTTCAATGCCGGCGCCGAAGTCATGTTGAAGCTGACCTTTATCGTCATGGAATTGGCGCCCTTTGGTGTCTTTGCGCTGATCGCTTGGGTCGCTGGCACACAAGGCGCGCAAACCCTGCTCAAGGTTCTAACCCTGGCAGCAGCGGTCTATCTCGCCTGTCTCGCCCATATCGTCTTCGTCCAGTTTGGCATGGTGAAATTTCTCGCGCGGATGCGGATCTTGCCCTTTGCGCGCGGGGCCGTTGACCCGCAATTGCTGGCCTATTCGACCTCGTCCAGCGCCGCGACATTGCCGGCGACCATGGCCGCGGCAGAAGAGAATCTCGGCATCGGTGTGCCCGTGCGCTCGTCGGTTCTGCCCTTGGGCGCGACGGTCAATATGGATGGCACCGCGCTCTATGTCGGGATTGTTGCGCTCTTTTCGGCGCAGGCATTTGGTGTGCCGCTAGAGTTCAGCGATTACCTGATTATCGGACTGACCACGACGCTGGTCTCGATTGGCACCGCCTCGGTACCATCGGCTTCACTGTTCTTGCTTGCTGCGGTTCTGACCTCGATCGGGATATCAGCCGAACAAACCGCCATTATCGTCGGATTCATTCTGCCATTTGATCGTGTGCTCGACATGATGCGGACCGTCGTCAATGTCACGGGAGACCTGGCGGTTGCGACCGTGGTGGCCAAATCAGAGGGCGAACTCGACGCGGAAACCTATAATGCCGCGCCGGACATTTAAGCCGCTTGGCCTCGTGTCTTACGCATAATGCGGATCATACATCATCGCTGCCACTGAACTGGCAAGGTCATCAGGGCGTGCCGCTCGGTTCAAACCAAGCTCGAAGGCCCGCTCTGCGACCGCGACGGCGATCGAGTGCGACACATCGCGAATGTCGCTCAGCCGAGGATAGAGCGCGCCCGCGGCGAGATCTTCTTCGGTGACAAAACTCGCCAAGGCCTGGGCTGCGGTTAGGAATACCTCATCGGGCAAGGCCGTCGCGTTGGCGGCCAATGCGCCAAGGCCAATTCCGGGGAAGACATAGGCATTGTTGCCCTGCCCGGGCCTGCGAATGGATCCATCGGCCAGCACCACCGGCGCGAACGGACTTCCTGATGAGAAAATCGCCCGTCCATCCGACCAGGCATAGGCTTCTTCGGCCGTACACTCGGCGCGTGATGTCGGGTTGGAGAGCGCGAAGATGACCGGCTGTTCGTTATAGGCCGCCATTTTCTCGATCACCACTTGGCGGAACGTGCCCGGTGCACCGGTGGCCCCGATCAGGACATCCGGTTGAATGGCATCGAGGGCGGCCATGAATCCCAGCCGCTCATGATCGTGGGCATAAGGTAGATTGTGCGGCGCGAGATCCTGCCGAGACTTCACCACCAGACCTTCGAGATCCACGAACCAAAGCCTTTCTCGGGCCGCTTCTGGCGACAAGCCTTCTGCTTCAAATGCTTTGGCCATTAAGTCCCCGATCCCGGTCGCTGCGGACCCGGCGCCAAGAAACATGATTTTCAGATCCCTGAACCGCTTGCCGGTCGCGCGCGTCGAGGCCAGAACGCCTGCCAGTGACACAGCAGCGGTGCCTTGAATATCATCATTGAAGCAGAGATATTCATCGCGATACCGCCCTAACAAACCATAGGCATTCGGGGTCAGAAAATCCTCGAACTGAACCAGGACATTCGGAAACTTGTCACGCGCCGCGGCCATGAATTCATCGACCAGATCTGTATAGTCTGCGCCGCTAATGCGTGGATGCGGATATCCAAGATAAAGCGGGTCGTTGCGCAGGTCGGTATTATTGGTGCCAACATCCAGCATGACCGGAAGACATTGGCTTGGGTGGATGCCTGCACAGGCAATATAGAGAGACAGTTTTCCGATCGAGATGCCCATACCATTCGCGCCCAGATCGCCGAGCCCGAGGATACGCTCGCCATCGGTGATCACGATCACACGCACATCGTCAGACGGCCAATTATCGAGCATGTCGCGAATTGAGCCGCGATCATCTGGCGTGATGTAAAACCCTCGCGGGCGCCTGAATATATTTGCAAATTCCCGGCACGCCTGCCCCACCGTTGGCGTATAGATAAGCGGCATGATTTCTTCGATATGATCGATAAGCGTTCGGAAGAACAAAGTTTCGTTTCGGTCCTGGAGCGCGGTCAGGAAAATGTAGCGCTCGATATCATTGTCTTTGCGCCGCATATTCGCGAGCACGCGCGCCATTTGACCTTCAAGATGCGTGACGCGATGCGGCAACAGTCCGCGAAGCCGCAATGCATCACGCTCCTGGCGCGAAAAGGCCGTGGACTTTGTCTGCGTCGGGTCGCGCAGAATCTGTACGCCATGCTTATCTTCCATCGCCCACCTCCCAAATCTTAGAGCCAGTGATGCTCATGCAGGCCTGCGGGTCAACACGCCAATCAAAGCGCATCACAGCCGCGTCAAATGACGTTACTTGGAGTTTTTCTTTCCGTGGCTCTTCACAAGCGACAGCTTTCATCGTTAGAGAATAAGGGTTCTGGGAAAGGATATATCAATTGGCGGATGACATTAAACGCACCACCCTTTTGGTTCGCGATGGCGACCGCGCTGCAAACTGGTACGAACAAGTGTTCGGAATGAGCCGCTGGATGGATACGCCGTTCACGCTGTCCGGGGAACAACTCGCCGCAGGCCAGAAAGGCGACCGGACTCGCTTGATTATTCTGAAGGCCAATCACGATCTGATTGGCATGATCGGCTTGTTGGAATGGCTGGATCCAAAAATGGAAGCACCGGACGAATTACCGACCGAGATCAAGTTTGGCGTGCCGGTCTTCGTGGTCGCCTCACAGGATGCGCGCGGTGCGCTCGAACGCGCCCGTGACCTCGGCAGCCGCATTCATTGTGAGCCTCGCGAATGGTCCGTGACCGGCGCCGATGGCAAAGTGAAGGACATGATCGGTTGCTCGTTCTGGGACCTTGATGGCTACTTCTTTGAGGTCAACCAGACCGTGAAGATTCACGACTAAACTGACGAATGAGCTCTTTTTCGACCCTTGCTGCGGATCATGCCATGAACGATGGCGTCAATCAGATGTGGGTCATAAAACGCCGGCCCGAAGGAAATGTTCGCCCGGGTGATTTCGAGTTCCGTGAAGCGCCGATTCCGGATCCGCAACCTGGAGAGGTATTGCTGAGAACGCTCTATCTTAGCCTCGCACCGGTCATGCGAGACTATATGAGCGGCCAGTCATTTGCCGGTGAACCACCACTCGCGCTGGGCGATGTCATCCATGGCCGCGGCGTGGCGCAGATTGTGAAATCCAGACACCCAGACTGGACCGAAGGTGACGTGGTTCAAGGGCAACTCGGATGGCAAACCTATAAGTGCTCGGCCATGACGGAGGCTGAGAAGTTTCGACACATGCCAGCCAATGGATTGGCGGCGTCGCTCGGTCTCGGGGCGCTCGGGATGACCGGGCTCTCGGCTTGGGCGGGTTTGATCAATGTTGGAGACCCTCGCCGCGGCGAACAGGTTCTGGTCTCTGGAGCGGTTGGCGGTGTCGGGTCGCTGGTCATTCAGATCGCTGCGAATGTCTATGAGTGCGATGTGGTCGGCATTGCGGGCGGAGCGGAAAAGTGTTCGCTCACGCGCGAGCTCGGTTGTCGACAGGCGATCGATTATAAAGGTGGCCAACTGCCCGAAAAGATGGCGGCAGGCATGGGCGATGGCATCGATCTTTATTTCGACAATGTCGGCGGTGAGATCCTGGACACCGCGATGGATCACTTGAACGCAGGCGCGCGGATCGTTCTCTGTGGATCGATTAGCGAGTACACGCGGGAAACACCATTCGCCCTGCCACACTATCAGCGCCTACGCAGAACAGACAGTCAGATGCGCGGCTTTTTCGTGTACAACCATTTGTCGGATTGGGACCGGGCAATGTCTGAGATGGCGGAATGGATCCGCAGCGATCTCGTCCGCCCTGTTGAGCAGATCACGGATGGCTTTGAGCACATGCCGGCTGCGCTCGCCGGTCTGTATTCTGGGCAGAATGTCGGGAAACAATTGTGCCGGGTTAGAGGCGAACCGGAAGACTGGAGATAGGCTATGGAAGAGAAAGCCTTTGTGCGATTTCAAAGGGGTAATTTCGTCGTGTCCGATCTGGCGCGCGCACTCACCTTCTATCGCGATGTTCTGGGATTCGAGGTCGCCTTTCAGAAAGGCCACAATCCAGACAGCTACTCGATCCCCGTATTCAATATTCCGGAAGGCGCAGAGCTTGGCTTTTGCACTCTGTCCACACGCGATCAGGTTCGCGTCATGGCGTTGACAGAGATTAAGGGGGTGCCGCTGCCACCCGTGCCTGCGCCGCGACGCAGTGCAATCGTGCTGGATGTTGCCGATCCTGACGCCATCATGGCTGGCGCTCAAAAACTGGGCTTGCACGTCTATGAGGAAGAACGCCTCGAGACCAATGATGGGCGAATTGGGCGAGAGATCGGTATTGTCGACTTTGATGACAATCTGGTGGTCATCTACAAAATCCTGGAGGGCGGGACATGAGCGAAATCCAAACCGCAGACACGAAACCCTATCCGCCAGCCAGCAAAGGCTGGATCCTCGTCATCGCGCTGACCGTTGCCTACGTATTTAGCTATGCCGACCGGAAGATCATCGAGCTTCTGATCGAACCGATCAAAGCCGATCTCAATCTTACCGACGAGCAGATTGGGCTCATCCTGGGACCGGCCTTTTCAGTGGTCTATGCCACGTCCGGTCTGTTTATCGGCTGGCTGGTCGATCGCGTGCGCCGAACCTGGTTGGTGGGAATTGGGATTGCGTTCTGGTCACTGGCCACCGCTTTTTCGGGCGTGGCGCAGAATTTCTGGCAGATGTTCATGGCCCGCCTCAGCGTTGGCGCCGGTGAAGCCACGTTGAGCCCGGCTGCGTTCTCAATGATTGGCGATAGTTTCCCTCCCGAACAGCGCGGCAAGCCGATCGCCTTTTACACTATGGCGCTGGTCATCGGCGCCAGCATCGCTGGTTTCCTCGGCGGCGGCATTCTCATCTGGGCCAAAACCACACAGGGAGTTGAGGTTCCATTGCTGGGATTACTGGCGCCCTGGCAAATGGCTTTTTTCATGATCGGTCTGCCGGGTCTGCTCGTGGCTTTGTGGTTTTTCTTCCTCCAGGAGCCGGAGCGCCGCCTCACCACGGTCGAGGATGACAGTCTGAAAGGCAACAATGTCGGCGACGCATTGGGCTATATCGCGCGGCATTGGGGCACCTATCTCGGCTTCGTATCGATCGTCTGCGTGATGACCATCGTCGCGTATAGCCAGGGCTTCCTGGCCTCAACCTTCAAGCGTGTCTGGGGTTGGGAGACAGAGTATTATGCGATTGTCAACGCCACAGCCCTATTGATCATCGGTCCCGCCAACATCTTTCTTTGGGGTTATCTCTCGGATCGCTGGACCCAAGCCGGGATGCGAGATGCGCCATTCCGGATCATGGCGGCCGGCTTGTTGATCATGGTGCCGACCGGTGTCATCGCCATGTTCATGCCCACAGGCTGGACCGCTTATGCGGTCCTGTGCGTTAACACGGTCGGGATCGGAATGGTCTCAGGGGTCGGGGTGACCGCCCTTTTACTGATCACGCCCGCACAAATCAGAGGTCAAGTCGTAGCGCTGTATTATATGGCCATCTCTATGGCCGGTTTGTGGCTCGGATTTCCCACGGTCGGGACATTGTCCTCCCGCGTGTTTGGGGAGGAGAATCTAAATTATGCGGTCGCCGTCGTGCCGGTTCTCTATGGCACGATCCCGATCCTATTGCTGCCGGTCATCTATCGCCTCTACGTGGCGCAAATGAACCGCATGAGAGGCGACGCGCTGACGGAAGAGGCCATAGAATGATCCTGCGCCGAGGATATTGCGACGGGCCCGAAGGACAGATCCATTGGCGGAGCGCGTCACCAGACCACGCGCCCAGCGCGCCGGATCTTTATTGCTTCTCGCCCGCTCCGTTCGGTTCAATTGCCTATGCTGAAATCCTGCCGCACCTGGCAGAAGACCGGCGGGTGATCGCGTTAGACTATCCTGGCCAAGGACTCTCGGATGGCGGCTCAGCAACCCCCTCCATCGACTCCTATGCCGCTTCAATGATCGCCGCCATGGAGGCGCTATCCGGTAACAAACAGGTTGACCTGACAGGCTTTCATTCTGGCACATTGGTTGCCGTCGAAGTGGCCCTTCAGGCCGCCCACCGAACCGCCAAGATCGCACTGGTCGATGTACCCGCCTTCGATCCCGACACCCGGGCCAATTACTTACCTATCGTCGGCGCGCCGTTTGAGCCCAGCGATAAAATGGAAAGTCTCAACAAAGCCTGGGACATGGCTGTTTTGAAACGCAAAGACAGCCAGTCTCTGGACGAGTGCCTCGAAATGTTCGCCGATCTGGTCGGCAGCGGGTCGCGAATGAACGCCACTTTTCACGCCGCCTTCACCTATGACCTCGAGGCAAAATTCGCTGCGCTTCAGCGCCCCGTGACGATCATCGCATCGCAATCTGGTCTGCTAGAAGCGACCCGGCGCGCGGCAAGTCTTCTGACAGAGTCTGTTCTGGTGGAACGTCGCGACATTCAAGGGTCCGTGTTGAACCAAAATGCCAAGGAAACCGCGCGAACGATCCTCGACTCCTTGGCGTGAGTCAAACGCGGAAGCATGTCTGGCTTCGCTTTCAATCAGGTCTGTGGATCGATCTGGTTGATGCGCTGCGTAATCTCAGAAATGCGCGTCAAACTCTGTAAGGCGGCCGGCAACATCACCGCAGATTCGATGAACTCATAGGAATACGTCACAATCGAAAAAAATCTGCCCAGGCGTGGCTGACAGCTGCGTTGCGGCAAACCAAAGGTTGGTTCCAAGCATAGACAGAAGCGCGACGAAGATCAGCCCGTAAACAATGGCCTCGGTATCAGACAAACGGACTTCATGACGGCGCAACGCCGACAGGTGCGAGGCAATCGCCGCTCGCACCCCGCCCTCCAACACTGTCACCTGTTGCTCTGATTGAGCGTTGAGGTCGCCGTTTAGCTTGAAGAAGCGCCCGCTGGACACGCCATAAATCAGCAATGCCAGCACGGTTGCCCCGCCTGCGGTCGCCGCCAATAGGCCGTGAAAACTGTACAGGATCACGAGCGACACTATCACCTGCAATAGGGCCATGATCACAATCGGCGCCTCAGTCTCGAGAAAGGTGATCAACTCCCGGCTCATATTGAGGCGCGCATTCGTCATCGAAACCGGTTTGTCGGTGGCCCGCTCAACGACCGCAGTGCCAAGATCAACCCGCATGCGTCCATAAGCTCTCGTGTCATACAATCGACGGCAGACGCTGACAGTCAACAAGATGGCCATGGCCGAAACAAGCCAGGTGAAAGGCGCCCAATTATCAGTCAGCAACCCGTCAATTGACCACCCGATCAAAAGCGGCAGCGTGACGAGAATGAGCGTTTCAAACAATGTCAGCGCCCAGGTCACAGAGATCTGCAACCAGAACACTTTCATGATCGACCCGATGGAGAGTTTTCTGTCTTGAAACACGATTGCGTCGTCCGTCTTACCCATGAGACAGATTTGTCTCATGGGCGCGGAATTCAAGGCTCAAGTGTCAGAAAGCGATGCTAGGGGAATCTGCTCGGCTCGGCTTACTCGTTACCAGCTGCAGTTTCGGGCGAAGAAGCGTCGAACAGCGTTCGCAGCTCATCAGGCACCCCGTAGCGCTCAGCCTCTGCAAAGGCTGGAACCGCAGCATACATCTGCCCCATCTGCGCTAAGGCCTGCCCTTTGAGGAACAGGCATTCAGCCAGCGTGGCGGAGTCATCGTCCTTCATCAGACGCGCTTCAGCAACGCAGCTTCGGGCCGCCGCGATTGCCTGCCGCGTTTGACCGGATTGGAACAGCGCAATCGCACGCGTCGCCTTATAGTCTATGGTTTCAAAGTCGAGTTCAACGCTTCTGGCGGTCATCTTTACGGTCGCCATCGGCACGCGATCGGCAACGACCAATTCTCGGGCTATTTCATGCAGTCTTGCCGACTCTAGAAATTTGTCAGTGTCAGTCTCCCAGTCGTACAAACGATCGTCGGATATAATCGCGGCATAATAATCAATCAGCTCGTCTCTGATGTCACAGTTCTGCTCTTCCAAGCACTCGCCGACCTCGTTGACCCAGGCATGTTCGTCATCACTAACAACAAACTGATCGGCCGAAAGGTCTACCGAAACAATGTCGGTCAAAGAAAATGGGCGACGATTCAAGGTAGAGATCGGAAAGATGGGAAGGTCCGCCAAGATTGGCGTGTCATTGACCATTTCTACCTTACCATCCCCCGGAATGAACATCTCGGCCTGGAAAATAGCACTCGCATATTGAATGACGACCATCGCCGACCAACCGGGCTGGTCATCCTTTTCGGCTTTCCAGATCGACAAGGGTTGAATTTTTCTTTCAACCGCTGCCATGTCCTCATACGTGGCCGATGGCAGCCAGGCCAAGTCTTGCACATAGTCGATGATTGGAAACGCCCCCTCGCCTGCACTCAAATAGCTGCAGAAGAACCTCAAATAGGCCGAGGCCTGTTGAGGTGTCTCGAGAGTGAGCCCGTAAAGACCGGTCGCTTCATAGATTGGCGTGGACTGACCATTGAGGTAAATCAAGTCATCGGCGCCGACTAAAAACGGGTAGATCGCCTTTTCGCCTGATTGCAGTCTCTCCAGCTCAACTAAGTCGAGGCCATCATAGAATGAAAGCTCGGTTCTTCTGACGAAAACGACAGAGTCGAACCAAGACTCATCGAGCTCGAAATGCTCAATGAATTTTTGGCGAAAGTCACTGAGTTCCGCATCACTGAGAGTCCACCACGCACCGGGAAAGATCGTGGGATTGTACCAGGCGCGATATGACTCATCGCGCACTGCGTCTTCCGACATTTGCGCTCTCAAACTGATCGGCATTTCAACCTTCTGTCCTTGCGGCGCATCAGAAATCCCTGGCGAACGCGAAGCCGCCTGCGCATTCCATTTTTGGTCAAGACCGCGCAAAATTTCGAGTAAGTCTAGCAGCTGCTCCTGGTGTTCAGGGTCCGCATCCGTTTGGCTTAGAATCCAATCTGCATGCGCCTCGGCGCGAGTGATCGCGGTGAGTAAATGCGTGGCGGCGTCTTTATAAAACGCGTAATGCTCCAGCGTAGACGAGAGATCCACCATCAATCTCATGGCCTCGACATCCAAGTATGGATGGTGGTTTGATTCCAGCAACTCGCGGACTGCGAGGAGCGCGCGCGTAGCGAATTCCTCATTCTCGAGATGCTTACCTTCAATAGAAATCAGTTGTTCGATCGCTTTCAGGTAACTCGAGACTGATTTCGGATAATTCTGTTCCATCACGTTGGAATAGCGTCCAAGCCGTATCAGTAGATGACTTTCAAACGCCCGCCAAAACGAGATGTCCGGCATATCCTCGGCTTCTTCAATCGATTGTTCAACGAGTTCAACCAACCGTTCGTCTATGACAAATTTGTTCATCATGTTTACGATCCGATAGGCGAGATACCGGCGTTGAACTTTGCCGAGATAGGCCAAGTCTCCGTGGGCATCGGATGGTGAGAAGGATGAGATCACCTCCATGACTATGCGATCGGATTCCGTGGCATCTTGCTGTTCCCACGCGTCGGGCGAAAACGACATCCACGCCCAAATCATCCGTCGGAAGCTCATTGCCACTGGCGCTTCAGACCGTGCTTCGTGAAAATCTATATGAGTTTCATAACTGGCGCGTAGCCGCGACAAATCTGACGAGCGCTTGGCAACTTCTTCCGATTGAGAAGGTGGTGGAACGTCTTCTTCCAACAAATTGTATCGCCGGTAGACTTCGCTGGTACCTTGCTCAAGGTATGGGGCCAGGATAAATTGCTCGAGCGTGATCTTGTTTTGGAGTGCGCGCGCATTATCAAGATCGCTCTTCGCTTGCGTGAATTGCTCGAGCGAGGTCGCTGTGGCCGCACGGCTGACGAGGGTATTTCGTAAGAGGTGCCAATAGTATGTGTTACTCTCATCGCTCTTATGGAGGGTGTTTGCCAAACCGACTGCGTCATTGCGGCTTAGATATTCACTGTCTTCATCATCCTCTTCTGAAAACCGGTCGGCTATAATCTGGGCAAGGTTCGCTTGAATTTGAATCCGTGCTGGATCGTCCTCATCTAGATATTCACGCGCGAACTCCCCGATCTTTTCGGTACGTTCAACGAAGGACTCGTATTCTTCGGGGAACCGGTCTTTGAGATGAAAATTAGCATTGATCCAACGCAGCGTTTCACCATTCGCGATCAACCCTTTTTTCAGCGCACGTCCGAGTCTCTTTCTGCGCTGATTGTGATGAGCCTGGTAGAAGGTCCAAACGGAACGCTCGAGATCCTCAGAAAAACCCGGCAAGAGCGTTTGGTTCACCAATGTCTCTCTCGTTTTCAGCAGATCTTCAAACTGAGCCAGCGCATTTTCGGAACGACTCGCAAAATCGTCCAGCGCCTCGTTCATTTGCGTCAAATAATTCTCGCGCAATTGAAATTCATATTTGGCCGAATGATGCGCAACGCGAGCGCTGGTCAATTCCACCTCAAAAAACGACCGAGCATATTCATTAAAGTCAACGTCTTTGTAGGCCGCTTCGGCGGCAATGAGATAGTCGGCCTGTTCCGCCAATCGGCCACGATGATAAGACAGGTTCGCCAAAGCAATGAGCGCTTCGACTTTAAGCTCCGGCGAAGGTTTCCATCCCTGATTTTGAATGTCGGACGCCACCTGTTCTTTAAGTACAGAAGCGTACAGCTCAGCTTCATCAAACCACCACGCATCGGAGAGTGATTGAGTGGCTCGCAACGCGTATTCAAATTGCAATGCGTTAAATTCTGGATTGTCAGAATACCGTTCGGACCAACGTGTCAGCGCTTCGTCCCGTTCCAGGATCAATCCGTGCAGCGTTTCAATGTCCATTTCCGGCTTGAAAACGCCGAGGACCAGGCCTTGGAAGCCGGTTACTGAAGCCTCTTCATCGATTCTGGTTTCTCTTTGCAAATCAGAGATAGCGAACGCCAAAAACGTCGCAACGACGGCCAGTACAGAGACCACCCCAAACCCCATCCGAAGCCGATTACGCTGGATCCGGTCTTCTTCCTCGTCCTCTGCTATTTCGCGGCGTTCTTCCTTGCGGCTTGCCTCCAGGAATTTCGACACTTCATCAAAGTCGCCTGGATATCGCTCGGACCAGGCGCGGCTGGGTTTGTCTTCTTCCCACCAGGTCGAGAGGTTTGACAGGGTCAAGCCATGCAGCAGGTCTCCCTCGCCGGTGCGGTGGAGCTCGGCGGCCTCAGCCAGCCGGCTCCAAAGACTCGCCGCGCGGGCTTCTTCGGTGACCCAATCGCTCAGTCTCGACCATTGGCGGATCAGGCTCTCATGACTGATATCGATGACTGTATCGGGCTCCAGGGGCTGGGCCACGGAGGGACGAAGGAAATTACAATCCGCGGATCGAAAGCGGTCAATCAGACGGGTCAGTTCGGTTTGAGAGGTCTCGGTCGCGGCGATTAATTCCTGCAGAGATTGCGGCCGGCGCGTTGCCGTCGCGATTGAGTTTCCGTCTACGAGCGCGCGGAACAAGCGACCGACAATTAATTCCTCACGCGCCGAAAAGGACGACATGATCTCAGCGCCATGAGCGTCGAGCGCGCCCCTCAGTCCGCCAATTTCCTCATAATCTGCAAGCGTGATGTGGACCTCGTCGCCCGGCCGGTTCGCCGCAATTTGCCAGAGCCGGTTCATCAGGTGCTGCATGACCGGCAACTGGTCCGCCCGCCGAGACAGGCGCTTCAGCTGATCGTCATCACCTGATTTCGAGCCCCAAGGCGCAAATGACACGATGTCTCTGAGAATCCGCGCCACCAACGCGTCATCGAGCGAGACGTCCATCATTTTCGCCGGACCGATGATCGCCTCTCGATACCCTGCCCGGTCCATTCGCGGGGTCAGGTACGCACCCTTATTTATCGTCTCGGCTAAGCCCGGAATGAGCGCGCAGGCGCCGAGGAATTCAGATCGCATTGTGATGACGACATGGATCGGCAAATCGGCAATGAGGGACGTTTCGATCAGGAGTTTCGAAAAGGCTTCGGCGTTTTCGCGATCCGAATAGCCTTCAAACCGAAATAGCTCTTCGAATTGGTCGACGACCAACAATAATTGCCGCCCGGGATCGAAATTCGATTCTTCCCACCATTCCTTCAGAGAGTGCGGGCCTCGCCGCAAGAACGTCTCTAACAGTTCGACCCGTTGGCGAAACTCAGACTCTTCAAGTTGGCGTTCGTCGCCTAGCTGACACAGCGCGGTCGCCAAATTTGTGAACGGGCGCCCGCCCGGCGTGAACACACAATCTGTCCAATCCGAACCTGCCGTATGAAGGCCAAGCTCAAGTCCATCCAACAGGCCGGTCAGCACCAGTGAAGATTTACCCGCCCCGGACGATCCGAGCACCGCCAGGAACCGCGTCTCCTCCAATGTGTCGACCATCTGGTCGACGGCCCCGTCGCGGCCAAAGAACAGGTCGGCTTCTTCGCGCCCAAATGCACGCAATCCCGGATAAGGCGCGCGGTTTTCGCGGCTTTGGCTCAAGACGCTTCTTCCAGCTTGCCGAGAATGGTCTCAACATCGAGATGCTCAGAACAATCAATCGTCGAGACATAGGGCAAGGAAATGCCGACTTCGCTGGTCTCTGCATCTGGGGTTCTGATCATGGCCACCAGGCTTGGATCTTCGTCGCGCATCGAAACGATTTTGTGCAACCGCCTCAGATTACCGCGCACCCAAGTCGTTGGCGCATTTCCATGCACCATCAAAACAGCGTCGCTTTCGCGCAGGTTTTCTTCGAGATCGAGTCGAATTTCCTCCGCACTGCCTTCGAAAGTGGGCATGACGACCGGGATATTGTGATCTTGTAATTGCGACTGGATTTCCTGCGCGACCGCCAGGTCCGAACGGTCCGCATTAATATAGACGAGGGAGTCAATCGGGTCCTCGTCGTCCTCCTCCGGTGCAGGCTGAGTGGTGAATGCGTTCAACATGGCCACGGCTTCGGTTTTGAAGCTCTCAAGGCTCGACGTGATGACCCGCTTATCTTGCAGCAGATTTAGATAATTACTGTTGGCCACGTCTTCGACATTCACTTCCGGATGCCGCCAAATGGTGAAGGGTTTTTCGGCTTGGTCGGCGCGCTCATATTGCGCCAAGGTATAACCCTGCTTGAGATCCGGTGGCATACGCCCGACCGATCGGCTCACTAGCTGTACAACCATATCGGCCCGATCCAGATCCGCCTGAAATGAAGCAACGAATTCCTCCCCACCCTGGGAATACGCCATACTCGGGAGCACCCGAATCCCCATCTGCTCGAAATAAGAGCGGACTTGTTCGCTCTCGACCTCCAGGTCGTCTGTGGACTGGCACAACAGTACGGTGTTCACCCGCCCGGGGTCTTGGGGCTCTGTTGTTTTCGGGGCGGTTTTTTTGGGCGCCGGTTTTGTGGGTTTCGGAAGCGTCCCCGATTCCAGCATATGTTCCTGGACCAGACGCTTGCGAATCTGATCGGTCATATTGAGCAAGCGATTGGTATAGATATTCAGATCGGTTTCGGGCGTGATCGTCATCCGAACCCGGCTCTCTGGACCGCTTTCCTTCCAATATCGAATGCGTGAATTGCCATCGAGAAGGTCAGGATAAGTCATCGGCGCATCCAGCGGCAGCATCTCTGCGACAAACAGCCGGTCGACATAGTTCTCGACCGATGCAAACGCCTCCAGCTCCTTGATCGTCCACTCGCGCTGGACATAACTGGGTGAGGTAATGGCGATAAACGTCGCGGAATTCTTGGCCTGATGCAGCAGGTTTTCGAGCACCGAGTTAGAACTCAGGTCCCGGCAGTCAAAATAGACTTTAAGCTCTTCCCCGCAGCCGAGGCGCTGACGAAGCGATGTTTCAATGTAGCCAACAAATTGTGTGACCCAGGGCTCTCCAATCAGGCCTGGCGCGTTGTCATCATAAGAATAGCTTATGAATACGTCGTTTTCGTATCCCGATAAGAACGACATCAACTTGTCCCACATTTAATGAATCAAATTTATCCGGAAATCAGGTCGAAGCAAGCGCGAACGAAGATTTCACGAGATATTTCAACCAATAAGCGCAACTCTTGATCAAATTCACCTGATCAGGTCTCTAATTGAGCGAATTTCCGAGCCAAGATCTGTGTCTGGGTCGCTTGAGAGTCGAGCCCTCCCCTTTGAGGCCCGATGATCGTCTGATACGCTGTGGTTGTAAGCTCGGGGCATGATGCAATCCACGCGATCACCTTATTTTGATACGACGCCCCGGACGTTGTGAGGTATGGCGCGTCAGAAACAAACCGTCGGCGCGAACACAGGGCGTTCAGCGCGCAATACATATTGGGGGGAACCACCATGGAATTTTCACAAAGCCGCACCGTTAAAACCGTCGCGCTACTACTTTTACTCGCGGCCATCTCACAGCCCATCTACACCGCGCTCTATTTGGGCGCGCCGGAGGTTGATCGCCAATTCCTATGGGGATTAGAGGGCTTGCTATTTGTCTTGCTCGCCGCCTTTGGTGGATCAGCGCTGGTCATGGCCAAGCGCTACACGCTCGGCTTTTCTGCCATCGCGTTCGCTGCGGTGCTTAACGTCGTTCAAGTCGGGGTCGGCCTGACCCAGTTCGGACCGTTCCGAGAAGCTGCGGAAGCCAATCCAGACCTGGGCGGCGTTGCCTTCTCTGTCGTGGCCTTCTCATTCTTCGGCTACAATGCCGCGAAAATTTTGCTGGGTCTGGCGGCGATTGTCTTCGGCATGGGCAAGATGAAGGAGGGCGGCAAACTGCTTGGCGGCCTCACGGCTCTGGTCGGAGCGATTGCTTTCGCCGCGAACACGCTGGTGATGATGTTCGGATTGGACGGCTTCCTGCCCTCTCCAGTGGCGGGTGGCTCGGGCGTTTTGGCCACGCTTTTGCTGGCCCTCTGCCTGTTCACGCTGAACGGCGACGACTGATCGCTTACCGGCGCGCGGCCTGATCCAGGACGCGTAGAAAGTTCCCGCCCCAGATCTTCTCGATCTGGTCCGGCGAATAGCCTCTTTGCAATAGGGCCTCGGTGACATTTTGAGCGGCGTCGGCCTCGACGAAGCCGACGAGCCCGCCGCCATGATTGAAATCAGTCCCGATGCCGACATGATCGATGCCGATCCGGTCGACCACATAATCGATATGGTCGACCATCCGCGCGACATCTTCACGCCCGACCAAGGCCCGCATATTGCCAAGGAAGCTGAGCTTTGCCTCGTCGCTCTCGAGTTCCCAATACAGCTCGTACGGATAGGAATAGGTTTCCGGCAAACCAGCGTCTTGCCGGACCGTTCGGATTGCGGTCCGCAACTCAGGATCTGATAAATCGATCAGATAAGCACTGAACGCAGCGATATGGATGACGCCGCCAGTTGCGCCGATGCGATCGATTTCTTCATCCGACAAATTCCGCGTCACGTCAGAGAGTTGTTTGACATTAGAATGACTGGCAATGACGGGGGTCTGCGTCAGATCAATCGCCTGCAATGTCGCCGCTTTCGACATTTGCGAAACATCCACAATGCCCCCGATGGCGTCGATGCGTTGTACCGCTTCTCGCCCGAGCGCCGACAAGCCGCCATGCTCCTCGGCCACTTCATACGTGCCCGTCGCGCCGTCAAAGAGCGGGCGTGAGGAGTCGGCATAGTCATTGTGCCCCATATGGGTGAGCGCAAAGACGCGCACGCCAGCCTCATACAATTGATCAATCCTGGATAAATCGCCTTCCAGTGCCTGCGCGTTCTGGAACCCGAGCAATATGGCGGTCCGTCCACTTTCGCTGGCCGCCCGGACTTCACGCGACTCTGTTGCAAGCACCAGCCGGTCTGGGTTCTCAGACATTCGCGACTGAATTGCTTCAAGCTTGGCCGCGATCTCGGCAGCACCGGCGGCACGCCCCTCAGGCGTTCGCGGTTTCGGGCCGGTTGCCAGCGACATGATGACGGCGTCGACCTGACCGGCCTCGAGCTTGTCCATGGCCACTTTGGACCGCCCTTCTGGCCCCAGATAAAGCGGCGATGTTTCTGGGATAGCGATGTCCGCATGGGCATCCAGCACGATGGCCCGTTCGTGGACCTGCGCGGCGTTCAGCGGCTGAGGCGCCGGGGCCGACAAAGCACAGGCCGACAGAACCAAGCCACATGCCGAGGCCATCATTGCGTTTCTAGATCCGAAGCGAGTGATCATGTTTGGTCTCCCTGCCCTTAGCTAAATATCTGTCTCAGGTTTGGCGCCGCGAAGAAAGCACCAATTTAGTTCGCGCGTGATCGGGACACCAATGTCCTTGTCTTTATTGCCTTTTGCGGCGACGGATACACATCATTGAAACGTTGAATGAAAAGACGAGTTCAGGGGCGACATGAAAACCGTTCACTCTTTTTTCCTAGGCGCGGCCATTTTCGGCCTTGCAAGTTGCGGCGGTGGCGGCGGCAGCAGCCCCGCCCCGAGCCCAACGCCGCCGCCTGTGTCCCAGAACCAGACACCCGTCGCCAATGCCGGGACGGACCAGTCCATTCTCGAAGATGGCGATGCCGTCCTGGATGGATTGGCAAGCTCTGACCCTGACGGCTCCATCAACACTTATCGATGGCGACAAACTGCCGGCCCGGATGTCAGCCTGCTTTTCCCGAACAATGCCCGAGCGGTATTCACTGGCCCAACAGTAACGAGCGTCACTGAGTTCGAGTTTGAATTGACCGTCACCGACAATCAGGGCGCCTCGGCGACGGATCGGATTCGCATCACCGTCTCGCCCGACCCCGTCGATGATGCAGAGGTGGTCACGCTGGAAATTGACGGCAAAACGCGCGTCTACACGCTTTATGTTCCAGACACATTTACCGATGACAATCCGGCCGTGCTGCTGCTGCATGGCGGCGGCGGCAGCATGCGCGACGTGCTCGGCCCAGATCGAACGACAAGGCGCTGGGTTGAGATCGCCGACCGAGATGGAACGCTATTGATCATACCGAATGGCTTTAACAGCACGCGTGATGATGGCCTGGGTGATGATCAAAGCTGGAATGATCTTCGCGCCTCCAATGCTGGGACGACTTCAGACGAGGACGATTTTGGCTTCTTGCTCACCGTGCTCGACGATGCCGAAACACGCGCGGACTATGACGATGATGACGTTTTCGTCACCGGCTCTTCGAATGGCGGGATCATGACCATGACCCTTCTCATTCTGGCGCCCGACCGGTTCGAAGCTGGCGCAGCCTTCATCGCCGCTCTTCCCGAAGAAGCGATTCCAGACCCATCTGATGCCACGCCCTTCTTTATGCTGAACGGAACAGAGGACCCACTCATTCTTTTTGAAGGCGGACCGGTCGCCGCCAATGGATCGCCGACGCGATCGGTTGCCGACACAGTCGCGTATTGGACGCGCGTGACGGAATCGGTCCCCTCGACAGAGGTATTTTCGTCATTGCCGAATACGGTGCCGGATGATGATTGCGAGATTACCGTTTCAGAATTTCGTGACGATGATGGCGACCCCAGCTTCATCTATTATGAAGCGATTGGCGGCGGACATAGCATCCCCGACCCTGAACCGCCGCTGCGATCTCAGGCCGTCCTTGATCTGATCGGCAATCAATGCCGGGAAGCGCAAGGGGTCGATCTGGTGGATCAATTCTTCCAATCGATCGACGACTAGCCAAAGCCGTTCACCGACCGACGAGACCCCCACGCAGAGATGACCTCTTCGTGACTGAGTTTGAGTATCAAGTGAAGCCAGCCAGCGTCATGGTGGCGACGCGCCGGAACTGAGGTCCGAGCGCTCAAAGCCACATGAAGCAAATAGCAGGACTGGACTTCGCATGCCCTTAATTCGTCAGTCTCACCGGCTGCTCGCCGCCATCGCCGTTTCAACACTCGGGATCACGGCCTCGCTGAGCGCGCACGCCGAAAACTCGGCACTGTTCGCGTCATACAATGACGAGAGCACAAGATCGGTAGACACCTCGCCTTACCAAGAATTCTTGTCCGTCATGTCCGTTGCGGAAAACGGTCGGACGCTGATCGCCTATGATGTCGCCCACGCGCAAGCGCTTCCTTTTCTCTCTGAATATGCCGCTTATCTGGCCGGTATTCCGGTCGAGCAGCTGAATCGAGATGAACAACTCGCCTATTGGCTGAACACGCGCAACTTTCTGTTGATCCAGGGCCTGGCCGAAGACGGCCGTGTACGCGGTTTCAAGAAGAAACGCGGGACGCCAGACGCGCCAGGCGCATTCTGGACCGAAAAGCGGATCACGGTTTCAGGTACCCCGCTCTCTCTGCAGGATATTGAGCAGAACATCCTGTTCGCCGGTTGGGATGATCCGAACATTGTGTTCGGCCTGTATCAAGGCATGCGCGGGGGTCCGGCCCTGCCGCGCAAACCCTTCACCGGTCAAAACGTCCACGCGGAACTGGCTGAGGCCGGCCGCCGCTTCACCTCTCATTCGCGAAACTTCCGCGTTCGCGGCGACACTGTCCGCGTCAGCTCTTATTTCGATTGGTATTTGCCGCTCGCCTATAAGGGTGACGAGGCAGCCTTGCGCAGTCATCTGGCGAGCTTTGCCACGCAAGAGCAACAAAACACTGTGTTGGCGGATAGCCAAATCGACCGGCGCAATCTGTCGACCGATTTCGAGCGCTATCGCACGCGCCAAACCAATTCCGGTTTCTCCTCCACGGGAGGCTCACGGCCGGCAGGCGGCTACGGCTCTTAGGCCTTTGATATGAGCCCGAGCAGCCCCATCCTGCGCGCAGGTCTGTTGATGATTGCGCTGATGGTGGGGCTGGTCCTCCTGTCTTATGGCTTTCCATATGGCGCTCGGATCGACGAGACGCCATTGGCCTTGTATCTCGGGCTGGCGCTGGTCGCCGGGATTGTCTGGGCGGTCCTGCCGCGCGCGATCGGCCAATCGAACTCGACGCGATCGACGCTCATTGCCGTTTTACTGATCGGGCTTGCTCTGCGCGCCGCGATGTTTCTATCGCTGCCTGTCCTGGAAGATGACAGTTATCGCTATCTCTGGGACGGCGCAGTGACGGCGCACGGGATTGATCCCTATAAGTACGCTCCGGCAGAAGCGGCCCCTGCTGATCTGCCTTGGCTCGCGGATACAACGACCACGGACCGCGACCTCATCGAGCTGAAAGCCTTGGCGGAAGAACATCCGGCACCGCATAGCCGGATCAACTACCCATTTGTTTCGACCATCTATCCCCCGATTGCCCAAGCCGCGTTTGCCAGCGCCTATTTTATCGACCCTTTTGGACTAACCGGGTGGCGCCTGATCTTGCTCGCTGCGGATCTGGCAACGGTCGCGCTGCTCCTGGCCTTGCTGAGAGCCCACAACCGCAACCTGCTTTGGGTGAGCCTGTATTGGTGGAACCCTGTTGTGCTCGTGCAGGCCTTTGGCGCGGGTCACATGGACCTGCTTTTGCTCCCATTCGTGTTGGCCGCGCTCCTATGCGCGCATCACAAGAAAATCGCGGCCGCCTCCTTAGCGCTTGCTGGGGCCGCTGCGGTGAAGATCTGGCCGGTCTTATTGTTCCCGCTTTTGATTCGGCCATTGCTGAGGCGGCCCACGAAACTGGTTGCGGTTTCAGCGCTGTTCGCGGCCACCACCTTACTCGCTTTACTGCCGCAGCTTCTGCATGCGGTGAAGCCGGAGGCCGGCCTCAATGTCTATGCCACAGAGTGGCGAACCCACGCTTTTCTGTTTGCGATCTTCGAGGACCTGCTCTTTGCGCCGTTCGACGCGCCGGGACAAATGGCCCGGGCGTTGGTTGCGGTGATCATGCTCGCCCTGACCGGATGGCTGGCTTGGCGATTTGCCGATCAACCAAGCCAGCTGCCCGTGCTCGCGGCGATCATCATCGCCAGCCTGATCTTTCTTTCTCCCACCGGATACCCTTGGTATCTGATCTGGCTCGCGCCATTCCTGGCTTTTCTACCCCACCCCGGACTGCTCTGCCTGACCGCTCTAGCCCCGCTCTACTGGCTCAGGTTTCAACTCGGCGATGATGCGTTTCTCTATCAATGGGGCATCGTCCCGATCGCCTTTGGCGTGCCGCTTTGGCTGATCGCACAGTCCGTCATCAAAAGGAGATCCGGCCATGCGCTCGGTCATCATCATCCCCGCCCTGAATGAGGAGGCCGCGATTGGCGGCGTCGTTGCCAGCGTCAAAGATAAAGTCGATCGCGTGATTGTCGTCGACAATGGCTCAACCGATCGCACATCTGAGGTGGCAAATGCGGAGGGCGCCGAGACCATCTTTGTCGCGGTGCCTGGATATGGCCGCGCCTGTATGGCCGGGGTCGCAGCGGCGGGCGAGGCCGAGCTCTTGATCTTTATGGATGGAGATGGCGCCGATGACCCAGACGATCTCGACGCGCTCGTGGCGCCAATCCACTCAAATCACGCAGATATGGTGATCGGATCGCGCGCGCTCGGCACCCGCGAACGCGGATCCCTGACGCTGCCGCAGCGGTGGGGCAATGCGCTGGCCACCCGGCTGATGCGGCTGTTCTGGGGTGGCAGGTTTACAGATCTCGGCCCATTTCGCGCCATTCGGCGATCCGCGTATCTCGGCTTGCGCATGCAAGCGCCCACCTTTGGATGGACGGTCGAGATGCAAGTGCGCGCGCTGAAACGTAATCTGCGCTGTGTGGAAGTCCCGGTCGCATATCGGCGACGAATTGGCGTGTCGAAGATTTCCGGGACCGTCAAAGGGGTATTCCTTGCTGGCGGCTATATTCTGGGCACGATTTTTCGCGAAGCGGCAGCGCCGCGTGTCCAGTCATCTCCGAAGGCCCATCGCCGACTGCGATAACGCGTCAGAGGGAGCGCGTCACGGTGCCTCCTCGGACGTGCCCGCTGAGATGATCTTCCGGCACAAGCTGGTCGCAAAATAAGCCGTGTCGGCATTGAGCAATGTGGCACAAAGGTCGGCAACACTGGATGTAGCTTGAGTCGATGTAAGGTTAGCGGCCTGTGTGTCCGCAATCGTGGTCAGCGGCAATATGGACCAGGTGCCCGGCTCGACATGTTCAAGCCTGCCAAAATCCACAAGCGCGTTTGATTGACGAGACGGGTCGTCCAGCAAGTGCCAGGGCATCACTCTCTCCAACGGCAAGCCAACAATAAAAACATGGTCGGTGACACCGACCGCTTCTGGAGGGGCTTGGAAAATCCCGAGCGTCGCGGTTTCTCCGGGATGCAATACAATGCGCCGCGTTCGATCGGCCGGCACCGCATTTTTTGAGCCATTGGCGGCGAGAACACTACCGGCAATTTGCAAGGGGATCGGCGCCTCATCAGCGAGCTTCACGTGCAGCGAATAGGCATGGCAGACCGGCAAGGCTTGCAACATGTTCGGAGCAGCGGGTGGCCAGGGTCCTGGCTGAAACGTTGGTTTGCAGATTCCGCGACCGGCGGCATCGAAGGGCTCAGCGAAGACCTGCAAAGTCTTGTTTGGCACCAGCACGCTGTGGGACGTATCCCATCCAGCCAGTAGAGACTTTTGCGAGAGATGCTCGCGCAATTGAAACGAGAGTCGCCGCCCGATATCCTCACCGGGTCGGTCGAGCATGTTCCGCACCACGCCATTTTGATCGATGATTTCGATCCAATCGACACCCTTTTGGCGAATGGTGAATTCCGCGCCAGCCTCGACCAGTTTGATTGGGGCATTGCGATCGACGGGGAACGCAGCGTTCAACTCTGCCGCGGTGACGCCAGCCAGCGCGTCACCCGCTTCAATCTGGACGCGCAGTTTTAGGGCATCTGGCGCGGATTGGACGACCCTCGCATAATCCCCAATCTGAATCGTCACGGCGCCGCCTTCGTCATACGGTTCCAAAAGCAAGGCATCGCCCCGGATATAGTCCACCGCTCGATAGAGCGGATACAGTTCAGCCGCGGAATCGACCTCGTCTTCAGCCGCCGATCCCGGAACAATCTCATAGACCGCGCCGACGCCGCCGCCTGGCACCGGAAAGCCCTGAATGATGACGGCTTCATCGCGCAATGCTTCCACGGACCAATCGAAACTCGGTTGATACGGGGTGCCATGATAGAAGACATAGGCATTGCCATCACCGGTCAGAGCCGGGATCTGCGCGTATCGCGACCGCATCTTGCTGACCGTCTGCGAGAAGAGCTGATCATAGGTTATTCGCGCCCCCCGCTGATCGCGCAATGTGTCCAACAGAGCGGAGGTGAACACACCGCCACCTTCAAGCTCGTGGGCAAGCTGATGATCGCTCGCGGCTGACAGAAACACCGCCCCGGGGAAAACGCTCGGTTCATAATCGGCAAATCCCAGCCCGCCGTCGATCGCGATCTGAGAGATGGTCTCGGCGTTCGGCGCCAAGCCTTCAGTTTCGACGAAACGGGTGGAGGTGAATGTCCGGCTATTGCTGCCAGAGTGGCAACCATCAATGATCACCGTGAGATGCGGCGACGCGGCATGGATGGCGGCGATCAGCCCATTGAACTCATCGTCTCGCAATTGCGGAACGTAGGTGCCGTCAGCGCGCCGGACGAGACTGTCTTGCAGGACCAGCGTTTCGTCATACAGATCCGGCTCGTCGCCATTATTGTCGGGAAGCCGGGACCCATGACCGGCAAAATAGACGATCACTTGATCGGCCGGTGTCCCATCCTCGGCAATCGCGGCCTCGGCGAGTTCGCGCAACGCACTTTGGAAATTTTCATAGCTGGCCCGTTGATTGATGAGTGTGCACAAGTTTTGTCGCGGCACGATGCCAGACTGGAACAGATATCGCGCCATTCGCCGGACATCATTGACCGCGCCCTCAAGGTCGCTCACGGCAACATAGTCATTGATCCCCACCAGCAAGGCTAATCGCGTCTGACCATCGGGAGACGTCACCTTCTGATCAAATCGGCAGACATTGTCCGCATGGCTTGGGGATGCGAGCGAAAGGAACGCTAAAATCGCAATGGCTGTTTGAAGCCATCGCATTCTTATGCCACTTCTCTGTTCTTGCTCGGCCACGCTCACGAGCACCGATTGTCCAGCGGCCAGTAACGAATCCGGTCCCGGAGATACAAACGCTTTGCCGCATCATCCAGCTGCGCCCGCGCGCGCGACAGCGTCTCACAGACTTCGATGTCGTCCCAGTTCATCCGCGGTCGATTAAATTCGAATACTTCGTGGCGACCGCCTGGATGATAAATAAAGGAATCAATTCGTCGTAAGTAGAAATCGCCGATGGTTTCAGACTTGGCCATGCCAGTCTCGGTGATCACGTAGGCGTCTTGGGATCGATCATCATCCATCGCCATGAGCGTGTTCACCCAAACCTCTTTCAGCGATTGATCCACACTCGGAAAGAGAATGCCAGGTAGACAGTTTTTCTCGGCCCGAACGGGGCTCTGGAGCAGCACGCTGAAACAGGTCTGGTCTCGATCATTGTCTTTGTCGACCATGACCGCAAACCCATCCATGATATTCCATTCCGGGAAATCATTGCTGAACGCGTGCTGCTCAAATGTCTCGCCGGTTTGCGTGTTGACCTGCACGACATTCCATCGCTTGACCCCGGATTCAGGTATAGAGATCCAGACAATTTGCCCATCTCTGGACGCATCAATCCGGGGGCGTGCAAACGCCAAACGGCCTTCGGCGTTGCTGGCTTCAAAGCTGTAGATTGTTTCGCTGTCAGCGATGACCGACCCCAGGCCGATAAAGCCCAATTCATGCCTGACCAGGATGTGCGTGCCCGTGGTGCGGAACGTATTGCACTCGACGAACCCATAGAGATATCTTTTGTCCGGTGATCGAAAAGAATACTTCAGATAGGAGCGCACATCGCCCGTCTCGAATTGGTTCTGACAATCGGCTTGGAACAGTTGCGGCGTGACGCTGAATTCGATCTCGAACGTTTCCGGGTTGAGATGAAGGTCGACGGAACTGGTCGCCGATAGGTCTTGAAGGGGCGAGAAGACCTGCCGCCCGGTGAGCTTCACCGTGTTGGAGGTCTCATCTACAACCAGCGCGACCAAGTCATCTGCATAAACCAGATAGGCAGGCTGGATCAGGGCTCCGTCTCGATCATACAAGTCGAACACGGTTTGCGTGCCATTCATTCGGATGAGCAGCATCCGCATGCCATCGCCTGAGAAGGGCAGACTGCCCTGAAATCCGAAGACGTCCTTGATATCGAGACCTGGCTCAAACTCTTTCAGGTGGGTCCCGTGTTCGATCGACCACAAAGACAAGCGATTGGTTAGCCTGTTCTGTGTGATCAGACGTTTTCCGAGAGGGTCGATTTTCTTGGGAATATCATCCGCGCTGAGCGCTCCCAAATGATAGTGATCCCCTTTCAATTCGCTGGCCAGGTTCTCGACAGCAAAGCGATACTCCCGCGCCGAGATGTCGCCTTCGGGCAGCATCGCGAGATAGAAGGACAGCACCTCGCCAAACGAGCGATAGCGCTGCGTGAGATCTTGATTCACCCGGCGGATCATTTCGCCGCCCAGTTCATCCCGCGTGATCGCGCCGTTCATGCGAAGATCGGTTGTTAGCGATGAGGAGGTCCAGGGCGTCTGCTCCCAATTGGTCAGCTCACCAACATCATTGGAGACATAGGACATCGCCTGTTGGATCGAATAGCCCGGCGTGGCGATATGGTTGAGCAACGCGCGGGTGAATGGCGAGTGATCAGCATCCTGCTCAAACGCATCATCAGCGACCCGATTGGGCGCGGTCGCATAGGCGATATAGAGCCCGGCCTGATCGGATGTGTCGGCTTCTTCAAGCTCGATCGCGGCGGCGCCGGACAAGAAGGCCTGCCGCTTGATCGCGGTGCCATCAATGCGCGTCGGCGCACTATCCCCCAACGGATCATTTCGGCAGGCATCATAGAAGAATACAGCTTGCTGGGAGTGGCTGCGCATCCGCGCCAGAACCCGGTCCACTTGCAAGAAACCAATGCCTTCCCCGGCCTCAGATACACGCGCATCCGTCGCCAGCATATAATTTCGTTTTTCCGTATCGGCTTCAGAAGTCAGCTGAACGCCGTGTCCGGCATAAAAGAACAAGGACAAGTCGGCCGGGTCTGCGGCAAGATCAGAGGTATACGTGTCCATGCAAGCACTCAGCGTCTCCGCATCAAGATCCTCACCAAAATAGACCGTAAACCCAATCGCACGCAGAATATCGCTGATCGCATTTGCATCGTTCACCGGGTTCTTGAGCGGCGCGACTTGCTCATATGAGCTATTGCCGACCACCAGCGCGACGCGGCGCTCGAATGTCTCGCCGTTTGGATCCCCGATGCTGCCAATATTGATCAGCATTTCTTCAACATAAGCCGGATCGGGGTCCAATCGCTCGCAAAGATTTGCGTCTCTTTCGGCGTTCATCTCAAGTTGCTGACCATTTGCGCTCGCCGCAAACCCCACACTGCTCAGGGCCAACGCGCCAACCAAACTCAGCCATTTGTTGATGTCGATCCAATCCCGATAAGTCATAATGCGTCCTCCGTCCCACAAGGGAATCATATCCCCGGACCCGGCTGATTGCCAACTGGTTCTGAAATTTGTGCGCAAAACCCAACGGGCTTAAGCTTGATCAAGTCATTCTGATTGCTATACGCGCAGCTGAGCCCGGGTCGGAGACGCATACTCGCCACACATCATTTAAAAAAATAGGCAGGATAGAACCATCACTACTTACGAACCCATGACCAAAGCCGAGGTGATCGCTGCGCAGCGTGCCTGGGCCAAATACGTGACCGAACAAGACGTCGATAATCTCCTGGATCTGTATGATTTCGGATCTCCCGATGAGCCTTTGCTGTTCAAGCCGACTCTCGCCGATGTCATTCGACTCGATCGCGAAGGGGCGCGCTCCTATTTTGTTGGCGGCGATGCTGATTATCCGCATGATCACGGCTTTCTGAAGCGCGGTTGGAAAAGCGTGGAGTTTCAAAGCGCTGTCGGCCCCATCCTGAAGGCGGGCGGCCTTGGCTATAAAGATATGGGGCACTACACATTCACCGATGGCGACGGCAATGCGACGCGCGCCGATTATACGTTCGCCTATCACAAGGTGAATGGACGCGTTCTCATCTCGCTGCACCACTCATCTCTGACCTGGTTCCCGCCTATCGAAGACTAGTCAGTGGACCTATGAACGCCCGCCTCTTGCAAGGTGGGCGTTTAAACTTGGCCGCGCTTCTTCCCCGCCCTTGGCAGATCTGTTACGCACAAGAAAAGCCTGTAATCATTACAGGACGCACGTCCTCGCCAGCATTCGGGGACTGCAAGGGAGGAACAAAAGATGCGCGCGCCAATTTCGATCCTGTTGTCCAGCTTTGCCATCGCCGCCTGCGGCAGCGAGCCAGCTCCGACGCCCGCACCGGAGCCCGCGGATGCCCCCGCAACCGATCAAGCCGATCTGGAAGTAATCGCGACCGGCGCAAACATTGCAGGTTCCAATGGCATCCATTTCGGACCCGACGGATTGCTCTACATTACCTCAGTCATCGGCTCAGACATTACCATTATCGATCCGGAGACCGGCGAAGAGGTCAAACGATTGACCGTGGCCGATGGTGTTATCGGACCCGATGATGTGGCGTTTGCCTCAGATGGCGCGTTTTTCTGGACGTCGATCCTGACCGGCCAAGTCGCCGGGTATAATGCAGAAGGCGAATATGTCGTCGCCGCCCAACTCTCCCCAGGGTCCAATCCAATCACATTCTCCGATGATGATCGCCTATTCGTGTCTCAGTGCTTTCTCGGCACCAATCTCTATGAAGTGGACCCTACCGGGGTCGAACCGGCGCGGCTCATCGCTGATGATCTGGGTCCGGGCTGCGGCCTCAATGGTATGGATTGGGGCCCTGATGGCCGCCTCTACGGCCCGCGCTGGTTTGTCGGAGAAGTGCTCAGCTTTGATGTTGATACCGGCGAACGGCGGGTCGAAGCCACCGGCTTTGTGACCCCTGCAGCAATCAAGTTCGATCGTCAGGGTGTGTTGCACGTGCTCGACACGGGAACCGGCGAACTGATCAAGATGGTGGATGGCGCCAAGGAAGTGGTCGCAACCCTGACGCCAGGCCTCGACAATTTCGCCTTTGACGCAAACGACACCCCTTATGTGTCAAGCTATGCCGACGGCTTCATCAAACGCATCAATGCAGATGGCTCGATGACCACACTGCAACCGGGCGGCATGGCCCATCCGGGCGGCGTCGCTATTCTCGGGGACAAGGTTTGGGTCGCTGACGTTCATGCCTTGAGAGGCTTCGACCCTGAGACGGGCGAAGAAGTCGTCACACAAAGAAACATTGTTGGCCTTGGCGACCTCGGTGGATCGCTCAACATCTCAGCAGATGGCGACACGCTGATCCTCACCTCCTGGTTTGATGGCGATGCACGGATCTGGGATCCACAAACAGAGACGCGCCTGGCGCATTATCCGAACCTGGCTGGTCCCGTCTCCGCGGTGCGGTATGCGGGGTACATCGCGATTGCCGAACACCTCAAAGGCAGCGTCACCTTGTATGGTGACGGCGACCCGATCGCGCTGGCCACGGACCTGCCAGCCCCGACAGGCCTCTTCGTATCGGACAATGCGCTTTATGTCAGCGATCGCGAGCTTGGCCAGATTCAATTGATCGCCCGGGACGGCGCCGCGCTCGACGCGCCGGAAATCGTCGCTGATAATCTTGAAGCGCCTGAAGGATTTTTGGTCACTGAAAAAGGGATCGTGGTTGTTGAGGCCGCAGCCGCGCGCGTTGTCCACTTGGATGCGGATGGCAATCGCCGTATTCTCGCGGACATGCCAGCTGGATCGCCAGGCGCGCCCGGCCTGCCGCCCTCGCAAATATTCAACGGGATCACGATGGATGCAGATGGCAATCTGTTTGTGACCGGCGAGTCCGCACGCGTGCTCTATCGCATCAAAGCCCCTTGGTAGGCTTGGTGCGCGTCAGCCTCGGTTCATCTTACCGGGGCTAGGCTCCCGCTTGCGATCAAGGAGCGGGACATGAATTTTTGCAAATTGGCACTCATCACATTGAGCGGTCTAGCCCTCGCGCCAATGAGTTTTGCGGGCTGCGAGCTGGACACGGATGAATTGAAGAAACTTGTCGGATACGAGATCGAGGATGTGAAAAAAGTCGCCGGTTGGGTCGACGAAAGCGCGGGAAAAGTCGGCAATGCAGATGATTGGGAAGGCTGTCGATATGATCGCAAAATCATCTTTGATGACGGCACATCTGTGGAATGCACGACCTATCACCATTCCAGCGCGTGGGGGCCGCAAGACGCCGTGATCTTCACCCGTTACTCAGATCGAATTGTCTGCATTGATGATACGCTGATGGACACGCAATAAGCCAAAATGCCAATCGACGGCTGATCGAAAGTCTAAGCCACCGATGCGCTGAGATATCCGGCGAGCCCCGTCGCACTTTCGCGAATGACCTGATCCACGTGCGGCGCCGATCCATCTTCTATGCGACGCGAATAATCATCCGCTTGAAGCAGTGAAATCATGAAGCCTTGCCGTAAGCGGCGCGTGAGCGTGTCTTCCGGAATGTGGCCCAGGCAGGTCACCACTTCCTGTCTCAACTTGGTGACACTGTTTGCGCCAAATTCGGCAACGAGTTCGTCCAAAGTAAACCGCGGGTCGGTGAGCATCTGGACGCAAAATCGCACATAAAGGCGCCCTTCCTCCTCCTGACAGGTTTCAAGCAGCGGCGAGATCGCCGCTTCCAGGAGCTCGATCAGGTAAGTCGCCTTGGCGGACTTTTCGACCCGCCCCAAGCGGGCCACCCGCTCAGCTTCGATACGACTAAACCTTTGTACGAAGACCTCTTTGATGAGGGTTTCTATATTGCCAAAATGATAGTGCACGGCGCTCGGGTTTTTGGCGCCCGCGCGATTGGTGATCTCCTTGACGGACACACCGCCTAGCCCTTTCTCAGCGATCAGGCGTTCCGCTGATCGGATCAGGGCTGTTTTCGTATTCTGACGTACCGACTGTTGCATCAATCCGATTTCTAATGTTACGCATTAAAATCAGAAATACCTCATCATGTCGCGAGGTCAAGCGCGGCGCGAAAGCAGACAAACAGAGGCGACACGATGCTTACACTCCACTTCGCTCCCAATTCTCGCGCCGGTCGCATCCTGTGGCTTCTAGAAGAGCTGGACCTGGCCTACGAGCTCAACAAGATGGCGTTCCACCCAAAGGATCTGAAGTCCGACGCGCACCGCGAGCGTCATCCGCTGGGGCGGGTTCCGGTGCTTGATGATGGTGATGTCACGATCTGGGAATCGGGCGCTATCGTGGAGTACATTCTCGAGCGTCATAAGAATGGTGGCCTCAAGCCGGCCGTCGATGATCCCCGATGGCCGATGTATCAGCAATGGTTCCATTATTGCGAAGGCATGGTGATGCCACCAATCAATACGATTGTTGTGCACACGATATTGTTGCCGGAAGATCGGCGGGATGAAGTTGTGTTGGGTCAGGCGAAGAAACTGCTGACCCGCGCGCTTGCGCCAGTGAATGAAGCGCTGGCGGGCAAAGACTATCTGATTGGCGATTTCTCAGGCGCCGACATCATGCTCGGACATGCCTGTTTCATGTCCAACCGGCTTGGCTGCGTGCCAGACGACATGACACATCTCAAAGCCTATGTTCAGCGCATCACAGAGCGCCCGCACTTCCAGACCGCCATCAACATGTCATAGCGCTGCGGCGTGGTTCGGCGAACGATCAAATCAGGAGAAACCCCATGTGGCGAAACATATTGATGATTGTCGGCCTGCTTATCGTGATCGGATTGATCGCGTCGTTCTGGATCACGCGCGACGGCAAACGCGTGACGCCAAATGGTGAAGGAACGGTCGTACTTGAGGCCGGAACGTTTGAAGCCTTCCCGCTCCCTGACTACGCTGCGCAATTCGTCAGCGACGATTACAAAAGCTATTTCATCGAGGTTGAGCCCGGCATCAAGATTCACGTGTTGGACGTTGGCAGCGGCTATCCGGTCTACATGCAGCACGGCAATCCAACCTCCGGGTTTCTGTATCGAAAAGTCGTCGAGCAGCTGCCCACTGATCGCGTTCGAGTGATTATGCCGACCCTGCCTGGGTTGGGCTTTTCGTCCAAGATTCTCGCCAGCGAACATACGCTCGAAAATCACATGCGCTGGATGAATGCGGCCCTTGAGGCCTTGCAGCTTGAGGGTGTGATTTATGTCGGCCAGGATTGGGGCGGCCCGGTAGGCATGGGCGCCCTCGCGCTATCACCAGATCTCCTGGAAGGCGTTGTCGCGATGAATACGGGGTTTAACGCCCCAACGGAAAAGATGGACCTTTCCCGCGCGCATGCGATCGTCAAAACGCCTGTGGTCGGCGAGCTTCTGATGGAAGTCTTCGGTTCGGTGTTTGATCGACTGCCCGACGTGCAGAATGATCCCAATTCACTGCCGCCGGAGACCATCGCTCTTTACGCGCGCCCAGTTGAGGAGAGCGGCAATGCCAAAGCGCCGCTCGCCTTGATGCGAATGGTCACGGATGGCCCAGATCATCCAAGTGCCGAGCAGATGCGCCAGATCGAAGCTTATGTGCAGAGCCTCGATGTCCCGGCTGAAATTGTCTGGGGCGTGAACGATCCGATCCTCGGTCAAAGCCTGCCAATCATGCAGGCAAACTTTCCAGATGCCCCCGTCACCGAAACGCAAGCCGGGCATTTCCTGCAAGAAGAAGTCGCAACCGAAATCGCGGCCGCGGTGATGCGCTTGCTCGATCAAGTCGCCCCGTCAGTAACTGCGTCAGAGGTTGAAACAGAAACAGAAGTCTCTCAACCGACCGAGTAAGCCAAATCGAGCGAATTTGCGCGACCAAATATATTGACATTTGGCGTGCCATTTGTGAAATTCGCCTGGGAGGAAAATTAGAATGAGTGCACCTGACCGATTGGAATTGAGCGGCGCGCCCGGCTCACCCTATACACGGAAAATGATCAGCGTGATGCGCTATCGCCGCCTGCCCTTTTCCGTTTTTTGGGGGTCGACGAATATGCCCGAGGGCTATCCGCACCCCAAGGTCAGGTTGTTGCCCACTTTCTATTTTCCAGATGGCGAGAATGGCGAACTGGTTCCGGTGACGGACTCGACCCCGATCATTCGCCGGCTCGAGAAAGACTATTCTGGGCGGTCGGTTATTCCGACCGATCCGGTGTTAAATTTCCTGAATAATCTGATTGAAGATTATGGTGACGAGTGGCTGACCAAAGCCATGTTTCATTTCCGATGGGCGCATGAAGCCGATTGGAGAAATGCGGCGCCATTGCTGGTCTATTGGAACACTCATACAGCGCCGCTGGAACAAGCCAAACAAGCCGCCGACCATTTCGCCAAGCGTCAGATCGAGCGACTATATGTTGTCGGCTCCAATGCGGTCACCGCCAAAACGATCGAAGACTCCTACGCCCGTTTCATCACCATTCTGGATGAGCTGATCGCGCGTAAGGGTTTCGTGTTGGGCGCGCGCCCGTCTTCGGCGGACTTTGCGCTGTTTGGACAATTGACCCAATTGGCCGTCGTCGAACCCACTTCAGCTGCCATCACGACAAGCCTGTCGCACCGCGTGCGCGCTTGGGTAGATTTGCTGGACGATCTGTCCGGTCTCGATCCGCAAGACGATGACTGGTTCACCGCAGATGAAGCGCGCGAAGCGTTGACGCCCTTGCTGGCAGAGATCGGCCGAACCTATGCGCCTGCAATGGTGGCAAACGCACAAGCGATCATGGCCGGTGGTGATACATTTGAAACCGAAATTGATGGCCGGCACTGGACGCAACCGGTCTTCAAGTATCAAGCCAAATGCCTGCAATGGCTGCGGGAAGATCATGCAGCCCTTTCCGACAATGAACGCGGCGCCGTCGACTCACTCCTGGCCGAGTCTGGCTGCGAGATGCTGTTCAAATAGGACCCGAAACCATGCTGAAAAAACTTCTGATTGGATTGGGCGTCGTCATTCTTATTGGCGGCGCGGTCGCTTGGCTTAATCGCGGCGCCATCCTGACTGAAATCGTCCTCAATCGCGCCGAAGCCCGCAAGATCGACATTGCTGAACATCGCCCCACCGAATGGCAACAAGGCCCTGCGGTCGCTGAAACACACATCGCTGACCGCCCCCCGAATGTGGTTTTCATCCTGCTCGACGATCTCGGCATCAATGACATTTCGACCTTTGGCGGCGGGGTCGCCGGGGGCGCCGTGCCGACACCGAACATAGACAAGCTCGCGGCCGATGGCGCTCTGTTCACAAATGCCTATGCCGGGACCGGCACCTGCGCGCCGTCACGTGCCATGCTGATGACGGGCCGCTACCCCACCCGCACAGGGTTTGAGTTCACCCCGATGCCGGCCGGCATGGGCCGCATCGTCACCACCATCTCCAGAGCCATGGGCAATCCCCAAGGATTGCCGGATGGCAATTATAATGCCCCCTCGGAAGCGAACCAAATACCTTATGAGGACCAGGTCCTGCCCGGGGAAGAAATTACGGTCGCTGAGCTACTCCAGGACCAAGACTATCACACGGTTCATATCGGCAAGTGGCATCTCGGCCGCAACGAAGAGAGCATTCCGAACGCGCAAGGCTTTGATGAAAGCCTGCTGATGCACTCGGCGCTTTATTTGGAAGAAGATGATCCGAATGGCGTGAATGCGAAACTGGATTTCGACCCAATCGACAAGTTTCTCTGGGCCAGCATGCAGTTTGCGGCCTCCTATAATTTCGGTGAGCCATACAAGCCGGGCGGCTATCTGACCGATTGGTGGACGGATGAGAGCCTGAAGGTGATCGAGGCCAACAAGAACAGACCCTTCTTCCTGTACCTCGCACATTGGGGCGTGCACACGCCCTTGCAGGCCACGCGAGAAGATTATGAAGCGGTCGGAGATATCGAACCGCACCGCTTGCGCGTCTACGCGGCGATGGTCCGTTCCCTGGATCGGAGCGTCGGACGAATTGTCGAGAAGCTCGAGCAAGAGGGGCTTTCGGACAATACGATCATTGTCCTGAGCAGCGATAATGGCGGCGCCGGATATGTCGGGCTTGAAGACATCAATGCGCCGTATCGTGGCTGGAAAATCACGCTCTTCGAGGGCGGCATCCGCGTCCCAATGTTCATCAAGTGGCCGGCCCGGATCGCCCCTGGCACAGTGATAGATACGCCCGTGGCCCATATCGACTTCCTGCCCACGGTTGCGGCTGCGGCGGGCGCGCCCCTGCCAAGCGACCGGGTGATTGATGGCCGCAACATGTTGCTCGAAGCCACCGGCGAAGGTCAGATCGAACGTCCAAATGATGCGATTTTCTGGCAGTCCGGCTATATTCAAGTGGTCCGCGCGGGCGACTGGAAACTGCAAGTTGATGGCCGTCAGGAAAAGTCCTGGCTGTTCGATCTGAGTGTCGACCCAACGGAGCAAAACAACCTGTTTGAAAGCGAACCTGACAAAGCTGCAGAACTGAAAGCGCTGATCGATGCGCATCAGGCCGATAGCGTTGGACCACTCTATCCCTACACGATCGAAAGCGCTCGACTGATTGATAAGAGCATTGTCGGCGAACCCGAAGACGGCGACGAATATGTGTGGTGGCCGAATTGAACCAGGTGGTGTCTTTCGTCTGAATCCGGACTAGACTGACCATTCGAAGAGCGAACGCATTTATCTAACGACGGGACGGGAGCCTATGACCACGATCGCGAGACAGAAAAGCCCCTGGCCCACGATCCAGACCAAGACGCGTGACGGCAGACGCCAGCGCAGCAATCGCAGCCGTCGTCAGATCATTGAGGCGATGTTTGAGCTCAACCGTAGAGGCAACCTGTCGCCAACGGCTGTCGAAGTCGCTGAGGTTGCGGGGGTCGGGCTGCGCACCGTGTTTCGCCACTTCGAAGACATGGACAGCATCTATGAGGAAATGACCGAAGAGCTCTCGGCGATTGTCATGCCCAAGATCGCCGCGCCGTTCACGGCCGAGGATTGGCGCGAGCGCTTGCTGGAACTGATTGATCGCAATGGTGACCTGTTCGAACTCGTGTTCCCCCATCAAGTCGGCCTCGCCAGTCGCCGGCATCAGTCTGAGTTTCTGCAACGCCAGTTCAATCGCGAAATCAATCTGATCCGCAAATCATTGCGCAAGATTCTGCCGAAACATGTGAGCTCTGATCGCACCCTGTTCGCGGCGATAGAATTGCTGCCGACCTTCTCGACCTGGCGGCGATTACGGGAAGATCAGAACTTGTCGGTCGACAATGCCAAGAAAACGTTGAAGCGGATTTTGACCGCCCTGCTTGCAACCATTGATGACGCGTAACCCTCTCTCCTTCCGCGCGGCCTCACTTCTGGCCACGATGACAACCCTCGCCACTTGCGCAGGCCCAGTGCCCGAAGCGGTGGATCGCGCAGCAACCTGCACCAATCCAGCGCTAGAGATCGGTCAGTTTGTCACGATCCCGCCCGGCGCGTTTGTGAAGGGTGCAGAACCGATCTATCCGGAAGAAGCACCAACCGTGCGCCTGCAAGTCGATGGCTTTGAGATCCAGGCGCACGAAGTGACAAATGGCCAATTTCAGACCTTCGTCGACGCCACTGGATACGTGACCGATGCCGAGCTCAGCGTGATAGAGGGCCGTATCGGTGCAGGGTCTGCTGTATTCTCTCATCCCGCTGAATCAGCTGAAGACGAGGACATGCGCTGGGCCCTGGTAAAAGACGCCGATTGGCGCCACCCGAGCGGCGCCGACAGTTCCATTGCGGAACTGGACATGCACCCCGTCATCCATCTCTCGAAACGCGATGCCGAAGCCTATGCCGAATGGGCCGGCGGCCGACTGCCGAGCGAGATCGAATGGGAATATGCCGCCAGTCTTGGCCTTCCCGACCCTAGCGACCCCACGTCTGGCGCCTATGGTGAGGACGGTCCGCGGGCCAATACGTGGCAAGGCGTTTTTCCGGTTGTCGACCTCGGCTCGGATGGATTTCAGGGCGTCGCCCCGATCGGATGCTTCGATGCAGATCAAACTGGCCTGTATGATATGATCGGCAATGTCTGGGAGTGGACGGATACGCCATTTGGCGAAGGAACGCATACGCTGAAAGGCGGCTCATTCCTGTGTGCCAATAATTTCTGTCGGCGCTATCGCCCTGCCGCCCGCCATCCCCAAGAGACGGATTTCTCATCCAACCATATCGGGTTTCGCATCGTTCGCGATCTGGATACCGAGAAAAATAACTAGACGCACGGTGCTGCGTCGATAAGTTGGCACGTGAAGTGCCATAATAAAAGGCGGGAGGAAAATATGCGTTGGATTAAACTCGGCTGGGTCGCGCTGCTTCTCATTTTGTTTCTAATGTTTTCCGCCTGGTATGGGGGGAATGGAAAACCGATCTCCGCGGAGGAAGGTGCTGATCTATTAGAGCAGCTCGAGGCGAACTATCCCAATCCTCCGGACAATGAGCGCGACTTTCTTGAAAACATGCGGGCCATGATTCCAAATGATGATGGAAAAGAGTTTTACGCGGTCAATCTCGAACAGTTGAAACAAGGCCCTGCTGCACGCGAAGCGGATGAGGCCTATGCCCGCGTGGTCATGCCGCTGCTGTTCCGACGCGGGGCCCACCCGGTTTTTGTGTCAACTCGGGCAGGATTGATGCTGGGCGATTATGGCGCCGAAGTGGATCGGGTGGCGGTTGTCCGCTATCGATCGCTCCGCGATCTAATTGACATGGTCAATGATCCGAAAATGATTGCCGGCGAGCATCACAAATTTGCAGCCTTGGATCATACAGAAGTGTTCATCACCCGGCCCGTCATCACGTTTGTGCATGTCCGGCTGATTATGGCTTTGATCTTGATCGTGTTGGCCTTTGTCGGGCTTAAGGGTATTAACCTCTTGGAAAGTCGGCTCAACAAGACTGGGGCTTAACGGCCAAGGACGGGAGGAAACACTATGAGCACGATCATGAAGATTATCGTGATCCTGATGGGGGCGTTCTTTGCTCTCGTAGGCACAGTCGGACTGTTTCAACCGGCCCAGCTGGCCGCCCAATTCGGATTTGAACTGACCGATAGCGTGGCCGTTGGCCAGGCCCGCGCGGTGATCGGCGCGCATTATTTCGCCATGGGGCTGGTCTGCATATTCGCAGCCGTGCGCAACCTGCCCGCCCTCCTCTTCCCGATCGGTGTGATTGAAGGGATGATGGTCGTGGCGCGTATTCTATCTGGGTTTAGTGGCGAGTTTAACCCAAGCGTGATCGGACCAACCACAATTGAAGTGGTCGCCAGTGTCGCCTTGTTGGGGCTTTCACTGCCCGCCATCATGAAACGCTAGAGCAAGTCGGCCCGCTCGATCTTGTCAGACCCCGCCGGCAGGCTGAACAACATGCCGTCGGCCCCAACCGTGATCTTGCCGTCAAAGATTGACTTGGACTCACCGAGGAAGACGAGTTCCATGAGCTTCACCGGCAGCTGCGGCACGATATGGTAATAAACAAGCTCGGTAGCGTCTGCTTCCTGAGCGGCTTCAGCCGCTTCTTCCGGGTCCGTGTGATAGTCCAGGATATCGTGGAAGATCACCTCACCATTGGTGATGCCCCGCTCGCCCAGAACCCCGCCAATCGTCTGCACCATGTCCCGATTGAGCGCTTCGTGCAACATAATGTCGACCCCGCGTGATGCGGCCACGAAACCGGCATCATAGACGGTGTCACCGCTGATCGAAATGGAGCGATCCTTATAATCAATTCGATATCCGAAAGCCGGCTCAATCGGCGCGTGATTGACGCGAATGGCGGTGATCGTCAGGTCGCCCTCTTCAAGCACCACCTGCATCCCGCCAGGTCCTGCCGGAAGCGTAATCTCGTCCGCAATCCCGCCATACCCGTTCGGGTTGGCAATTTCGGGGCCGTGATGCGCGACGCGATAGGTGCTATCGATGCGATAAGCGGTATTGAACCCGCTCACCACTTCGGCCGTGCCGCGCGGGCCGCGCACCGGGGTTGGCTCGGATCGGTTCCCATTGATCCAGGACATCAATAAGAGCTCACCAAGCCCATCAAGATGATCAGAGTGCAGGTGCGTGAGGTAAACACTATCCAGGCGCGCCATAGGGAACCCCATGCTGCCGAGATTGCGCACACCGCCCGAACCGACATCGAAGACAAAGGCGCGATCGCCGGCGAGAATCCCCATGCAAGGCCCGGCCCGCGTCGCATCGGGCATCGGCGATCCGGTTCCGCACATATAGACATGCAATCCATCCGGCAACGATGCGCTGCGATCCACACCGGCGTTGCGATCGACCGCGCGCTCAAAAATAGCGGTCGCGATCTGCTTCTTGAACACGTTGAAACCGATAAAGCCGAGAACAATCAGCCCCAAACCAACCAGAAGGCCACGTTTAATCCATACCATTATTCAAACTCCTTCATCAGCAGTGCGTTCCAGGGCAAGCCTTTCAATGGTTCCGGCATAACCGACTCGATATTCAGCTGTCCGGCGAGACCTGCCTGGCGGTGCACGCTTAAATCTTGCCATTCCTTGGATTGCGACATGCGCAGCAGCGCATTGCGATTGGGGTAAACCGCGACAGCGATTTCGTCCCACAACTCCTCCACCTGCCCCAATTGCAGGAAGGTCACGTCGGCCATGAAGAATATTCGCCCCCCATATTCCGGCAGCAAACCAGCTACGCCGGCCCCATAGAGTTGGTATGCCTGTTTGCCCGTCAGATCTGTTTCGCGGCCATCGGCATATTCGGCCTTGTCTTTGAACTTGAGCAAATTGACCATGAAGATTGGACCTTTCGGCCCTTCCTTGGTCGCTTCCTCCATCTGGTCCGGATCGGTCGGATAGACCTCATTGATCACTTCCATATTCGTCCTCCCTAAGTCTCGTGAAAAGCTTTCAAAGCTTCTTCAATTATCCACAATCGGTCCTGGCCCCATGTCGCGACTTCGCCGACGCGAAAACTGGGCACGCCCCAAAGGCCATAGCTGAACATTTCCTGTTGGTTGGCCTCAGCCTCGCCGCGCCAATGGTCGCCGCCAATGAGCGGTTTCATTTCTGACCAATCCAGACCGGCCCGCTCGGTGATCGTTTTAAGCCCTTTATCCGATCCGGCATTCAGGCCCTCCGCCCAAACCCCAGACAGGAAGGATTGCGCGAATTCATAGCCGCGCCCTCGCCGGATCGCTTCGTGAAGGATGGCGTAGCCGCGTTCGACTGGCGTCCCGACAGGATCGACCGAGTTTCCGAATGATACGCCGAGGCGCTCCGCCTCGCGGACCGTATCACTCATGATGTAGAACCCTTTCTTGCGCGGCACCTTCATCCCGCGCATCACCATGGGCAGAACATATCGCAGCTTCAGATCCGCCTCATAAGCATCGGCCAGCGCCTTGATCCGGTCGCGAACGATTCCGGTATAAGGGCTGCGAAACGAGAGATACCAATGCAGCTCCGGCCGTGTTTCAGAAGCGGCCTTGCCGCGCCCCGATGGCACCTGTGGCGGCGCAAACAAGGGTTCAGAAGCTGCCTCGTCCCTCGCGGCGCCGAGATGTTGTAGACGCTGTTCCAGGAAATGCAGCCGATCCGGTCCCCAATACCACTCGCCCGCATAGAAGAGCGTTCCGCCAAGATAGTGCCCAAGCGTGTCGCGATGCTCCGCGGCGGCGGCTAGTTTTTCGCTGACAGACGGATCTGCCGCCGCCAGCTGGGCGCCGGTGCTGGGCTGCCACACCTTCGCGCCGATCGTCGCAGCGCGATCGAGAAATGCGCCCGCCTCAATGGCCTCGAACAGGGCACTATGCGCATTCGCCAGCGCCGCGTGCGTCGGCTGCTCGCCTGGATCTTCAAATGACAGGCCCGCCTTTTGTGCCAGGCGCACTGCATCTTTTCGGGCATAGGCATCAAGCCTGCCGCGATCTGGAGCGGCCCAATCCGGGGGCGGCGGCGTGATGTGAACTTTCAGTTCAATGTCATATCGGCGCACAATTTCCGGCAGCAGTTGGACCATGAGATGTGAATATGGGTCGCTGACCTCATGGAAATACTCGACCGTGTGCGGCAGCTGGTTTGACCGTCGCAAGCGTTCCGCATTGGCGCGTTTGGCGTCGCGGCGCTTGGGACTGAACAAGTGCCGAGTTACACGGTTTTGCAGCGTTGCCTTCAATCCCATCTTATGCCCGCACTCTTGTCCAAATGGCCCGGACGCCGCGATACAAACCGTACAGCAAAAACAGAAACAGCACGCCGATGCCGATCAAGTGCCAGCGATACTGTTTGAGCAAACGCGCCGTCGTATTGTGCAGGATCTGCTCGAGTGAATTATACCCTTCCGGCATGGGCAGCACGCCCACTTGCTCTGCATAATTTGCGTAGGCCGCCAGCATGTCATTCATGATCTCGGGCTCGGCTTCGCTGAGATCCGTCGTTTCGCCAGGATCGGTCACCATGTTGAATAAATGCCAGGTCCCATCGCCCGAAGGCGGCATGGTGCGGGTGATCTTATAATCCCCCTTATATAGCGCGCTATTGCCTGAGACTTCGATGGCGCGAATGTCGTCCGGCCCATACACGGTTTCCGCATCGCCGCGCAGAACCGGCATCAGACTGCGCCCTGTCATCGGTTTGCTATCCTCCGGCGCAGGGGGTGGTGCGACCCAGTCGATCAGCGTTGGCGTGATATCGGTCACCATGGCGGGAGAGTGGATGGTTTGCGGCGCAATGCCAGGTCCCGATATGATCAGGGGCGAGCGGATCCCGCCCTCAGTCGCATAGAACTTGAACAAGGCGCCGGGCGAGGCTGCCGCGTTGGCCCATTCTGGACCGATAAAGCCCCAACTGCCCTTCAGTCCCGCGCGCTCTGGATCAATATTGTACCCGTTCATCTTCTGCCAGCGAGTAATCCGATGATCGTCATCGCCGCGATTAAATTCCGGGCCATTATCTGATGCGACAATGAAGATGGAATTCTCGAACTGGCCTTCGGCTTTCAGGTGTTCAATGAAACGTCCGATATGGAAGTCCATCGCCTCCAGCATACCGGCATTCACTTCCATCATCGCCGTATAGAGCGCCCGTTCATCCTCCGTCAGGCTATCCCATGCGCGCGCGCCGTCCGGCATCGCGGCCAACGGCGCCCCTTCGGCGATCAAGCCAAGGTCTTGCGCGCGCTGATACCGCTTTTCCCGCAAGACATGCCAGCCATCATCATAAACGCCATCATAATTCGCGGTGAACTCAGCTGGCGCTTGCACGGGAATATGGATGGCCTGAAACGGCAAATAAGCGAGGAACGGTTTGTCCGCGTCAGTTTCGCCAAGATATTCAATCATCTTATCGATGATGAATTCAGATGAGTAAAAATCGTCTGGCAGCGCGACTTCCTTGCCATCCTCCCACCACGGCGCGTCGTGATAGTAAGGCATGTAGGATTTGTCTTCCCAATTGTCCGCGCCGGAGGCGGCCAGCGAGTAAGACCGTTGGAAGCCATGCATATGCGGCATCTCATCTCGGGTTTCCCCCAAATGCCACTTGCCGGTCATCAAGGTTCGGTAACCATCGGCTGCCAGGCGATCAGCGAGCGTCAACACGCCAGGCTCGAGCGCCATTGAATAACCCGGCTGGCCTTTATGCTCTTTCGGCAGAACTTCAGGGATCGTCGCGACGCCGGTGAGGTGATTGTCCAGCCCGGTCAGCAACATGGCTCGGGTGGGCGAGCACAGCGGCGAGGTTCGGTATTGTGTGAACATTGCGCCACTGGCCGCGAGCGCGTCGATATGAGGTGTGCGGGCTTCGCCGCCATAGACTCCAAGATCCATCAATCCCGCATCATCAATCAGGATGATCACAATGTTCGGCTTGTCCGCATCTTGGGCGTGCACCGGAAAAATGCTCAGCCAGAGTGCGGCTGCAGCCATAAAGAATTTGCGCATGATCGGGCTCCTCCGGGCCACAAATTAATCGATAGCATTAATTCGCCTAACGCCGCAAGACGCCAGACCATCGCCTGTGGAGGTTTTACCGACAGATACAGCCGCTCCGCATCCAGCGATTCCGCCATCATCTATTGCCGGATGCTGGCGCGCATTTGGTGGGCGATTGGGCTTGCAAGCGGGGTCTAGTTTCACAGGCGACGGACGAAAGTCTACGCTCGATCAGGCGCATCACGACCTGTCGGGTCTGACAGGTCTGAATGAGCGCTCTCGAAACAGCGGCGAGAATAAGTGCGATGGCGACCGATCGAATAGAGGCCGTCAGACCGCGCTTTTGATCGCGCGTTCTGCGGCGCCCAACCAAGCCTCGGCGACTGCGTCAAAATCAGCGGGGTTCGTATCCCAACCAAAGCTCACCCGAATGGCGTTTTCTGAGAGATCATCAGAGACCCCCATCGCCGCCAGCACCAAGGAGCGTTTGACCTTTCCACTGGAACACGCGGAGCCGGAGGAAATGGCGACACCGCCTAGGTCCATCGCCATCACTTGCGTCTCGGCGCGAAACCCCGCGATCGCGAAATTCGATGTTTGCGGCAGCCGTTCCACATTCGCGCCGAACACGGTCACGCCGACTTGAGCGATGAGCTTGGCTTCCATCGCATCGCGCGGCGCCGCGAGTGCTTGCAGCTTAGGCAGATCTCGAATAGCGGCTTCCGTCGCCGCACCGAAGCCAGCAATGCCGCTCAGATTCTCTGTACCTGATCGCAAGGACCGTTCTTGTCCGCCTCCGAACAGGACGGGCTTCAATGGCGCTCCGCTCCGCACCCATAAGGCTCCCACGCCTTGTGGACCGCCCACTTTGTGAGCGGAAAGCGCAAGATAATCGACGCCGAGCAAATTGACATTGACCATGACTTTGCCGAGCCCCTGAACCGCATCGCAATGAGTCAGCCCGCCCGCTTCACGGACGAGGGTCGCGGCCTCCGCCACGGGTTGGATCACACCTGTTTCATTATTCGCCATCATCACGGCAAGGACCGGTATTCCATCCCGCTCCAGATCCCAACGGCTCAAGCGTTCGCGCAGCCAATCCAGATCGAGCACGCCGTCAGTCGTCACGTAAACGGTTTCAACCGGCACACCTGCAAACCCAGCATTCTTCGTGACGGCTTCGTGTTCGATTGCGGAGACCAAGAAGGTACATTTGCCATTCAGCTGCGCCGCAACGCCATTCAAGGCGAGCGCATTCGCTTCAGTCCCACCACTGGTAAAGATCACATCTTGCGCACGCGCCCCGATCGCGACTGCAACTTGGGCGCGCGCGGTTTCCAATAATTTACGGGCCGCACGGCCAGGACCATGCACGCTGGACGGATTAGCGCCCAGGTCCAAAGCGGCCATCATCGCGGCCTTCGCTTCCGGTCGAACCGGCGCCGTCGCATTGTAATCAGCGTAAATCATCACGGCCTGATATATGGGATCGGGCGCAGTTCAACCATGATCCTCAGGGAATTTCTCGTCCGTTAACCTTGACTTTTGGCTCAGATTATCGATATTCAATAAGAAGCAAGATGGAGGTACCAATGGGCGAGATGTCATGGATCTGGTGGATGATTATCCCCTTCATGTTCTTCATGTTTGCCAATCACGGGGAGCGCCGCGCAAGCTGCTCGCGTCGCCGTCGGGGGGAACATTCCTCTCGCAAGTCGGAAGAGATTTCGCGTCTCAAACAAGAGCTTGAAGACTCCCAGGCACAAATCAATGCGCTGAAATCCCGGCTCGAAGCGGTAGAGACCATTGTCACCGACGAAGAAACGGAATTGCGCCGCGAATTTTACAAGCTGCAAAACAGCTAACGCGCCTCAGATTATTCCTGCTCTGCAGAAAAATTTGCATTTGGTTGCCGAGATTCGCTATAGCCGCCGCTCGACCTAGATTCAGCGCCGAAAAGCGAGAGAACCCGTTATGGCAGAAATGCTCATTCAAGGCCCTCAGGGCCGGATCGAAGCCCGCTACACCCCACCTCCTTATGAAGGCGCATCGCTCGCGCTGATCTTGCACCCGCACCCGCGGGCCGGTGGCACGATGCAGGATCCGATCACCATTCGTCTGTATCAGATGTTTGAGCAAAAAGGGTTTGGGGTTCTCCGCTTCAACACGCGCGGCGTCGGTCGCTCCCAAGGCGTCTATGATCAAGGCGTTGGCGAGCTGGAAGATGCCGCCTTTGTCCTCGACTATGTTGAAAACCTGTCAGAAAGCCCGCGTTATGTCTGGTGTGCCGGTTATTCTTTCGGCGCATGGATTACGCTGCAATTGCTGATGCGACGACCGGAGATTGATGGATTCCTCGCCATTGCGCCGCCTGCCAATCATTACGATCTGAGCTTCCTGGCGCCGTGCCCAGCGTCCGGCCTTATCATTTCTGGCGAGGCCGATGCCATCTCCAAGCCTGCCGATGTGGAGCGGGCTTTGACCAAAGTCCGGATCCAAAAGGGCGAAAGCATTGAACGCGAGAGCATTCCTGGCGCCAATCACTTTTTCCAGGGCAAACATGACGATCTGATCGATATTTGCTCGGCCTATGTCGATCGTCGTCTGGTCGAAGATGAAGAGAAACTTCGCCGTGAGGCCGAGGCAGCCGCAGCGAAAGCCGGAAGCCGTAAGCCCCCTATTCCGCGCGCTTTACCGCTGAAGCCGGAAGACAATACGCCTCAAGGCTAGTCCCGCCGGGCTCTACAAGCCGGACTGAATCAGATAGCTAGACGGCAACGTCTAGCGATGAGGTCTTATGCTTGCTGCTCCAGTTCAACTGGTCAAACACCCTATGACCGATTGCTCGATCGTGTCGTCAATCTCGTTCGACGCGCGGCGGACCGAAACCGGACTTCGGCTTCAATACGCGGTGCTGGGAGACATCGGCCAGATCAAACGCCCCGGAAACCCTGGCGGGCAACGCCGCGACGAGCTTTGGCAAACGACCTGTTTTGAGCTGTTCGCCCGCGATCCGGATGCGACCGCTTATTGCGAGTTCAATTTCGCCCCGAATGGCGACTGGGCGGCTTATCGGTTCACTGGATACCGAGCGGACATGACCCATTCGGATCAGGCCCAACCGACCATTCGTGAGCAGATCGAGGACGACCGCCTGAGCCTGCAGGTCGATGTACCCCTCAGCTTCACGGATCTGAACGCTGACAAAATCGCTGTGGGACCGGCCGTGATTATCGAAACGTTAGAAGGTGTGCGGTCTTACTGGGCCTTGTATCATCAAGCCGATCGCCCAGACTTTCATCTGGCGCAGAACTTTCAAATCAGCCTGGACTAGAACATGAGCATACTCTTCGGGATCGACCGTCTGTTGCAAGATGACAGTTTACGCGCACAGCTGGCCGGCAAACGTGTTGGACTGGTCGGGCATCCGGCCTCGGTGACGGCGTCGCTCGATCACTCGCTTTACGCCCTCGCAGCATTGGATGATGTGAACGTCACCTGCGCCCTTGGCCCTCAGCACGGCATGCGCGGCGACAAGCAGGACAATATGATCGAAACCGAGGATTATCTCGATCCGGATCTCGGCATTCCCATCTTCTCGCTCTATGGCGAACACCGGCGCCCCACCGACCATATGCTCGAACCGCTGGATGTGGTCCTTTATGACCTGCAGGATCTCGGCTGCCGCGTTTATACCTATCTGACGACATTGGTGTATGTCCTCGAAGAAGCGGCCCGACTGAGCAAATCCGTCTGGGTATTGGATCGGCCCAATCCCGCCGGGCGCCCGATTGATGGTCTGACGCTTCGACCGGGATGGGAGAGCTTTGTCGGCGCCGCTGAATTCCCGATGGTACACGGCTTGACCATGGGCGAACTCGGCGCCTGGTATGTCGCGCACAAGGGGCTTGATGTCGACTATCGGGTGATTGAGATGCACGGCTATCACCCGAATGACGGACCTGGCTTTGGTTGGCCTGAACAGGACCGCGCCTGGGTCAATCCCAGCCCAAACGCCGCCAGCTTGAACATGGCCCGCGCATATGGCGGCACGGTGATGGTGGAAGGTGCCACCCTCTCAGAAGGACGCGGCACAACGCGCGCGCTGGAAGTCATCGGTGCGCCGGACCTGAATGCCAATGATCTGATCGCTGAGATGCAGCGCCTCGCGCCAGACTGGCTCGCCGGCTGCAAGCTGCGCCCCGCCTGGTTCGAACCGACCTTCCACAAGCATGCGGGCCAGCTCTGCGAAGGCTTCCAGATCCATGCCGAGAAAGACTTTTTCGATCCGTCTGTGTTCAAATCCTGGCGGGTTACGGCGCTGGCCTTCAAAGCCATTCGCAACCTCTATCCAGATTATGACCTCTGGCGAGGCCTGGACTTCAAATATGAGTATACCGAAGGTCACCCGGCGATCGATATTATCAACGGCTCGGATGAGTTGCGCCTTTGGGTGGATGATCCGAACGCGACGCCAGAAGACCTGGAGCGGCAGCTCGCAAAGGATCTGAGTGCCTGGGCTGAGGCGTCCACGCCGTTTCATTTGTACAAGTAAAACAAACTTTTCTGCCCTGCCGCGGTTCTAACACTGCGCCAGTCATGCTAACCGCGCCGCTTCACTAAGGATGAATGTGATGAGCGAGTATAAATCCGATTTTCTGCGCACGCTGGATCAGCGCGGCTATATCAAGCAGACCACGCATGTGGCCGAGCTGGATGCCTATTGCAGCAACGGTGTGCCCATCGCTTATATTGGCATTGATCCAACCGCGGATAGCGCGCATGTCGGACACTTGGTCGGCATCATGATGTTGCGCCGCCTGCAACAGGCAGGTGGCAAACCTATCGTCCTAATCGGTGGCGGAACTTCAAAGATTGGTGACCCCACTGACAAGGAAAAGTCTCGCCCCATTCTCACCGAAGAACAGATCGCTCAGAACGCCGAAGGCGTGAAAAAGGCTTACAGCCAGTATTTGAGCTTCGGCGATGGTCCGACCGACGCGATCATGGTCAATAATGCCGATTGGCTCGACCAGCTAGGTTACATCGAATTTCTGCGGGACATCGGCAAATACTTCACCGTCAACACAATGGTGAAACAGGAAACAGTGGCGCGGCGCCTGGAAAACGAGCAGCCTTACACCTTCCTGGAATTCAACTATCTTTTGCTTCAGTCGTATGACTTTCTGGAATTGTCGCGCCGCCATGGCTGTTTTCTGCAAATGGGCGGGTCTGACCAATGGGGCAACATTCTTGGCGGTGTCGATCTGATCCACAAAGCGGATGGCAATCAGGGCTTTGGTCTGACCAGCCCGCTGCTCACCACGGCGTCTGGCGCCAAAATGGGCAAGACGGTGGATGGCGCGGTCTGGCTAAACGCTGAAAAGCGCAGCCCTTATGATTATTGGCAATTCTGGCGCAACACAGAAGACGCGGATGTCGGCCGCTTCTTGAAATTGTTTACGGACTTGCCCCTGGACGAAATTGCCAAACTCGAAGCCCTGGAAGGTGCAGAGATCAACCAGGCCAAGATCGCACTCGCCAACGCGGCAACGACCATGCTGCACGGCGCGCAAGCCGCGAAGGACGCGGAAGCGGCGGCGAGCAAGGCATTCACTGGTGGCGGCGTGTCAGCAGATTTGCCGACTTTCGAAATCGCCAAGTCTGATTTTGCCGATGGCCCAACCACCACGGCCTTGCTTCGCGCCGGCGAACTGGTTGCCTCAAATGGCGAAGCCCGGCGCAAGATGGGTGAAGGCGCGGTTCGCGTGAATGATGAGAAAGTGCCCGCCGATCAGACGCATGCCTGGAGCGATGTCTTGAGCGAAGTGGACGCGTTTAAAGTCCAGGTTGGCAAGAAACGTATCGCCTTGATCAAACCGGTTTAGCCGGACCCATCGCTTCCCGGTGTAGGGGAGAGGATTTCTTCATCCGGCAATTCGGGAAGCTTCTCGGTGGGCGGCTTCAGGTTCGGGTCGACCGGAATCGCGCTCGGGATGGACGTGTCGGACGGGTTTTCGAATATTCGGCGAAGAATGCCGGGCGTCACCGCCGACAGCGGGTTCACCGCCACTTGCGCTTTTTCTAGCGAGCCATTCACCGAATAGGTGATTGAGAAAATGCCTTCGCCCTGTCGGCCGACAATCAGATCTCCAATAATGGGCACGCCGCCAAGCACAGAATTGACGCCGAAGCTCGGCACCAGAACGCCATCTAAGTCGATGCCCGATCCGTCGATCGCAATCCAACCATTCACCGTCAGGCCAAGCGCCGGACCGCTGGCGCGGGCGCCATCTATCACATAGCGCCCCCCGCCGACCGTGATCGGGGCTTCAATGCGAGAGAACAAAACGCCTTCCCCCGAAAGCGTATCGGTTAAGCCGCGCAAAGAGGCCAGCGACAGAATCTGGGTGAAAAATGGCGCATTGGTCAAACGCGTATCTTCGACGGTCGCGCGCAGGCGTGCTGGCGTGTTTTCGGTCGCCAATGACCCTCTGAGGTCAAGGATGCCACCTTCAATGAAATCGACGCCGAAAAAGGCGCTGGCCAGATACCCGGCATCGCTGGTCTTGAGTTCGATGGCCAACGGCGCGCCGGGCCCTTCATTGTCGAGATTGGCAATGAATGTTGCGCCAGCGACCGTGTTGCCGCTCGCGCGCAAACTCTCAAATCCCGAGGCCCGCGACAATTCCAGGGACAGCGCCGAGCCGACCAACTCAAGATCTCGGCGCAATCGCAAGCGTTGCACCGTTGCGTTGAAGTTCAGATCCAGCCCGTCCGGACCGTCGCCCACACCTCCCATCGAACCGAGATCGCTGAGCAATCCGGAAATATCCAAATAATTCCCGTTGAAGCGCATATCGAAACCGCCCGCTTCGGTGCGAGAGATCCGACCGGCCACATCGATCGTGTCTTCGATAAAGAACCGTCGCAGATCGAGGGATTGCAAACGCCCATCATTGGCCAGGCGCAAGTCACCATAGAGCGACGCAGAGTCGGCCGTCATGCGCAGCGCCGCGGCCTGTTCGCGAAGATCGCCTGTATAGTTGAGCGTCGCGCGCGCTGTTTCGCCCGTCGGTTTGACCCAGTCGATTTCTGAAATATCGATCCGTGCTTCGCTGAGATCGAAGGCGAATGTGCCCGTCTGCAATCCGTTGGAGCCGACCTTGCCTTGCATTTCGACCGGGATTTCGCCGGTGAGGAAGGCGCGCCCCACCAGTCCGAAGACATTCAGGACATCGGAGGTGAGCACGGCGGTTGCTGAGAGATCAGCCGGCGCTCCATCATCGTCAAAGGCGTCGCGCCAGGTAAATTGAATGGGCGAGCTGCCCATATTGCCAAAGCCAGTCAGAATCATTCGCTCTAGCGTGAGGTCGACATTCACATTGCCTTCGACAATGTCGAACGGCCCCACCGCGGATTTCAGGCCGGCGTCGCGAATCTGGCCTTTGACTTCGAGGATGTGATCTTCAAGTGGCACATTGCTGAGCGCCGGACGGGTCAGAGTCAGTGACGCGGTGGCTTCACCACTGACGCGTTCTGGATCAAACCCCGTTTCCTCCTGCAGACGCAAACGCGACGCCGAGAGCTGACGCAGAACCGATACCGCAGGCCCCGAACCATAGGCGGTGACCACGAAATTCTCCCCGCGCGGATTAAACGCTGGAAAATCAACCGCGCCGGATTGGATGACCCAATCATCATAGGTCGCGCTGATCACACTTATATCGAGGCTGTTCCCGCCTACGCGGCCGGTGCCAACAGCGTTTTCGATCGGTGGCATATCGCTCAAGAACTCAACGCTGCCATTTTCAAACGCGAAGGTGACGGCGAGATCTTCTTCGCGCAGATAGCCCTCCGCCATACTGTCCGGCTTGATGCTGACGACCGCCGTGGCTTCTGTCGCATTCCCCGTCAGCAAGTTCTCCGAAACATAGTTTCTAGCCCCGCGGCCGAGATTGACCGGCCAATAGGAAAGAATGGTCTGTTTGCTGATATTGCCGACCAGCTCGGCCGTAACGTCCAGGGTGAATGGCAATTCGCCATCCTCGTGCTCGACGCTCCAATCGAGTTCGCCGCTCGCTTGCAGACGCGCTGCATCCAAATCCGCGCCGAGTGAGCCAAACGAGATGATCGTGAAATCATCCGACAGGTCAGCCTCAAGCGAGACATCGCGGAGCTCAGACGGGGCTTCGAACAAGCCGGTCATGTCGATGGTCATCTCTTCGGCGCGCAGATTAACCCGGCGCAGCGCATTCTGGGCGAGAATATTCGAAATCTCGCCCTCAAACCGGCCATCCAGGCGATCGGAATCGATTTGCAGAAACTCGATCTGCACCTGATCCTCGCCCGGTACATAGACCAGAGAGGTGGTGATATCGGAAATCGCCGCGCCGAGGGCGTCGAAACGCAACGACCCCTCATCTCTCGAGGCGACCAGCCCCACTTCCCGTAAGCCGTCAGCGCGTGCCAGTTCGGCGTTGAAGGATGTGCCCAGCGTCAGATCGCTGTCTTCGACGCCCTGCAAGCCGAGCCGGCCGGCCAGTTCTGTGATCGGCAAGACGCCCACATCGAGCACCGCCTTTAACGACTGATATCCGTCAAACGTATCCAGAGACACGCCAAAGATTTCCGGCAACCCAATGCCCTGACCATCCCCGGCAAACTGAATGCTGACATCATTTTCAAGCCGGCTGATTTGCCCGGATGCGGCTTCAATCGTGCCGACGGCAGCGCCCTCTGCATCAAGGACACGGAGATCAAAATTATTAAACTCAAGGCCTTCAAAGGTCAGCGTATTGTGCAGGGTTTCCAGACCGACTAGGACGTCGCCGAGAACTGCATTCGTGCGATCGAGCCATTCCTGAGGTGTTTGTGGCAATGTTCCGGCCCGAATGGGGGGCAAGGGGTCGCCGGCCACCACCCATTGATTGGGACCGACATTCTCGACATTGATCCAGCCGCGCTTGAGATCGGCCTGCAAGACCTCCACATTGCCCAGCAGCATCGCGCCGGCATCCAGCGTCAGCTCGGTTGTGTGCGCAAACCCCGCTTCGTCGCCATTCTGGTCTTTCATTGAGAGATTGTCGGCCACGACAAACATGCGCCGCTCCGACGGAGACCATTGCAAGGTCAGCCGCTCGACGGTCACAGCGCGGCCGTCACGTGCCTTTGTCAGCGCGCGTTCTACATCATCTCGGAACACACCCAGCTCGACCGGACCACTGGCCAGCATAAAGGCCAGAATGCCAATCGCCGCCATCAGGACCAAGGAAATGACGCCAAGAGTTTCTAAAATTATGACTTTCGTGGTTTGGCGAACCAAGTCAAATACTCCAAGTAATCAACACACTGCCTCGCGGCGCTCTAAGCGGGGCAGCCTCCCACCAAACATGAAAGACATGCCATGACAAACCGACCAGAAAAAGGCGACAAAGCTCCAAATGTGACCATCCCGGTTTCTGATGAAGAAACGGTCAATCTGGGGAAACCCGTCGGTGCTGCTCATGTGGTCTATTTTTACCCGCGCGACAACACACCTGGCTGCACAACCGAATCCGTGGATTTTTCGACACTACAACCCAAGTTTGAAGCGCTCGGCGCGCAAATTATCGGCGTTTCGAAAGACAGCCTCAAAAGTCACGCCAATTTCGCCCAAAAAAAAGAGCTTACCGTCCTTTTGGCGAGCGATGAAAACGCTGATGCGAGCGAGCAATTCGGCGTCTGGGTCGAGAAAAACATGTATGGAAAGAAGTACATGGGCATCGAACGTTCAACCTTCATCATCCTTGCCAACGGCACCATTGCGGAGGCCTGGCGCAAGGTCAAAGTGAAGGGACATGCCGAAGCAGTTTTTGACGCGTTGGACACAATTTTATCAACGTGATTCGTCAAATAAAAATTCTTTAAGGCGAATTTTACGGAAACACGGCATTTTCGGACGGGAAAACCGCAAAATGGGGCTTTTCGTCCGGATCACAATGAGGTTACTGTGGCTCATCACCAATCAAGACGTCATACCCCCCCGAGCCTTAATGGCGTCTTACCTGCGGATAGGTGCGTAGAATGAAATCGACTGCAAAGATCTCTGACTTTGTACGCCGGGCGTTTCCTGAACGGCAAATTTACCACCGAAGCGGTGGTACCGTTCGCTACTTCACAATCTCACCTCTACAGCAGATTATTCTGACCTGTGCAGCGGCTGCTCTTGTTGGGTGGTCGCTTTTTGCATCTGCGACTGTGGTCTTTGGACAGAAGACGGTTGCGGTCGGGTCAGCGGCAAGTGAGGTCAATCGGCTTGAGCGCTGGGTTCAGGACCTTCGTGCCAAGGAAGCGCTGTCGACTTCGCAGCTGGAACAGCGCACAGAAGCGTTCCAGGACGCCACTCTGGAATTCCAAAGACGGCATGAAACCCTGGCGACCATGTTGGAAGCCTTGAAGACCGGCGGCGAATTGGAGGTTTCAGCGCTAAGGGGAAACTCGGCGTCCCTCCTGGTGACAGCCTCGATCGATGAGGCAGACGCACGGCAATCGCAGCGCTTCGCCCAGGTAGAGAGCCGCCTGCCCCAAGTCGGATTGCGCGGCGATGTCAGCAAAATTCGCTCAGAGCAGGATGAGTTCCTTGATGAAATCGAGGATATGGCGGTCGAAAAAGCCGAAGCGGCGCGCGGAATTCTGCGCTTGACCGCTGTGGGCGCCGGCCGGATTACCAGCGGCGAGAATATGGGCGGCCCGGAAGTCAGCTTTTCCAGCCTGCTCGCCGGGCAATTCGCAACCCCTGAAGAAGAACAATTTGCCGTCCGCGTCGCACAAGTGGCCGCGCGAATGGAAGAAGCGCGTTACTTCGAAAATCTGGTTGAGCAGCTGCCCCTGGCGACGCCGATCGGGATCCCGTCTCGCGTCACCTCCCCGTTTGGAATGCGCATCGATCCATTCCGCAAACGCCCGAGTTGGCACGGCGGAATTGACATGGGCGCGGGCTGGAATGCCCCGATTGTTGCGGCAGGACCAGGAAAAGTTATTTATGCGGGACGAAAATCAGGGTATGGTCGGGTTGTCGATGTCGATCATGGCGGCGGATTTGTATCTCGCTACGCCCACTTGAATAGAATCGTGGCCAAGAAAGGCCAAGACGTCGAAATCGGCGACAAGCTCGGTACCATGGGTTCGACCGGGCGCAGCACAGGTCCGCACCTTCACTATGAAGTGCTGTTCCATGGAAAGCAGTATAATCCAGTAGAGTTCATTAAGGCAGGAAAACATGTTTACGAAGACTAAGGGCGACACACCACCAGGCTTCACCCCAGCGCAGGATGCTGTTCGCAGCGCCTCGTCCAAACCAGCCGCCCGCGTTGGCGCATCAATCATTTGCTCAGACGTTGAGATCAAAGGCTCGATCAAATCGGCCGGCGCGCTTCAGATTGATGGCAAAGTTGAAGGCGATATCAGCTCAGGCGACGTCACCGTCGGCTCAACCGGCAGCATTATCGGCGAAATCAAAGCCGAAACCCTGCGCGTCAAAGGTAAGATTATCGGGTCGATCCGCGCCCGCAAGGTCGAGCTGGAAACCGGCGCTTCTGTTGAAGGCGACATCTTCCACGCCGCGCTGATCATCCAGCCAGATGCGAATTTCGAAGGTCAGGTTAAGCGGGAAGAAAATCCGCTGAAAGAAACGGCGCCACAACCTGCCGCGTCGTCTTCTGCGCAGCCCGCGAAAAGCCCATCTTTCGGCAACGCAACGGGCATCCCGACGCCGAACGGAACAGCCGGTAACGCATAATAAGCAAGCTGGACAAAAATAGAGAAGCCGGGCTCCAGGGCCCGGCTTTTTGTTTAGGCGTCTGCCGTCTCAGAATCGCCCAGCGCGTGTGACAGCGCGGCACTGAGGAATGGGGTCAGATCACCATCCAGCACGCCGCCCGTATCCGATGTTTCATGATTGGTGCGGAGATCTTTGACCAACTGATACGGTTGCAGAACGTATGACCGGATCTGATGGCCCCAACCTATCTCGGTTTTGGAATCATGACTGTCCTGGGCCGCCTGCTGGCGCTTCTGCAACTCCACCTCATACAGACGCGAGCGCAGCATTTCCCAGGCCGTGGCTCGGTTCTGGTGCTGCGAGCGGCCGGATTGGCAGGCCACGGCAATGCCGGTGGGCTCGTGCGTCAAGCGCACCGCAGAGTCGGTCTTGTTGACGTGCTGACCGCCTTTGCCTGAAGCGCGGTAGGTATCTGTCCGGACGTCCGATGGATTGATCTCAACGTCAATCGAGTCATCAATCACAGGCGACACAGCCACCGAGGCGAAGCTCGTGTGGCGGCGCGCTGAGCTGTCATAGGGCGAGATACGAACCAGGCGGTGAACGCCCTGCTCCGACTTCAGCCAGCCATAGGCGTTTTCGCCTTTGATCAACAAAGTGGCAGACTTGATCCCGGCTTCTTCGCCTTCATGGCTTTCAATCTCTTCGACCTTATAGCCTGACTGCTCCGCCCAGCGCACATACATGCGGCGGATCATCGAGGCCCAGTCCTGGCTTTCCGTGCCCCCAGCGCCAGCATTGATGTTCATATAGCAATCATTGCCGTCGACTTCGCCCGAAAGCAGGGCCTCAAGCTCGGCCTTCTCGGCTTTTTCAGCTGCCCGCCGCAGAGAAGAGGAAACGTCTGCCAGCATCTCCTCATCGCCTTCGGCAAGCTCTAACAGTTCCAACCCGTCGGCCGCCTCTTGCTCGAGCTCACGGACAACCTGCATGCCGGTTTCGAGCTTCTGTCGTTCCGCCATGAGTTTGCGGGCGTTTTCGGGATTATCCCAAAAGTCGGGGCGTTCGGAGAGCGCGTTCAACTCATCCAGACGTTTGGTCGCGACGTCCCAGTCAAAGACGCCTCCTCAGCAGCTCCGAAGACTGCTTGATTTGTTCGGCAAGGGCGAGAATTTCTGCTGACATTCTGGTTCCTGAAACTCAAGTGATCGCTGGAAATGGAGGCGTTTCACGCTCAGGTCAATAAATGTCCTCGTCAATATCCTCAACAATCACATCCGATTCAATCAGCTCACCCGTTTCAGGGTCAATTTGCGGCTCGATCGCGGGTGCGGTGCCGAAGATCGAACTGTCCCCGATCCCGGACAGGCTGAGATTGCTGGTTTCGGCAAATTCCATACCGGGCTCGGTGCCGGGCCGGAAGGCTTCGAGGATGATCTCTTCGGACGCGAATGTCGGGATTCCGCCGGTTCGAGCATCGACAGAGACCAAGCGCACACCCGGCGGGATCCGGAATGGAATGGCCGGCTCTTCAGCGAGCGCGCGTTCCATGAATTCGGTGAATACCAATCCGGCCACGGCGCCGCCGCCTTCGCCATCGCCGAGCGTCCGCGGCGAGTCAAAGCCGGTCCAAATGCCGACGACCAGGTCCGGCGAGAACCCAAAGAACAGCGCGTCCACATAATCATTAGTTGTGCCAGTTTTGCCCGCCAGTGGCTTACCCACACGCTTGGCCCGGCGCCCGGTGCCGCGTTCAACCACGCCTTCCAGCATATGCACGATCTGATAGGCAATAATCGGATCGACCAGTTGTTTGCGATCGTCCGGCAGCGTTGGTGGCTCGAGGCCGTCCCAGGTCTCGGAGGCACAGCCTTCACACTCACGCTGGTCATGCTTGTAGAGCGTCACACCGCGGCGATCCTGAACCCGGTCAAGCAAGGTCGGCGTGACTTCCTTGCCGCCATTCACGAGCGCAGCATAAGCCTTGGCCATACGCCACGGAGACGTTTCACCTGACCCCAAAGACATAGCCGGATAAGGCGGTAGGCGATCATAAATGCCGAACCGTTCAGCAAATTCCGAAACCGCTTCCATGCCAATATCTGTCGCCACGCGCGCGGTCACCTGATTGTAGGATTTCTCCAGTGCCACCCGCATCGTCACCTCGCCATAGCTCAGGCCTTCAGCATAGTTTTCCGGCTTCCAGACATCGCCGGTCGCTTCGTCATAATAGACATACGGCGAGTCCAGGATACGCACGGACGGCGTATATCCACGTTCGAGCGCAGCGCCATAAACAAACGGCTTGAACGATGATCCCGGTTGACGTTGGGCCTGCGTGACGCGGTTGAACGGGCTTTTGAAGAAGGAATAACCGCCCATCATCGCGAGCACCCGCCCGGTATGTGGGTCGAGGGCGACAATGGCCCCTTCAATCTCTGGCACCTGTTTCAGCTGCGCCTGTCCGACCGGAACCATGATTGGCAGAACCGGCTCGGCCGCTTCGCCTTCCTCTTCCGTGCCGCCTTCGCGGGTTGGCGTGCTTTCTTCCGGGCTCAAGGCCTGCCGAGAGACTTCGGCCAGGATCACATCACCGGCGCGCAACCCGGTGCGGCCATTGCTCCGGGTAAAAGTATTTGCCCATTCGATATCTTCAGCCGGGATCGTGGTGGTTGCGCCATCATCCAGGATGAGGTTCGCGCCATTTTCAGAAACGCGGGTGACGAGGGCGCGTTCCCATGTGCCATAGCCGCCCGGACGCGTGACCGCGTTCAGTTGCTCCATCAGGTCGCCTTCTTGCGGGTCCAGCGTTTTCAGCGGACCGCGATAATCATGCCGGCGATCATAGGCTTCGAGCCCGAGTTGCAGCGCTTCTTGCGCCGCCAGTTGAAGCTTCGTGTCAATCGTTGTGCGGATCGACAATCCGCCCTGCTCCAGCTCCTCTTCGCCATACAGATCAATCAGTTGCTTGCGCAATTCCTGCACGAAATAGGTCGCTGCAGCATATTCCGGCCCATACAAGCGCTTCGTCGTGGTCAGTGGCTTGGCTTTTGCCTCATCGGCCTGGTCCTTCGAAATATAGCCATCATCGACCATCCGGTTGAGGACGTAATTACGGCGCTGCAGCACGCGGTCAGGATTGGTGTAAGGATTCACGCGGCCCGGGAATTTGGGCAATGATGCCAGCACCGCGGCCTCTGAAAGATCCAACTCTGGCAGGGATTTGTTGAAATAGTTGAGCGCCGCAGAGCCGACGCCATAAGACCGTCCGCCGAGGTAAATCTCGTTCAAATACAGTTCGATAATGTGCTCTTTGGAGAAGGCTTTCTCCATCCGCCAAGAGACAATCGCTTCCTTGGCCTTACGAACAATCGTCTGATCACGGGTGAGCAGCATGTTCTTGGCCACCTGCTGAGTGATGGTCGACCCACCTTGCAATCCGCCGCTGCCTGAAATCTGGTTGCGGACCGAATTGATCACGCCGCGGGTCATGCCGAGATAATCGACGCCGCCATGCGTGAAGAAATTCTTGTCCTCAGCCGAGATGAAGGCGTGAACGACGTGTTCGGGAATCGCCTCGAACGGGATGAAGACTCGGTGCTCGTCGGCAAATTCATAGATCAGCGTTCCGTCCCCGGCATGCACGCGCGAGGTCACGGGTGGATTGTATTCAGAAAGCTTCTCTACGGAGGGGACCGTTCGGCCCAAGGCTGCCATCCAGAGCGCAAAGGCAATGATCGCCAGAATACCAAGCGCGATCCCTGTCAAAACCGTCCAGAGGAGGAATTTCCAGGTAAACACCCGTTGCTTGATGGTTGCCCACATATTCAGTCTCTCGTTCAGTCGCCTTGTGGCGGGGTGAATCACACGTCAACGCGGCAAGACTAAGGCGCTTCTGCACCGGGGAAAAGGCACCGGATCAGTTCGTTGCCAATATTAAATTCTGTCGATCGAAATAGGCATCTATCGCGCGCTTGATCGCTTCTGCCGATTTGCGGCGTCCGCGTTCCGATTTCAGGCGTTTGGCATCGGCCTTATTGGTCAGGAATCCGATCTCGACGAGCACCGCCGGCACATCGGGCGCGAGCAATACAAACAGGTTCCCCTGCCGGTGCGTGTTGCGCAGCAAGGGCCCTGCCCGGCGCAGCTCCGGCACCAGGAACTCGGCAAAAATCGTCGAATTAGACTTGGTTTCCCGCAAAGTGAGGTCTTGTAGGATGTCCGACACAGCCGCCGACGTGCCGTCTTCAATCGGCAGATCCCAGCCAAACCGTTTCGCGGTCTTCTCGATCCGAGCCTCGCCGCGCGTCGAGATCGTATAGACCGACGCCCCTGACACGTTTGGAGTCAGAGCGGCATCGGCATGGATCGAGATAAACAGGTCTGCGCCCCAATCCCGCGCCATGGTCACGCGGTCTTCGTGTTCGACATAGACATCGGTTTCGCGCGTCAGTTTGACCACATAGCGCGGGTCTTGCTCGATCATCTTCTTCAGCATGAGCGACGTGCTGAGGACGACGTCGCTCTCTTTGCCGCCAATAATGGCCAAGGCGCCCGGATCGCGGCCGCCATGGCCTGGATCAATTACGATTACGCGCCTCTGGGCGGCCGCCATTTGCATCAATGCCCCAAAACTGGCGGGCTTGGTCGATGGACGCTCCGGTGCTGCCTCGGGCTGCGCTTCGGCGACAGAGACCGGGGTTGGAGCCTCAATCACCGGCGCCTGTCGGGCGGCCTCGAACCGGACAAATCGCTTCTCGTCGCGCTCTGCGGCATTGCGGAAGCGCGCTTCCGAAACGCTGGTAAGGTCGAGGATATAGCGATAGAGCCGCTCCGTCCCGGACGGCGGCAAATCAATCTCTCGCATCACCATCATGGGGCGATCGAGTTCGAAAATGATCCGGTCTGTGTCGAGCGTATAAGCATAGATTCCGCCGGTCGGCTCTGCAAAGAAGGGCGCATGCGTGAGGCGAAACTCTTCGGGCACCATTTCGATCACCATGCCGGCATCGGTGAGGCGTAAGAAGTTATCCGGACGTATCTGGGTTTGCGAGGTGATGGTGATTCGGGTGAATTCGCCGTCGCCCGCCACCCCGACAGACTGAACCTGCGCGCTGCCAAAGCTTGGGAGCGCGCCAAAAAACAGCATTAAAAGTATGAATTTCGCCCAGTGCATCAGGTGTTTTCGGCTCGCTGCGTCTTGTTCGGCTTATTGTCCGGTTGTGTCTATTTTGTGTAACCCGCTGGCGATGAACGCCGGATGATGCTTCGCTTATAGCGCTGATCATCTATGGAATCATAAATGTCATACCAAAACGCTAAGCGGATTTGTTGTCTCGCGCCAATGCTGGCCTGGTTTTCACCCCTTATGGCGGCCGAGACACCCCCTCACATATTGACCGTGTATAATGACGCCACCGGCGATCGTTACCTATCGCTGGAGGCCGAAGATGGGGTCGGCAACCAGATATTGTGGCACTCGGCAATGGAATCGGAGGCGGGCGAGACGATTGGCACCGGATCTGGCCATTGCACAAAACTCGATGCAGCTGAGAACTTCTTCTGCGTGTTCAATATCGAGCTGGAGGGGCGTGGAATCATTGCTGGACAAGGGGTTCAGAGGACTGAGCCATTAAACTCCATCTATCCGATTACCGGCGGCACGGGCGAATTTGAGGGAATCTCAGGTACGCTCGAATCTCGTCCGGTCGAGGACCGAGCGCGTTTTATTTACGAAATCGAGTATCGATTGGCCGACAAGTAAGACTTGCCCGATATTTTCAGAAGAAACTCCGCATACCCGCATTTTGGGTCTTTCAATTCGGACTCAGAAGGGGCATGTATGGGTCAACCCCAGATAGGGGTACGAACAGAATCCCCGAAAGGCGGGTGAACAGGCCTAGTCCCCTGCACCATCGCCGAGACCGGAACGGATAATATGAGCTTACAGGTCGCAACACCCGAAACCGAGAGCCGCTCTACGGAAAGAGCAGGCCGGATTGGTGGGCTGCCTGTCCCTAATAACACATTCACTGGCGCGTTTCGCCATCGCCCGCGACGATTGTGGGCCTTAGCGCCGCCAGACTGCAAGGCAGCTTACAATGAGCAAACTTATGCTGATCGACGCGGTCCACCAGGAAGAGACCCGTGTCGCCCTCGTCAACAATGGACGTGTCGAGGACTTTGATTTTGAAACAACCGGCAATGAACAACTAAGAGGCAATATCTATCTCGCGAAAGTGACGCGAGTGGAGCCCTCACTACAGGCCTGTTTCGTCGAATATGGCGGCAATCGCCACGGATTTCTCGCCTTTAGCGAGATCCATCCGGATTATTACCAACTTCCACAGGCCGATCGGGAAGCGCTGCTGGAAGAAGCCGCGCGCGAAGCCGAAGCCGCCGCGGATGACGATCCAGACGATGAGGACGATCTCGATGAAATCGAGGCCGAGGCCGATGAGGCCGAAGACGATGATGATGATCGTGAAGACGAAACAGACGCTGCGGCGAGCGACGACGATGACAGCGACGATGAAGCCGTAGCTGCCGCCGATGATGACGCTGAAGACAGCGAAGCAGAGGCCAGCGAAGACGCAGAAGCCAGCGCCGAGGCAGATTCAGAGGACGACGCTGACGCCGATGATGGCAAGAAAAAGAAGAAAGCCGCCAAGCCGGAACGCCGCCGCCGCGGTCCCCGCAAGTCTCGGTCTTCTTCCATCACCCGTCGTTACAAGATCCAGGAAGTCATTCGCCGCCGCCAGGTTCTGCTGGTTCAGGTGGTGAAGGAAGAACGCGGCAATAAAGGCGCTGCTCTGACCACTTATCTCTCGCTGGCCGGGCGTTATTCCGTCCTCATGCCGAACACACCGCGCGGTGGCGGCATTTCGCGCAAGATTCCCAATGGCAATGACCGCAAACGCCTCAAATCCGTGATGGACGGCCTGCAAGTGCCAAAAGGCATGGGGCTGATTGTCCGCACAGCAGGGGCCAAACGGACCAAGTCCGAAATTCGCCGCGACTATGATTATCTGCAGAAGCTATGGTCCAATATCCGGTCCAAGACGCTGGAATCGGTGGCGCCGGAACTGATCCATGAAGAAGGTGGTCTGGTTCACCGCGCCATGCGCGACATGTTTGACCGGGAGATTTCTGAAGTGGTCGTGCAAGGCGATCGCGCCTATCGCGAAGCCAAGGATCTCGCCAAGACGTTGATGCCGACCCAGGCCAAGAAGGTGAAACGCTGGACAGCCCCGGCCCCGCTTTTCGTCAAAGAAGGGGTCGAAGACCAGCTCGACTCGATCTTTTCACCGACCGTGCAAATGAAGTCGGGCGGCTATCTGGTCATCAACCAGACCGAAGCCCTGGTCGCGATCGACGTAAACTCAGGCAAATCGACCCGCGAGCGAAATATTGAGCAAACCGCGCTGCATACAAACCTAGAAGCCGCTGAAGAGGCCTGCCGCCAGATGCGACTGCGCGATCTTGCGGGTCTGGTCGTGATCGACTTTATCGATATGGACGAGAATAAGAATAATCGTGCGGTCGAGAAAAAGATGAAAGAGGCGCTGAAGCTTGACCGCGCCCGCGTCCAGAACAATCGCATCTCGCAATTCGGACTGATGGAAATCTCTCGTCAGCGCCGCCGCGCCGGGGTTTTGCAAGCAACATCAGAAAAATGCGAAGCCTGTGATGGCACCGGTCGCCGCCGGTCGATTTCCTCTGCAGCGCTGCAATTGCTGCGCGCCATAGAGGCCCGCGCCGCTGGTGGTGGATTGCGCGGCATGACCGTCACGGCCCCCACAGATGTAGCGCTCTATCTGCTGAACTCGAAACGCGATTCCATCTCCGCGATCGAAGAGGATGCCGGATTTACCATCGCGATCAAATCCTCCGGCGCGATGATCCCAGGCGATTTTGAGCTGGATGCAGATAAGGCGTCCAGCGGCCGCCGCCGCCGTAAGAAGTTCAATCGAGAAGAATTCCTGGAAGGCGATGCAGATGATCATCTGCTGCCTGAAGCCGAAGAGGACGAAGACGAGGACGATCTGGAAACCGCCGCCGCCGAGGAAGATGGCGAAGACTCCGGTGGACGCAAAAAGCGCCGCCGCCGCGGTCGCAGAGGCGGACGTCGACGTCGCAAGGATGGCGAGGCCATGGATCCGGGCGCACCGCCATCTGATGGTGGCGCCCTGCTCGACGGACTCGCTCTATCGATCTCCAACCTGCTTGGAGATGAACCGGATGAGCTGCCGGAAGCCACTGAAGGCGGTCTCAGCGCCAAACCCGTCGCCGTGCCAGAGGCGCGCGCGCCGGAGGCTGAAACCAGTACCGACGCATCCGCCGAGCCGACCTCGGATGAGGAACCCAAAGACGGCAAGAAACGCCGTCGCCGTCGTCGTCGCAGACGCCGAGGTGGGGAGAATGAAGGCGCAGCAGAAACGACAGAGGCACAGTCCACCGAAGAGGGGTCAGAGGCGTCCGACGCACCCGCCGAGGGGACTGAAGAGACGCCAACTGAACCAAACGAAGACCCGGTCATCGTTGCGCTCGAGCCTGAGCCCGAGCCGGCACCAGAACCGGAACTGACCGTCGAGATCTCGGTCGAAGCTCCACCAGAACCTGAACCTGAGCCAGAATCGCTCGTCAGCGAAGACTCCGTGCCCGAACCCGAGCCCGAATTGGTGTCCGAACCGGCGGCACCGGTCACCACCGAGCCCGTCCTGGAATCCTCGTCAAAGCCGAAGAAAAAGAAGCGCGGCTGGTGGTCACGATAAACTGAAACGAAATCAGGGCCCGGGGTCAGAAAAATTCTTGACCCCGGGCTGTGGAAATCATATGTGGCGCGCTGACAAGTAAGCGAACCACGACGAACTGTTTTTCAGTTGTCAGTACGGGGGAGCCCAACTGTCTTCTCTTTCAATGTCGGCATCAGGCCGATCTTGCTTTGCGAGGATACTTGGATGACTCATCCCCTGAAGGGCGTTTGCCCGCAAATTCCGATCCTTCCGATCAAGCGTATTGATGTTGCGTTCGACACGACGACCGTGTTCACGACCTTTGCGAAGGACGCGGATTACATGGCGGCAGTTGCCGAACCTATATAGAGGCCGCGCGGGCCGATTGCCCGCCACATCCGACTGAGCCGGACACGCCGCATTTATCGTGTCTGTCCCTGACCTTTTCGAGCGTTCTGACGTTCGCAATTCGGACCTCTAAGCCCATGTTTAACCCTGTTTCATTGCGCCTCGCGCAACCTGCCATTCTTCCAGATTTTGACCGGCCATTCGGTCTGCCTGCCTTCAATTCGATTGGCGAGGCCATCGCCGCCTATGAGGGCGATGATGCAATCTATGTTCTTTACCCGAAGAAGATCGAAGCTGCGGCACAGACTTTCCTGGACGGGTTTCCAGGCAAGTCGATCTACGCGGTTAAAGCCAATCCGCATCCGGCTGTATTGAAAACCCTCTGGGCCTCCGGCATGCGCGGTTTCGATGTCGCTTCAATCCGCGAAATTGATCTGGTCCTTGATGCCTGCCCGGATGCCGAGCTTTACTTGATGCATCCGGTAAAATCGCGGCGCACGATCCGCCACGCATATGCAGCCGGAATACGTCACTTCGCGTTTGATTGTGCGGCCGAGCTCGGCAAGATCCTGGTCGAGACCAATGACGCTGATGATCTGCATCTTCACTTGCGTCTGGCGCTGCCGACAGGTGGATCAGCCAGTATGCCGCTGGAAGGCAAGTATGGCGCCGCGTTTGCCGATGCTGTCGAGCTCCTGCGCGCGGCAAGACCGGTCGCAGCAAAGCTGGGTGTTTGTTTCCATGTTGGCAGCCAGTGCATGGATCCAGCCGATTATATTCGCGCGCTGGCCTATGTGCATGGCGTTTTGGAGACCGCCAAGGTCAAGATTGAGAGCCTGGATTGTGGCGGCGGTTTCCCGGTTGCCTATCCCGGCCTTCAGCCAGCGCCGATGCAGGACTATTTCGATCGCATCGCCAAAGGTCTGAGCATTTACGGGTTCGAGGATCTCGAAATTTTCGGCGAACCCGGCCGCGCCCTTTGCGGTGAAGGCGGCTCGACCCTTGCCCGCGTGGAATTGCGCAAAGGGACTGATCTCTATCTGAATGAAGGATCTTACGGATCCTTGTTCGATGCCGCGCAATGCGCATGGAAATATCCCGTCAAGCGTCACCGCGCCGATGATCAAGCAAGTGACGCCGCGCCAACCGGCTTCCGATTCTTCGGCCCGACCTGCGATAGTATGGACATGATGGCGGGGCCGTTTCACCTCCCCGACGATATGCGCGAAGGCGACTGGATCGAGATCTGTCACCTTGGCGCCTATGGCCAGGCCCTGGCGACGGACTTTAACGGATTCCAATCCGATACGACCGTCGCGATCCTCGGATAAAAAGGCGTCCTTTGTGGACAGATACGAAAAATGATGGAAGTCAGAACGGATGTTCAGATCCGTTTTGGCGCCCGCTTCTCTTTGTTTCATAACCGCCTGCGCGAGTGCTATGCCAGTTGCAGGGCCATCGCCCGCATGTCTGCTCATCGAACAAGATAGAGCGGAACTGGCAGATTGGCGGTCAACCGGTTTTGCGACGGAGACGCCAGACGACTCTGCAATCGAGTTTGCATCATGTCTCGGGGATCCAGATCCGTTTCTGCGTGACCATATCGGCTATGAAGGCCTGACGGCGGTGCTGAGATCCGGAGACGTTTCCGAAGCCACCCGACGCAAGTTGATCGCCTCTCTGACGGCGGCATTGGCCGAAGATGACCCGGACGGCTTTCAGGTCCCCTTTGCGGCGCTGGGATTATCGGAACTGGCGCGCACAGATCGCGTCGAGGCCTTCCTCACCGACCAGGAACGCAGCGACCTGGTCGCGACGGCTGCGGATTATCTCGAGAATATCACAGACTATCGCGCGTTTTCCGACACAGAGGGGTGGCGCCATGGCGTGGCGCACGGCGCTGACCTGGCGATGCAACTGTCGCTCAATCCGCAGGTGCTTAGCGACGCGTTGCTGTCGCTGCGAAGCGCCATCACTGCGCAAGTCGCCCCAGCTTCAGCGCCCGCTTATACCCATGGCGAACCTGAACGCCTAGCGCGCCCCATCCTGTTCATGGCCGCGCGCGGTGAGATTGAAGGCGACGATTGGCAAGCCTGGTTCGAACACCTCAGCAACCCGGCGCCATTAGACAGCTGGGCCGATGCCTTCAAATCAGAGGCGGCGCTCAAGCGTTTGCACAATCTAAAAGCCTTCGCGCAGACGCTCTACGTCAATGCCAGCCTCAGTTCGAACCCAAACCTCGAACCGATCGCGACCGGCGCTTTGGAGATGCTTCGGGCCCTACCCTAACCAGCCGCTGCCGCATCGATCACATCGATCTGAGCGGTCCGTCGACCATTCCAGACATTGTCTTTCAGACGCCCGGCCAGGTGCACGCGTCCGCGCCGCATCAAGGCATCGCCTAAGGGTGTGCCCATACAGCGCCAGACCAGGGCGTCGACCCGCGCGCCCGCATCTTCAACCGTGAGCTTCAAATGATTTTCGCCAATCGGGCGCGTATAGGTGATCTCAACATCGCGCAGGCCAAAGATTGGCTCTGGGGCGCCTTGCCCGAACGGGCCGATGGTCTGGACCAGATCGAACGTCTCAGGCGTCACCTGAGACGGCGCCAGAAACGCATCAACCGTCAATTCTCTGGCGGCGGCGCGTTCCTCTCTAAACTCCGACATATGGGTCTGCATCCAGTCCTTGAGGGCTGGCAATTGATCCGGCTCAAGGCTCAAGCCGCCCGCCATTGCGTGGCCACCACCTGAGAGGATCACGCCGTCTTTGGCGGCCGCAGAAATCGCATCGCCAATGTTTACGCCGCGCACCGAGCGTGCGGATCCTTTGGCGACGGGACCGAGCCCCTGCCCCCACCCGATCACAATGCTGGGCAGATGAAACCGGTCCTTCAGACGGCCTGCAACGATGCCGATGACTCCCGGATGCCACCCTTCTCCGGCGGCGATGAGGATGCCGGTTTCCGGATCAGCATCGATCTGTTTTTGCGCTTCGACGGAGGCCTGTTCCAGAATCGCAGACTCCACCGCTTTGCGCTCATCATTGTGGGCGTGCAATCGCTCCGCGAGCGCGATGGCTTCCGCCCGATCATCGGTGGCAAGCAGTTTCGCCGCCAGCCAAGGGTCACCGACCCGTCCGCCTGCATTGAGGCGCGGCCCCAGCACGAATGTCGCGTGATAAACGCTCTCAATGGTTCCAATCCCGGCAATATCTGCGAGGGCGCGGAGGCCCGGGTTTTCGCCGCGCTGCAGGATTTTCAGGCCTTGCGTCACGAAAGCCCGATTGGCGCCCTGCAGCGGAGACATATCGCACAGAGTGCCAAGCGCGCAGAGATCGAGCCATTTCAGAATGTCTGGCAATCCGCCTGGCGGAGCGATCCCGCGCTCCCGTGCCAGCTTGTTCAGGGCCGCCGCGAAAACATAGACCACGCCTGCCGCGGCCAGATGCCCTTGGCCGCTTGTATCGTCAGCTCGGTTGGGATTGACCAGAGCTGCGCAGGCCGGAGGCTCCTTTCCCATCAAATGGTGGTCAATCACGATCACCGGCAGATCAATCGCCTCGGCTTCGGCGAGCGCAGCCGTCGCGGCCGCGCCGCAATCAACTGTGATGACGAGATCAGCGCCCTGCTCTTTCAAATGACGAAATGCTTCGGGGCTCGGCCCATAACCCTCGATAAGGCGGTCCGGCACATAAAGGCCGATCTCTCGCTGCCAGGCGCGGAAATAGCGTGCGAGAATGGCTGAACTGGTGCCGCCATCGACGTCATAATCAGCAAAGACCGTGACGCGTTTGCCGTCTGTGATGGCATCCAGCGTCAAGGCCGCCGCTTTCATCATATCCTGAAAACTGGACGGATCCGGAAACAAAGCCCGCAAGGTCGGATTCAGGAAGGTCTCGACATCCGCCGGCGCGATACCGCGTGGTTCAAGCAGTCGGGCGAGCAGATCATTGCCGCCCAATTGCGGCGCCAGCGCGCGAACAGCCGCCTCATCCGGCGTTCGCATGGTCCAATAACGACCGCCATAGGACTCAGGAACGGAAAAGCTCGTATCGGTCATGGCTTGTTCAACCATGACTCGCCGATCAGCAAAATATCGGTACTAGGCGCGATGCCAGCTCTTGATCTTACGGACCATGCCATCCGCACTGCTCATTACGAGCGTATCGGTTTCGATATGCGTGCTGCGACGAACAACACCGTCCACCAGGCCGCCTTTGGTCACACCGGTTGCGCAGAAGACGGTCTCACCGGAGGCCAGTTCGTTGAGGCTGTATTTCTTATCATAGTCGGTGATGCCGGTGCGATCGGCGCGGCGTCGCTCATCATCATTGCGGAAGATCAATCGGCCTTGCATCTGACCGCCAACGCATTTCAACGCCGCCGCCGCAAGCACACCTTCAGGCGCCCCGCCCGAGCCGACATACATATCAATGCCGGTGCTTGGATTGGTCGTGTTTATGACGCCCGCAACATCGCCATCGGAAATCAGATGAATGCGGGCGCCGACGCCACGCAGACTTTCAATAATCTCCGCATGACGAGGCCGGTCCAGCACACAAGCGGTCATGGCAGAAACATCAACGCCTTTGGCCTTGGCGAGCGCCGCAATATTCTCAGCCGGAGACGCGTCGAGGTCGATGACGCCTTCCTCATAACCCGGCCCAATGGCGATTTTCTGCATGTAAGTATCCGGGGCGAACAATAAGCCACCGCGCGGCGCAATTGCCAGCACAGCCAGCGCATTCGCCATGGCCTTGGCGGTCAGTGTGGTACCTTCGAGCGGGTCGAGCGCGATATCAATCTCGGGGCCATTCCCAGTGCCGACTTCTTCGCCAATATAGAGCATCGGCGCTTCGTCGCGTTCGCCTTCGCCGATCACTACACGGCCTTTGAAATCAACCGCATTGAAGGCGGTTCGCATGGCATCGACTGCCGCCGCATCTGCGGCTTTCTCATCGCCGCGTCCAGCCAAGGTTTCCGCCGCGATTGCAGCTTTTTCGGTTACGCGAACCATTGCGTCCGCCAAGTGCGGAATCAAAACGCTCTCACTCATCTCTCACTCCCCCAGGCCGCATTCAGCCCAGCTCCTAACTTACATTGCCGCATCGATCGGTATGACCTGCGGCGCGCCCACACTGGCTTCCAGAGCAGAGACGCGGGCTGTGGCAGCCTCTATGTCTCCGCGAGAACACACATGCGTAACAATGGCAACAGGCGAGACATCGCTGTCATCAGCTGACTCTTGCAACAGTTTATCGACCGAAACGCCATGTGCCGCCAAAGCTTCGGTCAGACTGGCCAAGGCGCCAGAACGATCCGCCAGTTTCACACGCAAAAAGAAGGCCGAGCGCTCGGCTGCTTCAGCCGCCACGAATTGTCGTGTGACATGGTGATCGGCACGGCCAAACGGGCTTCGGGCGGTCGGCGAAAACAGTTTCGAGATATCGCCCATAACGGCGCTCGCCGTTGGCCCGGGGCCTGCTCCAGGCCCGGTCAGAGTTACGGCGCCAAGCGGATCGCCTTCGACGCGAACTGTGTTCAGGGCACCGTCGACGCGGGCCAGCGGATGGTCGATCGGCATTGCGAGAGGCGCGACCCGGCAGACCACGCCTTCCTCGCTGAGAATACCTTCCGCGATCAGTTTGATCCGCAGGCCCAAACGGTCGGCCAGATTGAGATCAATCAGTTCAATCGTGTCGACGCCTTTGACCGACACCTTGCTGAAATCGAGATCTGCGGTGAAGGCAATTGAGGCAAGAATGGCCGCTTTGTGGGCAGCATCCATGCCCGACACATCCAAGGTCGGGTCCGCTTCAGCATAGCCCAGGCGCTGAGCCTCCTCGAGCACTTCATCATAAGACCGCCCGGTCTCGAGCATCTGAGTCGTCAGATAGTTGCAAGTGCCGTTGAGAATGCCCGACACGCGTTGGATGGCGACGCCGGTCAGCGAATCTCTCAGCACCCGCACGACCGGGACTCCGCCCGCCACGGCGGCTTCGAACATCAAGTCGACATCATTTGCTTGCGCGAGGGATTCCAGATCCTGACCATGCATCGCGATCAGGGCCTTATTGGCTGTGACAACCTGCTTGCCCGCTTTAAGCGCTTCTTCAACCGCAACCTTGGCCGGGCCGTCAGACCCGCCCATGAGCTCGACAAAGACATCCACGTCTGAATCGGCGGCGAGTTCCGCAGCATCATCGAACCAGCGATAGCCAGAGATATCAACAGGACGGTTTCGGCTTTTGCTGCGGGCAGATACGCCGACAATTTCGACCTTGCCCGGCAGACGTAAATCCGCCTGACGTTCGACCAGTTCGATCAGCCCGCACCCGACATGGCCGAGTCCGGCAATTCCCAATTTGACTGTTTTCACGATCCCGTCCTTTGCAGGGCCTCGCTTTGCCCGTCGGCTTCCATTTTGGCAAGGAAGCGTTTCACGTTTCGGGCGGCCTGACGGATCCGTTGCTCGTTTTCTACTAGGGCGATGCGCACATGTCGGTCACCATGTTCACCAAATCCCGCCCCGGGCGCGACGGCGACTTCCGCCTCATTCATCAGCTTGAGCGCAAATTCCAGGCTTCGCATGTCGCCGCATTGCGGCGGAATCTCAGCCCAGGCGAACATTGACGCTTCCGGGCTTGGAATGTCCCACCCGGCTCGGCCGAAGCTCTCTATCAGGACATCGCGGCGAGATTTGTACGTCGCGCGATACTCGTCGACACAATCCTGCGGACCATCAAGCGCCGCGCAAGCCGCCACCTGGATTGGCGTGAAGGCGCCATAATCGAGATAGGACTTCACCCGCGCCAAGGCGCCGACCAGGCGTTCATTGCCCGCCGCAAAACCAATGCGCCAGCCCGCCATAGAATAGGTCTTGGACATGGTCGTGGTTTCAACCGCGATGTCTTTGGCCCCGTTCACCTGCAGGATGGAGGGCGTCGGTTCCTCGAAATAGATCTCGTTATAAGCCAGATCCGAGAGGATATAGAGATCATGTTTCTTCGCGAGCGCCACGGCATCCTTGTAGAATTCCAAATCGCAGACGTCTGCCGTCGGATTGGACGGGTAGCAGAGAACCATCGCGGTCGGCGGCGGCACGGAATAACGGATCGCCTTGCTGATCCCTGACAAATACGCCTCTGGCGTGGGCGCCGGGATCGCGCGGATCGAAGCGCCGGCCATTATGAACCCGAAATGGTGCAACGGATAAGACGGATCGGGGGCCAGAATGACATCCCCCGGCGCGGTTATCGCCTGGGCCAGGTTGGCAAATCCTTCCTTGGATCCAAGCGTGACAATCACTTCCCGGTTCTTGTCGAGCTTCACCCCGAAGCGTCGGTCATAATAGTCAACCAGCGCGCGGCGCAGACCCGGAATGCCGCGCGAAGCGGAATAGCCGTGAACATTCGGTTTGGCCGCCGTTTCAGCGAGTTTGGCGATCACGTGTGGCGGCGCCGGCATGTCCGGATTGCCCATGCCAAGATCGATAATGTCGGCGCCACCCGCCCGCAGCTCAGCTTTGCGTCGATTGACCTGTTCGAAAACGTAAGGCGGCAAGCGCCTGATTTTGTGAAATTCTCCGCTCATGGTGCGGATCTCCGTCATACTAAAGAAATTTGAGTCTAGAGGCGGGCGCGCGGCACATTGAAACGCGCCTTGATTTCTTCCACCTCGGCGTCGGTCAGAAAATCGGGGGCGGGAAGCCGCCCCTCAACCGCTCGTTTGACCTCCAAGGCCCAAGCTCGCATTTCCTCTGGTGTCTCAACCGCGCCCTCGGCGCGCGGGTCATTGTTAAACCGCTCAAGGGCTGCATTCACTTCAGCTTCGGACAGTTCCAGTTTGGCAAGTGGATTGGTGCCTGGCACGGCGACCGGCACGGAAGACAGGCTCGGATAGCCCTCGCCGCGAAACTCGACTTTGCGCGCTTCATACCATTCCGGAGCTTGCGCGCGCATCGCAGCCACCCGCTCAAAAGAGCCGGCGCAGCCCGTCAAAAGGGCAAAAGTTACGAAAATTGCAGCGCGCATCAATAATTTCCCTTGCTGGACTCATAAATCCCAAAGCTGTTTAGTCCTATATAGGTTCGCACAGAATAGCGAGTGTCGGTCTGATGACCAAAGGTAGAAACTTTGATAATTTTGGGGCGAGCACGCTCCCAGATGCATTTTCGGACATGACGTCTGAGACCATGCAGCTCATGGCCAGCAATCTGATGCAGGCGATTCAAGAGGCTCAAGGCCTACTGACCGACTCCGTAAACGGTTCAGATTTTCGCCCGCCCGCGCCGGGTCAGGCCGATCCTTATGGCGGCCTCGAAGCCCAAGCAAAAATTGGCGCGGCCCTGATCCGTAATCCGGAAAAATCCGGCCACGCCATGATGACCCTGTTCCAGGGATGGATGAATCTGTTCCAATCCATGGCCAATGGAACGCCATTGCCAAGAGATCGTCGCTTCGCGGACCCGGAATGGGAAGCCAATCCTGCCTTTAATTTCATGCGCCGGGCCTGGATGCTGAACGCCGAATGGCTGCAGGGTCTGATCGACTCGGTATCGGATGAACTGGACGAAACCACAAAGCTCAAAGCCCAATACTATTTGAGCCAGTTTGTTGATGCCATGGCGCCGACCAATATGCTGGCGACCAATCCCGCTGCCTTGCGGGCCATGATCGAGACCAATGGTCAAAGCGTATTGGACGGCCTGCGCAATGCGCGCGGCGACTTGCAACGCGGCGACGGGCGCCTGGCCATCACGCAAACCGATGAAGACGCTTTTGAGGTCGGCAAAAATGTTGCCACCGCAAAAGGCAAAGTCGTGTTCCGCAACAAGCTGATCGAAGTCATCCACTATAATCCAACGCGCAAGAAGATGCACAAGACGCCGATGCTGATCTTCCCGCCTTGGATCAATAAGTTCTACATTCTCGATCTGCAGCCAGAAAACTCAATGATCCGCTGGCTCTTGTCGAAGCGCGTCAACACGTTCGTTGTTTCTTGGCGCTCTGCCGATGACGAGACCAAAGATTATACCTGGGACGATTATATCGAGCACGGCATCAAAGCTGCGCTGGCGGCCGTCACCAAAGAGGCTGGCGTCAAGAAAGTGAACACGATCGGCTATTGTATAGGCGGCACGCTGCTGTCCAGCGCGCTCGCCCATATGGGCCAGACCGGCGACAAGCGGATCAAGTCGGCAACCTATTTCGCATCGCAGTCAGACTTCGATCTCGCCGGGGAGCTGAAAATCTTCACCGAAGAAGACTCGCTGGCCCAGATCGACAATGTGATTGCCGAACATGATGGCCTGATGCCAGGCGAGATGATGGGGGAAACCTTTAACTGGCTCCGCCCAGCTGACCTGGTTTGGCGCTATGTCGTTGACAATTACATGATGGGCAAACAGCCTCGACCGTTCGATTTGCTGTATTGGAATGCTGATCAAACCAATATTCCGGGCCCAACGCACAAGAAATATTTGAAGAGTTTTTACAATCGCAACCAGCTCTCGCGCGGCAAGTTCAAAGTCATGGGCGACCCGGTTTCGATGTCCGACATCAAGATCCCGGTCTTCATTCAGGCCAGCCGCTCAGACCATATTTGTCCGTGGCACTCGATCTATAAAGGCGCTCAGAATTTTGGCGGCCCGGTACAGTTCACGCTGGCGGGGTCAGGTCACATTGCCGGCGTGATCAACCATCCGGACGCGCAGAAATATCAGCATTGGGTCAATGCGGATCTGCCGGAAAATCCAGGGCGTTGGATGTCCAGCGCAGAGGAATTGCCAGGCTCTTGGTGGCCGACTTGGTGGGATTGGCTGAAACCGCTATCCGGCAAGCTGGTCGAGTCGGTGAAGCCGAAAAACCACAAGCTTGGCGCCGCGCCTGGTCAATATGCAGCGCTCAAACTGGCCGACATTGCCGCCGGCAAGAAGCCTAAGGGCCCCTATTCCGACGGCACATTTCCGACCGAAGGCAAGCCGTTCAAAAAGAAAAAGAAGTCCAAGCCATCATTCCGGATGCCCGCCGGCTGGCAGCCCCGCGCCTAGCGACATCTTCCGAAACGATCGGGTGACGTGCCCGGCCCGCCTCTGAGGCCGGGGGGATTTTCCCAATTGGTGCCGCGACCGCCAATCGGTCCGGGCGGATTGTCATCGCGGTCCACCCAACAGCGCGCCGCCTGATTCCACCAGCCATAACTGGCGTGCCAATACCCATAGGCGGGGTGATAATAGTATCCGCGCGCTTGCGAAACGACCCGTACGCGTGTGCCGCGCACATAGACCACTCTTCGATCCGGGCTCGCGCCCGGGCCGCCAACGGGTCCGGGCGGGTTTTCCCAATTCGTTCCAGGACCGCCAATGGGACCAGGCGGGTTATCATCTCGATCATGCGCGCAGGCCGCGGGCGTCGCCGCCAATCCGAGCAAGAGCGCAGGCAAAAGAAATCGTTTCATGAGCACACCTCAACTTGTGACTGTACTCAGTGGAACGGGTGGCAATCAGGTTTCCGTCGCTGTGCGCGCCGAAGAGGCGATCAGCCGGTTGAGCCGTAACAGCCCCAATGGCTCTGCATATTCAGGTTCCAGGCGAGCGCAGTTGCGAAAATCTGGGCGCGCGCATTGGTGATGCCGTCGTCGCGATATGTGTTCCAATCGCCATTCCACGTCCCGCCCGCATATTGGAACAGACCCGTATACGGCCCGGCAGGATTGACGACGCTCGCCTGCCCGCCGGATTCACACATCATCACAGCGAACATGCGCTCTGTGCTCTCTGGATAAGGATGTTTGGCACGCGCCTCGCCGATCCAAGCACGATACTGGTCGAGACCGGCCTCTTCGGATGCCGGACTCGGCGGCGAGGCCTCCTCTTCCTCAGCCGGCGTTTCCGGCTCGGTTTGGTCTTCCGTTTCGCTCGGAACCGAGGCCTCTGGCTCCAATTCCGACAACAGGTCTGTGGCGACCTCTTCCAGAACCTCCGGATCCGTAACGCGCTCGAATGGTGAGGTGAGCGACGCTGGTGCCGGATGGATAGATCCCATCATCCAGCCGACAAACCAGGCCAGGGCCATAAGAAGTATGAAGAACAATACGCGCATGATCGCCTCCTCAGATCCGCATTCTGCGGACAGGCTATCGTACGCGATCCCTGTGATTTATCCAATCCAGCGGCCGGATTAACTCGATGCAAGCTTCGGGGAAGCCTGCGATCAGTTCATCAAACCCATCTCATGACGGTACCGGCGGCGCAGCAGATCAATGGGGGCCAGCTCACCATTTTTGGGCTCTTCATAGTGCCAATAGGTCCAACCGTTGCAGGCCGGGGCCTGTTGCACATAAGCGCCAACGCGATGGATTGACCCTGAAGAATCTCCCGTGGTCAGGCTGCCATCAACGCGAATTCGCGCATTGAAACGCTTCTTCGGTGACCACAGGCGATCGCCCGGTTTGAGCCAGCCATTCTCAACCAAAGCGCCAAACGGCACGCGCGGCAGCGCTTTCTTGCCTTTCTCAACCTCGAGCATCTCGCCATCAATTGGCGTGATCGCTTTCAGGCGGGCCCGCGACAGGCGTACATAGGCCGGATCCTGCTCGATCCCGACATAGGCGCGGCCGAGTTTTCGGGCGACGGCGGCCGTGGTGCCCGTTCCCGAGAACGGGTCCAGGACGACATCTCCCGGCTTCGACGTGGCCAGGATGATCCGCTGCAAGAGCGCTTCCGGCTTCTGGGTTGGGTGCGCTTTCTTGCCATCTTCGCCCTTCAACCGTTCCCCGCCGGCGCAAATCGGGATCAGCCAGTCTGAGCGCATTTGCTTGTCTTCATTGAACGTCTTCAGCGCATCATAATTGAACGTGACCTTCGACTTTTCAGACTTACCGGCCCAGATCATGGTTTCGTGCGCGTTTTGGAAGCGCGTGCCCTTGAAGTTCGGCATCGGATTGGATTTGCGCCAGATCACATCATTCTGGATCCAGAATCCGGCATCCTGCAGCACCGTGCCGACGCGGAAAATATTGTGATAGGAGCCAATCACCCAGATCGCGCCATCATCTTTCAAAACGCGGCGGCATTCACTCAACCATTGGTGCGTGAACAGGTCATAGGCATCGAAGCTGTCGAACTGGTCCCAGGCATCTGTCACCCCATCGACAACCGATTGATCGGGCCGTGTCAGCCCGCCACCAAGTTGCAAATTATAAGGGGGGTCGGCGAAAATCAGGTCCACCGAATTGTCCGGCAAGCGTGACAGCACGTCCACGCACTCGCCTTCGATAATCGTATTCTTGTTGAGCTCCATGCCCTTGCTTCCCATCGTCGAATCAGTTGCGAATCAGAAGCACTCCAAATCTACCGGTTTGGGTTTCTGATTCGTTACCTGCGAATCGATTTTCTCCACCGCCCAATCGTTTCGAATTCGAAACTGCCTGAATTCGCGCCTGTGGACAAGTCTGTGGAATTTTGGCGCTGGTCCGATTTTCCTTGCCTTTCGTGACGCGTGCGTCATCTTCAATTTTATGAGCTCCGGCACAGACCGTCTTCCGCTTCCGCGGGTCCTCGCATTTGCCAGTGTGGGGATGCCTCTTGCGGCTATTGGCCTGCCGATGGCGGTGTTCGTGGCGCCCATGTATGCCGAGCAATTGGGGCTTGGCACCACCATGGTCGGCCTGATCTTCATGATCTTGCGCTTCTGGGATCTCGGGACGGACCCGGTCATGGGGTGGCTGGTCGATACACGGCCCACCAAATATGGCCGCGTGAAGCATTGGCTGATGGCCAGCGTCCCGGTCTTGATGATCGGTGCCTTTTTCATGTTCATGCCGATGGGAGAGACCGTTTCGCCGCCCTATCTGGTGGTCTGGCTGATCGTGTTCTGGCTCGGTTTCACGATGCTTCAGACCCCGCATCAATCGTGGGTGCCGATGATCACCACCGTCTATGATGAGCGCTCGCGTATGTTTATGTGGCGCGAGATTATCAGCACAATCACCCTGCTCTCTCTGTTGATCATTCCGACACTGCTGGCGATCAATTTCGGCATTGATCGTCGTGGTCAGGTTCTGGTCATGGGGATCATCTTGATGGTCGTCTTGCCGGCCACGGTCGCCCTCGCCGTTCTGTTCGTGCCCGATCCACCGCCCAAGGAAAACGAGCCGAAGATGGAGTTTTCCTGGGAAGCCATCAAAGTCGCATTCCGCGACCCGAATATGGTGCGCGTCCTGATGGTCGAGGTTCTGGTCGGCATTGCCATTGCGGGCACGGGCGGCACGTTCCTGTTCGCCGCGCAATGGGGGTTTGGTGTCACCGATTTCGCACCGGTCATCCTGATGGTGTTCTTTGTCGCCGGGTTCGCGGCGATGCCGTTCTGGATCTGGTTGTCGAAACGGACGGAGAAACACAAGGCGTTCGTGATGACCGCGGTCTGGTCGATCGGGACCTATTTGATTTACTTGCCGCTCAGCGCCATGGGCGGGGGCATCCTGCCCCTCTTGTTTGCCGCGGTCGTGTCCGGTCTTGGCTATGGCACCCCTTTCATCCTGGCGCGCTCCATGGTCGCCGACATCATTGAGTCGGAACAGGCAAAAACCGGCGAGAACCGGTCGGGCATGTACTATTCGCTGATGTCTGGCGCCTATAAAACCGGCGCCAGCTTTGCCATTGGCATTCCTTACATCCTGCTCGGCGCCTGGGTCGGGTTTGATCCTTCGGGCGATAACAGCCCAGAAGTGGTCAGAGGCGTTATGTTGGTCTTTGTCGGGGTCCCAGTGATTTCCTATGCGCTTGCCGCGATTGTCATGCGAAATTACAAACTGACCCGCAAAGCCCAGGAAGCCAACGCGGCCAAGCTCGCCGCCGCAGCAGCCGAATAGACTATACATCCATCCGATACTGATCGCCTTTCAAAATGGGCGGCTGGAACAAGTCTGTGCGAAGCTCTGTTCGGGTCGGCAACAGATCCAATCGGCGGATGGCTCGAACGAATCTCTGTTTGATCAATTGCGCGATGGCACCGCTGCCGGTCCCGCGCACGAACCATTCAGCATCATAATCCTTGCCGCCGCGCATCTCGCGCAACAGATTGATTACGCGCGCGGCGCGGTCAGGATAGTGCTGGGCCAGCCATTCATGGAAAATGTCCTTTAACTCATGCGGCAGTCGCAAAAGCACATAACCAGCGCCGATCGCACTATGGGCTTTGGCGGCTTCCAGAAGGGCTTCAAGTTCCGGTTCATTGACAGCCGGAATGATCGGCGCCGCCATCACGGTAACCGGAATTCCCGCTTCGCTTAGCGCCCGTACAGCGCCGAAGCGTTTGCGCGGGGTCGCCGCGCGAGGTTCCATGCGCCGCGCCAGTTTCGGGTCGAGTGTGGTGATCGAGACCCCGACGCGGCAAAGACGCTTTTCCGCCATCGGTGCGATCAGGTCGATATCCCGTTCGATCAGGGCCGACTTGGTCAGCAGCGAAACCGGATGATTATGATCACTTAGAATTTCCAGAAAGCGACGGGTAAGTTTCTGCTCGCGCTCAACCGGTTGATAGGCATCTGTATTTACCCCAAGCGCGATCGGTCGCGGTACATAACCCGGGCGCGACAATTCTTTTAACAACAGGTCCGGCCCGTCTGGCTTGAAGAATAATTTGCTCTCAAAATCGAGCCCCGCCGATAAGCCGTGATAGGCATGGGTCGGCCTCGCAAAACAATAGACGCACCCATGCTCGCAGCCCCGATAAGGATTGATCGAGCGATCAAAGTGGATGTCAGGCGATTTGTTGAAAGTGATAATTGTGCGCGGGGTTTCCTTGGTCAGCGTCGTGCGGAGCCGCGGCGCCTCGTCTTCAAGTCCTCCCCAACCATCATCCAGCGGCTCGCGCGTCTCACGTTCAAACCGGCCCGTCTGGTTCGAGACCGCCCCGCGCCCTCGATGGTGGAATCGCTCGCGCACGTCTTCCACGGCACTCCGGTCAACCCGCCCTGTCTTCGCTAATTTTTGTCCCGTTCGCATCGTGCCTTAGAACCACGGATATGAGAACAAAACAAGAACTTTTATAAAGTGTCCACAGGTTTGAAACGGATTTCACGCATGCGCATGGCAACGAGCCTTAGCGCGCTGGGAGGGCGAGTTTCATTGCCTTAGCAAATACGCTTGGCAGGGCGTCGACCGCCTGCACAACCGGAACGAGGCCCTGACCGCTGGCATCCTGTGAGCGCCAGACTTTCAATGTCAGCGCAAAATGCGTGAACACGTGCCGCACTTCGCCGATTTCCTGCCAGTCGGCCGCCACTGGAAAGCTTGGCGCACCGAACGCATCGCTCCAATCTGATGTTGGCAAGCCCATCATGCCGCCCAGCAATCCCTTTTCCGGGCGCCGCTCTGTCACCACGCTTTGGTCAGGCCCCAGCTGTATATAGACGTGCCCAAATCGCGTCGGTTTGGGGACTTTTTTTGGCTTGATCGGATAGTGATCTGGCCGGCCTTCGCTCTGCGCCGCGCACATGCTGCGCAAAGGACAAATCAGACAATTGGGCGACTTTGGCGTGCACACGGTCGCCCCTAGATCCATCAGGGCCTCGGCAAACTCCGCTGGCCGATCAGACGGAACCAGGTCTTCGACCACCGCTTTCAAACGCGCTTTTTCCTGCTTCCAGTCGCCTTTCAGCGCCATCAGCCGGGCGAAGACGCGATCGACATTGCCATCGACCGCCGCGGCTTGGCGTCCGAAGGCCAGCGCCGCAATCGCGCCCGCCGTATAGGGGCCGATCCCCGGCAGTTTGCGCAGCCCTTCAACAGTGTCGGGCCAGGCCCCAAGGGCAGACACTTCGCGGGCGCATTTCAACAGATTGCGGGCCCGCGCATAATAGCCAAGACCGGCCCAGGCCGCCATGACCTCTTCATCCGCCGCGGCCGCCAGATCTTCAATGCTCGGCCAACGCTGTGTGAACGCCAAATAATAGCGGGTCGCATGTGGAACGGTTGTTTGCTGCAACATAATCTCGGCCAACCAGACCTTGTAAGGATCCGGTTTTACACCGCGCGCGCGATCTGCCGGCCCAATACGCCAAGGCAGATCCCGCGCCGACCGCGCATACCAATCCAGCAACTGGTCTGAAAGGTCTGCAAAGTGTAACTTTTCATCCATGTTCATGGCGGGCAAGGTGACGCGAATGGTGAAACGATCAAGTCTCGATCCGCTTGAGGAAGCCCGCGCGCGTGTCAAACTGCGCTACGCGAAGGCGAAACCCGTGCATCCAGGCCCGGGCACCATCGGCACAGCGGCCATGCGACTCACCCGCAAGGCGCTGCCGAAAAAGGGCGCGACGCTCAGCCGATTGCGCGTCCAGTGGCCTGATATTGTCGGCGAGCAGCTGGCGCGGCTGTGCCGACCGGAGAAACTCACGCCAGCCAAAGGGGGACGCCGGCTGACTCTGACCGTCATTCCAGCCGCGGCCGGATTGGTGCAACACCAGAGCGAGATGATCCGGCAACGCGTCTCCGTGGCCGCAGGTGGGGACATCACTGCGATCAAGATCCTGCAAGGCCATTTTGGGGGCTCGCCTCCGAGCAAGAAAGCAGCACCCAAACCGCTGACGCCGGAACAGCGCGAGGCTCTATTGGCGAGCGCACAAAATATTGAGGACGCAAAACTGCGCGCTGCAATTGTTGCGCTGGGCGAAGCCGTGTTAACGGCAGAGCCAGAAGATTCGTCCTCCGAAGATCCGTCCCCACTTCCCTTCTAGTACGCATGAAAGGTCCCCACATGCTCACTCTTACTCGCCGCGTTGCAATTGCAGCCATCACCAGCCTCGTGCTTTCCGCATGTGGCGCCGCCGGATCGGGGAATAGCCAAAGTGGCAATTCCGGCGGGGATGAACTGGCCTTGACCGATATCGCGCTTGGCGAAGCCGATGCGCCTATTACCATGGTCGAATATGCCAGCTGGACGTGTCCGGCCTGTCTGCAATTCCATACAGACGTTATTCCGATGCTGAAGACGGACTATATCGAGACCGGCAAAGTCAAATTTGTGTTTCGCGAATTTCCAACCCAGCCTGCCAATATCACAGTAGCCGGGTTCGCCTTGGCCCGCTGTGCTGGCGAGGACAACTATTATGCCGTTATCGATGACTTGTTCGCGGCACAAACCAATGTGCTGAACATGATCCGCTCGGGCGGCAATATTGAAGGCGCGCTGCGCAATGTCGCCTCCAGTTATGGCATTCAAGGAGACGCGTTTAACGAATGCCTCGCCAATAAGGACGTCACCTATGCGATCGGTGAGTCTGTCATGAAAGGCGATAGCCAGGGCGTGAACTCGACCCCGACCGTCTTCATCAATGGCAAGAAGCTGCAAGGCTATGATTGGCGCAATGCCGAAGGGATGCGCGCCGTTCTGGACGCCGAGCTTGGCGCCTCTTCCGGTTCGGATGCGTCCGCAGAATAGTCTTTGTTTCGCTATCGCAACAGTTGTTAACTTCTTGGCAACCAATCCGACTCAGACTGTTAAGGAAAGGTTATGAACAGACTTCATATCACCCGTCGCGGCGCTGTAATGGCTGCTGCAGCTCTGGCCCTAGCGGCCTGCGGATCGTCTTCGGACGCAACTGATTCTACGCCCACCAATGGCGGATCAGATGCCGACCAGGTCGTGCTGCAAGATATTGTGTTTGGTGATCCAGATGCGCCGGTCACTTTGATCGAATATGCCAGCTGGACCTGCCCGGCCTGTATGGTGTTCCATGATCGGGTCCTGCCATCCATCAAGGCGGACTATATCGATACGGGCAAAGTGAAACTCGTGTTTCGCGAATTCCCGACCCCGCCTGCAAATGTCGCGGTCGCAGGCTTTGCCCTGGCGCGCTGCACAGAGGGCGAAGCTTATTATGACATGCTGGACGAGCTGTTCGTCCGTCAGGACGCCATTTTGACTCTGGCGCGTCAGGGCGGACCGGTCGTCGAAGCTCTGAAACAGGTTGCCTCCAATCATGGCATTGAAGGCGATGAAGCCTTTCAGGCCTGCCTGGACAGCGCCGAGAACCGCGATGCCATCCGCGCATCTATCGCTGCAGCGCGGACCAAGAATGTCGACTCAACGCCGAGCTTCTTTCTGAACGGCGAACGCATGGATGATAGCGCGCGCATTTCAGTCGCGACGTTTTCAGCCGAGCTGGACGCTGCGCTGGCAGCGAGCACGAGCGAATAAAGGAGAATGGGGGCTGCATGCAATTAAAAGAACTCCGCATCGCAGGCTTCAAATCCTTCGTCGATCCTGAATCCGTTCCGATTTTGCCGGGCCTGACAGGCATTGTCGGCCCGAATGGCTGTGGCAAATCCAACCTCTTGGAAGCCATGCGCTGGGCGATGGGCGCCAATTCTGCCAAAGCCATGCGCGGCGGCGAGATGGATGATCTGATCTTCTCTGGCGCAGCTGGACGGCCGGCCCGCGAGCTGGCCGAAGTGACTCTCGTCCTCGACAATACCGCACGCACGGCCCCGCCGGAGTTTAACAGCGCGGATACGCTGGAAATCATGCGGCGTCTGAAGCGCGGGGCGGGCACCAGCTACAAACTGAATGGCCGCACGGTTCGCGGCAAAGACATCAAGCTTCTGTTCGCGGATGCCTCAACGGGCGCGAACTCGCCCTCTTTGGTGCGGCAGGGTCAGATCAGTGAACTGATCGGATCAAAACCCCAAAATCGCCGCCGAATTCTGGAAGAAGCAGCTGGCATTGCCGGGCTCAACACGCGGCGTCACGAAGCCGAGCTGAAACTGCGCGGCGCGGAAACCAATCTTGAGCGGCTAACCGAAGTCTCCGCCGAGGTTGAGCGCCAGCTGGACAGCTTGAAGCGCCAAGCCAGAAAAGCTCGTAAATACAAAGAATTGAGCGCAAAAATTGCGTCACTTGAGGCGTTCCTGGCGCATCTGAAATGGCACACGGCCAAGGAAGATCAGGAAGTAGCCGCGGTCTCGCTCGCGCGGGCAAAGACGGATGTTGAACGCCTGACCCGCGAAGCCGCCGTCGCCGAAACCAAGCGACTGGAAGCCAGTGAAGGCATCGGCCCGCTACGCACCGCCGAAGCCGTCGCCTCTGGCAAGCTCGGCCAAGCCCGCATTGAGCTCGCCAAGGTTGAGACTGAACGTAAGAACGCGGCTGACATGCTGGCCGGGCTGGAACGCGAAGCGGCGCGCCTGGCCGAAGACATTCAGCGCGAACAAGGTCAAAAGGAAGAAGCTGAGCGTACGCTGGCCGACGCCCGCGAAGCCCTCGCCGCCCTGCCGGTCGAAAACGATACGACCAACAAGGAAAAAGAAGCGGAAGCCGAACGCATTCTCGCCGAGGCCAAACAGTCTCTCGAACAGGCGCAGGCGGATGCCGACGCCAAGAGTGAAGCCTTCGCGCAGAAACGCGCCGAGATTCAAGCGCTTGAAGCGAATGCCAATGCCCACCGCAGGCGCATGGAAAGCTTGGAACAGGAAGTCCAGCATCTGCGCGGCGTGGTCGAAGCCTTGCCGGATACCAGTGAGCTCACCAATGAGCTGCATGTCGCGCGCGAAGCTGAAACCGATGCCGAAACGGCGCTGAAAGCCGCGCAGGAGGCACTCGAAGCCGCCGAACAAGCGATCATTGACAAGCAGGAAGCAGAGCTCGCCGCGAAAGCACCTGCGGATGAAGCTCAAGACGCGCTGCGCACATTGGAAACCGAGATTGCCGGTCTCACCCGCCTGCTTCGCAAGGCGGAGTCTACACAAAGCCCGCCCGTTGTTGAGCAAATGCGCACGCGCGATGGCTATGAAAAGGCGGTCGCAGCGGCGCTTGGCGATGATTTGCAGGCGCCAACTGACCGCTCGGCGTCGATCTATTGGGGCGGCAGTGCAGTTAAAACCCAGGCGCTGCCCGGTTATGCCAAACCGCTCACCGATTTTGTTGAAGCGCCTGGCGAACTGGCAGCGCGACTGTCGCAATGCGGCGTGGTTTCACGGTCTGAAGGTGAAGAACTTGCACCTGATCTGAAGCCTGGCCAGCGGCTTGTGACGCTGGACGGACATCTTTGGCGGTGGGATGGATTTACCCGGACACCCGCAGCCCCTGTTGCTGCCGCCGAGCGCCTGGAACAACAGGCGCGTCTGGAAGCAGCGCAAGCCGATCTCGGCCCTCAACGTCAAAAAGTCACGGAACTGCAAGCAACCTATGCGCAAATCCGAGGGGCTCGAATTGGCGCCGAGGAAGACATCAAACAGTATCGCCGCAATGTTCAAGACGCCTCTCAACGCCTCGATCAAGCGCGGCGCAATCTGGCCAGCGCCAAGCAACATGCCGACCGCGCCAGCCTGAAAGCGGACTCCGCCAAAGAGAACCTCGCCCGGGTTGAATCTGACCTGCATATCGCGCGAGAAGCCTACGAAACCGCAGCGAAGCCTGAAAACACAGAGGGTCTGGCGCAGCTCGAGCAAGCTGTGATCGATGCGCGTAACGTCCTTGCCGCCGCGCGTGAGCGCGAGACCGAATGCCGAGGCCGGCTAACCGACCTCACCCGGAACCGTCAGCAAGCCATGGCGCGTCGCGAGGCCTTGGAACAAGATGTCGAACGCTGGTCCGGCCGACTGCAATCAAGCATTGAGCGGGTCGAAGCATTGGTGAAGCGCCGCGCGGAAGCTGCAAGTGAGGCCTCAGCCGCCAAGGCGCGGCCGGAAATGCTGCAAACCCAGCTGGATACGCTCGCTGCCCGCGTCGAAGAACTGGACACAGAACGCCAAGCAGCCGCCGACACGCTGGCGGCGCGCGAAGCGGAAATTCGCGAGGTGGAAGACACAGCGCGTTCGACCAATAATCTCGCCATGAGTGCGCGCGAAACCCTCGCCATCGCCAATGCGAAGCTGGAAAACGCCACCGAACGTCTCGCCGAGGCCTCTGAGGTTGCGCAAACCCAGTTCCAACGCGCTCCAGAAGGACTGCTCGCCATTGCTCAAGAGGGCATGGATGAAGAAACCATGGCGGCGCTGGACGTCAAAGATGCCGAGCGCCAACTGGATATGCTGCGGCATGATCGCGAACGCCTTGGCGGCATGAATATGGAAGCCGAGTCTGAGGTCGAAGAACTGTCTTCGCGTCTCGGATCTCAAGCCGAGGAAAAAGCAGACCTGACCGCGGCCATTGCGAAGCTGCGCGAGGGCGTCAAAGCGCTCAATGATGAAGGCCGGACCCGCCTTCTGGCCGCGTTCGATACGGTCAATGAGCACTTCAAAGCCCTGTTCACCACCCTGTTCCGCGGCGGTGAAGCTGAGCTGCGCCTGGTTGACGCGGATGATCCACTTGCCGCCGGTCTGGAAATTTTTGCTCAGCCTCCTGGTAAGCGGCTCGGGACTTTGTCTCTGATGTCAGGCGGCGAGCAGGCTTTGACCGCGACCGCGCTGATCTTCGCTGTCTTCCTTTCGCGCCCGTCGCCGATCTGTGTGCTCGACGAGGTGGATGCGCCGCTCGATGACGCCAATGTCGATCGGTTCTGCCGGATGCTCGACGAAATGCGTCAACGCACCGATACGCGGTTCATTGTGATCACCCACAACCCGGTGACGATGAGCCGGATGGATCGCCTGTTCGGCGTCACAATGCGCGAAAAAGGCGTGTCCAAGCTGGTTTCGGTTGATCTTGATGCTGCTGAAGAGCTTGTCGCGGCCGAGTAGACAGATTAGCGACTCGCTATGACCACAGACCCAAATGACGATCTGGCGACCCGAATTGCCCGCGCCAAAAGCGCGCAGGAGAAGGTCGAGAAAAAGCGAAATCAGGAAGAATCCGCTGCTGGCGCCTCGGCCGGAGCCATGGCGTTGCGCTATGGCGCAGAGTTCGGGGCCTCCGTATTTGTTGGGATTATGATCGGTTTGGGCATCGATCATTTCTTCGGCACGGACCCGTGGGGCCTGTTAATCATGATGGGCTTCGGTCTCGCCGCTGGAGTCCTAGGTGTTATTCGCGCTTACAAAGAGTTGACGGATGCGACTAATCCGGCCATGAGCGCCGACAAAACAGGCTCTAACCCTGAAGAATAGACGTTCAAATGAAGCTCTTTTTCCACGGCGCTGCCGACCCAATGAAGCAGTTCGAAGTCCAGAAATGGTTCGAGCTGCCACCGGTTTTCGGATATGATATCTCTTTCACCAATGCAGCTGGGTTCATGCTGCTTGGGGTCGTGCTCTGCATCGCCTTTTTCGGTTATGCCGCCTCTCGCGGAAAGATCGTTCCGAACCGCCTGCAATCCATGGGCGAGATTGGATACGGCTTTGTCGCTGACATGATCCGCGGCACGGCCGGTGAAGAAGGCCTGCGCTTCTTCCCATTCGTGTTCACGCTGTTCTTCTTCATCCTGTTCGCCAACCTCATTGGTATGGTGCCTTACGCCTTCACGACAACGAGCCACATCATCGTCACCGGACTGCTTTCGCTGCTGGTGATCAGCATCGTTGTGATCTTCGGTCTGTGGAAAAATGGCTTGAAATTCTTCGGCCTGTTCGCCCCGTCCCTCGGGGACATGCCGATCCTGGGTAAGGTCGTGATTTATGCGATCCTCATCCCAATCGAAATCATTTCCTTCATTGCGCGTCCGCTGACCCTGTCTCTGCGTCTATTCGCGAACATGCTGGCCGGTCACATCCTGCTGAAACTGTTTGCCGGCTTCGTCGTCACAGGCATCACCGCGGGCGGTATTGGCCTGGTGGTTGCGCCCCTCGCCTTCGGCATGGGGGTCGCGCTGAACGCCCTCGAATTCCTCGTTGCAGGTCTGCAAGCCTATGTGTTTGCCATCCTGACCTGCGTCTACCTGAACGACGCACTTCATCCGTCGCACTAAGGAGCTGTCATCACTGCGGCTTTTTAGCCGTGTTGTTTCACCTTGACGTACCCCCACGAACAGGCTTCACGGGGGCGCAAATCGAATTAACGGACTTCCCAAAGGAGATTCTCATGGAAGGCGATATCACTCTCGGTCTTAAATATGTCGGCGCAGGCCTTGCAACTCTCGGCATGATCGGTGCGGCCATTGGTGTGGGTAACATCTTCGGCTCATTCCTCGACGCCGCGATGCGCAACCCATCGGCTGCTCCACAGCAAACCGGTAACCTCTTCATCGGTATGGCCCTGTCAGAAGCGCTCGGCATTCTGTCATTCCTGGTCGCGATTCTGATCCTGTTCGTGGTCAACTAAGCCCGCTGAAAGGCTTAGGACATATAGGGACCTGATAGGCGATGTTTGCGATCATTATGGCTGCAGAAGCTGCTCAAGGCGCGGAAAAGGCTGCGGCGTTCCCGCCGTTCGATCCATGGCACTTCCCCTCCCAGATATTCTGGTTGGTGGTGCTCTTTGGGTTCCTTTACTTTGTGCTCTCGCGTTTCATTCTGCCCAGCATTGGCAGCACGCTTGAACGGCGCGAGAGTTCAATTGCCAGCGACCTGGACGAGGCAGCCCGCCTCAACGAGGAAGCGTTAGAGGCGCAAAAAGCCGTCGAGGTCTCGATCGCCAAGGCACACGCCAAGGCCCGCGAGACAGCCGACAAGGCCCGCGCCAAGATTGACAAAACCATCGCGGATGAAACCGCCAAGGTGGATGCGGAAATCGATGCTAAGCTCGCCGAAGCAGAGACCCGAATTGCCGACCTGCGCAGCGAAGCGATGAAGAATGTCTCGACAATTGCCGGCGATACGACCGAAGCCATTCTCGGCAAATTTGGCGCCAAAGCTGGCAAGCGCAATATCAACAGCGCCGTCAAAACCGCGCTTGGAGACGGATAAAGCCCATGCGTTATGCTCTTCTTGCTTCTGCGCTTTTGATCGCTCCGGCTGCTCACGCGGCGGATGCGAAAACCCCATGGTACGCAGACCCAACCACGGCCGTCGCAATGTCGGCTTTGGTGATTTTCCTGCTGATCGTCACCTTTGTTGGCGGCTTTAAATTTGTCCTCTCCAAGCTCGATGAGCGCGCTCAGGGCATTCAAAGCCAGATCGACGAAGCCCGCGCCCTGCGCGAAGAAGCCTCCAAGCTGATGGCTGACGCCAAGAAGAAGGCGAAGGAAGCCGACGCCGCTGCTGAGGACATCATCAAGCGCGCCAAAGCCGATGCCGATGCGATGCGGAAAAAGGCCAAAGCCGACCTCAAAGCAAAAGTCGCGCGCCGCGAAGCGCAAGCCGAAGCCCGAATTGCCCGCGCTGAAGCCGATGCTGCAGCTGAGGTTCGCAAAGTCGCTGCAGATGCGGCAACCCAGGCCGCGCGCTCGATCCTCACCGGATCCAGCGAGTCAGACGACCTGTTCGACAACGCCCTCGGCGAGATCGATAAGCGCCTCAACTAGGCGAACACATCACACAATACTGAAGAGAGCCCGTTCATCTGAGCGGGCTTTTATTTTTCTGGGGTCCGCTTTTCGCGGGCGAAAACGGCTTTCATCAACCAATTTGGCGCGAATCGCTCAACCCGTGGATGGCGTTCGAGCACGCCTTCCATCCATCGCCGTCCCCACAAGGAGTTGCGTCCCAGCAGCGCCACACCGAGGATCGCAATCGGCAGACCAATCGGCAGAAGCGGTGTCACAAAGGCAATCGGAATCGCAATAACAATCAGGGCCAGACCCAATAAAGCAAACGCTTGGCGCACGAGCGTTTTCACGCTTGAGCCAACCACACCCAACGGGGCCGTCGCTGCGCTCTGTTTGAGGCGCTCGTCTCCAAAGGGGGAAGATCCGTCTGGCATAAGCTTTAATATGGTCCTCTGCGCCATTCTTCCAATAGGCCTTTTCTGAATTATGACTCTGGCAACACTTAGGCATTTTGCCTACACACATTACGTTGAAATGACGTGAATTTCATTGAAGAGTTTCGTCAAAACCACACAAGGCACACGGTGAGTCAGCTCAAAAGCATTCAAGTTCTGAGAGCGATGGCCGCGCTCGCTGTGATGTTTGCGCACCTATACAGCATTGAAGCGAGCCAATCTGGCGGCGACGCCTTACTGCCACCGGTCTTCTTGGCGGGCTTTGCCGGCGTCGATCTGTTCTTTGTAATTTCCGGCTTCATCATGGTCTGGGTGGCGGGCGATTGGGCGCCAGGCAAGCAAAGCGCCCTCGCCTTCCTGTTCGCCCGGGTAACCCGGATCTATCCGCTCTGGTGGCTGTTTGCATCAGCGACCGCAGCCTATTTCTGGCTCACCTATGGCGTCCCCTGGGACGCGCCCATGCTGGCCCAGTTCGAGGTGAGCGGCCCTATTCACCTGCTCAAGTCCTTTTTGCTTGTGCCACATGAGGCGCTGCCAGTGCTCACGCTCGGCTGGACCTTGATGCATGAAATGTACTTCTATCTGGTTTTTGCCGCGCTGTTACTGCTGCCCCAGGCCTATCGCGGTGCCGCGATGGGGGTCTGGGCGGGCCTGATTGTGATAGCCATGATCTCGGGCCTGACGGGCTTTTACGCAGATTCCATTTTGGCCCTGATCATGTATCCAATGACCCTGGAATTCCTGATGGGCGCCGCTATGGGCGCGCTGATCAAGGCCGGGTGGACGCGATATGCACGCTCGGCTCTTCTGATTGGGGTCCTAGGGTTTGCGGTTGCGCTTGCGACCATCGATTTCACCTCACTGGAAGACACCTTACCGATCCAGCGCACGCTGACTTTCGGGATCGCCTCAGCGCTGCTGGTTTATGGCGCGGCGGCGCTTGAGCGCCTGGATGGACCGGAACGTTGGGTCCGAACGCGTCTGGTCTCGATCGGCGATTGGTCATATTCGCTCTATCTTTGCCATATCCTGGTCATCAGCGCGGTCGCTCAGCTCTTCTTCCCGGTTTTCGGAGCTGCCGGCTTGATCGACAATATCGCCTTTCTGGTGATCGCGGCGGCCGCATCAATTGCCATAGCGAGCACCACATATGCGCTGTTTGAAGCGCCGCTCCTGTCGCGCGCGCGGACCATCCGGAAGCGACTGTTTGATCCCTCATCTTCTGCGGAGAGTTGATTGTCACCGCGCAGCAAAATACACAGACTTAGAACCGATTGATCACCCCCAGAAGATGGATCCCTTGCGCGGCGCTGCGCCAGTCATGACCAAGCTCAACTCCATTCAAGCCCTGCGCGGGATCGCGGCTCTGGCAGTCTTTCTCTGCCACCTGATTGCGATAGAGGAAGGTCATTCTGGCCGGGCCTTCAAGCTCACAGACCTGTGGGAGAATGGCGCTTATGGCGTCGATCTATTCTTCGTGATTTCCGGATTCATCATGGTCTGGGTGGCGGGAGACCTTCAACGCACTGCCCGTGCAGCGGGCGACTTCTTGTACTCACGCGTGACACGTATCTACCCGCTATGGTGGCTGTTTGCCGGTGCCATGGCCTTCTTCTTGATCGTCTTCCGAGGCGTGCCGTGGGATGTCACGCGGATCGAGCCTGCCGGAATTGAAGGGCCGACGCATGTGCTGAAATCCTTCCTGCTATGGCCGCAGGATATTCACCCCGTGCTCGGGGTTGGGTGGACGCTGGTGCATGAGATGTATTTCTATATTGGTTTCGCCCTGTTGATCTTCGCGCTCCCGGCAAAGGCTCGCATTTACGGCATCCTGGCTTGGGGCAGCGCGGTTGCGATCGGGGCCCTCTCGGGCCTGTCCGGGGATTTTGGTGGCGATCTGATCGCGCTGATCTTCTATCCGATGACTTTGGAATTCATCGCCGGTGCGTTGGTGGGATACGCGATCAAAGCGGGTTGGCGCCGGTTCGGACTGGTCAGCATGATCCTGGGCACCGCCGGCCTGGTGTTGGCATTCTTCGACTTGGACAAATCGGCGACCCATTCAGTTTTGGCCACGATCGGAATTGAAGGCAATTCCGGCTATGGCGCGGCTTGGCGGCGAACATTTGTTTACGGCGTGCCTGCCGCTCTTCTCATCTATGGCGCCGTGGCGATGGAGCTCAAACACGGGCTCGGGGCACGGATTCCGAAATTCATGGTCGATCTGGGCGATTGGAGCTATTCGCTCTATCTCTGCCACGTCCTGGTCATCAGCGCCGTCGGACGGGTCTGGTACGGTATGGTAGACCCGCAATCCTGGTTCGCCGTGGCGGCCTATCTGATCATGGTGACGATCGCCACGATGCTGACAGCTGCCCTGACCTATCGGTTTTTCGAACGCCCTTCCATCCGCCTGTTTCGGCGCTGGCGAGCGAAGCCGAAAGCGGGCACGAACGAAAACTCGCCCGCGCCCATTTAGGCTTTATTCTGCAGCGACGGCCTCTGGCAGAGGCGGCGTCCATTTCAACACCGGCTTGCGCGCCGCCAGCGTCTCATCCAAGCGCTTCATCGGCGCGAGATAAGGCGCCCCTTTCAGCGTCTCGTCGCCCTGCGCGGCGCGCTCTGCGATGACGCTCATCATGTCGCAAAAGCGATCAAGCTCCTGCTTGGATTCAGTTTCCGTCGGCTCAATCAACATCGCGCCATGGACGACCAGCGGGAAGTACATGGTCATCGGGTGATAGCCCTCATCGAGCATGGCCTTGGCAATATCGATGGTTTCGATGCCGTCCGCCGTGAAGGCATCTGAGAAAAGGGCTTCATGCATGCAATAGCCGTCAAATGCCGGCGTCATCACCGATTTCAGACGCGCCTGAATATAATTGGCATTCAGCACCGCGTCTTCGGCCACTTGCTTGAGGCCGTCTGCGCCATGGCTCAGCATATAAGTGAGCGCCCGCACGAACATGCCCATCTGGCCATGGAAGGCGACCATTCGACCAAAGGCCCGCGACGCGCTACCTTCGGTCTCTTCGACCAGGTGGAAGCTGTCGCCATCATTGACCACAAACGGCACCGGCGCGAAGGGCGCGAGCGCGTCTGAGAGCACAGTTGGACCAGAGCCAGGCCCGCCGCCGCCATGCGGCGTGGAAAACGTCTTGTGCAGGTTGATATGCATCGCATCAACGCCGAGATCACCCGGACGCACGCGCCCGACAATCGCGTTAAAATTGGCGCCGTCACAATAGAAATAGCCGCCTGCGGCGTGGATCAGATCGGCAATCTCCTTGATATCGGTTTCAAACAGACCGCACGTATTTGGATTGGTCAGCATGATCCCGGCAATGTCGTCTGTGGTTTCAAGCTTGGCTTTGAGATCATCCATATCCACACGGCCGCGTTCATTGGCTTTGATCTCATCGACGATGAAACCGCACTGGATCGCCGTCGCTGGATTGGTGCCGTGCGCGGACGCTGGAACCAGGACACGTTTGCGCGTTTCCGCTTCGCCGCGCGCGATCAAAGCTTGTCGAATGGCCAGCATGCCACACAGCTCGCCATGCGCGCCCGCCTTCGGGCTCATCGCCACAGCCGGCATGCCGGTCAGCGTTTTCAGCCATGTGGCAAGCTCGTCGATCAGCTCCAGCGCGCCTTGCACCGTGCGCTGCGGTTGCAGGGGATGAATATCAGCGAAGCCAGGCATCCGCGCGGCTTTCTCATTCAGCCGCGGATTGTGCTTCATGGTGCAAGACCCGAGCGGGAACAGACCCAAATCGATGGCGTAATTCTTCTGGCTGAGGCGCATATAATGGCGCACCGCTTCCGGCTCTGACAGACCAGGTAAGCCGCTGCCTTGCTTGCGTGTGACGCCGCCCAGACGGTTTTTGGTGCCCTTCGGGCTGGGCAAGTCGACGCCAGTCTTTTCCGGACAGCCAATCTCGAAGATCAAGTCTTCATGTTGCAACAGTCCCTTTGAGCCCGAGACGGTTTCGACGTCTGAGATACCACTCGCGAACGGAGAGGTCGGACGCCCTATAGATTGCATACCCATCAGATCACCTCCTTCAGAGTGGCCGCAAAGGCCGCGATATCGTCTTGCGTTGTGCATTCTGTGGCGGCGGCAATGATGACATCGCCGAGCCCATCATGCGGCAACAATCGACTGGCGCGAACGCCGCCGAGAACGCCGCGTTCTTCCAGCATTGCGAGCACCGCTTCGGCATCGACCGGGGTGCGGAAGGCAAACTCGTTGAAGAAACGCGGGGTCAGAATTTCAACGCCTGGGACTGCCTCCAGCGCATCGGCGAGATCGCACGCCGCCTCGTGATTGAGTGTGGCAAGCTGCTCCAGCCCCTTACCGCCGAGCAGGGTCATATGCGCCGTGAAGGCCAGTGCGCAAAGCCCGGAATTTGTACAGATATTTGAGGTCGCCTTGTCGCGGCGAATGTGCTGTTCGCGGGTCGACAGAGTGAGAACAAAACCGCGCTTGCCATCCGCATCCACGGTCTCGCCGCAAAGGCGTCCCGGCATCTGGCGCACCAGTTTCTGGGTACAGGCGAAAAGACCGACATAGGGTCCGCCAAATGTTAGCGGATTGCCGATGGATTGCCCTTCGCCCACCGCAATGTCTGCGCCCATTTCTCCGGGCGGCGTGACCAGGCCGAGCGACACGGCTTCGGTAAAGACGCTGACCAACAGCGCTTTTTTCTCGTGCGCAGCGTCGGCCACCGGCGAAAGGTCGGTGACGGTGCCGAACACATTGGGCGACTGTCCGATGACGCAAGCCGTGGCGTCATCGACATGATTGGCCAGCTCCAACTCGCCATCAATGGCGGGCTGCAATTCCACCACTTCAATGCCTTGCGCCTCGCACAGCAAGCGCGTTGCGGCGGCATAGTGCGGATGCAAACCGCCAGACAGGACCACCTTCTTGCGCCGCGTGACACGGCACGCCATGACTGCGGCTTCCGCGCAGGCGGTGGAGCCATCATACATGCTGGCATTGGCGACATCCATCGCCGTCATCGCCGCCACTTGAGTCTGAAACTCAAACAAGGTTTGCAAGGTGCCTTGGGCAATTTCCGGCTGATAGGGTGTATAGGTGGTGAGGAATTCAGACCTCTGGATGATCATATCCACGCTGGCCGGCACATGGTGCTTATAGGCCCCTGCCCCGACAAAGAAGGGCCCATCGCTGGCCGTCACATTCTTCGCCGCCAGACGAGCCAGGTGGCGCTCTACTGCGAGCTCGCCCTGATGGTCTGGCAGACCGTCAATGGTTCCGCTCAAACGGGCGCTTTTGGGGACGTCTTCATAGAAATCATCGACCGACGCAGCGCCAATCGTGTTCAGCATCGCCGCGCGATCTTCAGGGGTGAGAGGGAGATATCTCATGCAGTAAGTCCTTCCATGCGGGAGGGTAAAATCAAAAACAGGGCAATCAGAATGGGCACGCCGATCGCGTCCATTACAGCGATCTTGCGTAAGGGGCCGCCAAACTGGCGCTGCACGGCGCAAACCACCAAAAAGCTGATCATGCTGATCGCTGCAGCCCAAAGCGCGGGCCAGCGAAACGCCTCGACATGCGCAGCGACGGCGCAACCTGCGCCAACTATGCCGAGCAAAACGGCACGGTGTTGCAACAGCGCGAGCAGCGCTTTGTCATCTGAGGACACACCATACAGGCGCACCAACTGGTTCGGCGCGACGGCCGCAACAACTGGCGGCAGATTGATCACCACCAGTCCCCAGAAGAGCGCCGTGACGAGCATACCCTACAGGCCCTCACAATAGGCTTTGTAGCCATCAACATCCATCAAGCCGTCGAGGTCGCCCTTGTCGGACAGCTTCATCTTGCAGAACCAGCCCTTACCTTCCGGGTCTTCATTGACTGTTTCCGGGGCGTCCGCGAGATCGCCATTGCCTTCGGTGATTTCGCCGCCGACCGGGGCGTAGACGTCCGACGCGGCCTTGACGCTTTCCACCACGGCCATGTCATCGCCCTTGCCAAAGCTGGCGCCGGCTTCGGGCACTTCGACAAAAACAACATCACCCAGCTGCTCGGCCGCATATTTTGTGATGCCGATCGTGCCGACATCGCCGTCTACAGCGATCCATTCATGATCCTCGGTAAAATAAGTGCTCATCTCTCTCACCCCGTTAGCGTTTGTAATTTGGTTGTACGAATGGCAGGTCACAGATCTCTGCCGGGCGCGCTTTGCCACGCACCATTAAATCCACTTTGGTCCCGGCCACGGCGAGATCGGCGCGCACATAACCCATCGCGACAGGGCGATCGACGCTTGGTCCAAACCCGCCAGAGGTGACCATGCCGATGGGTGCACCGTTGACGTGAATCTCGGTGCCCTCGCGGGCCGGCGCGCGTTCCAAGGGCTGGATACCGACGCGTTTCTCAGCCGGTCCATCAGCAAAAGCCTTGAGAATTCGCTCAGCGCCCGGGAAATCAGCGCGTTCGCGGCGCGATTTCTGGATCACCCAGCCAAGATCGGCTTCGACAGGGTCACGTGTTGTGTCCATGTCGTGCCCATAAAGGCAAAGACCAGCCTCCAGCCGGAGACTGTCGCGGGCGCCAAGGCCAATTGGTTTGACCCGGTCATCGTCGAGCAGAGTGTTGACGATGCCGAGCCCATATTCATTGTTCGGCAGCAGCAATTCAAACCCATCTTCGCCGGTATAGCCGGACCGCGACAGCATGATTTTCTCATCGCCGCGCTGAACATAAGCGCAGCGCATGAAGGTAAGATCGGCAGCTTCGGGAAAGTGCTTTGCTAAAACGGCTTCCGCCTTCGGCCCCTGAAGCGCCATCAGGATCCGATCATCAGCCTTTTGCAAGACGGCTTCATCGCCGAGTTCGCGCTGGATATGCGCCCAATCCTCATGCTTCACCGCGCCATTGACGACGATGTAGAGCATGCCCTCCAGGCCTTCACCGGGCATGCGGGTAATGATCAGATCGTCGAGAATGCCGCCATTTTCATTGAGCAGGACGGAAAGTCGCCCCTGCCCGGGCTTCAGGATAGCAATGTTGCTGGGAACGAGGCGTTCCATCAGGACGGCAATCTTGTCATGTCCGTCCGCCGCGCCGAGCCCCTCTTTCAGGAACAGAAAACACGGGCCCATATGAGAGACATCGAACAGGCCGGCATGTTCGCGCGTCCAAAGATGTTCGGGTTTAACGCCTTCAAATTGAACCGGCATTTCATGGCCCGCGAAGGGCACCATTTTACCGCCATGCGCGATGTGCACATCATAGAGCGGCGTGCGCTTCAGCGTCTGTGGGTCGGTTTCAGCCAAATCTGGCGCCTTCCAAAGCAGGACAGGTCACGCGCTAGGCGGATCTGTGCTGCCCCCGCTGTCCTGGCGCCTGAGAGATTCCGCGGCGCGTAGCCACTTGCTCCTTCGGCGAGGCTGCCACGCTCTGCGCGCGCCTCTTTCCAGCGTGTTGAATCCGAACCGGTCCTTTTGCCTGAGCGTTTCCGGGGCGGTTGCGCCTTCGGCGATCGGGAGTTCGATTCTCTCCCGGAACGGATTTAATGTCTGAGACCTAGTCCGAATCCGGAGCAGCGACAAGGCATTTGTCGCTATCCGATGCCTCGCATGTGGATGAAGGATAGGTTTGCCAATTCGCCAGGCACAGGCGCGTCATTTTTAAGCTGATCCGCCCGGCTGGTGGCGCCATCGGGCAGCACCACCCAGCTCATCACCGCCACGAAGATCAACCCAATCGCGGTGCCCATAACGGCATGACCAATGCCCACGGGGTGCCAACCACTTGCTCTAAGGGGTTTCACATCGAGGCTCCTATAGGCGCTTCTCACGAAGTCACCGACGCCCCTAGTACGTGAGCATTTAATCTAGCAAACCCGGCTTAAGATCCCGCTAATCACGCGCGCCACCTAGGATGTCAGCTTCAACACGTTCAATAAGAGGGCGATATCCTCATATGCGGCGAGCAGCTCTGCCTCGGTCGATGCTTCATAGAACCGCGAATTGACCCCGGCACAGTCTTTCAGGGTGTCCTGCCCGGCTTCAGGCGCCTGAAAGGCCACCGAAAAGATCAAAATCCCTTCATCGCGCATGTTTTCGCAAAGCGTCTTGGCCTGTTCGCTGCTGGAACCACCAGCCGTCTCATAAGTTTTGTTGAACTCGCCATCGGTCATCAGAATCACGGCTTTGATCACATTTTCCCCATCATAGGGGTGCGGGGCTGAGTCATCCGGCCAGATGTCCGTCCAATGCGGCGAGATCAGATACCAGGCCCAAGCGATGCCGAGATGACCCGCTGTACTGGCCGTGGCATAATGGGAATCGATGCTCGCCTGAATGGCGTCGAGATCCGAGGTCAGTGGCAGAACCGGCTCTGTGCCACAACCATATAAGGGATAGTACCACTCGCCAGGCGTTGGGGCTCTGTCACTCCAAGCATTTGGCCCGGTTCGCTCAGACATGCAGCTTCTCAAGCCGCGCCATCTGGTATCCTCCAGGTCAATATCTGTGCCGAGAAGATAGTGGCCGAACATATCAGCATTTACCGAAGAGCTATAACTGGCCGCCGAGACGCGAATGGTGCCCGGCTCGCGCCCATTGATGAGAATGCGGGCCGCTTCTTTCGCCGCCATTTTCAAGGCCAAGAGCTTTTCCCCGCGCATCGAGATTGAGACGTCCAGCACCATCGCGACGTCGATTTTGTTGCGCACACTTTGGGCGCTGGAACTGTTGGTCACCGTAACCGTGTCGCCCGCCAACGCGCCGCCCAGCATGGCGGGAAACGAACATTCAGCGCTGACCGTCACCTCGCCCGTATCGTCATTCACGACCATCGTTGCCGCATCACAAGTCAGATCCCCGCGCGCCGACTGCATGCCCACTTGAAACGCGAAATTGACGTCATCCGCGATGTCAGTTTCGGAATAGAGACCGGTTGAAAGGGCTTTGGCGCCGGCAAGCGCGGCGGCATCCAAAGCAGACTGCATGTGTTTTTTGGTGTTCAGTTGCGACGCCAGATCAACGGCCATGACGGCGCTCAACATCAGCGCGGCCATGCACAAGGCAGAAATGATTGCAACGTTTCCGTGCGTGTCTCGTCGACATGCGTTCAGGCTTCGATTAGCCACGTACCCGCTCCCTCCTGGCTCTCCTTATTGAAGATGCCAAAGCGCCCCTAGTACGTGACCGTTGGGCTTAGTTCTGTTTCGTTAAATCCGCGCAAAAGCTGCGCAGGAAATTTCGCCGAACCTATTTACGTTTGTTCTTCCCCATGAAGCCGAACAAGTGGCCGGCCACTTTGCGCATTTGGATTTCCTCGCTGCCTTCGGTGATGCGATAACGGCGATGGTGGCGGTAAATGTGCTCAAACGGTTTGTGGCGCGAATAGCCCATGCCGCCATGCACCTGCATCGCGCGATCGGCGGCATTGCAACACAGCCGATTGGCCCGGTAATTACACATTGAGACTTTGTCCGAGAGACGCTGCGCCACTTCCGGCTTCGTCATCTGATCCATTTCCCAAGCGGTTTTGAAGATTAAGAGGCGCAACATTTCGGCCTCAGTCGCCAGTTCAACCAGCGGGAACTGGATCGCTTGATTGACCGCCAGAGCTTTGCCGAACGGCTTGCGAGCCTGGGCGTAGTCGACACTCTCATCGATACAAAAGAGCGCCGCCCCGACCGAGCTCGCCGCCTGGCGAATGCGATTTTCGTGTACGAAATGCTGCGCCAGGGAGAGCCCGCCTTCAGCTGGCCCGAACAAGGCACTTTCCGGCACCCAGACATCCTTGAGTGAAACCCGCGGATGATCGGTCGGCATGTTGAAGGTCCAGAGATATTCTTCAATCTTCAGGCCCGGTGCATCGGCTGGCACCAACAGGCAGCTAATCCCGCGGGCGTCGCCGTCATTGCCGCTGGTGCGGGCAAAACACATCATGTGCGAGGCCATATGCATGCCGGTGGTCCACATCTTCTCGCCATTGATCAACCACCCGTCTTCGCCGTCCCGGGTCTCGCGCCTGGCGACTGTATCCATATGCGTGGCATCCGACCCATGGTCCGGTTCCGTCAGCCCAAACGTGGCGCGAAACTTCCCGTCCAGCGCATCCTGGATCAGATGTTTCTGCTCCGGGCGGGCAAAGTCTCGAAGCATCAGGATTTGCGGGTAATTGGCGACAATCGAATGTTCGTTCTGAAGGTCATTATGCAAGCCCAGCCCCTTGCGGGCGAGATGTTCGCGGATGATCGCCATGGCGAGGTTCGAGCCATCCTGTCCGCCATATTCGGACGGCAGTGCAAACCGGAAATGCCCGGCTTTATCGGCCCGGCGTTTGGCTTCGATCAGCAGCTCTTCCCACTCATGACGCGGCAAACCGCCATTCTCAAAATCGGTGCGCGCCCATTCTCGGCGATGGTCGAAGAAACGAATATTATCGTCTTGTTGTTCAAGCGGTTTGATCTCGGCTTCGATGAACTCATCCAGAACAATGAGATAATCGGCGATCTCCTGAGGGATATCGAAATCCATCGGCTTCCTCCTGTCTTTGCCAGCGAGGTTAAAACGCCTGCGCAAGGCGGCAATCCACATCGTCGCGTCAATGTCGCCTCAATCGCGAAGGTCTTTCCTGCCAGATCCTGTCAGCAAGGGTGCGCTAATGTGAAAAATATTAGCACTGAACAATTGACTTATTATTCAGGATTTATATCTTGAACCTTGTCAGATGAACACATCGGCACCGGCATAATGCCACCTCACAAGAAAGGTTTCCTCCCATGATCCGCACGCTCACCGCAGCTTCCGCCGCCCTTGCCTTCGCTGGCACCGCATTCGCGGGGACTTCATTCACCGCAACGCTCGAAACGCCCGTCCAAAAGGCCGAGAAGGTCGTCGCGGCCAAAGCCCTGTGGAGTTGCGCTGACGACACTTGCCGCGCCACCCTGGACCGCAAAACCGTTCGGGTCAGCACATGCAAGAAAGTGGTCAAAGAGCTGGGCAAACTTGCAGAATTCTCAAACGGCTCAGACACGCTTTCAGATGAAGATCTGGCACGTTGTAACGCCGTCGCAAAATCCTAATCAGATTATTTACCTCACTCCTCCTCACGGGTCGTTTCTTTCGAAACGGCCCTCTTTTTTTGTGACGTCGGATATTCCCCTAGGGAACGAGTTCCCAATCGCCCCGGCAGAGGCCTATGCTGATCGTCACTCTATCTAGCCCAAGGGAGAATTGACCATGACACTCGCCGCCGTACGCACCCCTGATGATCGGTTTGAGGGTTTGCCCGATTACGCGTTTTCACCCCACTATGTTGACGATCTTCCAGGGTATGAGGGCTTGCGGGTCCATTATCTTGATGAGGGCCCAAGCGATGCCGATCGTGTGTTTCTCTGTCTGCACGGACAGCCCTCCTGGTCTTTTCTGTACCGCAAGATGCTGCCCGTCTTTGTTGAAAGCGGTGGCCGGGTGATCTGTCCGGATTGGCTCGGCTTCGGCCGCTCCGACAAGCCGACAGAGGATGAGGTTTATACGTTCAATTTTCACCGCAACATGATGATTGAACTGATCAAACGCCTCGATTTGAAAAACGTCACGCTGGTGTGTCAGGACTGGGGTGGGATTCTGGGTCTGACCCTGCCCATGGAGATGCCTGAGCGGTTTGAGCGGTTATTGGTGATGAACACAGCCATCCCGACCGGCCAATCCCCCGGCGAAGGCTTTGAGGCCTGGCGGGCCTATAACCGGACCCAGCCGGATATGGATGTCGGCGCTCTGATGAAACGCGGCACGCCCATTCTCAGCGACGCCGAAGCCGCCGCCTATGCCGCGCCTTTCCCGGATATCACCTTCAAAGCGGGCGTCCGCCGCTTTCCCGAAATGGTCATGACGGACCCGGATATGGAAGGCGTCGATACATCTAAGCGCGCAGCGCAATGGTGGTCGCAATCATGGTCTGGCCCGACCTTTATGGCGGTTGGCGCCCAGGACCCGGTTCTCGGGCCCAATCAAATGGCCGCCCTTCGGGCTCAGATCAATGGCTGCCCCGAACCGATGATCATCGAAGATGGTGGTCATTTCGTTCAGGAATGGGGCGAACCGATTGCCCGCGCCGCCCTGCAGAGCTGGGGCGATCTGAGCTAACGCATCTCCGCGCCTTTAAAGCGAGACACAAAAAAGGCCCGGCCAAATCGGCCGGGCCTTTCTTAATTCAAGATCGAACGTTCAGCTTACTGAACGACGATAACCACTTCCGAACGACGGTTGAGTGGCTCACGAACGCCATCTTGCGTGGCTTTCGCCAGGTCGTTCTCACCGCGTCCGTCCGTCGAGATCGACTCAGCGTCGATGCCGCGGCTTTGCAGTGCGTCAGACACGACTGATGCACGACGTGCAGACAGACGCTGATTATACGCAGATGCACCAGACGTATCGGTGTGACCAACGATGGACACGCCGCCAGTAGAGCAATCTTCGCGGTCACGAACGTTCGCAATCGCCTGATCGATCACCGCAGATGCCTGACTGGTCAGATCCGCACGATCCCACTCGAAGTAAACCACGAATTCCTGGTTCACAGTTGAGCAAGGTGCCAGCTCGACCTCTTCAGCCTCGACCGGTGGTGGCGGTGGAGGTGGTGGTGGAGGTGGTGGCGGTGGTGGAGGTGGTGGTGGCGGTGGAGGCGGTGGTGGTGGTGGCGGAGGTGCCGCACCAAACGCATACCGCAGACCCAGCGTCACGCTGTGATCAACATAGTCAGCATCGTAGCTGGTCGATCCACCGGTCAGCGTCGTGCCGGCCAGATCCAGATCACCAACATTGAACAGACGATAGCCAACATCGATGGTCAGCTTGTCATTCAGGCCAAAACCGATGCCCGCAAGCGCCTGATAGGCCAGCGCAGTTTCGCTGTCGATGAAGCCGTTCACACCTGGTGTGGTGGTTCCACCCAGCACAGCGGCTGCGAGGTTACGAGCGTCTGCGTCAACCTGAGCGGCACCGATACCGACACCGAGATAAGGGTTCACTGAGCCTTCACGATTGAAATCGTAAAGGGCGTTGACCATCAGATCCCAGGTGCGGACGTCGCCTTCCTGGTTAACGGCATAAATAATGCCAGGCCCACTCGCAGGGATGCCACCGTTGATGTTGGTTGGAACATCAAGGTCACCATCGCGGTGAGACAGAGCCGTTTCGAGACGGAAGCCGTTGTCGAAGCCGTAGCCGAGACCCACGCTGAACAGCGTCAGATCTTCAGTAAACGAATCGCCACCCAGCGTATTCAGGACGTTGTTTTCTGCATCGTGGTCAAGACGACCATCGAATACGAAGCCAACATCAGCGCGTCCATACCAACCATCGTCGGCTTGAGCGACAAACCCAGTACCGGCTAGGGCAGCTGCGGCGGTTGCGCACATGAGAGTTTTTTTCATACTCTTCCCCTTGTGTCTGCCGTGAGAACACCATTGTTCCACGACCGCAGGAATAATTACGGAACCATTCCGTAGCTTTCACCTCTACGCCGTTTTCATGCCAGGCGCGAGGCTGTGCCTGTAGAAGATTGCAATTCCCAAGCTTTTTTTAGACTGGCGCGGCGTATTTGCAACAGCAATCAGACGATATTTTATGTTTGTCTTGCTCTCGCCGTGGTTGCGCCGCGAACGATCACAAGTCGGCCACCTATTCGTTTAAATTTCGCCCGCGCGCCGTCACGGCCTGACGGGCGGCTTCGACACTCGCCGCCGTGACTCCTGCAGCATGTTCAGCAGATCGCGCGATTTCCAGTTTCTGCGCATCGCCAAATCCGATGGCGAATCCGTCATCGATCACTTGTTTATACTGCCGCAACATGGTCGCGTCGCATGAAGCCATATCCTGGGCCAGTTTGACCGCCGCCGGAACCAGTTCGTCAGCCTTGTAGACGCGGTTGACCAATCCCCATCGTTCGGCCGTTTCCGCGTCCAGAAAATTCCCCGAAAAAGAGAGTTCTTTGGCCCGGCTAATCCCTATCAGGCGAGAAAGCTTCTGACTGAGCCCCCATCCGGGCATGATTCCCACGCGGGCATGAGTGTCGGCAAATTTGGCCTCCTCGGAGGCCAAAAGGACGTCGCACATCAGGGCGAGTTCAAAGCCGCCCGTGATCGCGAACCCGTTAATGGCGCCGATAATCGGCCATGGAAAGTCCGCGAGCCCTTTGGCGAGATCGATTTCGCCGCCATCTGCGCCGAGTGCAAATCCGGTCTGGCCGGCCTCTTTAAGGTCGACGCCCGCCGTAAAAGCGCGCCCGGCCCCGGTCAAGACGGCGACCCGCACCGAATCATCTTCCGCCAGTGACGCAAATGTCCGCACCAGCTCAGCGCGCAGTGCGCGGCTCAATGCGTTTAAGGCGTCCGGACGATTCATTGTCACGATTGCGACCGGTCCGTCGCGTTCAACCAAAACAATGTTCTCTGACATAGGATCTCCAAATTCTACCAGTTCGACTCTGTGATGCGTCAACGCTCCTCGCGGAAGCCAAGTCGCGGGATTGTGTTTATTCGGCCTCAGGCGCGCGGGTGAGACGATGATAAGTCGCATAGAAAATTGCCCCGAACGCGATCAGCCCCGCCGTGATGAACGTCACCAATTTGATCGGCGTGACGATCGCCTTCACCCAGATCAGACTTTGATCGCCTGAGAGGATGAGCAGCTGGATCGTATTCTCGATCATATCAGCCGGCACCACAATCATCGCGGGAATGGCCGCCCAAACGCCCGCATCCCCAAAATTTCGCAAGGCCAGGCCGGCAAAGAAGCTGCCATAGGCCAGAGGATAGAAATAATCGAGCACCAGCGTCATCCACCAATGCGCCGACAATTGCTCCTCCGACATCGCCGCAACAGCTGCTCGAATTTGGTCCGGGATACTCATCTCATCGATGATCTGAAGATCATAGCGTTGGATCCAGATCACAAACGCGATCGTCAGGGCAAGAAAAGCGAGCCCGCTCCAAACGATGGTTCTGCCGTCCGCTAGAAAACCTCGCATCCTTTGCTCCTATGCTTCGCCATCGACAATTTCAGGCGTGATGCCCTGTGCACGCACCAGATCGGCGAGCGCCGCGCTAACCGATTTCAATGCCGCTTTATCTGTGCCGCGCGCGATCAGAGCGACGCCGTGATCATTCACCGTCTTGAACCAGGGATAAGATCCGATGCTCACACTTTCGAACCGCTCAGAGAGCGCCGCAAGCGCTTCGGCAAGATCCCCTTCTCGCAGGTCTGCCCCGCGTACCGTGACGCTGTTCACCACCTGCCCGGACTGCAAGCGATGGCCGATATCGCCGAGCATGCCTTCGACAATCTTCGGCACTCCCGCGAGTGTAAACACGTTCCCGGATTGAAACCCTGGCGCCCCCGACACAGGATTCTCGATCAAGCTTGCGCCATCCGGAATGCGGGCCATTCGTCGCCGGGCCGGCGTGAACTCGGTATTCATCAGCTGGTAGCGCTCGGCCAGCATCTCCAAAACATCCGGATGCTCGTCAATGCCGACCCCGAACGCTGCGGCAATGGCGTCTGCGGTGATGTCATCATGGGTCGGCCCGATCCCGCCGGTCGTGAAGACATAAGTATAGGTCGCCCGCAATGTATTGACGGCCTCCACAATCCGGTCCTGCTCATCCGGTACAATCCGGACCTCTTTCACCGGGATGCCATAGGGCGCGAGAAATCTGGCAATGGTCTGAGTATTGATATCGCGGGTCCGCCCGGACAGAAGTTCGTCTCCGATCAGGCAGATGGCGGCGGTGGGAGCATCAGTCATCTGCAGTGCCTAAAGCAAAGCCTTCCCAAAAAGCAATCAGAATCCAGCCGCATTGCAGCCCTGCTGGCGCCAGATTACCTGAGCATTAGGGTTTCTCGCCGAGTTTGTCGGTCTGGAGGCGCACGACATGGTTCAGTTTGGTGAGAATGGTCGCGTTTACCCGCAAGACGCCCGCGCAGCTTATGCTGTGCCCACGCAGACCAAGTTCAAGCGTATCGGTCTGGCGAGTTTCCTGTGCGGGATTGGGGCCTGTTTCTGTGTCGCTTTGATCGGCGTCATCCTGCTCTTTCTAGGGATTCAAATTGCCGATCTGTTTGGCAATGATGCCAGCATCGTGTTCGGCGAAAACGGGTTTCGCCAGGGGATTGGCATGGCTGTTCTGATGTCGGCGATGAACTGGTATTTCGGCTATTTCACCATACCAGCTGCGGCTTTGGTGCTCGCCTTTTCGCTCGGACGGTTTCCGCGCCGCGGGATCACCCATGCCCTTCCCTATTACCGTTGGGGCGCGATTTGGGGCGCCATTCTGGTGGGCGGCACGACGGGAATTGCCTCTTATTTCATCCTCAATGAAGACCAAGCCGTGACGGCCTTGAGTGCCTTCATCACCGGCGCTGCGATTGGCGGGGCCGCGGGGATCATTTGCGGGGCAATCTTTCGCGGCATTGTCCGCCCGGCGGAACAAGTCCGACAAATCCAGGTCGACGTGTTCTGACATCGCGCCTGATCCTTGACCCTGCCTTCAAATCCTCCCACCTGAAGCGCCATGACGAAACCGGACATACAGATTTGGACAGATGGCGCGTGCAGCGGCAATCCCGGCCCGGGCGGCTGGGGCGCCTTGCTCATTGCAGGAGCCAAGCGCAAGGAAATCCATGGCGGTGAGGCCGATACGACCAATAATCGTATGGAGCTGATGGCTGCCATCGAAGCCCTGAACGCGCTCAAAAAACCGAGCCGGGTCACGCTTCATACGGACAGCACCTATGTCAAAGATGGTCTGACCAAATGGATTCATGGCTGGAAGCGGAATGGCTGGAAAACCGCGGCAAAGAAGCCGGTCAAGAACAAAGACCTCTGGGAGGCGCTGGAAGCGGCGTGTGAGCGGCATGACATCAAATGGGTTTGGGTCAAAGGTCATGCCGGCGATGAAGGCAATGAGAAAGCTGATGAACTGGCCCGCCTCGGCGCCGAAGAGGCTCGCCGATAATCTGCCCCGGATAACATGCCCGGATAACATGAATGTGACGCCGCCCCGCGATGCGCGCATGCTAGAGCGGACAGACTGATTTACAGGAGATCCTCCCATGCGTTTGATCCTTGCCGCGACTGCCGCGGCCATCGTCGCTGCTTGCAGCCAGGCCAGCGTCCCGGCCACGGAACGTGCCGTCGTCACGGCGCCGGCTGAAGAGACCCGTATTCTCGCCGTCATGAGCTATGCGGATTGGTGCGGCAGCTGCAAAGCGCTCGACCCGAAGGTCAAAGCGGTCCAAGCTGCCAACACATTTAGCGGCGTCGAGTTTGCCACCATCGATTATACGTCCCGCAACAAGGACGCCTTTTTCGCCGATGCGGAAACGCTCGGCATTGGCGAAACCATGCGCGCGACTTTTGGCGACAAGATCAAGACCGGTCGGCTTTACCTGGTGGATCTGAACACCGGAGAGGTCGTCTCCACGGTCGATAAGTCCATGGATGAAGCGGCGATCACCGCTGCAATCTCTGAGGCAGCCGCGCTCTCCTAGAACTTTTTTCGGGCGCCTGTCAGGATCGCCTCCCTTCAATCGTCTTGTTGACAGATCCAGCAATCACGCAGGATCTTCACACCAGACCTCTGAAGGGAGGATTTTATGCCTAAGTTTGTTCTGATGTTGCCGCACGCCCCGGACCGCTACACCCAGCTTGGCGAAGCCGAGTTCATGGATCTCATGAAAGACTATATCGGCTGGGTCGAGGAAATGAGCGCCAAGGGAAAGTTCGAGGGCGGCGAAAAGCTGCTCGACGAAGGCGGCAAGATCGTCACCAATAAATCAGGCGCCATTGAAGTGCATGATGGTCCGTTCACCGAAGTCGCGGAAATCCTTGGCGGCTATATGGTGATCAATGCCGATGACTATGATGAAGCGGTCGAGATTGCGCGCTCGCATCCTCATATGAAGCATAATGAGACGATCATCATTCGTCAGACGGATGCGTCCGCGGACGAGCAATGACCGACGCCTCCACCATCCATCGCTTGCTCGACGAAACGGTGCGGCGGGAGCGAGGCTGGCTCATATCCAGCCTCGTTGCCCGGCTGGGGCCAGCGCAAGTCGATCTGGCGCAGGACGTCGCCCAAGACGCGATTGTCAAAGCCCTGTCGACTTGGCCCTATAAAGGCATTCCTGACAATCCACGCGCGTGGTTGCGGCGCGTTGCCGGTAATGCCGCCATTGACCGGGTGCGCCGCTCTGCACGAGAGCTCGGCCTCGATGAGAGCTGGGATTTCACGGCGCCGGAAGAGGATGTGATCACGCCCTCGCTCAGCGACCCGGAACTGGACTTGATGGTGCTCTGTTGTGATCCGGAATTGGCACCGCAGGATCAGCTCATCCTGGCGCTGAAAACCGTGAGCGGCTTCACCGCCGCCGAAACCGGAGCGCTCTTATTTCTCAAGGAAGATACGCTGTCGCAACGCCTGGCCCGCGCCAAGCGTCGACTGCGAGAGCAGACCGGAGAGCTGGCGCGTTACCCGACGCGGTTTGCCCTCAAACAACGCCTGCCTCTGTTGCTGCGGATCATCTATTTAATGTTCGCTTGGGGCTACCTGCCCCGCCGCGGCAAGGATCTTGTGCGCGAAGACCTTTGCCGTGAAGCCATCAGGCTATCCGAAGGCTTAATGGCGCGCGCGCCGGAAACCACGCCAGGACATCACGCGTTGCACGCCCTGCTCCTGTTTCAGGCAGCGCGCCGGCCAGCGCGGTTCGATCAAGCTGGAAAGCTGGTCACGCTGGACAAGCAGGATCGCGGTCTATGGGATCATGGCATGATCGAAGATGGCTTCGCGCAACTCGGCGCCGCGCAAAACAGCCCAGATCTCACCCGCTATCATTTCGAAGCTGGTATCGCGGCCATTCACGCCCGCGCGGAAAGTTTTGAGGAGACGGAATGGGCAAGTATTGCGCGGCTCTATGAGCTGTTAAATGCGCATGCGACATCGCCGGCAATCCAGGTGAATTGGGCGGTCAGCCTGATCATGCTGGGGGACTTGGCCGGCGCGGAATCCCTGCTCGATGAACTCGCAGCTGACAAAGCAATTGAGAGTTTCACAGGGTGGCATCTCGCGCGCCACAAGCTCGCCGAAGCGCGGGGCGAGACGGACGCTGCGAAGACCGCCCTCGCGCGCGCGCGCGCCTGCATGAATTCAGACAGCGTGGCTGAGCATATTGATCAGTTATAACGGCGCTGTGCCGTTCCGACGGGGTTAATCGTTGAACCGGCCATCCTTGATGATCGCATCATAGTCGGCCTGGATCTGCGCATATTTCATATCGATGCCGATTTTCATCATCTCATGCGTGAAGATGTAAAGCCGGTCGGCTTCAACGCAGTCTGCCACCCAATCAGCGACCTTGTCCGGATCGAGCCCGCCTTTGATCACCGCATCCATTTCCTGGAATTGTGGATCTTTCTTGGCTTCTTCGACCGGGACGTCATTGGACGGTCGGCCAAATCCCGTCGTGTGGATATTCGTGCGGACCCAACCAGGACAAAGCACACTGACGCCAATCTTGTGGGGCATCAGTTCGGCCTTCAAGCTTTCCGAATAGCCGACCACAGCATATTTCGTGGCATTGTAAGGCCCCATGCCGCCAGGCGCGACATGCCCCGCCATAGAGGCGGTATTGATGAAATGCCCGCCCTCGCCATGTGATTGGATCAGCGGCGTGAACACTTCAACGCCATGCACGACCCCCATCAGGTTGATATCGACAATCCAGCGCCAATCCTGCAACGGAATCTCACCCGGCTGCCCGCCCAGTCCGACGCCCGCATTATTGGCAACGATATGGACCTTGCCAAAATGGTCGATTGTGGACTGCGCGGCTTTCTCGATTTCATTGGCATCGGCCACATCACAGACCACGGAGGCGACTTGATTGGTTTCGCTTGAAAGCGCGGCCACGGCATTTTCGAGGCCTTCTGCATCGCGGTCCGCCAGCATCACACTGGCGCCGCGGCGCAGAAATATTCGAGCCATGGACAAGCCGAGTCCGCTCGCCCCGCCGGTTACAAACGCCACGCGTCCTTGAATGTCACTCATCCTTGAAGTCCTTAAAACAGAAACGGCCTGCCAGGGGTGCCAGCAGGCCGCTCAAAAACTGAAAAGCAGACGCCCTATGCGTCCACTTTGCCTTTCATGAAGCCTACCAGGCGCTCATTGATGATCTGATCGGCTTCCGTCATGATCCGGTCAATCAGCTCCTTGCAGGTCGGGATATCATAGATGAGGCCCGCAACCATGCCGCAAGACCAAGCCCCGGCATCCATGTCGCCATCCATCATGATGCGTGGGTAAACACCGGCAACTTCATCGATAATGTCTTCAAACTTGAGGTCCGCGCCGAGCGCTTTCTCTTTCTCCAGCAGGCGTTCGACGGCTTCATTGGTCAGCACGCGCTCTGTATTGCGCAGCGGGCGCATGACCAGGCGCGTATCGAGCTCAGATGCGGCAACAATGGCCTGTTTCACATTCTCATGAACCGGCGCTTCCTTGGTGGCGATGAAGCGCGTGCCCATATTCATGCCCTGGGCGCCCATAGCGAGCGAGGCGACAAGCGAGCGACCATCTGCCTGGCCGCCTGACGACACGAAGGGAATATCCAACTCATCGGCGGCGCGCGGCAGCAGGATCATGTTCGGAACGTCATCTTCACCCGGGTGACCGCCGCATTCAAACCCATCCACAGAGACTGCGTCACAGCCAATGTCTTGCGCTTTCAAGGAATGGCGCACCGAGGTGCATTTGTGGATCACCTTGATCCCGGCATCTTTCAGATGCGGCAAGACTTGCTGCGGGTTGCGTCCAGCCGTCTCAACCACTTTCACGCCGCCATCGATGACAGCCTGCACGATGGCCGGATAATCCGGCGGGTTCAGGGTCGGCAGGAATGTAATGTTCACGCCGAATGGCTTGTCGGTCATGTCCTTACACTTGGCGATCTCGTTCGCCAGGTCTTGCGGGGTTTTCTGGGTCAGGCCGGTAATGATGCCCAGCCCGCCCGCATTGGACACAGCGGCAGCCATTTCAGCGAAGCCGACAAAGTGCATGCCACCCTGAATAATCGGGTGTTCAATGCCAAACATTTCAGTGATGGCGGTCTTCATGCGTTGATCCTCCTTGTTCTCGGCTACAATGTCCCTCAAACTGGTGCGAAACAAGTCTGACCTAGGGGGAGGCTGTATGGGCCTGAAACTGTTTTTGCATGGCGTGCCGGACACACCCGCAATGTGGGAGCCCTTGATCGCCGAACTCGGGCTGAGCCAGGACGCCTATGAAGCCCCTGCCATGCCGGGCTTTGTTGACCCGGCACCGACAGACTTCCCGGCCACCAAAGACGCCTATGTCGACTGGTATATTGGCGAGATGGAGCGCGCCCATGCGGAGGCGGGTCCGGTTGATCTTGTGGGTCATGATTGGGGCGCGCTGATCACGGTTCGCGCCGCCAGTCTGCGACCTGACCTGGTCAAGACTTGGTGCGTTGCCAATGCGTTGCCGCATCCGGACTATAAGTGGCACCGCATGGCGCAGATGTGGCAGACGCCCCTGATCGGGGAACTGATCATGGCGCTCAGCCGCAAAGAAGCCTTATGCAAAGGCCTCCACGAAGCGGGTATCCCGGCCGATCTGGCGTCCCGAGAGGCCAGCCATTGGTCGCTGCATATGCGCAAATCCATCCTGCGACTGTATCGCTCCGCCAAAACAGCGGGGCGTGATTGGTGGGACGATACCAAGGCCCTGCCGACCCGCGGCATGGTCTTCTGGGGGGCGGACGACCCTTATGTGCCGACCTGGGTCGCCGAAAAGTTCTGCGCCCATACCGGCGCGGCTTTGGAAAAACAGGCCGAGACCGGGCATTGGTCGGTGATTGAGCGCGCAGACATCCTGGCGGGCCTGCTCAAGGCGCACTGGGCTTAAGTGCCAAACCCACCGATAAAGGCCGCAACATTGGCCCCCAGCGCATCAACCGCATAGCCCCCTTCCATACAGATCAGGGTGGGCAGCCCGACCCCTGAAATCAGCATACCCATTTCTGTATAATCTGCGGTTTCAATGCTGAAAAAGCTGATCGGATCTCCGACAAATGTATCGGCCCCATAAGGGATGATCAGCAGATCCGGCTGGAACTGGGCCACCTCTTCCAGAGCGTCACTCAAGCGTTGTTTGTAGTCCGCCCAGACCGTCCCGCGCGGCATTGGCAGGTTCCGATTAAACCCAGCGCCTGCGCCTTGCCCGCGCTCATCTGCATGCCCCCAATAGAACGGATAATCGGATTTCGGGTCCGCATGCAGCGAGACCGTCAACACGTCTGCGCGCTCATAGAAAATGTCCTGCGTACCATTGCCATGATGGTAATCGACATCGAGCACCGCGACCTTCGCCGCGCCGCGGGAACGCGCCTGCTCTGCCGCGATGGCGACATTATTGAGATAGGAATAGCCGCCCATATAGTCGCGGCCAGCATGATGGCCGGGGGGCCGGCAAAAAGCGAAGCTATGACGCGCACCCTGCATCACGTGATCGAGGCCGGTCAGAGCTGTTTGAGCATTCCAATAGACCGCGTCCCAGGTTCCCGCCGCCACTGGTGTTCCGCAATCATAGGCATATTGGCCAAGCTCCGCATCGATCCGAGTGAGGGATAGAGGGCGGCGCCCGCGCACCGGAAAGACATAAGGAAACGCATCGCCGGGGCGTCCCGCCTCGACCCAATCGCAATGCGCGCGTTTGAGAAAATCAATATAGGCGGGCGTGTGCACGGCCAGGATCGGGTCGATCCCGAAATCCCGGGACGCTTCCAAGCCCGGCAAAGCCGACTTGATCGCATCGACGCGCGCCTGCGACTCGGCGTGCGGGACCATCTCACCATTCTGCAATTCGAGCGCTGGCGCATGCAAAGATTGCTGTTCAGCGAAGTACGACTTCATCTCGCCCCTTATCGCGGCCTAGTCCGCGCTGTCCATCAGAGCCGGCAGAATTGGCGCGACGCGGGTTTCCATGAACTCCCGCTCATACGCCTCTTCAGGCGATTCTCGCACAGCTTGGTCCAGCGCCTCGGCATCCATCCCCACCAGAATCCGCCAGCGTGCATCGCGCACCCCTTGCAGGATGATGCTCGCGGCGTCGTCTGGGTTTAGTCCATTGTCGCGGAATGCCTCGCCGCGCGATTGTGGATCCTCCGGCTCCTCCGCATCGCCGGCTGGAATATCCTCCTGCACCAAGTCTCCGAACTCCCGCAGCGTGTTGAGCGCGATATTGGTACCAATATGGCCGGGCATGACGACGCTGGCTTTGAGATGCGGGGCGTTGTTGCGGAAATCATTCACCAAAGCCTCGGTGAAGCCTTTGACCGCAAATTTCGCGGCGGAATAGGCCGTATGCGAGGTGTCCGGGCCCAGGCTTGCCCAGAAGCCATTGACCGAGCTGACATTGATCATGTGCCCTTCATCGGCCCGCATCAGGGCCGGCAAAAAGGCGCGCGCGCTGTAATAAACGCCATACCAGCAGACCCCGAAGGTGCGCTCCCAGACGTCACGCGGCGTGGTGACCATGCTGCCGCCGCCAGCGATGCCGGCATTGTTGAACAGGAGGTGGATATGGTCTGTCTCATGTCGCTCCAGCGTATCGTCGCGAAAGGCTTCCAGCTGTGCTTCCATGGCGACATCGGCGAGAAACCCCGTCACGCGCACGCCTTGCGGCGCGCCTTCCATGGCCAGTGCACAGCTTTCATCCATATCGGCCTGAGAGATGTCGCACATCGCGACACTGCAGCCCTCCGAGGCAAGCTGTTTGGCGAGCGCGCGACCAATACCCGTCCCACCGCCCGTAATCACGGCAAGTTTTCCACTAAAATCCTGCATCAAGCGCCCTCCCAACGGCTCTGTCTTTTATGCCAGACAGCCTAGAGAGGTCACATGGCTTGGCAATGGAGTCGCAAGGGCAAGCCCGGCGAGATGCTGGGAGAATAAACTACTCCACAATAATCGTTTCGCGGGCGATGACGCGTTTATTGTCGAGCACATAGCGCAGCTCATACGTGCCCGGGTCTTTCGGGGCGCGCAGCTCAACCGGATTGCCCTCACGCGTATATCCATAATCCCCATAGCGATTGTCGGCCGCGTCAGGCGCAACGATGGTGAGCCAGTCATTGTGATTGCCCGGCCCTGTCCATTCGACATTGAAGCGCTGTTCTGGTGAGACCGTCGCGGGTCCGGAGACGCTGGCATCTGCGTCTTCAAGCAGAATGGATTTTGTCCCGATCACGCGCTTGCCGTCGAGCACATATCGCAACTCATACTCGCCCGGCTCAACCGGCATTTTCAGCGTCACTGGCGAGCCCTCACGGGCATACTCATAATCGCCATATCGGTTTTCAGCCGCATCCGGCGCGACCACTGTGAGCCAGTCATTCTTGTTCATCGCGCCATCAAAACCAACTTGGACCGCATTGCCGACCACAGCACTGTCCGCCGCCGTCAACGTGACCTCGCGCGTGGTCACTTCAAGCGGTTGGGCCGCCAGCACTTTCTTGCCGTCTTGCACATAACGGAGTTCCCAATTGCCGGGTTCCAGCGGCATGCGCAGGGTCAGAAGGTCGCCCTCACGCGTATAGGCATAATCGGTGTATCGATTGGCAGGTTCGCCGGGGCGAACAATCGTGATCCAGTCGCGCTGCCCCCCCGGCCCGGTCCAGCCGATCTGATGATAGGTTCCGATTTCGACCGTATCCGGGGCCGTCATGGCGGCTTCTACGGCTGTCACGGTAAGCGGTTTGCGTGCGATGACCTCTTGCCCGGCCTGAACATAGCGTAGCTCATACTCGCCCGCCTCCAGTGGCGCCCGCAGCGATAGCACCTCGCCTTCGCGCGTATAGGCATAATCGGTATAGGCCCGCGCGCCCGCATCCGGGGCCACCACGGTCACCCAATCATCATTATAGCCTGGGCCGTCCCAGGTGACATTGAACATTGCGCCGGCCGCGACCGTGTCGGGCGCTTCCATGCTGGCCCCAACAGGGGTCGCCTCGATTTGCATGCTGGCCAGCACCCGAGCGGGGCGGCCAAGGACATAGCGGAGCTCATACGTGCCGGGTTCGGCGGGCATTCGCAAACTGAGCGGATTGCCGCCCTGTTCGACATATTTGTAAGTTTTGTACGAGCTTGGGCTGCCATCGACCTGCGTAATCGTCACCCAATCGCTTTGGCGCTCCGGGCCGGTCCAGTAGACGACGAGATCTGAGCTGACCGGCGCTGATCCTTCCGGCTCTGTGCGTAGCGTTGCTTCGAAATTCTGCTCTAGGGCAATGGTAACGGTCTTTTCGATCGATTGGGCCACCTGCACGGTTTCCGCAGATCCACTGAGGTCGCGTTCCGGCCATTCGACGAAGACATCATAGACGCCCGGCGCAATTTCAATTTCACTGACGCCGGCATCGGTGACCGACGCCACTTCTTCGCCGCCGCCCGCCTGAACGACGCGCCAATTGAGACCGGACTCGATTTCCGGGCCTTGTGCGAGATCAGTCGCACGCAACACCATGCGGGTTTCGGTGGCGGCTTCTTGGACCGGCACTTCAGCAACCGTCTGTTCGAGCGCGTCGGAGAGTTCTTCCGCGCTCGACGCATTCAGATAGGTACCGCCCGTATTGTCGGCGAGGCATTGCAACTGCTCCTGATCGGCCTGCTCAACGACATCGAAACCGATCACATGCGCGGTGAAGTCGACCCCGGCTTGCTCAAGCGCGTTGCCGATCGCGCAGGGGTCGAGATCGCAAGTCTCGCGCCCATCACTGACCAGGATCACTGTCGCCTTGTTTTCAGTGTATTTCAGTTGCTCTGCGGCGAACTGGACCGAGGCGCTTAACGGGGTCTTGCCCTTGGGATTGATCGCATTCACAGCGCTGCGAACCGCATCGCGATCGGTCCCGACCGAGACGACTTGCTCAATGTCCGCGCAATCGCCCTTGCGATTGTGTCCATAGGCGACCAGGCCGAGGCGTTGATCCTCCGGGAGATCATCAATCACCTGGCCGACGACCGAACGGGCAATGGTGATCTTGGCTTCGCCATCAATCTGCCCCCACATTGAGCCGGAACCATCCAAGACAAGAATGACATCCTGTTCTTCAGCCTGCGCCAACGGCGCGGCGACAAGGCCGGTCAGTCCAATAGCGGTGAGGATCGCGCGCGCGGCGCGGTGCGAATGTGTCATGTGCGTCCCCTTTAGTTTTGAAAGCACGCCTGCCTCCAGAGGCGCACTATGCCACTTATGGTTAATTTACGCAAAGTCGCCCGTCGTTTTGCGTGCATTGTGAGGTTCAGGGTTCCGGTCTAGGCTCGCCCGATGCGCAAACTCGATCTGAACACGCTCAGCTTTAAGGCCGCGCCGCACGCAGCCCTCACTGAGGCGCGGGAGGATGGACCCTTCGCGCGCGTAAAAGTGCCGCTATTTGGTCCGATCCGGGCGGCGCTAACCCATGAAGCGGTTCAGGCGGTCCTCAAGGAGTCCGACCGATTCGCGGTGAACGCGCGAAATGCCGGGCATCGCAAAGCCTTTGGCTTTCCGTTTCTGCCGAAATCCTTTCGCTTGCTGGCGGAAAACATCCTCGCCCTGGACGATCCGGATCATCAACGCATCAGGCGCCTCGCGGATACACCCTTCCGGCGCGCCGCGATTGAAACGCGGCGAGACAGCGTCGCGACGCTGGTGGACGGATTACTCGACCAGGTGGCGGAAAAACCGTCGCCCGTCGACCTCACCGAACACGTCTTTCGCCCCTTGCCGGTGCAGGTGATCACGCACTTGCTTGGCATGACAGACGCCGCCAAGGAGCGGTTGATCACCATCATGTCGGGCCTGACCGCCAGCTCGTCCACGCTCGGTATCCTGCGAGCCCTGTCAGGCATGGGCGGTGTGGTGAAACAATTACGTGCCGAGATCGAGGCGGCCCGCCGCGACCCACGCCCCGGCCTGCTCAGCGAGCTTATTCAGGCCGAAGCGGAAGGCGGCCAGATGAGCGAAGATGAGCTCATTTCTCTGGTCCTCGTCCTGTTCGTCGCCGGGCACGAAACCACCACCAATTTACTTTCGGCTGGTTTGTATGACCTGCAAACCCAGCCCGGCGCCTGGGACACCGCAAAGACGCTGGACGGTGATGGTTGGCGCGTGGCGGTGGATGAATTGATGCGCTTTTCCGTGCCGGTTCATATGACCAAGCCGCGCTTTGTCATCCACGACACCGAGATCGCTGGTGAAGCGTTCAATCGCGGCGATAAGGTCATTGCTGTGCTCGGTGCTGCCAATCTGGACCCGGCCGTGTTCGATCAACCGCTAGCCTTGGACCTCGCCCGGCGACCCAACCGACACACGGGCTGGGGCGGTGGTCCACATATTTGCCTGGGCCTGCATCTGGCCAAACTCGAAACCGAAGTGACGCTGTCAAAAATCGTCGAACGGTGGCCAAATCTATCGCTCGGCGGCGGCTTGAAATGGTCCAAGCGTCTGGGCGTGCGCGGGCTTGAAAGAATGCCGGTTCATCTGCGCGGCTGACATCAAACGGCGGCGCCAGGCATGAAAAAACCCGGCCAGATCAGCCGGGTTTCTTGTTCGAAATCGGAACTTTGTCGCGATCTATTCTTCCAGAGCCTCAAGCTCGGCCTCGTGGCGGGCGCGATCGGCCGCGCCGCGGGCATCCTCGTCGCGATCGACCAGTTCGATGACGGCGCGCGGGGCATTGTCACCATGGCGGAAGCCGGCTTTCAGGACGCGGGTGTAACCGCCTTCGCGATCCTTGTAACGCTCGCCGAAAACTTCGAAGAGTTTCTTCACAGCCGCCTCGTTGCGGACCTTGGAGACGGCCTGACGACGCGCGTGCAGGTCGCCACGCTTGGCCAGCGTGATCAGCTTGTCCATGAACGGCTTCATCTCTTTCGCCTTAGGCAGGGTCGTCACGATTTGCTCGTGCTCGATCAGAGATGCCGCCATATTGGCAAACATCGCCTTGCGGTGCGAGGCTGTGCGGTTCAGCTTACGATGTGCAATGCCGTGGCGCATTTTGGTCTCCTTGTCTGCCCTCTCGGGCATACACTCCTATAGGTGGTCGTCGTATTTCTTGGCGAGCGCTTCGATATCTTCTGGTGGCCAGTCTGGCACATCCATACCGAGGTGAAGGCCCATACCCGCCAGGACTTCTTTGATTTCGTTCAGCGACTTGCGGCCGAAGTTCGGGGTGCGGAGCATTTCCGCTTCGGACTTCTGGATCAGGTCGCCAATATAAACAATGTTGTCGTTCTTCAGGCAGTTGGCCGAACGGACAGACAGTTCCAGCTCGTCGACTTTCTTGAGCAGAACTGGGTTGAAGCCCAGGTCACTCTCTTCGGTCTGGCTCGAGCTTTCAGATTCTGGCTCATCAAAGGTGATGAACAGCTGCAGCTGGTCCTGCATGATGCGCGCAGCATAAGCGACGGCATCTTCTGGCGTGATTGAGCCATCGGTCTCAACCGTCAGGGTCAGCTTGTCATAGTCAAGGACGGTGCCTTCACGCGTATCTTCAACCTGATAACCAACGCGGCGGACCGGAGAGTAGATCGCATCAACCGGCACAAAGCCGATCGGCGCATCTTCCGGGCGGTTCTCAGTCGCAGGGACATAGCCTTTGCCGGTAGCAATGGTGAATTCCATGTGCAGATTGGCGCCATCATCCAGCGTACAAATCACGTGATCCGGATTCAGGATCTTAACGTCGCCTGGGGTCTCGATCTGACCGGCTTTGACTTCACCCTTGCCAGACGCTTTCAGGATCATGCGCTTCGGCGTGTCCGAAACCATGTCGACGGCGACCTGCTTGAGGTTCAGGATAATCGTGGTGACATCTTCACGTACGCCCTGAATGGACGAGAATTCGTGAACAACGCCATCGATCTGGACGCCAGTAATCGCTGCGCCTTGCAGAGACGACAGCAGGATACGGCGCAGAGCGTTGCCCAGAGTCGTGCCAAAACCGCGCTCCAGCGGCTCAACAACAAGCTTGGCAACACGGCTCGGATCGCGGCCCGCTTCAACAACCGGACGGTTGGGGCGGATCAGGGCTTTCCAATTGCGGTCATTGACGACCATTTCTTCGGCTTCGGTCATGCTCAGCCTTTCCGTAGATTCAGTTCAAACAGACTATACGCGGCGGCGCTTTGGCGGGCGGCAGCCATTGTGCGGGATTGGGGTCGTGTCGCGGATGGCGGTCACGGTCAAACCAGCAGCTTGCAGCGCACGCAGCGCACTTTCGCGGCCAGAGCCTGGTCCCCGAACGTTTACTTCCACCGTCTGCATACCATGCTCCATGGCTTTCTTAGCAGCGTCCTCAGCTGCGACCTGCGCCGCATAAGGGGTGGATTTACGAGATCCCTTGAAACCCATCGCGCCAGCAGAAGACCATGAAATGGCGTTCCCTTGCGCGTCTGAGATGGTGATCATCGTATTGTTGAAGCTTGAGTTCACATGCACAACGCCGGACGTGATATTCTTCCGGGCGCGGCGTGCTACGCGGGTTGCTTGACGGGCCATCTCTCGAGGATCCTATTTCTTCTTGCCGGCAATCGGCTTAGCTGGGCCCTTGCGGGTCCGAGCATTTGTGTGCGTGCGCTGACCGCGAACCGGCAGGCGCTTACGATGGCGAAGGCCGCGATAGCAACCCAGGTCCATCAGACGCTTGATATTCATCGACACTTCACGGCGAAGGTCACCTTCAACCATGTAGTCGCTGTCGATGGTCTCACGAATTTTAATCACTTCTGCATCCGACAGATCCGCCACACGGCGCTCTGGGGTGATGCCGATCTTTTCACAGATCTCGTCGGCTTTGGCTGGGCCAATGCCATGAATGTAACGCAGCGCGATTGGAACGCGCTTGTTCGTCGGTATATTGACGCCTGCAATACGGGCCAAAGCCAGTCTCCTAATAGTCCAAAAAGAAAGCCGCAGTTCGCACAGCAAAAACACCGCTGCACGCTTGCAGACTCATCCTCTTAACGAAGTGCGTCGTTATAGACGCAACAATTGGTACGTCAACCACTGATTCAGCGGTTCACGCAGTCTCAAACAGCCTCTTTCAAGGCCGCATCAATTCCGGCACTAACCTCATCGATTGCGGCCATGCCGTCAACCTCTCTCAGAATGCCGCGTTCTGCATAAATTGGCACCAGCGGGGCGGTATCCTGATTGTACTTTTCCAGCCGCACAGAGAAGGTCGCGGGATTGTCATCCTTACGGCCCTGCTCCTCAAAACGCTTGGTCACACGAGCCAACAGCGCCTGCTCGTCAACCACCAGGCGGATCACGCAATCGACGGCTTCTCCGCGAGATTTGAGCAGGTCATCCAGCGCCTCAGCCTGGCCGACCGTGCGCGGGAACCCATCATAGATAAACCCGGCTGCACCCTTATTGGCGTCGAGCTGCTCATCGATCAGAGCAATCACGATCTCGTCGGAGACCAACGCGCCCTCTTCCAGGATCGATTTGACCTTGTTGCCCAGCTCAGATCCTGAAGCCACAGCTGCGCGCAGCATGTCGCCCGTTGAAAGCTGAATGAAGCCGCGTTCTGCGACAAGTTTCTTCGCCTGCGTGCCTTTACCGGCCGCTGGTGGTCCAAACAGGATCAGGTTCATTTTTTACGCTTGCCTCCCAACCGCGATTTCTTGATCAAACCCTCATATTGGTGGGCAATCAAGTGAGATTGTATCTGTGTCACCGTATCCATCGTCACTGAGACCACGATGAGCAAGCTGGTCCCGCCAATATAGAACGGGATGCCTGGCACATAGCGGCGCAGGATTTCTGGCATCAAGCAGACAAAGACCAGATAAATCGCACCAATCGTGGTGAGTCGAGTTAGCACATAGTCGAAGTAGGCAGCGGTATTTCGGCCCGGTCGGATGCCAGGAACGAACCCGCCATACTTACGCAGATTGTCTGCCGTCTCTTCCGGGTTGAACATGATGGAGGTGTAGAAGAACGTGAAGAAGGCCACGAGCACACCGTAGGTGATGATATAGGTCCAGCTGCCCGGCGAGAAATTGGTCGCAATCCAGGCCAGCACACCGCCATCCGTCGCGACCTCTGCAGTATTGCCGCTCATGAAGCCAACCGCGGTCAGCGGCAGCATCAGGATCGCAATCGCGAAGATTGGCGGGATAACGCCGGACGTGTTCAGCTTCAGCGGCATGAACGAGCTCTGACCCTGAGCCGCCTGATTCGCGGCCTGTTGGCGCTTTGGATACTGGATCAAGACCCGCCGCTGAGAGCGTTCGATAAACACGATGAAGACGGTCAGGGCGATGACCAGCGCCGCAACGCCCACCACAAAGACCACATTGATCCCCTGCTCGCGCGAACCGCTGAACAGGTTGAAGATCGCCCGCGGCATTTCCGCAATAATCCCGGCAAAGATGATCAGCGAGATTCCGTTGCCGACGCCGCGCGCGGTGATCTGCTCACCCATCCACATCAGGAACATGGTGCCGCCTGTGAACGTGGTCACCGCGGTCAGAACAAAGAACCAGCGCGGCAGATCATCATAAGCGGCTCCGGCCAGGCCCATTGAGATGCCGAAGCTCTGCACGATGGCGAAAGCGAGCGTCAGATAACGCGTATATTGGTTGATCTGCTTGCGGCCGGCCTCGCCCTCTTTCTTGAGCTTTTCCAGCGACGGCACCGAAGACGTCATCATCTGAATGATGATCGATGCGGTGATGTAAGGCATCACGTTGAGCGCGAAGATACTCATCCGCTCAATCGCGCCGCCGGCAAACATATTCATATTGCCCAGCATGCCGCCTTCCTGGCTGGCAAAAAGCTGAGCGAATTGATCCGGATCGATTCCCGGCAGCGGGATATAAGTCCCAAGCCGATACAAGAACAGCACAAACAGGGTGAACAGAATGCGGTTCTGAAGATCTTTCGCCTTGGCGAAGGATCCAAAATTCATATTCCGTGCGAGTTGTTCAGCAGCAGTGGCCAAGGGGGACTCCTTCTCCCGGAAACACGTTCGCCGCCAAGATTGGCGGCGAAAGCTGATTTGTGAAGACGTTTAGTGGAAAAAGCTAGGGGATTAGTCTGCTTTTTCTGTCCGGACAGGACCGGTCAAAGTGACCTTTCCACCCGCCTTCTCGATCGCTTCAACCGCGGCTTTGGACGCGCCGGTGACGGTGATGTTGACCTTTTTAGGGGCGTCACCTTTGGCCAGCAGGCGAACCCCGTCTTTGACCCGGCGAATAACGCCAGATGCGACCAGTTCGGCTTCCGTAATCTCTTTCTTGGCGTCCAGCTTGCCAGCCTCGATCGCTTTTGACAGCAGACCCAGGTTCAACCAGGCATGGTTCTTCGAGTTGCGGGCTGTGAAGCCGCGCTTTGGCAGACGCATATAGATTGGCATCTGACCGCCCTCGAAGCCATTAATGGCAACACCAGAACGTGACTTTTGACCTTTGACCCCGCGGCCACCGGTCTTGCCTTTACCAGAGCCAACGCCGCGACCAATCCGGTGGCGGTTCTTTGTCGACCCTGCTGCAGGAGAGAGTTCGTTGAGTTTCATCGTTTATCCCTCGACGACTTCGACAAGGTGCTTGACCTTGTTGATCATGCCGCGAACGGCAGGTGTATCTTCCAGCGTCCGGGTGCGGCCGATCTTGTTGAGACCAAGGCCGACCAGCGTCTGACGCTGATCTGGTGCGCGACGGATCGGACTACCGGTCTGGCGCACAGTGACAGTGGCTTTTGCTTTTGCCATTGGTCAGATCCTCTTCTCTTACGCTTCTGTCGCTTCGGCCATGCCGGCTTCAGAGGCGCCATCGGTGCGACGACCGACAATGTCCTGAACCTTCAGACCACGCTTAGACGCGACCGAACGCGGGCTCGCTTGATTGGTCAGAGCGTTAAAGGTCGCACGGACCATGTTGTAAGGGTTGGAAGAGCCAATTGACTTACCAACAACGTCCTGGATTCCCAGAACTTCCATCACAGCGCGCATTGGACCGCCCGCAATCACGCCAGTACCGGGAGGTGCTGCACGCAGAACCACTTTACCAGCGCCCCAACGGCCACGGCCGTCATGGTGCAGGGTGCGGCCTTCGCGAAGCGGCACGCGAACCATGTTGCGTTTTGCTTCTTCGGTCGCTTTGCGGATCGCTTCAGGCACTTCGCGGGCTTTACCCTTACCGAAGCCTGCACGGCCCTTCTGGTCGCCAACGACGACAAGTGCGGCGAAGCCGAAATTCTTACCGCCTTTAACGGTTTTGGCGACGCGGTTGATACCGACCAGCTTGTCGACGAATTCGCTTTGCTGCTCTTCGTCGCGATCCCGGCGGCGTCCGCGGCCTCTGCCTCTTTCTTCTGCCATGGTGGGCCTCCTAGAACTTCAGACCGCCCTCACGGGCGGCGTCTGCCAGGGCTTTCACCCGGCCATGGAACACATAACCGCCGCGATCGAAGACAACGTCTTCAACTCCGGCTTTCTTTGCCCGCTCAGCAACCGCCGCGCCGACTTTCGCCGCCGCTTCGATCGTGCTCGTTGATTTCAGGCCTTTGCGAACATCGGCTTCCAGAGTGGAGGCCGCTGCCAGCGTGATACCCTTTTCATCATCGATGATCTGAGCAGAAATGTTTTTGCCTGAGCGCGCGACAGACAGACGAGCCTTGCCTTCCGCAGACTTGCGGAGCTTGGCGCGGTTACGCTGCGAGCGGCGCAGGAATTTTTCGCGTGACGTCAACATGGCTACTTCTTCTTGCCTTCCTTACGGCGGACATATTCGCCCTGATAACGCACACCCTTGCCCTTATAAGGCTCTGGGCGGCGATAATTGCGGATTTCAGCGGCGACCTGACCAACAGTTTGCTTGTCAGCGCCAGAGATCTCGATTTCGGTTGGCTTTGCACACTTGATATCAATGCCGTCCGGCGCCTTGTAGACGACGTCGTGGCTGAAACCGAGTGCCAGTTTGAGGTCTTTGCCCTGCATTTGAGCGCGGTAACCAACCCCAACCAGTTCGAGTGTTTTCTTGAAGCCTTCAGCCGCGCCCTGAACCAGGTTTGCAGCGTTTGAACGGCTTGTGCCCCAGAGCGTACGAGCCGAAGGATCGAGCGCCTGTGCGAAGGTCATTTTCTTACGACCCTTCTCGTCATTGATGCGAATCTTCTCATTCGCAGCTTTGACGATGTCATCGCGAGGCGCGATGCGCAGCTCTGCACCTTCCAGCTCAGCCGAGATCACTTCCGGCAGCTCCATAGAGAGCTCACCTTTCGGGCCTTTGGCTTTGAGAAGCTGGCCTTCAATCGTGACCGTCGTGCCTGACGGGACAGAAATTGGAAGTTTGCCAATACGTGACATATCAGTTCTCCCTTCCCTTAGAATACGCGGCAGAGAATCTCGCCGCCCACATTCTCGTTGCGCGCAGTGTTGTCAGACATCACGCCCTTCGATGTGGACAGGATCGAAATCCCAAGACCGTTGCGAACCAGAGGAATGTCATTCTTGGAAGAATAGACACGCCGGCCTGGCTTCGACACACGACGGATCTCAGCGATCACCGGCGTACCGTCGAAATATTTCAGTTCAATCTCGATATGCTTGTGACCGTCTTTCTCGATCTCGGTATAGCCACGGATGTAGCCTTCACCTTGAAGCACTTCGAGCACTCGCGCCCGCAATTTAGAGGCAGGCGTCACGACTTTGTCCATGCCGCGCATCTGCGCATTACGGATACGAGTCAGCATATCGCCGAGGGGATCAGAAATCGACATATTATCCCTCCTTACCAGCTAGACTTAACGAGGCCCGGGATCTTGCCGAGCGAGCCAAGCTCACGCAGCGCGATACGGGACATTTTCAGTTTGCGGTAATAACCGCGCGGACGACCGGTCACTTCGCAACGATTACGCACCCGGTTCGGGGCAGAGTTGCGCGGAAGCTCAGCCAGTTTCAGACGCGCCTTGAAACGCTCTTCCAGTGGCAGGTCTTCGTTCAATGCGATCGCTTTAAGCTCTTCACGCTTGGCCGCATATTTCTCGACCATGCGCTTGCGCTTATCATTCCGCTCAACAGCACTCTTCTTAGCCATCTTCGTCTTTCCTCAGTGCTAGTTCCGGAACGGGAAGCCGCACTGCGACAGCAGGCTCTTGGCTTCTTCGTTCGTGTTGGCGGTGGTACAAACAATAATGTCCATACCGCGAATATCGTCGACATCGTCATAGTTGATCTCTGGGAACACGAGCTGTTCCTTGAGGCCCATGGCGAAATTGCCGCGACCGTCAAAGCTCTTGCCGTTCAGACCACGAAAGTCTTTCACGCGTGGCAGAGCAATATTGGTCAGACGATCCAGGAATTCGTACATACGATCCCGGCGGAGCGTCACTTTACAACCGATCAGCATGTCTTCGCGCAGCTTGAAGCCCGCGATCGACTTACGAGCCTTGGTCGCAACCGGCTTCTGACCTGCGATCTTTTCCATCTCGGCAAGTGCCGTCTTGATCTTCTTGGAGTCAGCAACAGCTTCGCCAACACCCATATTGATCACGACCTTGTCGATCTTTGGGATCTGCATGTCATTCGTATAGCCGAATTCTTCCTTCAGCTGGCCACGAATCTGCTCGTTATACTTCTTCTTGAGGCGCGGAGTGTAGTCTTTAGACATCTAGAGCCTCTCCCGAACGTTTGGCATAGCGGAACTTGCGGCCATGCTCATCAGTTTTGAAACCAACCCGTGTCGCCTTGCCATCGCGAGGATCGATCATCGCAACATTCGACACGTGAATCGGTGCTTCGAATGAATTGATGCCGCCTTGCGGGTTCAGCTGGCTTGGCTTGGTGTGACGTTTGACAACGTTCACGCCGCGCACAACCACACGGTTCTCAGCTGGAATAACCTTCAGCACTTCGCCCTCTGCGCCTTTATTACGGCCAGTGAGAACGATAACGCGGTCACCCTTTTTCACTTTCGCAGCCATAGCTACAGCACCTCCGGCGCGAGCGAGACGATCTTCATGTGGTTCTTGGCGCGCAGTTCGCGAGGAACAGGTCCAAAGATCCGAGTGCCGATCGGCTCATTGTTATTGTTGATCAGGACAGCCGCATTGGTGTCGAACCGGATGGTCGACCCGTCTGGGCGGTTAATGTCCTTGGCGACACGAACGACGACGGCGCGGCGCACATCGCCCTTCTTCACGCGGCCGGTCGGAATTGCTTCCTTGACCGAAACCACAATGACATCACCTACGGAAGCGTAACGACGTCCGGCACCGCCCAGCACTTTAATGCACTGAACGCGGCGGGCGCCAGAATTGTCCGCGACCCGTAGGTTGGACTGCATCTGGATCATGCATCGCCTCCATCAGAAGAAATGACTTCCCAGGTTTTCAGCTTCGAACGTGGCGGACACTCACGGATGGTGATTGTCTGACCTTCGACAGCCGTATTGTTCTCATCATGCGCGTGATAGCGCTTAGAGCGACGAACGGTTTTCTTCAGCAGAGGGTGAAGGAACCGGCGCTCAACGCGCACAACAGCGGTCTTGTCCTGCTTGGTAGAGACCACAACGCCTTCCATAACACGTCTAGGCATATCTTATCTCCTACGCCTCAGCGTCCGCGCGGGCCTGCTCGCGAAGCAGGGTCTGTACGCGTGCGATATCGCGGCGGACAACCTTGATGCGGGCGGTCTTCTCCAGCTGGCCAGTGGCCTGCTGGAAGCGGAGGTTAAACTGTTCCTTTTTCAGCTGCAGAAGCTCTTCCTTCAGCTGATCAGGGCTCTTCGAACGGAAATCAGAAGCTTTAGCCATGCTTAAATTCCTTCAATCCGGCGGACGATCTTCGTGCGGATTGGCAGCTTGGCTGCACCGAGGCGGAGCGCTTCCAGCGCCACCTCATCCGGAACACCGTCGATTTCAAACAAGATGCGACCAGGCTGAACACGAGCGACCCAACGGTCGACAGAGCCTTTACCCTTACCCATCCGAACTTCGATTGGCTTTGCGGTTACGGGCGTGTCCGGGAAGACACGGATCCACACCTTGCCTTGACGCTTCATCTCACGGGTTACGGCCCGACGAGTTGCCTCGATCTGGCGCGCCGTGACGCGTTCTGGTTCAAGCGCTTTCAGGCCAAAGGACCCAAATGCGATGGAAGAACCACCTTTGGCATTACCCTTGATCCGGCCTTTGAACGCCTTGCGGTATTTTGTACGTTTCGGCTGACGCATCGTTTATGCTCCTGCCTGTGGGCCCGAAGCCGGACCACGCTGATTACCAGAGCGGGCACGAGATTCACCAGAGGTCTCCGCACGGCGATCACGCGCCATTGGATCATGCTCCATGATCTCACCCTTATAGATCCAGATCTTGATGCCGATGATACCGTAAGTGGTCAGCGCTTCGGCTGTGCCATAATCGATATCGGCGCGCAGCGTGTGCAGCGGCACAGATCCTTCAGAATATTGCTCAGTTCGAGCGATTTCGGCACCGCCAAGGCGGCCAGAAACCATGATCTTCACACCTTCAGCGCCAAGACGCATCGTGTTCTGGATCGAACGCTTCATGGCGCGGCGGAACGACCCGCGACGCTCAAGCTGGCGCGCAATGTCCTCAGCAACCAGAGTTGCGTCGAGTTCAGGCTTGCGAATTTCGACCAGGTTCACGCGAACTTCGTCATCGGTCATGGTCGACAGTTGACGACGCAGGTTCTCGATGTCCGCACCCTTCTTACCGATGACCAGACCTGGACGAGCGGTGTGAATGGTGACGAGGCATTTCTTGTGCGGGCGCTCAATGACGATCCGCGAAATACCGGCCTGACCGAGCTTCGCTTTGATATGCTTCTGAATCTTCAGGTCTTCGTGAAGAAGACGACCGAAGTCTTCGCTGTCTGCATACCAACGGCTATCCGAAGTGCGGTTGATGCCGAGGCGCAAGCCAATAGGATTAACTTTCTGACCCATTACGCGGCCTCCGCTTCTTGTGACGTGTCGCGCAGAACGATGGTCATCTGCGAGAATGGCTTCATGATGCGTGCTGCACGACCGCGAGCACGGGCACGAATACGCTTCATGACAAGGTTCTTGCCGACATGCGCTTCCGCAACGACCAGGCTATCAATGTCCAGGTCGTGATTGTTTTCAGCATTGGCGACGGCGCTCTTCAGAAGCTTGCGAACGTCAGCAGCAGCGCGCTTGCGAGAGAATTGCATCTCATCGATCGCTTTCTGCACCGGCAGACCGCGAATTTGCTGTGCCAGCAAGTTCAGCTTCTGGGGGCTGGAACGATACATGCGCAGAACCGCACGAGATTCGTTCGAAGCCTGCTTTGGAGGATTCTTCGCTTTACCCATGACTATTTCCGCTTCGCTTTCTTGTCGGCGCCGTGACCGTAATAGGTACGGGTTGGCGCGAACTCACCAAGCTTGTGGCCCACCATTTCCTCACTGATGAGGACGGGGACGAACTTGTTGCCATTGTGAACCTGAAAGTTCAGGCCAACGAATTGCGGCAGGATGGTCGAGCGACGTGACCAGGTCTTGATGACCTCACGACGTTCAGACGCATGCGCCTTCTCAGCCTTCTTCAGGAGGTAGCCGTCGACAAACGGGCCTTTCCAGACGGAACGTGACATTCTCTACGTCTCCCTAGCGTTTCGAGTTACGGCGACGGATGATCAGACGATCCGAAGCCTGCTTGCGACGGGTTTTTGGCCCGCGTGTTTTTTTACCCCAAGGCGTCACTGGGTGACGGCCCCCTGAGGACTTTCCTTCACCACCACCATGTGGGTGATCCACCGGGTTCATGACCACGCCGCGAACGTGTGGGCGCTTACCCTTGTGGCGGTTGCGGCCGGCTTTACCCATGACCTGGTTCATATTGTCCGGGTTGGACACTGCACCGATCGTGGCGACACACTGGTCTGGAACCATGCGAAGTTCACCAGACGTCAATTTGATCTGCGCATAACCAGAGTCGCGACCAACCAGCTGAGCGTAACAGCCAGCGGAGCGCACCATTTGGGCGCCTTTGAGCGGCTTCATCTCAATATTGTGGATGATGGTACCGACAGGGATGTTTTTCAGCGGCAGAACGTTGCCTGGCTTGATGTCAGCGGTCTTAGAAGAAATCACCGTGTCACCCACAGCAAGACGCTGCGGCGCAAGAATGTAAGACAGCTCGCCATCTTCATACTTGATCAGCGCGATAAACGCGGTGCGGTTCGGGTCATACTCAAGACGCTCGACCGTGGCCGGGACGTCCCACTTGTTCCGCTTGAAGTCGATCTTCCGGTACAGGCGCTTGGCAGCACCGCCTTTGTGGCGGGCAGTCATGCGACCCTTATTGTTGCGACCACCGGTCTTGGTCAGACCTTCGGTGAGCATCTTTACCGGACGGCCTTTGTGCAGCTCTGAGCGGTCCACGAGGACCAGCTGACGACGACCTGGCGATGTTGGTTTATATGTCTTCAATGCCATGTCAGTCTCCTAGAGGCCCGTCGTGATATCGACGGACTGGCCGTCTTTGAGGGTCACGATCGCCTTTTTGAAGTCAGAGCGACGGCCAGGCTTTCCGCGGAAACGCTTGGTCTTACCTTTCACCAGGATCGTGTTGACCTTGGTGACGTCCACTTTGAACAGGTTCTCTACGGCCTCTTTGATGTCCGGCTTGGTGGCGGTCAGAGGAACACGAAAGATGATCTTGTTCTCTTCAGCGACCAGCGTCGACTTCTCCGTAATGATCGGAGACAGAAGCATGTCGTAATTGTGAGGCTTGATATCAGCCATGGATTAAGCCTCCGCTTTGGCGCCATTGAAGCGCGCATCGATGCTGTCCAGCGCATCCTTGGTCAGAACCAGGGTCTTGCGACGCAGAACATCATAAACATTGAGACCAGCAGCTGGCAGAACGTCCACATTTGGAATGTTCTGAGCGGCCTTGGCGAAATTGGCGTCGAGCTCGGCCCCACCAATGATCAGCGCGTTTGACAGACCAAGCTTGGCCAGTTTCGCAGACAGATCTTTGGTTTTGGCCTCTTTCAGCACAGCCTTGTCGAGGACCAGGATGGCATCATCCTTGACCTTGGACGACAGTGCGTGGGCCAGCGCCATCTTGCGGACCTTCTTTGGCAGCGCATGGGCGTGGCTGCGGACACGAGGTCCGTGAGCAACGGCGCCGCCAACAAAGATATTCGCATTCTTGGAGCCGTGGCGGGCGCCGCCGGAACCTTTTTGGCGAATGTACTTTTTGGTGGTCACAGACACGTCGCCACGCTCTTGCGTCTTGTGCGTGCCGGCCTGGCGCTTGGCGAGCTGGTAGCGAACCATGCGCTGAATGACGTCGCCGCGGATCTCTTCGATTCCGAATACAGCATCATCAACGGTGGCTTTGCCAGCGGCCTTGCCTTCGAGTGTTTTGACAGAGAGTTCCATTATTCAGCGCCCTCTTTCAGGAGTTTCGCGAGAAGCTCTTGGTCGGTCTTGGCGCGGGGCTGACCACCAGACAGAATGTCCTTCGCCTGGCCGACCCAGTCTTCATTCGCAGCATCTTCAGCCACACCGAGCTCTTCGAGCAGAGCGGCGCGCTCATCATCCGCCATGGCAACGAAGCCAGACAGCGTGCCGAGGCCCTTCTCTTTCAGAGCTTCTTCAGTTTTTGGACCGATGCCGTCGACCAGAACGATATTGTCGGCAGCGGTGCCTTCAATCTGGACGTCAGCGGCTGGAGCATCGCCTTTTGCTGGGGCTTTGAAAGACCCTTCAGCCGGGGCGTCAGCGTGGATCGCCTTCTTCACCGCATCACGGACTTCAACATAAGAGCCTTCTGCCCCTGGGATCGCGCCTTTGACGAGCAGCAGACCGCGCTCAACATCGGTGCGGACGATTTCCAGGTTCTGAACGGTCTTGCGGGCAACGCCGTAATGACCGGCCATTTTCTTGCCTTTGAAGACGCGGCCTGGATCCTGGCACTGACCTGTTGAACCGTGCGAACGGTGAGAGATAGACACACCGTGCGAGGCGCGCAGACCGCCAAAGTTCCAGCGCTTCATCGCACCGGCAAAACCTTTACCGATGGAAACGCCAGCCACGTCAACTTTCTGACCCGGAACAAAATGGTCGGCCTGAACTTCAGCGCCGACCTCTGGCAGAGCGATGTCAGATTTGACACGAAACTCTGATACTTTTGCTTTTGGCGCGACACCGGCCTTGGCGAATTGCTCGCGCTGGGCTTTCGCGGTGCGCTTGGCTTTCTTCTCGCCGAGACCCATGACGACAGCTGTATAGCCATCCGTGCGCTTCACCTGACCACCCTTCTTGGTAGTCACGTCGCGCTCATCTTCGGTGCGCAGGCCGACAACCTGACAACCGTCAAGCGCCAGAACAGTGACAGGCACATGGCGGCCGTCTTCACTGAAAACGCGTGTCATGCCCAATTTGCGGGCGAGCACGCCAGTACGTTGAGCTGGAAGCGCCATTAGCGAGCTCCCTCAAGTTTGATCTCGATGCCAACACCCGCCGACAGGTCGAGCTTCATCAGCGCGTCCACGGTTTGCGGAGTTGGGTCAACAATGTCGAGAATACGCTTGTGCGTACGGATCTCGAACTGCTCACGAGACTTCTTGTTCACGTGTGGCGAACGGTTGACTGTGAAGCGCTCTTTACGGGTTGGAAGCGGGATTGGCCCACGCACTTCCGCGCCGGTGCGCTTGGCAGTCGAAACGATTTCACGCGCTGACAAATCGAGCGCGCGGTGATCGAAGGCTTTGAGCCGGATCCTAATGTTCTGTTTTTCCATCCTGCGATGTCCATTCACGATAAAACCACACATCCAGGCAGCACTCAGGGTGGCGCGCCCAGATACGAGGAAAATCCAGTTGTTCGTTTCGGTTGCCAGCGTTTGCCTTCACGGCACGGCCTGACTTGCGAAGGGTGGCCTGTACGGGAATCAGAGCCCCGCGTCAACAGCCTCGTGTGCAGATTCTGTGACAGCGCGCACCTGGGCGCGAACCTCGCCCCTATTCCCCGCGCGGACAGGCGCGCTTAGAGGCAAAGACTTGCCGCGAATCTATGCTGATCGCAGCGTCGCGCAACATGTTCCGGCCAATCAGCAGCGGATAGTTGAATCCGGACCGATCGGCGAGGTTGACCTCGCCTTGAACCCGCAATCCGGCAATGCACATATCCATCATCACCACCGGGCGGACAATCGATCCGCCGCCGCGGCGCCGGATCGAGACCCAGCGCACCACCGGCTCTGTATAGATGGCCGATTTGCCGCCGCGGCTGGTCAATCTGAACGTCACGGTTTGCGGCATCGGATCTTCAGAGACCAGATCTTCGAACGGGACGACTTCCGAGGCCGGAGGATCGTCCGGGGCCGCGCCGCCCATCATCCGGATACTCATCATCGCGCTGGCATCATCTTCGGTATCGGCCAGGCGGCCCTTCATGCCCTGCTCTGCATCGTCGCCATTGGAAAAGCCGGCGGCGAGAATTTCAGCATGGATGGACGTGGTCTGGGCGCCGCTATCGAGCTTGGCCGACATCAGCAATCGGTCCGGATAAATCCGGGCATGCTCGATCCAGCCGCGAATATTGAGATCCTGCGCCATGCTCGTTCCTCCGATAAACAGAAGGCTGAGCGCAATCAATATGGGTCGAAGCATCGCGGCACTCGTTTCAAGGGGCTGACGGGACCTATCGCCTGAAATGCGTCCAGCCACAACCGGGCGCTGAGAACACATTTGATTGATCATGAAAAAAACTGGCACGGGCGCCAGGACTCGAACCCGGGACCCTCGGTTTTGGAGACCGATGCTCTACCAACTGAGCTACACCCGTCCAGTGAGGCGCCTAAATGCCTCATGCCGGCCCGAGATGCAATGGGGTGGAAACAGGAAAAGCGGCTTTCCGGCCCGCCGGATGCATGATTGAGTGGCGCCAGACACGGAGGATCCCTTATGGCCCGCATCCCTTATGCCGACCCGGCCCAATTTGATGACAAGACCGCCCACCTGCTCGAGCGTATGGCGCCGTTGAATATTTTCAGGATGATGGCCAATGCGCCCGGCCTGCTGCGCCCCTTTGTCGATCTTGGCGGCGCCTTTCTGTTCGAAGGCACGCTCGACCCGGTCACCCGCGAATGCGCGATCCTGCGCGTCGGATATCTCTCCAAAGCCAGTTATGAAACCGCCCAGCACGAAAAGATCGGCCGCGATGTCGGCATGTCGGATGATTTGATCGAAGCGGTGAAGATCGGCCCGGACGCGGCCGGGCTCAGCGACGAGCAGCGCCTCACCCTCGCTTATGTCGATGATCTCGTGATCAATGTGAAAGCGGGCGATGCCACGTTCCAACCGGCTCTGGCGCATTTCGGCGCTGAAGCTTTGCAGGAGCTGACGCTGATCACCGGCTATTACATGATGGTCTGCCGGTTCCTGGAGACGTTCGAGGTCGATATCGAGGATGGCGGCGCCGCCGGCCTGAACATGGAGGCGTCCGTCCCCGAGGCCTGAGCACAAAAAAGCCCGCCTGAGGCCAGGCGGGCTTTTCTTTGTGTGTGCGTGTGTCGCCTAAGCTTTAACGCTGGCCACAACACCGGCGCCGACGGTGCGGCCGCCTTCACGGATCGCGAAGCGCAGGCCTTGGTCCATGGCGATGGGCTGGATCAGCTCAACGCTCATTTTCACATTGTCGCCAGGCAGAACCATTTCCTTGTCCGCTGGCAGGGTGACCACACCGGTCACGTCTGTCGTACGGAAGTAGAATTGCGGACGATAATTGGTGAAGAATGGCGTGTGACGGCCACCCTCTTCTTTCGTCAGGATGTAGGCTTCAGCTTCAAACGTGGTGTGCGGGGTGATCGACCCTGGTGCACACAGAACCTGGCCACGCTCAACGCCGTCCCGGTCGATGCCGCGGATCAGCGCACCAATATTGTCGCCGGCCTGGCCCTGATCGAGCAGCTTGCGGAACATTTCAACACCGGTGACGGTGGTCTTCTGCGTGTCGCGGATACCGACAATCTCGACTTCTTCACCGACTTTGATGATCCCGGTCTCAACCCGGCCGGTCACAACCGTACCGCGGCCAGAGATTGAGAACACGTCCTCAACCGGCATCAGGAAAGGCTGATCAACTGGGCGATCTGGGGTTGGGATATACTCATCCACAGAGGCCATCAGCTCGATGATCTTCTCTTTGCCGATATTGTCGTCGCGGCCTTCAACAGCTGCGAGGGCTGAGCCTGCAATGATCGGAATATCGTCGCCTGGGAACTCGTAAGAGCTCAGCAGTTCACGGATTTCCATCTCAACCAGCTCGAGCAGTTCTTCATCATCGACCTGGTCAACCTTGTTCATGAAGACAACCAGAGCAGGAACGCCAACCTGGCGAGCCAGCAGGATGTGCTCGCGGGTCTGTGGCATTGGGCCATCCGCCGCGTTCACAACCAGGATGGCGCCGTCCATCTGGGCCGCACCAGTGATCATGTTCTTCACATAGTCCGCGTGGCCGGGGCAGTCGACGTGCGCATAGTGACGGTTTTCCGTCTCATATTCGACGTGCGCCGTGTTGATGGTGATGCCGCGGGCTTTTTCTTCCGGGGCTGAGTCAATGTCCTCATACGAACGCTTCTCGGCGCCCGTCACATCTGCCAGCACCATCGTGATCGCTGCGGTCAGCGTCGTCTTACCATGGTCCACGTGACCAATCGTGCCGATGTTCACGTGCGGCTTATTACGCTCAAACTTCTCCTTGGCCATGGGATACTCCTATTACCAAATCTTCTTAGGGTTGTTTCGGCTTATCCAGCCAATTCTTGGGTGATTTTCTGTGCTTCGGCCTTTGGAACCTCAGCATAGTGATCGAACTGCATGGTGAACTGCGCCCGGCCTTGTGACATGCCGCGCAGGTCAGACACATAACCGAACATATTCACCAGCGGCACAAAGGCGTTGATCGCTGTCGCGTTGCCGCGTGGCTCAGAGCCTTGGATCTGACCGCGGCGCGAGTTCAGGTCGCCAATAATGTCGCCCATATAGTCTTCAGGCGTGACAACTTCGACTTTCATCACCGGTTCCATCAGACGCGGATCGCCTTCGGTCTTCAGTTCGCGGAACGCTGCGCGCGCCGCGATCTCAAACGCCAGAACGCTGGAGTCGACATCGTGGAAAGCGCCATCATGCAGGGTCGCTTTGAAGTCGGTCACAGGGTAACCGGCCAGCAAGCCGTTTTCCTTGGCCATTTTCAGGCCATTCTCGACGCCTGGGATGTATTCCTTCGGCACGTTACCGCCAACAACCTTGCTCTCGAACTCGAAACCAGAACCGGCTTCCAGAGGTTCGAAGGTCAGTTTCACGCGGGCAAACTGTCCAGATCCACCAGACTGTTTCTTGTGCGTATAGTCGATTTCAGCCGTACGGCCGATCGCTTCACGGTAGGCCACTTTCGGCTGACCGATATTCGCTTCCACTTTGAACTCGCGCTTCAGACGATCGACGAGAATGTCGAGGTGAAGCTCGCCCATGCCCTTCATGATGGTCTGACCCGACTCAAAGTCAGACTCGACTTTGAAGCTTGGGTCTTCGGCGGCAAGACGCTGCAGACCTACAGACATTTTCTCCTGGTCAGCTTTCGATTTCGGCTCAACCGCAATCTCGATCACCGGATCCGGGAAGGTCATCGTTTCCAGAACAACTGGGTCATTCTTCGCGCACAGCGTGTCACCCGTTGTCGTCTGCTTGAGGCCTGCGAGAGCGATAATGTCGCCGGCATAGGCTTCTTCGATTTCCTCGCGATTGTTCGAGTGCATCATCATCATCCGACCAATGCGCTCTTGCTTATCCTTGGTGGAGTTCAGCATTGAGCCGCCTTTGGTCATCACACCTGAATAAATGCGAACAAAGGTCAGCGAGCCCACAAATGGGTCGTTCATGATCTTGAAGGCGAGGCCAGCGAAGGGCTGGGCATCGTCCGCAGAGCGAGCAATATCGCGCGTTTCAGATTCGTCGCCCGGCTTAAAGCCCATATAGGCCGGCACATCGAGCGGGCTCGGCAAATAGTCGAGCACAGCGTTCAGCATCGGCTGGACGCCTTTATTCTTAAACGCAGAGCCTGCGATCACCGGCACGAAGGCCATTTCCAGCGTGCCCTTGCGGATCAGCTCGCGCAGCTTGTCATTCGAAGGCTCTTCGCCCTCGAGATAGGCTTCCATGGCTTCTTCGTCTTGCTCAACAGCAAGCTCGACCATTTCGGCGCGCATCTCTTCGGCTTTAGCTTTCAGTTCGTCGCGAATCTCGCGCAGTTCCCAAGTCGCGCCGAGGTCTTCACCGGCCCAAACCCATTCCTGCATCGTGATCAGGTCGACATGGCCTTCCAGCGCGCTTTCAGCACCAATTGGCAGCTGAATTGGCAGCGGCTGAGCGCCGGTCCGGTCCTTGATCATGTCGACACAATTGAAGAAGTCTGCGCCGATCTTGTCCATCTTGTTGACGAACACGATGCGCGGCACGTGATAGCGGTCAGCCTGGCGCCAGACGGTTTCCGTCTGAGGCTCAACGCCTGCGTTCGCATCCAGCACACAAACCGCGCCATCGAGAACCGCCAGCGAGCGCTCGACTTCAATCGTGAAGTCCACGTGTCCTGGCGTGTCGATAATGTTCAGGCGGTGCTTTTCCGTCTGAGCGGTCTCGCCGTCTTCTGTGCGTTCCCAGAATGTCGTGGTCGCAGCAGAGGTAATCGTGATGCCACGCTCCTGCTCCTGCTCCATCCAGTCCATGGTCGCAGCGCCATCGTGCACTTCGCCGATTTTGTGCGACTTGCCTGTATAATACAGGATGCGTTCAGACGTTGTGGTCTTACCAGCATCAATGTGCGCCATAATACCAAAGTTACGATAGCGCTCCAGCGGATATTCGCGGGCCATGGGCTTTACCTTCGTAGTTGTGTTCCGGGAGGAAACGGAAGCTCTAAATGAAATTTACCAGCGATAGTGCGAGAACGCGCGGTTGGCTTCCGCCATCTTGTGCGTGTCTTCGCGCTTCTTAACGGCTGCGCCGCGGCCCTGGGAAGCATCCATGAGCTCACCCGCGAGACGTTCGCGCATCGTATTTTCGTTGCGGCCGCCAGCGGCAGCAGCCAGCCAGCGAATGGCCAGCGCCTGACGGCGATCTGGACGCACTTCAACCGGCACCTGATAGGTCGCACCACCAACACGGCGAGAGCGAACCTCAACTGCGGGTGAAATGGCTTCCAGCGCTTCGTGGAAGACCTCTACAGGGTCTTTCTTGGCGCGGGCCTCAACCAGGTCGAGCGCACCATAGACGATGCGTTCAGCGGTCGACTTTTTTCCATCCTGCATGATTTGGTTCATGAACTTGGACAGGATGACGTCTTTGAATTTTGGATCAGGCAGGACCTGACGTTTCTCAGCACGGTGACGACGAGACATGTTTTAAGCCCTCCCTTATTTCGGCTTCTTAACGCCGTAATGCGAACGACGCTGCTTACGGTCTTTCACGCCCTGGGTATCCAGAACGCCTCGGAGAATGTGATAGCGCACACCTGGAAGGTCTTTCACACGACCACCACGGATCAGCACAACAGAGTGCTCCTGGAGGTTGTGGCCTTCACCTGGAATGTAGCACAGCGATTCGAACCCTGTCGTCAGGCGGACCTTGGCCACTTTACGAAGCGCCGAGTTCGGCTTCTTCGGTGTGGTCGTATAAACGCGGGTGCAAACGCCGCGACGTTGAGGGTTGCCCTTGAGGGCTGGGGTCTTGGAACGCTGCGGCTTAGGTTTGCGCGGCTTCCGGATCAGCTGTTGAATCGTCGGCATAGGGGCCTTGATACTCTCTTGTTTCGTGGCCCCTGTCGGACCAATTTCGGGTGAGACGCAGAGTGGGTCGTGAGGTCCCAAATCGTGCATCCGCTCAATTAGATGTGTTTGCCAAACGGGCAATCCCCAAAAGGATTACCGGGCAGGCCCAAAATGGACCTGCCCAGCCAGCATGCCGCGCGTTTAAGCCTCGAAGTTCGAGACGTCAAGCCTTGGCGACAGAGACGATGCGAAAACCCGAGACTGCGCGGTGTACGTCCTTCAAAACCGGGACGGTCCTTGTTTCCACAAATGCCATCTCTGGGCCCAGATCTCGCGCCAACTGAGCTGAGCATCCAGGTGCGCGCGCTGGCTCAACACGTGCTTGCGGCGGGACAGATCAAAAGGCTGACGGATAAAGGGGCGGCCCTGTTCCAGATCATACTCCAAGGGCGTGTGATAGGCGCAGTCTTCAAAATAGTAATGCGTCACCTGACTTCGGCGGGTCAAAGCCGGATTGGCGCGTTTGGACCCGCCATGAATGAGATTGGCCGACCAGATCAGCGCCTGCCCTCGTTTCAGCAAGCCATATTCCGGCTGCAGGCAATGTTCGTCGATCAGGTCGCGGATGCGCGCCTCATAATCCGTATAAGATTGAGTCCCGCCAATCTCTGCGCGGGAGAGAATCGGCAATTTGTGACTGCCCGGATAGTAGACCAGCGGGCCCGCATCCGGCGAAATGTCTTCGAGCGCGACCCAGACCCCGCACATGAATCGCTTTGGCGCCGAATCGAAATGATAGGTGTCGGAATGCGGGGCCTGCTGCGTGCCGAGTTCGAAATTGAGCGTCTGAAACGGAAAGGCGCGGCGCCCATAGAGTTGCGAAAGCAGATCCAGGATCGGCGCATGCACGGCCAATCGTCCGATTGCTGCTTCGCTGATCCAACCGTCTTGGATGCGATCAGAGCCGCTCGTTTGGGCGCGACTGAACGCCTCCACGGCGTCCAGATCGGCGGCGTCAAACCCCGGATCGATCACCGCGAAGCCTTTTTCATTGAGAGACTTGATGGTTTCCGCGTGCGCAGGGACGCGCGCCACCAAATCTGCCAATACAGCACCATCGCTCTCGACAAGCGGGGTGTCAGGCAAATGCGATTGATGACGCGGCATTCAGGCTCCGTGGGTCGCGCGTGCTCCTGCTGTGCAAGAAAAAAGCGCCGCCCTCAAGAGAGAAGGCGCCGCTTGGATGTAAATGGATCAGCGTCTGCTTATTCAGCCGCTTCCGGCGCTGGCAATGAAGCTGCGGCTTCTTTCGCCGCGGCTTCGCGCTTGTTGCGCAGCTGCTGGTCGCGTTGCGCAGCAACTTTGCGCATTTCGCGCATTCCGCCGCCGGTACCGGCCGGGATGAGACGCCCAACGATGACGTTCTCTTTCAGGCCTTCCAGAGTATCGACCTTGCCCTGCAGTGCGGCTTCGGTCAGCACGCGGGTCGTTTCCTGGAACGACGCGGCTGAGATGAAGCTGCGGGTCTGCAGCGAGGCTTTGGTGATCCCGAGCAGGACCGGAACGCCAACCGCTTCACGCTGATCAGCTTTCTTCGACTTGCGCACCGCTGCATTGGCTTCTTCAAGCTCAATCGCATCGACATGCTCGCCTTTGATCAGCGTTGTTGTGCCAGCATCAGTGATCTCAAACTTTTGCAGCATCTGGCGAACAATCACCTCGATGTGCTTGTCATTGATCGGCACGCCCTGCAGGCGGTAAACCTTCTGCACTTCGTCGACGAGATAATTGGCCAGAGCCTCAATCCCGAGGGTTGCGAGAATGTCTTGCGGCGCAGGGTTGCCATCGATGATGTAGTCCCCGCGTTTGACATAGTCGCCATCCTGAACGTCCAGGCGACGCGCCTTTGGCACCAGGAATTCGATGGCGTCCTTGCCCTCTTCTTCCGGGACGATCGCGATCTTCCGCTTCTGCTTATACTCGCGAATGAACTGAATGCGGCCATCCATCTCGGCAATCACAGCGTGATCCTTCGGACGGCGGGCTTCGAACAGTTCGGCCACGCGTGGCAGACCACCGGTAATATCCTTGGTCTTGGCGCCGCCTGTTGCGACACGCGCCATGGATTCACCGACTTTGATCGTGTCGCCCTCTTCGACCGACAGGATCGCGCCGGGTGACAGCATATAGCGGGCCTCGTTGCCGTTTGGCAGCGACTCAGCTTCGCCCTTGGCATTGACGATCATGATCGACGGACGCAGATCCGCGCCTTTCGAACCGCGACCATCAATGATCACGCGAGACGAGATACCGGTGGCTTCATCGGTCTCTTCACGCGCGGTCAGACCATCGACAATATCGACCAGACGGATCGTGCCTTCGACTTCGGCGATCATTGGCTGGGCAAATGGATCCCAGTCGGCAATCTTGTCGCCTGGCTTGACCTTCTTCTTGTCTTTCACAGACAAGGCCGTGCCATAGGTGGGCTTGAAGGTCTGACGTGTCCGGCCATCGGCATCCTCGATCGAGACAACCATGTGGCGACCGGTGACGATCAGCGCCCCATCTTCGCGCTTCACGAAAGTTGGGTTCTCGAACTTGATCTTCCCTTCGACTTGCGCTTCGGCAGAGCTTTCTTCTGCCACCGATGCTGCCCCACCAATGTGGAAGGTCCGCATGGTCAGCTGGGTTCCAGGCTCACCGATTGACTGCGCCGCGATCACACCGACCGCTTCGCCTTTATTGACGACCGTACCGCGCGCCAGGTCGCGGCCATAGCAGGCCACACAGACGCCGACTTTGGTTTCGCAGGTCAGCGGCGAGCGGACTTTGATCCGGTCAACGCCCGCATCTTCGATCTGCTTGGCCAGCGCTTCGTCGATATAGGTGTTCGCAGGTGCGACCAGTTCATCGGTTTTCGGCGCTTTGACATCTTCGCCTGTGGTCCGGCCCAAGATGCGCTCGCTCAGCGAGACGACCACATCGGCGCCTTCCATAACGGCGAACAGTTCGATGCCCTGATCGGTGCCGCAATCGTCTTCTGTAACGATACAGTCTTGCGCCACGTCGACCAGACGACGGGTCAGGTAACCTGAGTTCGCGGTTTTCAAAGCGGTGTCTGCCAGACCCTTACGGGCCCCGTGCGTGGAGTTAAAGTACTCCTGAACGGTCAGACCCTCTTTGAAGTTCGAGATGATCGGCGTCTCGATGATTGAGCCATCCGGACGGGCCATCAGGCCGCGCATACCCGCCAGCTGCTTCATCTGGTTTTTCGATCCCCGCGCACCAGAGTGCGCCATCATGAAGACCGAGTTGGTTTCTTCCTGGCGACCGGTTTTCTTGTCCGTTGCCGCCTCACCTGCCGCATCCATCATCGCATCCGCGACTTTGTCAGTACAGGTCGACCAGGCGTCGACGACTTTATTGTACTTCTCACCGCGGGTGATCAGACCATCAGCATATTGGCGCTCATACTCGGCCACTTGCTCTTTGGTTTGCTCGACCAGTTTGATCTTGGCCGCCGGGATCTTCATATCGTCCTTACCGAACGAAATACCGGCTTTCGCCGCTTCCCGGAAACCGAGCGCCATCAGGCGGTCGGCAAAAATCACGGTCGCTTTCTGACCACAGTGACGATAGACCTCGTCGATCAGTTTCCCGATATTCTTCTTGACCATCACATCGCTGAGCAGCGCTTCTGGATCGATCCGGTGATGACGCGGGAAAATGTCCGCAATCATGAAACGACCCGGCGTGGTGTCGATGACTTTCGACAAGGCCTCACCATTCTCGTCGACCGTGTGATACATCGCTTTGATCTTGGCGTGCATGGACAGCATGCCAGAGTTCAGAGCGTGTTCCAGCTCGGCCATGTCAGAGATGACCATGCCTTCGCCCTGCTCGTTCGGCTTGTCGAGCGACAGATAGTACAGCCCCAGAACGATGTCCTGAGACGGCACGATGATCGGCTTACCATTGGCCGGTGACAGGATGTTGTTCGTCGACATCATCAGCACGCGCGCTTCCAGCTGGGCCTCGAGGCTCAGCGGCACGTGGACGGCCATTTGGTCACCATCAAAGTCAGCGTTGAAGGCCGCACAGACCAGCGGGTGCAGCTGGATGGCCTTGCCCTCGATCAGTTTTGGCTCAAACGCCTGAATACCAAGGCGGTGCAGTGTTGGCGCGCGGTTCAGCAGAACCGGGTGCTCACGAATAACCTCTTCCAGGATATCCCAGACTTCCGGCTTTTCTTTCTCAACCAGTTTCTTCGCCGCCTTCACCGTTCCGGCGAGGCCTTTCGCGTCGAGGCGGGCATAGATGAATGGTTTGAATAGCTCGAGCGCCATCTTCTTCGGAAGACCACATTCGTGCAGTTTCATGTTCGGGCCAACCACGATGACCGAACGGCCAGAATAGTCGACGCGCTTGCCGAGCAGGTTCTGACGGAACCGGCCATGCTTACCTTTCAGCATATCTGAAAGCGATTTCAGAGGTCGCTTATTGGTGCCGGTAATCGTCCGGCCACGGCGGCCATTGTCGAACAGGGCGTCGACAGATTCCTGCAACATCCGCTTTTCGTTCCGGATGATGATGTCCGGTGCGCGCAGCTCCATCAGGCGCTTCAAACGGTTGTTCCGGTTGATCACGCGGCGATAGAGATCGTTCAGGTCAGAGGTCGCGAAGCGGCCGCCATCCAGAGGCACCAATGGGCGCAGATCTGGCGGGATCACAGGCACAACGCTGAGGATCATCCACTCTGGCTTGGCCCCAGAGGCGAGGAAGGCTTCGACAACCTTCAGACGCTTGGAATATTTCTTTGTCTTCAGCTCAGAGGTTGATTCTGCGAGATCTTCGCGCAGCTGGTCGGCGAGCAGATCGAGGTCGAGACCTTCGAGCATCTCTTTGACCGCCTCGGCGCCAATCATTGCGGTGAACGCATCTTCACCATGCTCGTCCTGAAGATCCATATATTCTTCTTCAGTCAGGAGCTGCTTTGGTTCGAGCGGGGTCAGTCCAGGTTCGGTGACGACATAGCTCTCAAAATACAGCACGCGCTCGACATCTTTCAGCGTCATGTCGAGCAGAGTTGCGATGCGGGATGGAAGGGATTTCAGGAACCAGATATGAGCCACCGGCGAGGCCAGCTCAATGTGTCCCATACGCTCCCGGCGCACTTTGGCGAGCGTGACTTCAACGCCGCATTTTTCACAGATAATGCCGCGATATTTGATCCGCTTATACTTGCCGCAAAGACATTCATAATCCTTGATCGGTCCGAAGATCCGAGCACAGAATAGGCCGTCGCGTTCAGGCTTGAACGTCCGGTAATTGATGGTCTCTGGTTTCTTGATCTCACCGGAGGACCAACCGCGGATTTTTTCCGGGCTGGCGATCGTGATCCGGATCGCATCGAAGCTTGGGACTTCTTCTTTTTGACGATAAATGCTGGCTACATCTTGGCGCATATGTTTCCACTCCTTGGGAGGGTTTGGTCGATTTCCCCGCCGAAAAACCGACCTTTGAACCTGTTAACTCTACTGTCCTCTTTCAAGGTGTGACGGCTATTCAGCCGCCACGTTTGAGTCTCCGTCATTGTCTCCGATCAGCTCGACATTCAGGCCGAGTGACCGCATCTCTTTGATCAACACGTTGAAGCTTTCCGGGATACCGGCTTCAAATGTGTCATCGCCGCGAACGATGGCTTCGTACACTTTCGCACGACCCGCGGTGTCATCCGACTTGACCGTGAGCATTTCCTGCAAGGTGTACGCGGCGCCATAGGCTTCCAGAGCCCAGACTTCCATCTCACCGAAGCGCTGACCACCGAACTGTGCCTTACCGCCCAGCGGCTGCTGCGTGACCAGTGAGTAAGGACCAGTTGAACGGGCGTGAATCTTCTCATCGACCAGGTGGTGCAATTTGAGGAGATATTTGTAACCGACCGTGACCGGACGCTTGAATTGTTCGCCGGTGCGGCCGTCATAGACAACCGACTGACCCGATCCATCCAGACCCGCACGCTCGAGCATTTCAACAATGTCCGGCTCGCGTGCCCCGTCAAAGACCGGCGTCGCAAAGGGCACACCTTTTTTCAGGTTGCCTGCCAGTTCGACCAGCTCTTCATCGGTATCCGGCAGAGGCTCGCCTTTGCCATAGACCGTTTCGAGCGTCTTGCGCAGCGCTTTGCCATCATTATTGGCGTGCCATTCTTCAAGCGAGTCGGTCACCAATTTGCCGAGACCGGCAGCGGCCCAGCCCAGATGGGTTTCGAGAATCTGCCCAACATTCATCCGCGATGGAACGCCGAGAGGGTTGAGCACAATATCGACCGGCGTACCATCTTCCAGGAACGGCATGTCTTCCATTGGGTTGATCTTCGAAATCACCCCTTTGTTGCCGTGGCGACCGGCCATCTTGTCTCCAGGCTGCAGCTTACGCTTCACAGCCAGGAAGACTTTGACGACTTTCATCACGCCCGGTGGCAGGTCGTCGCCCTGCTGGACTTTGTCGACCTTGTCGTTGAAGCGCGCTTCCAGTTCGCGAATGGCTTCGTCAAACTGTTCGCGCAGACCATCAATCTCGGCCTGAGCCTTTTCAGATTTCAGCGCGATTTCCCAAAGGTCGCGATCGCTCAGCTCTTCCAGAGACGCAGCCGTAATCTTGCCGGTCTTAAAGCCTTTCGGCCCAGCCGCCGCCTCCTTATTGGTCAGCGTCTTGCGCAGACGATCATAGGTGTTGCGCTCAAGGATGGACTGTTCGTCTTCCTTATCCTCTTGCAACTGTTCGATCTGCTCGCGCTCGATTTGCAGCGCGCGCTGGTCTTTGTCGATGCCGTGGCGATTGAACACCCGGACCTCAACAACCGTACCGGCATCGCCTGGCGGCACACGCAGCGAGGTGTCACGCACGTCTGAGGCTTTCTCACCAAAGATCGCGCGCAGCAGTTTTTCTTCCGGCGTCATCGGGCTTTCGCCTTTTGGCGTCACCTTACCGACGAGAATATCGCCGGCTTTGACTTCCGCACCGACAGCGACAATGCCGGCCTCATCGAGATTCCGGAGCGCCTCTTCACCGACATTTGGAATGTCGCGCGTGATCTCTTCTGGGCCAAGCTTGGTGTCGCGGGCGGCGATCTCAAACTCTTCCAGGTGGATCGAGGTGTAGACGTCATCGCGGACGATGCGTTCAGAAATCAGGATCGAGTCCTCGAAATTGTAGCCATTCCACGGCATGAACGCGACCAGCACGTTGCGGCCGAGCGCCAGCTCACCAAGGTCAGTTGATGGACCATCGGCAATGATGTCGCCCTTCTGGACCTCGTCACCCACTTTCACGATGGGGCGCTGGTTGATGCAGCTATTCTGGTTCGAGCGACGGAACTTGGACAGGCGATAGATATCAACGCCGGACTTGCCCTCGAGGTCTTCCGTGGCACGGACCACGATCCGAACCCCGTCAACCTGCTCGATGACACCGCTGCGCGACGCCACAACCGCCGCGCGGCTGTCACGGGCCACCACAGATTCCATACCGGTCCCGACCAGCGGCGCATCCGTTTGCACCAGCGGCACCGCCTGACGCTGCATGTTCGAGCCCATTAGGGCGCGGTTGGCGTCGTCGTTTTCCAGGAATGGAATGAGCGCTGCCGCAACGGACACGACCTGTTTCGGCGAAACGTCCATATATTGAACGTCTTCCTTGAGGACGAGCATCGCTTCGCCATTGACCCGGGCATTGGCGAATTCGTTGACGAGCTCGCCCTTCTTATCGACCTGGGTGTTGGCCTGAGCGATCTTGTAAAGCTGCTCTTCCATGGCGGACAGATAGACAACTTCATCCGTCAGCTTGCCATTTTCGACTTTCCGGTATGGGCTCTCAATGAAGCCATACTTGTTCACGCGCGCATGGGTGGCGAGTGAGTTGATCAAGCCAATGTTCGGGCCTTCCGGTGTCTCAATCGGGCAGATCCGGCCATAATGGGTCGGGTGCACGTCGCGAACTTCAAAACCGGCCCGCTCACGCGTCAGACCACCTGGGCCGAGCGCTGAGAGACGTCTTTTGTGCGTGATTTCGGACAGTGGGTTGGTTTGGTCCATGAACTGAGACAGCTGCGACGACCCGAAGAATTCGCGGACAGACGCCACGACCGGTTTCGCATTGATCAGGTCATTCGGCATCACCGTATCGATATCGACAGAGCTCATGCGCTCCTTGATCGCCCGCTCCATGCGAACCAGGCCGATGCGGTAATTGTTTTCCATCAATTCACCGACGGACCGGACGCGGCGATTGCCGAGATTGTCGATATCGTCGACTTCACCTTTGCCATCCTTCAGGTCAAGGATCACTTTGGCGACGCCAACAATGTCGTCATTGCGCAGGGTGCGCTCAGTGTCTTCTGCCGGCTCATAGCCAGGCACAGCCACTTTCAGGCGGGTGTTCATTTTCACCCGGCCAACGGCTGAGAGATCATACCGCTCGGAATCGAAGAACAGCTGATTGAACAGTGCATCTGCCGCTTCCTGGGTTGGCGGTTCACCTGGGCGCATGACGCGGTAAATGTCAGACAGCGCCTCGAAACGGGTGTCGTTCTTGTCGGCTTTCAGCGTGTTGCGCAGCCATGGGCCGCGGCCGCCATTGTCAACGTCGAGGATCTCGATCGCCTTGACCTTCTGCTCACGCAGCTCAGCCAGCAGCTCTTCTTCCAACAAGTCGCCGGACTCGCCGTAAATCTCGCCCGTCTTACGATTGACGATATCGCGCGCAAGGAATTTTCCTTCCAGCGCCGTGGTTGGCAGCAACAGTTCTTCGGTACCGCCTTCGACGATCCGCTTGGCCGCGAGCGCTGTGATCTTGCGATCAGCTGGGGCAACAGTCTTTCCAGACTTGGCATCGACCAGATCGAACGCCGGCTTTACGCCCTTCCAATTGTCAGGATTGAACGCGGTGATCCATCCCGCCTTATCCAGGCGGTAGATGGAATGGGTGTAGAACATGTCGAGGATCTGATCAGCGTCATAGCCAAGCGCCATCAACAGAGTCGTGGCTGGCAATTTCCGCTTGCGGTCGATCCGGACATTCAGAATGTCCTTGGCGTCGAACTCAAAATCGAGCCATGAGCCGCGATAAGGAATGATCCGTGCGGCGAAGAGCAGCTTGCCCGAAGAGTGGGTCTTGCCCTTGTCGTGATCGAAGAACACACCTGGCGACCGGTGCATCTGGCTCACGATTACGCGCTCGGTTCCGTTCACGATGAACGTCCCCTTCTTGGTCATCAGCGGGATATCGCCGAGATAGACCTCTTGCTCTTTAACTTCCTTGACGGACTTGGCGCCCGTGTCTTCGTCAATGTCGAACACGACCAATTGCAGGCGCACCTTGAGCGGGGCCGCATAAGTCAGATCGCGCTGCATGCATTCTTCTGTGTCGAACTTCGGCGGCTCGAACTCATAAGACACATATTCCAGTGACGCCCGCTCATTGAAATCAATGATCGGGAACACAGACTTGAACACGCCGCCAAGACCGTCATCGGTCCGCTCGTGCTGCGGTGTGTGCATCTGGAGGAAGTGTTCGTATGAGGAGCGCTGAACCTCGATGAGGTTTGGCATGTCGATGGCTTCGGGAATTTTGCCGAAGGATTTGCGGATGCGTTTCTTTTCAGTGAAAGAGAGTGCCATCTTGTCTTCCGTTTTGTGCCGCGGGGCCCTGGAGCCGAGGCGGCGTGTCGCCTGAAACGCGAGGACGCGGCAAAGCCAAGATGACTTTGCCGCGCTTGATTCTTACGGTCTGGCGCCTCGCGCGAACACCAATCCGTACTTTACACACCCCTTGCGGGGCAGAAGCCTTACTTGAGCTCGACGGTTGCGCCGGCTTCTTCGAACTTCTTCTTGATTTCTTCAGCTTCGTCTTTCGACACGCCTTCTTTGATCGGCTTAGGAGCGCTTTCAACAAGCTCCTTCGCTTCTTTCAGGCCGAGGCCAGAAACGACTTCGCGAACAACTTTAATTACGTTGATCTTCTTAGCGCCGCCGTCTTTCAGAATGACGTCGAACTCGTCCTTGTCTTCAGCAGCTGCGCCGCCAGCGTCGCCGCCGCCAGCTGGGCCGGCTACAGCAACTGCTGCAGCAGCTTTGATGCCACGCTCTTCGAGAAAGTCGTTGAGTTCTTTTGCTTCCATGATGGTGAGGCCGAGAAGCTCTTCACCGAGTTTTGCGATATCAGCCATTTGTTCTGATGTCCTGTTTAGGGTTGAGGGTGTTGGGTTGATCTTTGTTGGGGGTCCGACCTATGCCGCTGCTTGCTCGCCAATAACATTGATGGCGCCGGCCAGAGTTTGCGCAGGCGCAGTGATGCGCTGAGCGATCTGGCTTGCCTGTCCGGTAAGACGGGCAACCACAGTTGCAATAAGTTCCTCGCGGGATGGCATTTTGGAGAGCGCCTCGACGCCCGCCGTATCAAGAATTTCATCTCCCATCAGACCACCAACGATGACGAGTTTCTCGTTATCCTTGGCGAACTCAGAAGCGGCCTTGGCAGATGCCACAGGATCTTCTGCGTAAGCGATCACGGTTTGGTCTGTGAACAGCGCGCTTGCTGCCTCACCGCCCTTGCCGTCGAGCGCTTTCTTAAAGAGACGGTTCTTGACCACCTTCGCTGTCGCACCTTGCTCACGCAACATGCCACGGAACTGGGTCATTTCCGCAACCGTAAGACCGGTATAGCGTGCCACGATGACACTGCCAGAGTCAGCAATAACGCCTTCGAGCGTTTTGATGGCTTCGGCTTTTCCGGCTCTATCCATTACGGATCTCCTTCAATAAGGCGACCGGACCATCCGGGCGCCTGGGTTTGCCTTTGGCGGCGTCACGACGCTGCCTCCAGCGCCTGCCCAGGGCCTAGCAGACCAGTCGAACTGCGGAACACCGCAGACCAACCTGCCTCACCCCGTCTATCAAGGGATTTACACTTTAACTTAAGCCACCCATGGTCTCGGACAGGAAACGGGAGACCGACGAATCGCCAATCTCCCGCAAGCCGCGTTCCTTAACCTTTGATCTACGCCCGCGCAACCCCTAAAATCAGAAAAGTCAAGGGAAATGTGGATTTTGTTCCGACCGGGTCGCTCTTGATCCGAAACCCTGTTTCGTAAATGGTATTGCAGCGGGGACAAGGCAAGGGACGGATTATGGATCAGGAAGAGGATGGCGGCCTCCCTCCAGCCGAGCCTGAAGCGGACGAAACCAAGTTCGATCTGCGGGCTCAAATTGAGCGCCTGTCCGCTTGGATTCAGGCCCACCCGTTTGCCACGCTGATCGTTTGTCTGGTGCCGGCAGGATTGTCCATTCTGTTTCCGAGTTTCTGGGTGCAGTGCCTGAGCCTGATCTGGGGCCTGGGCAATCTCGCTGCCATCGGATGGGTCCTGCTTTCGGCCAAAGAGCTGCGCTCGGCGCCGCGCCTGGTTGTCAGTTTTGCCGCGATCATAGCCGTGACCCAGACCTTTGGCGGGGCCTATGCCGCCACCCTGCTCGCTGAAGACTCCCGACATTTCCGCTTCTCGCCCTATTCAACGGCCGCGGATTTCAATAATCGCCGACTGGCCGTGCAGGTCCTCGCAGATTTACATGCCGACGCCGTGGCTGACTTGAACGGCTATGTCCGTCGGCAGATTGAGCAAGGCGATACTGCGCCCGATGGCTATCCGTTTGATCGGAACCTGCGAACGCGGCCGTGTCCGCATATCGGTTTGTCGAACAAAATCCTCTATGTCTGTGAGGAGCCCCCAGACGGCAGGCGCGATCCAGAGACCCTTTATAAGGTCGAGACATGGTTCAATAGTGTGTTCAAGGTCGAGGAGGTCGGTGATGGATCCTGGCGCATCATCAAGACCAATGATCGTCGCAGCTCCGCCGTCGCGGCGGCCTCCGCGTCTCAAACCCGCTCTGACTTTTTCGACAGTATGGGCGTCGCGCTTGTGACCTTTATCTATCGGATCGAGGACGAGCAGCGCACTGCGCCTAGCCGCGCTGATCGGCGGCTCCTGGTCGAATATCTGTCTGACTTTGCCAAGACCACGATCCGCGACTTTGGCGGGCAAGACAGCTTGCTCCCCGCCGACAATATCTTTGCTGAAGAGAGAAAGCTCCGGCGCGTCGATACCGCGATTGCCGATGCATTACTGTGCGCTCAGCTGACCCAGACCTATTATCCGCGTGGCCCCTGCCCGGTGCCTCCGGAATTCAGATCAGCTGTTCCGAAGGCGCGATGGCAATCTCCGGACGCCGACCCGAATTATGTGTTGCGCAGCCTAACGCCTTTGGACCTTGTGCTGCAAGCGCATCTGACCGAGATCCTCTATTGGGACATCCGGTCCATGGAAGTGGCCAATGATCGCCGCGACCTCGTCATCAATGGGCACATATTCAGCGCCATGGCCGTGATGACATCCGGCTTTGCCGACATGTCGCCGAACAGCTATCTGGCCAAGGCGTTGCTGATCCTGCAATTCCTCACCTATGTGCTGCTGATCATTCTGATCCTGCCCATGAGCTTTGAGCGGCCAAAGGAAGACGAGGCCTAGCCTGCGCTTTTAGTCCACCTTCAAAGGCCGCTTCTCGCCGCCCAGCACAACGCCCCAGACCCCGATATCGCCCCAATCTTCAGCGGCAGTGTCCAGCGGGTTGGCCTCCAGCACGGTAAAGTCGGCGAGCTTGCCCGGGGCGATGCTGCCAATCTCGGCCTCCAGTCCAAGCGCATAAGCGGCATCAATCGTGATCGATTCCAGCGCTTCTTGTGCCGAGAGTTTCTCACTTGGCGTCAGCTCGGGTCCTTCGCGGGTCGAGCGCAACATGTGCACGCTCGCCGCCAGCAAAGGCAAAGGCGGCGCCAAAGGCGCGTCCGAATGCAGCGTCACCGGCACCCCGGCTTCGCTGAGACTGGCCAGCGGCAGGATCCAGTTCCCCCGATTGGGACCGAGTGGCGACTGATAGGCCTGCCCGAGATAGAAGACATAATGGCTGGCGGCTGAAATCCCGGCGCCCAATTCGGCCGCCCGGGTCACCTGCTCCGGCGAAAACAGGCCCGCATGCTCAAAAATGAACGCCCGCTCCGGCGCTGAGGGGCGCAGCTCCGCCAGGGCATCCAGGGTCGCGGTTTGTGCCGCATCGCCATTGGAATGGATGCGCACCGCGAGTCCGGCGTCCCAATAGGGCTGAATGGTCGGCGCGATCTCATCCGGTTTCATCACCCATAGACCCTGCGTTCCAACCGATTGGCCTGACAGGTATCCAGGCTCGGACAGTCGCATGGTCTGCGAATAGAAGGCCGCATCGGTAAAGAATTTCACTTGCGGCAGCACCGGCGCCGGCGTTTCAATCTCGCCCGCCACCATGCCGAGTACGGTCTCGACCCGCGCCTCGCCGAACGCATGCGCAAAAGCGCGGTGTTCGGGCACAAGATAGAGGCGATAGCCGGAATGCTCAGGCGAGCGCCAATTGCCGCCAATATTTGCGTCCTCGAGCGGCAGCGTAAAAATGCCATAGCCAAGATCCGCCACCGTCGTGACCCCACCCGCGCGGAGCAATTCCGAAAATCCGTTCAAGCCGCGCGTCAAGCGATCCGGCGCCAACAGGATCGGGCCAAGCGTCTGCAACAGCGCGCCCACCGCATCCTCATAGATCCGGCCGGTCAGTTCGCCATTTTCATCTAGGTCGACGCCTTCGAACTGATCATGCCAGGAGGCATCAATCCCGGCCCAGTCGAGCGCCTTTGAGTTGAGGTAGAAATCGTGACTGGAATAATGCCAGATGACCAGCGGCCGGTCGGTTGTGACACCGTCCAGATCCTGTTTGGAGAGATCGCCATGCACGAGATTATGAAAGCCATAGACGATCAGAGGCTCGCCAGCGGGGGCCGACGCTTCGATTTCGCTGAGGCGTTCAAAAAAGGCGGCGCGATTGGGCAAGCCGCGGACCATGCCATTCGGCGTCGCCATCGGCCAAGGCGGCGTCAACGGCGTCGCATATTGCAGCGAAGACAGCGCCATATGCACATGCGGATCAATCAGTCCTGGAACGATCGTCTTGCCGGCAAAGCTCTCATCAATTGCGGCGCCATCATAATCAGCCTGCAATCCCTCCAGGCCGCCAACCGCGAGGATCCGATCATCCTTCACAGCAACCGCCTGCGCGGTTTCTGTGCCTTCCATCGTCACCACGGTTTCAGCCGGATAGATGATCACGCCATCACCGGCACCCGGCGGCGCGGTTTGATCGCTCGCAGGCCCGGCACAAGCGGCTGCTAATCCCAAGAGCAGGCCGCTCAGAGCTTGTTGTCTCATTATCTTATTCCTCCCACAGCCAGTTTGCTCGATTTCAGGCAAAAGAAAAGGCCCGCTGGCAATTGCCAACGGGCCTCTCAATTTGTTTGGGATCCCGGCTTAGCCTGGGATCGCGTCGGCTGTGTCGATCCCGACACCTGGGCCCATGGTCGAGCTCAGCGCGATCTTTTTCATATAGGTGCCTTTGGCGCCTGATGGCTTGGCTTTGAGCAGAGCTTCGATAAAGGCGCGAACGTTTTTCTCGATCGCATCCTCAGAGAATGAGGCTTTGCCAATGCCGGCATGGATGATGCCGAGCTTCTCAACCCGGAACTCAACTGAGCCGCCTTTGGCGTCTTTCACCGCCTGGCCGACATTCGGCGTGACAGTGCCGACTTTCGGGTTTGGCATCAGACCACGTGGGCCCAGCACCTTACCGAGACGGCCGACGACAGACATCATGTCTGGCGACGCGATCACACGGTCAAAGTCAGATTTGCCGTTCTGGATCTCTTCCATGAGATCTTCAGCACCGACAAATTCAGCCCCAGCTTCTTTGGCTTCTTCGGCTTTGGCGTCGCGGGCAAACACAGCCACACGCACGTCTTTACCGGTGCCGGATGGCAGCGAGACAACGCCGCGAACCATTTGGTCGGCATATTTTGGATCAACGCCGAGATTGACGGCGATTTCGACAGTCTCGTCAAACTTGGAGGTCGCGTTGGACTTTACCAGTTTGACGGCATCGGTGACGCTGTACAGAGTATCTGCATCAACGGCTTCGGCAGCAGCGCGATAACGTTTTCCAGCCATGCTCTTACTCCACCACTTCGAGACCCATCGAACGGGCAGAACCCTCGATGATCTTGGTTGCTTGATCGAGATCGTTGGCGTTCAGGTCGACCATTTTAGCTTCCGCGATTTCGCGGCATTGCGCTTTGGTCACTGACCCGGCGACCGAACGACCTGGCTCCTGGCTGCCTTTTTTAAGCTTCGCAGCTTTTTTCAGCAGAACGGAAGCAGGTGCGGTCTTCACGATAAAGGTGAATGACTTGTCCTGATAATAGTCGATGACGACGGGCAGTGGCAGGCCCTTCTCCATCTTTTCGGTCTTCGCATTGAAGGCCTTACAGAATTCCATAATGTTGATTCCGCGCTGGCCGAGCGCCGGCCCTACGGGGGGCGACGGGTTTGCAGCACCGGCAGGAATCTGGAGCTTAAGCTGCCCCAGCAGTTTCTTCGCCATGATAGCCTCTCTGGCAGTTACGGTGTCTGGTGGTCTTTCGATCCAGACGCCAGGGTTTAGAGGGTTCGTGGTCCGGGCTGGCGGCCCCTCCCACAAACGTTTTTCATGCCCAAACGGACAAGGCGCGGGCTAAAGCACTTTCAGATCATGGGGTCAAGTGCTCCTGACGTCTCAAACAGATCAAATTTGCTTCATTTTATGTAGTTTCTAGTTGCAACCAATCTATAGTTTTGATGCCCTCCGTTCAGGAAGAATCCGGATCTTTTCTTGGAGTATGATACTCATGGCGAAATCTAGTTTGGCGAAGTTCGCGGCGGCCTCAGCATTGATTGTTGGCGGTGCGTTCCTCTCGGCTTGTGGTGGTGGCGGCGGGGGTGGAACGACCGCCCCGCCCCCAGCGTCGGTTTCTCCACCCCCGCCACCGCCGCCTCCGCCACCTCCACCGCCGCCTCCGACCAGCCAGGCGCCAACTTGGACGCAAGGCGTGTTTGAATCGGCCAGCACGTTCAAAGATCAATGCGAAGTGCCCCGCACCGGCGTCGATATTGAAGGCAACGGGTTCCCCGATCAGGCCGGGACGCTGGGTGATGAACTGTTCTGGCTGCGCTCGTGGACCGAAGAAACCTATCTTTGGAACAACGAAGTCGTCGATCGAGACCCGAATACGTTCAACAATAAGGTCACTTATTTTGACCAATTGAGAACAACGGCGGTGACGCCGTCCGGCGAGGATAAGGATGATTTCCATTTCAGCGAACTGACCACCGCTTTCCTGGAACGACGTAATTCCGCCCCGCGTTCAGGGTATGGCCTCAGCTTATTTGTGTTCTCGAGCTCAGTGCCCCGCGATTATCGTGTGCGCTACACCGAACCCAACTCGCCCGCCGCCCAGGTCGTCAATGGCACGCCCAATTTCGTGCGGGGTGCACGAATTCTGGAAATCAATGGCGTGGATCTGGTGAATGGCGGGTCACAAGCTGATGTCGATGCCCTGAATGAAGGTCTGTTCCCCGCGGTCGCTGGCACGACAAACACGTTCACGGTGCAGGATCCGGGCGCCGCAGCGCCGCGAACCGTGACCGTGACCTCCGCTAATATCGCGCAGGCGCCGGTCAATCGCGCGAGCATTATCGATACGCCGAGCGGCAAGGTTGGCTATGTCTTGTTCAACACGTTCAGCCCCCGTTCCTCAGAAGCCGCACTGTTTGATGCATTTACTCAGATCAGCAATGAAAACGTCACCGATCTGGTGCTCGACTTGCGCTATAATGGTGGCGGTTTGCTGGCGATCGCATCGCAGCTGTCTTACATGATTGCCGGCCCAGCCCGCACCAATGGCCGGACCTTCGAACTGCTTCGCTTCAATGATGATGCGGGCAACGTCAATCCGGTGACCGGACAGTTCAACTCGCCGATCCCATTCTATAATACCGGGGTTGGCTTTACCGTCGCGAATGGCACGCCGCTCCCAGATTTGAATCTCAATCGCGTCTTTATTCTCGCCACCGAGGGAACCTGCAGCGCCAGCGAAGCCGTGATCAACGGATTGCGCGGCATTGATGTTGAGATCATTCTGTTTGGCAGCCCGGGCAGTGAAACACCAGGCGGCAATACGTGCGGCAAGCCCTTTGGCTTCTATCCAGAGGACAATTGCGGGCGGACCTATTACACAATCCAGTTCCAAGGCGTGAATGATAAGGGCTTTGGCGACTATACCGATGGGTTCATCCCGGGAAATTCGAACGCCGCCTTCGGCGAGCGCGTTTCAGGCTGCATCGTAGCAGATGATATCAACACCGAACTCGGCGATCCGAGCGAAGGCATGCTGGCCGCGGCGCTGGATTTCCGCGAAACCGGAAATTGCCCGGCCGTGACCACCAAGCCGACGGCCCAAACCGTCGTCGCCAAGGGCACGCCTGGCAAGGTCGCCAGCACCTTATATACCCCTGAGGAGAATTTCCTCGCCACCAATCGGGACATGACCCAGCCATGATTTTTCGCGCCGCTCTTGCCAGCCTATGCGCCCTTGGACTTGGCGCCTGCCAGCACACAGATGCGCCGATACCGGCCGTGCTGGCCGATGGGTCGGATGAGACGATGGCGGCATTGAAAGGTCATTTGGCCGATGCGATGGGCACAAGCCGGATCGAGCTCGGGGCCGGCGATCCGACGCAAACGCCGTCAGTTTCGGTTTTGCCGCCGCCGCTGACGGATCTCGAAACGCGCAGCCCGGCAACGCCCACCCTGTTCAATCTGATGATGGTTGGCGACACCTGCTATGCGGTGCGAGAGGGCAGCGATGAGCGGATCGAGCTGACCGGGGTCGCCTGTCGCGCGCTCTGAACCAAGCTTACAAAACAAAAGGCCCGCCGCATGACGCGACGGGCCTTTTTTTGTGCGGGTCACGGACGCTTTAGATAAAGGCGTACCCGTTCGCATTGATATAATTGATCAGTTCTTGCCGGCGACGACCTGGATCTGGATGTGTCGACATGAATTCCGGCGGACGGTTTCCGGCACTTCTTTTGTCCATCAACTCCCACAATCGGGGCGCCTGAGTGACGTCATAGCCCGCCTTGTACATGTAATCGACGCCAAGCTTGTCGGCCTGCAATTCATGGTTTCGACTATAGGGCAACAGCACGCCAAACTGGATGGCCGCACCGCCTAAAGCGGCCAGCGTATTGCCGTATTGCTTCAGTTCATCTGATTGCGCGATGGCCACCTGACCAGCAACCATTGCGACTTGCGCGGTCACTTGCGCGGAGGCGCGCGCCGCCGAATGCCGCCCATCAATATGGCCCGCTTCATGGCCCAGGATCGACGCCAATTGATCGTCATTTTCGGTCAATTCGGTGATCCCGCGAAACACGCCGACCTGCTGTCCCGGCATAACGAACGCGTTCACGTCATCAGTATCAAAGACGGCCACTTCCCACTCATTTGGAACATAGGCGACATCCTGATTGTATTTTTCTCTGAGTGCCGTCGTGCGCCCACGCGCCGTGCGATCCCACGTCGTCAGGACTCGGCCGCGAAGACGGCTATCGCCGGTTTGAGGGGTTTGTTTCTTCATTTCAGCCCAGGCCGTCGTCGACATCGCAGCCAAGGAAGAATTGTCGAAGCCGGGGAGGATGAGTTGTTGCTCGCCGGTCACTGGATTGGTCGAACAGCCGGTGACAATTGGCACGATCGTTCCGCAGGCCAGACCTTTAATAATGCCGCGTCGCGACATGCGAATGCGCGGGGCTTTGTCGAGAAAATCACGTGGCGCGTCGACGCGATCGCCGGTTTCGATCATCTCGTCGGTAATCAGTAGTTTATCCATTCACCAGTCTCCCTTTGTCCCTTCAGGTTTGCACCGAAATTATCCGATCGCAAACACTCTGGTTAACCGAATGCTCGCATAGAAAATGGCATGCGTCACGTGAATGCTGGATGAAGCCCTTGATCGGCAAGGATTAAGCCATCAAGGCTTTGGCCTGTTCCACCCAGTTTTCGCGGCTGACCCGCCCTTTGAAGGACAGGTGATTTTCAATCCAGGTCTCGTTCTCGGGCGTCCAGGAGGCGATTTGCGCATAGGTGAAGATACCAAGCTCGTTCAGAACTTCGCCAATACGCGGTCCAATGCCGGTAATCACGGTCAGATCATCGCCGCCATTTTCGGGTTTTTCCAATTGCTGCGGCTGCACCCCTTCCAGCTCCGCCAGCATGGCTTCAGAGGGGTGAACCGCGTCTTCCGCTTCCGGCGCCGACTCCGGTTCTGGCTCGGGCGCTGCTTCCGGCTCAGGCGGCGCTTCGGCTTCAGATTCGGCGGCGTCCGCTTCAGGCGCGGGCTCTGGTTCTGGTTCAGCTTCAGCCTCTGCGGCCTCTGCCGCCTCGCCCTCTCCGGCTTCGAAATAAGCCAGCCGGCCTTCAAGATAGCGATTGCGCCAGCGCAGGCGCGCCAGCTCTTCATCTGAATCGCCCGCCGCTTCATCATTCGCGGCCGGGGCATCGGCCTCCATCACCTCCGCCGGTGCGACGGCACTGGGCGCGCTTGTCTTTGTCGCGATCAGATCTTGCTCAAGCGCATCCACGCGCAGACGCAAATAGCTCGCTTGCCAGGCCAGTTTCTCATGACCGATATCACTGACCGGTTCCGCCGCAGCGGCAACCGCTGGCGCCGCTTCAGCGCTGTTTGAGAGATCTGACTCAAGCGCCGCCACGCGCTCTTCCAGCCAAGTATTGCGATCGCGCAATTGGGTCAGCTCTTCTTGATCGCCATCAGACAGGACCGCACCAGCCACCGCGCCCGCCACAGCCGCGCCAGCGGTTTCTACCAGATTACCATCGCTGCCATTTTCGGACTTCAATTGCTCCAGTTCAGCCCGCGCAGCAGCCAGTTCATCGCCAAGCGCAGAGATCTTGGTTTCGCGCTGGTCCAGTTCAGCCTGCAGCGTGTCATCACCGCCAACGGCCTGCGCGCTTTCTTCCTTGCGCTTGCGCTGTGCGGCATAGAGCGCCTCGACTTCGGCTTTGGTCTGGGTCAGTTCGGTCTTGGCGATTTCCCGCTCAACCTGGGCCCGGCGCACGCTCGATCCGGCCAGTAGGCCCCGGAACGAGAAGCCGAAAAACAATCCCAGAACGGTCGCAGCCGCGAGCGCCATCCACATGTTCGCAATAAGCCACTGCATCTACTCGCTCCACTCCTGAACTTTGAACTCGATTCTTCGATTTGCGGCCTGCCCTTCTGGGGTCGCATTGTCGAGCTTTGGTTGATCTGGACCATAACCTTGAACAATAAGGCGCGCAGTATCAAATCCTGCCGCCTGCATATAATTCGCAACCGCCTGAGCGCGCGCCTGACTGAGCGCAATATTCGCCGCGCGGTCGCCTGAATTGTCGGTATGACCACCGACTTCGAACATCAGATTGTCAGCGCACGACGCCGAAACAGCCATGATCTTGTCGAGCGTCAAACCGCTATCGCGGGAGATTTCGGCGCTGCCAAAATTAAACACGACAGCATTCGCATCCATGATCAGATCGAATGACATCTGACAGGCTTCCAATGGATCTTCGCTGAGCTCCACTTCGGCGATCTCCTCAAGCTGCACGGTCACCGCGGCAGCTTCAATATCGACCGCATACGCCCCGTCCAGGGTCGCCATATCCTCGCGCAGGAATTGCAGGGTTGAACTGGTCGCCTCGCCCTCGAACGTGAACCCTCGCGCGGTGGGTTGGAAGTCCATTTCGCCGGTTTCAAACTGACTGAAATGCGGCAGTCCAAGGCGCACACCTTGAATCCACTGTTCGTGCTCGGACGTCGAAGCGACCATCTGATCGATCACCGGTCCGTCAAAGTAAGTCGCGGCAATTTCGGCGATTTCGGCGCAGTCTTCGGCGCTCTCGCAATTGCCGGATAGAACCAGCGCATCGTCGACATGTTCGGCTTTCCAATGACTTGGGCCATCAATCTTGGCGACGCCGCGCCACGGCTGGCTCATATTCGCGATCGAGGCCGTCGCCTGAATGCGATTGGGATCCTGCATCGCGATGCCGCTCAGACGCAGCTCATAATCGGTCAGGCGCGCCTCGCCGCTATCAAGAAGCGCCAACTGATCCATGCCGAATTTCGCTGTGCCCAGCCAATCACCCTCCGGTGCGCCGAGGGCGAGTTGTACGCGATCGTCGGGCGCCTGGCCGGACAGATCCTGTGCATAGGCCGACAGCGCGTCGCGCATACTCTCATCAGGGGCTGAGCCGACCAGCACCATTTCACCGTCTGGGCTCTTGATCGCGCGCCAAACATAGGGCGAGACGGTTTGCAGATTGCGGATTTCGCTAAACTCGGATTCGACGCTCCACACCCCGCCCCAGAGCATGCCGCCGCGCCCGGAAGACTCCAGCACAACCGTGCGGGCAAGATCGGCCGCTTCGACATTTGGCGGCGATCCGGTCAGCCTGGCCCGCTGGCCATCCATCTGGACCGTGGCCCAGGTTTGCCCCGAATCAGCAAGCGCTGTCTCGGCAGCCGTTTGCAGCTGCGCGTGCATTTGCGCCGCGTTCAGATGATATTCGGATGTGCCGTGAACGGTTATTATACCCAACAGGGCCAGTCCTGCGCCGCTTAGGCCAGCGACCATCGTATCATACGCACCCATACAGCAATCTCCCCTAGGTAGGACTGCTTTCTTGCTTCAGGTCTGCCTTATCCCTTGGAATCAGGCAAGTGCGTGTTACAGGGCGAATATGACGGATTCATTCGATCAAATAACCTCCGCAGCCAACCCGCTGATCAAGCAGTTACGTGGCTTGGAACGCAAAAAAAACCGTAATGAAACAGGTCTGTTTCTTGCCGAAGGCGCGCGCCTCATCGAACAAGCGATGGCGCAGGACTGGCACATCGAGACTCTGGTCATTTCGAATACTGGCGCCGATCGAGACTATGTACGCGGCCTGTGTGAGATGGCGCGCCAAAAAGGCGCCCGCGTGGTGCAGGTGCCAGATCGCTTGGCCGGGTCCATCGCTCGAAAAGACAATCCGCAAGCCGTAATCGCTGCCATTCGCCAGCGCGACAGTCAGCTTGAGAATCTCGATGCGGCGCATCCGGGCTTGTGGATCGGCCTGTATGAATGCCGTGACCCGGGCAATCTCGGCACCATCTTGCGAACCGCCGATTGTGCTGGCGCGGCTGGGGTCATCCTGATTGAGCAATGTTGCGACCCATACAGTATCGAGGCCGTCCGCGCCTCCATGGGATCGCTGTTTGATGTCCGCCTGGCCAAGGCCGGTTTTGACGCGTTCAATGCCTGGCGACAGGCGGCAGGCCTTTCAATGGTCGCGGCCAGCGTGAATGGCGAGACGCGGCATGACGGCGTCGATTTTACCGGGCCCAGCCTGATCCTGATGGGCAATGAGCAGGCCGGCCTGCCCCTGCAAATTGAAGCGGCCTGCGATCATCTTTGCCTGATCCCGATGCGCGGCGGGGCTGACAGTCTGAACCTCGCTCAGGCGACCGCAGTGATGCTGTATGAAGGCTGGCGCCAGAGAGATTTTGCGTAATGAAGACTGAAACCACCCTCTTCCTGGCCGATCAGTGGGACACCGATCAATACGCCCTGCTGGATAGCGGCGACGGTCACAAGCTGGAACGGTTTGGCGCGCAAACCGTGATCCGGCCCGATCCGCAAGCCTTCTGGTTGCCCAAGACCCCGGTCGACACCTGGCAGGCAGATGCCCGTTTCGATGCCAAGTCGGGCGATGATGATCGCGGCAATTGGCACCTGATCGATCCCACCGCGCCGGATCTGTGGGACATGGAATGGCGCGGGCTTCGGCTGAACGCGCGGCGCACACCGTTTCGGCATCTCGGCCTGTTTCAGGAACACAGCGTGCACTGGGCCTTCGCGCAGGATCAGATCCGTCGCACGGGGCGCAAAGTCCGGCTTCTAAACCTGTTTGGCTATACCGGCATGATGAGCCTCGCTGCAGCGCAGGCCGGCGCCGTGGTGACACATCTTGATGCCAGCCCGAAATCCAACGGCTTCGGAAAAGAGCATGCGGAGATGAGCGGTCTGGGCGACGCCCCGATCCGTTGGATTGCCGACGATGCGATGAAGTTCACCGCCCGCGAGATCCGCCGCGGCAATTCTTATGATGCCATCGTCCTCGATCCGCCAAAATTCGGACGCGGGACCAAGAATGAGACTTGGCGGTTCGAAGAGGATTTGCCCGGACTGTTGGAAAATGTCCGCGCCCTGCTCTCCCCTGCGCCGCTTTTCGTGATCCTGACGGCCTATGCCGTGCGCCTGTCTCACATCGCCCTTGCACAAGCTTTGGCGGGACATTTGGACGGCCTGGGCGGGACGATGGAAATGGGCGAGATGGCGCTGCCGCATCTCGGCGATGATCGATTGCTGCCAACCTCAATCTGCGCCCGCTGGCGCGCTGACTAGCGACCGATCAGGCGCGTTCCGTGGCCAGGATGGCGGCGCAGCTGAGGATCATGACCAGCACGGCCGCAACCCACATGGATTGCACCTCAAACCCGATTTGGGCGGTCGGCAGGGTCTCCAGCGAGACATCGATGGCCGGCGTCTGGGTTTTGAGCAGATCCAACAGGCCGCCAATCTGAGACAAGGCCGCGCCAATGCCGATCCCCCCGGCACCGAATAAGAGCGGCGTTCGCCAGCGAGAGCGCTTGCGGACCGGCTTCATCACGCGGGCCACGAAAGCGTCGCTCTGCAAAGCGTCATCCTGCGCTTCGAACAGCGCGGTCAGATCGTCATATGTCTCTTCGTCTACCATCTTCTCTACTCCATCACGCCACGACGCCGGGCGCAAGTTGCTTGCGAAGCGCCGCGACCCCGCGCGTCACATGCGATTTCACGGTGCCGAGCGGGAATCCAGTGGCCCCGGCCGCTTCGGCATGGCTGAGGCCAGCTGCAACGCAGAGGACCACACAAATACGCTGGTTTTCGGGCAAGGTTTTGAGCGCCCGGTCCAGGTCGATATGATCCGCCATGCGCGCCGCAGAGGCATCGAAGGCGATCACATGGGCGCTCTCTTCAAACTCGACTTCAGGCTTTTGCTTGCGCCGCGCCTGCAGGAACTCGCGATAGGCAATGGTGCACAGCCAGGCCTTGAAGGACCCGCCGCGATAGCTGGCAATCTTCCGCCAGGCGGTCAGGAACGCGGCCTGGGCCAAATCATCCGCTTCAACCGGGCGCGACGCCAGGCGGCGCGTCAGACCCCTGACCGTGCCCTGATAGCGGCGCACAAGGACCTCGAACGCGGCCTCCTGTCCGGAGGCCGCGTCGCGGGCGAGGTCAACATCATTGGTCATCACGAGCCCCGTCGCCCTGTCCCTCAATCGTGGCTGAACCGCCACAGCCCGAGATAAGCGAGCCCAAGAATGATCGGGAAAGAGGAGATGCCGAGCATGCCGCGCACCGCTTCTGGTTCGTCGCTGGGCATAATCACGCCGAGACAGATCACAGCGAGCCCAAAGGCGACCAGCAGGATCCCACGTCTGAGATCTGATTTCACCGGATCGTTCAAATAGGACATGCGCTCGACCAGTTCGGGCGAGACTTCCTGGCCTTTCTCGACGGCCAGGCGCAGCGTTTCATGCGCGGTCAGGCGCTTCTTGTAATTGTAATGACTGAACAGCCACATCACCGCGACCAGCGACGCGAACAGAAAAATTGGGACCAGTACATCGTCCATTGTCTTGCTTCCTTATCTTACGCCCAGTTTGTGGGCTTACAGATAGAGATGCAAACACGGGCCGGATTGGATGCAGACCCGTTACAATTTTGCAGCAGCGGCGTGTTTTGTCACTGCAACCCAGGCAGCGGTCATGTCATTCGACCACTCATCGCCAGCAATGGTCTTGAACACGCTGGCCATGACAATGAAGAAGCCCTCAAACACCTCATCGCCGATGCCATAGCCTTCATGGTTCATGCGCTCGGCCGAGACAAAGCTGATCGCCACCGGATCATCCTGCAGCAGACCTTCGGCCATGCTTAAGGCCTCATTCAGCATATGCCCGCGCGCGCCCATGTCTGTATCAAGGACGAACAGCTCCTCAAACTCCGGATAGCGTTGGAACAATTCGGCATAGACGGGGGGCACCACGTCTTCGCATTTTTCGGCCACGAGTTCGAGGCTGGCCGTATAGGCAGATAGCAAGTCCATACGGGGCTTATCGGCGATCCCCCTCGGCCGAACAAGCGGCGCTGCGGTCGCAGTCCCGGCGCCGCGTCTTTTTCAGGGGAATTGGCATGCAGATTGCTCGCCTATCGGGCGAGTACAACGTGGATGTGCCGTATTGGCACTCGGGAGACGCACGTGACTGGGACGACTATGCGAGCTTTTGCGCGCAATACGCGCGGCAATGTAGCGATGATTTTTGCGCTGATTACGATTCCGATCCTTCTGGTCGGAGCCTTCGCGATCGATAGTTCAAGACATTTGAGCTCTAATCAGCATTTGCAATCGGCAATTGATGCCGCCTCTCTGGCCGGCGCTCGGGCGCTGGAAGATGCGACCAAGACTGATGCCGAGATCGAGGATATTGCCAAAGGCGCCTATCAGGCGAACCTGTTGGGAACTCATGGGGACGTGGCCTGTTTGGATGCGAATGTTACGGTCGATCGCATGAACGGCACGGTGACCGTCGCCGCCTCGTGCAAGACCCCGACAATGCTCGGCGAAGCGCTGTCGCGCGACAATATGGATTCGATCAGCCAGGCGACCGCGCGTGCCAATCTAACCAAACTTGATCTGGCGCTGATGCTTGATGTTTCGGGCTCGATGTCGGGCCAGAAACTGACCGACCTGCAAACGGCGGCCAAGCAAGCGGCCGCGACCCTGATCACGCCGAGCTCGGGTGACCGCGTGCGCATTTCCTTTGTTAGCTATGCCGCGGCAGTCAATGCGGGCGAATATGGAAACCCGGCCCAAGGCAATCTCGACAATGATGATTCCGATGGCGACGGACTGGACAAGGTTTGCGTGTCTGAACGCACCGGTATGGCGGCTTGGGATGACCATGAGCCCGAGCTGGGCAAATGGGTTGGCGACGCGGCGAGCTCGTGCCCCGATTCAAGCCTGCTGCCGCTGACCTATGATCTGACCACGTTTAACACCGCCGTTGACAGCCTGAGCGCTGGCGGCATGACCGCGGGCCATCTGGGCATTGCCTGGTCCTGGTATCTGATCGCGCCGGACTGGGACAGCATCTGGCCGTCAGCGTCCGAGCCGCTGTCTTACACAGAGCCGCACTCGATCAAGGCCGTGATCCTGATGACGGATGGCAAGTTCAACCAGGCCTATGAAAGCACGCTGGGCGACTCCAACACCCAGGCCAAGAAAATGTGCGATGAAATGCGCGACGAGAATGTTCGCATCTATGCGGTCGCGTTCCAGGCCCCGAATTCGGCCAAGAACACGCTGAAAGACTGCACCGGCGATGATAGCCGCTTCTTCGATGCAGGAAACGGGACCGAATTGCTGGCCGCCTATGACGCTATTGCCAGCCAGCTCTCGGCCCTGACTCTGGTGAACTAGACACACCCGTTGAAGGCTGCACGCGATGAACAGGCTGCTTGAGGTATTCCGGAAAGACAGTTTGCTGCAGCTGGCCGGGCTGGCCTTTATCATTGTTCTGTTCGGCGTCCTCGAGCCCGAGCCGGAACCGGAGCTGAAATTCCAACCAGCCCCGCTGGGTCACACAGCGCCGGCGAATGGGCATTATGACTTTCACGGCTTGGATAGCGGGCCGCTCATCATCGAACTGCCAGCGCCGCCCGAAGCGGCCATGCAGACCGTGATTGCGCGGCTGACCGGCCGCGAAGTGCATGTCAAAGACGAAACCGGAACCTGGCGGATCCTGAAACCGCCCGTCGACCAGTATGGCCGCATCCAGGACCATACGGACGACCTGGTCACAATGGCGAAAATCACCTGCTCTGATAAGGCGCCGCCAGAAGTCAAAGCCGCCTTTCTGCGCCTCGATCCGGAGGCCCGCCGGATCATGTGCGAAATGGCGGCAGGCCAATCCTGACACTGGCGCAGGCGCGCTTTGCGCTTGTACTGCGATGAAAAATCAGCACAAATAACGAAGCGGGACGCGTTCCGCAGCCCGCGCTGACCATTTGGGGATGGAGTGATCGTGGCTGACGATAATGTCGATGGGGGTACCCTTTTATTTTCGCTTTTAGTCGGTCTCGCGGCTGGAGCCGCTGCCGTTTGGATCTGGTGGATGAACAATCAATCGGAATGCCGCCTCGAAACGCGGTGCTTGCCGATTGGGGAAGAATGGCGGCTGCGATATGCCGGTCCATATCAATCCGTAAACGGTCTAGGACGTGTCCTCTCGGTTGAGGCGGAGCTGGTCTTTTCCTCAGGTGATCCGGTGCCCATCCCTGTTGAACCCTTCGACAATGAGCATTGGGGGCCAACGCTCGAAGTGACGGATTTCAGTGTCAAAGGCGTTTCGGTCACCGATTACACGGCTCCGGCGAAGACGCGCATGTCCTTTGCCATCCCCGACCGCGAGGATTGGATCGATCGCAAAGGCACGCTGCGCTTTACCAGCGAGATCCAGTTCCCAGCCATTGAGGAAGGCGGCGACATCGTCTCTCGCTCCCTCGGCACGGGTTTCACCTTCATCGATGACGTCAAAGAGATCTCGGATCAGTTCCCGATCTTGCTGAAACCAGAAGGCTTCAACCCGTACAAGAAGATTGCCAGCTTCTGGTTCTGGATCGCCTCAGGCGTGTCCGGGTTTTTCTTGCTTGGCTTCATCGGAAACCTTCTGCCAGACGATTAAAGCGGAATATTATCGTGCTTTTTCCACGGATTGCTGAGCTCTTTGCCTTTCAGAGTGCGCAGCGCTTTGGCCACGCGCCGACGGGTTGAGTGCGGCATGATAATATCGTCGATATAGCCTTTGCGCGCGGCGACATAGGGATTGGCGAAATTGTCTTCGTAATTCTTCGTATGCTCGGCAATCTTGGCCTCGTCGCCAATATCCTTGCGGAAGATGATCTCAACCGCGCCCTTGGCGCCCATCACCGCAATCTCTGCCGTCGGCCAGGCATAATTCACATCGCCGCGCAGGTGTTTGGAACTCATCACATCATATGCGCCGCCATAGGCCTTGCGCGTAATGACAGTGACTTTCGGCACGGTCGCTTCAGCATAGGCAAACAGCAGTTTGGCGCCGTGTTTGATCAGGCCGCCATATTCCTGCTTGGTCCCCGGCATGAAGCCCGGCACGTCGACAAAGGTGACGATTGGAATGTTGAAACAATCACAGAAGCGGACAAAGCGGGCGCCTTTGCGCGAGGCATCAATGTCGAGCACACCAGCCAGGGTCATGGGCTGGTTAGCGACAAAGCCAACAGTCGAGCCTTCCATCCGGCCGAACCCGCAAATGATATTGGCCCCAAAGGCTGGGCTGATTTCAAAGAAGTCGCCTTCATCGACGGTCTTCTCGATCAGTTCTTTCATATCATAGGGCTGGTTCGGATTTTCCGGGATCAGCGTGTCGAGACTCGCATCTTCGCGTTCAATCGTATCGAAGGTCGGGCGCACGGGCGGTTCTTCGCGATTGGAGCCGGGCAGGAAATCGATCAGGCGACGCATTTGCGTCAGCGCTTCAATATCATTCTCGAAGGCCCCATCGACAACACCGGATTTGGCCGCATGGACCGAGGCGCCGCCCAGAGTCTCGTGGGTGACCTCTTCATTGGTCACCGTTTTCACAACATCCGGCCCGGTGACGTACATGTAGGACGTGTCTTTGACCATGAAGATGAAATCGGTCAGCGCCGGCGAATAGACGTCGCCGCCCGCGCATGGCCCCATAATCACAGAGATTTGCGGAATCACGCCAGACGCCAGCACGTTCTCCATGAAGATGTCGGCATAGCCCGCCAGACTGTCCACGCCTTCCTGGATGCGCGCGCCGCCGGCATCAAAGATCCCGATCACCGGGGCGCCGACCTTGGCCGCCGCTTTCTGCACTTTCACGATCTTTTCCGATTGCGCCAAGGATAGCGAGCCACCGAATACGGTGAAGTCTTTGGAAAACACATAGACCAGGCGCCCATTGACGGTGCCGAGGCCGGTGACCACGCCATCGCCGGGGATGCGCTGTTTCTCCATGCCGAAATCATGGCTGCGATGCTCAACGAACATGTCGGTCTCTTCGAAGCTGCCATCATCGAGAAGCAAGGCAACCCGTTCGCGCGCGGTGAGCTTGCCTTTTTCGTGCTGGCGCTCGATCCGGGCTTTACCGCCGCCGAGCCGAGCCTGTTCCCGCTTTGCTTCCAGAGCTTCGATCACGTCTTGCATCTGGGTCACCTCCCGCATGAATTTATCCGTGGTCGGGGTTTTAATGCTGCGTTCGCGAAGAGCAAGGCGGCAGACAAGCAAAACGGGCCTCCCCAAGGGGAAGCCCGTTCTCTGCCTTTCATTCTGAAAGTGATCCGCGTCTATTTATAATATCCGCGGTGATCGCGATAACCACGCCCACGCGGCGATGGCAGGCCTTCGATCCGGCGGACAATGTCGCCGCGTCGGACAATACAGGTCACCCGGCGCTCAATATCGCGGCGGCGGCTTTCAAACTCGACCTCATTGAAGGTGACACGGAAGCCTCGCGGACCGATCTGACGGGCGCGGCGACCATCCTCGAAGTCAACATCATAGAAGCCGAGATGATGGGCTTCACTATGAATGGCAGACCGACAGGCGCGGATGGCGCGGCGCTTCATTCGGCGCACTTCGCGGCGGGTCTGACCCCACTCGTTCACATCATAACGATTGTGGCCATAGCCATAATCATGATGACGGGTCGTGTATCCATGAGACCGGTAACCGCGGTCTCCCAAATTCAGATGCAGCGCGCCATTATCTGTCTGCACAGAGATGCTTCCAGTGACGCGTTTGCTCGACTTGCCTTTGTCGGCCAGTGCCGGAGCGGCGAGGAGCAGAGGCGCCGCAAGGGCTAGCGCGGCTGCTCGGGGCTGCATGATGCGTTTCATCATGACTGCAGGAATGCACACGCCGTTTCAACCGGGCCTGAGTATGGCATTCGGTTGCTATTCATCTCGAAAACGGTGCTGCCCTTTCCTTGCCATCTTGTCATGGAAATGTGAGCCTCGCTTTAGGGAATCGCCGGTCCGTGTGACGGAAGAGAGAGATAAAGGGATCGCCATGAGACTGTTTGCCGCCAGCATGATTGCATTGGGATTGAGCCTTTCTGCGCACGCCCAGGATACCAGCCGCGACAATGAACTCGTCACCTCAATGAACACCGTCGATATGCGCTATGTGATCGAATCGGCAGGATTTGAGGTCACCCAGGCCTTGAGCACCGGCATCGGGCTGGTCGGCAGCGATCGCAATGGCATCGTGTTCGCGCTCGAAGGCCGCGCCTGCGGGGATACGCCGAATTGTGTTGGTCTGGATATCAGCTTCACGCTGGAGGGCGGCTATTCTGGCAAAGACGCCAATGAGATCAATAAGCGCTGGCGTGCGATCAAAGCGACAGCGCTGGAAGACGGCAATATGTTCCTGTCTCGCTATCTGATCCTGGATCACGGCCAGACGCTGAAAAATGTCCGCTTCAATCTTCAAAACACCTATGCCATTGCCGGGCGCCTGCTGAGCGAGATTGAAGGCCGGGAGGATGCTGACGACTTCCTGCCTCTGACCAGCGAAGATATCGATTGGGGCGATGATTCAGGCGCCTATGCCAATGATGGCGCCTGCGATGATGCGCGCTTCCAGGAAGAAGAAGATGTGTTCGGCTACAAGCGCAATCACGTGCTGCGCGACGCCACCGATTGCCGCAGCGCCTTCGACTCAGGCGCGCTGACCCTGTTTCTGGATTTTGGCGACAATTCCAGCGCCAATGCGAACAATGGCGTGTGCGAAGATGCGCGCTTTTCTGGCTCCGGCATGTCAGACAATGCGTCGGAAAATGACATTGAAGGCGACGCCGATGACTGTATCTCGGCCTATCAGGTTGGGCTGATTTCGCGCCCGGGAAGCTCTTGATCAATCATCGCCTTTGACGCGGCCGCGCAAGGCTTTGACGGCGCCGCGCTGTTTTTTCGATTCCAGTCGCCGCCGCACCGAAGCACGCGTGGGTTTGGTTTTGATTCGCTTTCGCGGCGCCTGCGCGACGCTGCGCACCATGTCCGCCAGACGTTTACGCGCGGCCTCGCGATTCAAGGCCTGCGAGCGATGGTCCTTTGACTCCAGAACCAGGTCGCCCTCCCCGGTCAGGCGGGCGCCATAGCGTTTGCGAAAACGGGCCTTTACCGGCGCTGGGATCGAACTGGCCAGGACGTTCCAGCGCAGCTGCACGGCCGTTGAGACCTTGTTGACATTCTGCCCACCCGGCCCCGACGCCCGGATAAACCGCTCGCTCAGCTCCCATTCCGGGATCTGGATCGTCTCTGTCACAAACACGTGATCGCTGGCGGACATGAAAGCTCCGTTCAGGGTCAATTCAGGCAGCCTAACTAGGTTGAGCTGCAAGGCTTGTCACGAGCAGCCGAAACTGCGGGCGTCCAGGGGGCGCCGAACCAGGAAAGGAGGACCCTGATGTCCATCCTCTCAAAACTAACGTCGACTGTTGCAGCGATTGCACTTAGCGCCGGTACGCTGGCGCCTGTTGCATATGCCGATCGCGGCGAACGAACCGAACGATCCGTTCGTCATTCGGACAATCCTGTGCGCGCCCAAAACCGCGAACGCAACAGAGAAGTCCGTGAACCGCGGCGCCAGATTCGCGGCGAACGCAGCATGTCTCGCCGAGATACGGGCGAGCTGCGCGGCGGTGAACGGCGTCAGGAGCGCCGGGCGCAGGCGCGGCAGGATAATCGCCAGTTTGAACGGCGCGAACGCCGGGCTGAGCAAAGACGCGATGAGCGACGGGCCGAAGCGCGCCGAGACGAGCGTCGTGTCGAGCGTCGTCAGGAGCGCCGCGCCGAGCAACGCCGCGATGATCGCCGCTTTGAACGTCGCCAGGACCGTCGGGCCGAAGCGCGCAGAGACGAGCGCCGGTTTGAGCGTCGTCAGGACCGCCGCGCTGAACGCCGGGCTGATAATCGCCGTGAGAACCGGCGGATCCGGAACAATTCCTATGATCGCGGTTATCACCATGGCTACAATAATGCTCGCGGCGATCGTCATTATCGCAATCCGCGTCATTACGGGCACAATCGGCATTATCGCGATCGCAAATATGACCGCTATTGGCGTCACCACCGGAACTTCAACCGGTATTATGGCTTGAACCGGCACGGCTATCATTATCGCCGTCATTATCGGAAGCACAATTTCCGGCACTATTCGCCGCGGGCCTTCTATTATGGCGGACACCGGCCCTTCTATTACTATTCACGGCCGACCTTCAGCTTCGTGTACAATCACCATTATGTGCCGAGATATCGGATTGGCGGCCATTATGGCTACCACAACAACACGATCATCATTGGTGACTATGATTATTGGGGTCTCTATGAGCCGCCTTACGGCTATCACTGGGTCCATGACTATGACAGCGGTGATGCCATTCTGGCCTCGATTGCGACCGGCGCAATTATCGGCCTCGTGATTGGCGCGCTGGCGGATTAAACCGTCCCCCCTCGAGGCGCTCCCTTCGCGCCCGACCCGAAACACCCACTGACAGATGTCGGTGGGTGTTTTTCGATCACAAGATTAAATTATCGCGTGAGGGCCCGACATTCACCTTTCATTAGGCACGAGTCATGCTTAATCTTAAATGTCCGGAATCAATCTGTCCGGACTAGTCGTTCAACAGCTGAAAGGAGGTGATCCAATGTCGAGTGAGAAACCAGGAACGGTGATTGGATCCGTTTGTGTTAAAGGTCTCTTGGAGCAGCCTCCGCGAACCTTATAGCGCAGTCTTGAGGCTGCCTGCGATGGCTTTGGCCATTCAGTGTTGAACGCAGCCAAGGATTCAAGAGCCATCCGGCTCACGGACCCCAGCCGAGACCCGGCTGGGGTTTTCCTTTTCTGGGCCCTCAGCCCCCTCCATTGCCGCCGCACACCCGCGTCGCGAGCGCGTGAATTGGACAGCACCCGGACAGCTGTCTATAAGCAAAACCATGTTGGGGACCGCGCAGTCATTAGATTTATCTATCGCACCGACCGAAGTCCCTAGAGACTCCGATCCACGGGAAATGTCGCGCATTGCCCTGGACGGATCATCGATTGAAATCGACGTGATGATCTACCGGCGCCAGTTGACCGAGCTGCAGCCACTGGTGATCGTCAACTCGCTGGAAATGCCGATGCCGCCTTCGCAGGCCTTTTGCGATAAGATGTGGCATCAAGGCTATCAAGTGATCTTTATTCGCCGCCCCGGTTTTGGCGGGGCGCCAGGTCTGCCGTTGGCGCTTTTGTCGCCCGCAGAAGTGAAAAATGGCGCCGCGGTGATCACCGAAGCGGCTCTGCTCAAACGCCTGATTACGACGCTGGGCCTGTCCAATATCATCCTGCTCGGCCTCGGCACGGCCAATTCGGTCTGCGTGCGACTGAGCAAGCTGAGCCCTGAGATTCAGCTCTCGGTGCTCTCCAATCCGCTCTTTCATCAGGATGTCTGGGATATTGTCCGGCCGCGCTGGATGCAGAGCATGATGCGCCAGACGCTGACCTCTACCGCGGGTTTGAAAATCACCGTGATGGGGCTGAAATCGACCCTCAATCACAGCCCGCTCTGGTTCTTCCGCCAATTCGGACAGAAAAGCGCCGGCGATATCGAATATGTGCGCGAAAACTCCGCCGATTTCATTCAGGCGAGCCAACTGATGCAGAGTATCAGCCATCTGACCGTCTATTATGATGTGCAAATGGCGCTGGTGCTGGACACCAATGTCGATGCCAATTTCTTTCGCGATGTGAATGCGGTGTTTCTGTGCGGGGAAGAAACCACCGAGGTCTGGAAGCAACAGATTCAGGACCAGGCCAGCCGGTTTGAAATCCCGCTCGTCTTTGCCCCCTCCGGCGACCTGTTCGTGCCGTATCGATCGCCGGAGGTCTTGCTTAAAATCCTGGACACCCACCAGGCCCAATCGGTGGCCGCGTCATAGGCCCCTCTTTACGCCGCCCCGCCGAAGGCCTTAAAGCCGGGTCTGGTTTTCTTCAGACAAAGCGAGTTTATCCATGCAGTGGCAGGTTTATCTTTCCGGCGAAATTCACACCGATTGGCGGGACCGGATTATTGCCGGCGCCAAAGCCAATGGTCTCGATATCGCCTTCACCTCCGCCAATACCCACCATGCCAGCAGCGATGCAGCCGGCGATGTGCTGGGCAAGCCGGACGAAGATTTCTGGCGCGACCACCAATCGGCGAAGATCAATGCCCTGCGCATCCGCACCCTGATCCAGAAATGCGACATCGCGGTGATCCGGTTTGGCGACAAGTATAAGCAATGGAACGCCGCGTTCGATGCCGGTCAGTGCGCGGCGCTCGGCAAGCCCTATATCACCCTGCATGATCCAGACATTGTGCACGCCTTGAAAGAGGTTGATGGCGCCGCGTCGGGCTGGGCGAAAACGCCGGAGCAAGTGGTCGAGATCCTGAAATACACTTTGGCCGAGCGCGGCGCGTAAGGACAGTTATGCGCGCGCTCTTGATCCCTGCTCTCCTCAGTGTGACCGCCTGCGGCGCCGACCTGGCCGGCCCGGAACCGGCCAATCTCTGCGATGAGGCGGGCGCCCGCTGCGTCAGCGCCCCGGTGCGAGACGTTGTCGCCGTTGATGGCGACACATTCGAGCTGCAGCGGATCAATGAACGGGTGCGCCTGCGCTTGATCGGCTGGGACAGTCCTGAAACCGGTGACAGTGCCGGCTGCGCCGCCGAAGACGCCTTGGGCCAGCAGGTTGAAGCCCGCGCCAAGGCCCTGTTTGCCGAGGCCAAGACCCTGACCTTCAAACCCGAAGGCACAGATCGATTTGGCCGCGTGCGAGCTCATGTCTATCTAGACGGCACGCATATTGGCTGGCTGTTGGCCCAGGACGGCCTGTCCAAGCCGTGGCCGAGCGAAACGGTCAAGCCCGTCTGGTGCGAGTGAAAAACCATTACAATTCCGCAACTTGCAGGGACGGCGCAGGCTTTGCTTGAATGCGCCTATGAGCGATCATGAGTCCCATTTTCGGCCAGACCGAACCTGGTTCCTGACCATCACGCTCGCCGAAGCCGGCAGTGACCTTCTGACCCGGCATGTCGGCGCGCTGGCCGACAGTGCGCGCGATTTTGAGGGCCTGCATCCCTTCTACACGATCGCCACCGTCATCCTGCCAGATCATATGCATGCCATCTGGGTGCTGCCTGAGGATGATGGCGATTTCCATCGCCGCGTCACCTATCTGAAAGAAAGTTTTGCGCGTCGCATGATCGAGGGCGGCCATGTCCCGGCCCGTAAGCATGGCAAGATCTGGCACGCGCGATACTGGGACTATAAGATCCGCAACACGGTCGAGTTGGAGCGCCATATTGGCTACATTCACGGCAATCCCGTGAAGCATGGCCTGGTCAGCCATCCGGACAAGTGGCGCTACTCCACCTGGCATCGCTTTCGAGAGGATGGGTTCGCGCTGTGGACCGACAAATCCCTCGGCAGTGCGGGCGAGCCCTGATCCAAGCTGCCCTTCTTGCCGCATCCGCCGCGACGGCAAGGCGGCCGGATGGTTTCCTTCATACGCGTCCCGACTTAGACAGACGTCAGTAAGTTTCGCTTTTGCTGAGAAGGACGCCCGATGCCTGCAATTTCCATGACCCCGCAAGAAGTCTCTGATTACATCGCCCAAGCCGGACGCGATGCCTGGGTCGTGCCCGATGTGCCCGACACCACCCCGCGTCGCCCGATCGAGAAAGTCGGCGTCATCGGGGCCGGAACGATGGGAGGCGGCATCTCGATGAATTTCGCCACCGCTGGGATCCCGGTGACAATTCTGGAACGCCAGCAAGAGGCCCTCGATCGCGGTCTCAAAGTCGTTCGCGGACATTATCAGCGCAGCGCCGATAAAGGCCGTTTCCCGGTCGAGGAAGTCGATGAGCGCATGGGCCGCCTGATCGGCACACTGTCCATGGATGATTTCGCCGATTGCGACCTGATCATTGAAGCGGTGTTCGAAGACATGGATCTGAAAAAGCAGATCTTCGCCGACCTCGATCGCATTGCGAAACCGGGCGCCATTCTCGCGACCAATACCTCAGCCCTCGACATTGACGAGATTGCCAGCGCCACGAAGCGGCCTGAGGACGTGATCGGGCTTCACTTCTTTTCCCCGGCAAATGTGATGAAGCTGCTCGAAATCGTCCGCGCCGATCATACGGCCGATGACGTCATTGCCACCAGTATGGATCTGGCCAAGACGATCAATAAAGTCGCCACGCTGGTCGGGGTCTGCCCTGGATTTGTCGGCAACCGCATCTTGTTCGCCCGCCAGGCGCAGGCTCAGAAACTGGTCAATCAAGGCGCGATGCCTTGGGATGTGGACGCGGCATTGAACGCGTTCGGGTTCCGGATGGGCCCGTATCAGATGTCTGATCTTGCGGGGCTCGATATTGGCTGGAAGAAAGGCGCGACGACCGCGAACCCGATCCGGGATGCGTTGTGCGAGCTTGATCGTCGCGGCCAGAAAACGGGCGCCGGATACTATGATTATGACGAGAACCGGCGTCCAATCCCATCCGATGTGACCGCCAAGATTATCGCTGACGTGACGGGTGTTGAGCCCGGCGGCGCGCCAGGCGCGGACGAAATCATCGCCACCTGTATTCACCCGATGATCAATGAGGGGCTTAAAATCCTGGAAGAGAAGAAGGCGCAACGCGCGTCTGACATCGATATTGTCTGGCTGAACGGCTATGGCTGGCCCGCCGATAAAGGCGGCCCCATGTTGTACGGGGATATGGTCGGCGCCGAAGCCGTGCTGGCGACCATGGAAAAACTCGGCGCAGATGATGAGCGCTTTGCCCCCTGCGAGACGCTGAAAGCGCTGGCGAATAATGGCGGGCGCTTCATCGACGTTCAGCCTGGCTGATGCCGGGCGCCGTCTCACCCTTTGACGGCGAATATGACTATGTCATCGTCGGCGCGGGGTCTGCCGGCTGCGTCATTGCCGAACGTCTGACGCGCGACCCCGGCCTGAAGGTCCTGCTTCTGGAAGCGGGCGGCAAAGACAATTGGATCTGGTTTCATATTCCGGTTGGCTATTTGTTTGCCATTGGCAATCCCCGCTCGGACTGGATGTTCGAGACCACGGCCCAGCCGGGCTTGAATGGAAGGGCGCTGAACTATCCGCGCGGCAAAGTGCTGGGCGGCTCCTCGGCCATCAATGCGATGATCACCATGCGCGGTCAGGCCGCCGATTATGATGGTTGGCGTGATGGCGGGCTTGCAGGCTGGGGCTGGGACGATGTCTTGCCGGTGTTCAAACAGCTGGAGGATCATTTTCTCGGGCCGAGCGAGCATCACGGCACCGGCGGATTGTGGCGGGTTGAGCCGCCGCGCGTGCGCTGGGATATTCTCGATGCTGTCCGCGATGCGGCCGTAGAAGCGGGCATTCCCGCGATTGCCGACTTCAATACAGGCGACAATGAAGGCGCTGGGTATTTTCATGTGAACCAGAAAGCCGGGCGGCGCTGGTCGGCGGCGCGTGGCTTTCTCAACCCGGCCCGCAAGCGGCCAAACTTGCGGGTCGAGACCGGCGCCTTGATCGAGCGCGTGATCCTGGACGGCAAGTGCGCCACGGGGGTTGAGTTCCGAAAGAATGACAAGCGCTTTGGTGTCGCCGCCAAGGGCGAGGTCATTCTCTCAGCCGGGTCGATTGGCAGCGTTCAGGTCCTGCAGCGCTCCGGGATTGGGCCGCCTGAGACGCTGCAACAGGCTGGAATTGAAACCGCCCACGCCCTGCCCGGGCTTGGCGCCAATCTCCAGGATCACCTGCAGCAGCGGGCGATTTATAAGGTCTCAAACACGGTAACGCTGAACCAGACCTATTATTCGCTGTTGGGCAAAGCCAAGATGGGCCTCGATTATGCTCTGCGGCGGCGGGGGCCACTGACCATGGCGCCCTCGCAGCTCGGGTTGTTCACTCGGTCCTCGCCCGAACACCAGCGCGCCAATATCCAGTTCCATGTTCAGCCTCTATCGCTCGACAAGTTCGGCGACCCGCTGCACCGGTTTCCGGCGATCACCGTCGCGGCCTGCAATCTCAGGCCGACCTCGCGGGGGACGGTCCGGGTGCCCTCGGCCGATCCAGAGGCCGCGCCGATCATTGATCCCAACTATCTCGCGACGGCGGAGGATCAGCAAGTCGCCGCCGATGCCATTCGGGTCACGCGGCGCCTGATGCAACAGCCGGCGCTCGCCGCGTTCAAACCGGACGAACTGCTGCCTGGCCCGGCCTATAGCGACGCTGACCTCGCCCGCGCGGCTGGGGACATTGGCACGACGATTTTCCACCCGGTCGGCACCGCTAAGATGGGGCCCAAGGCAGACCCAATGGCGGTGACAGACAGCGCGCTGCGCGTGCATGGGCTCGCCGGTTTGCGGGTCATCGATGCCTCGGTCATGCCGACCATCACCTCCGGCAATACCAACACGCCGACCCTGATGATCGCGGCCAAAGGCGCTGAGGCGGTGCTGCAAGGGCGCTGAGCCCCCAATTAGCCTAATAGAAAAGGCCGCCCGGGAGTGAACGGGCGGCCTTTGGATTTGAAGAGGTATGAAACTTAGTGGCGGTTGCTCAACCGAGCACGACGCCGACGCCGCTTGTCCAACATGCTTGGGCCCTGATCCACTGTTTGCTCTGGAGCTGGGGCTTTGATCTCGACCACGGGCTTGGCAATGTGGAGGGCATTGACCAGGGTGGTCTCTGGAGTGGTGCTAGGAACCGCGATCGGGGTCTGCTCAGTTTCGCGGACTTGCGGGGTCATTGTCTTTTCCTTTCAAAACAGGTATTTAGCCTTATCAGCGGGGGTTGATCCTGTGTGGTGTTAACCGCCGATGCAAATCCATCTGGGGAGCTTATTATCGTTTTTCAATAAGTATTTATCGTTTTTTGGCGAATATTTTTGAAAAGCGTTTATATTCAAATACTTAGAGGGCGCGATTTTCGCCACCCGGCGCTACACGCCCCACCCCGCCCGGCTCAGCCGGTGAGCCTATTCGTCGACCCGCACCGCGCGGCCGGTCAGATCGGAGAGGAATTCGGCCAGCTCGCCCGCGCTCAGCCGATTGGCCCGCCCGTTAATGCGCGGCTACCTGCTTCAAGCTGGGACCCAACCCGGACCTGATCGGCGCTGGCCGCTCGTAACTCCCTCACCCCGCCCCCTTCGGCGCGAGTCTGAGCCCCACCCCGCCGAGCAGGGCGATCAGGGTCCAGGGATAAGGCGCAGGCGTGGTCCAGAGGACGCTGTTGCCGAACACGGCCAAAGCGATGGCCAACGCCGCGAACCCGGCGCTCATCAGTGTGGCGACCAAAGCCAGCGGCCGGGCGGCGGGGGACCGGGCGGCGGTGACGAACAGGCCGGCCATGACCAGCACGGCGACGGTGCCGACATGCCAGGAAAAATGGTGCAGCCAGATCACATCGGCTGGCAGATCGGTCTCGGCCAGCGGCGCCAGCGCTTTCGGGGCCCCGAGCGCCTCATGCGCGGCGGCGCCAATCAGACCGAGGCCGGCGGCGAGCGAGAACAGAAGGGTCGAGGCGCGCATGGGACAATCCTAATTACAGGCCGAGCTCGGTTTCTCTAAGCCGCTTCACCTCATCCCGCAGCCGCGCTGCTTCCTCAAACTCCAGGTTCGCGGCAGCTTCGCGCATCTGTTTCTCCAGATCGGCGACGACGGCGTGGAAATTGTGGCCGGGCCCGGCCTCGTAAGCGGCGGCGTCCTCGGCGACGGCTTTGCGGCGGGATTTGCCGCCTTTGAGCTGGGTCCGCCCGCCAGGTTTTTCGCCGAGCTCGCCGAGAATGTCGGCAACGGCGCGCTTGATCGTGGTCGGAGTGATGTCGTGCTCGGTATTATAGGCGGCCTGCTTTTCGCGGCGGCGCTCCGTCTCGTCCATGGCGCGCTGCATCGAGCCGGTCACCTTGTCGGCATAGAGGATGACGCGGGCATCGGCATTCCGGGCGGCGCGGCCAATGGTCTGGACCAGGCTGGTCTCTGAGCGCAGGAAGCCTTCCTTGTCGGCGTCGAGAATGCCGACCAGGCCGCATTCCGGGATGTCGAGCCCTTCGCGCAGCAGGTTGATTCCCACAAGAACGTCGAACTCGCCGAGGCGGAGATCGCGGATGATCTCGATGCGCTCGACCGTGTCGACATCGGAATGCATGTAGCGGACCTTGATGCCCTGTTCGTGCAGATATTCGGTCAGGTCCTCGGCCATTTTCTTGGTCAGCGTGGTGACCAGGGTGCGATAGCCTTGCTCGGTCGTGGTGCGGATCTCGGCGGTCAGGTCGTCGACCTGATTGGTGGTGCCGGTCGAGACCGGGCGGACAGAGACAGTCGGGTCAAGCAGGCCGGTGGGGCGGATGACTTGCTCGGTGAAGACGCCGCCGGTGCGCTCCAGCTCCCACGGGCCGGGCGTGGCCGAGACATGCACGGTCTGCGGCCGCATGGCGGTCCATTCCTCAAACTTAAGCGGCCGATTATCCAAACATGATGGAAGCCGGAAACCGTACTCGGCGAGGGTCTTCTTGCGGGAAAAGTCGCCTTTATACATGGCGCCGATTTGCGGGACGGTCTGATGAGATTCATCGACGAAAACGAGGGCATTGTCCGGCAAGTACTCGAACATGGTCGGTGGCGGCTCGCCGGGCTTTCGGCCGGTCAGGTAGCGGCTATAATTCTCGATCCCGTTACAGCTGCCGGTCGCCGCGAGCATTTCCAGATCGTACTGGACGCGTTGTTCGATCCGCTGGGCTTCAAGAAGTTTGCCTTCTTTTTGAAAGTGCTCGAGCGTCTGTTTCAGTTCGACTTTGATCTGATCAATCGCCTGATTGAGGGTCGGGCGCGGTGTCACATAGTGGCTGTTTGCATACAGCTTGATCGCCGGTAGCGCTTCGCTCTTCCGCCCGGTCAGGGGATCAAATTCGATGATGCTTTCCAGCTCATCGCCGAAGAAAGACAGTTTCCAGGCCCGGTCCTCATAGTGCGCCGGGAAGATGTCGACGATGTCGCCTTTCATCCGAAACGCGCCGCGTTGGAAGGCCGCGTCATTTCGATTGTATTGCAGTTCCACCAGAAGCTTGGCGACCTCGCGCGGGTCGATGCGCTGGCCGACCTCAAGCTTGCGAGTCATGGAGGTATAGGTCTCGACCGAGCCGATGCCATAGATGCAAGAGACCGACGCGACGATGATACAATCATCCCGCTCCAGGATCGCCCGCGTCGCCGAATGCCGCATTCGGTCAATCGCTTCATTGATCGAACTTTCCTTCTCGATATAGAGGTCGCGGCGCGGAACATAGGCCTCCGGTTGGTAATAGTCGTAATAGGATACGAAATACTCAACCGCATTGTTCGGGAAGAAGGATTTGAATTCGCCATAAAGCTGCGCGGCGAGCGTCTTGTTCGGCGCCAGGATGAGTGCCGGCCGTTGCGTCGCCTCGATAATCTTGGCCATTGTAAAGGTCTTGCCGGTGCCGGTCGCCCCCAGCAATACCTGGTCGCGCTCCCCCATTTGGATGCCAGAGACGAGTTCGGGAATCGCTGTGCGTTGATCCCCGGCCGGGTCATAGGGCGAATCCACCTTGAGCTCGATCCCGCCTTCAAGTTTCTCCCAGCGCCGATCGGGGCGATGCGGCGTCCACTCGCTGCTCGGCAGCCCGCCCACAGCGTCGCGCGCGGCGCCTGTCATATCGAAAGATCCTGCCATGATTTAACTGCCTGAAAGAGATCCGGTCCACATCGGGACAATCTATGGAGTCCCCCAAACATTAACAACCGGGCGATCTCGTTCGATGCGGTGTCAGCTGACACTTTTTGTCAGGACATAACGCAAGAACTGTCGGGACATGGGCCCGCGAACCGGTCGCGAACTCTACTCTGCAACTGCAGATTCGCGCAAAATATTGCTACAGGCTGTGTATTCGCAGCACGTTCATTCTCTCAACTATGACGTAATTGTGGCAAATTCGACACACACCTCTCGTAGATGTTTTTGAAAGTGACAATTCTGTGAGCTTGTTAATTGACGCCCGCTCTTCCACGGGCCTAATCACGTTACCTGCGTAATCGGGGAAAACTGCGTACCAAGAAAATCTGCGTTTTTTTCTATTCGCGTATCGAGAGGCTTCTAGGAGTGGGAGCGCTCAGTTTATTGGAGGACGATAGATCATGGCTAATGATCTTCTCAAGAAGTATTTATGTGCAACAACGCTGCTGGCGAGCGGCGCAATGGCGGGAGCGGCTGTCGCTCAGGAGTCTCCTTCGCCAGTTGACTCAATCACCGAAGAAGACCTTCAGGTTATCGAAGAAGTCTCAGGCGACGATGAGGCGCGTCAAGAAAAGGTTGTAGTGACCGGTTCCCGTATTGCGCGGAATTCATTCACGTCGACATCTCCGGTGCAGGTGCTTGACGGCGACACCATCGCCGATGCGGGTTTCCTTGATCTCGGTGAAGCGCTGCGTACATCGTCAGTTGTTCAGGGCATCCAGCTCGACCAGCAGCTCAATGCGAGTTTCACATCGAACGCAGGCCCAGGTGCCCAGTCGATCGGTCTTCGCGGCCTAGACCCTGAGCGGACTCTGATCCTGATCAACGGGCGCCGTTATGCCCCAGCCGGTATTGAGGGTGCACCTTCCTTCCCAGACGTTAGCTTGATCCCAAGCTCGATGGTTGAGCGCAACGAGATCCTGCTCGATGGTGCCTCCTCGGTTTACGGTTCTGACGCGGTTGCGGGCGTTGTGAACATCATCCTCAAAGATGAGTTCTCAGGCCTCGAGATTGGCGGCAACCTGAACCAGTCACTTGAGCCAGGCGGTGAGTCTTCTCGTGTGAACTTCATCGCGGGTGTCGAGAATGACAGCGCCAACTTCGTCATCTCTGGCGAATATTTCCGTCAGGAAGAAATGGATGCTTGTAGTCGAGACTGGATGCGCGTTGAGGCGCGTGGCGATAATTGGCCAGATTTCGCAGGACAGCAGATTTGCGGATCCGTCGACATCACTGACGAAGGTCGTGAGCTCGGCACCGTTGCTCAAAACCAAAGCTTCCTGTTCGCTCCTTTTGGCGCCATTCTTCTTGGACGCGAAGGAACAACCAACCCCGCTGCCGGAATTCCGAACTTCGAATTTGCCGACCTAGGTGGTAACTTCAATGGTTTGTACTTCAATTCCGTTCGTCGGAACGAGAACCTTCAATTGCTGCCAAGCTTCCAACGTGCAGCGATCTTTGCCACGGGTAAGATGGACATTGATGCCCTCCCGGGTTCTGAAGCGTTCATGGAGCTGAGTCTCTCGAACCGTCAGGCGCAATTCGAATCCCGACCAGGTGTAATTGATGCGGTTGTCCAACCGAACAATCCATTCATTCAAGCCTCCGGCTTTACGATTGGTGGCGTCGGCCCAGCTGCGAATATTACGACCCGCCCGCTTGATCCAACGCCAAGCGGTGTTGAATCAGAACTGACGCAGTATCGTGGCCTGATTGGTTTGCGCGGCGATCTTGGTTTTGTGCTCGAAGGCCTCGGCGATTGGAACTATGAGCTCTTTGCTGGTTATACTCGTTCGCAAGGTTATTCTTCGCGCGGCGTGATCATCGAAGACAATCTGATCCGTTCTTTGAACACAGAACTTGATCCGGCGACGGGTGCCATCGTCTGTGCATCCGAACCAAACCCAACTGGTCCATTTAGCCCAGGCGAGTCGCTTGAGCCATGCATCCCATTCAACCCATTCTTCGGTGGGCTCTATCCAGTTGATGGATCGGATCCAGAATTCGAAGACCCACGCCTGCTGGACTACCTGTCTGGTACGCGTAGTTCCACCACATTCGTGGATGAGATCATTTTTGGTGGTTATACTACCGGACCTCTCTTCGAACTCCCAGCAGGTCCTGTCCAAGGCCTGATCGGTTTCGAGTGGCGTGAAGATGCCATCGATACTCGTTCTGACGACGTGACCTCCCGTGGTCTTGGTTCAGGCTTCTTCCTCGACCGCCCAACCTCAGGTAACGTGGATCTCGCTGAAGTCTTCGGCGAACTGGTTGTTCCCGTCATGAAAGAGCAGCCGCTGGTTCACAATCTTGAGTTCGAGCTTGCTGGACGTTTTGTCGAGCACGAATTCTACGGTCAGAACTCCACATACGCAGCCAAACTGCGCTATGAGCCAACGGACTTCCTCACCCTGCGCGGTACATACGGAACCTCGTTCCGTGCGCCGAACCTTCGGGAACTCTTCCTCGCCGGGCAATCTGGCTTCCAAGCTGTTAACGACCCGTGCGAGGTTCCAAACTTCGCCCAGTCTGACACTGACGGTGACGGCACGCTGGACGCTTACACACCGGGTGCAGATAATGACGGTGACGGAATTGGTGACCTCGACGGTCGTAACCCGGACGTTCTGGACAATTGCCGCGCCGAGGGTATCGACCCGCTGTCGCTCGCGATTGGTATTGCGACTGGTCAGGTTGAAACCTTTAGTGCTGGTAATACCGGCCTCGATCCGGAAGAGTCGACTTCGTTCTCTTATGGCTTCGTTCTTGAGCAACCATTCTATGACTCGTTCGACCTTCAATTCAGCGCAACCTACTGGGATATCGAAATCGAAGGATCGGTTTTTGAACCATCAGGGCAGTTCCTGGTCGACGAGTGCTACACTTCGAACTCGTTCCCGGATGATCCGTTCTGTACGCGCCGCCTGCGTGACCCGAACACGGGCTTCCTGAACGAAATTGACGCTACGCCGTTCAACATCGCTCAAGAAAACGCAAACGGTTGGGACTTCAACGTATTGTTCAACACTGACTTCACAGCCATGGGCCAGGAGATGAGCTACTCATTCAACGGTCAAGCTACGAAGACGGAAGAAATCAGCCAGACCGTTATCCTGCCAGGTGCGACACCTGACTTCGATGACGATGTTGGCGAGATCGGTAACCCGGAATGGCGTGCGACTGTGTTCCAGCGCCTGACCATGGGTGACTTCGATCTGTTCTGGCAGACCCGCATGATCGGTGAGCAAGCACAAGTCGATGATGCCGACATTCCAAACAACTGTGTGACCACAAACGAAGACCCAATGGGAACTGCCGACTTCGTCGTCAGCGATTGCTTCGGTGTCGACGACACATTCTACCACGATGTCTCAGTCGGGTATGACGGCGGCGACTGGAGCGTTCGTCTTGGTGTGCAGAACCTACTCGATCAGGATCCACCACAAGTGGACGAAGATGCGGACGGGTTCAATCAGGACATCCGCGGCGTCCCGGTCGGTGTTGGTTATGACCGCATTGGACGCCAGGTGTTTGTCTCGGTCTCCAAATCGTTCTAAGTCGAGACCACATCCAAATATCAATGGGCGACCCTCCGGGGTCGCCCTTTTTATTTGGCGCGCCTTGGCCCGGCGCTGCGGTCGCGGCAAAGGTCTCTGTCTCGGTGATGCTGGCGCGATCTGCGAGCTCAGCTGAGAACCAGATGAGGGTTATGATGCCCCATAAGAGCAGGGTCAAAAGCGGGCGGGTCAGCGCCCGAATGGCTGACACCCATTTGAAGCTGGCCGCAATCTCCGCATCGGCGCGAAGACTGGCTTCCAGCCCGCGCCAGCTGCCTTCCGTCTGGGTCAACAATAGCTCGGCCTCGGTCTCAGCCTGCGCAGCTTGCTGTTGCAGCTCCAGCAGTTTGACTTCATGCAACCAGCGTCGCTCCGCATGCCGGATGCTCTGTTGACGTTCAAAGTAACTCCCCACGCGCCCAAGCAAGGTCCCCACCAGACCAAAAACCCCGCCTCCAGCTGCGCTTGCAGCAATCCCAATCATGTCTGCCATAGATGCTCACTCCCTCGATAAAACCACGTGGCTGACCGCGTGCGCCGATCGAGATGAAGAAAAGTGCGCGCCAGCCCCAAGCCATTGAATCCGAGCCGGGTCGCCTGCGCCCGCAGCGTCTCGCGATCATGTCCGCTGAGTGAAATATCCACGGCCAGCCTTTTGTGCTGCGACCGCGGCGCCCCGCCGACGCAGGCATTCCATTGCGGGCAACGATGCGCAGACACTACGATCAAAGCTTGCCCGATCTGATCTCGCAGCTTTTGAAGCGGGTCGAGAAAATCGGGCGCGTGCCAATATTCGCCGTCGCAGAACCGACCCGCGCACTTGCAGGCGAGTTCCTCAATCGCAAAATTCGGCCACCGCCAGGTCTCGGCCAAGGCGTCTTGCGCCGCTGCGATGGATTGAAACAACAAAGCCTATCCTCATGCCGTCAAATCTCGGCGAGGATAGGCTTCATATTTTTTACGTCGGATAGGGTGCGGCGTCGGTCTTTAAGCGTTCGCCATGCTGAAGGCCCGGCGGTTCTGCAAGGCCTCAATTGCGCCGACATATTCAGCTTCAAGCTTGTCGACGAATTCGGCTGTGCTCATGCGGGATTTGACCGCGCCAATCCCCTGCCCGCAGCCCCAGATATCACGCCACGCTTTGGACTTCTGATTGCCGCCAGATCCGAAATTCATCGCGCTCGGGTCACTCTCGGGCAGATTGTTCGGATCCAGCCCGGCTTGCGCGACAGATGGCGCGAGATAATTTCCGTGCACCCCTGTGAACAAGTTCGAATAGATGATGTCCTTGGCGTCGCTGCTGACAATCATGTCCTTATAGCCATCAACGGCATTCGCCTCATGACAGGAAATGAAAGCCGACCCGATATAGCCGAGATCAGCGCCCATGGCTTGCGCGGCGGCGACCGCCCCGCCATTTGCCATAGCGCCCGAAAGCGCCAGCGGGCCGTCAAAGAATTCGCGAATGTCCTGGATCAAAGCGAGTGGCGAAATCGTGCCCGCATGTCCGCCCGCCCCAGCGGCAACAGCAATCAGGCCGTCCGCCCCTTTTTCCAGCGCCTTACGGGCGAAGATCGTATTGATGATATCGTGCAGAACAATGCCGCCATAGGAATGGATCGCCTGGTTCACCTCTTCGCGGGCGCCGAGCGAGGTGATCACAACCGGCACCTTGTATTTCACGCACATCTCAACATCATGCTCGAGACGATTATTGGTCTTGTGGACGATCTGATTCACGGCGAAGGGCGCGGACGGGCGGTCCGGATTCTTGGCATCATGTTCTGCAAGTTCCGTCGTGATACGATCGAGCCACTCATCCAATTGCGCCTCAGGGCGCGCATTCAGTGACGGAAACGAGCCGACAATGCCGGCCTTACACTGAGCGATCACCAAATCTGGGTTTGAGATAATGAATAGCGGGCTGCCAATCACGGGAATACGCAGATTTTGCAGGACGGGAGGAAGCGCCATATGAAGTCTCTCAATACTTGCCGTTTACGTTAGCGCCAACCTATGCCTCGCAGCGCATTAGGCAAGCCCTTCCCGCACGGCATCACGCTTGTGAATGACGCTTTTTTCCGTAGCGGAACGCTTGCCAGTTGAGCGCCATTGGGCCAAATCCGCCCTAGAGGATTCCCGTGAGGTTCGCGAATATGGCAGATGGCACACTCTCGCTTTCGAATGGTTTTGACGAAGCGACCGAAGCCGATTGGCTCGCGGCCGTCGAGAAGGCCCTCAAGGGTGGCGGCATTGAGCGCATTACCCGCCAGACCCGCGACGGCATAAAAATTCATCCGCTTTATCGCGAAACCGATTTTGCCAGTGGATCTGACGTCAGAGGCCTTCCGGGCACGGCGCCTTATTTGCGCGGGCCGACCGATGCGCCAAACCCGTATCTGCCATGGGACATTCGCCAGAGTTTTGCGCACCCGGACCCGGCCGAAACCAATCAAGAAATCATGCGCGATCTGGAACGTGGCGTAACCTCCGTCGAGCTCGCCATTGAATGCTCAGGCCAGGCCGGCTGCATTGTCACGAATCCTGACCAGCTCTCGACCGCATTGAACGGCGTCCGCGCCGATCTCGCGACTATTTCACTGGATCACCGCGGCGCCGGATCCGGCGCGAGCGCGGCGGCATTGCTCGCCTTGTGGGGCGATCAGCAAGACGACCCGAAAGCGCAAAAATTCGCCTTCAATATTTCGCCGATCGGGCAATTACAGAGATCCGGGAAAATTGGCGGCGGGATCGATGCGGCAATCGCAAAAACTGCGGCCTTGGTCTCGGTGCTGGCCAGCAAGTTTCCGCAAGCCACGAGCCTGGACGTGGACGCCCAAAGCGTTCACGAAGCCGGCGGCAGTGAAGCTCAGGAACTCGGCAGCCTGATTGCGAGTGCAGTGGATTTGCTGCGCCGACTTGATGCGGCCGGGCTCGCCCCCGCCCAAGCGGCGTCACAGCTCCTGTTCCGGATCTCCGTCGACGCCAATTACGGGATCGGCATCGCAAAGATACGAGCGGCGCGTCGACTTTGGGCGCGCGTCCAGGCAGCCCTGGACCTGCCTTCGCAGCCAATGAAATTGCAGGCCGTCACCAGCGCCCGGATGCTGACCCGTTATGATGCCTGGGTGAACATGTTGCGCGGAACCGCGGCCTGTTTCGCGGCCGCGACCGGCGGCGCTGATATCATCACGGTCCGTGCCTTCAATGAGAGCTTTGGCGTGCCCGAAGAGCTGGGGCGACGCATCGCGCGCAATACGCAGATCATGGCGATGGAGGAAAGCGGTCTCGGACGTGTCGCTGACCCGAGCGGCGGGGCGTGGTTCACAGAAACGCTGGCCGAAGACCTCGCCGAAGCCGCATGGGCTGAGTTCCAGCAAATCGAACGCGAAGGCGGCATGGTTGCGAGCCTCGTCGACGGCCATCTGCAAGACAGAGTGGCTGAGAAACGCGCCGCGCTGATAAAAGACGTGGCCCGCCGCAAGATCCCGGTCACCGGCGTCAGCGAGTTCCCGCTGCTTGAAGAAATCGAAGCGCCGGTCGCGAATGTGGTCGCACCGCCGCCCGGCGATGGCGTCGACGATATTGGGCTCAAGACGCTTTTGCCAGACTTTGTCGCCGCCCCGGGCGAGGATACGGTCGCAGCGCCCTTTGAGGGGATGTTCGTCGCGGCGCCGTTTGAAGACTTACGCGATCGCGCAGAAGCGCATCTCGCGGCCACGGGCAGCCGCCCTGCCATCTTCCTGGCCACGCTTGGCCCGCTGGCCGAGCATACGGCGCGGGCTGACTTTACCCGCAATTTCTTCGCCGCGGGCGGGATCGAGGCCAAAGCTGCGCCCGTGCCGCCGGACAGCACGGCGGAACTTGCGGCCGCCTTCACCGCGAGCGGCTGCAAGATTGCTGTGATCTGTGGATCCGACAAACGCTATGCGGACGCCGCCGGCGAGGCCGCCAAAGCGCTGAAAGACGCCGGCGTGGTCGCGCTTTGGCTTGCCGGCAAGCATGAAGCCGATGGCATTGATCGCCACATATTCATGGGGGCGGATGTGGTGCATGAACTCACAGTCGCGCTGGCTGAGTTGGGAGTGAAATAGATGACCAAGTTTCCTGACTTCACCTCGCTAGAGCTCGGCGCCTTAGAGCCAGGCACGAGCAGCGCTCGAGCGCGTGAACTGACCACTCCGGAAGGCATCGATTTGGCGACCGCGTATAGCGCCGCCGACACAAAGGGGCTTGATTTCCTAGATGACTATCCGGGCCTGGCGCCGTTTGGACGCGGCCCCTATCCGACCATGTATACCCAGCGTCCCTGGACCGTGCGCCAATATGCAGGCTTCTCCACAGCCGAAGACTCCAACGCTTTTTACCGCCGCAACCTGGCGGCTGGTCAGAAAGGCCTGTCCGTCGCGTTCGATCTCGCCACCCACCGCGGCTATGACAGCGACCATGTCCGGGTTAGCGGCGATGTCGGCATGGCCGGCGTGGCGATTGATAGCATCTATGACATGCGCACGCTGTTTTCGGGCATCCCACTTGATCAGATGTCGGTCTCGATGACGATGAATGGGGCCGTGCTGCCGATCATGGCGCTCTATATTGTCGCGGCCGAGGAACAAGGCGTGGGACCGGACAAGCTCGCCGGCACCATTCAGAATGACATTCTGAAAGAGTTCATGGTCCGCAACACCTATATCTATCCGCCCAAGCCAAGCATGCGGATCATTTCGGACATTTTTGCCTACACCTCGCAGAATATGCCGAAATTCAACTCGATCTCGATCTCCGGCTATCACATGCAGGAAGCTGGTGCGACGGCGGATCTTGAGCTCGCCTACACCATCGCCGATGGCATCGAATATATCCGTGCCGGGGTGAATGCCGGTCTGGATGTCGATGCCTTCGCGCCGCGGCTTAGCTTCTTCTGGGCGATCGGCATGAACACGTTCATGGAAGTCGCCAAGATGCGCGCCGCGCGTCTGATCTGGGCCAAGCTGGTCAGCCAGGAATTCGCGCCCAAGAACCCGAAATCCACCTCGCTGCGCACCCATTGTCAGACCTCTGGCTGGTCGCTGACCGCGCAGGATGTCTACAACAATGTCATCCGCACCTGCCTCGAAGCGATCGCTGCGGCGGGTGGGCAGACCCAGAGCCTGCACACCAATTCGTTCGACGAAGCGCTGGCGCTGCCGACCGATTTCTCGGCCCGCATTGCGCGCAACACACAGCTCTTCCTGCAACAGGAAGGCGGCGCGGCGCAGACCATCGATCCTTGGGGCGGCTCTTACTATGTCGAACGCCTGACCCATGACCTCGCCGCCAAGGCGCTGGAACACATTGCCGAAGTTGAAAAACTGGGCGGTATGCGCAAGGCGATCGAAGAAGGCATCCCGAAACTGCGCATCGAGGAAGCCGCTGCCAACACCCAGGCCCGCATTGATAGCGGCGAGCAGACGGTGGTCGGCGTCAACAAATTCCTGCTCGACGAGGAAGAGGATGTTCCCGTCCTGAAAGTCGACAATGCCACCGTGCGCCGGATGCAGCTCGACAAGCTGGCGCGCCTGAAATCTGATCGCAGCCAGGCCGAGGTCGATGCCAAGCTCGACGCGATTGCCGGTGCGGCGGCAGGCACAGAGGGCAACCTGCTCGCCCTCGCCGTCGATGCCGCCCGGGCCAAAGCCACGGTCGGCGAGATTTCCGAAGCGGTGGAACGCAGCCAGGGCCGCCACAAGGCGGTGATCCGCTCGATCAAGGGCGTCTATGGCGCCGGCGTCAAAACCACCGAACGCGCCAAGGAAGCCGTCGGCCTGGCCGATGCCTTCGAAGCCAAGCATGGCCGCCGCCCGAAAATCTATATCGCCAAGATGGGTCAGGACGGCCACGATCGCGGCCAGAAAGTCGTTGCGTCGGCTTTGATGGACCTGGGCTGGGAGGTCGAGATCGGCCCGCTTTTCCAGACCCCGGAAGAAGCCGCCAAGGATGCCCGCGCCGCTGGCGTGGACATTGTCGCTGCGTCTTCGTTGGCGGCGGGACACCTGACCCTGGTGCCGGAGCTGAAACGCGTGCTCGGCAATGAAGGCGCAGCCGCCACCAAGATCATGGTTGGCGGGGTCATCCCACCACAAGATTTCGACGCCCTCTATGCCGCCGGCGCCGTGGCCATCTTCCCGCCCGGCAGCGTGATTGCAGATTGTGCTGTGACGATGCTGGAAGCCCTCGGCGATGACGGCGACGGCATTCAGGCGGCGGAGTGACGGACGAGGCCTCAAACGCCGGCTACGCCAAGGAAGCCGCTTCGCTGTTTGAGCGCTATGAGTTTCGCGACCCGGCGGGAATTCACGCGCCCTGGGCGCAGTTCTTTCCCTACCCGCCGGCCCGCATTCTGGATATTGGCGCTGGCACAGGCCGTGATGCCGCCTGGTTTGTGTCGCTTGGACATTCGGTCCTCGCCGTCGAACCCACCGATGCCTTGCGCGAAGGTGCGGCCAAGCTTCACCCCGAACCCGAGATCGAATGGCTGGACGATATCCTGCCCGGCATTCCGCACGTCATGGCGCGCGGCGAGACTTATGACCTGATCCTCATGCACGCGGTCTGGATGCACCTGACCGAAGCCGAGCGCGAAGCCGGCATGGCCAATCTCGCGCAGCTGCTCGAACCCGGCGGTCGTATCGCCATGAGCCAGCGCCACGGGCCAGTGCCGGAAGGGCGCCGCATGTTTGATGTCTCTGGCGCGGAAACCATCGCGCTTGCCGCGCAACATGGCCTGATCAATCTGTCCCATGAACGGGCCGAGTCGATCCAGGCAGAAAACCGCGCCAATCAGATCGAATGGACCAAGCTGGTCTTCGAGAAGACCTGACACGAGGACAGGCTTTTCAAGTCTTGGGTTCCGGTCCATCTTCGCGGCAGAAAGCCGTGGAGGGAATGATGGACAATTATGCCGATTATGATGCGCTGGGCCTCGCCGAACTGGTGCGCAATGGCGATGTGAGCGCCGCAGAATTATTGAGCGACGCCGTGACCCGCGCCGAAGCGGCCCAGAAAGCGCTGAACTGTTTCTCTTCCATGTTCCCGGGGTTCGCAGAGGGTCAGATCGCTGACGGCTTGCCGGACGGTCCGTTCACCGGTGTCCCCATGGCGGTCAAGGATCTCGGATTTGAAATCAAGGGTCAGCCGATCACCAACGGATCGCTCGCCTTTAAAGGCAATGTTGCGCAGCATGACAGCGTCATGTGCGACCGCTACAAGGCCGCCGGTTTTACCTTGTTCGGCCAGACCACCAGCCCCGAGTTTGGTTTGACCACGACCACTGAAAGCACACTATACGGCCAGACGGCCAATCCCTGGGATACAACCCGCACCTCTGGCGGTTCTTCAGGTGGGGCGAGTTCGACCGTGGCCGCGGGCGTGATCCCGCTTGCCCATGCCAGTGATGGCGGCGGCTCGATCCGGATTCCCGCTGGCTGCACCGGCCTGTTCGGGATGAAACCCTCGCGCGGGCGCACGCCTATGGGCCCGCTGACAACCGAAGGCTGGAATGGTCAGTCCACGCATCACGCGGTCTCCCGCAGCGTGCGGGACAATGCGGCGCTGCTCGATGCGATCCACGGCATGGAGATCGGCTCACGCTATGACGCGCCGGCCGAAACGCGGACCTATCTCAGCGCCCTCGACAGCGATCCGGGCCCGCTAAAGATTGCGCTCTGGGACACCGCGCCGAACGGCACCAAGCCGGACGCCGACGCGCAGGCCGGACTCGATGCGACCGCCAAATTGCTCGAGAGCCTTGGGCATAAGGTCGAGATTGCTGGCCCGGTCTTTGATGGTGAAGCGCTCGGCAAAGGATTGCTCGCCACGGTCTCAGCCGCCATTGCCATGGTTATGGAAGCGCGCGGCGAAGCGCTTGGCCGACAACTCGGCGCCGATGATATGGAGCCGATCACCGCGCGCTTCGTCGAGATGGGCAATTCCATGCCGATGAAAGAACTGATGAAAGCCACGCAGGCCTCGATCACGGCAGGCCTCATCTATGACCGGTTTCTGGTCGAAGGCGGTTATGACATGATCCTGTCGCCAACCATGGCCCGAGTGCCGGACAAGCTGGGCGTGCTGTCGCTCGCGCCGGAAAGCATGGAGGGCTATACCGAAGCGGTGACCTCGTTTGCCGCCTGGTGCGCGATTTCAAACCAGGCCGGGTCGCCGGCCATGTCCGTGCCGCTGCATTGGACCGAGGCGAACTTGCCGATCGGGATGATGTTCGGCGCGCGCTGCGGCCGCGAATGGGAGCTGTATCAACTCGCCGGGCAATTGGAACGCGCGGCGCCCTGGGCGCATCGCCGGCCGCCGGTTTGGGTCGGATAGGAGTAGCGATGAGCTCGTTCAAAACGCATATGGGCGGATGCCATTGCGGCGCTGTGCGCTTTGAAGTCGACCTGCCGCCCGCCTTTGAGGTGGAAGATTGTAATTGCTCCATCTGTGCGATGAGCGGCAATATTCACGTGATCGTCCCGGCCTCCCGGTTTCGTCTGCTCAAGGGCGCCGACAATTTGAGCGAATACACATTCAACACGGGCGGTGCCAAGCACCGCTTCTGCAAAACGTGCGGGATTAAGAGCTTTTACGTCCCGCGTTCCAATCCGGACGGCTTTGCGGTCACCTGGCGGTGTCTGGACAATTGGATGGATCTGGACGTCACCATCAACAAGTTTGATGGGCAAAACTGGGAAGCCAATGCAGCCTCCCTGGCGCATAAATCGAAAGACTAGTCGCGGGGCCTTGGCGGCGGTGGGCCGCGGCGCTCTCCATCCGGTCCCCCGCGCCTTGGCCGACGTCGGCTAAGATCCTCGATGATCGCGCGTCGCTGCGACAGAGACAGCGTGCCGAACTGCTCGGCCAGAACATCCTGCATTCGCGCGCGCATGGCCGTATCGGCCTCCCGCAAGCGTTTGAAACTCTCTCTCACCGCCTCTGCATCATAAGTCTCAGCCGCCAAGAGCCGGCTCAGTCTCTGGCGCGCCTCGCGCACCGCCACACGTTCGGCGCGCGATTCTGCAAAGGCCTCTCGGAAGGCGCGGCGCACAAGGCGTCTCTGGTCGTCCGGCAAGGACCGATCGATGCCGCGCATCAAAGCCTGCTCATTTCCAGGAATCCCGCCGCCCGCCGGAGGTCCGGCCTTTCGTTGACCGAGTCCGCCGCCGATCAACACACCGATCAGCAGCGCATTCGCAATCAAAGAGACGACGAGCCAGATCGGGAGTTTGGATGTGGTCTGTTCGCTCATGCCCTACTCCAAACTAACCCAGTCAATGGCACTATCAATTCCAAAGGCCGCATAATATGCACTGTCTGCCTGATCATACCCTATCCCTGTTGAGGCATAGGCATATCCCCCGACAAGCCCCATCAAAAGACTGGCAAGCGCCGCACCGGCCGGCCAGCGAACGCCTTGCGGGAACAGTATTGCCGAGAGTCCGGCAAATAGACCAGCTTGCTGACGTGGCGCCTGTGGGGCCGCTTCCAGGATGGCGTCGGTAAGCTCTGCGCCTGGCTCTGGCACAGCTTCCTGCATGAGCCATTGATCCAGGGCGCGCGCGTCAGCCATAGCGCGCTCGAAAGCGGCCGGCTCCGCCTCGATCCGGGCCAAGGCAGCCTCGCGCTCATCTTCCGGCCACCCCATAGGTTCGGCGCCATAGGCTGCAATCAATTCCAATACGCGATCATTGGTCATGTCATTCACCGTCATCTTCAATCCCCTGCCAGTTCGGTGCCAAGGCTCGCTCGGAGCGCACGCCGGGCCCGCGCGAGCAGGCTTTCCAAAGCGCGAACGCCGACATCCATGGCGGCCGCCGCTTCGATATTGCTCATCCCCTCCAACGCACACAAAGTGAGGGCTTCTCTCTGTCTTTCCGGCAGCGCGGCAATTTTTTCCGCGATCCCTTCCAGACCTTGTTGCGACGCGAGGGCCTCTTCCGGGCGCAACGCTGTATCGACTCGCTCCGGCAATTCATCCATCAAAACCGGCTTCTTCTTGCGCAGTCTATCCCGACACAGATTGAGCGCGACTGTGCAGGCCCAGGTCGAGAATTTTGCCTTGGGTTGCCACTCCGGCAACTGTTTCCAGGCGCGTAGAAAGGTTTCCTGGGTCACGTCTTCAGCCTCGGCCCGATCCTGGAGCATGCGATAGGCCACGCGGAAGACAATGGGCATAGTCCGATTGACCAGAGCCGCCTGCGCCGCTCGGTCGCCGCCCGCTGCGCGGGCGATTTGATCGCTCTCACTGATCCCAGACACGCCGATAATCTAACGGATTCCCCAGCAAGTGCGAGTGGGAGGAAAGCTCGCACTTGCCCGGGGATATTTTGGCGGAAGGCTAAGGTCCGCCTCCGCTGTTTATCCCCGGCGACCAAAGCCGCGTTGCCCGCGCTTTTCGCGCATCTTCTCTTTGACCGCTTCACGCTCCGCCTCAGTGATCACCCCATCGCCATCTGTGTCGACCCGTTCGAACATCCGGTCCATGCGCGCCTCAGCGGCGGAGGCATGCTCTTCGGCTGTGATCACGCCATCGCCATTGGCATCAATTTTGGCAAAGCGTTTGGCCTGGCGTTGTTCACGCTTGCGTTCACGCTCGGCCTCAGCAAAGGACGCGAACTCTTCAGCAGACACGAGATTGTCGCCATTGACATCGGCGCTTTGGAATCGCTCCGCGCGATGAGCGCTCAGCTCATCCTTTGTGATGTTTCCGTCCTGGTTTACGTCGACCGCTTCGAGGCGCGGACCACGATCCGCCATCGCCGTGTAAGTCAGTCCGCCTAAACCAAGCGTAATGAGCGCTGCAATTGTTAGTTTCTTCATATCATTGAGCCTTTCTTTTGAACTCAATGATAAAACGATGTCAGATCTTTAATCCGTCGCAGGTGGACCGAGTTTTTCTGCAAATAATGCTGTCACGTTCGTACAGAAAGATTCCAGCCGGTCGGATAATTCAGTAAAATCAGGGCAATCCACGGCGCGGCACAGTCTGTCTTTCAAGCCGCTGGACAGGTCTTCTTCAGAAATCGCGCCCTCATGGGCGATGCGCTGAACCTGTTGCAAGGCCTGCAAGAAGGCGAACGCTTCCCGCAGGGTTTGGTAATCCTGATCACCCCATTCCTGCGTTTCTGACAATTGTCGGTGCGCGGCCCGGAGTTCAGGTTTCAAAGCTTGCGGCGCCGTCGCGGTCAAAATCGCGTGCTGCGTGATGAATTCCAGATCGACCAGACCTCCATCCCGCATTTTCAGATCCCAGCGCCCTGCCGAGGGTTTGTCGCGATGCAATCGCGCGCGCATATCGAGGATGTCTTCGGTGCGCTTGGCTTTATCCCCCGACTGGATCACGCGCTCTGCGATGGTCGCGACGCGCGCGCCGAGGTCGGCCTCACCCGCCAAGGCGCGTAAGCGGGTCAGGGCCATATGCTCCCAGGTCCAAGCTTCATCGCTGTGATAGCGCTCGAAGGAGGCAATCGAGGTCGCCACCGGTCCAGCGCGGCCGGACGGGCGCAGGCGCATATCAACCTCATAGAGGCGCCCTTCCCCGGTTTCGGCGGACAAGGCGGCGATCAAGCGCTGGGTAAACCGCGTGAACCATTTTTGCGCATCGTCGCTGTCATCGGGATCATAAATGACCAGCAGGTCGAGGTCAGACCCGGCCGTCATCTCTCTACCGCCAAGCTTGCCCAATCCGATCACCGACCAGGCGCCGGGCGGAGGTCCAAAGCGGCGAACGGTTTCCTGCTCAGCAAGATTGCTCATCAGCCCGATGCACGTATCGGCAAGTTCGGTCCAAGCCGTCGCGGCGTCGCGCGCCTTGATCTGCCCATGCAACAATTGATGCCCGATCAAGAAAGCCCGCTCGCCCTGCCAGCGCCGGACCAGTTCCATCCCGGTTTCGAAATCGGTGTCGGGTTCAAGCGACGGCGTTTCCTTGCGGTCAGAAACAAACAGCAAGGCTTCCAAAAGGCCCGGACGGCGGGCCAGGATGTCGGCAATCCGAGGTGCGATCGCCAAAGTGGTGACAAGGTCATCCATCAGAGCGGTTTCAGCGACCAGCATGGACAAGACCTGGACGCCCGATCTCAGCCCTTCAAAGAACCGGCTGAACCGACGGAACGCTTCATCAGGCTCGCCGGTCCGGCCCATGGCCGCGAGCAAGTCTGGCAGGATCGCCGTCAACAATTCGCGGCCGCGCGTGGTGCGCGTCGCGGGCGTTCGCCCGCGGTGCCATTGGCGAATGGTCTCGATGACCAGATCAGATGATTTAAATCCGAGCTCGGTCAGCGTTCGGACCGTTTCAGGATCATTATCGACCCCAGTGAAAACCAGATTTCCATCGACCGCGCTCTGGCTCTTCGTTGCTTCGTCAGCGAACAAAGCGCGATAATGGTCGTGGACGCATTTGCGGGTCTCGATCAGGGCTTTGTCGAAGGCGTCCAGCGACGCGTATCCACACAGGGTCGCAACTGCCGCGCGCTGGGTCTCGAAGCTTGGAACATCATGGGTTTGGGCGTCATTCAGCATCTGAATGCGGTGTTCAACCATGCGCAAGGCCTCATAGGCGGCGGTCAGCTCCGCCGCCGCGCTGGCTTGAACAGCGCCCAAGTCGACCAGGCGCTGCATGCCTTCAAGCGTCCCGCGCACGCGCAAGGAGGGGTTTCGCCCGCCGAGAATGATTTGCTGTGTTTGGACAAAGAACTCGATCTCTCGAATACCGCCCGGACCGAGTTTGACATCGGGCGCGACATCCTCGAGCGATTTGGCCCCGGACTTGGCATTGATCATGTTTTTGATCGCATGCACATCGGCAATCGCCCAATAGTCCAGATGCCGGCGCCAGACAAAAGGTTCCAGCGCCTTGAGAAAGGCCGCGCCCGTGTCCGTGTCACCGGCCGCACAGCGCCCTTTGATCCAGACCATGCGTTCCCAATTCTGACCGACGCTCTCATAGTAAAGCTCCGCGCGGCGGGTTGAGACCGCCACCGGTGTGGAACTTGGATCCGGTCGCAGCCGCAAATCTGTCCGGAAGACATAGCCGTCCGGCGTGTGATCATCGAGCAGGCCAATGGTTCGCCGGACGCACCGCGTGGCGGCGTCCGCAGGCTCTCGCTCGCCGCCATCGAACAGGTCCGGGTCGAAGAAGACGGCAATGTCGATATCGCTGGAATAGTTGAGCTCAAACGCGCCCATTTTGCCCAGCGCGGCAGCGAACAGGCCAGCGCCACTAAGGCCTCGTTCCGCGACGGAGACACGAAGCGCCGCGTTCAGCGCGGCATCTGCGAACTCGGTGATATGGCGTGTGGTCTGCGCCAGGGCGTATGATCCGCTGAGATCCCCCGCTGCAATGGCCAGATGGGCCTGCTTCTTGGCCTGGCGCAAAGTGGCGGCGGGGTCGGCGTCGCCCGCCGCGACGCTGGCGCACAAGGCATGGGCATCGGCCAGCAAGGCGTCCGGGGTTTTGAACGCCCCAATCGTGTCCGACAGTTTTCCGAGATAGGGCGCCAAAGGGCGCGCCATCTCGATCGCGACGACCGGGTCATCGGAAATGGACACAGGGTTCAGCACATGGGTTCCTAACGCTTGGGCGCGAACGTTAGAGTCGCTTTTAGGCCAACATCGTCATCACCGCGAGTCAGCTTGAAGCTGCCCGAATGCAGCTCGGACACGGCATCAACCATAGCCAGTCCGAGGCCCGACCCAATTTGCGTCCGGGCTTCATCCAAGCGGACAAATCGTTCTTTCACGCGTTCAAGGTTTTCAATCGGAATGCCAGGCCCCGTATCGGCGACAATGACTTCGATACGGTCATCCTTCAAGGCCGCATCGAGATGGATGCTCTGTCCTGACGGGGTATATTTGACCGCATTGTCGAGCAAGTTCGAAACCGCTTGCGCCATCAATGTCCGATCGCCCATCATTTCCAAGCCGCGTTCAATATTGGCGCTGAACTGTATCCCCGCGTCCTCGCAGGCCGGCTCGAACAATTCAGCCATTTCCTCGCACAGTTCGGTCAGATCAAGTGGCAGGAGTTTTCCTTCGGCGCCTTCATTGACGCGAGACAAGCGCAGGATGGCATTGAAGGTCGCCAGCACATTGTCGACTTCCTCGACCGTCTCGGCCAGCGTTTCGCGGGCGGTGATTTCATCGATCGGACCACGCAGCCGCGCTTCGAGCTGATTGCGCAGGCGCGACAGCGGCGACCGCAAATCGTGGGCAATTGAATCGCCGGCATGGCGCGTGGCCGCCATCAGCGTTTCGAGCTTGGCGAGCATCGCATTGAGCTGTTCGGCGAGACGGTCAAACTCATCGCCGGAGACCCCGACGGGCGCCCTGAGCGAGAGGTCTCCGGACATCACGCCCTCGGCCGTCTTGGTCAGGCTTTCAGCCCGCGACGCGGCATATCGGGCGCTGAAAAAGCCGCCTAGCAAAGCCAGCAAAAACCCGATCGGGGCCGCGGTGGCGACTGCGCGGGTAATCCTCTGCACCTGCCGGACCCGTTCATCCATCTTGATGCCGACCAGCAGCACACTGTCATCGCCCAGGCGGACAATGCGACCTTCGATCGGGGTAATCGTCGACCCGCCCTCTGGTCCAGGCCGCTCGATCTCAAAGGTCACCACCCGCGGTGTGCCATAATCCTCAAGCGGGTCCACCGGCATGCGCGGCATGTCGCCAACGATGGTCCGACCATTGGCGTCTTCAAATTGGTAGGTGAAATCTCGAAGATCGACCAGTACGCGCTCGAGCAGAGATTGCTCCAAGCGGCGCGGACCGCCGGTATTCCATGCGATGGCGAGGGTGCGGAACTCCGCTTCCAAACGCGCTTTCGCATCCGCGCGCATGGTCCCGACGGTTGCTTGAAAAAGATATGCAAGCAGCCCCGCCGAGAACAGCGCAAACAGAATGGAATAAACTAGCGCAAGCCGAAACGTTGTGGTTCGGACAAACGCGAAAGGGCCTGATTTCATGCCTGCAGGCAGTAGCCTGCACCACGTACCGTCTGCAAGAGCGGTTGATCAAATTCCTTGTCGATTTTCGCGCGCAGACGCGAAATGTGGACGTCAATTACGTTGGTCTGCGGGTCGAAATGATAGTTCCAGACTTTTTCCAGGAGCATCGTCCGGGTCACCGTCTGCCCCGCATGGCGCATGAGATATTCAAGCAGCTTAAATTCGCGCGGCTGTAAATCGATCTTGGTTTCGCCGCGGGTCACCTTGCGGGCGAGTAGATCCATTTCCAGATCACCGACCTTGAGCACCGTCACGGGCGGCTCGCCGGTCACCTGACGCCGACCCAAGGCTTCAATGCGCGCGACCAATTCTTCCGGCGCAAAGGGTTTGGACAGATAATCATCGGCGCCGACTTTCAAGCCTTCGACGCGATTATCGACATCAGACAGCGCCGAGAGAAACAGCGCCGGGGTCGTGCCGCCGCCATTGCGAAACTCTTCAACCAATTGGAGGCCGGGCTTTTCCGGGAGCATGCGGTCGACGACCAGCGCATCGAACTGATCTTCGCGCGCACGGCTTAGCCCGCCGGCGCCGTCGGCAGCGGTTTCCACGCTGTGTCCCGCTTCCGAGAGAACCTTCTCAATGAATTGAGCATGTTCACGATCATCTTCAATTACCAGGACATGCATGTGCAGCCTCCTCTACTTATTCGTCTTCGTCGACGTCAATCGCCACGAACCGGGTGCCTACTCGTGCATCTTGAATGGCCAAAAGTAGACGGTTGCGATCACTTGATCTGACTTCTTCCAACTCTTCTTCCAACACATCAATGCTGTCGAGTTTATTGTAGTTAACATCCAGGATCGCCATGCCTTCGCGGACGCCGGCTTCATAAAGCGCGCTGTCGGGATCAAGTTCCGTGATCAGCATGCCGGCTTCATTATCGTCGAGACCGAGATTTTCGCGGGATTCATCATCCAGCGGAACAAGCGTCACACCGAGCGACCCTTGCTCATTCTCTTCCGGCTCTGAGGATTGCGAAGACACACGCGTGGTGGCTTGGCCGAGACCTTCACTCCGATCCCCGACGGTCACATCGATGACCCGCCGTTTGCCGTCACGATAGATTTCGAATTTGTTCTTGGACCCAACGGTTAGCGCGCCGACTTTGCGGGTCGTGGTGGTCGCGTCATCCACTTCCTCGCCATTCACCTTCACAATGATGTCGCCGCGCTCGAGGCCAGATTTTTCAGCTGGGCTGTCTTCGGTGACCGACGAGACGATGGCGCCTCTGGCTTCAGACAGGCCAACTGCATCCGCCATGTCTTCGGTGACATTGCCAATGGTCACGCCGAGCCAACCGCGGGAGACTTTGCCTTCATTGATCAGGGTCGTCGTCACTTGCTGAACCAGCTCGGACGGGATGGCAAAACCAAGCCCGATCGATCCACCGGTAGTCGACGCGATCCAGGTGTTCACGCCAACGACGCGACCATTCATGTCAAAGGTCGGACCGCCCGAATTACCACGATTGATCGCCGCATCGATCTGGAGATAGTCGGTATAGGATTGTGACCGGCGCAGATCGCCAGGCTCACCCACGGCCGAGACAATGCCAGCGGTCGCGGTGCCTGAGAAACCAAGCGGGCTCCCTACAGCAACCACCCAGTCGCCGCGGCGAAGCTGTTTGGACGGACCAAACTCAACAAAGGCATGCGGCCCGGGGCTTTTGACTTTGAGGACGGCAAGGTCGGTTTCAGAGTCGACCCCGACCAGCTCAGCTTCAAGCACGGAGCCATTATCGGTCGTCACTTCAATCTCGACGGCATTATCCACCACGTGGTTGTTGGTGACGATGTGGCCCTCTTCAGAGATGAAGAAGCCAGACCCTTGGCCAAATCCCTCGCGCGGACGCGGTGCCTCTTCGCGGGGGATCAATCCGAACTGTTCACCGAATTGTTCGAGAAAACGCTCGCGATCGGTCAGTTCGCGATCAGAGAGTTGGATCTCGGTCCGGACCCGCACACCAACCACGGCGGGGCTGACTTGTTCGATCAAGTCAGCAAAGGACATTGGCGCGCCATTGGGCGCCTCAATCGTGATCGGGTTGGCGTCGGCGTTTGGGAATTGCGGCCCAAGCAGGATCGCGCCCATTGCGCCTGCCCCAACCAGACCAGCAACCATTGCATTTCGGGAAATGCCAAACAATTTCATCGACTTCCATGCCTCCAAAGATGTATCCTACCTATCTGGTACGAATTTTACGAAAGTAACAGCCTAACACTCATTAAAGATCATTAAGCCGGATTTGTGGCGAGAACTGTTTCCACTTTCGCGCCATTTTCAAGGGTTCGATGCACCGGGCATCGATCCGCGATCTCAAGCAAACGCTGACGCTGTTCATCGTCCAAATCTCCTTCGATCTCAATAGAACGCGTGAACACGTCAATTCTGTCGGCCGGTCCGCAATCAATACAGTCATCGGCATGCTTTTTCGCGTGGTCTAATCCCACTGTCACACGCTCCAGCGGCCAGCCTTTGCGATTGGCGTACATGCGCAGCGTCATGGACGTACACGCCCCCAGACCGGCCGTGACCCAGGCATATGGATCGGGGCCGGTATCTGCGCCGCCAACACTTTTTGGTTCATCCGCCAGGAAGCGCCGGCCACCCACCAAGACTTCATTCTGATAAGGCCCGTTCTCACGCGTCTCACGAACGACAACCTTGTTCTCTTGCGCTGCGCTTTCATCAGCGGGCGCTGTCGCCGCGCCAATATATCTCGCAGCCCAACCGGATACGACATCAACGACGAAGACGGAATCATCTTTGCCGGTGAGCAAATGATCGGCGCGATCGAGACTAACAAAACTCTTGGGGTGTTTTGCAGCCAGAAACAGATTTGTGGCATTATCGATCCCGACCACACTATCGCCGGGGGCATGCAAGATCAGCAGTGGCTTTCTCAGAGCTTGCGCCGCATCGCGAACATTGGCGGCGCGAACATCGTCCACAAAGGACCGGCTCAAGGTGAACGGTCTGCCGCCGAGATTCACCGTCGCCGCCCCTTCAGATTCGATCTCCGGAACACTCTCTTTGAATTGCGCGATCACGTGATCAGCATCAGATGGCGCGCCGATGGTCGCGACCGCCTTCACGCTTTCAATTTGGCCCGCCGCCACAATGGTTGCGGCGCCGCCGAGCGAGTGCCCCAGCATCAAGCTGACCGCTCTGCCATTCGCGGCCATCCATTCAGCGGCCGTGATCAGATCCGTCACATTGGATGAAAAACCGCTGGTGGAAAAATCACCGGAAGAGTCACCGAGCCCGGTAAAATCGAACCGTAATACGCCGATCCCCTGTTCAGCCAGACCCCGTGCCACCCGGCTCGCGGCGAGGCTCTTCTTGGAACAAGTGAAGCAATGAGCAAAAACCGCCCATGCGCGAACCTCACCATCAGGCGTTTCGACCACTCCAGAAAGGGTTTCGCCATCAGCGTTCAAAAATTCAACGCGGTCACTCTGCATTTCCTGACTCCATCTCGTTCGGACAGAGATAGGGTGAGGCGGGACGGTCCGCCAATCAAGAGCTGCTCTCTATGTCGTGATCAATAAGCCGCGTCGGTCTGAGGTCGCTCGACCCCTTCGAGTTCGCGCGGTTGATAATTCTCATCATGCTTGGCGAGAATTTCCTCTGCCACGAACAGGGTTGAGCCATTGTCGAATCGACCGGTGGCGACAACGCCCTCGCCTTCGCGGAATAGGTCCGGCACGAGTCCCGTATAAGAAACCTGGACGGTTTCACCTGACCCGTCCTCGATGACAAAGAGCATTTCCGCCCCCTCGCCATTTCGGCGCGAGTCGGGTTGCACGAACCCGCCAATCCTAACGCGTTGGCCGTCTTCCGGCATGCCGCGCTCGACGAGCAATTGGGGCGTGTAAAACAGATCTGCGTGCTGGCGCAGGGCCACGGCGGCGACAGAAACGGCGGCGATCACCAAGATCGCAGCGGCGCCGACGGCATAAAGGCGTTTGGTTCGAGCTCTCATAGCGCTCTATATAGCGATTTACGAAGAAAACGCCCCTGCGGCACGTTGATCAGGCCCGGCGAAGGCGCACCGTGGCGCGCAACCCGCCGAACGGGCTTTCATCCAGGATCAGACTGCCGCCATTCATACCGGCAATATCTGCGACGATCGAAAGACCAAGCCCGGTCCCTGGCGCCGTTTCATCCAAGCGAATGCCGCGCTTCACCGCTTGTTCGCGCTCTTCGGGGGCAAGCCCCGGCCCATCATCATCAATATGGATGACGACCATGCCATCGCCATCGCTGAGCGCACTCACTTCGACCTTTGAACGGCACCATTTACACGCATTATCAAGCAGGTTGCCGAGGATCTCCTCTAAGTCTTGTTGCTCGGTTCGGACATGCACCGTGTCGTCAATCGTGACGCTGACCTCTTTTCCATCGCGCGCGAACAGCTTGTTCATGACGCGGGCAATGCCGTCGGCGGCTTCGAGCACTTGTGTGCGCACCCCTAGCGCTTCAGCGCGCGCGGCCGCTTGCGCGCGCCTCAAATAGTGTTCGACATTGGCGTGCATGGTCTCGGCCTGGCGGCGCACAACATCATCGAGTTGCGTGTCGCCTTTAGCTTCATTTCTGAGCACGGCGAGCGGAGTTTTCAGCGCATGCGCCAGATTGCCCACATGCGTCCGCGCGCGGGAGACAACAGATCGATTGTGTTCGAGAAGTTTGTTCAGCTCAGCCGAGAGCGGTTGCACTTCTTCCGGATAATCGTTCGACAAGCTCGCCTGTCGTCCCTCGCGGATATCAGAAATATCAGATTGAATGCGGTCCAGTGGGCGCAGCGCGAATCGGAGACCAAGCGCCATCGCGAGCAGAGTTCCCCCGGCCAGCGACGTCATCGCGATGATCAGGATTGTTCGAAGCTGATCCGCGCCCTCATTCGATTGCGTGCGGTCAGAGGCCGCAAAGAGCAGTATCGGCGCGTCACGGTTTGGCAGTGATATCGATTGAACCGCGATGCGGATCGGCTCTCCGGCGGGGCCATCAGAGACGTTTCCCCGGATCACCACACCGGGCTGAGCCAAAGCCGCCTGCGCCATATCTTGCGGCAAGGGCGGGTCTCCGTCCCAGACACTGCGCGAGCGAATATCGTCCGAGAATGATCCATCTTCACCGGCAATGATGATCACCCAATATTGTCCGGTGAGCGGCGTGTCATAGCGCGGATCACTTGGCAGCAGTTCTGGAACTTCGCGAATCCCCTCCGAGCCGTCATTTCGCGGCTCGATGGCGCGGGCGAGTGTGACCAGCGTCGAATCCAAATCGGCATCGAGTAGGTTGATGGTCTGTGCGCGATACACGGCCGAGGTTGCGATCACGCCCCCGAACACGATGAGCACGCTCCAGACAAGCGCCCCAATCAGGATCCGACGCGCCAAAGACAGGCGACGCAGACTTCCGTTTGAGGTGGGCTTCGACTCCATTTGGTGCAGACTTGCCCGATATGGGCTTAAGTCACAACGCCTGAGCGCTCATCTTCCGGAACGACGAGGCGATAACCGAGCCCGCGCTCCGTCTGAATTCGATCATTGCCGATCTTCTTTCTCAGGCGCCCAATGAACACTTCGATTGTATTGGAATCGCGATCGAAATCCTGATCGTAAATGTGCTCGACCAATTCCGTCCGAGGGACAACACGCCCCTGATGGTGAATGAGATAGCTGAGCACTTTATATTCATGCGCCGTCAGTTTGATGGGTTCGCCATTCACCGTGGCCCGCGCTGCGCGGGTGTCCAGGCGCAGCGCCCCGGCTTCAATGGCGGCAACCGCGTGCCCAGAGGCCCGGCGCAACAGCGCGCGCAAACGGGCCAAAACCTCTTCTGTATAGAACGGCTTGGTCACATAATCGTCGGCGCCCGCGTCAAAGCCGGCGACTTTCTCGCTCCAGCGGTCGCGCGCAGTCAGGATCATGACCGGGAAGGTTTTGCCGTCTTCGCGCCACCGTTCCAGGATCGTGACGCCATCCATTTTTGGCAAACCCAAATCCAGAATGACCGCATCATATGGCTCTGTATCACCGAGAAAGTGTCCATCTTCCCCATCGGCCGCCAGGTCTACGGCATAGCCTGCATGGGTCAGCGCATCCGCCAATTGGCGGCGAAGGTCGGCTTCGTCTTCAACAACAAGAATTCTCATAATAATAACCCTAGCTCGTGGAGAGGATACGTCCAGTTTGCGCGTCGACCGTGATTCGCAGTCGTTCGCCTTTATCGGTTTGCCAGTCGATCACATAGACCTGACCGCCGCCGCGATTGTAAAGATTTGCATCGAGCTGATAGCCGCCATACCGGCTCTTGAGCCGACGGAAGATGTCGCGCAGCGGCACCACATTTCCTTTGTCACGGGCGTCGCGGGCCTGATCTGCAGTGAACGAATTGCCCAATTGCGCCTGCGACGTGGCCGGCACAAGCGCTGTGGCGAGCGCTAAATAGACAGATAGGGCGACAATTTTTTTCATCACAATCACGATATGCTCAAAAGCCTCTGAATGGATAGTGAATAGCGACGGCGGAATTCAGTCATACTCCATACCCACGTGCCCAGTCTTTTAAAGCCGGATCTTTAGGATCTTCGATTTGGATCTCAAGTCGGGCGTATAGATGCCCCGCTTTTCCGGGCACTTGCACGCCTTTTGATCGCAATCTCAAAACCGCCCCTGAATTCGAACCTTCCGGGATCTTTAAGGCAATCGGCCCCATTGGGGTCGCAACATCTACCTGCCCACCCAGCAAAGCGGTTTTCAGCGGCACCGGCACGGTCATGCGGATATCATTGCCGTCGCGAGTCCATATTTTGCTCGGGCGAACGTGAATCTCGAGCAAGGCATCGCCGGGCGGACCGCTGCTGTTCGAGGGTTTGCCCTGGCTCTTCAAACGCAGCGTTCGACCGGTTTCAATGCCAGCGGGAATCGCCACTTTGAGAGCTCGCCCATCCGCCATTGTCATCTCGCGGCGCGCGCCGTTTACGGCATCTTCGAACGAGATTTCGACGCGGTAGCGCATATCTGCACCTTTGCGCGGCCCGGGCCGGCGACGACCGCCGCCAAACATGCCAGAGAAAATCTCCTCAAACGGGTCGCCCTGGAAGCCGCCTGGGCCGCGCCCAAAGCCCCCTTCGAATCCGCCTGCACCGGCGCCCGCAAATCCGGCGGGGTTGCCATCGGCATCAATCTCGCCAGCATCATATTGGCGCCGCTTGCCCGCATCTCCCAGAATTTCATAAGCCGCAGAGGCCGATTTGAACGTCTCGGCCTTGGCCGCATCATCTGGATGAAGATCGGGGTGAGATTCCTTGGCTTTTCTTTTATAGGCGCGGCGAATTTCATCTTCGCTCGCATGGCGCGAAACCCCGAGTATTTTATAGAGATCTTTGCTCATCGCCGCGTAAGTTCCGGACTGGTTCCGGTGCACACTTAAGCAGGCGGCAAAGGAATGGAACCCCATTCTCCCATTCGGCCGTCAATTGAAAGCGCGGCGACGCGGACCAAATCTGCCGCATCGATTGGGACTTCCACGCGCGCATCGCTGACAGTGACCTGGCTGACCGACGCATCGTTCAGGAAGGTTTCAACGAGAAATGACGTTGTCGGTGCGGCTTCCGCCACCTCCCAATTATTCACGTGTTCTCGGCCGCGCTGGGTCCATGATATCAGATAAGTCTGATCGACGGTCGTTGCCATTAGGTGCCCCACGCGCAACGGTAAGCTGGCGCGATCCAGGAATGTGAATGTTGCCGGATCTCCATCGCCGATTCGCCAAATCAGGTCGCGATTTAAGTCCTCCTGACCAAAGGCAATCGGTTCGAGGCGCTCATCCGCCAGGATCAAAGTCGCCCCGCTTGCCACGGCACGTACGGGACTGCCCGATAAGCCGCGGAGCAATCCGGTCAAGGGCCGCGACGGATTGCGATAAAACGATTTCAGCCAAGTCTTGGTCTCTTCCGAAACAAAAAAAGACCGATCAGCGAACTGACCGGTCTTTCGATTGTGTGGTGTTGGTGAACGATTAGAGATTACCTCCGCCCCACAGCACGGAGTAAGCCTCGCAGTGAACAAGCACGCTGCCATACTGAGACAGATCGACGCCAGCTGGCACTTCATACTCTTGCGTGCCTTTAGTCTTCTTCAGTTCGCCAATATTGATCGAGCCATCGACCGCGTTCTTTCCCGTCGCATCGGCGACACTTTTTGGAGACAGGAAGATTTTCAGATCTGGACCATTTGCGGCGCGAAAGTCGTCAGCAAAAACAATGAACGTCTTGCCGTCGCGCTCGACGACGCTCCATGAGCCTTTCAGGCGCTTGGATTTTTTGATGAAGTCGCCAGAGGTGGCAAAAGCGGCCTGTTGAGCGACGGTGGCTTGCGCCATAACCGGCGCGGCGGTCATCATTCCAGTCATGCCAAGAGCGAGAGCGGCGAATGCGGCTTGTGTGAGTTTCATTTGGGTCTCCGAGGTTCGAATGAGCGTGGTTTAGTTTTGATGCCCCCCATCTAGAAACCCGCTCGAACAAGTGCCAATCACCCTCGTTCACAGGACTGTGCGCGCTCCGTGAAGGTCAAATTCGGAAACTGAAACGCCGCCGCGATCCTTCGTCGCCACCATGGCACCAGACGCGTTTCGCACACCGCTTTGCCCAGTTTCCGGTGCACACCAGTGTGGCTGGATCGGTGCGCGCCCAATTGGCGAGCGGCAAGTTGGACAATGCGATCCAACCTGCTCCACTTTTTTCTTCTGGCTTAGACCAGGGCAATTTCATACCGTTCTCCGGTACCCGCTACACATCTCAACGATAGGCAAAATACGCCGGCGCCGACCCCGCCGGATTCGTTTCCAGTTTCTTAAGTTTTTTCAGGCGATTTGAGGAGTATTGACTGTACTGGTTGCCCGCCCTCAAGGGGCTCGGGTCTCGTAATTTCCTGACATCGGTACGTAACCAATAGGGGGCGAAATGCTCGGACGCGTCATATCCGTTGCCAACTCAAAAGGTGGCGTCGGCAAAACGACCACAACTGTCTCGCTGGCCGAGGCATTCGCCGCTGAGGGCTACAAGACTCTGGTCGTCGATCTGGACAGCCAGGCCAATGCTTCACTGCTCATCTATGGTGAGAATGGCGATGAACGGCTTTACGACGCGATCCACAATTACACCAATGTCTCAGACTATTTGCGCGAGAACTTTCTTGGTGAGTGCTTTGCCCATATGACCAAATTTGTCGTCCCGCACGCCAGCGATGTGACATTCATGGGAAAGCCGCTCGATCTGTCTCTGGTACCCGCCACACCGGGCCTTCGCCGGGCTGAACGAGAGCTGATCTATATTCTCACCGAGCAAGGCTATTCGATGACGGCGATTGAGGGCCGCGTAGGTTTGCGCCTGCGCCAGGATATGGCTGACCTTCGCAAGCAATATGATGTGGTCATTTGTGACTGCCCGCCCGGCATCTCGGCAATGACTGAAGCCACTTTGTCGGCCTCGGATCTCATCATTGTCCCGACGATTCCGGATTTCATGTCGACGCTCGGTCTGGATCTGTTTACCGGCGACATTATTGAAAACCTCAAGAAACGCGGACTGTCCAATCGCCCTGTCGTGCTGCCAACTAAGTTTGACGGCTCCGCCCATCAAAGCATCGTGCTTGACGCCATGCGCGAAGGCGCCGCTGATCCGGACAGCGAGTATGACATTTTTCATACCGTCATCCCGCAAAAACCCGAATTTGCCGCAAACCCGGTCGAGCTTGGCGCAAACCCAACGCTGGCGCAAAAGTGGCCGGGAGATGCTTTGGCGACGGTGAATATGCTATATCAGGAAGTGCAAGCCCGACTCGCGGCCCAATCGAAACCAGCAGCAGCATAAATCATGGCTCTAATTCCAGACGGACGCACAGCGCTCTCAGCGATCCTCGCGCATGAAGACTTATTTCCGCGCGTCAAAGATGCGGATCTGGCTGCCGCGGCCGTCAAACTCGCGCGCAAGCAAATCGTCGCCGCGGGCCTAAGCCGGGATGATTTGCTAAAGCTCAAGTCGACGCTCGGCGACGACATGTTTGAGAAGACTTTGGATGGGCTTTCGCCTTACCATATCAAACTGCTCGCGCGACGGCTGGATAAGACAGCGGCGGAGATTGAGGTCAATACTGGCAGCTCCGCCCTCGCACATGTTCGCAAAACCCTTGCGGGCGATAGCGCGTCGAGTGCGCCACCAGACTCCGTTGAAACCCCCGAGCCACCATCGCCACCAAAAAACAAATATCTGGGGCGAAAGGCCTTCCGCACGGGACGCTAAAACTGGTGAATGCGCGGCGGGCCGTTGTTTTGCAGCATCAAGGAACTGATGGCCCAAACCAGTGCATCGACGCGGTCTGGCGAGCCAACAAAACCCTTGGCGCCAAAACGGCACTTCTGATCTTTCAGATCTTTGAACACCCCGAGATACGCCGCTTTGGGGATGCATTGGGTTGTCTCTAACTGGTCGATCCACCAGTCGTGCCATGTCGGCGCGGCATTCAAAACGTCCATAAGGAGCTTCTAAACACGCGCGCACCCGGTCGATCTCAGCGCGGCACTACCCGACACACGAAGCTGTTTTAAAACGAGTTTTTACAAGGACTCGCGCGGGGTTTGCTAAATCAAGCCTCTTCCAGCTGAACCAGCGTGTCGCCTTCTGGAACCTGAGCCCCGATCTCTGCATTGACGCTCTCGACAACCCCTTCGCGGGGCGAAGCCAGCGAATGCTCCATTTTCATCGCCTCCATGACGACGAGGACTTGGCCCTTTTCGACCGTGTCGCCGGCTTTGACATTGACCGCGATCACTTTTCCCGGCATCGGCGCCTTCACCGCATCTCCCCCGGCCAGGGCTTCCGCCTCCGCTTCAAAGTCGGGAACCTCAACCAGGACGCTGTCGCCGCCCGTCGTCACCGCAAATCGACGCGGCGACAGATCCGTGACCAGGGGCATGGAGATGTCTTCCGCGACCGAATGATTGGCGGGATCAAACCAGTCCGCATCTTCGCCGACGGCAACGGCCGTTTTCATCACGGGCGCGGCATTCATCCGCCAGCCATCGCGCACACGCCAGGGGTCGCCGCCATCTTCGCCGAGCAAAATGTCCGCAACCGCCATGACAGAGGCGTGCTGATGATCCTCGGGCGCCTGGCTCAGCGCATCGCCCTGCTCGGCGATCCAATTCACATGGTGCGTGCCATCAATGAACGCATCTGCCATCGCGCAGCGGCGCAAGAAGCCAGTGTTTCCAGGGACGCCGACCAGCTGCAAATGTGCGAGCGTATCGATGAGATTGTCATTCGCTTGCTCTCGGTCCTCGCCCCAGACGACGAGTTTGGCGATCATTGAATCATAGACCGCTGGTACGCGATCACCGCTTTCGAAACCCGCTTCCCAGCGCAGCCAGCTCGCCTCCGGATCGGCCAACATACCGAACTCCTCGATCAGGCCGGCACCGGGCCTGAACCCATCAGACGGGTCTTCCGCGCAAATTCTCGCTTCGATCGAGTGTCCCAGCAATTTGATGTCTTTTTGCTTGGTCGGGAGTTTTTCCCCGCTCGCCACGCGCAGCTGCCATTCAACCAGATCGGTGCCTGTCACCATTTCCGTCACCGGGTGTTCCACCTGCAGGCGCGTATTCATTTCGAGGAACCAGAACGTGTCCAGGGCCAACGGTTTGGCCCCGTCCACAATGAACTCAACCGTTCCAGCGCCCTCATAGCCAACCGATTTTGCGAGCTTCACCGCCGCCTCGCACATCGCTTTGCGAACCTTGTCGGGCATACCCGGCGCCGGGGCCTCTTCGATCACTTTTTGACGGCGTCGCTGCAAGGAACAGTCGCGCTCGAACAGGTGGACAGCGTTTCCGTGACTGTCGCCAAAGACCTGAACTTCAATATGGCGAGGCTGTTCGACAAGCTTCTCCAGCATGACGCGGCCATCGCCGAAAGCCGCTTCAGCTTCTCGCACAGCGCTTTCCAATTCTCCGGCCAGATCACCTGCTTTCGAAACCAAACGGATGCCGCGCCCGCCGCCACCTGCGACCGCCTTGATCAACAATGGAAACCCGATCCGCTCGGCTTCCTTAGTCAGCGTTTTGGCGTCCTGCGCTTCGCCGCGATAGCCCGGCAGAACCGGCACGCCCGCGTCTTCAGCAATGGCTTTGGCACGGTCCTTTAGACCCATGGCTTCGATGGTCTCGGCCTTTGGGCCAACCCAGATCAGGCCAGCATCAGCGACCGCGCGCGCAAACGCTGCGTTCTCGGACAAGAACCCATAGCCGGGATGAATAGCTTCGGCCCCCACCGCCTTTGCCGCAGCGATGATGCGATCCGCGTCCAGATAGCTTTCTTTGGCTGCGGCTGCTCCGATCCACACGGCTTCATCGGCTTCTCGGACATGTTTGGCGCGCGCATCTGCGTCTGAATAGACCGCGATCCCTCGCACGCCGAGCGCCCGACAGGTCCGCATGATGCGGCAGGCAATTTCTCCACGATTGGCGATCAAAAGCGATGAAATCATTAGGCTTCGCCCTTATTCTCTGAATTGCTGGCTGGTCATAATCCCTTGCCCCGGCCTCCTCTTACCGCCTAAGCTATCTTTGAGGAAAGAGTAAGGGGAGAGAAATGGCATATGCATCAGGCGTCCGTCTCAGCAGCTTAGCCGGGATTATCGGCGCAGGCGTTGGCGGATATATCGGCTACACCCAAGCTGCGGAAGTCAGCGACCTTACGCCCATCAGCGGCGCTCTTATTCTTGGCGGCGTCGGCCTTGTCGCCGGCAGCGCTGGCGCATTTTTGCTAAAATCGCTGATGCAATTCATCATCTATGCGATCATGTTCGGTATTGTCGTCTTTGTTTTCCAAAATCAGATAGAAGCGATGACCGGCATAAACCCCTGCGACGCCGCCGTGGAATTTATGAGAGATATAGGCTTACCGGTAAGCATGCTTCCCGGCGTCGAATGACCTAGACTGACCAATCCGGTTTCCGTTTTTCCAGGAATGCTGACAGGCCTTCCTTTCCTTCTTCGCTCGTTCGACGCGCCGCAATTCGCTTGGCCGTTTCGCGGCTGAGCGTGGCGCTAAACGGTTCACCGGCAAAATCGAGCACAAGGTTCTTGGCATCGCGGATCGCGCCAGGCGCAGCGCCCATGGCCAAGCTCGCAATATGTTCTTCCATCCCGGACAATTCTTCCAAATCCGAAACGACGTATTGCACCAAGCCGATTTTTTCGGCGTATTCGGCATCGAACATCTCAGCCGTCACGAATAGCGCTTTCGCCCAGCGTGGGCCGATCGCATTGATCACAAAGGGCGAAATCGTCGCTGGCGTGAGCCCGAGGCGGACTTCGCTGAATCGAAACTTTGTTCCCTTCACCGCCACGGCCACATCACAAGCGGCGACAAGGCCAGCCCCTCCGCCCATCGCGGCACCTTGCACCAGAGCGAGCGTCATTTGCGGTAGCTCGGCGAGCTTTCGCAGCATTTCAGCCAGCGCCAATGCATCCTGCTCATTGTCCTCACGGGTCCAGTGTTGCGCGGCTTTCATCCATTCCAGATCCGCGCCCGCCGAGAAGCTTTTGCCGGCGCCGCGCAAGATCACCATTCGCAAGGTGTCTTGTTCTTCCAGGGTCTCGAGCGCATCGGTCAGCTCTTCAATCACCTGGCTGTTAAACGCGTTGTGCTTGTCCGGGCGATTCAGGGTCAAGATTGCGATCCCGGCGCGCGTCGCATCCAGGCTAATGGTTTCATATTCGCTCATGCTGCTCTCCCATTGAATGCCGACCCTATCCGCTATGGCGCCGAAGCGAAATGGGTTCAACGCGGCAAAAAAGAAGCGCCCGCAGGGGTGCGAGCGCTTCTCTGGAGAGTACACATCTAAAGATCCGGAGTTTTAGCTCTCGGCTTTTTTGTCTTTCTTCTTGGCCTTCGACTTTTTCATCGCGGTTTCGAATTCAGCCAGCGTCAGCTCGCCATCCTCGCCCGCAACTTTCGCAAATTTCTCGCCAGCCTTTTCAGCTGTGACTTTGCCGTCTGCGGTCTTGTAAGCCACATATTCGGCTTGCGTGATCACACCGCTGGCATCCGCATCAATCTTGTTGAAATAGTCAGCGGGAGAGCCCGCATGTGCAACAGCGAATGCACTGGCGGCAAGCAGACCAACAGCTCCGGTCAAAAGTTTGGTTTTCATGAGAGGTTCCTCCCTGGAACAGTTTGAGTAAACGCCTTCGCACTCAGGCGCGCTACAGGTGTAACCAACTTACGTGTTACAGTTGTAGTTACCTTTTTGTAATGTTTCGGAACACCGGCCAGATATGCCGTAGCGATGGGCGATCTGGCCGGCATTGATAAGCCCTTTTCGGCCTAGAGCTGCCCCCCCATATGATCAGACTCTTGGCTCTCCTCGGTCGCTTTCTTCGCCAAAGCAGATTCCATTTCGGCTTCCGAGATCATGCCGCTCGCATCCGCATCGATCTCGATAAATTGAATCAAGGCGTCTGCCGGCGATGTATCGCCCATGCTCGTCTTCCAACTCACAAATTCGCGCTCCGAGACAAACCCATCGCTATTTGAGTCGACCGTTGTGAACGAAATATCTTCCCCGGCCGACGCGCCAAAGGCACTCATGGCGAGCCCGAGAAGCAAAAGGTACTTAGTCATCGATAGTCTCCAAAATTTTCCACCACCAAGCGTGTGGTGCTGAGGAGACTGCCCGGTCCTGGGAGGAATAACCCGTGACCAATCAGACATCTGGATGACGCAGACTTCACGACATTCTTGCATGATTTATCTGAGGCCCGGTTTCACTTCAGTCAGCGCGAATTGCCCGGCGCCCGCGCTGCACCAGATGGCGCGCAGGTGTGTCGAAGGTTTAATCTTTGTACGTCGTAGGTGACGGTATCTACATGCGGAAAACGCCGAACCCGCGCTCATCAAACGGCTTGTTGAGGGCGGCCGAGAGCGCCAAACCTAGCACCCTACGCGTGTCAGCAGGATCGATGATGCCGTCATCCCAAAGCCTTGCGGTCGAGTAATATGGCGACCCTTCATGTTCGTAGAGCTCGCGTATCGGGGCCTTGAACGCCTCCTCATCCCCAGCCGACCATTCTTCGCCGCGACGTTCCATCCCATCACGTTTCACCGTCGCGAGAACCGAGGCGGCCTGTTCCCCGCCCATGACCGAGATGCGCGCATTCGGCCACATGAACATGAATCGAGGGCTATAGGCGCGGCCGCACATGCCATAGTTTCCGGCCCCGAAAGAGCCGCCGGTTACCAGGGTCAGTTTCGGCACCGAAGCGGTCGCGACTGCCGTCACCATCTTTGCGCCATCCTTGGCGATGCCCCCAGCTTCATATTTCGAGCCGACCATAAATCCGGTCAGGTTTTGTAGGAACAGCAACGGAATGCGGCGTTGATCGGCGAGCTCAATGAAATGCGCCGCCTTTTGCGCGCTTTCGCTGAACAGGATGCCATTATTGGCAAGAATCGCGACCGGCATGCCATAGAGATGCGCGAAGCCGGATACCAGCGTGTCACCGTACAGTTTCTTGAACTCATGAAACTCAGACCCATCAACCAGTCGGGCGATCACCTCGCGCGCATCATAGGGTTCGCGCACATCTTGCGGGATCAGACCGTGCATCTCGGCTGGATCATAAAGCGGTTCTGCGGGGGCCTGTAATCCGACCGTGGCCGGTTTCGGCAAGTGCAGGGTCCGCACGATCGAGCGGACGATGGCTAAGGCATGGTCATCATTGGCCGCATAATGATCTGCGACACCCGATTGCCGCGCATGGACATCAGCCCCGCCCAAGTCTTCGGCGGAAATCTCTTCGCCCGTCGCAGCTTTAACCAGAGGCGGGCCGCCGAGAAAGATCGTGCCCTGTTTGCGGACGATCACGGTCTCGTCTGACATGGCAGGCACATAGGCGCCGCCTGCGGTACAAGACCCCATCACCGATGCGATTTGCGGGATGCCCTTGGCGCTCATATTGGCCTGATTGTAGAAGATCCGGCCAAAATGCTCTCGGTCCGGAAAAATCTCCGATTGGTGCGGCAGGTTCGCGCCGCCGCTATCGACCAGATAGATACAGGGCAAATTGTTTTGCTGCGCGATTTCCTGAGCCCGCAAATGCTTTTTGACGGTCATCGGATAATAGGTTCCGCCTTTGACCGTCGCATCGTTGCAGACAATGACACATTCGCGGCCTTCAACCCGCCCGATTCCGGTAATGATCCCGGCGCCCGGCGCCTCATTGTCATACATATCATGCGCTGCCAGGGCGCCGATTTCGAGGAATGGCGTGGCGGGATCCAGAAGCTTCTCGACCCGATCACGCGGCAACAGTTTTCCGCGCGAGACATGCCGTTCGCGGGCCCGCTCTGAGCCACCAGCCGCAGCTTTTACGGTGTTTTCCTGCAATTCGGCCACCAAGGCTTCCATCGCTCTTCGATTGGCTGAAAAGGCAACGCTGGCGACATCAAGCTTGGACTTCAAGACAGGCATAAAGGTTACTCCCACAACCGTTTTGTCTTGCCATAACGGGGCACGCTCGGCCTGTCATCCCGGCCTTGTGAACCAATGTCATCATTTCATTCATGAAGTTGCCCCATATTTGCATGTACCGTTGAGTGTGACGGAGAGCGAGTAATGCGTATATTTGGTGGCATGAGTTTGGACGTTGTCCCCGCCCTGGCCTCAATTAAGTTCCTTGAGGATGTTCCTCGCCGCGCCCTGCGCGCCGCGGGCAAGGAAGCGCGTTGGTTTTCCGTCCCGGCCGGTTGGCCGCTCTTCCGCGCCGGCGAAATGTCAGATTCCATCTTTTTCGTTCTTTCCGGATCATTTGGCGCATTTAAAGCCATGCGCGATGGCCGCAGCGAGTTCATGGGCCATATCCGCGCTGGCGAGCCCGTCGGTGAGATGGCCATGTTCCAGGGCGGCATCGATATAAACGGCGATGGCGCGCCGGATAATGTCCCGCATTCATCTTCCGTCTATGCCTTGCGCGACAGCGAAGTGCTCGAAATCTCTCGCAAGGGTTTTCAGCGCATCAGTTCGGCTGAACCGGACATTCTGAACGCGATGATCCGTCTGATCTTGTCGCGGTTGCGGGAAGGCAATCAGCGCAATCGACGGACCGCTCCAAAAGTCTTCACCTTGGTCGGCACGTCCCCCACCATTGATCTCGACTTGCGCGCCAGGTCTTTGAAAAAATCACTTGAACGGCTGGGCGTGAAAGCCCGCATTGTCGAGGCGGATGAAGGGGACGAAAAACCCTCCGCCTTCTTTGACGCGCTCGAGGCAGAAAATGACATTGTCATTCTGATTTCAACACTGGGCGACAATGCCTGGTATCGCCTGTCCATGCGCCAGGCTGACCGGATCTGGGTTGTCGCCCGCGCCGACGCCAAACCGTCTTATCCGCTTTTCCCAGAAGAGAACTCACCGGCCCAGTCGCTGAAACTGGTCGACGTTCTGCTCCTGCACCATGGTGAAGATCGCAAAGCCTGTCGCCCCGCCGACTGGCTGCGCGCGGCGGGGGCTGCACGCGTGTTTCATTGGCAGGACATTGATAATGAGCATTGCGACCGCCTCGCCCGCACAATTGCCGGGCGCAGCGTCGGTGTGGTTTTCTCAGGCGGCGGCGCCCGCGCCTATGCCCATATCGGCGTCGTCAAGGCGATGCGCGAGCTGGGCATTCCGATTGATTTCGCCGGCGGCGCTTCAATGGGAGCCGTCGTTGCCGGATGCGTCGCGATGGGCTGGGACGATGCGGAAATCGATTATCGCATTCGCAAAGGCTTTGTCGAAACCAATCCGCTTGGCGACTGGAACATTCCCGTCGTCGGCATGGTCAAAGGCCACCGCGTGGATGCCCGATTGAAAGAACATTTCGGAGAGGCGGAAATCGGCGATCTGGACATGCCGTTCTTTGCGGTCTCGACGAATCTCACGGACGGAGCGTACCGCGTCCATCGTCGCGGCCTACTTCGCAGCGCCTTGCGCGCCACGATTGCGCTGCCCGGTATTTTACCGCCCGTCATCGAAGACGGCGAAGTCCTGGTGGATGGCGCCGTTTTGAACAATTTCCCAACCGATGTGATGCGCGAGTTTCAACGTGGATTTGTCGTGGGGTGTGACGTCGCTCGCGCGCCGGAAGGACTCGATGCCAGCGAGTTCGTGAACCCGCCTGGCTTCTTTGGCTGGATTGCCCGTCACGGTTTCTCCAGCGCCCCGCCAATTGCCGGATTGTTGATGCGCTCCGCGACGGTGAGCGTGAATCCAAACTCAGGTCGTGAACTGGTCGATGTTCTGGTGCTGCCTGAGCTGAAGGATATCGAACTCAGAGACTGGAAAGCCTATGATCAGGCGGTCGAAGCTGGCTATCTCGCCGCGATGACGGCGTTGAAAGAGAGCAATCTGAAAAGCGAGTGCTGCACGCTGAAAGTGGCTTAGTCGTCAGACAAAAGCGTGCGCATGAAATAGTAGGACATGACCAGGAAAAGCAGTCCGCCCAACACCATCAGGAACGAGGGCAGATACATCGCGAATGTGCCTTGTTCGGTTGCGTCGGGTGACACCATGCCGAACTGACTGGCCAAGCCGAACCCGCCGAGGGCCGCTCCAATGATCGCCAAGACACCGAACGGCAGGGCTGCGAATATGCTGCCCTCGCGCGCTTCCACGTCCATCGCGTGATTGATCTCGATCGCCCGCGCGATGCTTTCTTCGGTCACCTCGACTTCTTCAAGATCATCGATCACGTCCGGTGACAGAATGGGGTCCAGATCCGGCTGCGCAGGTTCCGGGTCGAGATCACTTTGCTCAAGGAAGGGCGGCGGCGGCAGATCTTCGCGCTGCGGCCAAACGGATTTGGTCACGCCGGAGGCTTCGTCGGCCCCGGCAAGTTCAGAAACGGCCGCTCTGATCTCCTCTGGCGTCGCCCCATCGGTAGACGCCTCGGTTTCCGGCGACTCGAGACTGCCTTCGCCGAGAATGCGCACCATCTGTTCGCGGACAGATTGAGCGGCTTCCTCAGTGGCCGTTCGCGCCGTTGTCGGCGTCGCGGTTTCTATTTGAGGGGTTGCCAGATTCGGTTCGGGGCGATGCTCGACCAAGATTTCGCGCTTTGGCTGCGGCGCGGGCAGCGCCTCGGAATCGTGCAAGGCGCGATAGAGCCGCGACGACGCCACCGGCATTCGGCCCGGCGCGTTCAAAAACAGGGCTTTCTCCGACGCGCGGCGTCGAACCAGCGCATCGACAATTTGTATCCGGCCACCAATCTTCGCTCTGCGCCAATGATCGAACGCTTCGGCCGCCTCCAGCCGGTTGCCCCCATTCATGCTGGCAACAACATCAGAGCTGGCAAAGGCTTTCGCGCCAATATTGAATGCCAGCGAGACCAAGGCATCAAACTCATTTTGTGACATCGGCGCGAGCACGCATCGCATCACGAACCGCTCAACGGGTGGCAGATCATATTCCCGGAGGATCGCTTCGGCTTCGGCTTCGCTCACCCGGAGGCCTTCGCGCGCACGGCGCATATGCCCGTAACCAATGATCCAACGACCATTGGGCAGCGCTTCCGAGCGCCCGCGAAAGCCTTCAAACGCCTTGATGACGTCGAGCCCCGCTTGAGATGTGCGCATATTTAATGCCATCCCTGCTCCGGTTTGGGACAGATTCTCTGCCCAGTTCAGGGGGGATTGCAAACTATGCGCCGCTCACAAAGCCCCGTTTTTACAGCAGAAAAAGTGTTGCCAGTCCTAGGAAACTGAAAAAAGCCATTGTGTCTGTCAGCGTCAACACAAAAACCGACGAGGCCACGGCCGGGTCGGCGCCCATCCGTTTCAGCGCCAACGGCACGAGAATGCCGGAAACACCGGCCCAAATGAAGCTCGCCAGCATCGCCACGGCCAGCACGATGGCAAGGTTCGTATCCTGAAACCAGAACAGCGCGACGAGGCCCACGCCGATGGCAAAAATCACCCCATTGACGATCCCGGTCAGGGTCTCGCGCACCACCGCGCGCCGACCGGCCTTGCCTTCCATTTCGCGCTCGGCAATCGCCCGTACAGCGACCGCCAAGCCCTGACTGCCGGCATTTCCCGCCAAGGCCGCAACCACCGGCATCAAGATGGCGAGCTGCACGAGCCGATCCAGCGTGCCTTCGAACAGCGCGATGATTGCCGACGCGATAAAGGCTGTGATCAGATTGATGCCAAGCCACGGCGCACGGGCTTTCACAGATTCCCAGACCGTATCTGATCCATCTGCCGAGGACACATTGGCCAGAGCCAGCAAGTCTTCCGTGTTTTCTTCCTGGATCACATGCACCATGTCGTCGACCGTGATCATGCCGACCAAACGACCGTCGCGATCTTTGACCGGGGCCGAAGCCAGCGCATATTTCTGGAACTGATAGGCGACCTCTTCCTGATCCTGATCAACATGGATGTCAGAGTGAAACGCCTCCATAATGTCCGCTAATTTGACCTCACGTTCGGTCCGCAAAAGTTGCGAGAGCAGGACATAGCCGAGCGGCTTGTTCATCGGATCAACGACATAGATCTCATAGAAGTCGGTTGGCAATTCTTCGGCATTTTCACGTGCGAAATCAATCGTTTGCCCGATTGTCCAGAATTCAGGCGCCGCCAAGAAGTCGCGCTGCATCAAGCGGCCAGCCGTATCCTCCTCGAACTCGAAACTGGCTTCCAATACGGCGCGGTCTTCGGGCTCAAGCTCCTCCAGGATGCGTTCCCGGCGATCTTCGTCCAGGTCTTCGAGCACCGCCGTGGCATCGTCACTTTCCAGATCATCGAGCGCTTCGACCACCGCTTCATCGCTCATCACCTCGACGGCGTCTTCGCGATACTCTTCCCGCAGCTCGATCAGGATGCCGGCTGGCAATTCCCCGCCGAGCAGATCGACCGCAGCCTCAAACCTGTCTGTGGCGAGATGTTCCAGCAAGTCGGACGCATCGGCCGGGTGCATCGCTTCCAGCGTCTTGCGCACCCACTCCTCATCGCCCGCATCAATCGCGTCACGAAGGTCTGAGACCAGCTGCTCATGCTGCTCTTCGCTGTCTTCTTCCGGGATGTTGGGCGTCTCGCTCATAGCGCCTCTTTGGCTTGATCGTTGGGCCGGTGCAAGGCTTTTCGGAGGATTTCAGGCCGGGCGGGCTCTTGCGCGAGAATTCGTCATGACGCACGCTCCAAGTCGAGCCATAGCACGGGAGGGCATCGCTCATGTCAGAACTACCAATTACCGGCCTCTATGCGGGCCTCACCATCTTTCTCGCCTTCATTCTCAGCGCCGGGATCGGCACCTATCGCGGCAAGACGAAAATCTCGATTGGCGATGGTGGCGACCCGGAAACGCTGCTGCGCATGCGCCGCCATGGCAATCTGGTTGAAACCGCCGCACTGACCCTGCTGGCCATGGCGATTATCGAGATCAATGGCGCCTCTGCTGCGCTGCTGCATGGGCTAGGCATCGCCTACATTCTGGCACGGATTGCCCACCCGATTGGCCTGAAGAAGGATGATATCACCCATCCACTCCGGGCGATTGGGGCGATGGGATCGATGCTGGTCATGCTGATCGCAGGCGGCACAGTGATCTGGCAATTTGTTCAAAGCCTGAGCGCCGGCTGAATCAGTTTTTCCAGGCCTGCCAACGGGCTCTAAGTTTGGGTGGTGCCCGCGGCCGGACTTGAACCGGCAAGCCCAATAATAGGCGGCGGATTTTAAGTCCGCTGTGTTTACCAATTTCACCACGCGGGCACGGCGCCTTGGTTAGCCGGGCTCGGCGCCATAGACAAGCGGGTTTTCTGCGCCTTTAGAGGGTTAACAAAATCCTTACTGGCATCATCTATGCATGGTCACTGTTATGCTGCGTCCATTGCAAAAGAAACGGTATAACGCGATCCTCGTAACCTTGGTTTGTTACGGGCCGCTCCTGATTTTGTTTGGCGGCCTGACCTATTGGATGATCGGATAGGTTTGGTCGGAACGGCAGGATTCGAACCTGCGACCCCTTGACCCCCAGTCAAGTGCGCTACCTGGCTGCGCTACGCTCCGAACCAAGCCCGGTGGTATAGGCGCATCGTCAAAATTGGCAATGGCAAAAGGCGGTTTAGGCCGCCTTCTTCAGACGCACCGCATCCAGTCGAGCTTTGATGTCGGTGAGGTCGGACAGGATGGTCTCAAGGCGTTCCTGTGTGCCAGTGGCGGCCATATCAGGCTCGGTGGCTTCAAAAGCTTTGCGCACGGTTTCTTGCATTTCTCTTGCTGGGCTGGGATTTGGCACAGCTTCGCTTGAGTCTGCCGGCGCGACAATCCTTGCCTGGCCGCCTAAGACCGATTCAATGCCCTGTTCGCTGAGCAGTTTTGCCGCTCCTTTGAGCGTCATCCCCTGATCATGCACCAGGGTTTGGATCGCGCGCAGCGCCGCCATATCATCTGGACGGAACATGCGGCGGCCATCCCGGCGTTTTAGCGGTTTGACGAATTTGGAGAACTTGGTTTCCCAGTAGCGCAGGACGTGCGGTTGCAATCCGAGTTCTTCAGCAGCTTCCCCAATTGAACGATAGGCGTCAGCAGATTTTTCAATCTTGCGGGCAGCAGAACTCGGCATGTTTTCTCGTCTCGCGTTTAGCCTCCGACGCGATCTTTGAGCATCGGAGAAGGTTTGAAAGTCACAACCTTGCGCGCCGAAATCGTTGCCTGAATGCCGGTCTTAGGATTGCGCCCCTCGCGGGCCGCTTTCTTCCGGACATTGAAATTGCCAAAACGAGAGAGCTTCACCGTCCCGTCTTGTTCCAGGTTTTCGCTGATCATTTCCAGCATTCGGTCTAGCAAGTGCGAGGATTCCTGACGTGTCAGACCGACCTCACGCACAATGGCGTCCGTCAATTCTACACGGGTAAGCGTTGTGTTTGACACGGGTTCAGCTCCTCTTTCTTAACAATAACGACCGAGATCTTAACGAAGTCCAAAGGAGTCAGATGCGGAACAGGCTCGCGCCCCACGAAAATCCACCACCCATGGCTTCGCTTAGCACCAAATGGCCAGGCTGAATGCGACCATCGCTGACAGCGGTATGTAAAGCAAGCGGAATCGAAGCCGCAGACGTATTGCCGTGCTGGCTGACGGTGGAAATCACCTTGGTTTCATCGAGCTTCATTTTCTTTGCGACGCCATTCAGGATCCGCTGATTGGCCTGATGCGGGACGAACCAGTCAACATTATCGGAGCTGATGCCCGTTTCATCATACACCGCATTAATCGCGCTCGAAATATTCGTCACGGCATGTTTGAAAACCTGGTTACCGAGCATGCGGACATGGCCAATGGTCCCGGTCGAGGACACGCCGCCATCGACATGCAGCAACTCGCTTTTGGTGCCATCGGTGCGGATGTGATGGGTCAGGATGCCGCGATCACCGGCATCGGCTTCGCTTTCGGCTGTGATCACAACCCCGCCAGCGCCGTCGCCAAACAGCACGCATGTGCCGCGGTCCGACCAATCGAGAATGCGCGTAAATGTTTCGGCGCCGATGACGAGGGCGTTCTTGAACAGTCCGTTCTTGAGCATGGAATCGGCGGTCGCGAGCGCAAATAGGAAGCCAGAACATACCGCCTGCACATCAAAAGCAGCGCCCTGGCCCATGCCAATATTGGCTTGCACCGCTGTGGCGGTCGCGGGGAAGGTCTTGTCCGGCGTGGTCGTCGCCAAGACGAGCAGATCAATCTCTTCTGCCGCAATGCCAGCATTGGCCAGGATCGCCCGGGCCGCCTGCGTCGCGAGATCCGAGGTCAGCTCTCCATCGGCGGCAATATGGCGCTGGCGAATGCCGGTGCGTTCTTGAATCCACTGGTCTGAGGTCTCGACGATCTCGGACATTTCATCATTGGTCATGATCCGCTCAGGCAGATAACCACCTGTGCCGCGAATGACACTTCTGATCGCGCTCATTCTGAGGCCTCGCTCAAACTCACTTCTACACGGTCTCGGCTGAGACCCGCGGCAACTTCTTCCATATAGCGGCTGGCTGCGAGATCGGCGGCCAGATTGACCGCGGTCGCATAGCCGTCTGCATCGGTGCCACCATGGCTTTTTACCACAACTCCGTTCAAACCGAGAAGCACGCCGCCATTCACATTTGACGGATCCATCTTCTCTCGCAGGCGCTTGAGCCCCGAACTGGCGAGCGCCGCACCGACTTTCGAGATCACGCCCGAGGTCAGCGCTTCGCGGACATAAGACGCCACAAGACGGGCGGTTCCTTCAGCGGTCTTGAGCGCGACATTGCCGGTAAATCCATCCGTGACAACAACATCGACCGCCCCCATCGCGATATCATTGCCTTCAACATAGCCGCGAAAATCGAGGCCCAGTTCCGACTCGCGCAAGCGTTCCGCCGCGAGTTTGAGCGTATCGCGTCCCTTGCCGTCTTCGGACCCGATATTCAAAAGGCCGATGGTCGGTTTGGACTTTCCGGTCACCGCGCGGGCATACGCTTCGCCCATGATCGCATAAGTGACGAGCTGATCGGAGTCAGCGTCCAGATTCGCGCCCACGTCGAGCACAATCGACCGCCCTTCAATGGTCGGCCATATCGCGGTCATAGCCGGGCGATGAACGCCTTCCATCTTGCGCAGGGACATCATCGCGAAAGCCATGAGCGCGCCGGTATTGCCAGCTGAAACAGCCGCCCCAGCGCGTCCGGCTTTCACCGCTTGGACAGCGCCCCACATGCTCGTGGTCTTGGCCCGACGCAGCGCCGCCGACGGTTTCTCGCTCATATCGACAACATCGTCATGATGGAAAATCGTACAGCGATCCATCAAGCCTTGGGCCTCTATGCCGGGCGTAATGTCCTCAGCGCGGCCATGCACCTCGAACAGGACATTCTTCCGCTGCGCTGCGAACTGTTTCAAACCGTCAAGAACCACTGTGGGCGCGGCATCGCCGCCCATGGCATCAATTGACAGAATAAGGCTGGCCATTCGGCAGAACTCCACAATGCCCCAAAAGTCGGCGCAACCTATGCGCGACTGCCTTGAAAGGCAACGGAAAGAATGCCCTCAGGGTGCGCTTCGTTTACGCGAAGTCAGAGCTCGTCCGGCCCATTCTCTAAATCCGCCATAGAGACACGCTCGACGCGGTTGTTCAAATCAAGGACATAATTGGCCAGCTCGAGCGCTTTTTCCGGATCCTGTTGAATGTTGCGCTGGATCACCTGCGCCAAGTGTTTGTCCGGACCGCCCTGCTCCAGCGCTTCATCAACAGCGCTCGCGAGACCATAAAATTCTTCGCCCATTTTGCGAATTCGACGCGCGATCGAAGAATCGCCGACGCCATGCTCGCGGAGCGAGTGGTCGAAGTCCGAAAATAACAGTTCAGAGCAGGATTTTGATACCGCCCGTCCGCCGCTTCCGAGTTCTCTGAATCGGCGCATGGCAAGGGTCGCCACCAAAGCCACCATATGGAACCGGCCATAGATTGTGTCGGGGATCCAGCCGCGCAGATAAGGCTCAGGCTCGCGCGCCAATTTCGTCACGGCGTCCCGCCAGCGGCGAACGGCGACGGGATCTGCAGTCGATTTTTTGAACCATCCAAACATGAAGCGCCCTATTTTTGTCGTCTCTCTGATGTTTCCTGACGCTTGCCAATTACAGCTTTTACGCCTTATCTCCAGCTCAGTTATCAGGAGTATCCCCATGGCGCGACGTGTCATTCTCGCATCTATCGCACTGGCCGGCCTTACCGCCGCGTGTATCAGCCCGATCGAGGACTATCACGGATACACCGCGGATGAGATTCTACCACAAGATATCAAAGTCGGCGAAGATTCGCGCGCCAGCGTTCTGGCGCAACTCGGGTCGGCCTCAACCGAAAGCGTGTTTGATGAGAACACCTGGTTCTATATCACCACGCAACGCGAACGGATCGCCTTTCTGACGCCGCGAACCAAGCAACGGTCGATCACCGCCATTCGCTTTGGCGAAGATGATGTGGTGGAAGAGCTGCTCACCTATGACGAGACCGACGGATCGGTCATTCGCTATGCCTCACGCGAGACCCCGACGCGCGGCCGCGAACTGGGCTTGCTGGAGCAGATCTTCGGTACGGTTGGCGCCGTGGCCCTGCCGCAAACGGATGAGCGCACCCCTGGAAACCCAACCGGGCGACGCTAGCGACTGCTCAAAAACGACCATAAGCGAATTGAAAAAACCCGCGTCCGAGGACGCGGGTTTCTTTGTTTGAGGGATGGTGTTGGCTTAGTGCCCACCCGCCAGCACGGCCAGCATCAAGAGCGCGACAATGTTCGTGATCTTGATCATCGGGTTCACCGCTGGGCCCGCCGTGTCCTTGTAAGGATCGCCGACCGTGTCACCGGTGACAGCGGCTTTGTGGGCCTCTGAGCCTTTTCCGCCATGATTGCCATCTTCGATGTATTTCTTGGCATTGTCCCAGGCGCCGCCGCCTGAGGTCATTGAGATGGCCACAAACAGGCCCGTCACAATCACACCCAGAAGCATCGCGCCAACCGCCGCCAGAGCCGCAGGTACGCCAGCAATCCACCAGATCAGCAGGAACAGCACGACCGGAGACAGAACCGGCAGCATCGACGGCACGATCATCTCTTTGATCGCTGCCGAGGTCAGAATGTCGACCGCTTTACCGTAATTTGGCTTCGAGGTGCCCGCCATGATGCCGGGATCATTTTTGAACTGGCTACGCACTTCTTCCACAACGGCTTGCGCCGCACGGCCAACCGCCATCATCGACATGCCGCCGAACAGGAAGGGCAACAGACCGCCAAATAGAAGGCCGACAACGACATATGGGTTGGCGATCGAGAAGTCGACGGAAACGCCATATAGGATCGAACTTTCCGCGGCATTGGTCGCGAAGTATTTCAGATCCTCATTATAGGCCGCAAACAGCACCAGGGCGCCGAGACCGGCTGAGCCAATCGCATAGCCTTTGGTCACCGCTTTGGTCGTGTTGCCGACCGCGTCGAGCGCGTCCGTGGTGTCACGCACCGAGCTTGGCAGTTCCGCCATTTCAGCGATGCCGCCTGCATTGTCGGTCACCGGGCCAAAGGCGTCGAGCGCCACGATCATACCGGCCAAAGCCAGCATGGTTGTGGTCGCAATCGCGATGCCGAACAGGCCGGCCAGGTTAAAGGTCAGGATGATGCCCGCCATAATCGTAATCGCTGGCAGCGCGGTCGATTCAAGCGAAACCGCGAGCCCCTGGATCACGTTGGTACCGTGGCCAGAGGATGAGGCTTCAGCCACCGATTTCACCGGACGATAGTCAACGCCGGTATAATACTCAGTGATGACAACGATCAGCGCGGTGACGACCAGTCCTGCAACACCGCACAGGAACATGTCCATGCCCGTCACGGTTCCGGTCAGGCCGAGCGCCGCTGCAGCGCCTTCCAGCTCACCAAATCCATTTGGCAGCGCGTATTGAACGGCGACAGCGAGGCCGACAAGCGTCAAAACACCGGTTGCGATCAAGCCTTTATAGAGCGCGCCCATAATATTGGTGGACCCTTTGCCGAGCTTGACGAAATAGGTGCCGATCACCGAGGCGATGATACACACCGCGCAAATCGCCAATGGGAAGAGCAAAATCGAACCAAGATAATTGGTGCCGGCGAAATAGATCGCGCCCAGAACCATGGTCGCAACAATCGTCACAGCATAGGTTTCAAACAAGTCAGCGGCCATCCCGGCGCAGTCACCGACATTATCGCCAACATTGTCCGCAATCGTAGCAGCATTACGGGGGTCATCTTCCGGAATACCGGCTTCGACCTTGCCGACCATATCGCCGCCAACGTCGGCGCCTTTGGTAAAGATACCGCCGCCAAGGCGGGCAAAAATCGAGATCAATGACGCGCCAAAACCAAGCGCAACAAGGCCGTCGACAACCTTACGGCTGCTTTCTTCATAGCCGACAACGCCGACCAACAAGCCATAATAGGCGACCACGCCGAGCAGCGCGAGGCCGACCACGAGAAGCCCGGTCACCGCGCCTGATTTAAACGCCATAGACAGGCCGTCCTGCAGCGACGTGCTCGCCGCTTGGGTGGTGCGCACATTGGCCTGCACGGACACTTTCATGCCAATGAAGCCCGCGGCGCCGGAGAGGACGGCCCCGATGACGAAGCCCAGAGGAACTTCCCAGTTCCGGAACAAGATCGCCAGAATGATCACAACACCGACGCCAACCATGGCGATCGTGCGATACTGACGGCTCAGATAGGCATTCGCACCTTCCTGGATCGCCGCAGCGATCTCTTTCATGCGGTCATTGCCTGAATCCGCTTTCATAATTGATTGGCTCTGCAGCCATCCAAAGCCAATCGCGAGCACAGCCGCGACTAAGGCTATCCAAAACCAGAGGGTCATTACGCCCTTCCTCCTTGATGTATTACCGAGGCTCTCACTACCCCGTACTGTTTGTTTGTGGGACCATGACTGCAACAGCCACAGCGCATTCGCAAGGATAATCGCGCCGTGCGCGAGTCGGAACTCTACAATTGCCGCTAATGCTCAAACCCAAGGGTTGATGGAGGGTTAACGCGCTGCCCTTCGAAAAGCAGCTCCAAACCCGGCGATTCGGTCAGCTTTCCGATCGCGGTGAAGCCCTGAATCTCAAGGCCAGGCGCGGCGCTGATCAAGATACGGTAGTCATCACCAGCCGTGCATTGGGCCAGAATCTCATCAATTTCGGCCGACGGCGAGGCCAGCGGAACGCGCTCCAGATTCACTGTCACGCCGCAGCCCGAGGCTTTGGCCAAGCGCGACGCGTCGAGCAACAGCCCATCCGAGACATCCATGCTGGCAGACGCAGTTTCGGCCACCAATCGGGCCGCAGAGCGCGGGCTGATCTCTGGAACTTGGTAGCGCAGTGCCGCATTCGCATCGACGCCCCGCTGCGCGGCCTTAAGTCCGATGCCGCCCCAGCCGATTTCGCCATTGATATAAAGCGCGTGTCCCGGCTTGCCGCCACGGCGCCGAATGGGCCCTTTGCCGATGCAGCGGCCGGTCAATGTGAGCGTGAGGGTTAGTGGCCCGTCATGCCCGACAAGGTCTCCGCCAATCAGTGAAATCTCGAACGCCGCCAGGTCGCCTCCGAGTCCCGCCATGAGGGCGGCAAAATCCTGTTCGCTGCGGCCATCCGGCCAGGCGATGGACAGCAAGGCTTCCAAAGGTTCAGCCGCCTTGGCGTGAATATCAGAGACATTCACACGCACCAGTTTCTGCCCAATGGTTGAGATCGGATCCGTTGACAGGAAGTGGCGCCCCTCGACCAGCGTATCCATTGTCGCAATGATCGGTCCCCGCGCTGTCAGCAGCGCGACATCGTCCTGCAGCCCGTCCGCGCCCGGGGATGTCACCAATGGCGCGATATATTGCTCAATCCAGGCGGCTTCATCCATTTGGGCCTCCAGACACCCCTAAGGTCTAAGCTTCTTCGGGCCGCAAATCCTTAGACACATTGTCGAGCACGGCATTGACGAAATTGGCTTCCGTCTTGTCAAAAAAGTCGTGCGCCAGGGAGACATATTCGTCCAACAAGATGCGCCGAGACAGTTCTTGATGCGCGACCAGTTCCGCGGTTGCGGCGCGCAAGATCGACCGAGTTGTGGAGTCGAGGCGTGACAACTTCCAGCCCTTGGACAGGCGCGACAAGATGGCCTTGTCGACAGTGGATTGATGCTCGATCGTGGCGTTGACGATTGACTTGAACAGATCCGGGTCAGCCTCTTCCACCGGATCTTCATCCGGCCCAAGTCCGAGCCGGTCATCCATCAGATCGCGAATAGCGGCCTTACCGCTCTGCCCGGTCTGCTCCATTTGATACAGGGCCTGAACAGCCGCAAGCCGAGCGCCCGCGCGTCGCGCTCGGATGATCTCAAATGGGAGTTTCTGTTCGTTCATCGCGCGTCCTTGCCATTGGTTTGTGGAAAAGGCCATTCCCTTTGTGTCGTGCGGGTGCGAAAACTGAGCTCGGGCTCGCTCTCCTTCGACTTCGCTCAGGATGAGCGCGGTCGTTTGGTGCCCGTAAGTTTGAAGAATTTGCTCTTTGTGGGGTCTGGGGGTGCTGTTCTTGATTTCGCGAGCGATCTTAGCGTTTGCAGGTCGCCCCGGATATACGCTTCTTTCTTCGCCCTGCTCCAGCCTTTCAGACGACGTTCCACCGCGACCATATCCGCCGGATCGTCAAAATCCTCGCACCACATCAATTCGACCGGACGGCGGTTATACGTGTAAGCCTTCGGATCGAGCCCTTCATTGTGTTCGTTCACGCGGTTTTCGACGTCTTCCCCGCGATGGCTCCCGACATAATAAGCACCGTCAGAACAATGAAGGATATATACGAAAAAGTGCATCAAAGCACAGTACAGCTCATCCTGAGCGAAGTCGAAGGATGAAGCGGCGCGACCCTTAGCGGACGAACTTCTTGCGCAGTTTCAGCATTTCCAGGCAGGCAATTGCGGCATCCTTGCCTTTATTCTTCTGCGACCGCTCGGCGCGCGCCAAAGCCTGGGCTTCATTCTCCACCGTCAGAATGCCGTAACCAATGGCCAGGCGTCGGTCGGTCGTCAGGTACATCAGACCTTTGGCGCTTTCGCCGCAGACATAATCATAGTGCGTTGTCTCGCCGCGAATGACACAGCCGAGCGCGATATAGCCATCATATTTTGCGCTATCAGCCGCCATCGCGATCGCGCCAGGCACCTCAAACGCGCCCGGCACCATAATGGTCTCGATCTCGCACTCTTCGCCCGAGGCTTCGAGCGCTTCGCGGGCGCCTTTCTCCAACTCTTCCGAGATGTGGGCGTAGTACGGAGAATTCACGATGAGGATGCGATGCGGCATGAGGCTTATTCCTTGTCAGAGAGTGGTCGCCAGCCTTCGATTGACAGCCCATAGCCATCAAGACCAGCCACCCGGGTCGGTTCAGTATCGGACAGATAGATCATTTTACGCACGCCCAGCTCGCGCAGGATTTGCGCGCCAACGCCATATTCGCGCAAGGGCGCGTGCGTGTCGGTTGGATCTGATGTTTTCATACCGAGGCGTTCGGCAAGCGCGTTCGGGCGCATCGTGTTCACAAAGACGACGACCCCTGGCTCATCCGCTTCCGCGATGATTTTCATGGCGCGTTCCACCAGCCCTTCTCGCGGACCTTTTTCCCCGAGAATATCGGCCAGCACATCCGTGCGATGGACGCGGACAATGGTCGTGCTGTCGGCCTCAATCGCGCCGTGCACGATGGCAATATGTTCGCTATTGTCCAGCGCGTTGCGAAAGATCACGGTTTTGAATCCGTCGCCATATTCGCTCTCAAGATTCGCCTCCACGCGGCGCTCCAGATAGCGATCATGTTTGCGGCGATACTCGATCAGGTCCGCAATCGTGCCAATCTTCAGACCATGCAGCTGCGCGAAGGACACAAGCTCCGGCAAACGGGCCATGGACCCGTCATCATTCATGATCTCGCAGATCACACCGGCCGGATAGAGACCCGCCATGCGGGAAATATCGACGGCCGCTTCTGTATGCCCGGCGCGCACAAGCGTGCCGCCATCTTTGGCGATCAGTGGAAACACATGCCCTGGCGAGACAATATCAGCCGCGTCGCACATCGGATCGATGGCGACCTGAACCGTATGGCTGCGGTCATGGGCAGAGATGCCGGTGGTGACGCCCTCAGCCGCCTCGATCGAGACTGTGAAGGCCGTGCCCATGCTCTCGCGGTTCTCTCGCGCCATCATGTCGAGATTAAGCGCCCGGCCGCGTTCGCCCGTCATGGCCAGGCAGATCAGACCGCGTCCAAACTTGGCCATGAAATTGATCGCCTCAGGCGTCGCGAAATTGGCTGGAATGATCAGATCGCCTTCATTCTCACGATCCTCGGCATCGACCAGAATGTACATCTTGCCATTGCGGGCATCCTCGATGATCTCATCGATACTGGAAATGGCAGCGGAAAAGTCTTCAGCCATCTTTGGCTCCTTCGGCATCATGCGGGGTCGGCGCATCGACGCCAATCATGCGCGCCACGTAGCGTGCCAGCATGTCGATCTCAAGATTAACGCGGGAACCGGGCTGCAATTCTCTTAGTGTCGTGACCTCCCAGGTGTGCGGGATGATCGCCACCTGGAAGTCGCCATTGGGCAGCGCTTCAGCGACCGTCAAGGACACGCCATTGATCGCTGCGGACCCTTTTTTGGCAAAATATTTGGCGATGTCGGCGGGCGGCCGGATGGTGATGCGATAGCTCTGCCCTTCCGGTTCGACCGACACCACTTCGCCGACACCATCGACATGACCGAAGACGAAATGCCCACCCAGCTCCTGGCCGAGTTTCAGGCTCTGCTCGAGATTGACCTCGCTGCCCTCGGTCCAATCGCCCAGAACCGTCAGTGACAGCGTTTCCGGCACCGCTTCAACCGCGAACCAGCTGCCTTCGCCATGGGCGCCGAAATCGACCACCGTCAAGCACACGCCGGCATGCATGATCGATGCGCCCATCTCGATACTCTCTGCGGGATATCCGCATTCGACCTCGAACCGGCGCAGACCATTGCGATCTTCAGCTTTGCGGATCTTGCCGACATCGGTCACCAGACCAGTAAACATGGAGCCCTCCTGTAGGCCTTAGGCCCTAACATAAGTCTCCAAAGTGTCATCCCCAATCCGTTCCGTGGCGGCAGTGCGCCAACGCGGCGCATTTGGCATCTCTGTCAGCCCCAGCGCCGCGACGGCAGGCAAACCGTCTCCGCCGATCAGAATTGGCGCCCGAAACCATTGAATCGTGTCGACCAGGCCGAATTTGATGAAACTCGCGGCGAGCTTGCCGCCGCCTTCCAGGAACACCCGGGACAGGCCCTCGACCGCGCAGCGATCCAGCAGACGTTGCGGCGAGACTTTGCCATCCTCACCCGGCACCACCCAAATTTCAGGCCCGGACTGCGTCGCGCCTTCAGGGTAACCGGTGGCTGGACCGGCGCTCGCCAAGACCACCTTGCCGAGCCCTTGAGAGGCGAGCAGCCGGGCATGAGCGGGCGTCCGCAGCTGACTATCCGCGACGATCCGAACAGGCTGCTTGTCAGGAGGCGGAACGGTGCGCGCGGTCAGCAGCGGATCATCGGCCAGAACCGTTCCGACGCCGACCAGGACCGCGTCATGGTCTGCGCGCATCCGATGTACGCGCGCGCGGCTATCACTGCCGGTAATCCACTGGCTGACGCCATTGGCGAGCGCAATCCGCCCATCCATGCTGGTGGCAATTTTCAGCGTCACTAGCGGTCGCGACATGCCGGCCTAGTCCTCGTCCAGCTCAGACTGTTTGATGAAGGCGGCAAAATCGGAGGGCGCATCGAAATCGCGATAAACGCTGGCATAGCGCACATAGCCGACAGGATCGACGACGCGCAGGCTCTCCATGGCCAGCTCGCCAATATCCTGAGAGGCCACCTCAGTCTCGCCGCTGCTTTCGAGCTTGCGGGCGATGCCGGAAACGATTTGATCAATCTGTTCTGTCGAAACGGGGCGTTTGCGCAGAGCGATCGTAATCACTCGCGCCAGTTTCTCGCGCTCAAACGGCACCCGTTTGCCATCGCGCTTGACGACCGTGATTTCCCGCAATTGAACGCGCTCGAACGTGGTGAAGCGGGCGCCGCAATTATCGCAGCCTCGGCGACGGCGCACAGCTGTATTGTCTTCTGCAGGGCGGCTGTCTTTGACCGCCGTATTTTCAGATCCGCAGAAAGGACACCGCAATCGGCTAGGCTCCTAAACCATTGTAAATCGGGAACTTAGCGGTCATCCCCTCAACTTCTGAGCGAACCTTGGCCTCGGTCGCGCTGCTGTCACCCGAGGCGACGGCGTCGACCACCTCCCCGATCCAGCGACCGATCTGAGCGAACTCTTCGACCCCGAACCCGCGTGTGGTTCCGGCCGGCGAGCCGACCCGAATACCGCTCGTGACCATCGGCTTTTCAGGGTCGAATGGCACGCCATTTTTGTTGCATGTGATATAGGCCCGCTCGAGCGCGTGCTCGGCATCGCGGCCGGTCACACCCTTTGGTCGCAGGTCGATCAGCGCGACATGCGTGTCTGTGCCGCCAGAGACCAGATCCATGCCCGCCGCCTTCGCGGCCTGCGCCATGGCTTTTGCGTTTTCGACCACGTCTGCCGCATATTGCTTGAATTCCGGGGTCAGTGCTTCACCAAAGGCCACCGCCTTGCCGGCGATGACGTGCATCAAGGGGCCGCCCTGAATGCCCGGGAAAACCGCCGAATTGACCTTTTTGGAGATGTCCGCGTCATTGGTCAGCACCATGCCGCCACGCGGACCGCGCAGGGTCTTGTGCGTCGTTGTCGTCGCCACGTGACAATGATCGAGCGGATTTGGATGGGCCTTGCCGGCCACCAGTCCCGCAAAGTGCGCCATATCGACGAGGAAGTATGCCCCAACCTTGTCGGCGATCTCGCGAAACTTCGCGAAATCGATCTGACGCGGATAGGCTGACCCGCCGGCAATGATGAGTTTCGGCTGATGTTCTTTGGCGAGCGCTTCAACCTGGTCGAAATCGATCAGGTGATCATCTTCGCGGACCCCATACTGAATCGCATTGAACCATTTGCCAGACTGGTTCGGCCGCGCGCCATGCGTCAGGTGCCCTCCGGCATCGAGGCTCATGCCAAGAATAGTATCGCCGGGCTGGAGCAAGGCCTGGAACACAGCCTGATTGGCCTGCGAGCCGGAATTTGGCTGCACATTGGCAAAGCCGCACTCGAACATTTCCTTGGCCCGATCGCGGGCGATGTCTTCGACTATATCGACATATTCGCAGCCACCATAATAGCGCCGTCCAGGATACCCTTCGGCATACTTGTTTGTCAGCACCGTCCCTTGCGCCTCGAGCACGGCCTGCGAGGCGATATTTTCAGACGCGATGAGTTCGATCTGATGCTGTTGCCGGGTCTGTTCTTTGGCGATGGCCGCATAAACGTCCTGATCCCGATCCTTCAAGCTCTGGGAAAAGAAAGTCGCAGTATCAAAACGGGTTGGATGGCTGGTGTCTGGCATGTCGAGAATCCTAAATCTGATCGATCATGTACGGTGACACGCGCGCGGCTGCAAGCGCTCTTTTGCCTCGCCGAATACAAGAAATGACATGTCCGAAAACTGGGCGTTCTACTATAAAGAGAAACTTGAATTCTTGTTCGATTCGATGTTTTTGTAGAATCCGAACCTGACGGAGATCGGGATTCTAAACAAATATTGAAGAGCAAACACATGTCCGAACAGACAAAAGCCGATTTGCTGGAGATGACGACGGATATTGTCTCGTCATTTGTGGCGAACAATCCAGTTGCTGCGAACGGGCTGCCGGATCTCATTCAGACGGTCCATGATACGGTCGAAGAGCTGTCTTCAGATAGCGTGACCGCGGCGCCGCGCCCGGCGCCGGCCGTTCCCATTTCCAAGTCGATCACGCCGGATCATATCATCTGCCTCGAAGATGGTCGGAAACTGAAAATGCTGAAGCGCTACCTGCGCTCGCGATACAATCTGACCCCGGAAGAATATCGAGTGCGTTGGGGATTGCCGAGCGACTATCCGATGGTCGCGCCAAATTATGCCAAGCGCCGATCGGCCTTTGCCAAAGAAATCGGCTTGGGGCGCAAACGCGCAGATTAGGTCACAATAAAAAAGGCGCCCAAACGCGGCGCCTTTATCGTTTGAAGTTTGGAACCGTCTCTAGGCGGCTTTTTCATCCAGACCGAGCTGTTTCCAGACCGCCAGAATTGCTGCCACGAGATCATTCATCATCTCTTCGGTGTGGACCGGGCCTGGGGTGAACCGCAGACGCTCGGTGCCTTTCGGGACCGTCGGATAATTGATCGGCTGAACATAGATGCCGAAATCAAACAATAGTGTGTCGGACAGCGCCTTACACTTTTCCGGATCGCCGACGAGGAGCGGCACAATGTGTGTTTCGCTTTCCATTAGCGGCAGGCCTGCATCACGGAATTTTTGTTTCAGCAAGGCCGCTTGGGCCTGATGCGACTGGCGCAGCTTGCGGCCGTCGTCAGAGCGCAATTTGCGAATGCTCGCCAAGGCCCCAGCCGCCATGACCGGGCAGGTTGAGGTTGTAAAGATGAAGCCCGAAGCGGTCGAACGGATCGCGTCGATGATCGTCTCATGCGCGGCGATATAGCCGCCCATCACGCCGAAGGCTTTGCCGAGCGTGCCCTCGACGATGTCGACGCGGTGCATGACGCCATCGCGTTGCGCAACACCGGCCCCCTCTTCTCCATACATGCCGACAGCATGCACTTCATCGAGATAGGTCAGCGCATCAAACTCGTCGGCGAGATCACAGATCGCTTCAATCGGACCAACATCCCCGTCCATGGAGTAAACGCTTTCAAACGCGATCACTTTCGGCCGTTCAGGATCATCATTCTCCATCAGCGCCCGAAGATGCTCAACATCATTGTGCCGGAACACGCGATAGTCCGCGCCCGAGCGGCGGATACCCTCAATCATCGAAGCGTGATTGAGCGCATCGGAATAGATGATCAGATTTGGTAGGATCTTGCCGAGCGTCGACAAGGTCGCATCATTCGAAACATAGCCTGATGTGAAAAGCAGTGCACCTGTTTTGCCATGCAAGTCAGCGAGCTCTTTTTCCAGATCGACATGATAACGGGTCGTTCCGGAAATGTTGCGTGTGCCACCAGAGCCGGCGCCAAAACTATCAATCGCCTCGTGCATGGCATCAATGACATCGTCATCCTGCCCCATACCGAGATAGTCATTGGAGCACCAAACGATGATCTCTCGCTCGCCATGTTCGAAACGTGCTGTTGCTTTGGGGAATTCCCCTTTGTGCCGATGCAGATCGACAAAGACCCGATAGCGCCCTTCTTCGTGGATCGTGTCCAATGCGCTTTCAAAAGCTTTCAGGTGTTTCATAGCAACCTTATTCCGTACCGTGCGAACCGCTCATCTAGGGGATAGTCCCTAAATTTGAAACGGTATGAATGGACGCACTACTGCGAAATCCTATACGGGAATACCCGTATAAGAAATTTTACTAGGCGTCATAGCCCGGGGCTTCGCGGTCGAGTTTCCGCAATAAACCCGGCCAAGCCAGCATATTTGCCAGCGTTTTGGTGCCTTCTGGGTTCGCCTGTCCTTTGACCACGTCTTGAACGTCTTGCGACGGAATGACCATGTTTTCACGTCCGGCGGTCAAGGCCCGCACTTGCATCGAACAGGCCCGCTCGAGGAAGAACATGCGAAGGAAACACTCAGCCGCGGTTCCACCGACGGTCAGTGTGCCATGATTGTAGAGCAGCATATTGTTCTTTTCGCCCATATCGGCGACCAGACGTTCGCGCTCGCCATGATCCAGCGCCACGCCTTCATAATCATGGAAGGCCAGATCGTGGCGGACCAGCATACTGGTCTGCGTCAGCGGCAGCAGGCCTTCCTTATTGCAGGACACCGCAACCCCATCATCAGTGTGCAGGTGCATCACGACATGCGCATCATCCCGCGCCGCGTGGATGGCGGAGTGGATGGTAAAGCCAGCTGGATTGATGAAGTAAGGCGACTCCTGAACGACATTTCCGTCCAGATCAACCTTCACCAAAGACGATGCGGTGATCTCTTCGAAGAACATGCCATAGGGATTGATCAGGAAGTGATGATCCGGCCCCGGAACACGATGCGAGATGTGCGTAAAGATCATGTCCGTCCAGCCATGCAAGGCCGTCAAGCGATACATCGCGGCGAGATCGACGCGCACTTTCCATTCTTCTTCGCTGACCTGCCCTTTAAGACTGGTAATCTGCATTCCGTCTGCCATTTCATTGCCTCCGCATTTATCGTTGAGCCCATCTTACTCAGAACCTTCCGTTTGGGCAATTGAAGGCGGTGCTTGACCCCGCGTCCGATGCCCCCGACATAGGGCCGATGACAACGTGTATCGCCTTCAGCGCCTCGAAGCGCCCGGAAGCTCAGGAAGCGCTCAAGCGCCTGACCCAGAAGTATGGTCAGTATGATGAGGAGCGCGCCGATGTGATTGTTGCGCTCGGCGGCGACGGCGCCATGCTAGATACGATGCGGCGTCGATTTGAAGACCATAAGCCGGTCTATGGCATGAACCGAGGCACGGTTGGCTTTTTGATGAATGAATATGATGAGGATGACCTCATCGCCCGCATTGACCGGGCCGAACGCGCCACGGTCATGCCGCTGCGCATGAGTGCCACCGATGTCCATGATCAGACCCATCAAAGTCTGGCGATCAATGAAGTATCGCTGCTCAGACAGACGGCGCAAACCGCCAAGCTGCGGATCATTGTCGATGGCCGAGAGCGCATGGCCGAGCTCGCCTGCGATGGCGTCATGGTCGCGACGCCGGCCGGCTCCACCGCTTACAATCTCTCCGCCCACGGCCCGATCCTGCCGATCGGGGCCAATCTCCTGGCTTTGACCCCGGTCAGCGCCTTTCGACCGCGGCGCTGGCGCGGCGCGCTGCTGCGCCATGATGCCCAGGTCGACATTGAAATCATCGCGCCGGAGCGCCGCCCCGTGGCGGCAGCGGCCGACAATAAGGAGGTGCGCGATGTCACGCGCGTCTCCATCCGGGCTGATCGATCGCAACACCTGACCATGCTGTTTGACCCGGGGCACGCCTTGGATGAGCGCATATTGCGTGAACAATTCGCCTTCTAGGCTTAACCTTTTTCCGTAATTCAATCAGTCGTTTGTTAAGCCTGTTCTGCTATCACTGGCAGCATGGTTAAGTCGCTATTCAATATGTTCAAGAAGCCAAAATCTGGCACCGAACTCCTCACCGAGCTCGACATCACCCGTGTCGTTGGCCCGTCCGAAGACACCCCGGAACCGGTGGTTGTCGAAGAAGAAGAGTTGGAACCGTCCGAGGCGGTTGAAACCTGGAAACAGAATGATCTGGACCTGCTTCAGACCACTTGGGATGCCTGCAAAGACTCGCCAGAAGACGAAGGCTCTGCTGAAGCGTTTCGCAGCGCCCTGCACAATCTTCATGGCGCCTCAGGGGCGTATGGCGGCGGCGCTCTGACGCGTCTGTCAGGCTCTCTGCAAGAGCTCGTCTCTGGTGTGGACGACCTTCAATCCGAAGCTGCTTTGGTCAACCTGCACGTGCAAGCCTGCCGCGCCACGGCGTTTGGCGATGACGCTGCAGATGAAGTTGCAGAAGCGGTTTGTCAGGCGCTTGAGGAACAAGTTCGCGATCGCCTTCAGGCTTAAGACCTGAAGGTCGCGGACCGCTACCCGACCCCCTGAAAGCCTTCGACTTCGCGTTTCGGCTTGTCGCCCCGGTCAATGCCAAGCAGCAAGACGACGGCTGAGGCCACGAAGATGGACGAGTACGTCCCGACGATCACACCGAAGATCAGCGCAAAGCTCATGCCCCGCAGAACCGGTCCGCCAAACAGGAAGATCGACAAAAGGGCCAGAAGCGTCGTGCTCGACGTCAAAAGCGTACGCGACATGGTCGCGTTGATCGCCAAGTCGACCACTTTCGACAATTCCAGCTTCTTGTACTTCCGGGCTTCTTCCCGCACGCGGTCAAACACGATCACCGTGTCGTTCATCGAATAACCGACAATGGTCAGCAGTGCGGCAATGGTGGCGAGGTTGAACTCAAACGCTGTCAGCGCGAACATGCCCATGGTCAGGATCACATCGTGGAACAGCGCCGCCACGGCGCCGAGCGCGTATTGCCACTGGAACCGGAACGAGATGTAGATCATCATCAGGGCCAGAGCGACGGTCAGCGCGATGATCCCTGACCGGAACAGTTCGCCCGATACTTTCGGCCCAACCGAGGCTTCTGAGCGCAAGTTGAACCGCTCGGCCCCGATCAGATCCCGCATCGCCGCGCTGACGACATCGCCGGCACGGTTCTGGGCTTCGTCTGGCGTCTCGTCGCCGACAGGCGGTTGCGGTTCGAAGCGAATGACGGCGATTTCGGGCGCATTCGGCCCCGTGCCGCGGGCCGAGTTGACTTGCACATCGCCGGTTACAAGGCTGGTCACGGTGTCCCGGATCTGGTCGGCCGAAACATCTTCCGGTTTATCGATCTCAATCACAGCGCCGCCGGCAAAGTCGATCCCGAGATTCAGGCCGCGCGTGCTCAGCAAGGCGGCCGACGCCACCAGGGCAACGACAGAAATGATCAACGCAACAAAGCGAAGACTCATGAAGGATACTGCGGTTTTTTCAGGCCATAGTCGTAGAAGCATGACGTGTTTCTTTCCTTACATGGCCAAACGCTTGGGGCGCAGCGTGCGAAGATACATGACGGTGAGCCACCGCGTGACGACGAAGGCCGTGAAGACAGACGTCAGGATGCCGATCGCCAGCGTCACCGCAAAACCTTTCACCGGGCCAGATCCGACCATGTAGAGGATCGAAGCGGCGATGAAGGTCGTGATATTGGCGTCCAAAATCGCCGATAAGGCGCGCTCATATCCGGCTTGAATGGCGGTCGCGGGTGATCGTCCATTGGCTTGTTCTTCTCGGATCCGTTCGAACACGATGACGTTCGCATCGACCGCCATACCAATGGTCAAAATGATCCCGGCAATACCGGGCAGTGTCAGCGTCGCGCCAAATCCGGACAAGGCCCCAATGATCAAGACGATATTGGAGAGCAGCGATCCGACGGCAAAGCCACCGATCAGCCCATAGGCGAGCACCATGAACACACCGACAAAGGCAAGACCAATTAGGCTCGCGCGAGACCCGGCTGCAATCGACTCCGCCCCAAGGGTTGGGCCAACGGTCCGCTCGTCGAGAAAGTTAAGCTTGGCCGGCAATTCACCGGCCTCGATGATCGCGGCAAGATCTTCAGCTTCTTCGATCGTGAAGCGGCCTTCAATGATCACATTGCCGCCTGGAATTGGGGTCCGAATGGTCGGCGATGACATCGACACGCCATCCAGAACGATTGCGAAATTCTTGCCGGTATTGTTGCGGGTGAGATTGTAGAATTTGGTTGCGGCGGAACTGTTCAGGCGGAAACAGACCGCCGGGAAGTTCGCCTCGTCGAAACATCTGTTTGCCGTTGCAATGTCGGCCCCGGTCAATTCCGGAATCCGATTGATCAGGATCTTCCCGCGCTCCATGGAGTCGATCAGCTCCTGACGCGGCAAAGTCCGGCCTGAATTGATCGCCGCCTGGATCGCCGAATTGTCGAGATTGGCCATGTTGAAGGTCAGTCGCCCGGCCTGACCGAGAATGTCCTTGATCCGCTTCGGGTCCGCCTCGCCGGGCGCTTCCAGGATGATCCGGTTGTCGCCTTGCGGGGTGATCGAGATTTCAGCCACGCCATCTGGATCGATCCGGCGCCGAATGATTTCCATCATCTTGCTTTGCGCATCAGCGGCGAGGGCTGTTCGCGCATTGCCTGGAACCGTCAGCTGAATGAACCGGTCGCCGGTTTGATCAACTTCAAACAGCTCTGTTTGCGTCGTTCCAATGGTCGGGTTCAACCGGTTCAGTCGCCGGATCGCTTCATCCATATCCTCTTCCGGATTGAGGATTTCGATGGTCAATCGATCTTCGTTCTGAACCGGGGGATTTCGTTCGACCAGCGGGTTGCGGTTAAACGCGGAGCGAATATCTGCCTGAACGGTCTCGAGTCGGTTGGCAGCGATCTCGGCCGGATCGATTTCCATCAGCAGATAGACGCCGCCTTGAAGGTCGAGCCCCAGATTGAGTTTGCCATTCGGAAGAAACCACCAGGACGCATCGGCCTCTTGCAATTGCTGCTCATAGGCGGCGACGGCTTCAGTATTTGTCGGATCTGACGGCTCTTTGGGATCAATGCCCAGGAAACCGTCCGAAAACATGTTCGGAAGCGCCAGCACTGTGCCCCAGAGCAAGACAACGACAATTATTCCGACTTTCCAGAGCGGGAAATTCAACATGGGATCACAGCCCTTATACTAGTCGTTGGCAGCGACGGGGGTGTTCTTGTCGCGGACGTCGGCAATCATGCCCTTAAGCGAGCGCACCCGGACGCCATCAGCGAGCTCGACCGTAACTTCGGTATCCGCGACACGCGTGACTTTTCCGATCAAGCCGCCAGCCGTGACGACTGTGTCGCCTTTTTTGACCGCTTCAATCATCTCACGATGCTTCTTCTGGCGCTGCTGTTGAGGTCGGATCAACAGAAAGTAGAAGATCAGAATGAGCGGCACGAACATGATCAGGCTTTGTACAAGCCCGCCACCAGCTGCCGCTTCTTGCGCGAATGCAGCCGGCGCAAACAGCGCGGCGGCGAGGGTCAGAGAAGCAATTTTCCGCATGAAAGAGTCACCTTCAACAAATCAGTTGCGACCGTATATCCACGCCCCTGCCCTTTAGCAATTGCGCGTGTGCGGTCGCCTCCGCCTGAAATCGACTGAATGGGCGCCGCTTTCAAGGGCAAAATCGCCGAATTGTGTCCAGACACTTATTCGCCGGTCTCGAGCGCTTTCAGATACATCGAGTTTTTCGGCGCTGCGAAGAGGCGTTCAACCATTGGTTCAAAGAACTCAAGCGGCTCGCTTTCATAGTCAGGATCGAAGGCGGTCTGGTCATAGAGATGACAGAACTGCGCGGTGTATTCGTAATAGGGGTGATCCTTGAACTGGTCGCGCATATCACGGTCGAGCCCCAGATGGTGGAAGAAATAATAGCCTTGGAACATGCCATGATTGGCCACCATCCAATGGTTCTTTTCCGAGACAAAGGGCTTCAGGATCGCCGCGGCGACGTCTGGATGATTATAACTGCCGAGCGTATCACCAATGTCATGCAAGAGCGCGCAGACGACATATTCTTCATCGCGCCCATCGCGATGCGCCCGCGTTGCGGTTTGCAGAGAATGGGTCAGGCGATCCACCGGGAAGCCGCCATAATCACCGTCAAGCAGCCGCAAATGAGCCAGGACCCGTTTGGCCAGCCCCTTGTTGAAGCCTTTTGCGTGCTCAGCAATGATATCCCAGTCTTCCTTGGTGCCTTCCAGCATTTCGCGGAATTTTGCCTGCACCGGTGCTTGTCCGTCGGCCATGTTTCACTCCCGTTTTTCGTTTGATCCAAGAATGCGCGTTGCCGCGAAGGAGGGTCAAACAGATTTTGTGAGCAAATAATCACTTGCATTGCTCGTTTCACCATGTTATCAAGCGCTCACAAAATGGAGCTTATCCCAATGGCGACTGCCGATCAGAAACGACCCCGCGCCCGAAATGCCCGCCCGAAAATCGAGCGGGCCGCCTTGAAGCTGTTTATCAGCGAAGGCGTCGACGCTGCGACCACGCGCGAAATCGCCGATGTTGCCGGTGTGTCCGAAGGCGCGCTCTATCGCCATTATAAAGGCAAGGATGACCTGGCTCTGGCCTTGTTCATGGAGACCCATAACCGCCTCGCCGAAATGATGCAGTCGGCCTTCACCGAACCCGGCACGATCGAGGACAAGGTCCGACGCGCGGTTACCGCCTATTGTGCGCTCGCCGATGAAGACTGGTTGCAGTTCAGCTTTCACCTCGTCTCATTGAACAAATTTGTCCCGCACGACACGCGCCGCGCCGACGATCCGGTCTCGGTGGTTGAACAGCTCGTGGCAGCGCTGATGGAGAGCGGGGACATCCCAAAAGGCGATCCGGCCATCATTGCCGCCATGGCGCTCGGCGTCGTCATGCAGCCGGGCCTGAACAAGATCTATAACCGATTGCCGGGGCCGTTCAGCCAACATGCTGAAACCTTTACTCGCACCATCATGGCGATCCTTCATCAGAAGTAAGTCACCAGGAGCTTTATCATGATCCGCGGTCTGCTTTTCACGGGCGTCTATTACGTCCTGTCCTTTGTCTATGTCCTCCTCTCCCTGCCCTTCCTGGCCTTGCCAGGGCGCGGGCCGGTGACGGCGATCATCCGGTCCTATACCCGCGCCGTGAACATCGCGCTGCACCTGGTTGGCGGCGTCAAGAAAGAGGTGCGTGGCCGCGAACGCCTGCCCGAGGGTGCGTTCATCCTGGCCCCCAAACATGCCAGCTGGGGCGATGGCTTCATGATCTATCCAGAGGTCAAGAACCTGGCCTTCGTGACCGGCGACCATCTGGAACGGTTTCCGCTTGTCGGCGGGATCCTCCGCAAACTGGGGGCGATTGTCATCGACACGTGTGGCGGTGGCGAGCGAAAGGCAGCGTCGCTGGCGAAAGGCATGGCCCGCGCCCGTGAAGATGGCCGGCGGGTCCTCATCTACCCAGAAGGCCATTTGGCGCCGGTGGGATTCCATTTCCGATACAAGCCCGGCGTCTGGCATATGCAAAAGGCGATGGATGTTCCAATCGTCCCGGTCGCGACCAATCTCAATTGTTTCTGGAATCAGGAAGAGATTGAGAAGACCCCCGGCACGGCGATCATCGAGTTCCTCGAGCCCATCCCGGCCGGCTTGCCCAAGGACGAAGCCCTGAAACGCTTGACCGAGGCGGTCGAGACCCGCTCAGCCGAGTTGATCGCCGAAGCCACGGGGCGACCGGTGGAGGCCACAAAACTATTGCCAGATCCGGATAAGGGCAGCCTGGCCGCCCCTGAACCGAAGGCGGCGAATACAGTCTAAACCAGCGCGCAGGCGAAGCCCGCTCACGAGCCAAGACTCTGAGGCATAGAAAGGCTAGGCGCGTCTGACAGAAACGCGGAGTGAACTGCCGCTCTTACGAGACGGCGTATAGCGCCTGGGTCAGACGCGCCTGCGGGCGGCATGTTTTCACCGTTAGCTCCCCTGATCATAAGTCAGGGGCAACTCCGGGAGGTTTGCTCTTACAGCCATGACGGCTCGCCTTCCCTCATCGGAGAAAAGGGCTCGCGCTCCCGACTGGCACCGGGCCAAGGGGTCAGATCCACAAGGCCCAGCCACCAGACCGCCGCTCCCCTCCCCTGCCAAGCTGATCCGGACAAGCCTCTCATCAGGAGGAGATGGGAACGAGTGTAGGCAGGGATGGAACCCGGTCGGATTGGGGGTGGTGAATCCCCCACACGCGCCCCCTTCTCCCGGACGCGGGAGAAGGGCCGGGGATGAGGGCACCGGAGTCTCAGTCACACGCCCGATGTTGCATCCTCGCCGCCATCTTGCCCTCACCCCAACCCCTCTCCCGCATCCGGGAGAGGGGCTATTCGGCACCGCCTCTTCCAGAAGCCGCTTCCCACGGCGAGCGCAGCGAGACCGTGGGACCCATCTCATCAACGCACCCCCGGTGATAAGGCGCACTGACGGGTGATGGACCCCACGGGCAAGCCGTGGGGAGCGTTGAGGAAAGAGGTGGGGTTTCGCCACAAGCGCCCCCTTCTCCCGCCACCGGGAGAGGGGCTTTTGGCGCCGCACCTCCAGAAGCTTCGGCGCTCGGCGAGTGCGCCATTCCGGTTTTTGTGGTAAGCGGTTTCGCCATGGGTTGGGCAAAGCGTATCTCGGAACATCCCTGGCTGTCTTTGACGGTGTCCGCCGCGACGATTGTCTCAACGATCCTGGCGGTTTTTGCATTCATTTTGCCCGCTCAACACTCTGAACCGGGTGAAGCGCGCGAAAATGCGGCGCAAATATTCAGTGATATTGTTGGCACTTGGGTCCTGCAAGACAGCGGCAGTGCGCCCTGGGTGGTCGAGTACAAGCCGGATGGCACCTATAGTCTGGCGACACCGGACGGGATCGTTGTCGGCTTTTACGAGGCGCGCAATGGTATCTTCTCGTCCGAAGCCCCTGAGCTTGGTCTAAAAGATCGCGGTCGCTATCAATTGCTGGACGACCAAACCTTGGAAATGTCTGGAACACTCGGCGTCAGCATTTGGAAAAGGCGATCAGGCTGAGCGCTCAGCCTTGAAGAGGCATTGACGCGGAAAGCGGACTCCGGCGTCAGCCGCCTAGAAAACGAATTCAGACTTTTGTTCGAACCCGGGCAAAACCGGCGGACAGCATTCGAACGCTTCGCGATAAGAAAACGTGTCGCCGGCGCGTTTATAGACACGCGCGGCGCCCACGCTGCGTCCAGTAGCCACAACCACGCCGAGGCGACCACCTTCAGACAGCTGATCCAGCCAGTCCTGCGGGACGGTCTCAACCATGCCGGCAATCAGAACCACGTCGAACGGTCCTTGATCGGCTAGCCCCTTGGCCAGATCGCCCTGCACCGCGACGGCCTCGTCCATGCCGATCTCGGCGAACCGTTCCGACATCGCATCGACCAGGGCTTCATCATCCTCCAGCGCGATGACGGCATCGGTGATGTAGCCGAGCAAGGCTGCCCCGTATCCCGCGCCGGCGCCGATCACCAGGCTGACATCGGTGGCTTCCGGCTCTAGTGCGCGCAGCATCTTGCCGAGATCCCGCGGCAACCACATGGCCCGGTTGTCGCTGGTTTCGATCTCCAGCTCGGCATAGGCGCAGGACCGCATCCCCTTGGGGACAAAGACTTCCCGCGGCACATTTGAAAAAGCGCTGACCACGGCGGGCGAGGTCACATCATTAACGCGAACCTGAGAATCGACCATGACCTGGCGAAGATTTGCAAAGTCCATGCGGATGCCCTCTTAAGAAACTGTCTTCTGAACGCGGCAATAGCACAGGATTCTCAGGCGGCAATACGGCGATTTCGCTCCAGCGCACTTTACCCGATTGCAACCGGTCGAAGCCGCTGCTATGTCCCCCAGCTCACCAGCGAGGCTCTGTGGCGGAGTGGTGACGCAGCGGATTGCAAATCCGTGTACGCCGGTTCGATTCCGGCCGGAGCCTCCAACCTTACCAACTTCCCACCAAAATCAGTCGTTTCCTGAAGATATTTGCGCTTTGGCTTAAATCTTTTCGAATTTGTTTAAGGCTTGTTAACCAATCTATAGGAGAAGGTTAATGTCTTCTATTGGAGACACCCACCATCACCCAATGCCTCGGCGGAACATTTTTATGTTCCGCCAATTTTTTTTCGGTCAGGTGAGTTTCCCCGTTTGACAGGAAAATCCGTTTTGGTAATGAGGCGGCTCGCTGTTCCGCGATAGCTCAGTTGGTAGAGCAGGCGACTGTTAATCGCCCGGTCGTAGGTTCGAGTCCTACTCGCGGAGCCACCTTCCCCAATCTTCTACTCAATCGGGATCCAGGACCGCATAGTCATGTGTGTCTTTGACCGTCTCCATGACCGGAAAGGTCGAGGTCTGCGCAATCCCGGGAAGCTCGGACAAGACGTCGCCTAAAAGCTCGCGATAAGTCTTCATATTGCGCGTCCGGATCTTGAGCAGGAAATCATATCCGCCCGACATCATATGGCAGGATTGGATTTGCGGGACATATTGCACCGCCTCGCTGAACGCATCCAAGTGCCGGCGCGTGGTCGCTTCCAGCTTGACCTGCACGAAGGTCACATAATCCTGACGGATCAATGCGGGGTCGAGGACGGCCTTATAATCAAGAATGTAGCCCTTCGCCTCGAGCCGCCGCAAACGCGTCAGGCACGGCGTTTTGCTCAGCCCGACCTGTTCCGACAAATCCCCGACAGAGAGCCGTCCATTATCCTGCATGGCGCGCAGGATTTTGCGATCAAAATGGTCGAGATCTTCCAACATGACAACATCTTAGCCTATCTGGATTAAATTATCCTAAAACTAGGATCATTTGACCTGATTCAACGCCTAAATTCAATCATTTGATCCGCGATAGCATGGTATCATACGCCAAATCGACGGAGTCTCTGATGCCTTATAGCGAAACCGCCTCGCCGCTCAATTTCGATGATCTCGTGCGCGCTTATGTGACAGATGAAACCGACTTGGTCGAAAGTCTGATCGTTCAAACGCAGCTGCGCGTTTCGGATCGGGCGCGAATCCTCGATCGCGCTCAGGGCCTCGCCATAGAGCTCCGCGAGCAGGCCAAATCCCCGTCCATGATCGACGCCTTCCTGCAGGAATACACGCTGTCCTCAGAAGAAGGCGTTTTATTGATGCGTTTGGCGGAATCGCTGATCCGGACACCAGACACCGCCACGGCGACGGCCTTGCTGCGCGACAAGCTGCTCGCCGGGCAGTGGACCGCTCATTTCGGCGCCCGGCACGGCCTCGTTAAACTGGGCACGGCGGGGCTCGCCTTTGCCAAAAAGTGGATCGAGCTCACCGGCGGCGCGACCGCACGCCACCTTTTGGCCCGACTGGGCGACCGCGTCATGCTGAGCGCTGTGCGGTCGGCGGTCGGCTTGCTCGGGCGGCATTTTGTGCTCGGCACCAGCATTGAAGCGGCGGTGCAGCGCGGTCGCAAAACGCCGATTGATGCCTCCACTTTCTCCTTCGACATGCTCGGCGAGGCCGCGATCACGCAGGCCGACGCAGACCGCTATTTTGCAGCCTACAAAACCGCGCTCCAGCATCTGGCCAGCACCACGACCCCGACAACGCCCCTGCACGATGCGCCGGCGCTGTCTGTCAAATTATCGGCGCTGCATCCGCGCTACGAATATGCCAAGCGCGAAACCTGTGTGCCAGCCCTGACCGAACGGCTGTTAGAGCTGTGTGCGCTGGCCAAAGCGGCCAATCTTGGCCTGACCATTGATGCCGAAGAGGCTGACCGGCTCGAAGTCTCCCTGCTGGTGCTTGAACAGCTGCTTGGCTCGGATCAGACAGATGGCTGGGACGGGCTGGGCCTGGCGATTCAGGCGTATCAACGCCGCGCCATTCCGGTCATCGACTGGGTCCATTCGGCGGCTGAGAGACAGCGTCAGAAGATCACCGTTCGACTGGTCAAAGGCGCCTATTGGGACAGCGAGATCAAGCGGGCGCAGGAAATGGGCCTCGCCTCCTACCCCGTGTTCACGCGCAAGGAGCATACAGATATCAGCTATCTGGCCTGCGCGCGCCGGCTGCTCGACTGTCAGGACTGGATCTATCCCCAATTTGCGACCCATAATGCCCATTCGGCCGCCGCCATTGTCGAGATGGCAGGTGACCGCCGGGATTTTGAGTTCCAACGCCTTTACGGCATGAGCGATGGCCTGCATCAGCGCCTGGCAGAGCAATATGGGTTTAAGATCCGAACCTATGCTCCGGTCGGAAAGCATAAGGAATTGTTGCCTTATCTGGTCCGCCGCCTGCTCGAAAACGGGGCGAATCATTCCTTCGTCAATCAATTGCTCGACCCAAGCATTAGCGATGAAGAGCTGGTCAGCGATCCAATCACAGAGGCCGGACGTCACGGGCACGCCCCCCACGCGCGTATTCACGCGCCGCGCGACCATTTTGGCGGAGCGCGCCTGGCTGCCGACGGGCTCGACCTCAGTCAATCCGATCTGGCCGCGCAAGCCGCCGCCACCCGCCTGCCGAGCAACATGCAGGGCACGGGCCTGATCAATGGCAATGCCACAACAGGAGCGCGCAGACCGGTTTATTCACCGGCGCATCCCGAACAGTTGGTGGGGCATATTCAAGAGAGCACCGCGGCAGACATCAAGGCCGCGCTGACCGCCTGCGAGAACAGCGCCTGGCCATCCACGAATGCAGATCAACGGGCGCGCGTGCTCAGAACCGCGAGTGACCTGTTGGAAGCGCATAAATTCCCTCTCATGGCCCTTTGCGTCAGCGAAGCCGGAAAGACCTGGATCGACGCCGATGCTGAAATTCGCGAGGCGGTCGATTTCCTGCGCTATTATGCCAATCAGTGCGAGCGCCCGAGCGTCGCGGCGCTGCAACCGCTCGGCCCGGTTGCCTGCATCAGTCCGTGGAACTTCCCTCTGGCCATTTTTCTGGGTCAGGTCAGCGCCGCCCTCGCCGTTGGTAATACGGTGCTCGCAAAGCCGGCTGAACAAACGCCGCTGATCGCGTATGAAGCGACGCGATTGATGCACCAAGCGGGCATCCCAACCGATGCCTTGCATTTGCTGCCCGGCGATGGACAGGTGGGGGCGGCTTTGACGGCGAGCCCAGAGATCCAAGGCGTCTGCTTTACCGGATCGACCGCAACGGCGCGGCTGATCGCGGCAACCCTGTCCGAAACCCGGTCGGAACATGTGCCTCTGATTGCTGAGACTGGCGGCATCAATGCGATGATTGTCGACTCAACCGCCCTGCTCGAACAAGCGGTTCAGGATGTGGTGCAGTCGGCCTTTCAAAGCGCTGGGCAACGGTGTTCGGCCTGCCGCGTGGTTTGTGTTCAAGAGGATATTGCGGACGCATTTTCTGCCATGCTTGCGGGTGCCGTCTCGGAACTGAAGACGGGAGATCCGGCCGATCTCAGCACGGATTTAGGCCCTCTTATTGACGCTGGCGCATTAGAGCGCATTCGCACACATGTCGATCAGATGCGCGCCACGTTCCCGGTCATCGCCGAAGGCCCTGCCCCACACTCCAGCGCCGGCACATTCGTGTCGCCAATCGCCATCGAACTGGAAGACATTAGTGATTTGCAGGAAGAGATCTTTGGCCCGGTCTTACATATTGTTCGGTTCCGGCGCGGAGAGATCTCGCAACTGGTCGACCAGATCAATGCGCTCGGCTTTGGCCTGACCATGGGTTTGCATACGCGCATCGATGCCCGCATCGACCAGGTCGCGGCGCGCGCCCGGGTTGGCAATCTCTATGTCAACCGCAATCAGATTGGCGCCGTGGTCGGGGTGCAACCCTTTGGCGGCGAAGGCCTGTCCGGGACCGGGCCGAAAGCGGGAGGACCAAACTATCTCGCGCGGCTATGTCAGCCGGGCGCAGGGGTGCAGGCGCCACCGCTTCAGTTAAGCCAACGCTTGCCGGGCCCGACCGGGGAAGAGAATGATCTCAGCCTGTATCCGCGCGGCCTGTTGCTCTGCCTTGGCGGCGATACGCCTGAGGTCCTGCCGCGCCAGATCGAGCGCGCAAAATCTACCGGCAACACAGTGCGCACCTGCGAGGATGATACCTGGAAAGATGAGCTGCTGACCGCAAACATTGCCGGTGTGGTCGCAGATGGTCGACGCCGAGCCGAGGTCGCGCAAGTCCTGGCCAAGCGCGACGGGGCGATCCTGCCGCTGCTGTCGAGCGAAGATGCAGATGCCCGATTCTTTATAGAACGCGTTGTCACCGTGAACACCACCGCCGCTGGCGGCAATGCCAGCTTGCTCGCCGAAGTTTAGACGGCGCCTGGATCAGTCCGCCAGGGTCTGACGCATCGCCTTGTCCCAACCGGCGACGAGCTGCGCCCGCGTCTCCTCTGACATTTGGGGCTCGAAGCGCTGTCCAGGCGCAGAGCGCGCGCGCCAGCTTTCTTCACCTACCCAACCGAGCTGCATACCGGCCAAAGCCGCCGCGCCGAGCGCTGTCATTTCCATGAAATCGGGACGCTCGACCGGGCGGTCGCAAATATCGGCGATGAATTGCATCAACCAATTGTTGGCGGTCATCCCGCCATCGACGCGCAGAAGGGTGACATCGGCGCCGTCCGCAGCAAAAGCGGTCAGCAGATCGCGGGTTTGATAGGCGGCGGACTCAAGCCCTGCCCGCACCAGATGCGCCGCGCTCGCCGCGCGGGTCAGGCCGGTCAGCGTGCCGCGTGCCGCCGGGTCCCAATGCGGTGCGCCGAGGCCGGTAAAGGCCGGCACCAGATAGACGCCTGCATTGCCGGCAAGCCCCTCCACCATCGCCTCGCTTTGCGCTGCGTCCGAGATCAAGCCCAACTCATCACGCAGCCACTGGATGACGGTGCCGGCATTGAAAATCGCGCCCTCGAGCGCATAAGCCTCGCTGCCGCCCTCAATGCCATACCCGATCGTGCCCAGCAGACGTTGTTCAGAGCGCGGCGCCTGATCGCCGAGATTGGCAACCAGGAACGCCCCAGTGCCATAGGTGATCTTGGCCATGCCTGGGGACAAACACCCCTGCCCAACCAGCGCCGCCTGCTGATCCCCAATCGCCGATAGGATGGGGATTGCGCGCCCGAACAGATCCGGCGCGGTCGCACCATATTGCGCCCCGCTTGGCTTGACCTCTGGCAGGAGCGAGGCGGGAACGTTCAGCAAGTCCCGCATGCTCTGCGACCAGGTCGCTTGCGGATCGGTCTTCAAGGGATACAGCAAGGTGCGAGAGGCATTGGTCAGATCCGTGGCGTGCACGTCGCCATCGGTCAGCCGCCAAATCAAATATGTGTCGACCGTGCCAAAGGCGAGCGCGCCAACCTCAGCGCGGTCTCGGCTGCCCGGGACATTTTCCAACAGCCAGGCGATCTTCGTGCCAGAGAAATAGGGATCGATCAAAAGGCCGGTTTCGGCCTGGACCTGAGCTTCCAGGCCCTGCGCTTTCAACTGCTCACAAAAGGCCGCGGTTCGACGATCCTGCCAGACGATTGCGGGGGCAATGGGTTTGCCATCGGCGCGGTCCCAAATCAGGGTGGTTTCGCGCTGATTGGTGATGCCTATGCCGGCAATTCGGTCGGCCCCGCCCACTTGCGCGATCACCTCTCGGCAGACCTGAAGTGTTTTTTGCCAGATCTCTTCGCCATCTTGCTCCACCCAGCCATCCTGCGGATAGGTCAGCGGCACCTCTTGCTGGGCCTGGGCGACAGGATCGAAGGCGCGATCAAAGGCAATCGCCCGGGTCGACGTCGTGCCTTCATCGATGACGAGGATAAGGTCTGCCTCGGACATTCTGGACTCCCATCATGCGTTTGTTTTCGGTTTCGAACACAATGCATAAGACTGTCAACATGCAATGCGATTCGCCGCGCATCGGTACGTCTTATTTTCGTTTACGCGCTGAATTTTGTCGTTTACGAACATTGCCAATCTCGCTATGAGACGGCGAAGGTAACCGGACCTGGAATTGTGTACGATCTTCTCATCATTGGCGGCGGGATTAATGGCGCTGGCATCGCCCGCGATGCGGCCGGGCGCGGGCTGAGCGTCTTGCTGTGCGAGAAAGATGACCTGGCTTCACACACGTCATCGGCCAGCACCAAACTTATCCATGGCGGTCTGCGCTATCTCGAACACTATGATTTCGCCTTGGTGCGAAAAGCGCTGATTGAACGCGAAGTGCTGCTGAATTCTGCGCCGCATATTATCTGGCCCTTGCGTTTTGTGTTGCCGCACCACGCGGATTTGCGGCCATCCTGGCTGATCAGACTGGGCCTGTTTCTATATGACCATCTTGGCGGCCGAAAACTTCTACCAGCGACAAAAACCCGTACCCGCAATGAGAGCGACGTCTTTGCGCCCCTGAAAGATCAATTCTCGCGCGGGTTTGAGTATTCAGACTGCTGGGTCGAAGATGCCCGCCTCGTCACGCTCAATGCCATGGATGCCGCCGCGCATGGCGCCGAGATTTTGACCCGCACCGAATGTGTCGGGCTCGAGCGAGCGCATGACGGCTGGACAGCCACTTTGCGGATGGATGGGGTACGTGAAACCACGGTCAAAGCCAAAGCCGTGATCAATGCTGCCGGGCCGTGGGTGGACCACCTGGCTGGTCTTGCCGGCGTCAAGCAAGACAACGCCCCAAGCGTCCGTCTGGTCAAAGGCAGCCACATCATCGTGCCGAAACTGTTCGAGGATGAGCGCTGTTTCATTTTCCAGCATGGCGATGGCCGCGTCGTGTTCGCCATTCCTTATGAGAATGGCCGCTTTACCCTGATCGGCACCACCGACCTCGCTTATGAGGGCGATCTCAATGCAGTTGAGGCTTCACGCGAGGAGATCGAGTATCTTTGCGATCTCGCCAACACCTATTTTCGCGACCCGATCTCGTCCGCAGACGTCGTCTCCACCTATTCAGGCGTGCGACCCCTATTTGAGGATCAGGCCAAGGACGCCTCCAGCGTCACGCGCGACTATGTGTTGAAACTGGAAGACCATGACAGCGCGCCCCTGCTCTCAGTGATTGGCGGCAAGATCACGACCTATCGCAAACTGGCCGAAGATGTCCTGGCCACCCTTGGCCCGCGCTTCCCCGACATGGGGCCCGCCTGGACCAAAGCGGCCGCGCTCCCTGGCGGCAATATTCCCGGCGCAGACTTTGCCGCTTTTGAGCGCCAATGCGCTGAGACCTATCCTTGGCTCGCCGCATCCACGCGGCATAGATTGGCGCGCGCCTATGGCAGCCGAATCCACCTGCTTCTCAAAGGCTGCGACGGCATGGACAGTCTCGGTCCCCGGCTCGGCGCAGACCTGTATCAAAAGGAAGTCGACTATCTGATCGAGCATGAATTTGCCCGGTCCGCCGAAGACATCCTGATGCGCCGCTCCAAACTCGGTCTGCACATGACAGAAGATGAAATCCGCGCCGTTGAAGCGGTGTTCGACTCCAAACTGGTCGCCTGAAATCCGGTGCTTTCAGCCCCTGTCGGTGGGCGGGGTGACAGCCGGAAATCTTGCGCCATAACTGACGCTAAAACGCATGAGGGAATGCAGGTATGAATACGCTCCAGGTCGGAATCTTCATTTTCATTACGGCCCTGATCGGCTTCCTGACCTGGCTGAGCTGCCGCAACGCGCCGACCGGCGATCGCGGCTCGGATCACGACTATTTTCTCGCGAATGGCGGGCTCAGCTGGTACTTCGTCGCCGGGTCGATCACGCTGACAAACTTATCGACAGATCAGCTGGTCGGCATGAATGGCAATCAGATGCTGCTGCTGGCCTGGTGGGAACTCGCCGCCGTCATCGGCCTGCTCATTCTCGCTTTTGTGTTCATCCCGATCTACTACCGTAACAATTGCACAACCACGACGGAACTGCTGCAGCGCAAATATGACAACAAGCACATTCGAGCCTTGATCTCGGTTCTGTTCCTGCTCGGAAATCTATTCATTTTCCTGCCCGCAATCCTGTATGGCGGGTCGCTGTTTTTGAAGTCGACCACGGGCGCAGACTTCTCGGGCCTATTGGGAGATCGCCTGTTTGTCGGGACCGCTGTGGAAGTGGATTCCACCATATTCATCATGTCCGTCGCCTTCGCCATTGTCGGGGCGCTCTATGCCATTCTTGGCGGCTTGCGGGCGGTTGCCGTGTCCGACACCTATAGCGGCGTCTTGATCCTCTCCCTCGCCATCTTGGTCGTCATTCTCGCGCTGAATGCGATCAATTGGGACTTTTCCGGCATCCCCGCAGAACGGATGGATATGTTTATCGGCAATACGCTCGAGGATGGTAGCGAGACGCCGATCCCGTGGCACACGCTGCTGACCGGTATGATCTTCATTCAGATCTTCTATTGGAGCACCAATCAAACCATCACCCAACGCGCCATGGCCTCGCCAAGCGTCGAAGAAGCGCGAAAAGGCATCCTCGCCGCCGCCGGTATTCGACTCTTGATCGTGCCGGTCATTGTCGTGCTTCCCGGCGTTGTCGCGTACAAGCTGTATGGCGATGTCGGGGATGCCGCCTATGGTATGATTGTCGGCGATATCCTGCCGCCCGTACTGTCTGGCGCCTTTGCCGCAGCGCTCGCCGCCGCGGTGCTGACGACGTTCAATTCCATTCTCAACGCGTCCGCCGCGCTCTATGTCTGCGACGTGCATGAGTCTTATATCGACGAAGCCCGCGACGTGCCGAAATTGAGTATGTATGTGTCGATCGCGATGACCACTTTGGCGATCTTGCTGGTGCCTGTCTTTGCTTCTCAAGAGAGCATCATCAACACCGTCCAGCAGCTTTACGGTTTGCTCTCAATGCCGATCCTGTCGGCCTTTATTGTCGGGCTCGCCTTTCGCAATGTCAGCGCATGGGCGGCCATTCTCGGCGTCGTGACCGGCGTTCTGGTCTATGCCGTATTCAGTTTCAATCTGTACACTTGGATCGGCATCTCGACATCTGAAGGTCTCGGCGCGGCGCTCGCGGCCGTGCACTATATCCACTATATGTTCGTCACGCTTCTGGTCAGTATCGGAACCGCGCTGCTCTCCAATCTGATCATTTTCGGACGCACCGCCGAGCTCAGCATCGGCGCAGCCGCGCCGCGCCCAGTACAGTAAACGCGGACTAGCTTTCGCCCGCCACGTGCAGCTCCATCTCGGCGTCCCGAATGGCCTGCATGAACGCCTCTGGCGGGCGGGCGTCGGTAAACAGATGATCGATATCGGAATAGTCGCCCAGCCGAACCATAGCGCGGCGACCAAACTTGGCCGCGTCCGCAACCAGATACACGGTGCGCGAGTTTTGAATGATGGCCTGCGCGGAGCGGATCTCCTGATAATCGAAATCCAGCAGGGTGCCGTCTTCATCGATGCCGCTAATCCCGATCACGCCAATGTCGAGCCGAAACTGCTTCAGAAACTCCGTCGTCGCTTCGCCAACAATGCCGCCATCAGATTGACGCACAAAGCCCCCCGCAATCATCACATCAGAGCCATCCGTTTCGCGCATCATATTGGCGATATTGATATTGTTCGTGACGATGCGCAGGTCTTTGCGTCCGACCAGTTCCGCCGCCAGCGCTTCGGTCGTGGTGCCAATGTTCAGGAACAGTGACGCCCCATCTGGAATACGCTTGGCGACCATGCGTGCAATCTTGCGCTTGCCGTCCATGCCCTCCTGGAGACGATCCTGATAGGGCTGATTATAGGCATTCCCAATCCGCCCGGCCCCGCCATGAAACCGCTCGATCAGATCAAGGTCGCACAGCATATTGATGTCGCGCCGAATGGTTTGCGGCGTGACACCGAAATGGCGCACCAATTGCTCGGTTGCGACATAGCCTTGAGATCGGATCAGCTCGAGGATCTCTTTCTGTCGACCGGGAAGGTTGGAGACGTCTGCGTCGCTCATATCAGCTTACTTTCTTAGGGCCGTTCTCGACTGTGTGGCATGGGCGCAGCGCGGCTGAAACAACAGGTTGCAGCTCACACAGCTTCGAAATGGTAGATTAAACAGGTCTCTGGATGCAGAAGCGGCACTTGCAGACCAAATCCTGCCAGGGCCTCACCGGGCACGACCGCGCCTTCGCCGGTCAGGTCCAGGGTCTCGATGATGGAGGGCTGCGAAATGGATCGCAGCGGCGCCGGCCAGACAATCCGCACAAGATAGGCACGCGTCTGGTCGAGCCCGGGCACAAAGAATCGTCCAGGCAGTGTTTCACGATGCCCGGTCAGATTGACCCAGGAAAACAAGGCTTGTGATTGATCCTTCGCGACCACACCAATCGCGTTGACATGCGGCGGTGTATCCACCCGGTGAAAGTCACCAGAATGCAGCAAATCGCGATGCTGCTTGTGCAAGGCAATCCCGGCCTTCAGGATTTCGAGATCGCGCTCACGCTCTTTCAGCAGGTTGAGCTCCAAGCCCATATGCCCGAACAGGGCGGTCGCCACACGCATCTGCATACTCAGGCGGCGCCCCGTAATGTGACACGTTCGCGGTCCGACATGCGCGCCCATAATGGACAGCGGGAAAAAGTTGGATGCCCCGCGCTGAATGCTCTGTCGATCGAGCGCGTCATTGCTGTCGGAAGTCCAGATCCGGTCCGTGCGTTCGAGGATGCCATAATCCGCGCGCCCGCCGCCGGAGGCACAACTCTCGATTTCGAGATCAGGGTGCGCGGCGCGCAGGCGATCAATCAGAGCATAGAGGGCGCGGGTCTGCTGACTGACCACCGCACGCCCCCCACTGCCCGGGTGATGCAGGTCGCGGTTCATATCCCATTTGATGTAAGAAATTTCGTTTTCGCTGAGCAGACGATGCAAGCGTTCAAACAGATAATCGCAAACTTCTGAGCGCGTCAGGTCAAGCGCGTATTGCCCGCGAAACGGCACCTGCTCGACGCCTTCAATCTGCAAAACCCAATCTGGATGCGCGCGATACAGGTCGCTGTCCGGGTTGACCATTTCCGGCTCGAACCAAAGCCCAAATTCCATGCCGAGCCCAGTGACATGCGCAATCAACGGGCCGAGTCCGTCTGGATAGACCTGTTCAGACGGCGCCCAATCGCCCAGGCCCGCGCGGTCGTTACGTCGGGATCCGAACCAGCCGTCATCCAGGATAAACCGCTCAACCCCGACCTCGGCGGCTTTCTCGGCCAGCTCAAACAGCGTGTCGCGATCATGATCGAAATAGACCGCTTCCCAGGTATTATAATGGACCGGCCGCGGCTTGCGCTGGATCCGATCCTCCATCACGCGCGCGCGCAGATGGTGATGGAATTTGCGCGACAGCGCGCTGAACCCGTCCGCCGCATATCCCGCATAGAGCGCCGGCGTCCGATACACCTCACCCGAACCGAGCGCGACTTCACCCGGCAGAAAATACTCGCCCATTTGCACAAAGGCGCGGCCATCATTCAGCCGTTCGACACAGACGCGGCTATTGCCGCTCCAGCCCAGATGAACTGCGAAACACGCCCCGCCCTGCTCATGCGTTTCCGGCCGGCCAAAGACCATGCCGGGAAAGCTGTCATGCCCGGTGCGCCCGCGTTTGTTTTCGCGCACATATTGCCCGATAAAGGGCGCGATCTCTTCGCGTTGAAACTCACCGGCCCAGCGCCCGGTAAATCCGAACATGCGGGTCGCGCGCCGCTCCAACGGCAGACAGAGCGCCGCGCACCAATCTACGGACAGCTCGCCCTCGCCGATATTTTCGATCTCCGTCTGACAGCTGAGAAGCTCGCTCGCAGGATCGAGCGTGAGCCGATGCGTCGCTTGGATTTGCGCCCGGTCATCGCGGCAGATGATGTCAACCTGGTGATCGCTGGGGCGCAGGACCTCGCTGACCTGAAACAGCTGCGCCCATCCCGTGCCGCCGCGATGCGCCCGGACGCCAGGCTGACCCACCACTCCAGAGCCAAGCTCGTTCAACAAGGAGCTCTCGACCTCTTGATCAGCGCTGCCCGGCGCGTGCTGACGGGTCGCCATCCGCTTCAGCACAGCCGGATCAGAGGCGGGCAAATGCGCGCCCCAATGCACGATCCTTGGACGATCTCCAATCGCGCATTCAAAGACCAGACTCGTCTCGCCCGAAACCAGTGTCACGAAATCTGCGTGATCGCTCATCTTAATCCCAAGTCGATAATTCGCCGCTGCTCCATCCCGCCTTTTTACAGGAAAGGCAAATGTTTGAAATAGAGTATATGATAGTCGAATCCGCGCATCGCACGCACATGGAACTCCGGAAAAGTCGCGAAAACCCTTTTTGTCTATGGCCTTATTGAGCATGATCGAATACGAACGCCAGCAAGTCAAACCTGCCCGATTGTTCGGGATTTTTTGGATGCCCAACCATGACCGATCAATGGACCCAGCTTGCTCGAACGGTCGCCGATAAGGCCATCCATCGTCGCCATCACATCAAATCGGATGGCCGCGATCTGTTCTTGTATGGTTATCAGCGCCATCAAAGCGCACGCATTCCGGGCGATGATTTGCAACAAGTCACCGGCTCGGAGCTGCGCAAGCACCCGCTGCGAAATGAGTGGTCAATCTATGCCGCCGGACGACAGAACCGCACGTTCAAACCAAGCGCCGCGGCCAACCCACTTGCGCCGAGCCTGCCGGACCAACCGCTCACCGAAATCCCGTTTTCGGACTTTGAACTGGCCGTGTTCAGCAATCGGTTTCCCAGTCTCTTTGCAGGCGCGCCCGATCCCCAGCCATCGACGCTCGAAACGCAAGCTGCGACCGGGGCCTGCGAAGTCATTGTCTATGCGCCCGAAGCGAGTGGTTCACTCGCGACTCTGTCCCAAGCCCGGCGGCGCCTCTTGGTTGAGGCTTGGATTGATCGCTATCAGGCCATGTTCGATGCCGGCTGCGCCTTTGTTTTGCCGTTCGAGAATCGCGGCGACGAAGTCGGCGTGACCTTGCATCATCCGCATGGCCAGATCTATGGCTTCCCGGTGATCCCGGCCCCCCAGCAAAACGCGGTGGCGGCCTTCGATCAAGGCTATGATCTTGCTGGAGATGTTAAATCCTGGGGCGAAGATTACCGTATCAGCGCCGCTGGCGGACTTGTTTCCTACGCGCCGCGTTTTGCCCGTTTTCCATATGAGGTCTGGATTTCGGCGCTTGAACCCGTGTCCGGCCCCTGGGCGTTTGACGAGACCCTGTCAGATGGCTTTGCGCATCTCCTTGGCGACACGGTTCGGCGCTATGACGCCTTTTTCGAACGCGAGACGCCGTGTATGTTGAGCCTCCACGCCGCACCTTATGGGCGCGATGGGCGCTATCAATTCAGCGCGCAATTCTATCCGCTGCTGCGGGCGCCAGATCGGGTGAAATATTTGGCCTCGGTTGAGCAAGCGACCGGCGTCTTCACAGTCGATATCATGCCGAAACAGGCCGCAGCTGGATTGCGAGCGGCGCTATGACCCCGATTGAGCAATTCTCTTCCATCTTTTCCGGCGCGCCGGCGGCAACGGCATCGGCGCCCGGGCGCGTCAATCTGATCGGCGAACATACCGACTATAATGGCGGGGCGGTCCTGCCAGCCGCTTTGCCATGTGAAGTGCGCGTTGCCCTGGCGCCCAACACGACCCATACGGTTCGCGTTCGATCGACGCGGTTTGACCAAATCATCGAGCGCCCGGTTGGCGATCCGAAACGCGATGACTGGACCGACTATGCCATTGGCGCGCTGGAGAAAGCGAGATCGATGGGTTGGGTGCAAGCGGGGATCGATCTGTTCATTGACAGTGATGTCCCGGACGGCGCCGGGGTTTCGTCTTCAGCGGCCCTGATCACCGCCATTCTTCGCGCCGCCGCGAAAATGAAGGGAACCCCGACCGATCCGGTTGCCATCGCGAAACACGCGCGCGCGGTGGAGAATGACTATATCGGCATGCCCTGTGGGATCATGGACCAGATGGCCGTCGGGCTCTCTCACCCAGGATCAGCCCTGGCGCTGAACACCAGCGATCTGTCTTATGAAGTGATCAAGATTCCGGATCATTGGCGCTTCGTCACGATCCATTCCGGCGTGCGCCGCGAACTTGCGGACGGGCGCTACAAGGCGCGGTTTGAAGAGTGCGCCGAGGCCGCGAGATATCTTGGCGCGGACGCGCTCTGCCTGCTGGACGAGGCGCAACGGGCAAAGGTGAACGAAATGCCGGAGCCGTTGAAAAAACGCACGCGCCACGTGACCAGCGAACATGCCCGCACGCTCGCGGCGACGGCGGCCTTGAAAGCCGAAGATATGGACACGTTTGCCCGCCTGATGAGTGTCAGTCACCGGTCTTATGCTCAGGATTTCGAGGCCTCCACGCCGATCATCGATGCCATGGTCGCCGATGCGATTGAGAGCGGCGCAAAGGGCGCGCGATTGACCGGCGGCGGGTTTGGCGGGTGCATGGTCGTGTTGTTGGACCGCGACCAGGAGAACGTCTGGACGGAAAGCTTCCTGGCCCGTCACCCCGATGCCTGGCGCGTCTAATCGCTCTATTGAGCGCCCACGATTTTCAGCCACACGCGCGACGCTTGCGGAAATTGACAAGCGCACACGTCTGTAGCATTTACCGCCGCAGATGGTGCCACCTTAGCAGGTGGCTAAGAGGGAAGCCGGTGTGAATCCGGCGCTGTACCCGCAACTGTCAGCCAGGAGCGACAGGTCAATCAAAGCCACTGAGGACCCCCTTGGGAAGGCGACCTGAAGCGAAGAATGGCGAGCCAGGAGACCTGCCATCGCGTCGTTCGTCCGGAGACCGGGAAGAGTCTCAGCGGTCGGGAAGGTTTGAATGACCCCTCCTTTGAAACGGCAAAATACTGGCCTGGCCGCTCGCGCAGTCATTCTGTGAGGCCTTGTGTCGTTTTCAGTGCGCCATTTTCCGGGCGGCATGGCGCTGAGAGGAAGTTCCTCATGTACATTAAGACTGCGCTCCTGGGCGCTGTTTCACTTGCGATTGGCGTGCCGAGCCTGGCCCAAAGCGATGACGATCCGACCACGATGGAGACGGTCGTGGTCGAAGGGTCGCGCCTCAATCAGACCACTACCGAAGTCGGCTCGTCGGTCAGCATCATCACGGCTGACGATATCGACAAACTCGGTCTCGACTTTGTCGTTGATGCGCTGGCCGCTGCGCCCGGCGTGACGATTAATCAGAATGGCGCGTTTGGCGGATCGGCCTCGGTGCGGATCCGCGGCGCGGCGAGCGAGCAGACCCTGGTTCTGATCGACGGCGTCCCCGTCAATGATCCCTCCTCTGCCGGTGGCGGCTTCAACTTTGCCCGCGTCGACACGGAAAATGTCGAGCGCATCGAAATCCTCAAAGGGCCGCAATCGACATTGTGGGGCACGGATGCGATTGGCGGCGTGGTTTCGATTACCACCAAACGCCCGGACGAAGGGTTCGGCGGCACCGCCTTTGGCGAGTATGGCAGCTTCAACACGTTTCGCGGTGGCGCTTCTATCGAAAACGGATCGGACGCAGGCGATTTCCGCCTCGCGGTGACGGCCACCAGCTCTGATGGCATTTCCAAAGCCGATGAGAATAACGGTAACAGTGAGGATGACTCCTACGAAGCGCTCACTCTGTCGGCGAAAGGCGGCTTGAACCTGGGCGGCCATGCGCGCCTGTCTGCTGATCTGCTCTGGACCGATGCGGAGTCGGAATTTGACGGTTTCACCTCAGCCGGTCTTGCCGACCAGGACGCTCTGTCGGAAACCGAAGAACTGTCAGGCAATGTCTCGCTCACTGGCTCGCTCTTTCACGGCCGGCTTGAGAATCTGGTCTTGGTCGGACTGTCGGAAATCGATCGCGAGAATTCCGGAGCGGATGCGTTTCCATTCCAGGCCGAAGGCGATCGCATGATCTATCGCTATCAGGGGACGCTCGGCCTGAACCAGGCCAATACACTGGCCTTCGGCGTCGAGCGCGAGGAAACCAAGTTTAACGGCGACAAGACCACCATTGATGGTCTGTTTGGCTTGTACGAGCTTCAGGCCACCGACACGCTGACGCTCACGGCCGGGCTGCGCGTTGATGATCATAATACGTTCGGGACCGAGACCACTGGCCGGTTCGCGGTGGCCTTCAATCCCGATCCGCAATGGACGCTCCGGGCGAGTTGGGGACAAGGGTTCAAGGCGCCGACCTTGTTCCAATTGTCAGGTGGCGGCTTTGCGACCCCAAATCCCGATCTTCAACCTGAAACATCAGAAGCCATCGATGCCGGGATTGACTGGCGATCGCCTGACGGCCGGCTGGCGGCGAGTGTCACCGTTTTCAAAGCGGATATTGAAGACCTGATCAGCTTCGCCTTCTCTGGCTATTTCAATGAAGCGGAAGTTGACACTCAAGGGGTCGAGGTCACAGGCCGGGTCGATTTGACCGACTGGCTCAGCCTGTCGGTCAGCTATGCCTATACCGATGCGACGGATACAGATGGCGATCCGTTGCGCCGCGTCCCAGAGCATGCCGGTGACGTCACTTTGTCATTCGACCCTGACGGCCCGTTCTCGGGCGCCGTTTTGGTGCGCCACAATGGCGAAGAACAGAACAGCGCCACCACAAGCGTGGACAGCTGGACTCGGGTCGATCTGACCGGCAGCTACGAGCTGAACAATGGCGTCGAAATTTTCGGCCGGATCGAAAACCTGTTTGACGAGGAATACCAACAGATCCTGGACTATGGCACGCCCGATCTATCCGGATCCATCGGTATTCGTTTACGGTATTGATCGGATGTTCAGGCTGGCTTTCCTCATCGCGTTCTTGGGTCTTGTGAGTTGTCACAAGCCCAGTTCGGTGAGTTCCTCCCAATCCGAACGCCCGATTCGGATCGTCAGCCTGGATTTTTGCGCCGACCAATACTTGCTCAAGCTTGCGGACCGAGAACAGATCCTCGCGCTCTCGCCGGATGCCGAACGCGAATTTTCATTCATGCGGACAGAGGCGAAAGGCTTGCCCACCGTTCGCCCGCTCGCTGAAGATGTGTTGATCCTGAAGCCCGATCTGGTCGTGCGCTCTTATGGCGGCGGTCCAAATGCTGGAGCCATGTTCGAGCGCGCGGGCATTCCGGTCTTACAGGTTGGATGGGCGAACACCGTGCATGGCGAAGATGTTGGCTCAATCCCGAGCGTGATCATAGGTGTCGCCAACGGACTCGGCCAATCTGAGCGCGGCCGACAACTGGCCCAGGAATTCACAACCCGTCTGAGCCAGCTGAATGATCAAGCCAGCGGCAAGACGGCCCTGTATATGACGCCCACCGGGGTCACGACCGGCGGCAAGACGATGACCCATGAAATGATTGAAGCCGCCGGTTTGACCAATTTCATGGATCAGCCAGGCTGGCACAGCTTGCCGCTGGAGCGCTTGGCCTATGAGAGACCCGAAATGGTGGCAACTGCTTATTATGACGCTAAGACCAATCACGAGAATGTCTGGAGCCCGGCGCGCCACCCGATTGCCAAACGGGAACTGACCGAGACGCCGCGCGTTGATCTGGAAGGCGCGTGGCTGTCCTGCGGCGGCTGGTTCATCCTCGAGGCCATCGAGACATTGGCCGAACGCGCTGAAAACGATGATTGAGCGTGGGCTGATACCGGGCCTAAGCCTGCTCTGCGCGGTTGCCATTTTTGCCGCCTGCTTGCTCGGCTCAACCGCGATGCCGGTCGAGCGGGTTCTGGCCGCCTTCTTTGGCGGCGCTGACGCCGCTGATCGGCTGGTGGTCTGGACCATTCGACTGCCGCGCGCACTGGCCGCCTTTTTGACCGGCGCCGCGCTCGGGATTAGCGGCGCGGCGCTGCAAGGCTTGTTGCGGAACCCGCTGGCCGAACCGGGCGTGCTCGGCGTTTCGGCGTCGGCCTCGCTCACGGCGACGTTTGCGCTCTATTTCGGCCTGGTCGCTTTGAACCCATGGATCTTGCCGCTGGCGGCGATTACCGGCGCCCTGATCGCCACGGCATTGCTGGCCTTGGCGGCCACCCGTACCCAGTCTGTCGTGACGCTGATCTTGATCGGCGTCGGTCTGTCGAGCTTTTCCGGCGCCTTGATGAGCCTGCTCATGAATCTCGCGCCCAATCCGTTTTCACTGGCCGATATGATCAATTGGATGCTGGGATCGGTGGCCAATCGCAGCTTTGACGAGATCGCTTTGGCCTTGCCCTTTATCGGCGCTGGGCTGGTCATCTTGCTGATGACGCGGCGCGGTCTGTCGGCCCTGACACTTGGTGAAGAGGCCGCCAGCGGAATCGGATTGAACCTCACTCATCAGCGGATTTGGACAGTGCTTGGCGCCGGGCTCGCCACGGGCGGATCGGTGGCGCTGGCCGGCGCAATTGGGTTTGTCGGCATCGTCGCGCCGCATATTGTCCGCCCGTTCGTTCGGCATGACCCCGCCCAGTCCTTGATCCCATCGGCGCTGCTGGCTGGATTGATCTTGGTCGTCGCAGATATTTTCGTGCGCATTCTGCCGAGCACGAATGAGTTGAAACTCGGCGTTGTCGCCGCCCTGATCGGCGCGCCGGCCTTTGTTTGGATCGCGATGCAGAGGCGGGCTGTGAATGACTGATTTGATCGCCTCTGAACTCACCCTGCGCATCGGCGTGGCAGAGCTGGTCAAGCAGGCGAGCTTTCAGCTGATGGCGGGCGAACTGGTTATCCTGCTCGGTCCGAACGGGGCAGGCAAAACCAGCCTCATCCGCACTGCGCTGGGCCTGCAAGCCGCGACCTCGGGCACGGCGACGCTTGACGGCGCCGACACTAGAGCCCTGTCGCCAATGGAGCGGGCCAAGCGGGTCGCTTACCTGCCGCAGATCCGACCCCTTGCCTGGCCCAATCAGGTTCAAGACGTTGTCGCTTTGGGGCGGTTCAGCCACGGCGCGGTCCTCGGCAAATTGACCGGCAGTGATGCCGTCGCTGTCGACCGCGCGCTGGTCGCCTGCGATCTCACGCACCTGGCGCATCGCTCCACCGACTCGCTGTCTGGCGGCGAACTGGCCCGCGTGCATTGCGCCCGCGCCTTCGCGACCCAGGCGCCGCTGCTGATCGCCGACGAGCCCATTGCAGCGCTTGATCCGCGCCACCAGTTTCGAATTCTGGATCTGATCAAATCCTATGTTAAAGGCGGCGGCGGCGCCCTGCTCGTGCTGCACGATATTGAGCTCGCCGCGCGCTATGCCACCCGTTTGATCTGGATGAAGGACGGGCAGATCGTTGCTGATGGTCCGCCGGCTGAAACGCTCACCGCTGAGCGCCTGTCCGAGGTTTACCGCGTGGTCGCGCGCGAGCAAGACGGCCGGATCGTGATGGATGGTGCGCTGTGAGCGGAAAAGCGCTCATGCTTCAAGGCACCGGCTCGGATGTTGGCAAATCGGTGCTGACCGCCGCGCTCTGTCGGATCGCCAAGCGCGCCGGTTTGAAGGTGGCGCCGTTTAAACCTCAAAACATGTCCAATAATGCGATGGCTTGCGCCGATGGCGGCGAGATTGGCCGCGCGCAAGCTTTACAGGCCCGCGCCGCCGGCCTGGCGCCGCATACGGATATGAACCCGGTTCTGCTGAAACCTCAGACCGACCGCGTGGCGCAAGTCGTGGTCCACGGCCAAGCCCTCAACGCGATGGAAGCGACCGACTATATGGCCTCGCGCGATCAATTGATGGGTGCGGTTCTGGAGAGTTTTGAGCGCCTCGTTCACGCACATGATCTGGTCCTTGTCGAAGGCGCGGGCAGCCCGGCCGAAATCAATTTACGAGCGCGCGACATTGCCAATATGGGCTTTGCGCGCCAGGCCAATGTGCCGGTCTGTTTGATCGGCGACATTGATAAAGGCGGCGTGATCGCCAGCCTGGTCGGCACACAAAGCGTGCTCGATCCGGAAGATGCCGCCATGATTAAGGGCTTCCTGATCAACAAGTTTCGCGGCGATCCAGCGCTGTTCGAAGACGGCGTCGCGGCCATTGAAGCGCGCACCCATTGGCCATGTTTTGGGGTTGTTCCCTGGTTGCGCGCGCCAGCGCTTTTGCCAGCCGAAGATGCGGTCAGCCTGCAAGACCCAAGCCCCAAGACCACAGGCGCCTTGAAAGTCGCAGCGCCGATGCTGTCACGCATCGCAAATTTCGATGATGCCGATCCGCTTCGGCTGGATCCAAACATAGATTTCCAATGGGTTCCGCCGGGCACCCCACTGCCCCGCGATGCGGATCTCATCATCTTGTTTGGCAGCAAATCGACGATTGGCGATTTGCAATTCCTGCGCGACCAAGGCTGGGATCATGATCTGATGGCGCACGCACGCGCCGGCGGACATGTGCTGGGCATCTGCGGCGGGTATCAAATGCTGGGCCAGGAGATACACGATCCGCACGGCCATGACGGCCCGGCCGGGTCTGTCCCGGGCCTGGGTCTGTTGAACGTGACCACGGTGATGACAGACACCAAACAGCTGACGCCGATTACTGCGGAATGTGCCCGCACCGGTTTGGCGATCAGCGGATATGAAATCCATGTTGGCCAAACGGACGGCCCTGACAGGCAGCAGCCATTTGCGCACCTGCGCGGGCAACCGGAAGGGGCGCGCTCGATCGATCATCGAATCCAGGGCACCTATCTGCACGGCGTCTTCGCGCAGGACGCTTTTCGGCAAGCCTGGCTTAGTGGCATAGGCGCTGTTGGCTCAGCCACGTTCGAATTTGAAGCGACCGTCGAAGCCGCGCTGGACGAGCTTGCAGACGAGGTGAGCCAAGCAGTCGACGTGGACGCCCTTCTGGCGATCGCGCAAGCGCCCAGGTTCGCGCGCCGCTCGCCCTGAACAGCGCTAACGCCTCGGCCTATTGCATAGTCGGGATGATAAAGGCCTGGTCGCCGATATCGCCTTCGGGCCAGCGCGAGGTGACCGTCTTGATCTTGGTCCAGAACCGAACACCCTCAGGGCCGTGCTGGTTGGTGTCGCCAAAGGCCGAGCGTTTCCAGCCGCCAAATGTGTGATAGCTGACCGGCACCGGGATCGGCACATTCACGCCGACCATGCCGACATTTACTTGCGCCGCAAACTCGCGCGCCGCCCGGCCATTCTGGGTGAAGATGGCAACGCCATTCCCATACTGGTGGTTGGAGGGAAGACGAGCCGCCTCTTCCAGGCTCTCGGTACGCACGACTTGTAGGACAGGGCCAAAGATCTCTTCTTCATAGCTCTTCATACCAGGTTTTACGTGGTCGAACAAAGACGGGCCGATAAAGTAGCCATTCTCATGGCCTTGCAGCGTGTGACCGCGGCCATCCAGCTTCAGCTCAGCGCCTTCATCGACGCCCATCTGGATATAGCTCTCCACCTTGGCTTTGTGCGCCGCCGAAACAACTGGACCGTAATGCGCCTCGGCGTCGGTGGAGACCCCAACCTTCAGGCCGCGGGCCGCGTCCAGCATCCGCTCGACAAACTCATCGCCCGTCTTCTGGCCAACCGTGACGGCCACGGGAAGCGCCATGCAGCGCTCGCCCGCTGAGCCATAAGCCGCGCCGACAATGTCTTTCACCGCCTGCTCCATATTGCAGTCCGGCAGGATGATGCCGTGGTTCTTCGCCCCGCCCATGGCCTGAACGCGTTTGCCGTGCGCCGTGCCGGTCGCGTAGACATATTGGGCAATGTCGGACGAGCCGACAAAGCTGACCGCCTTCACGTCCGGATGGGTCAGGATTGCATCGACGCTTTCCTTGTCGCCATTGACCATGTTCAGCACGCCTTCCGGGGCGCCGGCTTCGAGGAACAGCTCAACCAGGCGGAGCGGGACAGATGGGTCCTTCTCCGATGGTTTCAGGATAAACGTGTTGCCGCACGCAATCGCGACCGCAAACATCCAGCACGGGATCATGGCCGGGAAGTTGAACGGCGTGATGCCGGCGACGACACCGAGCGGCTGGCGCATGGAATAGACATCAATGCCTGGCCCGGCGCCTTCGGTATACTCGCCTTTCTGAAGATGCGGGATGCCGCAAGCAAACTCGACGACATCAATGCCGCGCTGCACGTCGCCTTTAGAGTCGGCAATTACCTTGCCATGTTCCGACGAAAGCAGCTCAGCCAACTCATCCATATTGGCTTCGAGCAGGCGCTTGAACTCATACATGACCCGCGCCCGGCGCTGCGGATTCGTGTTCGCCCAGCCTGGCAAAGCCGCTTTGGCGTTTTCGATCGCGGCAGCCACCTCATCCTTGGTCGCCAGCGCGACACGCGCCTGAACTTCGCCCGTGTTTGGATTATAAATATCGCCAAACCGGCCGGATGTGCCCGCGACCTGTTTGCCGCCAATGAAATGGCTCACTTCACGCATTGCGTGTCTCCTGTTGGTACTATTTGCATCCCTTTATCGCGCGTGTCCGGGACGCGCCAGCACAATCGCGCTTGGCATCAAAAAAGGGGCGGTGAAAACACCGCCCCAGTTAGATCCTAGGAGAAGTTAGACTTACCAGGATTTAGATACCGTCACCCCGTAGGTACGTGGCTCGGTCAAGAAGATATTGGTGAACAGGCCGGAGCTGTCATCGGTGAGGTAAGCCCCAGTGATGACTTCTTCGTCCGTAATGTTCTTACCAAAGACTTCGATGGTCCAGTTATTCTCCGTGTTGGCGAGAATCAGCGACAAGTTCACATTGTCCCAGCTCTCCAACTCGTCGCGACCCGTGTTCCAGACCCGGCTGAAACTATCACCTTGGTAATAGTAGTCGCCGCGGGCCGTAACGTCCCAAGCGCCGCCGAGCATGCCGCCCCAAGTGTATTCGGCGCCAAGGCTAAGGGTTGTCTCGGGTGCGTTTGGAATGGAGTTCCCGCTCAAGCTCTTGGCTTCACCATCAAACGGTTGAAGCGCGGTCGCTGTTTGTGTCACGCCATCAGAGTCAACGTAAGACACGGTTACGCCGTCCAGACCGAAGGCTGCTTCCTGCCCAGCGAACGCGCCAGAGCAAAGCCCACGCGAGTCGCCAGGATTAAGAATACCGGCTTGGATCGCGCCGAGCACGGTTTGATAGCCTTGCGCTGACACCACGCAGTTCGCGAAGCTGACGGCATTTTTCAAGACAACCAGGTCTGAGCGTCCATTGGCACGATCGAGCACATCGATGGCATACTCATCGCCAATCTCTGAATCGAGCAGACCCAGATTAGCTGTGATCAGAAGGCTCGATACCGGGTTCCAGATGGTCTCCAGTTCGAAGCCTTGCAGCTCAGCGTCAATGTTGAAGTTCGCTGACGTCCGATTGACGATCTGGGTAATCTGATAGCCCTGATAGTCATAATAGAAGCCAGTGGCGTTCAATTGAAGGCGACCATCGGCCAGCGTGTTCTTCGTTCCGACTTCGAACGAGTCGATGAATTCCGGAGCGAAGTCAGCCGGGAACAAATTGACCCCTGCCGGTTGCGGTGGGTTGATCCCGCCAGCCTTATAGCCGCGTGAGAAGAAGCCATAAATGAGCGTATCTTCCGAGAAGCTTAGATCAGGCTGCCAGTCAAAACCGACCCGACCTGTGGTCTCTTCAAAGGCAGCTTCCTGCAAGCCTTGAGAGGCCAGAGGATCGGCACCCGGCGCTTGCGGTGTGAACAAGAAGGTCGGAACAATGTCCTGCTCTTTTTCATCATCGGTATAGCGCAGACCCAGTGTGAAAGTCAGATCTTCCGTCGCATCAAAATAAGCCTCGCCGAAGAAGGCCAGAGATTCGAGACGATAGGGCGATAAGGACCGGAAATAGTTTCCGCCATTGCCATCCAGGTCCAGCGTGAACAAAGACCCACCCTCATCCAGCGGAACTTGCCCGCCAAAGAAGGCGCCGCCAGCCGCATTGTTGATTTGCGTCAACGCCGTCAGTGAGTTCGACAACACATAATAACCGTCTGTGTTGATGCGTGGGTCGATCGATTCGAAGTCGACCGAAATCGCACCGACATTGAAGTTCAACGGACCGTCAAAATCAGACTGTAAACGCAGCTCGAATGTGTCCTGCTCGCTTTGACCACCTGACAGGTCAAACGTGCGGAACAGGTTCGACGTTCCAAGTTGCGGATCGGCGACGACACCGCCCGGGAAGAGCAGCGGATAAAGCGCAGGCACCGCCGCGAAAGGTCCGGCCGTCTCATTGAAGGCGATGGTCGGAGCGATCTTATTATAGTCGTCAATCGACAGAATCTCAGACTCATTCCGACTGGCCAGGAAGGTCAGCAAGAGGGAATCTGTCAGGTCATATTCCGCCTTGAACGTGATCAGATCCTGGCTCGCTTCATAGATCGGGTCGAAGGCCGACTCGATTTCGCGAAGATTTGGATTGACCGGCGCGGTGAATGCGTCCCCGGACAGGAGACCGGCGGTGATGGCAAGCCCCCCACCCAGCGTCGCGGCAGAGTTCACGCGATCAAGCGATTCGCTTAGTGGCGCTTCTTCGCAGCCCAGCGAGGTGACCAGCTGATCGAACGCGGTCACCGGGACGCCGTTGAAGCTGCTAAAGCCCTCATCCTTGTCACAAAGCTGCTTGCCCGAGCGGATCCGGCTATCGTCTTCACTAAAATGATCATAGGACAACCAGGTCCGAAGCTTATCAGTCGGCTCCCAGGCGAAGGTTGCGCGGATTCCGTACAATTCCCGATCATCAATCGTGTTTCCGGTCACCGTATTGGTGGCAAATCCATCTCGGCTCAAATAGGAACCGGCAACGCGAAGCGCGGCGCGTTCGCCCAGCGGCAGATTGATCATGCCTTTGGCCTTGAACGTATTCTCATTGCCATAGGTCAGGCGCGCATTGGCCTGAAACTCTTCAAGCACGGGCTTGGCGGTAATCACATTGATCACGCCGCCCGTCGCATTCCGACCGTATAGCGTTCCCTGCGGGCCCCGGAGCGTTTCAACCCGCTCGACATCAAAGAACTCGGCCTCGAAGAGACGGTTGGCGGTCAATGGCACGTCATTCTGGTGCACACCGACGCCGGCATCACCAGATTGGGCCACCAGGTCAGCGCCAATGCCGCGGATCTTGAAGTTAAATCCGGTAAAATTGCCCTTGGTGAAGGCCACGTTTGGGATTGATTTGACCAGGTCTGGTCCACCGGCCAATTGCAAACGTTCCAACGCTTCTTCATCGAACGCCGAAACAGCGATCGGCACGTCTTGAATGGATTCCTCTGTTTTCTGGGTTGTCACGACGATGGTGCCGAGCGTCCGGGCATCTTCGTCCTGGTCTTGATCTTGCGCGATCGCTGCAGGCGCAGCCATCGTCAACGCGAGCGCGGAGGCACCTGCGAGCAAGATACAATTCGACTGTCTTGGGACTTTCATCAATTTTTGCTCCTCCCTCAGTGCGCTAGTATTCCGCACGAGATTTTCAGTATTGAGTTTCCTCAGAAGGTTCTCCATGTGATCCAGAGATTCCTTCGATGACATGACAGTGTACTCCGATAGATTTTGTCAACAATTCCCCCCGGGTCATGCCACCAGATACTCCAAAATATGGGCATTAAGGTCACAGTCTACGGCTTAAAGAAAAATGGTTTCGCAACCCGACTCTAAAGGGAAAACCAAATACTGACGATTACTTCATGAAATATAGATCACCGCCATCAGGTCGCGGGTTTTGATCGGACAGCGCGAAAGACCGCGGTCAATCCAGACGTCGGCGCAAGTGGCCAAATCCGACAAGTCAAAGCGCGATTGAGTTCAATGAGAGACGCTGTTTCCGCATATCTATTGCGTGTTCAGAGCGGGATTTTCCCGCCCCATCAGCGCGCGTCGAAGAGCGAAATGGTGCCCCCACACGGACTCGAACCGCGGACCTACGGATTACAAATCCGTTGCTCTACCAGCTGAGCTATAGGGGCACTGGCGGCTCCTTTATAGCGCGTCTGGGCAAAGCGCAAGCCGTCATCACAAGATCATGCAGTTGCCACATTTCACCCCCGAACCGGCATGATTTCGCCTTCTGGCGCCGGTTTCTTGATCGCCAAGCAAGACGGGAGCTGAGAATGTTCAAAACACTGACCTCCGCCGCATTTGTTCTGGTCACGGCCGGGCTCGCCAATGGCGATCCACTGCCACCACCGCCTGAGGCTGCCTATACGCCTCCGGCGACCAGCGACTGCAATAGCGAAACGCTCTACGTCTATTTTCCAGCTGGCACCAGCGCGCTGACCCCGGCGTCGCGCGCCATCCTGAAAGAAGCGCAAGCGCGCCTTGAAGGCTGTGTCCTGGGCCAGGTTTCCTTGAATGCTTCTGCTGCTGACGCGCGGTCCGAAGCAGAAGCACGTTCTCTCTCCGCCGCGCGTATCGAAACCGTCACCGCCGCGCTGTCTGCGCACGAGCTTGACGGCATGCATATCGCAGATGTCGAACCATCGGCGGATCCAGGCGCGTCGCTTTGGGCCCCGATGGATCGCAAGGTTGAAATCCGCCTGGCCGCCTGGGCCCCGGAGATCAGCTAAACTGAGACCTATTTCCTCCCAGAAGCTCTGGATCTCCTAATCAGAGCTCAAACTAAAACCCCCGGATGGCGCACCGCCGTCCGGGGATTTCTTTTATTGGGTTGTGAGATCGCTCTAATCGAAGAATGACAAGACCGCGCAGGCGGCCAGGAATGTTGCGATCGTATAACCACTATCGATCAATAGAAGCACCCAGGAATGGTCTGGAGAATAGACATAATCATACATCATGAGTGGCACGCCGATCAGCAGCGCCATCCACAAGCCAAACAGCACCGCCGTATCCAGCTTGCTGATACTCTTCTGCTTCATATGCCAGCCAAGCCCGAAGGTCAGCAAAAGCGAGATCACAAAGCCCGCCGGCATCCAGAGCGGGCTTTGCCCCTCGAACATTTGCTCGGTATAGCCGTTCGCCGACATCCAGGCGTCAGAGAATAGCAAACCGAACCAGACGAAGCCGATGATCCACATGGCGAGTGCGCCCAGTACGATACCTAATAGATTTACCCCTGCAATTTTTGGCATTTTTCCCTCCTTAAGGATGTTCCAATTATCCCATCGCGCGATAAGACAACGTTCGACGTCTGCGGCCGAATCCACCTAACGCGGCGTAAACCTTTGTACGGGAACCCTAATCTTGAGTAAACGCCGGATTCTGATCACTTCAGCCCTGCCCTATATTAATGGCATCAAGCATCTGGGGAATTTGGCAGGATCCATGCTGCCAGCCGACGTATATGCGCGGTTCCAAAGGCTGCAGGGCCATGATGTTCTTTATATTTGCGCCACCGATGAGCACGGCACTCCGGCCGAGCTCGCCGCCCAAGCGGCGAATATGAGCGTGCAGGCCTATTGCGATGAACAGCACCAGATTCAGCGCGCCGCCGGCGAAGGGTTTTCGCTCTCCTATGACTGGTTCGGGCGCTCCTCGAGCGAGGAAAACAAGGCGCTGACACAGCATTTCGCGCGCGTGCTCGAAGACAAGGGCCTGATCGAGGAACGGGTGTCGAAACAGGTATTCAGTGTCGATGATGGGCGCTTCCTGCCGGACCGCTATGTCGAAGGCACCTGCCCACATTGCGGGTACGAGAAAGCCCGCGGTGACCAGTGCGACAATTGTGGGCGGCTGCTCGATCCGGTGGATCTGATCGATCCCTATTCTGCGGTCTCGGGTGGCACCAATATCGAAATCCGCGATACGGCGCATCTATTCCTGCTCCAATCCAAAATGCAGGACGCCATTCGCGAATGGGTCGAAGCCTCGCGAGATTGGCCGCAATTGGCGCGCTCGATCGCGCTGAAATGGCTGGATGAGGGCCTGCGCGACCGCGCCATTACGCGCGATCTCAAATGGGGCGTGCCGGTTCTGGATGCAGATGGCAATCCGCGTCCGGGCTTCGAGGACAAGGTCTTCTATGTCTGGTTCGATGCACCGATCGAATATATCGCCGCCACCGATGAGTGGGCGAAGGCGACCGGCAATGCGTGGGAGCCTTGGTGGCGTACGGATAAAGGCGCCGAGAATGTCGAATATGTCGAGTTCATGGGCAAGGACAATGTCGCCTTTCACACTGTGTCTTTCCCGGTCACCATATTCGGCTCAGGCGAGCCATGGAAAACCGTCGACAAGTTGAAAGCCTTCAACTGGGTCACCTGGTATGGTGGCAAATTCTCCACCAGCCAGAAGCGCGGCGTCTTCATGGATCAGGCTTTGGAACTGCTGCCAGCCGATTATTGGCGCTGGTATCTGATGGCCAATGCGCCGGAAGGCTCGGATGCGGCCTTTACCTGGGAAGGGTTCCAAGCGGCGATCAATTCCGACCTGGCCAATGTGCTCGGCAATTTCGTCAATCGGATCACCAAATATACGGTCAGCAAGTTTGACGGCGTGTTGCCCGCGGCCAGCACATCTGGCGAGGACGAAGCCTGGATGGCAGCGGAGCTGAAGGCCGGCCTGACGCGAATTTCTGAGCATTATGAAGCCATGGAGTTTCGCAAAGCGGCGGCCGAGACCCGGGCGCTTTGGGCGGCTGGCAATGAATATCTGACGCGGGCCGAGCCTTGGGTGAAGTATAAGAATGATGTCGATGCCGCCGCGGTCGGGGTGCGCACAGGTCTCAACTTGGTTGTCTTGTTCGCCATTGTCGCCCAACCCCTGATCCCAAACACAGCCAAGACCATACTCGACACGCTGGGAATTCCGGACGAGAATCGAACCTGGCCGTCGCCCGAGGATGACGGCTTGCTTGACGCCCTGCCTCATGGTCTGCCAATCCAGGCCCCGCCGGTTCTGTTCCAGAAGATAGAGGACGCCATGGTCGCGGAATGGACGGAGCGATTTGGCGGCGAGGAAGACTAAGTCATGCCGCTCCAGAACCGCGTTGACCCTTTCGGCCTAATTCACGCGGTTCCAGATCGCGGCACACTGATGGGAAATCGTGGCGGCTGTTTTCACACGGACGAGAAAACGCTGAAGCCCACGCACTGGAAAACGCGGCAATGGATCACCTGCGTGCTGGATTTCAAGAACCGCCAGCGCGAGCTGATGAGTGACGGGCACTATACTGAGCTGTTTTTCCTTGATGAAGTCACTGCGCTCGCAGCCGGGCACCGGCCTTGTTATGAATGCCGCTATGCGGACGCCAAACGGTTTCGCGAGGCGCTGGTTCAATCGGGGGTGTTCCGCTATCGCCCGAAAGCCAGCGATCTCAGCGACGCGATTGCAGGCGAGATCCAAGCGGTTCTGAAAGGCAAGTCAGAACGCGAGCAAGTGGTCGTTGCCGATCTGCCTGATGGCGCCATGTACACGACCGGGGCCGCCGCTTTCCTGAAATGGAATGGGCGGGCTTATCCCTGGTCGTTTGCTGGCTATGGGGCCGCGCAAGCCCTGCCCGATCACGCCGTAAGATTGACCCCGCATATTACCTGTCAGGCCTTGGCGCATGGCTATACGCCGCGCGTGCATGCCAGTGTTGAGGCTTAATCGACCGGCCGCGTCACAATCAGCTCATTGATCCGATTGGCCTTCTCCTTGGCGAACAGGACATTGTGAAGATACCAGATCTCGCCATCGCCAAGCGTGATCTCAATATCGCCAGTAACGACCAGCCCCAGCATGCGATGGCGCAGGAAATCGTCTTTCAAATAGCGGCAGCGCGCATTGGCGCCGCTTTCGGCGCGATCGCCGCTGCCCCAGAAAACTCGCTCACGCACTTGGCCGGGTGCGATTTCGTAGAATTTCACCTTGTCGAAGCCAAAGATCATGATCGCCCACATCAAGAAGACACAGATGCTGACAAACCAGTAAAAGGCCGGGCTCATCCGTATATCCAGCCCGCCAATAAAGGCGGCGATCGGTCCGGACAGGTTGGCGGTGGCGAGCAAGATCCCGCCAATCGCCAAGATCAGACCCAGGATCACGGAATTGGCCCCGCGCAGCTTCACGGTGGTCGAGAAAATGACGAAGACCAGAACAAACACAAAGGTCTGGCCCTGGACGCGCGCGGCCGCCTCGGTCCCTTCGCCCCCAACAAACATGGAAACAAAGCCGAACACAAAGCCCAGCAGCCAAATCGGCCACCAATACAGGATCGGCGAATGGGTATAGACCTTGAGCGTGGTCAGCTGATTGAGCGCGTCCTGAACATGGCTGTGGCTGTGTTCCTCCGCCGGTTTGGGCGGATTAGCGGGCTCAGCTGGCGAACTGGCAGGTGTTTCAGACATGGTGCGATCCCTCCATCACTCGCGCAGAGCTTAGCAAGAGGGATCGGCAATACCAATCGAATTCTTTTAAGAGCGGTTTAGCTGGCCGCGTCTTCCGAAGCTTCAGCGTTTTTCAACAGCTGTTGCTGTTTGAGGGCCATCAGCGCCATCCCGCGGAACAACGTGCCGCGACTTTCAGCGGTTTTGTAGCTCAGGCGTTTATAGACGGTGATCATGCCGTTGCAGATCTTTTCATTGTCTTTCTTGCCGAGCTTTTCGTCGCTCTCCATCAGCTCAAACATCTCGGCAACGCCGGGTTCCAGCGTCGACATATTGACCATCCAGTTGACCACCTCTTTTTCAGATGCGGCGCGGCGATTGGCCATTTCCTTGGGCGAGTTGAGCAGGTCCAAGACCAATTGCATCTCGCGTTTGCGCAGCTCGGCAGGGTACTTTTCGACCTTTTCAGGCGGCAAACCATCAATGCTGCGGACACAGTCGCCTGGCTCTTCCGCATTCAGATGTTCGTAAGTATCGATGATCACCGAGATCATTTCTTTGACATTTTCATCGCTGGCGCTGCGCGACTGCATCAGGATTTCCTTGAGGAAAATCTCGCGCATCTGCATGCCGGCCACATAGCTGGCTTCGCGCGCCGGACGGCCGCGACTGAACTCGCGCACCGCGATATTGCGAAAATCGACATAGAGTTTCGGGCGACGTTCCTTCAATGCCAGGAAGATCTCGCCATACATGTCGCCCTCATCGACCAGGCGCTGCACTTCGGCATCAAACATGGCTGGATCGACCGGTTCACTTCCACCACAGGCGGCGAGACCGAGTATGCTGGCGGCGACGACTGTCGCTTTCAATGTTCTACGAAACGTCATGATTACCCTTTTAAAGGCGCTCAAACACACGCCTCTTGTCTTACACAGTCATTGCCGCCACCATGCCAGAGTTACCTTAATATGCTGATAAGTGAGGGCTCATGTTTCGATCTATTCCGGTGATTTCTTCTTTGCTTCTCGGGGTCGCCTTGACCGCCTGCGGGAACGGCTCAAGCTCGAACATAGAGTCCGAACCGCCCGTAGACAGCAGCGTCGTTGAAACAGGCAATCTGCTGAACTCACCGATAGAATTGTCGGCGGAGATCCCGGCGACCGGCACCGATCTGATCGACCTCTACAAGTATTTCCACATGAACCCCGAGCTCTCATTCAAGGAGATTAAATCCTCCGCCATTATGGCGAATGAGCTGGAGAGCCTTGGCTTTGAGGTCGCCACTCGCCTCGGCGATGAGTGGACCAAAGCCAAGTCGATGCGCGACAATGGCATCGTCCGAGACGGGGTCGGCGGCTATGGCGTTGTCGGCGTATTTCGCAATGGCGACGGCCCGACCGTGCTCATTCGCGCCGATATGGATGCGCTGCCAGTGGCCGAACGCACCGGCGTCCCCCACGCCTCGCAGGTGATTGATGAGACCTGGACCGGCGTCACCAATGGCGTGATGCATGCGTGCGGTCATGACATCCACATGACCAGCTGGATCGGGACCGCGCGCAATCTGATCGCAAACAAGGCGGACTGGTCAGGGACGCTGATCATGATCGCACAGCCGGCGGAAGAGCTGGGCAATGGCGCCAAGGCGATGATCGCAGATGGCCTGTTCGAACGCTTCCCCCAGCCGGACTACAATCTTGCGCTGCATGTCTCGGCCAGCGTCCCGAGTGGCAAGGTGGCCTATTCCTCCGGTTTTGCCCTGGCCAATGTCGATAGCGTCGACATCACGGTCAAAGGCGTTGGCGGGCATGGCGCTTATCCGCACACGACCAAGGACCCGGTTGTGGTCGGTGCCTCCATCGTCACGGCGATCCAAACCCTGGTCTCGCGCAATGTGAATCCGCAAACGCCCGCTGTGGTCACGGTGGGCTCGTTTCAGGCCGGCGCCAAGCACAATATCATCGCCGACGAAGCCAAATTATTGCTGACCGTACGATCCTATGATGATGACACGCGCGCTATGCTGCTGGACGGTATCCAGCGGATTGCCAAGGCCCAGGCCGTGGCTTTCGGCGCTCCGGAACCGGAAATCTTCATTGAGCCGGACTACACGCCGTCCACCTATAATGATCCCGGCCTTTCGGCCAAAGCCGCCGCCGCGATTGGCGCGGCGATCGGCGCGGAGAATATCAACGAAGTCGATCCGGTCATGGGCGGCGAAGATTTCAGCCAGTATAGCCGCACCGAGGCCAAGATCCCGAGCATGATCTTCTGGGTCGGCGCCGTCGAACCGGAAAAATGGGAAGCCGCGCAAACCAGCGCGCTGGGTCTGCCTTCGCTTCACTCACCCTTCTTCACGCCGGACTATGAGCCGACAATTGAAACGGGCGTTGCCAGCATGACGGCAACGGCGCTCGCTCTGTTCGATGAAGGGTGAGGTAAAATGCATCTGATCTTTGTCTATGGCCCGCCCGCCGCCGGGAAACACACGGTCTCGCGCCGCGTGTCGGAGCTGACCGGCCTGCCCTTGTTTCACAATCATCTGGTGGTGGATGCGGTGGCCGCGGTCTTCCCGTTTGGCACTGAGAATTTCATGCGTCTTAGAGAACAGTTCTGGATGGACACGTTTGAGGCCGCCGCGGCGGAGGGAAAATCGCTGATCTTCACGTTCCAGCCAGAAAACTCTGTCGATCCGAATTTCCCCAACCGCGTTCGCAAAGTGGTCGACAAAGCGGGTGGCCAGGTGACATTCGTGCACCTGCATCTCTCGCGCGACGGGCAAATCGCGCGGGTGGCCAATGAAGATCGCGCCAAGTTTGGAAAGCTTCGAGATGTCGAGATCCTGAAAGCCAATCTCGATCAGTTCGAAGCCAGCACCAAAGCCATGCCGGAGGCCAATATCACGATCGAAACGGAACAGATGAGCGCCTATGACGCTGCAGACCTGATCGTGAAATCGGTGAACCTCTCTTAGCGACCCCAGACCACGCGCTTGGGCGAGCGCGCGGTTTGCTGGGCGAGAACTCGGCTGGTTCTATTCCAGCGAAAACTGGACGTTCCAACGAGATTTGTCCGGATTGTAGCTTTTTTCGCAAGAGATTTCGAACACGCCTTCATCTGAACAACTGAACGAACCGATGCTGGTTTCGCGTTGCCCCTCATCGACGAAGAAGTGACAATGGGCTTCGACCTCGCTGTCTTCTTTTCGCGCCGCAAAATAGAAATCCGCATTGGTGACGTTCTTGTCGGTTTTCCCTTCTTTGCCGTCGCTGGGGACCTCAACATCCTCGGAGAAGATGGTTTTTCTTTCTGTCAAAGTCCCCTTCCAGATCGATACGATAATGGGGTCGGTCGTGTCATTCTTCACTTTGATATTGACGTCGATATTGCTCACCGAGTTGCGCGTTGTCGGCGTGCAAGTTCCGGCGAGCGCGCTGCCTGCCGAAAGAGTGAGGATGACCAGGGCGGATAGAATCTTAGCTAGCATTTCGTGACTCCTATTGTTTGCGGCGCATTGGATGCACAGGAGGTGCGGCGCCGCACAGATGATGGGTCTAACAGCTGCGGTGTTTGTCGATACTGGCAGATCCGGCAATCGCGGCGACCGGCCGAGTTCCCGCCACGAGACCCCTAGTCTCCGCGGCGCGCGCTTGTAGGATCAGCCGCGACGAAGCATGAAGGAGCGCGATATGGACGTCAGCACCGCCGTAAAACAACGCATCTCGACGCGGGGTTTCCTCGACACACCGCTGCCCAAGGCGGAGGTTGAGCAATGGCTGAAAGACGCGCAACGCTCGCCATCCGGCGGCAATCTTCAGCCTTGGCGCGTGATCGCTGTCAGCGGCGAAGAACGCGATAAAGTCGTTCAGCTCGCCGCCGCCAAGCTGTCCAGCAATCCGCGTGGCGAACCAACTGATCGCCCGATCTATCCGGATCATATTACCGACGCTCAGAACGCTCGCCGTTTTCGCGTCGGTGAGATGATGTATGAGAAGATTGGCATCCCGCGCGATGACAAAGCTGGCCGGATGACCTGGTTCATGCGGAACTATAATTTCTTCAACGCCCCGGTCGCCTTGTTCTTCGTGCTCGATGAACGAGTCGGACATGGTCAGTGGGGCCATACCGGGATGTTGATGCAAACCCTGGCGCTGCTGGCGGAAGAGCGCGGCTGGGGCACTTGTATGCAGGAATGCTGGGGCATCCTGCGGCCGAGCCTGAAAGAGCATTTCGGCCTGGAGGAGCATGAGATGGTCTGGTGCGGCATGGCGGTGGGCATCCCGGACAAGGATGACCCGGTGAATCAACTCTATACCGAGCGCGCTGATCTGGAGGAATTTGCCGAGCTTCGAGGCTTCTAGCCTCGTTTCCTCCGCATTGATGCCACACTGGCGCGCGACGATTTCGAGATGGAATTCACGCGCCGCTCTTCGCTTGCCAGCTTGTTCGCCTTTCCGCTTTTACCGAGCGTGGCGTCCCGGCATGAGACCAGGGCCGCGCAACTGATTGTCAAAGCGCGCACGCAAATCGGTGTGACGACGCTTTATGACCCGGCCTATGTCGCGCTCGACTATCCAAATGGAGACGTTCCGCGCGAGCGCGGGGTCTGTATCGATGTGATCATCCGCGCCTATCGCGAAGCCTTCGCATTCGATTTCCAAACCAATGTCCATGAAGACATGGCTGCAAACTTTGAAGCCTATCCGAAGCGTTGGGGCCTCACGCGCACCGATCGCAACATTGATCATCGCCGCGTCCCGAATGTTGAAACCTGGCTGGTGCGACACGGACACGAATTGCCGGCGAGCGATTGGCAGCCCGGCGACCTCATCACCTGCCGGGTCGGCGGCAGCCTGCCGCATATCGGCATCCTATCCAGCCAGAAAGACCGCGAGGGTCGCTGGAAGGCCATCCACAATATCGGTCTTGGCACTTTGGAAGACAGCCGCATCTGGAGTTACGGCACGCAAAGACGGTTTCGGTTTCTGCCTAGCTGAGCATCATGCGCAAACGCAGCAAATGCTCGTCCCAGCCTTTGTCATGTCCGACCAGTTCCTCAAACGTATCGATGCCGGCATGGGTCATGGTCAATTGCGTCCCGCCTTCAACCGGCATCAATTCCCAGGTGACCGTGGTGATGACGCCTTTCAGCCATTGATGGGTGAAAGTGTGGACCAGCTTGCGTGGGGGATCGACCTCGATCACATCGCCCCACATCAGCTTTCGATCCGGCTTGTCATCATGGAAGCTGTAATATTGAAAGGCCGCCTTCTCTGTCAGATCGCGATCTGTTTCGTGAAACCACTGCGCCAATAATTCCTTCTTGGTGATATAGCGCCAGACCTTTTCCGGGGTGGCTTTCAAATAGATTGTCTTGATCATCACGGCATCACTCATCATCCATCTCCACAGCTTGTTTTAGGTTTGCGAGTTTCTCGTCCCAGAACTGGCTGAAGAAGTTCACCCAATCAGCGACGGTTTTCAGCGTTTCGGGTTGCAGGCGATGCAAGCGTTCCCGGCCTTTCGCCCGCACGCGGATCAGACCGCCCTGCTCCAGGATTTTTAGATGTTTGGCGACCGCTGGGCGGGTCATCTCATATTCCGCCGTGATCTCATTTAGAGAGCGTTCGCCGTCTGCCAGCATCGCCATGATGCTGCGCCGGGTCGGGTCGGAAATGGCGCGGAAAATCAACTGGTCTTGCATGACATGAAACCTTTCAGTTTCCCTTTATAGGAAACCTTTTAGTTTCATGTCAAGCCTCAAATCCAAGGCTGGCGCTTTAGGCAAAGCGCGCTAAACAGGAGCCATGAAAATTGCGACCTGGAACGTCAACTCCATCAAAGCCCGCCTGCCGACGGTGATCGACGTGCTGAAAGCCATCGATTGCGACGTCGTCTGTCTTCAGGAAATCAAATGCGAGACCGATGCGTTTCCATACATGGAGATCGAAGAGCTCGGCTATAATGTCGAAGCGCATGGCCAGAAGAGCTATAATGGCGTCGCCATGCTGTCGCGGTTTCCACTTGAGGATGTGGTGCGCGGTCTGCCCGGCAATGAAGATGATGAGCAGGCCCGCTATATTGAGGCGCTCGTGCTTGCCGACAATCCGGTTCGGGTTGGCGGTCTTTACCTGCCAAATGGCAATCCGGCCCCTGGCCCGAAATATGATTACAAGCTCGATTGGATGGGCAAACTCAAAACCCATGCGAGTGAATTGCTCAAGACCGAAGACGCCACCATCCTGTGCGGCGACTATAATATCATCCCGCGCGGCGAGGATTGCTGGGAAGAGACGGTCTGGGCTGATGATGCGCTCGCCCTGCCGCAAAGCCGCGCCGCGTTCCGACGCCTCAAGAGCCTCGGTCTAACGGAGGCATTCGAGGCCGCAGACAATCGCGGCCATGAATACACATTCTGGGACTATCAAGGCGGCGCCTGGCAGAAGGATCACGGCATCCGCATCGATCATCATTTGCTCAGTCCGCAAGCGGCAGATAGATTGGAAGGTGTTGAGATCTATCGAAAAGCCCGCGGGCTCGAAAAGCCGTCAGACCATGTGCCCGTGATTGTGACGCTCAGGGATTAGATTGCTGATCAGGCGCTCATCCTGAGCGAAGTCGAAGGATCGAGCGCCGCGCTTCCGGGAAATAGCGGTACACCCGCCTCGTCCTTCGACTTCGCTCAGGATAAGCCTAAATTGTCGGATGGGTGAGGCTAATTCCGCACGCACTTGGAATTGTAGGCGGTCACTTGGTCATTCAGAGACACGACCATGGTCTGCAGAGACGCCTCCTTTTCCAGCAGGTCCGCTTTCAGCGTCTCATAGGCCGCTTTGGTGGCATCAGCTTCAGCCGCTTGTTCCGTGCTGAAATTGCGCATCGCCTCGGCATTTTCCCAGGCATCGCCAGCTTCTTCGACCGCATCCACCAAACTCAGACGCGCGTCGGCAAGTTCTTGCGCGGTCGCTTGTTGTTCTTGCAATTGCGATGCTTGTTGCGAACAGGTCTGCGCCTGCGCCGAGGGCACGGCGAGCGCTGCAAACGCAGCGAGGACACTCAAAGCGGAAATCATTGGTTTCATGCAAGTTTCTCTAGTTGGGCGGACCTGAAGCCTGCCTGAACATAGACGCCCCGATCTGGTCTAAAGTGTGACTGAACTGTTGCCCGCTTAGCGGTCGCCAGAATCACGGTTTGAACGTTTAATTTGTTCAGGGTCGGCAAAGCTGTCAATCAAGTTGAAGATGGCGGCAAAATCATCCAGCAATTCGCGCACGCGATCTGGATTATCCAGCGGTGTGAACAGGCTCCCGGGCTCAAACAGATTGCCCCCCTCAACCGCGATTAGCAGCTCGCCATTCTGGAAGGCACAGCGCAATTTGCCGCCATGAAACACCTTTTCCAGTTCGATTAGGCGCTGCATCAAATCTGGGGTCAGCAGAAACCGCGCTTCGACCTGGTCGCTGGCATAAACCTGGAAGGCCTGTTCGAAGACTTTCGATTCCAGCTTCACCTGTTCGAGGCCGCGCCCGCGGCCAAAAATGTTGAACAGGCCAGCATCTCTGAGCACCAGCGTGCGGCCTTGAAAGGTCTTGTGAAACTGGAAGCGCAGACACTGGCCCGAGAAGACCGTGACCCAGCGGGTTCGCGCGCGACCATTGGAATCGGTTGTCCGACGCCGCTGGCGCAGGCGGGTCTCGAAGAATTCGAAATCGACGCCATTGCGCGCGCCTTCGAGCCGATCTTCATATTCCGCCCGGTCCCAGGTCGGCAGCAGGCCCGCTTCATGCAGATCCACAACACTGTTTTGGACCCCGGGATCAGGCTCGAACCGCAAATTGAATTGCGCCGCGACCGGATCGACGATCATAGATTTGGCGCGCTTGCCGAAGCGGCTCAGCGGCCCGCGCCCGGCGCCATGTACGGCGAATCCGATGACCGCCGCCACGATGGCGAGCTGTGGTACGCGGAAGATGAAGAAGCCAAACAGCGCGCCCAACAAGGCGACACCCACACCCACCCAAGTCCAGCGCATCGCCGCCTTCACTGTTTCGCGCCGTTCAGCCTCCTGCGCTTGCAGCGCGGGTTGCAGATCGCTCTGATAAATGCGCGGGAAGTCGGCAAAATCCTCTGGCAGGCCGCGCATGGCGGCCAAGATCAGGGGATCAATTTTGCGCTCGTTCTGCGGATCGTCAGATATCGGCGTAGACATGGCGTTCTCCGGCAAACCCTTCATGGGTTACCGCGCCAAGATGGGCAGGACCGACCAATTTCGCAAACTTTGCCAGCGTGCCATTGCCATATTTTGTCACGCGAGGCTGCCAATTGCGCTTGCGATCTTCAAGTTCGGCCGGCGTCAGACGGACATCAATCGTGCCCTTCTCCGCATCGATGATGATCACATCGCCATCTTCGATCAGACCAATCGGGCCGCCTTCTTGCGCCTCTGGGCCGACATGACCGATGCAGAAGCCGCGCGTCGCGCCTGAGAACCGCCCGTCGGTGATCAGGGCCACCTTGTCGCCCATGCCTTGGCCGTAAATCGCGGCTGTGGTCGACAGCATTTCGCGCATACCCGGACCGCCCTTGGGACCCTCATAGCGAATGACCAGAACGTCGCCGGCGTCATATTCGCGATTGGAAACCGCTTCAAAACAGGCTTCCTCGCCATCGAACACGCGGGCTTTGCCGGTGAATTGAAGCTTCTCCAATCCGGCCACTTTCACGATCGCGCCGTCGGGCGCCAAAGAGCCCCATAAGCCGACAACGCCGCCATTTTCGGTGATCGGCTTACCCGCCGGATAGATCACTTTCTGGGTCTCGTCGAAGCTCATCCCTTCCAGATAATCGCCCCAACTCTTGCCCGTCACCGTCAAGCAATCCGGATTGACAATCTTCTCATCCATCAGCGTGCGCATCAACATCGGCACGCCGCCAGCTTCGCCGAAATCCTTGGCGACAAAATTCCCGCCGGGTTTCAGGTCCGCGATATAAGGCGTTCGCTCGAACACTTCGGCGACATGGCGGAGTGTAAACTCAACCCCGCATTCATGCGCCATGGCCGGCAAGTGCAGCGCAGCATTGGTTGAGCCGCCGGTTGCGGCGACAACGATGGCGGCATTTTCAAACGCTTCGCGGGTGCAAATCTCACGCGGTCGCAAATTCTTCGCCACCAGATCCATGACGACCTTGCCGGACTCGCGCGCATAGCCATCGCGGTCTGTCCACGGTGCCGGCATGGCCGAAGAAAGCGGCAAGGCCAAGCCAATCGCTTCGCTGACGCAGGCCATCGTATTGGCGGTGAACTGGCCGCCACAGGCGCCGTCGCCTGGACAGGCCACTTTTTCCAGCGCGCGCAATTTGTCATCGCTCATTTCATTCGAGCCGGCCGCGTGCGCGCCAACCGCTTCAAACACATCCAGCACGGTCACATCGCGGCCCTCGAAGCTGCCGGGCATGATCGAACCGCCATACAGAAATACTGACGGCACGTTCAGACGCAGCATGGCCATCATCATGCCGGGAAGGGACTTGTCACAGCCCGCCACGCCGACAAGCGCATCATAGGAATGCCCGCGCATGGTGAGCTCGACCGTGTCGGCAATCCAATCCCGGCTGACAAGAGACGAGCGCATGCCTTCATGCCCCATCGCAATGCCGTCGGTCACGGTGATGGTGCAGAACTCGCGCGGCGTGCCGTCGGCGGCCTTGACGCCTTCCGAGACGGCATGCGCCTGGCGCATCAGCGCGGTATTGCACGGCGCGGCTTCATTCCAGCAACTTGCCACACCGACAAATGGCTTTTGAATATCCTTGGTCGACAAGCCCATGGCGTAATAATAGCTGCGATGCGGCGCACGGGCGGGCCCTTCCGTCACATGACGGGAAGGCAGTTTGGATTTGTCCCAGGTCTTGCTCATATCGATATTCCTCTCAGGCGCGGAGCCTTAGCCGGTCCGCTCACATCTGTCACCTTGGAAAAATGGACTATTTTTGCTCAAAGATGGCGGTTTCCATACCATCCGGGTCGATCATGCCTCGATACATGCCTTTTGAGTTAAAAACATACTCATATTGGCCGTCGCCATCGATCACCACGACACCGCCATCGCCGCCCAGATCTGCGACCTGATCAAGTGCGCTTTGCGCCGCGTCGCCGATGCTGTCACCGGCCAGCTCCACCCGCGCACAAATCGTCTTGGCGACCGCGACACGAATGAAATATTCGCCATGCCCGGTGGCCGACACGGCGCAGATGCCGTTTTGCGCATAGGTGGCCGCGCCGATCAAAGGCGAGTCGCCGATCCGGCCGGCCGCCTTGGCCGTCATGCCGCCCGTCGTGGTCGCCGCTGCCAGGTCACCATTCTGATCAATCGCCACAGCGCCGACTGTGCCATGCCGGTCCGCATCCGTGCGCGCCATTTCGCGCAAGACCCGCTCCAGCGATTGGCGCCGACTGTCTGTATCGAAATACGAATTCTCGACCATTTCCAGGCCGACCGATTCAGCAAACTCATCGGCGCCGGTTCCGGCAAACATCACATGTTCCGACAGATCCATCACCGCACGCGCGGCCAGGATCGGGTTTTTCACGCGCTTCACCCCGGCCACGGCGCCAGCATCGCGTTGGTCGCCGTCCATGATCGACGCGTCGAGCTCATGCTCAGCCGTCGCGGTAAAGACCGCGCCATGCCCGGCATTGAACAGCGGATCATCTTCCATCGGGATCACCGCCGCCTGCACCGCGTCGACGGCTGAGCCGCCCTCCCGCAGCACCGCAGCCCCGGCTTCCAATGCGGTTTCGAGCGCTGCTGTGTAGGCCGCCTCGCGCTCGGGTGTCATGTTCTCGCGCAGGATCACCCCGGCGCCGCCATGGATCACCAGCCGCCATTCAGGACGATCGGTCTCTGTCGCCATATCCGCCTCCTCTACCGGGTCTGCAAACGAAGTGGTGCAGCCGGCCAATGTGATGACAAGGGCTGCGAGCGAGCGTCTGAGCATGGCGATCTCCTTACAATGCGGCGAGCTGGTCTCGCGCGGCGCTGAGTTTGTCGCGCGTCCCTTGCAATTCGGCAAGTCGGTCGCGTTGTTCTGCGACAACTTCGGCTGGCGCTTTGGCGACGAAGGAATCATTGCCCAAGCGTTTTTCGAGGCCGGTAATCTCGCCGCCAAGCTTGCCGAGCTGCTTGTCCAGCCGGGCCACTTCTTCGCTGGCATCAATCAGATCAGCGATTTCCAGCACAATGGTGGCTTCGTCGACGACCGTTTTCACAGAACCAGGGGCCGCGGTGTCGGCAATCTCGAACTTGTCGAGGCGCGCCAGGCGTTTGATGACGTCACCATGCGCCGCGAGACGTTTGGCCGTGTCGGCACTCGCCCCGGTCAAGCTGGCGGGTACTTTGGCGCCGGCCGGGACATTGACATCGGCGCGCACGGAGCGGATTTGCGAAATGGTCTTGAGCACCCAGCCAAGCTCTGCCGCCGCTTCGGGATTTGCATAGTCCGCGGACAGACCGGGCCAGGCTTGCAACATCAGGAAATCCGACCGTTCTGCAGTTTGCTCCCACAGCGTTTCGGTGAGGAAGGGCATGAAGGGGTGCAGCAGCGCAAAAATTTGTTCCAGCGTCCAAGCGAGGACTTGGCGCGTTTCGTCTTTTTCGGCACCGTCCTCACCCTGAAGGATCGGTTTGGACAGCTCCAGGTACCAATCGCAGAACACGTCCCAAACAAAGTGATACGCGGCGTCTGCGGCGTCGTTGAATCGGTAATCCTCGATCGCTTCGGACACCTCGGCGCAGCATTTGTACAGCTCACCAATGATCCATTGGTTCAGTGCCAACCGTAATATTTCCGGGTTTACCGAGCCGCCAAACGTGGCTTCGTACATTTGTGCGAACCTTGCCGCACTCCACAGCTTGGATCCGAAGTTCCGATAGCCTGCAACCCGGTCCACAGACAGGTTGATATCCCGCCCTTTGGTCGCCATGGCCGCCAAAGTGAAGCGCAGCGCGTCCGCGCCATAGGCTTCAAAGCCTTGAGGATAGCGTTTGCGCGTGGCCTTTTCGACTTGCGGGGCCTTTTCCGGTTGTCTCAAGCCAGTGGTGCGTTTGCGCACCAGTTCGTCGATTTCAATGCCATCAATCAGGTCGACCGGATCGACAACATTGCCCTCCGACTTGGACATTTTCTTGCCATTCTCATCGCGAACGATGGCGTGGATATAGACGTCCTTAAACGGCACCTCGCCATCCATGAACTTGATCCCCAGCATCATCATGCGCGCGACCCAGAAGAAGATGATGTCAAACGCGGTGACCAGCGTGGCGCCAGGATAGAAGGCGCTCAAGCCATCGGTTTGTTCGGGCCAGCCTTGAGTTGAGAAGGGCCAAAGGCCGGAACTGAACCAGGTGTCGAGGACGTCTTCGTCCTGACGGAGCGTGACACCGTCGCCGGCCATGGCCTGCGCTTCAGCCTCGCTCGGCGCACAATAGTGGTTGCCGTGATCATCATACCAAACCGGAATCCGGTGCCCCCACCAGAGCTGGCGGGAGATGCACCAAGGCTCGATATTCTCCATCCAATTATAATATGTGCGGTCCCAATTCTCCGGGACAAACTTGGTGCGTCCCTCGCGCACCGCAGCAATGGCGGGTATGGCAAGGGTCTCGGCATCAACAAACCATTGGTCGGTTAACATCGGCTCGATGACCACGCCAGAGCGGTCGCCGAACGGTTGCATGATCTTCTTATTCTCGACGAACGGAACGTACGGCGCTTCGGTTTCTTCGTCCTTATGCTTCGGATCAGCGACCATCACCGCATTGCCCTCCGCCGTGATGTCGGCGATCACCGCTTTTCGCGCCTCGAACCGGTCCATGCCGCGATACTGATCGGGAACCAGGTTCATCGCGGCGATCTTGGCTTCGTCGAAATCTTCCGCGCCTTCAGCGATGCGCTGGGCAATTTCTGCGACGGCGGCATAGGCCTCCCCGTCGGCGCGCATGTGGCCTTTCTCATCCATCAGGGCGTACATTGGAATGCCGCCACGCTTGGCCACTTGATAGTCGTTAAAATCGTGCGCGCCGGTAATCTTCACCGCACCAGAGCCGAAGTCCGGGTCTGGATACTCATCGGTGATGATCGGGATCAGACGGCGATGCTCTTTCGGTCCAACCGGGATCTCGCACAGCTTGCCGACAATCGGCGCATAGCGCGTGTCCGACGGATGCACCGCCACTGCGCCGTCGCCGAGCATGGTCTCAGGCCGGGTCGTCGCGATCGAGATATAGTCGCGCGTCTCTTCCAGCGTGACATTCCCGTCTTCGTCCTTCTCGACATAGGTGTAAGTCTCGCCGCCCGCGAGCGGGTATTTGAAATGCCACATATGCCCGTCGACTTCCTTATTCTCGACCTCGAGATTGGAAATCGCGGTTTGGAAATGGGGGTCCCAATTGACCAGACGCTTGGCACGGTAGATGAGGCCCTCATTGTAGAGATCAACAAACACCTTGTTCACCGCAACATTCATCTCAGGATCGAGGGTGAATTTGGTATTGTCCCAGTCGCACGAGGCGCCGAGGCGTTTGAGCTGGTTCAGGATGGTTCCGCCGGACTCTTCCTTCCATTCCCAAACCTTGTCGACAAAAGCCTCTCGGCCCATGCTCCGGCGATCCTGATTGCCGCTGGCGGCGAGCTGGCGTTCGACCACCATTTGCGTGGCAATGCCGGCATGGTCCATGCCGGGTTGCCAGCGGACATTCTTACCGCGCATCCGTTCGAACCGGCACAGAATGTCCTGGATCGTATTATTCAGCGCGTGGCCCATGTGCAGGCTGCCCGTCACATTGGGCGGCGGGATCATGATCGCATAAGGTTCAGCCGCGGTATCCATGCTGGGTTTGAAACAGCCCGCCTGTTCCCAGCGCTGATAGATGCGCTGCTCATGAGCCTTGGGGTCAAAACGCTGGTCGATCATCAATTTACGTCCGGTCGGTCAGAAAAAAGAAAAGGCGCGCCAGAACTGGCGCGCCCGTCTCTTTAGCAGAGGATTTCTGTCGGTCTAGCCAGCCATGCGCGCAATCCGCTGCACTTCGGCTTCCACATGCTTCTCAACGATGGCTGGCAGATTTTCATCGAGCCACTCTTTCAGCATCGGGCGCATCATCTCGCGCACCAGGCCTTCAATCGTCGTCGCACCGCCAGCTTCTTCGCCAAACTCGACGTTTTCCAGCAGCTTGCCAAGCGCGCCAGCGGCGGCGGTGACAGTGGCTGTATCGGTAAGCGGAGCGGGTTTTGCAGACATTGGGGGTTCCTCTTGTACAGGCAGTTCTGGAAGCGGTTCAGGTTCGGCTTCCAGCGCAATGGTTTCTTCAGCGGCCGGTTCGAAACTGTCTTCGGCTTCGGCAAAGTCTTCGACACCGTCAAAATCTTCTTCGGCGAAGGCTTCGAAATTGTCTTCCTCGACTGCGAAGTCGAATGGGTCTTCCTCGACGACCGGCGCTTCTGGCGCCGCTTCGGCTTCCAGCTCATCTGAAACAGCGTCCATGGACTGGCTGATCGCCGCGAGCACATCTTCTTCAGACTCGATGATCGCCTCGTCCCCGGCCTCATCGCTTACGTCCAGATCTTCAAACACATCCAGCTCGTCTTCAGTGATGACGTCTGCCGCTGCGTCTTGCGCTGGCGCATCATCGTCCGCGATGATTTTTCGGATGGAAGAAAGAATCTCTTCCATGGTCGGTTCTTTTTGAGCTTGCTCCGCCATAGCCGTTCCCATTGATTCGTTTTCTATTAACCGGCTAATGCAGGCCGGTTAACAAGCGATTACGACTCAAATTTAACACGGCTCGCCGCGCTTGCCTAACCTGTCCCTACAGAGACAGCTTGCCCATCGCGCGCAACAATTGATGGGTCGCGACATAAGCATCACGCTCAGCATTGATCAGGCCCAGTCTGGCTTCCAGCAATTGCTGCTCCTGGTCGAGCACATCCAGCGTGGTTCGGGTGCCGACGCTGAGCTCTTCCTGCGCGCCTTCATAGGCAATTTCAGCCGCTTCAACCTGCCGTTCTGACGCGACAATGGCCTGCTCTGCGGCGATATTCGAATACCAGGCTTGCGCGACGCTAGCTGTGATTTGTCGTTCTGCATTGACCGTTTGCAGGCGCGCCTGATCGCGCTCCAAACGCGCCGCGCGGATCCGGCTGCGCAAGATGCCGCCTTGGAATAGCGGCACTGTGCCTTGCGCCAATAGACGCAGTTGCGTGTCGCGGTAATTGTCGGCCGGCAGCGTAATGATCCCCATGGTCGGCGAGATCGCGGTCGCCTCCTGATCAAACGTCTCCTGCACGCTGGCAGACCCAACGATGGACAGGCTCGGCCGCGTCGCGCCTTTGGCAGACTTCACGGCTTCATCGGCCGCGCGTTCCGCCTGGCGCAGCGCTTTCAGGTCGGGATTGTCCGACAGCGCAGATTGCAAGGACGCTTCGTAGGACACCGGCAAAGTCGGCGCTTCGGGCACCGGCGCAAGATCGCCGGCAGGTTGGCCGACAAACAGCTCATAGATGGACAGAGACGCTTCCAGCTGGGCTTCGGCGCCCGCGAGGGACGCGCGTGCCCCCTGAAGCCGCGCTTCGGCCTGTTTCACATCTGTGCGCGTTGCAAAGCCGACTTCAAAGCGATCCGTTGCGGCGCGTAATTGTTCCTCGAGCAGAGCGACGCTATTGGCGCGAATGCGGATCGCCTCCCGATCCCGCAGGACATCGACATAGGCGGTCACAACGTTCAAGACCAAGTCCTGCGCGGCGCCGTCAAATTGCGCATCTGCGGCCATGATCCCGGCCTGCGCCTGGGCGATCCCGGCATTGATCTGGCCGCCTGTATAGACCGGCAAGGTCGCCTGAACGGAGGCGGCCGCCAATTTGTTCTCGCCCGTATTGAACGCAAGCGGCTGATTGCTGTCGAGCGATTCAAACGTGGTCGATCCTGAAAGATCGACGGTCGGTGCCCGCGCCCCGCGCGCCTGATTGAGCTGTTCGCGGGCGACTCCGACATCCGCGCGCTGGGCCGCGAGTGCAGGGTTGGTCTGAAACGCCTGGTCGAGCGCTTGCTGCAAGGTTTCTGTCTGGCCCGGCATGGTCAGGAGCAACGCGGATAGCGAAATCAGGACGGATTTGCGGAACATGGGAGGCCTCGTGACTGCTTATATTTGCCGATATATTTAGCGTTCCATACCAAAAAGTGAACACTGTTCACCATTTTGTCGCTCTCCGACTCAGATCGACCCGATCAGGACCGCGAGGAAGATGGAGAGTCGCGTTTGAACTTTTCCAGGTTTCTTGTCGCGCTGCCAAGCGTGCCGCAAGCGGAAATGGGCCAGCGCTGGCCGCAACGGCGCCGCGACCTGTACTCGATTGATCGCGTGTCGTGCAGGCTCCCCACGGCGTAAGCGCGCCCAATCGAGCGCAAGTTCGTCTAAGGCACCTGGCCCCTCATGCTCAGGCGCGCACAGATTGGCCGCAGCGCGCGCAAGGAGGCCCTCAGGCTCCATCGCGCGATCATTGGCAAGAAAGGCTTGCTCGAACTGCGTGACCATGTCGGTCAAAGTCGAGATCTTAAGCTGCGCGCGCTCAATCTGGCCCGCCAAGGCCAGCACAACATCATGCTGGCGCACCTCGCCCTGCTCCAATTCAGCCAAGGCATCTCGCCACCATTGAAAGCGGATCTGGCCCAGCGTCTGATCGCTCACCGACAATCGAACCCGCGCCAGTTCATAATAAAACGCGTATAGGACGATCAATGCGCCGCGCTCCGTCTCAGCCGCATATCGGCTGGAAAGCCAGCGTTCTTCGTCGACCCGATGCACACGCGCATCCAGGCGGGACAAAATAACTGTCAAAGAATCACTGGCAGGTCTGGTCATAGGCCCCATATCTGTGGCAATCGCTGACCGAGAACAGCGAATAAAATCTGTAAGGAGACCAATGACATGGCTTTTGACCTTCCCGAACTCCCATATGGCCGCGATGGCCTCGCCCCGCATATTTCAGAAGAAACGCTGAATTTCCACCACGGCAAGCACCACAATGCCTATGTCGTGAACCTGAATAAACTGATCGATGGCACCGATCTCGCGGGCGCCTCTCTGGAAGAAATCGTCAACGCGGCTGCCGGCGATGCGTCCAAAGCTGGATTGTTCAACAATGCCGCTCAGGTTTGGAACCACACATTTTACTGGCACTCGATGAAGCCGGGTGGCGGCGGCGCGCCGCATGGCAAGATCGCTGAGCTGATCGACCGCGATTTTGGCTCTTATGACGAGTTCGCCACGCAATTCAAAGCCGCAGGCGGCGGTCAGTTTGGCTCAGGCTGGGCCTGGTTGGTCCTCAAGGATGGAAAGCTGGCCATCACTAAGACGCCAAACGCCGAGACCCCTCTGACCGAGGCCGGTGTGACCCCACTTCTGACCATGGATGTCTGGGAACACGCTTACTATCTCGACTATCAGAACTCGCGGCCGAACTATATGGCCAGCTTCCTGGATAATCTGGTCAATTGGGACTTCGCCAATCAGAATCTGGCGGATGCTTCGTAGCCGGTCTGACAAAGTCAGAACAATCGATCCGGTGGATCGATTGTAGGCGGAGAAGGCGACAGCAGTAGCGCGGTTTAGAAGCCACACTCAGACACAGACTGAAAAGCCCACCTTTGCTGGTGGGCTTTTTTGCACTATGTGCACCGCAACATGTTTGCCGGCGCAGTGATTCGAAGTCGGCCCCGCTGTTCAATCCGGAACAGCTTGATGTGACCGACCCCTCTAATCCTCCAGCTGGACAGACCATTGACTGACGAAAACAAGATTACTTTTGCCGAGCTTAACCTCGACCCGCGGATTCAATCTGCAATTGACGCGGCAGGTTATGACCATCCCACGCCGATCCAGGAACAAGCCATTCCGGTGATCAAGAAAGGCGGCGACGTCACCGGCATCGCCCAAACCGGAACCGGCAAGACCGCAGCTTTCACCCTGCCGATGATGCATCGCCTCGCCAAAGGCCGCGCCCGGGCCCGTATGCCGCGCAGTTTGATCCTGTGCCCAACCCGCGAGCTCGCCGCCCAGGTGGCGGAGAACTTCGAAACCTATGGCAAGGACCTGAAACTCAACATGGCGCTGCTCATTGGCGGCGTGAGCTTCAAGGAACAGGAACAAAAACTCACCCGCGGCGTCGACGTTCTGATCGCCACGCCCGGGCGCCTGATCGATCAATTTGAGCGCGGCAAAATCCTGCTCACCGGCGTCGAAGTGTTCACCATCGACGAAGCCGACCGGATGCTGGATATGGGCTTCATTCCGGACATCGAAAAGATCTGTAAATTGCTGCCGCCGCGGCGCCAGACCCTGCTCTTTTCAGCCACCATGCCGAAAGAGATCGCGAGGCTCGCCAAGACCTTCCAAAAGGACCCGATACGGATCGAAGTGGCGCGGCAATCCAAAACCGCTGAGACCATTGCCCAACATGTCGTCAAACTGCCGCGCGGCGATGACAAGGCCAAACGCACGGCCCTGCGTCGCATCATTGAAAGCTGCGACGTGAAAAACGGTATCGTCTTCTGCAACCGAAAGCGCGAAGTCGATATTGTCGCCAAGTCCCTGCAAAAGCACGGGTTCAGCGCTGCGCCCATTCATGGCGACCTGCCGCAAAGCGCGCGCATGGACACGCTGAACCGGTTCCGTGACGGCGTTTTGCAATTGCTGGTCGCGTCTGATGTCGCCGCCCGCGGGCTCGACATTCCAGACGTCGGGCACGTCTTCAATTTTGCGCCGCCCCCCAAGGATGAGGATTATGTCCACCGGATTGGCCGCACCGGCCGCGCCGGGCGCGAAGGCAAGAGTTTCACCATTGTCGGACCGATGGATGAGAAATCCTGGCGCGGCGTGATGATGCTGATCAAGACCGATGTTCAGGACTATATGCCCGAGGGGCTCGTCGAAGAGCTGGAAGACCTGCCGAGCGACTCAGACGGCCGTCGCGGCCGGGGCCGAGGCGAACGCGGCGGTCGGGGCCGGGATCGGGGCGAAGGTCGCAGCCGAGGCCGCAGAGATCGCGGCCCACGTTCTGAGCGCGGCGAGAAACCGGCCCGCGAAGAGCGGCCGGAGACGGCGTCAGAGGAAAAAACCGTGGCTGAAAAAGCGGACGGCTCGTCTCGCAAGGATCGATCGAAACGCGACTATAAGCGCAAAGACGATGATTTGATCCTGGACCCCGCCCCAGACGATATTCGCGGCTTCGGCGACGACGTCCCGGCGTTTTTGAAATAGGCGCAAATATTATTATTGCTCTAATTTAGACTGAAACTAAACTGCCCTGGGTTGAGGGAGGCAGTTTTGCGCAGGTCTTGGTTTTTCGTTCTTTTATATTTGTTGTGTTTGCCAACTGCTTTTGCGCAGTATCCACAACCACCCCTGGAAGCCTATGGCGCCTTATCGGACGTTACGAGCGCAGACCTGTCGCCCGACGGCACGAAACTGGCGACCATTACCAATACCAAAGATGGCTCATTCCTGCTGGTCACCGATGTTGTATCCGGGGCCCTGATCAAAGGCGCCAATATCGGAAATATCAAAGCCAGGAGCGTCACGTTCTACGACGACTCATACGTCGTCATGCGCGTCAGTGATACGATTTCGACCTATGGTTTTGTCGGCGCCTATGAGTATGGCGCCGCTTTCGCCATGCATGTCGGCACCGGCAAGCTGGAGCAATTACTGTACAAAACCAAAGGCTTGTATCCCGCTCAGAGCGGAATTGGCAGAATTGTCGGTCGCAGTGATCGCGCGGGTGAAGTGCTCATGCCGGCCTTTTTTGGCAAGCCGCCCGCCGACCCGCCAATGCATCTGTTCCGGGCCAAGCTCGATTCTCGGAATGGACGGCGCTTGATCAAAGGCACGCCGGACACCCGCGATTGGTTCATCGGTCGCGGGGGCAACGTTCTGGCGCGCGTGCGTTACGCGCAGAAATCGAACATGCTTCGCGTGGACTATCGTTCTGGAAACACGTGGACAAATGTCTATGAGAACGCGCACCAGATTCCATTTTCCTTCCACGGCGTCACCACCGATGAATCAGGTTTGGTCTTTTCAAGCGTTCAGGCTGACCAGGCCGGGTTTTCCGGATTGATGAAGCTCGGGTTCGACGGCGAGATTGAAGGGCCCCTTCTGCCCTTGCGGGACAGAGAGATTGAGCGAATCCTGACCGACAAAAACCGCAAAGTCGTCGGTGTGCAATATGCCGGAATTGTCCCGGAATACGCGTTTTTGGACAATAATCTTCAAGCCAGCTACGAAGCCACAGCCGAGGCAATTCCGGGCGGCACATTATATGTGAACTCCTGGTCTGAAGATCGCAGCGTGGTGTTGTATCAAGTCTTTGACGTCAATCTCGGAGATGTGTGGCTGGTTCACAACCAGCAAACCAACTCATTTTCCATCGTGTCGAACCGTCGGGCGGACATCCCTTTGACGGCCTTCGCGATGCTGATGGATATCAATTACAAAGCCCGAGACGGCCTGCAGATTCAAGCCGTGTTGACGGCGCCGCCAAACTATAATTCCGAAACATCGGGCGCTATGCCAACCATCGTCCTGCCGCATGGCGGTCCGGCCAGCTATGACCGGTTTGACTTTCATTGGTTGGCACAATTCTTCGCCAATCGCGGTTACCTGGTCGTGCAACCCAACTTTCGAGGGTCGCAAGGGTTCGGCCAAGCGTTCGAAGATGCCGGCCACGGCGAATGGGGCGGCAAGATGCAGGACGATATTACCGATGGCATCAATGCCCTGGTCAAAGCTGGCATGGTGGATCTCGAGCGGGTCTGCATCGTAGGAGCCAGCTATGGTGGCTATGCGGCGCTTGCCGGCGCTGTGTTCACCCCGGACTTGTACAAATGCGTCATCGCCATCGCACCTGTGTCAGACCTCAATCGGATGCTGCGCGACGAAAAACGAGATCATGGCCGTCACCATTGGGTGATCAGCTATTGGGAGGATGCCATAGCGGACGGCGATGCGCGACAAAACAAATTGCGCGAAATTTCGCCGGTCCGGTTTGCCGATAATGTCACGGCACCGATCCTCCTCATGCATGGCGATGACGATACGGTGGTGCCTTACAGCCAAAGTACCGCAATGAAGCGCGCGCTGGAACGGGCCGACAAACAGGTCGAACTGGTGAAGTTGAAAGGCGAAGACCATTGGCTCTCCGTCGCCGATACGCGGATGCAGACTTTGCGCGAAATGGACCGCTTCATCGCCGAGCACTTGCCCGTGGACTAAAAAAAGCCGCCCCGTGTGAGGCGGCTTTCCGTTGGCGCTTCGGGCGAGGCTTATTTCTTGATCCGCCCAGAGATCTGTTTGCGGAACTTGTCTGTGTAAGGCGGGCGCAGCATGGCGAGGATCTCGTTGCCGGTCTGCGTGTAGATCGCCTTCTTGTGGCTGAACTCGAAAAAGCCGTCGCGGCCATGATAAGCGCCCATGCCGGACGGCCCGACGCCGCCAAATGGCAGGTCTTCCTGGCCGACATGGAAAATCACATCATTCACTGTGACGCCGCCCGACGTGGTATTGTTCAAGACCATGTCGCGCTCATTCGCATCGTCGCCGAAATAATAGAGTCCGAGCGGGCGCGGATGATCATTGATATAGGCCACAGCCTCGCTGGTCTCGCTATAGGACTTGATCGGCAGAATCGGACCGAAAATCTCGTCCTGCATGACCTTCATGTCGTCGGTCGGATTTATGACGATATGCGGCGCCATCTTGTGATGTGGCTGCTGGCTGAAATTCTCGTTCTGCGGATTGATCTCGACAATCTCAGCGCCCTTTTCCCGCGCATCATCGAGATAGGAATTGAGGCGGTCGAAATGGCGCTGATTAACCACGGACGTGTAATCATCATTATCCTTCAGCCCGTCCGGGAACATCTTGCCGACCGCCGCAGTCGCCGCGCCGACAAAGTCCTGCGTCTGGCCTTCGGGCACGAAGGCATAGTCCGGCGCCAGACAGATTTGGCCCGCATTCAGCGTCTTGCCCGCCATGATCCGGTTGGCGGCCTTTTCGAGATTGGCTGACTTGCCGAGCACGACCGGTGACTTGCCGCCCAGTTCCAGCGTCAGCGGCACGAGATTGTCGGCTGCGGCGCGCATCACATGGTGGGCAATGGACGTCGCGCCGGTGAAGATCATGTGATCGAAAGGCAGCTGCGTGAACTTGGCGCCGACATCCGGGCCACCGGTGACAACGGCAACTTCTTCGTCGGTGTAATATTTGGAGATCAGCTCGGCCATAAGCTCGCTGGTCTTCTCGGTGAATTCGGAGGGCTTGATCATCGCGCGATTGCCCGCCGCGAAGACATTGGCGAGCGGTGCAAAGGTCAGGTTTACCGGGAAATTCCACGGGCTGATAATCCCGACCACGCCTTTGGGCTGATACTGGATCTGAGCTTTCGAACCGAGCAGGCCCAACGGGAATTCGACTTTGCGTTTCTCCGGACGCATCCACTTGCGCAGATGCTTTTTCGAGAATTTCAGCGCGCCGATGGAGCTGGCAATGTCTGAGAAGCTGGACTGATCAATCGAGCGATGCCCAAAATCCTCGCACATGGCTTTGGTCAGGGCGTCGCCATGCGTGACCAGCAAATCAATCGACTTGTCGATCCAGGCTTCGCGCTGTTCTGCAGACGGAATTCCATCGCGAATGTTCGCGGCTTTCTGTTTGGCGAGTATGGCGCCCATGCCATCCGCTGAAACTGCATCCAATGCCATCATATCCTCCGAGGTTCATTATCGTTGACGTAAAGGATAACCCAGAACGCTGGGAAGACAAAACATTTCCATCCTGCCGCCACGTAACGGTTTTCACCGTCATCTGACAGGATAGATTGGGGACAAAGACAGGGAAAGCGCCATGACGTTCAAGAAAATCACATATGAAGTCAGCGATGATATCGCGACGATTGCGTTCAATGATCCGAAAACCATGAACGCGGCCGGGATGGATACGATTGAGGAGCTCGCGCTGGCGCTCGAACAAGCTGGTGATGAAGCGCGCTGCACAATCCTGACCGGCAATGGTCGCGGCTTTTGTTCCGGCGCCAATCTGTCGGCCAATCCAGGCGGACAGCCAAAAGGCAAGCCAGATGCCGGCAAGGGGCTCGACACCCATTATAACCCGTTCATCAAGGCGATGCGGACACACCCGCACCCGATCATCACAGCGGTCAATGGCGCGGCGGCGGGCGTCGGCTGCTCGATTGCCCTGATGGGGGATTTCATCATCTCAGCCGAAAGCGGATATTTCCTGCAAGCCTTCCGCCGGATTGGCCTGGTTCCGGATGGCGGCTCGACCTTCCTGCTGCCGCGCCTGATCGGGCGCGCAAAGGCGATGGAAATGACTTTGTTCGGCGATAAAGTGTTTGCCGATCAGGCCCTGGACTGGGGGATGATCAACAAGGTTGTGCCAGATGATCAATTGATGGACGAGGCCCGCGCCTATGCCAAACGCCTGGCCGACGGACCGACGCAAGCGCTGGCTTTGATCCGGGATCTTGTCTGGCAGGCAGAAGACAATGATTTTGACAGTCAGCTGCAAGCCGAACGGTTCGCACAGCGCACCGCTGGGCGTCAGCCTGACTTCAGAGAAGGCGTCAACGCGTTCTTGGAAAAGCGACCTGCGAATTTCCGGAACGCGTAACCGACTTTAAAACGTGGTCCGACGGGGCGATTTCACTTTCGCGCGGCGCGCCTGGACGGCAACGTCCAGCGCCTTGCGGCCCCAGGCATAGGCCTCATCTCGATCGTCCAAAGCATTCACGGGCAGCGAGACATAGCTCATCTGAATGGTTTTCCCGGTGCTTGGATTGGTCCATTCGAAGGCTTCGCCACCTTCCTCGACCAGATCGGCTTTGAGCGCATCATCTGACTTTACATAAACCCGATCCTTATCGATCAGGGCAAACATATCTTCGCCGGAATACACCCCGGCGCCGCCAAACATTTTACGAATACGAATACGTCCAAGACTGGCGAATAGGTCTTCGACATAAGTATGAAATGGGTTGTCCAATTTCGTCATATAAATCCTCCGGTGAGTGGTCCCTTATCTGGTCTCTCGATTTGACGGATCGAGGCGTTGTGGGACTTACGCAGGGGAACATGGTAATAATTTTCCACTTGGCAACCCTGACAGCGCTGCCACGCAAGCTAAAAGGTGTTTTTTTCGCTTTTGAGGTACAAAATACCCCAATTAGGCGGTCATCGTTTCAAAAATTTCACGTCAACCGCTACCAGTCGATCGCAGCATAGACCAATTGTTGGTATTGCGGCCGGATCGGATAGCACCCGGTCGGGATCATTTGCGTGGCCTGAATGGCAATCAGCTCTTCCACCGGATCGATCCAGAAGAACGTATTGGCCAGGCCGCCCCAGCTGAACGTGCCAGGCGAGCCGGGCGTCAACGTCTCTGCGACATCGACGACGGTGGACCCGCCAAGACCAAACCCATTGCCCTCCATCCGGGCTTCAGAGAAGGTCTTGTCGCCCATCTCTTTGATGGTCTTTCCGCCTGGCAGATGGTTCATGCGCATGAACTCGACCGTTTTCGGGCTCAGCAAACGCGCGCCCTCCAGGCTGCCGCCCTGCAACAGCATCAGGCAGAACCGGTGATAGTCTCGCAGGGTTGAGACAAGCCCCCCGCCCGCATTGAGCAATTTTGGCTGCGTTTTATACGCCTTGCTGTCGGCCCCGGCGCCATCCGTCATCGTCACCTTGCCGGTCATCGGGTCCTTGGCATAGCACGCCATCAAACGATCAAGCTTGCTCTCAGGCACGAAAAAGTCTGTGTCGACCATGCCGAGCGGTTCGAAAATTCGCTCGCGGAAAAAGACATCCAGTGTCATCCCGCTGGCCACTTCAACCACGCGTCCGAGAATATCGGTCGAGTGCCCGTAATTCCATTGATCGCCCGGGGAGAAGACCAGAGGCAGTTTGGCGATGCGCGCGCACATCTCGCCAAGGGTTTCGCCCTCCCCTTCGCCCAAGACGCCGATCTTCTCGGCCCGGTAAATCGCATCGACCTCGTGCTGGAACAAGAAGCCATAGGTGACCCCGGTCGTGTGCGTAAAAGCGTCACGAACGGTCATCGCACGATCCGGTTTTCGCGTCTTATAGTCTTTCAGGTCGCCGCCATCCCAGACTTCCACATCAGCGAATTCTGGAATGTAGCGCGAGATCTCATGATCAAGGCGGATCACCCCTTCGTCATGCAGCATCATGGCCGCAACCGATGTGATCGGCTTAGTCATGGAATAAATTCGGAAGATCGTATCCGGCCCGATGGAGGCGCCGCCTTCCAGATGCGTCTTGCCGCGATAAGCCTCGTGCACGATTTGCCCATTGCGCGACACCATCGTGGCCATGCAGGGCAGTTTGCCCTCAGCGACATAAGCCTTGTCGAAATAGTCCGGAATGAAATCCAAACGCTCGCGGTTCAGACCGACATCTTCCGGCGCAAACTCGTGTTCGGTATCGGGCATCTAAATCTCTCCTCGCTTCGCGGCGCGGCTCAGTTCGCGCGCGATGATAATTTGTTGGATCTGGGTTGTGCCTTCATAGAGGCGGAAAATTCGCGCGTCACGGAAGAAGCGTTCAACGCCATAATCGGCCACATAGCCGGCGCCCCCGAACACTTGTACGGCACGATCCGCCACGCGGCCCACCGCCTCAGATGCAAACATCTTACAGCACGAAGCGAGCATGGTCACAGGTTCGCCGGCATCGCGCTTACGCGCCGCATCCAGGATCATGCAGCGGGCTGCATAGGCCTCGACCTGGCTGTCCGCAATCATCGCTTGGATCAGCTGATGCTGCATGATCGGCTTGCCGAATTGCTCGCGTTCCAGGGCATAATTGACCATTTCGCTGATCAGGCGCTCCATCATTCCCGTACAAACGGACGAGATGTGCAGGCGGCCTTTGTCCAGCACGCTCATCGCAACTTTGAACCCCTCGCCTTCGCCGGCAATCATCATCTCCGAAGGCACACGCGCATTGTCGAAATTGACATCGCAAATATGCGCGCCCTGTTGGCCCATCTTCTTTTCTGGCTTGCCGACGCTGACGCCTGGCGTGTCGCGCGCGACGATGAAGGCCGACACGCCCTTGGCGCCAGGTTCATCCGGATTGGTGCGCGCCATCACGGTGAACAGATCAGCGACATTGGCATTGGTGATATAGCGTTTGCCGCCATTCAAAACATAAGCGTCGCCATCCTTGGTCGCTTTGGTGCGCAGCCCGGCCGCATCGGATCCCGCTTCCGGCTCGGTCAGCGCGAAACTCGTGACATAGTCGCCGCTGGCAATCCCCGGCAGGTATTTTTCCTTTTGCTCATCGGTGCCGAACAGGACCAGGGCCTGCGAACCGATGCCGATATTGGTCCCCGCCACCGAGCGAAACGCCGGTGAGGTCCAGCCAAGCTCAAACCCGACCAGACATTCGGTTTCCATATCCAGCCCGAGACCGCCATATTCTTCCGGCACCGCCAAGCCAAACAGGCCGAGCGCTTTCATTTCCTGAACCAACTCGTCCGGAACCAGGTCTTGTTCAGACACTTGCGCTTCAGCCGGCACACAACGTTCGCGCACAAAGCGGCGAACCTGATCGATTAATGCGTCGCGAATCTCGGGATCAAAAGCCATTGAACGAACCTCCTGCTCCGCACACTAGTCAAACCCTGTCAGCAAGTCGAACCCTGACGCCGTGTCACTCTGGCGAAACTTTGCAGCCGCGCTATCAAAGCCGCGTAAGGAGACCTGACATGGAAACCAAAACCGTAACTGATGGCGAATTCAAAGGCTGGTTCACCTGGCCCGGCGAACCGTTTGAACATGATACGGCCGGACCGTTCTATATGCGTCAGGAGGCGGATGGCAGCATGGTCGCCGCCTTCCGTGCCCAGCATAAGCATATGAATGCGGGCGGCGTGGTGCATGGCGGCGCGCTGATGACTTTTGCCGACTTTGCTTTGTTTGCCCTCGCCCATTCCGGTGAGGAGGATGGCTATGGCGTCACCGTCGCTTTCACATCGGAATTCCTCGCCGGCGCTCTGGAAGGCGAACTGATTGAAGCGCGCGGCGAGGTGATGGGCGGCGGCAAGTCGATCACGTTTGTTCGCGGCGTCATCACCAGCGACGGACGTCCTGTTCTGAACTTCTCGGGCACGATCAAAAAGCGCAATAAGCGCGTCGACAGCAAATGACCAAGATCGGGACCCCGCTTTCGCCCACAGCGACCAAGGTTCTGTTTCTTGGCGCTGGAGAGCTCGGCAAGGAAGTGATCATCGAGCTGCAGCGCTTCGGGATCGAAGTGATTGCCTGCGATCGCTATGAAAATGCACCCGGCATGCAAGTCGCGCATCGATCGCACGTGTTCGACATGACCGACGCTTCGGCCCTGCGCGCCGTGATCGCACAAGAACGCCCCGACTTGATCGTTCCTGAGATTGAAGCGATCGCGACAGACGAACTCGCCGCGATTGAAGCGGAAGGTATCGCCACCGTCATTCCGACCGCGAGAGCCACGCAGCTGACCATGGATCGCGAAGGCATTCGCCGATTAGCCGCCGAGACACTCGGGCTCAAAACCAGCCCATATGCGTTTGCCAGCGATGCTGAAACCCTCGCCCAGGAAGCCGCAAAGATCGGCTATCCGGTCTTCATCAAGCCCGTCATGTCATCCTCCGGCAAAGGCCAGTCGAAAGTCGACGAGCCTGGAGATATCGCTGCGGCCTGGGAGCATGCCTTAACGGCGGGGCGCGGCCATCAAGTCCGGGTGATTGTCGAAGGCGCCATCGATTTTGATTATGAGATCACCCTGCTGACCGTTCGGCACGCAAGCGGCACATCCTTCTGCGCTCCGGTCGGCCATCGCCAGGAAAGCGGTGACTATGTCGAAAGCTGGCAGCCCCAGCCCATGTCCGACGCGGCGCTCAACACCGCGCAGGACATGGCCCAAAAGGTCACCGACAATATTGGCGGGCTTGGCGTCTTCGGCGTCGAATTGTTCGTCAAAGGCGATGAGGTCTGGTTCTCCGAAGTCAGCCCACGCCCGCATGATACCGGCCTGGTGACGCTGGCGACGCAAGATCAAAGCGAATTTGCCCTGCACGCGCGCGCCATTCTCGGTCTGCCGGTGGATACAAGCCTGCTACGGGCGGGTGCCAGCGCCGTCATCTATGGCGGCATCGAGGCTGAAGGCGTGGCGTTCGAGAACGTGGCTGCAGCCCTCGCCGAGCCGGGCACACAGCTGCGCTTGTTTGGCAAACCTGTCTCCTATGAGAAACGCCGGATGGGCGTCGCCATCGCCCATGCAGACACAATAGAAACGGCGCGGACAAAAGCTGCCCGCGCCGCTAATGCTGTAACCGTCGTCGCGTCCTAGTTCTCGACCTCGAAGGTCAGACCGGCTTTTTCGGTCAGGCGTTTGACCAGATGGCCGCCCATGGCGGGCGCTGGCGTCCAGATACCGCCGGGTGTTCCAGTGTCATCGTGCACGAGGCAAATCGCGCTTTCAGCGAGCATCTTGGAGGTCGATCCATAGCCAGGATCCTTATCGCCGGTCACGCCGGCAATGATGACGCCGCCATCAGCCGAAGTGCCATAGAACATGACATCATAGAATCCCGCCTCGCGCTCTTCTTTGCTGGGGCCTTCGCCGGGTTTCGGGCCATCATCACCGCCCATCATGTCCATATTTGCGACCGCTTCCGCAGCGGCTTTACCCTCGTCCCCTGGACCGGTGAGCATCATTTCGTCATAGACAAAATCCTGGCCATAAGCGTGCCCCATGAGCGCGTTGGATCGGTGCACGTTTTTCGTATTGATCGAGGCCATGATGAAGGGTGCCGACCAGCTGCCAATATCGGTATCTTCAATCGGTGCCATGCCGTGCGGCTGCTCTGGCCCGTCAAATCCCATGGTCAAGCTGAACGGGTTTTGCAGAACACCGAGGATCGATGGGTCCTTGCCGACCGAGGCCATGGTCGCTTTGAAGCTCGCCGCCGTGCCGCCTGAGAAGGTGCCCTGCATCTTGCGGACGCGGCCTTTAATGCGCGGCACAGGCGCCCCGAACCGCTCTTTCGCCGCTTCTTGCGTGAACCAGACGCCGAGATCAAACGGAATGGAATCAAATCCGCACGAGAACACGATCCGCGCACCGCTGGCCTGGGCAGCGCTTTCATATTTCTGGATCATCTGATGCATCCACGCTGGCTCGCCGCACAGGTCAACATAATCCGTGCCGGCATCAGCGCAGGCCGACACCAGGGCTTCGCCATAAAGCTGGTACGGGCCAACCGTTGTGCAAATGCAGCCGGCCCGCTCTGCCATCGCTTTCAGACTTGCTGGGTCATTTGCATCAGCGACCACGAACGGGGTGTCGGCTGGCGCGCCAATCTCGTCGCGCACCGAGGCAAGCTTTTCCTCGCTGCGCCCGGCCATGGCCCATTTTACATCCCCGCCAACCCCATAGGTTTTGGCGAGATATTCGGCGACCAAGCGTCCGGTATAGCCGGTTGATCCATATACGATGACGTCAAATTCGCGGCCCGTTGCCATAGCTCTCTCCTATTTCTGATCCGCCTTAAGTGGAGCAGGAACAAGCGCTTGGCAAATCTTCCTTCGCGTCAGACGTCTAGAAGCTCGGCGCGCTTGGAACCTCGTCGATCACGAACACCTGGTCTTCAAAGTCGCCGCCAATCTCGAAATCGGTCCAGATCGCTTCATTCGCCATCACGCCATCATAGAATAAACGCACCCGGCCCGCCTGCTGCCAGCTCGATCCTGGCTTGGAGAAATAGTCCGAATAACGTCGCTCATGCCAGCCGCGCGGCGTGTCAAAACCCACATAGAGAATTTGCATATTGCTGCGATCAAAGGCGAAGAGTGTCTTGCCCCCTTCCGGGTCGGTGAGCTGGACCATGTAAGCCGGCTTGCCATCAATCGTGCGGTCAGACCGGCGCTCTTGAGTCCATCCTTCATCGAGGGCATTGCGGATCGCGCCGAAGCCGAAATTATTGCTCCACATGGCATTGGCCGACTGATCCTCCATGCGGCCGGATTTGTCATAGGTCGACTCACCATCAAAGCTGATCAGCATTGCGAGCTTGCTGCCTTTCCAGGCCTCGATCCGCACCTTTCCATTGGCGCTATGGGCGTCATTCTTCTCCTCGCCGAACACACGCCACATGGCATAATTGTCCCAGACGCTGGTGCCGCCATCGCGGCTGTAAATCACGTTCTGACCCGAGAGAAACAGCGTTCCGGGCTTCACGAAAATTTCCCCGCCCGCTGCCTCATGCGCCATTTCGATGATTTGCCGACCATCCAGGCTGGTCTTGGATTGGCCTGCCTGTGCGAGTTGAACCACGCCATCCGTTTCGATCGGAACTTCTTGCTGCACCGTCTCCACATTGACCGCCTGGCAGGCCGACAAGAGCGCGGCAAAAAGCAAGTATGAGACGGCTTTCTTCATGAGGGGTCCTCCACAATCATCACATGCGCTTCGGAGATGGGACGACGCGCGGCCTTGAGCTTGGCATAGGCATCGCTGTTCCAAAAGGTCTTGATCGCGTCTTTGCTGGGCCATTTCGAAATCACCGCGCTGGCCCCGTCAAACAGGCCGCCTTCGAGCGACTCAACGCCGGGTCCGCGCAGCACATATTCGCCGCCAAACTCTCCGATCAGTTTTGCCGTCGGAATTCCGTATTCGCTGATAAAGCGCTCACGATCCTGGATCTTTGCGAAAACAATCATGTAAGCGCTCATCATCTTTTCTCCCTGAGGTGCTAGCCGTAGCCAAAACAAATGATATATCTTTTCTTATGCCGCCCTTTTTGGGGCTTTGCAAAGGGCTTGTCTCCATGAAACTTCTGCGCGCCGCGACGGTCACGGTTTCAGACATCGATCGAAGCATCGATCTATATACGCGGTTCTTTGACTATAGTGCCGTCGAGCGCGGCGAGATCAGCGATGCTCTGGCGGCCAGCTGGCAGGCGCCGAACACGGCCGGAAAACCTTATGTCGTCATGCAACCGAGCTCTGGCGCAGACATTTACCTGCGCTTTATCGAGCAGGCCCCTGTGGACGGCTTCAAGGCGCTGAGGTCATTCGGCTGGAACGCGATCGAGATTTGCGTGCAGGATGTGATGGCGGTCAACGCCCGCATGTTGGAGAGCCCGTTCGAGATTATCGGGCCGCCCAATAAGATCCCCGGCCTTGATGCCATCCACCCCATGCAGGTGAAGGGCCCGGACGAGGAAATTGTCTACCTCACCCAAATCAATGACGATCTGCCCGAATACAATCTGCCGCGCGCCGGCAGCTTGATCGACAAGCTCTTCATCCTGGTCATGGGCAATTCTGACCTGGATCGCGCCGCCGCCTGGATGCAGGAGCATTGCGGCCTCGCTTTTGGCCGGGAAATGGAAATCCCCTACACCATGATCGCCAAAGCCTATGGCACGCCGCTGGATGAGCTGCATCGCATCTGCACGCTGATCCATGAACAGGACGTGTTTCTGGAACTGGACCAATATCCCGATGAAGCCATCCCGCGCCCGCGCCATGACGGCATGCTGGTTCCGGGCTGTGCCATTGGCACCCTGTTCCATCCGGGTTTTGACGCTCTGCCCGGCCCCTGGCTGACCGAACCCACGGTGCGCGCAGGCGAAATTTACAAAGGCAAACGGGTCGGGGTCCTGCAAGACCCGGACGGCACCCTGATAGAAATGGTTGAAGGATAAGCCATGCAACTCGGAACGCTCAAACACGCCATCGATCACAAGCCGATCGCCGATGATTTCGCCATTATCGACGCCGACCCTCCGATCTGCCCGGACGGCGGCCTCCTGATCCGCGTCGTGCATCTCTCGCTCGACCCCTATGTCGGCTCTCGGCTTCGGGGTCGGCATATGGGCGAGCCCGCCCCCGAACCGATGAAGGGCGCCATCCCGGGGGCCGTGATCGGTCAGGTCGTGGAAAGCCGCTCGCCTGATTTCGCCGAAGGCGACTGGGCCCATGTGATGGAAGGCGGCTGGCAGGAATTGGTCGCCGTCGGCGCCGAGCATGCGCGCAAGATCGATCCGAACGTGGCGCCGCTTGCCGCCCATGCCGGCGTGCTCGGCATGCCAGGTCTGACCGCCTGGTCCGGGATCACGCAGCTGGCCAAGGTCGGTCCTGGCGACACGGTGCTCGTCGACGCGGCGGCCGGGCCTGTGGGCGGAACAGTCGGCCAGATTGCGCGGATAAAAGGCGCAGACCGCGTCGTTGGAATCGCGGGCGGCCCGGAAAAATGCTCTTTGGTTACGGACACTTACGGCTTCGATGCCTGTATCGATTACAAGGCCGAGGGATGGCGCGATCGCCTCGCAGACGCCTTGCCTGATGGGCTCTCCGTGTTCTTCGAAAATGTCTCAGCCGACATGGCCATGCTGGCGCTCACCCATGCGCAGACCTATGCGCGCGGCGTCTTGTGCGGACTGGTCGATGCCTATCACACAGAGACCCAGAGCCAGCATCCCTTGAATGCCGGGCTGATCATCGGCAAGCGTGCGCAACTGTTCGGGCTCGTCGTTTATGATTTCTATCCGCGCTGGAATGAATATGTGGCCGAAGCCGCCCCCTGGATTGCTTCAGAGCAGCTGAAATTCGCAGAAGACCGTGCCGAGGGGCTGGAGAATGCCCCGGCCTTGTTCGAGCGTCTGATGAATGGCCAGAATAGAGGCAAAGCGGTGGTCACAGTCGCCCCGGAGCAGGCCTGATGGTCCGCAAAGCCTATCTCGACGGGGCCTATGGGCAGATCCATTATCGGATTGCCGAGGCGCGATCTGACTCTGGCAAACCGCCTTTGATCTGTTTGCACCAGAGCCCGAAATGCGGGTTGGAGTTTGACACCTTCATGCGCGAGGCGAGCCGCGACCGAACGGTCATCGCACCTGACTATCCCGGCTATGGCATGTCAGATCCTGCGCCGTCCGAAGCCGACACGACCATCCCGATGTATGCTGAGGAGATGTGGCGCGTTGCGGATGGACTGAACCTTGAGCAGGTCGACCTGTTTGGCAATCATACCGGCGCCAAGGTGGCCGCCCAAATGGCGCTGACCCAAGCCGACCGCGTGCACGCGATTGCGATGATTTCAGCCGCAATCCTGACCGATGAAGAGCGCGAAATGTTCAAAGACATGTTCACGCCGATCCCTTTGGATGAGGCCCATACGCGCTTCACCACCAGTTGGGCGCGCATCTTGGAGCGCCGAGGTCCAGGCCAAACACTGGAAATGATGGATCGCTCCATGTTCATGAACATGATGGGCGGTGAAGCCTATGAATGGGGGCATGTCGCAGCCTTCGCCTGGGGCAAACCCTTTGATGAGGCGCTGACCAAGCTGCCGCATCGCATCACCCTTCTGAACCCGACCGATGATCTGACAGAATGCACCCGCAGAGCCATCCCGCTTTTGCGCAATGGCGAGGTCATTGAATGCCCGCAATGGGGCTATGGCTTCATGGACGCGTTCCCGCATGACACGGCAGATCTCGTGCTCGGAAAACTCGACGCCAGCTAGGCGTGCCCGGTTTCGCTGGTTTCCTCAGCCTTGGCGATGGCCGCGCCATGATCTTCAGAGCCATATTTATACTTGCCGAGGAAGAGCAGCGGGATGGTGAAGACGAACAGGAGCAAGGCTGATTTTGTCAGCGTGAAGGCCCAGTCTTGTCCGGTCAGCAAACCGGTCTCCAAACCCATCAGGGACAATCCGCGACCATCGGCAATATTGGTCATGATCGAAGGCCCAAGCCCTGCGCCCAGCGCGAAGAATCCATAGATTGCCCCGTAAATGGCCGAATAGGATTTCATGCCGAAATATTTCGAGACCATGTAGGCCATGAAGTCATATTCAACCCCGGCGCCGAAGCCGATCATCAAAATGGCCACGGTTGCCGTGGTCACGGACACATCTGGCTGGCCCAGCAGGTGCAAGGCAATTGCTGGCGACGCCAGGAACACGAATGCCACGCCTGGGGCCCAGAACCGATCGATCAGATAACCGCCAATGATCCGGCCACCCAAGACGGCAAGGCCGGTCAATGTGGCGAGGCCCACGGCTTCATTCATGCCCATGCCGGTCGTTGTCAGCACGCGTTCTATGTTCGGAATGATCGCGCCGATGGCGTAAGAGATCGGCACAAAACAGATTGCCAACAACCAGAACCGCCAGGTCTTGAGCGCGTCACCAAGGCTCAAGCCCGGCAATTCGATCTGAGCGGCGCTTTCGGTCTGCGGCGGCGCCGTTTTGATGTTCAGAACCAACATCATCACAGTCGGCACGAAGACGAGCAAGGAGAAGCCCACGGCCATAATATATTCGAGCCGCCAGCCATTCTCTGCCGCAAGCGGCAAGACCTGTTTCATCACGATCCAGACCAGGCCGATCGTGCCGACCAAGGCGATGGCCAAGATTGGCAGCTTCATCTCGGTGGCTTTGGCATCCCGCGCGGGCGTATCATTCAAATCTCGCAGGCCCAGCCAGACGATCGGCAGCGCGATGACGAGTGGCAAAAAGCCGAGCAAGACATAAGCCGTGCGCCATCCCGAGCCGCCGATAAAGTGCCATTCCGGATTGGAGACTATGAATTGCGCAAAAAACTTGGCGAGGGCCCCGAATACGCCCGTTGCGATGAGCGCGATTCCGAGCGCAATCCCCCGGTTTCGGTCAAACCAATTGGCGACCGGACGGGTGAACGTAATCGGCAAAGTCCCCGCGCCCGCAAATGCCAGCACAAGCCACAAGAAAATATAGAGCGATTTGGACCCCGTATTCAGCGCCAGCGCCATCATCGCGAGACTGAACGTGACTACAGAGATCAGGGCCACGCGGCGGGCGCCAAATCTCTCGGCGAGAATTCCGATAATCGGCGACGCGGCGAACGCCCCGAACGTGTAGATGGCGAGCGCATTGAGGATGTCACCCGGCGTCCAGCCCATCGGGCCGAACTCTTGCAGCAAAGGCGGGATCATGACGCCGATCGTGTAGAACGGGAGCGGCGACAGCCCGAGCCCCACGCCGACCGCAGCGGCCGCCAGAACGGGCCAACCGCGCTTGAATTCGCCGTCTTGCACCATGAAATCCTCCAGAATGTCCAATTCGCGCTTGGCGCTTCTCGTTTCCTGAGGTCTATTGGTATATCATTTGATCCGGACGTCGAGGAAAAAACGATATGCAACTGACAAGACGCCATTTTGTGGCGATGAGTGGACTCGCTGCGACGTCGGCCTGCGCCCCGTCCATCAGCGAGAGCTATGATGCGGATGTTCTGATCCTCGGCGCTGGTCTGGCCGGGCTGCATGCCGCGCGTATGCTGCAAGCGGATGGATTTAATGTGCTTGTGCTCGAGGCTTCGGACCGGGTGGGCGGTCGGATGTGGACCCTGGATCAGGTTCCGGGCCGACCGGAAGCAGGCGGCCAGCAAGTTGGGCAATCCTATGCGCGCGTGCGGTCCACCGCGATTGATCTCGGTTTGAATGTCGAACCCCCGTCGCCCGGCGGATCCCGCGACAAGACCATGGTCCTGAATGACCAAGTCTTTGACGCGCGCGAGTGGGCGACGATGAGCGACAATCCGTTTCCAGACGCCTTCAAGCGCGCCACCCCGGACGTCGCCCTGTTCATGGCGGCGGCCGCCACCAACCCGTTAAAAGACCAATATGCCTGGCGAGAGGTTGGCTCTGAGTTCGATATCAGCGCGGATGCGTTTCTGGCCAGCCAAGGATTTGACGATCAAAGCCGCGCGCTTTGCGACATCGCGCTCAACGCCAATCAATTGAGCACCTATTCGATGCTGAATGTCTGGCGCAGTCTGACCCTGTTCCAGATCGATGCCTCAAGCGGTCGGTCGGAGGAGATTACGGGCGGCTCTCAGCGCCTGCCTGAAGCCATGGCGGTCAGCCTGGGCAGCGGCGCGGTTCGCACCGGTGAGCGGATTACCGGAATTGAGGCCAGCGGCGAACAGATTGCCGTGCGCACCGAGGCGCGGACCTATCGGGCGCCGTTTTGCGTTTGCACGCTGCCGTTTCCGGTGCTGCGAAAGCTGCCGCTGACCTTGCCGGTGAGCGCCGCAACCCTCCAGCCGATCATTCAGTCGATGCCCTACACCCAGATTCAACAAGTGCATCTGGAAATCGAACAAGGCCCCAGCGACGGCCTGCCGCTGACCATGTGGACCGATACGCCGATCGAACGCGTGTTTCCGGTGCGCGATGCCACTGGCGAAACCGTCGCCCTGACCTGCTGGATCAATGGCACGGGCGTGCGCCCGAACGCCAGCGACGACGAGTGGAAACAAATGGCCGAACAAATCCTCGCCGATACCCGTGGACTCACGGCGAAGGCCCATGCTGTGATCCGCTGGGACGAGGCGCAATCCTTGAGTGGCGGCGCGTATATGCACTGGGCGCCAGGACAAATCCAACCCTGGGCCGAGCGCGTGGTCGCGCCAATTGGAAATCTGCATTTTGCCGGCGAACACACATCCTACCTGCACACCGGTATGGAAGGCGCGATGGAGTCCGGGGAACGTGCGGCCTATGCGATCATCGAAGCCGCGGCGCCGGCATAAGGAATGCTCTCAAATCCGATCAATTCGACCTGCGGCGCGATATAGCCGGGTCGGATTGGTTCCTGTCGCGCCAGATCGGTGGAGAGATATTTCTTATTATCGTCGCAGAAAATCGTCGCCACAGTGGACTGGCTTCCAAGCTGGTCTTGCACGGTCAATGCACCAATCAAATTGGCGCCGGAGGATATACCGACCGCAAGGCCCAGCTCAGAAGCCAGTTTCTGGGCCATGATGATGGCGTCGCCATCGCTCGCAGCCACAACAGGATCCAGCTCATCCAATTTCACGATGGCTGGAATGAAATCATCCGACACGCCTTGAATCCGGTGCGCGCCGGTTTTGTATCCGGTCGATAGGGTTGGCGATTCAGCCGGTTCAAGTGGATGAATTTTGACCTCTGGATGGACCGCCCGCAGCGCCCGGCCAACGCCCATCACCGTCCCGCCGGTACCGACGCCGGCGACAAACGCATCGGGGGTCCGGTCAACTGCAGACAGTTGATCCAGGATTTCAGGCCCGGTCGTGCATTGATGCGCATTGCAATTTTCACGATTGGCAAACTGACGCGGCAGAAAGACATCTTCGCGTTGTTCGGCGAGGCGCTCGGTCGCTGCGATCGCACCGAGGAACCCGCCCTCTTCCCGGTTGATCAAACATAGCTCGGCCCCGAGCGAGCGCAGCAGAGACTTGCGCTCTTCGCTCATCCAGTCCGGCATATAGATGCGCACCGGATGGCCCAAAGCTCGCCCCAGCGCGGCCATCGCGATCCCAGCATTTCCGCTGGTCGCCTCAGCGATTGTATCGCCCGGTTTCAGATCACCGGTGGCATACCCACACCGCAAGATGTTGAGGGCCATTCGATCCTTGATGCTGCCGGTGAGATTGTAATGCTCCGCCTTGGCATAGACCACGCGTCGTTCGCCTTTCCAGCGCAGATGGACGGCCAATAATGGCGTGCGCCCGATCATGCCGGCGAGCGATGCCAAACGCTTTTGTTCGCAAAATTGTACCGGTTCCAAGCTCGAAAACGCCATGCAGATCTCCTCTTGCGAGAGGTATCATCGCATTCCAGGCGAAAATCATTATGAATTTAAGTGCGTTATCGATGGAAATCATAATAATTTTCGATTATCTTGATCAACATGAATATGATCGATGAAACAGACCGACAAATATTGCGTCACCTTCAACGCGACGCGACGACCTCACTCGAATCGCTGGCCGAGCAGCTCAGCGTTTCGGTGAATACGTGCTGGCGACGCGTTCGGCGTCTGGAAGAGCAAGGGATCCTGAAGGCGCGCGTCGCCGTTTGCGATCCGGATCAACTCGGCCTCGGCCAAACCGTATTCGTGGCGATACGGACCCGCGATCATTCGGCCAAATGGCTGGAATCTTTCGCCAAGACAGTGACGGCGATCCCGGAAGTTGTCGAATTCTATCGCATGGCCGGCGACGTCGATTATCTTCTCAAGATCGTTGTCGGCTCGGTCAGCGATTATGACCGGGTCTATAAATCGCTGATCAAGAAGATCGAGATCGCTGATGTCAGCGCGACCTTTGCGATGGAGTGTCTGAAGAACACGACCGAATTGCCGCTTTAATCGGCATCGCTTTCGGGCGTGTAGGTACAGCTCGCCTGCAACCATCTCAGATTGATGCCGATCCGTTCCGCGCCAGCTTCCGCCCAGGCATATGATACAGCACGATCGCTGTCGCCTTCGAGCACATACATGGTCAGCGACGCCCGATTGGTGCCGTACGGCCAGTCAACATCGCGAAGGGTCAGTCGAATGCGCCGAGGCGTTTCTTCATCGGTGATCAGTTCGGCCACGCCGCCCTGGTCATGAAGTTTGACGCCGCGCCGAAAGTCCCAGTCATTTTGACCCTGACCGCTATCGCCATGCTCTGCGCCGCGCAGGATCGCGGTCCAGCATTCGAAGGGCCGCGCGCGTCGCATCCGGGCTTCAATCAATGCGTCGCCGCGTGCGCTTTGCACCCAGAGTTCGGTTTCAGACAGCGTCAATGTCACTTCGAGCGGACCGCCTTCGCTGGGGCGCGGGAAAATGTTCGCGCACTCATCGCCGGTCGCCACGCCGCGAAATTGTCCACTGCTCCTTTGCCAATCGATGCGGCAGTCAAATGGCTCGGGCGGGAGTAAGCCCGACGGGGCCGACAGGGTTTGCACGATCGTTTGCTGATCTGGGTCGATGGAAAAGGCGTGGATCAGTTCCGCCGGTGCCTCCTGGCCGACCGTGCGGACCGCCTTGAAGGTGACGGTGCCGGTTTCGGTCGTATCGCCGGCCAGCACGGCAGGTTTGATCTCGATATGCTGGCGCGGGGCCAGCGTTGACTCGTCCAGGCCTGCATTCTCCGCGAAAAAGACGTGCCGATCATTATCCCACCTGCCCTCAAACAGCTGCGTCAGCTCTTGAAAGTCTTTCTCCAACCATCCTGGGGTCGTCGCCTCTTGCGCAGTCGCGCAGGCAGAAACAAGCGCCAGGACCGTGCCGGTGAGAATTGCGCGATGGATCATGGTGTCATCCTTAGTCTAAAACGAAGGGCGGATCCTCCGACCCGCCCTTCCTTGGTTCGATTCGATCCGGATGGGTCGGATTAGAACTCGGTGCTCAGCGTCACGCCGATTTGCGATCCGCGGCGACGCGTGCCGACAAAGTTCCGCTTGAAGCTGTCGCCGCCATCGGCGTAGCGCAAGACCAGCGGAGAGGAATCCTCGTCCGTCAGGTTCCGGCCCCACAGGCGCAGCGTGTGCTGGCCATTGGTCACACCAATACGGGCGCCGACCAAGGTTGCATCACCGGTTTCGGCCTGGTTGTGAACTTGCGAGAACTTGCTCGACTCGTAGGACACATTGGCGCCCGCGAAGAAGTCCCAATCGCCGTGACCGGTGGCGCCGCGATAATCGAGGTCAAAGAATAGCTGGTGCTCCGCCGTCCGCGGGATTTCGCGGCCAACAATCGAGCCGAATGCGTTCTGCAGACAATCGGAAGTTGGATCGCTTGGATCAGCGAGGATTTCACATCCCACCGAACCGTTGACCAGTCCATCATCCAGCGTATCGAGCAGCACCCCTTCGTTCTGGTCGCGACCAGCCGTGAATTCGGTATCGGTCCAGGCGTAGTTCAGCGTTGCCGTCAGGCCTTCAAACCCATCCGGGATCAATGTGAATTCGGCTTCGATACCGAGAATTTCTGCATCACCTGCATTCACGGTGGCAGAGGTGGTGTTGGTATCATTGACGCGGACATTTTGTGTCAGCTGATAGCCTTCTACTTCGTTGAAGAAGCCGGCAAGGTTGGCCGTCAACTGCCCCCCGAAGAAGACGTTTTTCGAGCCGATTTCGATCGACTGAACTTCTTCCTCTTCAAAGGTACCGAGGCCAGCCAGTTGTGCCTGGTTGGAGTTGAAGCCGCCAGGCTTCTGGCCTTCCGCATAGACAGCATAGAGCAAGTTGTTCGGCGTCGCTTGCCAGTCGATCGTTGCGCGCGGTGCGAAATTGTCGAAGCTTGCATTTTGAACCGGGTCGCCAGGTGCCATCCGCTCAATGTCTTCCTCGGCGTAGCGCCCTTCCAGGGTCAATGAGACCGTGTCGGTCAGGTCGTAAGAGACCAGTCCGAAGACGGCTTTGTTTTCGATATTGAAGGTGCTGGAACCACTCGGAACTGAAATGGTCGAAGAGCCAAGCGGGATGATCGACACACATGTCGGGTTGAATCCACAGATCACTTGTTGCGAGGCGAGTTCGGCGGCGAAGTTCGCATCCGCCGTTTCCTGCGCACCGGCCGGCAGCGAGCGGGCATCGCGGCTCTTGTCTTCACCGTCGAGATAATAGGCACCGATAAGCGCTCTGAAACGATCGGTTTCATAGTTCAGACGTAGCTCTTGCGAGATCTCCTCTTCTTCCGACTCGTTGGCGAAGGTGAAGTCCGCGATGCTGGTCGGATAGCCGTAAAGGGCTCGGAAGGGCACGAAGCTGATAATGCTGAACGGGAATCCGCCCGGCACGAAGTTTGTGGCCTGGAACCGGGTCGGCGAGTAGTCGCCGTCGGTTTGCTGGCTGACTTCGCGATTGTTGAATCCGGTGATCGATGTGATCGACCAATTGTCGGTCAGGTCACCATTCACCGACAGGCTGAGCTGGGTGTTATCGATTTCGGTGCCAGCATCCGGGCCGACCTGGAAGCGATAGTCCGTATTGATATCACGTGGCTGAATGGTGCCGCAGAAATAGCGGCCTTGTCCGCCATAGAGCGCGCCATTGTCAAAGAAGCAATTGTTCTCGTCAGCGGTTGTGGCGAACAGGGCTGGCTGGCCGTCATCACTATTGGAATAGTAGCCGCGCAGACGAATGTCCCAGTCATCATTTGGCGTCAGGTAAAGGACGCTGGAGACAGATTGCGTGGTTTCGAATCCGATCGGCTGGCCGTCGAACACGTTGGTGAACTCGCCATCATAATTGTACAGGCGGGTGCTGACACCGAAGCCGACAAAATCATTGATCGCGCCGCTAAAGCCTATGCTCAGATCCTGCTGGCCATGCTCTGCGAGGTCGAGGCTGGCGCGGGCCGAAAACTCATCCTGCGGGGTGCGTGTGATGATGTTGATGGCGCCGGAATAGGTGTTTCGTCCATACAACGCGCTTTGTGGACCTTTGACGACTTCGATGCGCTCGATGTCGTTGAGATCGTAATCAGTGATCGCGCCGGAGATTCGCACGCCATCGATGAAGTATGACACGCCTGAAGCACCGAGAATGTTGGCTTGGCCACGAATAACCGGCCGGTTGGAATCGCGCCCGAATTCATTGTCAAAGCTAAGGCCCGCTGTCAGTTTCGAGATATCCGATAGGTCCGTCAGGGACAGATTGTCGATCGTGTCCGCGGTAACCACAGAGACCGCAACTGGGGTTTCTTGAATGTTTTCCGCGGTTTTCCGCGCCGTTACGGTGATGACGTCCTGACGGGATTCCGCCTCCTCTTCATCAACATTCTGCGCAAACGCCGGACTGGCATACGCCGTCATCGCCAAAGCGGCCGCCCCAACCATTAGAATCGACTTTGACATATAGGTCTCCCAGTTTGTTAAGGAGGCGTTTTCCTCGTCCGCCCCCGCAAATGATATATCTTTTTGTCGCATGTTTTTCCGACAATGCAAGTGGCATCCTGAAAAGACCGGACAATCGAGCTAATCAGCGTGTCAAATTCGGCACACTTACTTGGAGATACGAGCATGCCTGACGGGATGACATCTAATGAATTGAAGAAAATTATGCCGCTCTTGGCGCGCCATGAAGGCGTCTGGGAGGGCACGTATCGCTATTATAATGCCAGCGGTGTGCAAATCGACGAACACGCATCGCGCCTGATCTGCCGGTTTCCCGAAACCGGGCATCCGTATCACCAGACCAATCATTATCGCTGGGCCGATGGAAAGCGTGAGACGCGCGATTTTCCAGCCATGGTCGAAAATGGCCGACTCAAATGGGATAATGAATTCATCAATGGATGGGCGTGTGATGTCGCGCTGGATGATTTCAACCGCACGACCATGTTGAACTGGACGCGAACCGGAGAGCCCGACCTGTATCTGTACGAAATGATCCAGCTGTCCGATGACGGCCAAGCCCGCGCCCGCATCTGGCAATGGTTCAAAGCCGACCGCCTGTTCCAACGAACGCTGGTGGATGAGCGATTCGTCAGCAAAGACTGGCAGGAATACGACGAGCAGGTGTTTTAAAGCCCGCCCTTGAATGGGGACATTCTGGCGCGGCGACAAAGCGCGATCTTCGCTCTAGGCAAGCCGCGATGAAAACGCTGCGCGCCCTTCGGTCTCTCTTGCTGGCGATTGCCGCAATTGGCTACCTGGCCAATGGGGCGCAGGCACATCTGAAGATTTCGAATGGCGAGTCTTTGACCCTGATGTTGTGCGGAACCGATTCGCACAAAACAGTTGAGCTCGAAATTCCGGGCGACCCCGCAGAGGAAGTTTCCGACACGTGTTGCGGAGATTGTTCGCCGCCCTCGGCCCTCTCCCCGCCGCGCACCACATTCGAAGCGAACATCACCCTGTTCGGGCAACCTCTGCCAATGCAGTTGCCCGAACGCGTTTCGCCCAGATCCCCGCTCTGGCCGGGGGCCCCGCCGCATGGACCGCCCACCTCTCACAGACTGAACGCCTGATTGATTCAACCGGCGCGACGGCGCCAATTCTGTGAGAAAAATTATGAAACTCAAACTCGTTGCGAGCGCCGCTCTGCTGTGCGCCGCCCTGCCCGCTGCTGCGCATGAAGGTGATGGCGGCAATGTAACCTACGCGTCCGATCATGCCCCAATTGGCGTGATGGCGGACCATCGCCACAAGAAGGGCGAGTGGATGACCTCCTATCGCTATATGTATATGGACATGTCCGGAAACCGCGATGGTACTGACAGCTTGTCTCCGGAAGAGATCGTCACCACGGTGGCAAATCCGTTCGCCAATCCGCCGATGATGCCGCCAACTTTGCGCGTCGTTCCAACCGATATGCCCATGCAAATGCATATGGTGGGCGGCATGTATGGCCTCACCGACCGGATCACGCTCATGGCCATGGGCATGTATGTGACCAAGGAAATGGATCACATCACATTTCAGGGGCCGATGGGCACCACACGTCTCGGTGAGTTTACCACCGAAACCTCTGGCTTTGGCGACACCACGGTCGGGGCGATCATTGGATTGGATGATGGGTCTTATGAGCACCGGCAAATCAATCTCGGCCTTGCTGTGTCTCTGCCGACCGGCTCAATTGACGAGACCGATCAGATCCTGACCCCGATGGGAACGACCCCGAGCCCAAGGCTGCCCTATCCCATGCAATTGGGCTCTGGCAGCTTTGATCTGAAACCGTCTTTGACGGCACGCTCGCGGACTGGAAAGTGGAGCTATGGGGCACAGGCCTCCGCCGTCATTCGTCTGGAAGAAAATGATGAAGGCTACACGCTGGGCGATGTCGGCGAACTGACCGGATGGCTCGCTTATGAACCACAGCCTTGGGTCTCGATTTCGGGTCGACTGAAAGGCAAATCCGTGAGTCAGATTGATGGCAATGACCCGCTCATTCGCGCCCCTGTGCAAACCGCCGACCCAGACAATCATGGCGGTGAAACGGTCGAAGCGCTGTTCGGCATCAACCTGGCTGGACAGACGGGCTGGCAAAAGGGCCACCGGATTGCCGTCGAGATTGGATTGCCGCTCATGCGAGATCTGAACGGTCCGCAAATGGAAACGGACCTGACCTTCACACTGGGTTGGCAGAAAGCCTTTTAGACCAAAAGAAAAAAGCCGGGCCTGCGAGCCCGGCTTTTAGTTGGGAGGAAAGAAGTCCGGCCTTAATCGCCGGATCTGTTGGGTTTCTCGATAGAGCCGTCAGCGATGCCCTTATAATACTTCCAGCTGGTCATATTCGGGCGCGGATCGCCGGACGGTGGCGCGCTATTATACTCAGGATAATGTGTGGCGATTTCAGCTTTCATCGTATCCGAGAGCTGGTCAAAGTTCTCGAGCTTGTAGCCCGCTGTGTGCATGTAGAGCATGCCTTCCCGGCCATTCATGTTCATCCACGGCAACCAATCCGCCATACGGGCCCAACCAACGGTTACCTTGGCGGAATCGTCACCGGCATCGAGCAGATCATCGGTTCGACCGAAGAAATTAAACATCTCGGTCGCGTGATAGGTCCCGCCAATCTCTTTCTGGAAATCGCCGCCGAGCGGATTGGGATACCAAAGCGGTACGGTGCTGCGCATCCACCAGGTTCCGTCTTCACCAACCTCGCCGCGCCAAGCCAATGGCGAGCCATCTCGATTGGTTTCGTACATTTTGAAATTCACTGGATCATTGGCGACGTGCAGCACGTCGACCGTTTCGCCCGTCCATGGATTGTCCCAGGTAGAGAGGACTTCACCTGTGTCCTTGTCCTTATAGAGCAGGATCTCACGCGACACGAGGTGCAGGCCTGTGCCGAGGTTCTCATCTTCGATGGTCGAGCAGGCGCGAATGTTCATGCCCTCGACATCAAACACGTGCACGTCTTTCTCGCCCTGTTTGCGGGTCAGCGCGATCCCATGCCACCAATAAACTTCCGGCTGATCATCAATGGTTGAGCACATGATCTTGCGCATAATGGTCAAGGAATCCGACGCATTGCTCGGATCGAGCCGCGCGCCTTCCTGCGCCTGGCTGATTGTTACGCAAGCCGAAAGCGCTGCGACAGACGCACCCACGGCCGCAATTTTCGAAATCAGTTTCATAGGTCCACCTCCAAATGATATATCATTTAAGTGGCACGGTTAATCGCCCTCGCCAACCCCCAACTCGCCTGTTGCGGGTGTTTTTCTTGTCGCAGCCACCAAACTCATCGCGGCAAAGGCACCAATCCAAGGCGCGATCGTCTTCCACATGGCGCCAGGGCCTGCGCCAATCCATCCGACTTCATACGCCACCGCCAGACCGAACCCGGCGCTCATCCCGGCCAGGACGGTCCGCCCGCGCGGCTCAAACCCAAGTGTTCGCGCCACGACAATCGGTCCGAAAGCCGCGCCCAGCGCGACCCAGGCAAACAGAATGCGCTGAAAAATGCTCGACGGCGCCAACAGGGTCAGCAACACTGCGGCGATGCACACCCCGACTATGGCCAGGCGCGACACCAGAACCTCGCGTCCGCCCAGCCATTTGCCCAATCGCAAATCGTGAGACACGGCGCCGCCAGCGACCAGCAGCTGACTGTCCACGGTCGACATGATCGCGGACAGGGTCGCTGCTGCAACGATCCCGGCAAAGATGGCTGGCAGCAAATCCTCAGCCAGAGTGAAGAACACGCTTTCCGGCGCCGCGTCGCCGCCAAGTATGGCTCGGCCAGACAGGCCGAGCACCGCCATGCCGGCAAACACCAATCCGGCCCAGCTCATCGCCACAATCGCGCCTTTGACGCGGGCGCTTGTGTCCCGGGTGGCCATGATCCAGGCGACCAGGTGCGGTTGCCCCAAGGCGCCGAACCCGGTTGCGGTCAGGCCGAGGACAAATCCCGTGGCGGCCCATCCCGCCCGATTGCCGAACACGCTGCCATAGCCTTGCGGGGCCTCGGTCAGCGCTTGTGACAGGCCGGCCAATCCACCGGCTTCCAAGAACGCCAAAGCGGGCAACAATACTGCGACAAATGCCATGAGGAGGCCCTGGATCGTGTCGGTCAAAGACACCGCCAGGAACCCGCCGAGAAACACATAAGCAAGAATGACCAGCGCCCCGATGATCACGCCCGGCACAAAGCCGGTCTCGAACAGGTCATTGATCGCTGTGCCGGCGCCCTGAAACTGGCCGGCCACGTAAAAGGAAAAACAGATCGCGATGAGGATGGAGGCGACAATCCGGATCAAACGCGCGGAACCCGGATGCGCATGCTGCGTCATGAATTCAGTCAAGGTGAGCTGATCTTCATCGCGGCTCGCGGATTGCAAAACGCCCCCGGCCCAGAGCCAGACGGCTGCATATCCCGCAATAATCCCGGGCACCATCCACAGCGCGGACGGTCCGGCGACATAGACAAATCCGGAAAAGCCGAGCAGCACCCAGGCGCTGGAACTGGAGGCTGCATAGGCAAGCCCCGCCACCCATGGCCCCAGACTGCGCCCGCCGAGCAGGAAATCCTCTTGTGATTTCGCCCGTTGTGCCGCCCAGAGCCCGACGCCGAACAGCACCGCAGAATAGACGAGCAGCGTGATCAAGGCTGGCAAGTTTTGCAAAATCTCCCCTCCGCCCTCTAGATCTATTCCGCCGCTGCCGGCACCGCCGCGCCTTTGAACCCTAGGGGTAATCCGGCGCGCGGCGTGAAGCCATAGAGTTCTTCATCTGGCAGCGCCGCGGCGACAAGTTCGCGGGTCGCCATCAGCGCTTCGAGATCAATCCCGGTGTCGATGCCCATGGACTCAAACATGAAGACAAGGTCTTCCGTCACCACATTACCGCTTGCCCCCGGCGCGGTGGGACATCCGCCCAATCCGCCCAGCGAGCTGTCAAACGTGGTGATGCCTTCCTCATAAGCGGCGATGACATTGGCGAGCCCAAGCCCGCGCGTATTGTGCAGATGCACGCCGGTCAGATTCTCATCGCCGACAACATTGCGCACCGCCCGGATGAGATGCCGCATCGAGGCCGGGTCGCCATAGCCGGTTGTATCCGAAAGCCCGACTTCATCGCAGCCCGCCGCCATCAAGCGCTCGGCGGATCGCAAGATCACCGCTTCGTCGATCGGGCCTTCCAAAGTGCACCCGAATGCAGTGGAGAGAGAGCCCTCGAAATGCGGCCGTCGCCCGTCCGGTTGTTGTGCAATCAGCTCTGCAATGGCGGTGGCTTCTTCAATCACCTGATCATGCGTGCGGCGAATATTGCGCAGGGAATGGGTTTCACTGACTGACATGGGCAAAGTGATTTTGTGAGCGCCCGCCTCGATCGCCAATTGCGCACCTTTCAGATTCGGCACCAGCACCGCCACTTCGAGCCCATCGATCTGCACCGCGTGGCGGGTGATCTCTGCGGTGTCCGCCATTTGCGGCAACAATTTGGGTGAGACAAAGGAGCCCACTTCGATTTCTTTCACGCCCGCCGCCGCCAGGGCCGAGATCCAGTGTTTCTTGTCCTCTGTTGGCATGATCGCATTACAGTTTTGCAGACCATCGCGGGGGCCGACTTCGCTGATCAGGACGCTCTTCTGAGACATGATTTCCACCTATTGTGATGAATCGAGGGGCATGACCTAATTGCCAAATGATATATCTAATGCAATTGATATATCTATTAAAGGCGTGCAGGACAGCAAATAAAATGCGACTGTCCCCGGGGAGAGGAACATATGAGCAGTGAAACAGGCCTCCTATCGGGAATCAAGGTTGTCGAGTTTACCCATATGGTCATGGGACCGGCCGCAGGTCTGGTGCTGGCCGACCTCGGCGCGGAAGTGATCAAGGTTGAACCGGTTGGCGGCGACAAGACCCGACGGTTGCGGGGCTCAGGCGCCGGCTATTTCTCAATGTACAATCGCAATAAGAAGAGCCTGTCGATCGATCTGAAATCTGCTGAAGGCAAAGCGCTCGCGCTGAAATTGATCGATGAGGCAGATGTGTTCATCGAGAATTTTCGACCTGGCGCGCTGGACAAGCTCGGTTTTGGTTATGAAGCGCTGTCGGAACGCAATCAGAAACTGATCTATTGTTCGGAAAAGGGCTTCCTGGACGGCCCCTATTCTCACCGCACAGCTCTGGACGAAGTCGCTCAAATGATGGGCGGTCTTGCTTATATGACCGGTCCACCCGGGCGCCCCTTGCGGGCCGGCAGCAGCGTCATCGACGTGACGGGAGGGATGTTTGGCGCAATCGCTGTGCTGGCGGCGCTGCAAGATCGCTCAAGAACGGGAAAAGGCCGGCATGTGAGCGCGTCCCTATATGAGACCACCGTATTTCTAGTCGGTCAGCATATGGCGCAATATGCCGTAACCGGGACCCCGGCCGCCCCGATGCCAGCCCGTATCTCGGCTTGGGCGGTCTATGATGTGTTTGACGTCAAGAATGATGAGAAAGTCTTTGTCGGCGTCGTCTCAGACACCCAATGGAAAGCCTTTTGCGAGGCCTTTGAACTTGCGGACTGGGCCGAGGATGAAAGTCTCGCGGCCAATAATGATCGGGTCGCGCGGCGCGACGAGTTGATCCCGCAATTGCGCGAGCTGTTTGCGCGCTTCACCAAAGATGACTTGATGGCAAAACTGGAAACCACCGGCTTGCCATTTGCCCCCATCCAAAAACCTGAAGACTTGTTCGCGGACGCGCATTTGAAGGAAAGCGGCGGGCTGCTCGACATGACCATTCCGGATGGCGGCGAGATCGCCTTGCCGGCCATGCCGGTCGCCATTGATGGAGCCCGCCCGGGCCTCTCGCTCAATCCCCCTGAAATTGGCGAACACTCAGAAGCGGTATTGAAATCGCTCGGCCTGTCAGAGGCAGACATTGCGGATCTGATCAATCGCGGACTGGTCCAATCGGCAACCGAGAAAACGCCTCAGGCGGCAGAATAGAGCCAAGGCCTGCGCTGCGCATCGCGCGCAAAGTAGGCATCAATCTGGTCCTGATCGGTGAGAGTCAGGCCGATCGGATCAAGCCCTTCCATCAATAAACGCTTCGGATAGGCGCCAATCTCAAAATGGGGCTGCCAGCTCGGCAATTGCGCGCAGTGCAATGTTTGCGTCGCCAGATCGACAGAAACCGTTGCAGGCGCGGGCGTCGCGGCCAGAGCCTCCACCTCTGCCGCGCTCAGCATGATTGGAAGCACGCCATTCCTGAGGCAATTGCCATGAAAGATCTCGCCGAAACTCTTGGCGATAATGACGCGAATACCATAGCCCGCGAGCGCCCAGACGGCATGTTCTCGAGATGACCCGCAGCCAAAATTCTCTCCGGCAACAAGAATGCTGGCGCCGACCAGATCCGGTTGATTGAGCACAAAATCAGGATTCGGCACGCGCCCGCCGGGTTCGGTATAGCGCCACCCGGCGAACAATCCGTCTTCCAGCCCTTGCCGGCTGACCGATTTCATCTCGCGTGACGGAATGATCTGGTCCGTATCGATATTGTCGCGCATCAAAACGGCTGCGATCCCGGTATGCTTGATCAACGGTTCGGCCATCAGACAGGCTCCGTTTCCAGCGCCGGCAAATCAGTCGGCGCGCAGATTTTTCCAGCCACCGCGCAAGCCGCGACAACTGCAGGGCTGGTCAGGTGCGTGCGCACGCCTGGACCCTGTCGGCCTTCAAAATTTCGATTGGTCGAGGACACCACTCGGGTTTGCGGCGCAAATGTTTCGCCTCCCGCATAGAAACACATGGCACAGCCCGGCTCGCCCCACTCAAAGCCGGCGGCTTTGAAAATCTTGTCGATGCCCAGGCTTTCCGCCGCGCGGCGCACCGATTGTGACCCCGGCACGCAGACCGCGCGCACGCCTTCAGCGACGCGGCGCCCGTCCAGAATGCGGGCGGCAGCTTTCAGATCAGACAGTCTGCCATTGGTGCACGAGCCAATAAAGGCGCCGCCAATCGACAGGCCTTTAACGCTGTCCCCGGGCTTTAGCCCCATATAGGCGAGCGCCTGCGCCCGCGCTGCGGGCGGGATGGCCAGGTTCAGTGGTCCGCTTTCCTCCGGACTGGTGCCCCAGCTGATTTGTGGACTGATCTGTCGCGCGTCGATGGTTATTTCGTGGGCAAATGAGGCGCCTGGATCCGTCTGAAGATCTGACCATTGCGATGCGATCGTCGCGTCGCCGCCCGGCGAAAACGGGCGGTTGGCGACATAATCGAACGTCTTCTCATCCGGGGCGATCACGGCTGAGAAAGCGGCAAACTCCACCGCCATATTGCACAGCGTCAGGCGCGCCTCGATATCGAGCGCCTCGACCGTGGGGCCGGCAAACTCAATCGCGCAGCGCTGCCCGCCGCTCGCGCCATAGGCGGCGATGAGATAGAGCGCGATGTCCTTGGCGCTGCACCCTGCGGGCAGTTCGCCGTCAATTCGCACCCGCATTTGCGGCGGCTTTTGCATCCGCAAGACGCCGGTCGCCATGGCATGTTCGGCCTCGCTCGAGCCAATCCCCCAGGCCAGCGCCCCAAGCGCGCCAAGACTGCACGTATGACTGTCCGGGCACACCAGAGACAGGCCCGGCAAGGCAATGCCCTCCTCCGGCGCGACCACGTGAACAATGCCCTGGCTGGGGCTGTCCGTGTCGATCAGGTGAATGCCCGCCGCCTCGGCCATGGCCCGCGTTTCGGTGATGAAGGCTTCGCCGCCCGGACTGCGCGCCTCATCTCGTCCGCGGCCCGCTCTGAACGAGACAATATGGTCCATGATCGCAAACACGCGCGACGGGTCGCGCACAGAATAGTCGTTCTCGCGCAGGGATTTGAGCGCCACACCACCGGTCCGCTCATGCAACAATAGCCGATCGATGGCGATCAGGTCATAGCCGTCGCCAGCATCGCAGACGCGATGTTGATCCCAGAGCTTATCGAACAGTGTTTGCGGCAAATCGGCCCTCCTACTCAAAAGATATATCTTTTGAGAAAAAGTGAAAGAGCGCGCGCGCATTTTCCGTGCTTTAACGGGCAGACCTACGGCTCTGTTTGCGCAAGCTCCGCAGCAAACACATCGAACAGCGCCAGCTGATCCGGCGCCTCCGCAAACAGTGTGCGGGCGGTCTCAAGGTCGGCGCGGGCCTGATCCATTTGCCCGAGCACCAGCCGCGCCCGTATCAGCCGCGCCCAGCCTTGCGCGTCTAGCGGATCTTGCTCGAGCCGCATGGCCAAGCCCTCGACCATGGACTCGACCATGGCCGCTTGCTCTTCGGGGCTCATGGCCTGAATGCGCGCGGCGGTTTCAGGATCAATGTCGGGCGCCGCAGCCCGCGCCTGCAAGGCTTGCACAACCTGATCCCGCTCAGCCACCATATTGGCGGACTGGCCCGAGATCTCAATCGCGCGATCATAGGCAGCCAGCGCCGCATCAATCTGATTGAGGCGCAAATAGGATCTTGCCAATAAAATGTACCCGTCAGCGGGCGGATTTGGATCGGCTTCCAACCGGTTGCGCAATTCGACCACAAGCCCATCGAGTGATTGAGGCAGGTCCGCCACCTGCGCCGCCTGATACTCCGCCATGCTGACGCGCTCAAACGCCGGGCTGCCAATGCGAACATAGATGCTCGCCACGCCGAGCAGCAAAACCGCTGGAACGATGAAAATCGCAATCGAGCGCAGATCCTGCAGGCTGCCGGCTTTCGGCGCGGCGTCGAGAATCTCCAGCACCCGTCGATCAAGCGCATCTCGGGCCTGGCGCGCGGCTTCCGCGGTCAATCGGCCTTCTGCGGCATCCAAGTCGATCGCGGCGCGTTGTGCGCGGGCCTCGGCGAGGCGTTCATCAGCAGGGCTGGGTCCGGACGCCAAAAACGGGTGCAGAAGATAATAGCCGACCAGCGCGGTCAGCAGCAGCATAATCGCCCAAATCATTGCTCAGCCTCGCCCCCAGAAAGCGCCGCGGCGACCCGCGCGCGCTCAGCTTCGGTGAGGTCAGAAACCGGGCCTGAAGACCGCGCCCGGAGGCGCAAGATGAACCAAGCCCCGCCGAGCAGAACCAGCGCGAACGGACCAAGCCAGAGCAAAAGCGTGTTCATTTGAAAGGGCGGGCTCATCAACACATAGTCGCCATAACGGTCACGCAAATAGGCGCGCACTTCGTCATCACTGTCACCGGCCTCGACCCGTTTATGAACGAGCCGGCGCATATCCTCGGCCAGCGGCGCATTCGAGTCATAGATGGACTGGTTCTGACAGACCACGCATCGCAGGGTCTTGGAAATGGCCTCGGTCCGCATGTCGATCTCTGCTTCACTCGGCGCGTCTGGCGCTTGCGCCTGCGCCAGGCATAGGCCGGCCATCGCAATGAGAAGACAGAGCGCGCGGATCATGATGTCGCCTCACGCTCCATTTCGATCGCATCGAGCACCGGCCGAATCGTGTCCGTCCAGACCTCCGGCGTGATTGGTCCGATTTGCTTGAACCGAATGCGACCGTCTGGGTCCAGAATGAACGTTTCCGGCGCGCCGGTGACGCCGATCTCGATGGCGAGGTCACTCTCGCTGTCAAAGATGATGGCATCATAAGGATCGCCATGCCGCTGCAACCATTGCAGCGCATCGTCCTTTTCGTCCCGCCAGTTCACGCCAACGATTTTGACCATATCGTCTTGGCTGAGTTCCATGAGGGTTGGGTGTTCTTGCAAACACGCCACGCACCAGGACCCAAACACATTGACCAGGGTGGTTTCGCCTTTGAGGTCGTCTTGCGTGATCATCACGCCATCTTCGCGCAATTCGGGCAATTCAAAAGCCGGCATTTCGCGATCGATCATTTCGGTCGGAATGACGCTTGGATCACGGGTCAGGCCGATGGCCAGAAATACGACCAGGACCAGGAACGCGCCAATAGGAACAAGTCTTGACCAGGTCATTTCTTCACTCCGCAGGCATCGCTTGCGGCGCCGAGGCGCGCCGCTTTGAGAAAGCATGCCGTCGATCCGCAACAGAGACAAATCCGCCAACCGACATCATCAACGCACCGATCCAAATCCAGATGACCATGGGGTGATAATACACGCTCACCACCCAGCCGTCTTCCGGATTGCCATCGCCCTTCGCCGCATAAAGGATCCGAAACGCGCCAATCTCCATCGCCCCTTCTGTCGTATTGTTGCGCTCGACCGGGTACATGCGCTGCTCAGGATTCAGCACGCCCACGCGTTGGCCATTGCGTTCAATCACCACCCGCCCGGTTTCCGAGATGTAATTTGGACCGCGCGCTTGCTGAACGTCTTCCAGCCGGAACTCATAGCCCGATACAGAAATGCTTTCGCCGCGTTTCAGACGATCGACTTCTTCATCGGACCAAACCCCCATCGATACGATTCCGATGGTCGACAGGGCCAAGCCGATATGCGCCAGCGCAAAGCCGTGCACGCCCCCCGGCAGCAGCGCGAACCGTTTGAGGAAATTGCCGGCATTGCTCTTGGCCTCGCCGACCCGGAGCTTGCGCCCATAATTGGTGATCGTGCCAACCAATAACCAGACCGCAAGCGCAATGCCCAAACTGCCAAGAATAGATTTGCCGAAGACAGCGACCACGATCCAGATCGGCACCGCACACGCGGCCATAATCAGCAGGGTTTTCTGAATTCGGCGCCAGCTATCCGAGCGCCATTTCATCAAAGGGGCGACCGCCATGAAAATGATCAGCACCGCCATGATCGGACCAAAAGTCGCTTCGAAATAAGGCGGGCCGACCGTGATCTTGTCGCCGGTCATGGCGTCAATCACCAATGGATAGAAGGTGCCGAGAAACACGGTTGCGGTCGAAACCACCAGCAGGACATTATTGAGCACCAGGCCCGCTTCGCGGCTCTCCAGCTCGAAATTGGCGCCTTGGGCAATCTTGCCGGATCGAATGGCATAGAGTGTTAGCGCGCCGCCTGTGGCCAAGATCAACAAGGCCAGGATGAAAATCCCTCGCCCCGGATCGACGGCGAAGGCATGCACGCTGGTCAAGACGCCGGACCGGACAATGAAGGTGCCGACCAGGCTCAAGGAGAAGGTCGTGATGGCAAGCAAAAGCGTCCAACGAATGAAGCTGCCGCGCGCCTGCGCCACCAATGTGGAGTGCAACAAGGCCGTGCCGGCGAGCCAGGGCATGAAGCTAACATTCTCGACCGGGTCCCAGAACCACCAACCGCCCCAGCCCAGCTCGTAATAGGCCCAGACGCTGCCCAAAACGATGCCAATGGTCAGGAAGCTCCAGGCGAGCAACACCCATGGCCGGACCCAACGCGCCCACATGGCATCGACGCGGCCTTCAATCAGGGCGGCGACCGCAAATGAAAACGCGACCGAAAAGCCGACATAGCCGAGATAGAGAAATGGCGGATGAATCGCCAGGCCGGGATCCTGCAAAAGCGGATTCAAGCCGACGCCATTGTCCGGGACGGGCGTTAAACGCTCGAACGGGTTGGAGCTGAAGATCAGGAAGGCCAGGAACCCCATGGTCGTCAGGCCTTGCACCCCGACAGCCCGGGCCCGCAGCCCGGCCGGCAGCGTCTTGCCGAACCAGACCATGGCCGCGCCGAACAGCGCCATGATCATGATCCAGAGCAGCATGGAGCCTTCATGATTGCCCCAGGTGCCGCTAAATTTATAGATCATCGGCTTGCTGGTATGCGAGTTGGAGGTGACCAGCTTGATGCTGAAATCTGAAACCATGAAGGCGTGCGCCAGCAGCGCAAAGGCAAGCACACAGAGCAGCGCTTGAGCGATCGCCCCGCGCTCAGCAAACACCATTGCCCGGCGGTCGCCAATATGGGCGCCGTGTAACCCCATCCATCCCTGTAGCCCGCTGATCAACAGCGCGAGGATGAGCGTGATCTGACCTATCTCAGCAAGCATTTCGGTCCATTAGCAAAAAGGCGGGCCACTTTGGTCCGCCTCCCTGGTTTCTATATGTCAGTTTGAGGCCAGCAAACCAATGCTTCCTCTGGCCGCAGGCCGCCTATTCGGCTGCGACTTTCGCGGCTTGTTCATTGAGGATGTGCAGCGGAGGTTCTGAAGCCCAGTCGGCGATCTGTTCGAGGTCGTAGTGACGGCACGCTTCCATCAGCATCCGCACCTCGGTCCACATGTCGCCATCGACGATGGGCATGAACAGGTCGGCAATATTGTCGATCCCGAGATAGGTGCGCACACCGGCATTTTTCAGCTTCACGAACGGTCCGATGGAATTGTGCAGCGGGCCCTGCATGGGCAGCTGTTTCATCGACAGGGCTGCAGACGGGCAGATGACGATACCGACATCGGCTTCCTTGCAAAGCTCGACAATGCGGTCTTGCTCGCTCTCGTCTTTTGCCGATACGGAGATGGAGTGGATGCCATAGACCCGGCCCTGCATGCCGTGCTCGATCGTTTTCAGACAGAGCAATTCGGTCTCATGCTGGAACGGGTTGTTCTCCTGGTCGACATGGACCTCAACCATTTTGTTGAGTTCCTTGGCGGTCTCCATGACGATGTCGAGGTGCTTTTCTTCTTGCGGACGATCCCGCGATGGCAAGCCGCCGCAGAAATCAGCCAGCTTACAAGCCTCGATATATTGCTCGCGAGAGGCTTCATCGAGGACGCCTTCGAGCGGCTGAACGCCGATTTCAAACCGGATCTTGTCTTTGAAACGCTCCTTGACCTCGACCGCCGCATGGATTGGCTTGAGCCCGATAATGCTATCGGCGTCGACCATGGTCCGGCAATATTGTGAGCCCTGGTCAACCACGGTCTGCAAGGCCCGCGAGATGCGCTCGACCAGATCTTCGTGCGTATAATTCTCTTTGAGGTGGCGATAGAGTTCCCACTTCTTCTCCATATCAGCAAAGCCGAGTGCGAGATTTTCTGGCGAAATCAGATAGGCTTTGTCAAAATGGCCGTGATGGTTAGACCAGCCGCCGCGTTCGCGCACCAGGTCGAGGAATTTGGTGCGCAGATCCCATGGGCTGTCCGCATTGTCGATCTTATAGCTATAAGTGCCTTTTTCGAGATCGGAGAGGACGAGCTCAATGGTTTCCTTGGCCACAGCACGGTCGGTATAGAGAGGGATACCATGCTTCACTGACAAGGACCGAATGCTGGCGGCGTCGGAGGCCTCATCATAAGTCGTATCGCCGGTCAGAATATTGACGACGAAATCGACTTTGCCATCCTGAATCAGCGTTTTGATATTTGGCTCTTCTTCGCTGGAAATCTTGCGCGCCGCGATGGATTCAATGCCCTTCTCGGCCAGGAAGCGATGTGTGCCTGGGGTCGCATAGAGCCCGACCCCAACCTCCGCCATTTTCCGGCAAGCCTCGAGCAGATACTCTTTGTCTTCCAGAGCGCCAGCGCTGATCAAGAGTGATCTTTGCTGCCCCTTGGCGAGCATCTTGAGATTGAAGCCAATCAGATCGATTTTTGAGTGAGTGTCCAGCGCAGCCATGGTTGTTCCTCTCTATGTGCCGTGTTCGCCACCGCAGCCGAGCGGGCAAACGGCCTGAACATGGGTCGATTCCTATTCAAGTCAATCGAGCCATGTCCGTTTCTTGTGTGCAACGAACTTGGGTGGCCCCGGAAAACCATTGCAGTCCCAACAATGCAAGCCCCCACGTGCGCGAGGGCCTGCAAATCTTACAAAATGTGATCGAGGTTTACGCCTTGGCGGGCAGAACTTTCGGGTTGCGCAATAGCGCGGCGCTGATCAAGGCAACCAACAGTCCGACCGGAAAGATCTCAAGGAATGTGATCGGCAGGCGCACCAAAGGGTTGCGATAATTGGCCATCATGCTTTCGAGCGCGGCGACTTTCTCGCTCAACGCCTCGCCGCTCAGCCCTTTGGCTTCATAGCCGGCAATCGCGCTCTGTTTATAGTCTTCAATCCAGGCAAAATCAGTCAGTTGGAGACTGGTTTCCCAGGAAAGCACATAGAAGACACCCGCCACTGCAGCGATGCCAACGCCGAGCCCAAAGGCGGGCAGGAACTTTATCACCCCGCCCAGATCCTTATCGCGATAGCGTTTGATGCCGACAAAAATCAGCGATAAGACCACCAGCATGATCAGATAGCCCTGCAGCTGAGACCCCGCCCCTGAGCTGAGCATCATGCCAAGCGACATAAGTGCAATTGTGATCACGCCTGCAATGGCGCCATAGACCAGCATAATTCGAAACATGTTTGCCTCCTTTGGTTCAAATCATGGCGCTAGACCTGACTTGAACACCCTCCCCTGGCGATCGCCCGAACGGGTGATATTCGCGAATGACCAGAAAATCACCTTAAGGGATGAGCTGCAAATCCTTGGCCTTTTGGACCGCTTGCACCCGCTGGCTGACCTCAAGCTTGTCATACAAGCGCGCGATGTGCGTCTTCACCGTATTCGGCGAGACGTGCAGAGCGCTGGCGATTTCCTTGTTCGACTGACCGCTGGCCAATTGTTCGAGCACGGCATATTCGCGCTTGGTGATGCCCAGCGACTGCAGAGCGGCTTGATTGAGCAGAAACTCAGGCGCCCGCTGTTGCGGCGTCAAAACGCGGCCCAACCACAAGCCAAGTCCAAGAAAAGCAATGCCGATCAGAACGATGTAGATTTCGGTGGTGAAAGCCCGGGTCAGATACTGATACTCGATCCATTGCAGCGCGAAGGCCGCCGCGCCGAGCAGGACTGCATAGATCAGAATAGACCGCGTCATTCGTCTTTCATGCCGAATTGGAAATCCATTGACCAGCCCCCGAATAGAGTGGTGTCGTTCGCGCAAACCACAGGTCATTCACGAAAATCGTCCATTCGGGTGATCGCACAAGACGACGATCCGAGATAGGCAAGGATCCGTCACAGGCCTTTGTAAAGGAAACAGGTATGAAAGTTCTCGGCATTCGATTTTGCAATGTATCAAAACAAGCAGAAGCCATCGCATCCTTTCTCGGCGCCAAGGGGCTTGGTCTGCCCGAGCGCGACATGGGGAGCAGCGATCAGTTTCAAGGCGCCGTTTTTCCCGCCGGGGATGACAGTTGGGTCGAGATCTGGCCGGAAATGGACGGATTTGAAGCCATGACCATGCTGCAAGTCATCGTCGATGATGCAGATGCGTTTGCCGAACAGGCCCGCACAAATGGCCTGGATCCCAAAGGCCCAATGGATGCGCATGGCGAACGGATTTACATGCTGGACGGTCCTGATGGCCTGAAGATGAGTTTTCAGTCCAAACTGGACGCCTGACCCGGTTCGATAGATTCGCGCCAGACACGAACATCGTATCGATTTTACACGTCGAACACGTGTCGCGGTTTCCTGTCGGCCGATATGGGTTCAAAATTCGCGAGATTTTGGCCAGCACAGCCACAGGAAAACCTGTCTTTTTATTCTTTTAAGACAGCAGGTTAAGCTCGGAAAGCCAACACAGAATTCACCCTTGGTTCAGCCTTTGCAAGTATGACAGGGATGAAATGCGTCCCACCCTCGCATTTTTGCCGCAGTCAAGGTAATAATGAACGATATGAGTGAAGTTTCCGAAGCCCCGCACCTCCAACCCGCAGAAGCCGTTGCCCGGCTTGAAGCGGCGCAGCGAACCTCTGGTCATCTCGCTTGGGGTGGTCTTGTCCTGGCATTTCTTTGGTGGGTGGCGTCAATCGTCGGCACAATCGCGCTGGTGGGCGCCGAAACGCTAAGTCAGTTGCAACCGGCTTTGATCATCGCTGGATTGATCGCGATTATTCTGCCCGGCTTGATGCTGGTCCTGGCTGGAATGATGGCGCGGGAACAAGCGCGCTCAACCGCGGCCAATGCCGTGGTTCTGGAAGCCGCTGCGCGTCTCTTGCTGCCAGCGGAGTCGATGGCCAAGGATGCAAAAGTCTTTGCCGACGAAATGTCAAAGGCCAGCGCCGAAGTTGATCGCTCTATGGGTCATGCGCTGTCGGCGATGAAGGCCATGTCCGCCGAGATTGGGGACGAGCGCCAACGCCTGGAATCAGTGACCTATGCCAGCGCCGATAATGCGCGTGATCTGGCATCTCGGTTGAGCAACGAGCGGACCGGGCTAGAACAACTGGCAAAAGACCTGCGCGAGCAAACAGACTTGCTCAACGAAGCGATTCCGGAACAGGCCGAATTGATGGTGGCCTCCGCCAAAGCAGCCGCCAGCGAAGTCGCCGCCGCTGAAGATGCGCTGCAAGGTCGCCTGACGACCCTCGATGAAACGGGTCGCAGCCTGGCTCAGAAGATCTCCGCAATGGATACGCTGGCCGCGGAAGCGGGTGAGCGGAACGAAACGCTGCTCTTCGCCATTGCCCGTATGGAAGAGAAGCTCGAACAGTCTCGCAAGACGGTTGAAACCGCCGCGCGAGCCGGGGAACTCGCCGCCGCCGCTGCGGGCACGACCGGCGATCGATTGATGGAGTCAGTCAAAGTCGCGCTTGATGGCGCCAAGGATGCGAGCTCTCAAATCCACAAGCAAACTTTTGAGGCGTCTGAATCGGCTGCGCGCGCGCTCGCCGATCTGAAGGAAGCTGGTCAGCAAGCGGCGGCAGCCGTTCGCGCTGCCGGCATGGCCGCCCGCGCCGAGATGGACATTTCCGAGCGCCGCGCCAGCAATGCGAGCCAGGCGCTGTTAAAGAAAACCCAATCCATGGAATCGCGGGTCATCAAGACCACCGAGACCAAACCGCAAGCGCAACCAATCGCCGAGATTGAGCCGGAGGTCGAAGCCCAGGCCGAGCCTCAACCAGAGCCGCAAGCTGTGGTGCAATCCCCCTCACGCGCCGTCGAGGAAGACCTGTTCGAAGCCAGCGCCGACCGTATGGCCAAAGCGATGATGACTGATGAGGGTGCAGCTTCAAGCGAGCCTGAGGTCAATGGACATCATGACGAGGCCGAGATCGTGCTGTCCTCCTCTGATGCGGATGTGTTCGAGGACATGGACAATGCGCCAGAGATTGGCGGCGATGTGGAATTGCCCAAGCCGCGCAATGGGTCTCATTCGAGCAATTCGCTGAGCGCCATTATTGCCGACATGGAGCGTGACGAACGGTCAACGCTGTCGCGCGAAGAGACCGCTGAAACGCTGCTCGAACAGCTTCAGGAGTCCGGCATTCGCTTGAATGAAATCTTCCGCCCGAAAGACAAAAAGAAAATCGCCTTCGCCGCGCGCAAAGGCGACAAGCAGAGACGGTCTGCGATTTCGCAGCATGCTGGCCGCCAGGTTGAGCGGGTGCGACAGCGGCTGCGGGGCAATCTGGAACTGATGACACTGGCGCGAGACTTCTTGGCGCTGGAGGAATCCGATGCGCTCAATGCGCTCGAGAACACGCATGCATCGAACAAGAATGCCAGCCCGCGCCTGGCGACTTATCTTCTGCTGGATGCGGCTGTAACCTGACCCTGGCTGGTCGGGACCTGCCCTCGCAAAGACACTTGCAGATGCCCTTCGCAATAGGGCGATCCCTCAACCGTTTTCTTTCCGCAAAAATGAAATCCTGGTTTGCCGGGCTCGCCGATCGGCCATTTGCAATGCCGATCCCGCAAGGCATAGACGGCGGCGGCGCCGGTGACTTTTCGCGTTTCCAATACGCGCTTTGATCTGTCTTTATTACTCATCCGTAATAAAATAGCGGGCCTGCAGAGAATAGCAAATCTGCTCCTCAGCCCGGCCCGCTCAGACCTGCGCCTCTAATCGCCGATCCACTTAAACTCCGGATCGTCCCACCAGGGGAAGAAGCTCGGCATGCCATCGGAGACTTTCACCGGATAGACCGGATTGCGTTTCTCCAGGAAACTCATCACGCCTTCGCGCGCATCGGCGGTTTGACCGCGCGAGTAAATCGCCGCGCTGTCGACAATATGCGCCTCCATTGGATGGCTGGCGCCGAGCATGCGCCACATCATGTGCCGGGTTAGCGTGGTCGAAACGGCGGCGGTATTGTCGGCGATCTCGGTCGCCATGGCTTTGGCGACATCCATCAGCTCAGCTTGTGGGTGAATGGAGTGAATGAGGCCGCCCTTCAAGGCTTCCTCGGCCGGGAAGACGCGGCCGGAATAGCACCATTCCAGCGCCTGCTGGATCCCGACCAGGCGCGGCAAGAACCAGCTGGACGCGGCCTCTGGATTGATCCCGCGGCGATTGAACACGAAGCCGAAACGCGCATTGTCCGAGGCGATGCGGATATCCATGGGCAATTGCATGGTCACACCGACACCGACAGCGGCGCCGTTGATCGCACCGATAACCGGCTTCAGAGAATCAAACATGCGCAAGGTCAGCCGGCCGCCGCCATCGCGTTGAATGTCGATCTTGTCGGTTCGCCCCGCCTCACCCATGTCCGCGCGCTTTTCATAGTCGAACGTTTTGTCGCCTTGAGACAGGTCCGCCCCGGCACAGAACGCGCGATCGCCAGCGCCTGTGACAATGACCGCGCGGATCTCGTCATTCGCATCGGTCTTGTCGAATGCGTCGATCATCTCGTACATCATCTTGCCGGTGAAAGCGTTCATCTTGTCCGGGCGATGAAGCGTCAGAATGGCAATCGACCCTTCCTGTTCGAGTTTGATGTCCTGATAGTCTCCGAGGCTGGTCATGCCGGTCTCCTAAATTGATCTTGGCCGACAGGAAGCGGATTTGCGACGGCGGCGTCAAGCGTGACGCAGCGTTGCCCCTTTTGCAATCATGACGCCTGTGTCATCTTTGAATCCATAGAGATCCACGAGGAAGCGCCATGACAGAGTTTGACTATATTATCGTAGGCGCCGGCAGCGCCGGTTGTGTGTTGGCCAATCGCCTGACCGAGGATGGCAAATCGAGCGTGCTTTTGCTTGAAGCTGGCGGCAAAGACACCTCCTTGATGATCCATATTCCGGTTGGCTATGCCCAGACCCTCAAGGACCCAAAGGTAAACTGGCTCTATGAAACCGAACCCGACCCGGGCACGCATGATCGGGTCCATACCTGGCCGCGCGGCAAAGTCCTTGGCGGGTCTTCGTCGATCAATGGGCTGCTCTATATTCGTGGCCAGCGTCAGGATTATGATGGCTGGGCGCAGCTGGGCTTGCGCGGCTGGTCCTATGATGACCTGCACCCCTATTTCCTGCGCAGCCAGCATCAGGAGCGCGATGGCATGGACGGTCACGCCAAAGGCGGGCCGCTAAATGTCTCTGACGTAACCGAGACCCACCCGGTATCAGATGCTGTGATTGAAGCCGGTCAGGCGATGGGCCTGCCGCATCGTGATGTGAATGGCGAAGACCAGGAAGGCGTCGCCTATTATCAGCTGACGGTCAAAAATGGCCGCCGCTGGAGCGCCGCCGTCGCCTATCTCAACCCGGCCAAGAAACGTCCGAACCTGAAGATTGAAACCAAAGCGCTGGCCGCGCGGGTTCTGTTCGAGGGCAAACGCGCCATTGGCGTGGAGTACACACAGAACGGTCAGACCCATACGGCCCGCGCCCGAGCCGAAGTGATCGTTGCTGGCGGCGCCATTAACAGCCCGCAATTGCTCGAGCTGTCTGGCATTGGCAATCCCGAGCTTCTCAACGCGCAAGGCATCGAGGTCATCTCCGCGCTGCCCGGCGTCGGTGAGAATTTGCAAGACCATTTCGTGATCGGCAACCGCTATCGCATGAAAGCCGGCAGCCCATCTGTGAACCAACAGTCGCGCGGCCTCGCCATGATTGGCGAAGTGTTCAAATACCTCATACAGCGCAAAGGGCTGCTGACCCTTTCCGCGGCGCATGTCGCCGCCTTCATCAAGACACGGCCCGAACTGGCCACGCCAGACGTCCAATATCACATTCTGCCGGCGACCATGGATTTGCAAAAGATGACCGAAACCGGTGATATGGAGCTGGAAAAGCAACCGGGCATCACCATCGCGCCCTGCCAGCTGCGCCCGGAAAGCCGCGGCAGTGTCCACCTCAAATCATCAGCGCATGACATGCACCCTTCGATCCGACCGAACTATCTGTCCGATCCGCTCGATCAACAAACGGCGGTCGCCGGGATAAGATGGGCCCGCGAACTGGCCGCGCAACCAGCCCTCGCCCAATATATCGAGCATGAGCTGGAGCCCGGCGAGGCTATGCAATCGGATGAGGAGCTGCTGGAATTTGCCCGCGAGACGGGCGGCACCATCTATCACCCGGTCGGCACCTGTAAAATGGGCACAGATGGCGACACGATGGCCGTGGTCGACGATCAATTGCGCGTGCGCGGTGTCAGCGGACTGCGCGTTGTCGATGCCTCAATCATGCCGCGCCTGGTCAGCGGTAATACGAATGCGCCGACCATCGCCATTGCCGAAAAAGCGTGCGATATGATCCGGGCTGACGCCAAACAGAAAGCCACTGCGTAACCCAACATGCCTGCCGGAATTCCCATCGAGGCCCTCTTCGCGCCCTTCTTCATCCTGTCGGTCGCGATCGAGTGGTGGTCGGTCAAAACCGGCCGCGCCAAAGGCCGCTATGAGACCGCGGATGCGATGACCAGCATGACGATGGGGCTCGGCAATGCGATTGTCGGCACCCTGACCGGCGTGATTGGCCTGTGGATCATGATGCTGGTCTGGCCGTACCGTGTTTTCACCATGCCGCAGACCTGGTGGAGCTTTGTCATCGTCTTCGTGCTGTATGATTTCATCTATTATTGGAAGCACCGGTTTGCGCACCGGGTTCGGTGGTTCTGGATGGAGCACGTGACCCATCATTCCAGCAAGCACTACAATCTCACCACCGCTCTTCGGCAGCCTTGGTATGGCCCGTTCACCGGCCTGATTGTGGTCGGCTGGGTGTTGGTGCTGATGGGCTTCCACCCGGCCTTTATCGGGATCGCGGGTGGGATCAATCTGGTCTATCAATTCTGGATCCACACCGAAGTGATCGACAAATGCCCGCGCTGGTTTGAAGCGATCTTCAACACGCCCAGCCATCATCGCGTGCATCACGCCACCAATCCGCGCTATCTGGATGCAAACTATGCCGGTGTGTTCATCACCTGGGACAAGATGTTTGGCAGCTTCATTCCGGAAGAGGCCTTGGACAAGCCCGATTATGGCATTGTCAAACCGCTCAATTCCTACAATCCGATTGTGGTCGCATTCCACGAGTTTGCAGGTTTGATCCGCGATTGTGCATCTGATGGTTTCCGCCCGCTCACCTGGCTGAAACGCGCTGCGAACGCGCCGGGCTGGAGCCCTGATGGGCAGCATAATCGCACCGAGGAAATCCGCGCCCAGTGGCTCGCAGAGCGCGAGACGAATTAGGCGTCCGGCAGCACCTGCGCGTGCTTCACGCTGCCATAAGCAAAACTTGTATCGATGCTGGCAATGCCCGGCACGCGTTGCAGTTCGCGGCGGACGAATCGCTCATAATCGTCCAGATCTGCGGCGATGACACGCAGCAGATAATCCGAACGTCCGGTCATCAACCAGCAATCCATGACTTGCGGCATGGCCGTGATCGCAGCTTCGAACGCGTTGACCGCTTCATCGCTATGACGCTCCAGTTTCAGGCGAATGAAGACGGTGACTGGCAAGCCCCAGGCCTTTTGATCCACTAAGGCGGTATAGCCCCGGATGACGCCCTGCTCCTCCATCAGACGGACGCGCCTTAAACAGGGGCTGGGCGACAGATTTACCCGTTCGGACAATTCCTGATTGGTCAAACGGCCATTGCCCTGCAACGCGCGCAATATTTGGCGATCCTTGCTGTCCATACGCCCTCCTTAGCAGAATCTGCCAATACATAAGCATTTTACTTGCCAGTTCGCAAACTCCTGCGGCGCGGAATGGGCTAGAATGAAGGCAAATGGAGGTTTGCCATGCAGGATACCAAACAGACGGGCTTTTCCACGCGCGCGATTCATCATGGCTATGATCCGATGAGCGCAGACGGCGCTTTGACTCCGCCTTTGCATCTGACCTCAACCTTCGCTTTCGAAACCGCCGAGCAAGGCGGCGCCCGGTTTGCAGGCGAGGCGCCGGGGCATATCTACACGCGGATTTCCAACCCGACGACCGAGCTGCTGGAACAGCGCATGGCATCGCTGGAGAGCGGCGACGCGGCGGTGGCGATGGCGTCCGGCATAGGCGCGATCACGTCTGTGCTCTGGAGCTTTCTCCGCGCCGGCGATGAGTTAATCACCGACAAGACCCTTTATGGTTGTACGTTTTCCTTTTTCCAGCATGGGCTGAGCCGGTTCGGGATCACTGTCACGCATGTTGATCTGACCAACCCCTTGGCATTGGAAACCGCGATCTCTGACAAGACTAAGATTGTCTATTTCGAAACCCCGGCCAATCCGAATATGCGACTGGTCGATATTGCGGCGATCAGCGCCATCGCCAAACGCCACGGCGCCAAAACCGTGGTCGACAACACATATGCAACCCCGGTTCAGACCCGGCCGCTTGAGCATGGCGCAGACGTGGTCGTGCATTCGGCAACCAAATATCTGGGCGGGCATGGCGACCTGATCGCAGGTATCGCTGTCGGCTCTGCCGAGGACATGGCCGAGGTCCGCATGATTGGTGTGAAGGACATGACCGGGGCTGTGCTGGCGCCGTTCAACGCCATGCTGATCCTGCGCGGTCTGAAGACTTTGCAATTGCGGGTTGAGCGACATGCGGAAAGTGCGATGACCGTCGCCGCGATGCTGGAGGCGCACCCGGCGATTGACCGCGTGCATTATCCAGGGCTGGAATCCTTCGCGCAACACGATCTGGCGCAGCGCCAGATGAACGGCTTTGGCGGCATGATCGCATTTGAGCTCAAGGGCGGGTACAGCGCCGGGATCGCGATGATGAACCGACTGAACCTGATCCGACGCGCGGTCAGCCTGGGTGATGCGGAGACCTTGATTCAGCATCCCGCCAGCATGACGCATTCCACCTATTCACGCGAAGAACGCGAGGCGCACGGGATCAGCGAAGGTCTGGTCAGAATCTCTGTCGGGCTCGAGGCTGTTGAAGATATTCTAGACGACTTGCACCAAGCGCTCGGCACCAATGAAAGCGCGGCCGCCTAAGGGCCCTCTTCCGCCTGCGATAGACCCAAATGTCAGAAAAAGTCTGACACCCCTCTTGCATTTCGATATATCGAAACCATTATTTAGATATATCGAAACAGGAGACCCCTCATGTATTATCGAAATCGCATGCGCAAAGCCGCGGCCGCTTACATGAAAATGCATGGTCAACATGGGCGCGGGGGCTTTCGTCGCCGCCGCCCGCTGGATCATGGCGACCTGAGGCTGCTCATCCTGGCCCTGATCCAGGAAGCGCCCCGTCATGGATATGATCTGATGACCGAAATCGAGCAACGCACCAATGGCGCTTACAAACCCAGCCCCGGTGTGATGTACCCTGCCCTTTCCGTGCTGGAAGACCAAGGCTTGGTGAAAGCCAAAAAAGTCGAAGGCAAGCGCGTCTTCAATCTCACCGAAGACGGCGAAGCGGAACTGGAACAGAACGCCGAAACGCTTGAGAAAATCGAAGATCGCCTGGAAAGCCTTGCGCATCCAGAGGCCGATCTCGACCCCAGCGATGTGCGTGCGGCGAGTCGGCGCTTGCGCCACACGCTGTTCAAGACGGTCACCGAAAGCTGGCCGGACACGTCCAAGTATGAGGACATTGTCGAGATCCTGAACCAAGCCCGCGCCGATATTGCCGACCTGGCCAAGAAGAAAGCCAATTAACAGCGCGCCCGTCAGCGCTTCTCAAAAATCACGCTGAGATTGTTGGCGGGCATGTCGACCCGTTCAGCCAAAGACAGCCCGGCGGCCTCAGCGAGGGGCAAGATCTGACGATCAAGATCCCGCACGCCCCAGCTGGGGTCACGCCGCTGCAGATCCAGGCTGAATTGCGCATTTGAAGGCGCGATCTCGCCATCGCGCGCAAACGGGCCATAGAGCATTAGCCGCCCGCCCGTCCGCAGCAGACGCCCAGCGCCGGCACACAAACCTTGCGCGGCCGCGAAGGGCGCAATGTGAATCATATTGGCGCAGAACATTGCGTCGAACGGCGCCAACGGATCAGTTTCCTCCCAGACCGGGTCCGTGGTGTCTAAGGTGAGCGGACCGCGCAAGCGGTCATGACCAGCCGCCTCACGCCAGGCGCGCTGGCTCACCTGACTGGCCGGATCGATGTCCGAATAGATCCAGATGATCTCCGTCGCGGCATCGGTGATGTGCGCCCCATGCTCGCCGGTTCCCGAAGCAATCTCCAGCACACGGCCATTCACAGGCATATGCGCCAGGAACACCTCGCGCACGATATCCTTATTGCGCCCGATTGAGGGCGAAAAACGACGTCCATCCTCCGCCGCGCCGCGCTGTTCCAAGGCCACCGGCTGACCGGAAGCGGCTTTCTGATAATTTTTGTTCTCATCCGTCATGCCGGGCTCTTACGCGGTTTCCTGAAGACGTAAAAGCCTGGATGACTCCGCCTCAAGCGGCAGTGGATCGCGCGGCATCGCGGCGCGAATAGACGAACTCATCCGCATTCAGGTCGACGGCAGGCAGCTCGTCACGCTCCTTCCAATAATCCTGAGTGTGCTCCCAGATCGGATTCGACCCGCGCTTCGGCATCAAGTGCATGGACCGCATCAAATAGCCGGGATTGAAATTATCAGCATCCATCCAGGGCAGGATCTCCATATCCTGATCCTGCGCGCGCAGCTCGACGCGCACCTCGTCCATACCGGCCGCATCCATGTGCTGCAACAAGCGGCAGATAAAGTCGCCCATGAGATCGACCCTGAGCGTCCAGCTGGCGCGGAAATAGCCGAACACCCAGGCCATGTTGGGCACACCGGTGAACATCATGCCGCGATAGGTCACTGTCTGGCTGAAATCGACCGGGGCGCCATCAACCTCGAAAGGAATACCGCCCAAGACCGACAGATTGAATCCGGTCGCCGTCACGATCACATCTGCATCGAGATGGTCCCCGGATTTCAGCTGAATGCCCGTTTTTGTGAATCGTTCGATCTCATCTGTGACGACGCTAGCGGCCCCGCTGGCAATCCCTTGAAACAAGTCGCCGTCCGGAATGAAGGCCAGGCGTTGCTGCCAGGGCCGGTATTTCGGTGTGAAATGCGTTTCGATGTCAAAGTCCGGCCCCAGATAGGCCTGCGCGGCTTCTAACAGTTCGGCTTTGACCACCTCGGGTTCGGTCAGGCAGCGCTGACAGGTTTCATCCTGATCGAACAAAGCCTTCTTGCGGGCGAGTTCGTGAACCAACTCGTCCGATACGCCAATCCGGCGCAATTCCTCGGCAAATTCATTGCGGTTTTCGGCCGGATAGAAATAGGTCGGAGAGCGCTGCAACAACGTGACATGCTCGCACTCTCCCGCGATGGCCGGGACCAAAGTCGCCGCCGTGGCCCCGGACCCAATGCAAATCACCCGTTTGCCTTTCAGATCGGTCTCTTCCGGCCAGGTTTGCGGGTGGATAATCTCGCCCTGGAAGTCGGCCATGCCCTCCCATTCGGGCGTGTAGCCTTCGGCGTGATTGTAATAGCCCTGGCACATCCAGAGAAATGTACAGGTATAGGTTTTGGAGTCTCCGGTCGCCGCATCGGTGGCGTGCACGGTCCAGAGCTTATCGATCGATGAGTAATGCGCGCTTGTAATGGTCGTCGAATATCGAATGTGCTGGTCGATCCCATTCTCTTCAATCACGTCGCCCATATAGCTGAGGATCTCTTCGGCGGTGGCGATTGGCGGTCCGGTCCAGGGTTTGAAGCGATAGCCAAATGTATGAAGATCGCTGTCTGACCGGATCCCGGGATAGGTGTGCGTTCGCCACGTCCCGCCAAACGTCTCCATCGTCTCGAGAATGAGATAGGACTTATCAGGACACTGGGTTTGCAGATGAAAGGCCGATCCGACACCGGAAATTCCGGCCCCGGCGATCAGCACGTCAAAGTGTCCATCAATTGTCTGCGCCATCGCGCTATCCTCCCGTCTTTTACCAAAAGACTTGCGCGCGAATACACCCGCGCCAATACGGGATATGCCCTAACTACCGCAGCGTGAGGCGAATTTAGCCGCGCGGCTGAAAGCGGTCGCGAAGCTCCGGCTTCAGGATTTTCCCATTCGCATTGCGCGGCAGGGGCTCATCCTGGAACTGGATCTCCACCGGCACTTTGAAGGCGGCGATCTGGCTCCGCACATGCGCGCGCAGCTCATCTTCGCTGGCTTGCATATCCGGCTTCAGCTGAACCACAGCCCCGACTTCCTGGCCGAGCACCTTGTGCGGAATTCCGACAACCGATGCGTCCATGACAGCCGGGTGATCATACAAGGCGCTTTCGACCTCGATGCAGTAAATGTTCTCGCCGCCGCGAATGAGCATGTCCTTGGCGCGGTCGACAAGATAGAGGAAACCCTCTTCATCAATGCGCGCCAGGTCGCCAGTGACGACCCAGCCATCGATAAAGGTCTCTGCCGTGGCCTCCGGCTTGTTCCAATAGGCTTTGCAATTCATCGGCCCTTTGCACCAGAGCTCACCCACCTCACCAGCCGGGACTTCCTGCCCGTCGCCGCCGACAATTTTCAGCTCGACCGCGCCGGGGGGCGCGCCGGCACTGTCCGGCCGATTGACATAGTCTTCGCCAATGTTCAGCGACGCGGTCGCGCAAGTTTCGGTCATGCCCCAGCCATTGCCGGGCGCGGCCTCCGGGAAGCGCTTCTTGATGGTTGAAACCAATTCCGGCGCCGACGGCGCGCCGCCATAGGACACCGCCTTGATGCTCGACAGGTCATATTTGTCCCGGTCCGGGTGTTCGAGAATCTGCCAGGCAATCGCCGGCACCCCGCCAACATTATTGATCTGTTCTTGTTCGATGATCGGCAGCGCTTTGCCAGCATCCCACTTGTACTGACAGACAATCTTCGCGCCTTGCAGCATGCTGGGGATCAAGACCGCGAAGGCGCCGGTGGCGTGAAAGAAGGGAATCGCCAGCAAAGTCGCATTCTGCTCATTCGGATCCGGCTCTGGTGGTTCCTCGCCGCGGCGCAGCAACATGCGCATCTGGCAGGTCAGCGAGTTCATCATGTTGGACACGATCGCGCGATGCGTCGCCAGCGCGCCTTTCGGGCGCCCGGTCGTGCCGGACGTGTACATGATCGTGGCGTCATCATCCGGGCCGAGATCGACCGCGGGCAGTCCAATCTGCGCCAGGTCCTGCCAGGAATTCGCGTCCCCGATCAGGCTTTCCATCGAGCTGACCTTCGGATCTGTTTCGGCCGCGCCGCCGCGCGCCACAATGATCGATTCCAGATTTGGCAGATTGCCGAGATTGTCGCGGATACGGTCGAGGATTTGCGGATCGATCACCGCCACTTTGGCGCCGCTATCCTGCAGTCCGTACTCAAGCTCATCGCCGGTCCACCAGGAATTCATCGGTGTCGCGATCGCGCCGATTGAGAGCGTCGCAAAGAATGGCACCGGCCATTGCGGATAGTTGCGCATGATGATGGCGACCCGGTCACCTTTCTTCACACCAAACTGTTCGGTCAGCGCTTTGGCAAAATGCTCGACCGCGCGGGCAAACGCCGCATAGGTCACACGCTCTTCCTCATAGACGAGATAATCGCGCGCGCCGAATTGCGGCTCGGCCAGCTCAAAGATCGTCCGCACGGTTGGCGGCGCCTCGGCATAGACCTTCATCGGCACACCACCGACCACGCCATCGGCGAGTTTCAGCGGTGAATCTGATGCCGCGATGGCAGCATTTGCTTGGGCAATAGTAATGACGGGCCAACCGTCTGGCAGAGCAGCTACAGCCATGGACGTCCTCCGGTTATTTATCGTTGTTGCAACCGGATATGCGCCATGCGCGGTCCCTACGGAAGGGGCGACGCAGCGGCAGGTCTGTTTTTGCCTGGGTTTTCGGCGATTTTAGCCCCGAAATGGGGCGCCTTTAATGGTGATCGCCAAGCTTTCGATCGGCGTGCCGCCCTGTGTGAGCAGGCCCATCTCTGCGACCGGTATGATCGAACGGATTTCACGCGCTGGCTCGGCCATGCTGAGCAGCAAATTCGCGGCAATCAATTGACCATAATCAGGCCGCGCTTCGGCTTGCGCCGGATCATCAAGCATGAGCTGGGTTTGCAATTCCAGAAACTCGCCCGTGCGTTCCGGAATATCGCTCGCGAAAGGATCCTTCACCGCGCGCGTTGTGCCCGGAATATCGATCGAAAAATCGTATCCTGCTCCGGCATCGAGGGCGATCAGATAAGAGTTTCCCGGCTCCACAACCACACGCTCGGCGCCTACGCGTTCGCCATTTTCTTCAAGGGTAATCTCCAGCGCATATCGCTGATCGGCAGCATCAGGGTCTGGATTAAGCATAATCATGGCAAAACAAGCCATGCATCCGGCTAGGAATACGGTCGCAAAGGACTGCATTTGGGGCGTCTCCCGTGTACTCTACACGCCCCTGCCCGTCGCAATATGTATGCCAGTTTGGTTAGCGAAGCGAGTTACTTTTCGCAGAACTCGCTTGCGATTGCGTAAGAATAACGCGGCCACCGCGCAAATTGAAACCGGCGCCAGCTGGTTTGCTGGCGCCGGCTCTCAGTCTCGGGGGTAAGCTGTCTTCTACAGCGGAGGCTGAGAAACTATTTGCCGAAGTCGCAGAACCGCACGACGCGGTCGGTCCCGTCCGGCTCGGTAAGCGCATAGCTTGGACCGGTCAGCTCAGCATCCTCGCAAAGATAGCCAATCTGATACATGTCCAGAATATAGTCGTTTTCCGGGGTCAGAGCGTTGGCGAGCATGATATCCGCCGCTTCCTGATGTTCGCCCAGGCGAAAGCGCGCTTTAAAGCTTTCCATCGGCGACAAGCCGCCATTTTCCAAGGCGAAGTTCAGGCTGGTCGCTTCGCCGCGCGCATAGTCGCGCAACTCTGTCGCGGCATTGGCCTTCGCATGCGTCGGATAGGTCTCTAGGAACTCATCCAGAGCGGTAATCGCCCCCCAGACCTGGTTTCCATCTCCCATCTTCAATTCGGCCATACGATAAAGCGCAGCCGTTTTTTCATCCTCAGTTGCATCCTGTTTGCCGATCAATTGCTCAAGGCGCAGGATCGCCGCTTGCTCATTCCCGGCAAGGACCAGGTCGTCCACAGTGGCCATGGCCAGGTCGAACGTGCTGGGTTCAGCGGCGACAGGGGGCGTATCGACGACCACAGGGGGCACCTCTACGTCAGTGGACGCACAAGCTGTAACTAGTGCGATGGCGGAAGCGGCAAAAAGCGTACGCATAGACAAATCCCTCTCTATTGGACGGAGTCAGTCGTCGTCCGCCGCGATGGCGAGACTAAGGCAAAAATCGGGAGAGATTTTAGGCGCTGGCAGTTCGCTCGATTTCAGCGACATCCCCGCGGCCAAGCGCTTCAATCGCACAGGCCGCAATATGGCGCGCCGTCAAACCCGCCTCTTCATACATGAGGTCTGGCTTGTCCTGGTCCTGAAACACATCTGGCAAATGCATCGTGCGAATCTTCAAACCCTGATCAAGGGCACCGACCTGGGCCAAATGCTGCAGAACAAAGGCGCCAAAGCCGCCCTTTGCGCCTTCCTCGAGCGTGATCAGAACCTCATGGTCTCGGGCCAGACGCTCGGTCAGATCGGCGTCGAGGGGTTTCGCAAATCGGGCATCTGCGACCGTACAGGTCAGACCTTGTGCACCCAATAATTCTGCCGCTTTCAGCGCTTCCTGCAATCGCGCCCCATAAGACAAGATTGCGATGGATGTGCCTTCGCGAATAATGCGCCCTTTGCCGATCTCGAACGGCGTCGGCGTGTCAGGCAATGCGACGCCAATGCCCTCGCCGCGGGGATAGCGGAAGGCGCTGGGGCGGTCGTCAATCTCGTTCGCCGTGGCCACCATATGGACCAGCTCAGCTTCATCCGCAGCGGCCATGCACACCATGCCCGGCAAAGCGCCGAGATATCCGATATCGAAACTGCCCGCATGCGTCGGGCCATCCGCGCCGACCAGGCCGGCACGATCGATCGCGAAGCGGACCGGCAGACTCTGAATGGCGACATCATGCACGACCTGATCATATCCGCGCTGAAGGAAGGTCGAGTAGATCGCCGCATACGGCTTCATGCCATCCGCCGCCATCCCGGCCGCCATGGTCACGGCATGCTGCTCGGCAATGCCGACATCGAAGGCGCGCTCCGGAAAGGCCTTGGCGAACAAATTGACGCCGGTGCCAGAGGGCATGGCGGCAGTAATGGCGCAGATCTTGTCATCCGTTTCCGCCAATTGGATCAGTGTTTTGCCGAACACATCCTGATATTTAGGCGCCCCGGGGGCAGATTTTTGCTGCTCGCCGGTGATGACATTGAATTTGGACACGCCGTGATACTTGTCGGCGCTATTCTCGGCCGGGGCATATCCGTGCCCTTTATGCGTGACGATGTGCACCAGAACCGGGCGCTGCATCTGTTTCACGTTTTCCAGAACCGGAATCAAAACATCGAGATCATGTCCGTCGATCGGACCGACATAGTAAAAGCCGAGCTCTTCAAACATGGTTCCGCCCATGGCGAAGCCGCGCAAATATTCTTCCGCCTTGCGCGCCGGGTTTTCCAGCCCGATCGGTTTGACCACGGATTTCGCGAACCGTCTGAGGCCGCGATAAGAGCGGCTGGAGACCAGCCGGCTGAAATAATGGCTCATCGCGCCCACAGGAGGGGCTATCGACATGTCATTATCGTTCAGGATCACGACCTGACGCTTCTGATCGCCGCCGACATTGTTCATCGCTTCATAGGCCATGCCCGCCGTCATCGAGCCATCGCCGATAACCGAGACGACATGGTTGGACTTGCCCTGCAGATCGCGTGACGTCGCAAACCCATGCGCGGCAGAAATCGAGGTGGAAGCATGCGCCGCGCCGAACGGATCAAACTCGCTCTCGGCGCGCTTGGTGAAGCCGGACAAGCCGCCGCCCTGGCGCAAAGTGCGAATGCGGTCGCGGCGTCCGGTCAGAATCTTATGCGGATAGCATTGGTGGCCGACATCCCAGATCAGCTTGTCATCGGGTGTCTCAAACACCGCATGCAGCGCGACGGTCAGTTCGACCACGCCGAGGCCGGCGCCTAAATGCCCACCGGTCACCGAAACGGCGTCGATCACCTCCTGACGCACCTCATCGGCGATTTGCTTCAATTCCTCGCGCGACTTGTCTTTCAAGTCGGCGGGAACGTGCACATCATCGAGCAAACGCGTATTCTTGAGATCTGTCACCGGGCGGCCTCCTTCCAGCCGATTGACCGTTTCGCACGAAACTTAGTGTTTTCTATCCAAAACAAAATCAACCGATTGCAGCAGGATATTGGCGCGATTACGGAAAATAGCGAGGTGTTCTTTGGCCTGCGCGGCGAGGAGCCGCACCCGCTCACGCGCCTGTTCTAAGCCGAGAATCGTAACGAAATTCGCCTTTCCAGCCGATTCATCCTTTTGCAGCGGCTTGCCAACATCTGCCTCATTTCCGGTCGCATCGAGCAAATCATCGGAGATTTGATAGGCCAGACCCAGGTCATGAGCGAATCCGTGCAGGGCGTGTTTTTCCATATCATTGGCGCCGCCAATGATCGCGCCGGCCTCGACGGAATAGGAAATCAAGGCACCCGTTTTCATTCGTTGCATACGGGTGATCGTATTGAGATCGCGCGGACTATCCTCTTCCAGCATATCGATCATCTGACCGCCCACCATGCCGGTGGCGCCTGACGAATCCGACAGTCGTTCGATCAATTGTAGTCTGACCTGGGCGTCCTGATGCGTTTCTCGATTGGCGAGGATCTTGAAAGCCTGGGTCAACAAGGCATCGCCGGCCAAAACCGCCGTCGCTTCGTTGAAGGCCTTGTGCACCGTGGGTTGTCCGCGGCGAAAATCATCATCGTCCATGCAGGGCAAATCGTCATGGATCAAAGAGTAGCAATGGACGCATTCAAGCGCGGCGGCGGTGCGCAGCAGACTCTTTTCCGGGGCGTCGAACATGGCGCCGGTTTCGATGACATAGAAGGGGCGCATGCGCTTGCCATTGGCCAGCGCCGAGTGGCGCATCGCGCGCATCAAATCCGCTTCAGGACCTTGGGCAGGCGGGATCAGCTGGTCCAGCGCCACTGTCACCCGATCGGCGATTTCCGTCAGTCTATGACCAAAGTCGGAGTCGCCATCTGCCGCCATCAGTCGAAGCTCGCTGGCTCGGTCTTCGGCTCTCCGTCCCCACCCTGAACAATCTGCTCCACTTTGAGCTCAGCAGCTTTCAGGCGCGATTCGCAATGTTTCTTCAGTTCGGCGCCGCGCTCATAAATCGCAATCGACTTCTCGAGCTCGACATCGCCCTGCTCCAATTGGCGGACAATGGTCTCAAGTTCTGCCAGCGCTTCTTCAAAGCTCATATCTTTGACAGGTGTTGCCTTGTTAGCCATCTCGCCAATCCCACAAATCTCGCTAAAGGCGGCACCCTAGAGCCCGTTTCTACTCGCCTCAATGGCGATTTCACGATTTTCCACGATATTCGTAGACTCGATAGCTCCAATATTTGTCGCCGCCATCGTAAACGCAGACCCATCCGAGCCGGCGAAGGGGACGGCGCAGCATTCTATTGAACCAGCCATGCGCGGCCAGATAGATCGATGTGTTCTCGGCCCGGTCATGCAGCAGACGCGCCGCCTGTTTGGCCCGATCACGCGCTTCATCGACGCTCTCGCCATCCAATGTATGGCCCTGCAGCCAAACCGTGCGCGCCAGCACATTCCAGGTTTTCGGCAAATAGGTCCGGGTCTTGAACCGGGGCGGCGGCAAGGGCGCCTCATTGAACACTTCATGTTGTTCAGGCTCGCGCCCGCCTGTGGCCCAGTTCGCGGTCTGAATGGCGCGCGGCCGTTTGGATGACAGGACCAGATCGACGTCAGCGACCGCGGCTTTCAGTTTTGCGGGAGGTTCTTGATCTTCGGCCAGGCTGCCAGCTTCGTAGCGTTCCCACCAATCGCTGTATTGTTGCCAATTGAGCTTTGGCCCAGCCGATCGATTCAGCGCCGGACGGCCATGCCGCGATACAATGATCGGACCCCGCTTGGGCTGGATATCGGTCTTGGCGTTCATGATTGTCAGCTCACCCCGTCGCAAACAGCATCAATTTCGCCGATTAGACAGGTTGGCGGGCCGCTTCAAGCCCGCGCATGTGGAAACCAGCCCAGCGATTAGAGCCCGCGCCAGAGACGTTCCTTCATGCACGGCTCGGCCTGAGCGCGTGAACAACGGTAGAAGGTGAACAAGACGGTGTCGGCGCGGCCGATCAGGTTCTGAAACGGGACGAAGCCAACCGAGGCCTGATCAGGGGCCCATCCCGAGCGCGGCGGGCATCCGGCTTGATCAATCACACCTTCGGCGCTTGGCGGACAATGCCCGGTCGGATTTCGGCCATCCATGGAATTGTCGCGATTATCGCCCATGAACAGGAAATGCTTGTCGGGAACGACATAATCGACCGAGATGTTGCTGCCGGTTTCGCCGTCAATGTCATGCGTGAGCCAGGTTTCGCCATCATAGGATTCTGTGAACTCGGCCGCGGTGACATAGGCGCCGCTATCATGCTGACGATAGCGGACCCGGCGCACGAAAGTGCGCTCGATCGGTGTCCCATTGATCGCGACCGGCTGACCATCGCGAACCGAAACCGTATCGCCTGGCAATCCGATAATCCGCTTGATCATGACGCGCGGCGTGTGCGTGTGTTCAAACACCGCCACATCGCCCCGCTTCGGCATGCTGGCAAACACCCGGCCTTCTGGCAGCGGCGCATAGCGCCCAAGACTGAAGGGCAGCGAGTGACGCGAATAGCCATAAGCGAATTTGTTCACGGTCACCCGGTCACCGACTTGCAGGTTCGGCACCATGCTTTCGGATGGAATCACACGCAGCTCATAGAACAGACCGGAAAAGACCAGAAAGATCGGAATGAAGATGGACAGCGTGATGCCCCATTCGCGCAGCTCCTTGACCACTTTCTGTTGCAGGGTCAGCGGCGCCTCGACATCAGGCGTATCTTTGGCAAGCGTCTCGGTCATGACAGGCGCACCGCGGTTCCATAGGCGAGCAGCTCAGCGGATCCGCCCATAATCATACTGGTCGTCACACGCAGGCTGATAACCGCGTCAGCGCCTTTGCTTTCGGCATCTGCAATCATGCGATCAATCGCCTGTTCGCGCGCCTCGGCCATGAGTTTGGTATATTCCGGCACTTCGCCGCCGACCAGATTGCGCAGCGCCGCCATGATGTCCCGACCAAAAAAGCGGGTTCGAACAGTGTTACCTTTCACCGTTCCGACAATCTCGGACACTTGTCGCCCGGGCACAGTTTCGCCCATGGTCACAATCATATTACGCCTCGCTCACTTATCGACCGTTTTGGAGTAATGTTGGTCTTCGGGATTGGTCACTCGATCAACGATCACCTTTGCCAGAAGCACGAGAAAGCCCAAGGCGACAAGCCCCGGAATCAGTAACACCGCCCAGATCGGGGCGCCGGCTTCAGCGCTCGCCTGATTGATCGCGAACCCGATGCCGAGCAGGATGAGCAGCCCATAGATCGCGCCGCCGGCAATAATCAGCCCAATTCCGATCGCAAACCAGCCTTGGGTTTTTCCAGTTTCCTGCATCAAGATCTCCAGCGGACTGACCCGAAAGCGCGAGTTTTGACTTAAGCCGGGCTTCTTGTCGAGAACATGACGACGGCTGGTTAGTCCGCGGCCTCATACCAGGCAATGCCATCTGAATCGACGGTCCGTACCGCTTCCGCGCGCCGGACAAGATAATTCAGGTGCGCCAGCGCTTCGCCGGTTGCCATGGACAGGACGTCATCATCAATCTTGCGACCGAAAATGGCGGGGAACACATCAATCACGCGGCGCGGTTCCTGGCCGAGCCGCTGTTTCAGGCGTTTCAAGGCCACACCGTGGCCTTTGATCAGATGATCGAGCCGCTCATGCGCCCCATGGAAAGGCTCATTGTGTGCGGGAAGCACCAGAACATCGGCGGGCAATTCGGCTTTCAGTTTTTCGCAACTGTCCAGCCAATCGGACAATGGGTCGGCTTCCGGCTCGGTTGGGAATACTGAGACATTGGACGAGATTTTCGGCAAAAGCTGGTCGCCGGAAATTACCACATTCAGGTCCGGGCAAAACAAACAGGAATGCTCTGGGGAGTGCCCGTGGCCGGTAATCACCCGCCAGGTCTTACCCGCCATTTCAAACGCATCGCCATCTTCCAGCCGGTGATAGGCGTCGGGCAATTGGGAAACCCCGCGTCCAAATCCGCCAAATCGCCTGCGATAGGTCTCGATATTGTCGTCGGTCCAGCCGGCTTCGCGGTAAAACACTGTCCCGGCTTCGGGCGCCTGGCGCCCGGTATCGGCGACCAACATGCGGCAGGTCACATATTCCAGACGAGAAATCCAGAATTGCGACTCGGGGAATTTGCGACTGAGCCAGCCGGCATTGCCGATATGGTCGGGATGCATATGGGTGACGATCACCCGCCAGACGGGGCGCCCGCCAAGCTTTTCATCAAAGATCTTCCGCCAGGCCGATTTGGTATCATCGAGCGGCATGCCCGTATCGACAATGGTCCACCCTTTTTCGCCATCATCGATCAGCCAGAGATTGATCCATTGCAGCGAAAACGGCAGAGGCATACGCACCCAGTGAACACCGGGTGCGACCTCCATCGTGTCACCGACAGCCGGGGTCGCATCGCCAAACGGATAGTTTAGCGGTGCGCGCCCTGATGTTTTACCTTTGAAACCATCCATAGATCTATTTTGGCATGCCTATTGGCTGCCACCAATCCATGACCTCACGGAATGACCGAACGAAAATCGCCCGGTTAGTTCACGCGGCTGACTTTGGTGCCTTCAATGCTGACGCCCGCCATCAATCCTCTTTGATCGAAAATGAAGGCATAGGCATCATCTTGCAGGGTGGAGGAAGAAAGGTTCTCCGCCACACCGGCATTGACCACGACAACCGTCGGTCCAACACCAATCTCCCAACCGTCAGAATTTTCCAGATACTGGACGGCATCATCATTCATCAGGAAGACAGCATAGCCATACGACTGCGCGCCCGCCTGCAGCCCCCAGGAACCGGTAAAGGAGTTGTAATAGCCAACCGTCTGGCCGCCGCGCCGCAACTCGCCCTCACCATAAGCGCCGCCAAAAACCAGTCCGGCTTTGACGATTGACGGAAAAATCAGCACCGCACGCGCTTGTTTGGAGATCGCCGAAGCGGCCGGATTATCGCGGATCAGCTGGTTCAAGGCTTGCGAGCTTGAATTGCTAAGATCGGCTTGCGAGGCTGGGGTTGAACCTGTGGTTTCACACCCGCCGAGCGCCACCAGTCCCATCGCCGCTGTTGCAGCAAAAACGTTTCTCATCAGTCCCATACGCAGCTCCTGTCTCTGTTCAGGGTCGAGCCTTATGACCCAAAAAGGCCGGCATCGACAAGCTTTCTATTCTGTAATCTCAGCACGCCACCACGTTTACCGCCAGCCCACCCTGGCTGGTTTCTTTGTACTTGGACGACATATCGAGACCGGTCTGGCGCATGGTTTCGATGACCTGATCCAGCGAAACCTTGCCCTGACCTTCCTGATGCAGCGCCAGGCGCGCCGCGTTCACCGCCTTCACCGTGCCGATGGCGTTTCGTTCAATACAGGGCACCTGTACCAGACCGCCAACCGGGTCGCAGGTCAGTCCCAGATTGTGTTCCATACCGATCTCCGCCGCCGCCAGGCATTGCACCGGCGTCGCGCCCCAGACCGCAGCCAAACCGCCCGCCGCCATTGAGCACGCAACACCCACCTCGCCCTGACAGCCCATTTCGGCGCCTGAAATCGACGCGCGCTGCTTGTAAAGCAGACCAATGCCGCCCGCGACGAGCAGGAATCGCTGCGCCTTGGCGCGAATGGGCGCGCCGGCATCATCGCAGCAATAATGCCTCAACACCGCCGGCAGGATTCCCGCAGCGCCATTGGTCGGCGCCGTGACTACGCGCCCGCCGGCGGCATTTTCTTCATTCACCGCCATTGCATAGACATTCAGCCAATCGAACAGCGCCTCGCGCTCATTCACCCCGGCCCCGGCCTTTAGTTTACGATAGAGATCCGGGGCCCGGCGTTTGACCTCCAGTCCGCCCGGCAAGACTCCTTGGGTATCCAAGCCTCGCGCAACACAGGCGAGCATGGTGTCGGAGATATGATCCAATTGGTCGAGCGTGGCCTCACGCGGGCGCCGAGTGTCCTCATTGGCGAGCATCAAGTCTTCAATCGACAGGGCATGCGTGTCGCAAAGCACCTGCAACTCTTCGGCGGACCCAAACGCATACGGAGATCGCGCCTTGTCTTCGACGACGTCATCCTTGGCCGGGCGCGACAGTCGCCGCGCCGAAGCGATGAACCCGCCGCCGGTCGAATAATAGACCCGGGTGAAGATCGGTTCGCCCGCGTCGGTCTGTGCATACAGATTGAGCGCCATGCCGTTTGGGTGCAGGTCCGGCACCAGATCGCCGCGATAGAGAATGTCTTTGACGGGATGAAACGGGAGCGCGCGGCCATCCGAAAGATCCAGGCTTTTGGTGCGCACGACCCGTTCAAAGGCCGCCTCGGCTTCATCCGGATCGGCGGTCTGCGGCTCCATGCCGAGCAGGCCGAGTATAACCGCCTTGTCGGTTCCGTGCCCAACGCCGGTCAGCGCGAGCGAGCCTTGGAGTTCAACCTCAATTCGCCCGGCCTGGGACAGAAATCCCGCCTTGCTGGCTTCTCGTAAGAAGCGCTTGGCGATGCGCATGGGGCCGACAGTGTGAGATGATGATGGGCCGAGCCCGACCCGAAATAAATCTAAGACTGAAAGCATTCCGGATTCGTGCCCGCCAAACGAGACTTACCCCTAGGGCGCTCTTGCATTCCGAGCAAGCCCGCGCGAGGCTGAGCAAAAATAATCGGAGGTATTCATGTCGCAACCCAATCGTCGAAATATCCTGAAATCCGCCGCCGCCATTGCCACGTTGGTGCCTGTGGCTGGGTGCTCGGTGGGAACAGGTCAAAATGAGCCGGCCAGTACAGATACAGCCCCCGCAACGCCGCCAAACACAGAGGCGCCGGCGACAGGCTCGGCTTATACGGCTTCGATGATTCCGGATGGTCTCTCGCAGCTGGCCATGCTGGCCTCGGGAGACACCACCTCCGTCGCGCTCACCCAAGCCGCGATTGATCGCTCCAGGCCGGCCAATGAATTGATCAATGCGGTGTCGCTGGAAACCTATGATGACGCCTTGATTGAGGCTGAAACACCGCCAGAAGGCGCGTTTGGCGGGGTTCCAACCTTCATCAAAGACCTGCTCGACTGGCAAGGCGATCAGACCCTGTATGGCTCGCGCGCATTTGAAGGCTATATCGCGCCGGAAGACGCCGCATTCGCCAAAGCCTGGCGCAAGGCGGGCGTGATCAGCCTGGGCAAATCAACAACCCCGGAAATGGGTCTGATCTCGTCGACAGAACCCTTGGTCACGGGCCCGACCCGCAATCCATATGATTTGAGCCGCATTCCCGGCGGCTCATCCGGCGGCGCAGCGGCGCTCGTTGCGGCCCGTGTCGTTCCGTTCGCGCATGCCAGTGATGGCGGCGGATCGATCCGCATTCCAGCTGCTTGTTGTGGTCTGTTTGGACTGAAGCCAAGCCGCGGGGCATTGCCAATCAGCCGCGATTCCGGAACGGTCGACATTTCCGTCAATCATGCCGTGACGCTCACGGTCCGCGACAGCGCGGCGCTGTTCGCCGCCGCAGAGGTGGATCTTGATACCGACCTGCCCAGAACCGGGAACGTCACCGAAGCCTCGACCCGTCGACTGAAGATCGCGTTCGCGCCCGAGCCTGCAAATGGCGCCACGCTCGACGCCGCGACCCGCGAAGGGATCGAACGCACGGCTCAATTGTGCCGCGATCTCGGACATGAAGTGATCGACTTCACGATGCCGATTGATGGGCAAGAGTTCGGCGATCGGTTCCTTCTCTATTGGGCGGCGGGGGCGGCAGCTTTCGCCAATAGTGCCAGCCAGTTCACCGGCAAACCGGTCGGACCGGATATTGTTGAACCCTGGACCCTCGGCCTGACGCAGCAATTCCTCGAACGACAGGCCGAGATGGGCGATGTGATTGCGTATCTGAAGGCGTTTGAAGGCATCTATCATTCGTGGTTTGAAGACTTTGATCTCATTCTCACGCCCACCGTCTCAACCCTTCCGCCGAAAATCGGAACGCAGTCTCCGTCCGGCGATTTCGACACCGTGATGAACAATGTTCTGAGCTTTGCGGCGTTCACATCGCCGATGAATGTGTCCGGCGCAGCGTCGATGAGCGTCCCGCTCCAGTGGAGTGAGGAGGGCTTGCCAATCGGATCCATGTTCTCCGGCAAACGCGGCGACGATGGACTGCTCTTCGCCCTCGCTTATGAGTTGGAAGAGGCGCAGCCCTGGATCGACCGGCTGCCAAGCTTCAAGCCAGCCTGATGGGAGGAATCTAATGAACCGCACAGCTTTGCTCGCAACCCTTGGCGCCTCGATCGGATTGATCGGCTGCGCCAATGCGGAAGTGGTCACCGCAGCGCCCGATCACTTCACGCTGAAACTGGAAGCTGAAACTGAATTATCGCCGGACGAGGTCTGGGCGCGCTTGATCGACCCGCCATCTTGGTGGTTGCCGGATCACACTTATTCCGGCGACTCCAGCAATCTTTCCATCGATCCTGTAGCGGGGGGCCTATGGCAGGAGACCTGGGCGAGCGGCTCGGTCTGGCATGGCTCAGTGCTGCGGGCCGAACCCAGCAAGGTCCTGGTATTGAACGCGCCTTTTGGTCCCTTACAGGGCCTGGCCGTGACCTCGGTCTGGACGATTTCGCTCGATGCCCAGGAAAGCGGCGGCACAAAGATCACGTTCGACCATGTCACCAATGGGAGCGCGTCGAGCGGCCTTGATGGGCTGGCGCCCGCGGTGGATTTCGTCAAAAGCGAAGCGCTGAAGAGTCTCGCCCGGCCGCGCGACGACTAGCCTCCTTCCCCAAGGTCTGGCTTGTCGGCGCGCGCAAAGCCCGTAACTCTGCTGGGCAGAGAGGGGTCTGCATGGCCGATCAAGAACTGGATCCAGACGTCCCGCTGCGTCCGCTGACAGCGTTTCAGCAAGGCATGATCGCATTTGCCAGTGTCGCCATGGGCGCCGGGATGACGATCAACTTTGTCGTGGTCGCACCGCTCGCCCGCAAAGCCGGTCTGACCGAAACGCAAGTGGCGGGTATCTTGACCCTATCGGCTTTGATCTATGCCCTGATGATCCCTCAATGGGGCCGCTGGGCGGATCGCTTTGGCCGCAAACGCGTTATGGTCTTTTCTTTGATGGCGATGGGCCTGACCAATATGGCCTTCCTGTTCGCGCTGGAAGCAGCTTTGGCCGGCGCGATCACCGGGCTGACCATGTTTTTCACCCTGGTCTTTGTGCGCATTTGGTTCGGCTTGCTCTCCCCGGGCCTGCACCCCGCCAGCATGGCCGCGATGACAGATGCCACAACGCCGACCACCCGCGCGGCTGGCCTCGGCATGCTGGGCGCCGCGATGAGTATTGGCTCGATAATCGGCCCTGCTGGCGCCACGGTGCTCGCGCCTTTTGGCGCTCTGGCGCCGCTTTGGGGCTCGATTATTTTCAATATCACTTGCGGGATTCTGATTGCGTTCGCCCTGCCGAAAAGCCGCAGCACGCGCCAAAGCATGGAACGCCCGGCGCCGCTGGCGATGAGGGACCCACGGGTCTTCCCGCACCTCCTATTCCTGTTCACCTATTTTGTCGGTGTCGGCATGATCCAGCAAACCCTGGGATGGTTTGTGGAGGATCGAGGTTATGCCGCAAATTTTGCCGAGGCACCGCTATCTGTCGATCTCGGCATGGGCGTGCAAATCCTCATTGATGATGTTGCTGAAGGCACCGTCCTGTTTACCGGGATCGCCTTTGCCTGTCTGGCGGTGATGATGGTGATCATCCAGTTCGGCTATGTTCAGCCGCGCAAGCCGGACCCGCGCGGGATGTTGCCGCTTGGGCTTTTTCTCGTCGCCATAGGTTATGTGCTCGCCAATTTACTGATGCCGTTCTGGGCGCTCTGCGTGGCCTTCCTGGTGGTTGGCGCTGGCGCCGCCCTCGCCGTCCCCGCCGCCAATGCCTTGGGGAGCTTGTCGGTTGAGCGCAGCGAGCAAGGCTCCGCAGCGGCCTTGTTGGCCGCCGCACCGCCAGCGGGCTTCATATTTGGGCCGTTGATCGGCGCCGGATTGTATCAGGTCAGCGCCGCATTGCCGCTCTACATCTCAGCCATCGTGATGACCGTGCTCGGCACCTATGCGGCGCTCGTGGTGGCCCGCCGACCCTTGGGCGGTGCCTGATCAGCCCGGCATATCCATGTAAAAGGCGTTCAACTTATTGCCATCCAGGTCACGGAAATAAGCCGCATAAAAGCCGCCCCCACGATCTCCGGGTTTGCCTTCGCAGGTGCCGCCTTGCTCTAATGCAATCGCATGCAGCCGATCGACTTGCTCCTTATTTGCGGCGGCCAGCGCAACCATGGTGCCATTGCCGACGGACGGCGCCTGGCCATCAAAGGGTTGCGTGATCGCCACCCCGGGCGGACCACCCGGTTCGCCCCAGGCAATGAAGGTGTCTTCTTCCATCATGCGCCCGACCCCCATCTCTTTGCCGATGGCGTCGTAGAACGCCGCATTCTTGGCGAGATCCACGGTTCCCAAAGTCACATACCCAATCATTCCATCCTCCTTGTTTGAAGCCGGAACATAACAGGAACAGTTTGACCTTGCAAGCGCTACATCGCGCTGATGCCGCCATCCACTTTCAACTCAATCCCGGTGACCAGCTTGCTTTCATCACTGGCGAGATACAGCACCGCATAGGCGATATCATCGGGCTCGCCGACTTTGCCCATCGGGATCTGTCGCCCGAGCTTGGCGAGCGCTTCTTCTTCCCCGAACATTTCCTTCGTCCGGTCCAGGATCGGCGTATTGATGAAGACCGGATGCACCGAGTTCGAGCGGATCTGACCGCCCGTTTTTGCACAATGCAGCGCGATCGACTTGGACATGTGACGCACCGCCGCTTTGGCCGTGTTGTAAGAGACATATTGTCCGCTCGCGATGATTCCGGCAATCGAGCTGATATTCACGATCGAGCCGAGGCCATGATCGCGCATCAAAGGGATCGCATATTTGCAGCCCAGAAAAATCGAATCTACGTCCACTTTCATGACATTCTGGAAGATCTCATAATCCTCGTCCTCGACGCTGCCGAGCGAGCCTATTCCGGCATTGTTGACCAGAATGTTGAGACCGCCCATCGCATCATGGGCTTCTTGCACGACCAGTTTCCAACGCTCTGCATCGGTGACATCGTGCTGCCAAGCGAACGCTGTGCCCTCGCCCAACTCGGCATTGATTTCGGCCGCGATCTTCGCAGCGCCGTCGCCATTAATGTCGGTGACGGCCACCTTGGCGCCTTCGCGCGCCAACATTTTTGCGGTCGCTTCACCGAGGCCTTGCGCGCCGCCAGTTATGATTGCTTTCTTTCCTGATACGCGGCCCATGCCCGCCCTCCAATTCTTGAATGATCTGGCGTTCAGATCACACGCAGTCCGGGTGGACGCAAGCCCTGACGCGGCGACGCGGGTCACGCGGATTTGAGAAAACGCGATTTGAGCCTTGCCTGGATCATCGTCAAATCAGCCGGACCGAATAAAGGACCCCGCCATGCGTATCTTACTCACCGCGCTCACAGTTACGATTGGTTTCGTCGCCTTGATGAATCTGAATGGCGGCGCCCAAACGCTACAGGACATTCCACCCGCCTCTGGCCCCACAACGACGCTGATCGTCGCGGAACTGTTTACCTCTCAAAGCTGTTCGTCTTGTCCACCCGCCGAGCGGTTGTTTGCAGAGCTTGCCGAGCGCCAGGAGCTGATCGTCTTGGAATGGCATGTCGATTATTGGGACCGCCTGATCCATGGCCGCGCGGGCGCCTGGAAGGACCCCTATTCCAATGCTGACTATACCAAACGGCAGCGCGACTATAATCGCGCTTTGCGGGGCACGGGCGCGGTTTACACGCCGCAAGCGATTATCAATGGCGTACGCGAGACCGTCGGCAGTCGCCGCGGCGCGGTGGAGTCGCTTCTGGCCCCGGCGACCCATGCGACGGCGGACCTGTCGATCGAGCCGGATGGCGATCAGGTTCATGTTGAGATCGGCGCGTACGTCAGAGACCTTAAACGCGACGCAGATATCGTTCAGCTCACCCTGTTGCCGGGCCAAACCACATCTGTTTCGCGCGGTGAAAACCGGGGTGTGACCCTGATGAGCAAGAATGTGGTGCTGGAAGCCAAGACCGTCGGGTCTTATACCGGCGCGGAAAAATCACTCACCCTGCAATCACCGCCAAAAGGCCAAGTCTGCGCGATTATTATCCAGGAAAAGCGCGGTGCTCAGCTCGGTCCGATCATCGGCGCCAGCTATTGCAGCTGATCAACCAAGTTTGGCGGCAAGGTCGTCCATGTAGCTTGCCAACTCAACATCCAGCGCTGTGACACCGTCTGCATCATGCGTGGTCAGCGTCACTTCCACCCGGTTATAGACGTTGAACCATTCCGGATGATGATCCATTTGCTCAGCCTTCAAGGCGCTGGCCGACATGAACGCAAATGCGGATTTGAAATCGGCAAACTTGAAGGTCCGCTCGATGGCATCGCGGTCACCTGATTTGAGGGTCCAAGCCTTGAGCGTGTTCAGGGCCGCGGCGGCGCCAATTTTCTCTGCCATTATTCGCTGTCTTCCGTGTCTCGTTCTGTTTCATGAACGAAGTAGAGCCAGTCCCCATCCTGGGCAATGGCTGTGCGAACACCCGGATAGGCTTCGCCGGCCCGTATGCGGTCCAGGCCGACATCTCCGACCAGCTCACGCAGGCGTGCACGATCGGTAAAATTCAGTTTTTCGGGCAGCAGGTCTTCGGCATCACGCGCGGCAAAATCAGGCCAGATATACCAAGTCTGATCCCCCACCTGACGCGTGCCATAGGGACCGTCCAGCAATTGGCCAAGTTTGGCCAGCGGATCAAATCCGGTCCGGCGCAAAAGGTCCCAATGCACGCGATGGGACTCACCGGCAAAATTCGAAACGAAGTTTTCCTCTGCATTGGCAAGGCGAACGAGGCGCGAGAGGGAATCCCGCTCCAGGACGTCGCGTATGGCCGAGATCTTGGTTGTCACCGGGTCTGTAAGCGCGGCGACGGGCGGCTCCACAATGGCCGGCGTCGTGACCGCCGGAGCAGCCTCGACTTCAAACCGTACTTTAGGTGAGCCATCATCGCCGCTACAGGCGGCAATGGTCAGAAGAATTGCGAGACCGAGAACGGCTTTGATCATATCCCCTCAAACTTCGTAGCGTCACGAAGATCTTGCAAAAGCTGGGCCTCATTCAGGACCTTGATTGTGTGCATGCCCATGGCGCGCGCCGGTTTCAAATTAATTCCGAGATCATCAAGGTAAACACAATTTGCTGGATCCACCTCCAAGGCTTCGCACATCAATTCGTAGATGCGCGGATTGGGTTTGCGAATGCCGAGCTTTGAGCTTTCGATTACATGATCAAAAAGCGACATAATTTCAGTGACTTTAGCCGCTTTTGTAGAATCTGTACTCATCCCTGCGCCCTTGCCGACAGGGGCATTATTGGTGATGCAGCCGACTTTGACCTGCGCCTTACAGACCTTCAGCGCCTCAACGACGGCCGGACGAATGTCACCCGATAACAGCCCAAGAATGTCTTTTCCCGGCACCTCATGGCCCAGCGCTTGGCTCTCCTCTCGGAACAAGGTGTCGAACTCGTCGGCGGTCACGTCAGAGCGTTCCAGTTTGGCCCAGGCATTTTCCTGAATGTTTCGGGCGTTCACGGATCGGACGAAATCCTTCGGAAGCCCGTTTTCGACCTCATAACGCGCAAAGGCTTCAAACGGCGAAGAGGTCAGAACGCCCCCAAAGTCCCAAATGACGGCTTGCAGATTTGAACTCACGCTCTTGCTCCTATCGCGAATCGATCAGGGTTCGCTTGGCGCCCTGTTCCATGACCTCATGGCTGGCGGCTTCAAACCCGACCGCATCAAGCAGGGCCTGGTCGCGGTCTTCGCCCGGATTATCTGTGGTCAGCAATCGGTCACCCACAAAGATCGAATTGGCACCCGCGAGCAGCAGAAGCGCCTGTTCGCCTTCGCTCATCCCTTCGCGGCCGGCCGACAGGCGCACCCAACTCTTCGGGAACACAATCCGGCACGTTGCGATGGCGCGCGCCATTTCCGTGACGCTCACAGCAGGGCTTTCGCCGAGCGGCGTGCCTTTGATCGGCACCAGCATATTGATCGGCACGCTTTCCGGATGCGGCGTGAGTTTGGACAGCTCGTGGATCAAGCCGATCCGGTCTTCGCGGCCTTCCCCCATACCGAGAATGCCCCCGACACAGAGTTTTACACCGGCTTTGCGCGCCTTTGCCAACGTGTCGAGGCGATCATCATAGGTCCGCGTCGTCACAACGGTGGTGTAATATTCTGGCGAGGTATCGAGATTGTGGTTGTAATAGTCGAGGCCAGCATCCTTGAGCGCCTCGGCCTGCCCCTCTTCCAGCATGCCCAGCGTCACGCACGTTTCGAGCCCTTCTGCTTTTACCGCCGAAATCATCGCGGCAACTTTTGGAACGTCGCGATCTTTTAGCGACCGCCAACCGGCGCCCATGCAAAAGCGATCGGCCCCGCCGGCCTTGGCGCGTTTTGCAGCGGCCACAACCTCGTCGAGCGGCATCAGTTTCTCAGCCCCGAGCCCGGTGTCGAAGTGCGAGGACTGACTGCAATATCCACAATCTTCCGGGCAGCCGCCGGTTTTGATCGAGAGCAGCTGGCTCTTCTGCAATTGCCCATCGGCCCAATTCACGCGTTTGATTTCAAGCGCTTGGCCGACCAGCGTATCAAGAGGTTGTTCGTAAATGTCCCGGATTTCGTCTTTCGTCCAATCATGACGAGGCAGATCAAATGGCATTGGGGTCGTTACTCTCTTCTTCTATTCGGACCGCCTTGTCTCTCAGGTCAGACAGGCTGGCAAGTGACAATTGAGGTCCCGCATAGTCAACCGCGCGCAGACCGCGTGGCTCGACAAGCGGCCTTGGCGCCCTAGGTGTCCGCCCATGATCAATCGCATTTTTCTCGCGCTCACGGCGCTGATGTTTTTCGCTTTCGGGTTTTGGTCGATTTCGGACCCTATCGGGATGACGAGCCGACTTGGTGTAGATGTGGGGGGTATCTCCGGCGTCTTCGAAATGCGCGGCGTGTTCGGGGGGATCAGCCTCGGCGCCGCCATACTCTGCGCCATTGGTGCGCTGCGTGAGCGGTTTGAGTTTCCGGCACTGTGCTTCATTGCCGCTTATATGGGCGGCTATGTCCTCGGGCGCGGGGCGTCCTTCATCTATGGCGATACGGCCCTGGCGTCGAACTGGTATTTCGCGGGATATGAGGCCGTGATGTTTGTCATCGCCGGCGCCTTGATCGCACGGAAGGCATAAAAAAAGCCCCGCAAATTGCGGGGCTTTTCTCAATCTTGAGTGGCGCAACCTAGAAGGTCTTGCGCACCGTCACACCATAGGTGCGTGGCTGGCTTGGATAGCCCGAGAACACACCTGGCTGGGCAACACCTGGGAATGAGGTCGTGATGTATTCATCATCAAAGATGTTGCGACCCCAAATGGTGACGCCAAGACCGCCCTCAGACTCAAAGCCCAGCGACGCATTCCACGTGTTGATTTCACGCGTGAACGGGCTGTCCTCGAGCAATTGGCGTGGGCCGGCACTCGATTCTGGGTAGAAGTCGGTGTCTTCCTCGAACTGCCAATCAGCGCGGAAGAAACCGCCCCAGTTGGCTGCGACGTCGAACTCATAGAGCACAGAGGTCGAGGTGATGACTTCTGGAATACCGGTTGGTGTTTCACCGGTCTGATCGGCCGGGAAGTTCTCACCGAAGATGCCGATCGCCGAACCGTTCGGGAACTCATCATAGGTCGGATCAAGGAATGTACCGGCAAAGCTGAGCGTCAGATTGTCGATCGGGCTCCAGCTCATATCGAGCTCGAGGCCGGTGGCCGACTGCTCTTCCGCGTTTGCGAGCACGAAGCCGGTTCCAAGGAAGACGTTCGATTGGAAGTTCTCAATCGTCTGATCAAACAGCGCGACATTGATCGCGAAATTATCCCAAGCACCTTTCAGACCGATTTCGAAGACTTTGGAATCTTCCGGCTCGGCAAAACGTGTCCCGGTGGTCAGGTTGTTGACCGCGAGGCCCGCATCCTGAATCGCCGATGATGGCGCCGATCGAAGCACTTCATTGGTAAATGGATCGATGACCGTTCCAGACCCTTGCAGCGTAATCGGATCCAGGGACGGCACGAAATCTGCCGCGAATGGACGGCTGTTTCGAGACAGGTTGATGGAGCTGGATTTCCAACCCGTCGCATACGAACCATAGACATTGATATTGTCGGTCAGGTCATAGGCCAGGCGAAGTGTGTAGGTCACCTGGTCATCATCCGTGATCCCGCTCTCGATCGCATTCGGAACATTCAGGAATGGCGGCTGGAACTGGAAGGCCCGCAGCGCTGCCAGAGGGTTCTGTGTCGCAGCAGGGGTCGATGTATTGAGGTTACTAGCGACGGCCAAGGCGGTCTGTTGCAGGCTGGAATATCCAGGCGAGCCAGGCGTAATGCCGGTTTGCTGGATCAGCGCCCCGATGGTCGCGATATAGCCGGTTTGAACCAGATCGAGTGAGGCCAACGCGTCCGTCGCAACGACGTTCAGATTGGATTTCTTCTCGTTCTCAGAATAGTTCAGGCCGATTGTCGCGGTCAGACGGTCAGTAATGTGCCAATCTGCGGTCGCGAAGATCGACAGGGCTTTGTCGTCCTGACCGAACTCTTCCTGAGTGCCTGTGCCATCGGCACCGATGATACCGGCAGGAAGACCCAGCAGGCCTTCAACGCCGCCAACTGTGTCTGGAAGCAGACCGGCAGAGAACGCGCCAGTAATGGCGCCAATCGTGGCCGCATCCGTTGCGCCACCAAGTGCCGCAGAAATGTTCAGGAAGTCACGGAAGGCACTGTCATAGCGCAGCTGGCTCTGCTGTTCGACTTGTTCGTCAAAATAGAAGCCGCCGATCATCCAGTCGAAATTGCCATCACCATTCGAGGTGAGGCGAACCTCCTGCGTAAATGTTTCAAGCTGAAGCTCGTCTGTCAAAGAAGCCAGATCGCCGCTTGAGAAATCGATATCATAATTGTTGAAGAGATCGGTTTCGCGATAGGCGGTAATGGTTGTCAGCGTGAAATGCTTGAACTCGATGTCGCCGTGGAAAGACACACCCTTGTTTTCCACCTGGTTCAATGGCGACCCGTTCAGCGCCACATCACGGGAGAACGGATCTTCAGTGATCAGCTGACCACCGAGTGCGGCGATGATCTGATCTGTGCCGCCAACATTGATGAGGTTTGATGCGACACAGCAAACTTCGTCAATCTCATCGATATCAGCGATTAGACGGAAGTCGGAATTCTCGGTCGGCTGGAAGTTCAGCTCGCCGCGCAGGTTCCAACGATCACGTTCGTTCAGCTTTTCGCCGTTCTCGACATTTGTCGCTGTCCCGTCGCGCATATTGATGCCGCCGCCGAGAGAGAAACCGACATTCTCTGCAAGCGGACCGGACACGTAGCCTTTATAGCGCTGCAGGTTGAAGTTACCGAAGCTGGCTTCGACATTGCCGCCAAAGGTATCGTCAGGTTTACGCGTAACCACCGAAACAACCCCGGCAGACGCGTTCTTACCAAACAGAGTCGATTGCGGTCCGCGCAGAACCTCGACTCGCTGGATGTTTGGAAGGTCGCTGATTTGCGCCGCGGCGCGGGAGCGATAGACCCCATCCACAAAAATACCGACCGAAGGTTCGATACCGACATTGTTCGCGCCATTACCAAAGCCACGGATCGTGAAGTTCGCATTGGCAGAGTTTTGGAAGGTTCTGAAACCCAGCGAAGGAACCACCGATTGCAGGTCGTTCAGGTCAAGAATCTCGGCCTGCTCGATGACGCTGTCATCAATAACAGAAACGGCGACAGGCACGTCTTGGAGCGTTTGCTCACGTTTTGTCGCCGTGATGGTGACGGTGTTCAGGCGCTTGGCGCCCTCTTCTTCGTCCTGCGCTGTGGCGGTCAGGCCGCTGCCTGCGACCAAGGCTGTAAATCCGACGCTGACCGATAGCGCGGCTTTCAAGCCAAATCGATTTTTAGTGGATGAATTCATCTCACGTCTCCCGGTGTGAATGGTATCTAGAATCAAGTGTCGTTCTGATGCGACCTACCTACGAGCAGTAGTGCTCAGACGCCGATTGGCAAGGCTGCAACCGCAATAATCGGAAGCAACTCAAGCTGCTGCGGCAATTGCGCAACAGCGTCGGAGCAGCTGTCGTCGCGTCAGGCAAAGACACGCTGTATCGACTTGAGACGGTGCCAAAAGTCGGGCGCTCAAAAATCACCTGATGAGCAATGAAATACCCCTCTGGTTTCCCGCAGCGCGGGAACCTGGGCCCAAAATGAACCGACTTTCGCGCCAGACGCGAAACCCGCAAACTGGCGCAAACATTGCGATAGGGAGGGCATAACAGCGAGCCGACCGCACAGATCATCGGCCAAACAGAGAATGAGAAACAAATTAGTATGAAGTCGACGATTCATCACCCGAACACCGAGACGCTGCTTTCAGCGTGGGAACGTATGACTCAAGCCCCGAACGCAGAAACCCGAAAAGCCAAGGCGGCCGACCATCCCGATTTGCTCGCCTGTCTCTTCGTTGTTGAACGCGCCGAAGAGGGCCGCTGGATCTTCCGCAATGCCGGCGACCGTCTGGGCAAACTGCTCGGCCGCGAACTGAGCTCACATGATTGCCTCGACTTCTGGACAGGGCACGATCGCACCATGGTCGGCGCCCTGATCGATTCCGTTCGCCAGAGCCACAGGCCCGGCATCTTGCAAGCGACTGGCGAAACCCTGACCGGCACGCACGTCAACATTGAGTTGACCTTTGCGCCCCTGCCCACGCCGCGCCCGAAGGGTGCTCAGTCCCGTTTGCTTGGTCTGTACCAGATCATCGAGCCGGAACCGATCCTGAAAGGCCGTCCGGTTTGGCGTCATCGCGTTACGGCGATCTATCCGCCAAAACCCGACCGGCAATCCCCAGGCCTGCGCCTGGTCGCGAGTAACGATTAAGCCGCTTCCTGAGCGCGCGCGATCAGTTCAGCTTTCACGCGTTCCGCCAATTGTTTGACCGTGAACGGCTTCGACATGAAGCCCACCTCGCGATCATCATCCAGTTTCGCCGCGACATCGCGTTCAGCATAGCCTGACATGAACAGCACCTTGGCGGTGCCGAGCAGTTCTTTGGCTTCCTTGATCAGGGTTGGGCCGTCCATTCCCGGCATCACCACGTCAGACACGACAAGGTCGAATGCACCCGGGTTTTCCTGAAGGATTTCCAGCGCTTCTTCGCCATCGCAGGCTTCTTCCACGTCATAGCCGCGTGACTTCAGCTGCGAGGCGGCAATGGACCGAACGCCGTCTTCGTCCTCGACCAGAAGAATGCGGCCACGTCCGGAAATATCGACCGGCACGGAAACCGCATCCACCGGCGTGGCTTCAAGGATTTCCGCTTCCGGAATTTCGTCGGCTTTCAGGGCTGGCAGATAGATTTGGAAGGTCGTGCCTTTGCCAACCTCACTGATCGGACAAATATAGCCCTCAGACTGTTTGATGATGCCGTAAACCGTGGACAAGCCGAGACCTGTGCCGAGGCCTTTCGGCTTGGTGGTGAAGAACGGATTGAAAATATTCTTCAGATTGTCCGGCGCGATCCCGTGCCCAGTATCTTCGACTTCGATGAGTAGATACTCGCCCTGTTCAACATAGCGGAAGCCATGCTTGTGGGCATCCTTCTCGCTGGCACGTGAGGTCTTGATGGTCAGCTTGCCGCCGGTTCCACCATCCATCAGCAAAGCATCGCGTGCATTGGTCGCCAGGTTGATGATCGCCGTTTCCAGCTGGTTTTTATCGGCCTTGACCATGGGCAGGTCGCGGCCGTGAACAACGTTGAAATCGATCCGTTCATCCAGCAGCTGACCGAGCAAGATGGCAAACTCGGACAGGAAATCGCCAGGCTCGAACACTTCCCGTCGGAAGGTCTGTTGCCGCGCATAAGCCAGCAGCATCTGCACGAGATCTTTCGCCCGGACCGAGAATTCATGGATCTTCTTGAGGTGATCGAATGACGGATCGCCGACCGGATGTTTGGACAAGAGCTCGTCATTATTGAGCATAATGCCGGTCAGAACATTGTTGAAATCATGCGCGACACCGCCAGCGAGTTTGCCGATGGCTTGCATCTTCTCGCCTTGGGCCAGACGCAGCTCGAGCTCTTTCTGCTCTGACATATCAATCACATAAGCCACCGCAGGTTGGCCGCGACCATCCAGCGTGACGAAGACATTGACGTGTTTCTGATCTTCATCGGCCAGGCGAAGGCCGACCGGCTTGTCGATCGAGTCCAGCAGCTTTTCGCGTAATTTGTTTTCACCTTCTTCAGCGACGAAAAGATCGATGAAGCGTGTTCCTGGCGAACCGCCACCGCCTGCAAGTCCCATGAGAGCGCGGTTGCTGTCGGTGATAATCGCCCCCTCCAGCGAATGGCCTTCCAGCCGCACAGCGCCAAAAGGCGCATCGTCGAACATCGGATCGCCATCCGGGCGCGGCGGACGGCTGGCCGATGCGGCGAGCATCCGGCTTTCACCATCGAGCAGGTTCTGCGCATTGGCGAGGACAATGGTCCGCCCTGTGGCATCAGCGCCCTTGCCATTCCAAGTGGTGATGGTCTGCACCGGGATTTCCACGCCGTCTCGCGACCGGATCATGATGTCAGCACGTCCGGGTACACCTGATTTGCGATCGCGCCGGAGCATTTTCACAAATTCGGGACGCATAATGTCGTCGAGACGAATATTCTTGGCGCTTTCGGGCAGGCCAAGCATCTCACGCAGCCAGCCATTGGCATAAGTGATCGTGCCATCCGGCCCGGAAGAGAAGAAGCCCATCGGCGCGTCTTCGACATAGAGCGCGCGCATATCCGCAGCGCCTGTGACTTGGTCTGTGCCGGTGATCCGGCGCAAGCGCCAGATGACGCGGTCACCTTTCAAGGGCGAGACGGACGCCTCGTACTGAACCGGAAGCGACTCTGCCCCCAACGTCATAGCTGGCAGCGTTTCGCGGCGCGCTTCGCCGGCTTTCGCCGCCTTGGAGAGACGGAAAATCGGCGCGGCTAGACCTGGCGCGGCGCTGAAGATCCGATCAACAGAGACCGGCCCCATGACATCGGATTGTCCCATCAGTGCCATTTGAGTGAGCTCTGCATAGGCCTTGTTGCCGGTCAGCGGCGCGCCGCCGCGATCACTGATCAGAACCGCTTCATCCAGTGCATCGACCCAGGAAAAGCGCGGGGTGATCGGTTGCATCGCATCCGCCATCGCGCCGCGCTCTGGGAATAGACCCATCCGACGTCCGGCGCCGCGCAGAATCCAGAGCAGGAACACCATGCCGCCAGCTGCCATTGAGATCAGCAGGATCAAGCCGGTCGGCCCGCCTGCATTCGGCCAGGCCAAAGTGGCGCTGGCCGCGCCGACGGCCAAAAGCAAACACGCCCAAAACCCCATTTGCAGCCAATCCAGCTGGCGCGCCGGAGCGGGTGTGGGAAGTTCCTGGGTTTCTGGCATGTCGACGTCCATGACGCTTTTACTCCGGCTCGGGACCATTTGAGGAACCCGATGATTCGTACTCACTTATAGCAGGACTTGGATGCATGTCGCACCACGCCTGCTCCAATTTATCTTTTTGCACCCGGAATGGTTAATCAAACGAGAAGGCTGGTTAATCTCATCTGACAAATTATACAGGTTTCATTACAGTTTACGAAAGGACGACCATGCGTCTTCGATCCTCAACCCTCGCCCTGTTCTTGATGTTCGGTGTCGCCGCTTGTGGCGGTCAGAGCCCTGCAACTTCACCGACCGAAGCGGACGCCGCCAGCGTCGCAGCAACGGACGCAGCACAGGCAGCTGAAACCGAGCGCCTGAACGCGTTCTTCGAAACCAAATTTAATGAAAGCCTGTCTCGCAACCCGATGAGCGCAACATTTTTGGGGAGTCGGGAAAATTATGATCAGTGGAATGACGTCTCAGACGCTAACCGGATCGCGGAAATGGAGATCCAACGCCAGACCGTCGCGGAGATGCGAGAACAGTTCGACCCTGCCAATCTGACCGATCAAGGCCGATTGTCCTTTCGCCTCGCAGAATATCAGCTGGAACTGGCCGAAAAGGCCCATGCCTGGCGCTTTCACACCTATACGTTCAGCCAGATGCGCGGGGCACATGCGGGCATCGCCTCCTTCCTGATCGGGCAACACAAGATCACCAGCAAATCTGATGCAGAGGCCTATATTGCCCGGCTTCGCGGGATCGAGACCTATCTCGGCCAGAATCTCGACAATGCCAAAGCCTCAGCGGCGCAAGGCATTCGACCACCGCTCTTCGTCTATGATTTTGTCATCAATGGCGCCGCCAATGTCATTGACGGCTATCCCTTTGAAGGCGTCGATCCTGAAAGCCCATCACCGCTCTATGCTGACTTTGTCGGCAAGGTGGATGCGTTGGTCACGAATGAGACGATCACGGCAGAGGAAGCAGAGGACCTGAAATTCGAAGCCCGCGGCGCGTTGCTTGATCATGTCTATCCAACCTATTTCGAACTGATCACCTGGGTCAGCGAAGACCAAGCCAATGCGACCACCGATGATGGGGCGTGGAAGCATCCCGATGGCGCCGCGTTTTATCGAGATCGTCTCGCGCAAATGACGACCACCGACATGACTGCAGATGAGATTCACGAACTCGGCCTCGCCGAGGTCGACCGCATCCACGAAGAGATGCGCGCGATCATGCAACAAGTCGACTATGACGGCACCTTGCAGGACTTCTTCGAGTTTACCCGCACCGACGCCCAATTCTTCAAGCCAAATACAGAGGAAGGCAAAGCTGAATATCTCGCCGAAGCGACGGCGATGATCGACACGATGCGCGAAGCCTTGCCGAGCGTGTTCAACACATTTCCCAAGGCCGAAATGGAAGTCAAAGCGGTTGAGCCATTTCGCGAGCGCGCTGCGGGCAAAGCCTTTTATCAACGCCCGGCCCCGGATGGCTCTCGCCCGGGGGTCTATTATGCCAATCTCTATCGGATGGAGGACATGCCGCTCTATCAGATGGAAGCGCTGGCCTATCATGAGGGCATTCCCGGCCACCATATGCAGCTGGCCATATCGCAGGAGCTGACAGGCATTCCGAAGTTCCGCAAATATGGCAGCGTCACAGCCTATACTGAAGGCTGGGGCCTCTATTCAGAATTCTTGCCGAAAGAGATGGGCTTTTATGAAGACCCCTATTCCGACTTTGGCCGTCTCGCCATGGAATTGTGGCGGGCGGCGCGGCTGGTGGTCGATACGGGCCTGCACGCCAAACAGTGGACCCGCGAGGAAGCGATCGACTATTTGTTGACCAATACTCCCAATCCAGAAGGCGACGCGCGCAAGGCGATCGAGCGATACATTGTCATGCCGGCGCAGGCGACTGCCTATAAAATCGGGATGAACAAGATCATCGAACTGCGCGAAGATGCCCGCACGCGATTGGGCGATTCATTCGATATTCGCGAGTTTCACGATGTTGTCCTCAAAGATGGTCCGGTGCCCTTGCAGGTCCTTGAGGAGAGCGTTGAGACCTGGATCACCAATCAATGAAACTTGAGCAAAATCCTTCCCGCAGAGGCAAGTTGTTAGAAATCTGATTCTATCGTTTAGGTTTTTTTGTTGCACTGCCGCAATTCCATACCCTATTGGAGCACCATGAAACTCTCAGTCTTAAAAGAAGTGGCGGCGGGCGACAGCCGCGTGGCTGCCACACCCGAGACCGTCAAGAAATATGTCGGGCTTGGTCATGAGGTCATCATCGAGGCCGGGGCTGGCCTCGAGGCTGGCTATACTGATGCTGCGTATACCGAAGCCGGCGCCAAGGTCGAAAAGACCGCCGCAGACGCCTTGAAAGGCACCGATGTGCTGCTCAGCGTGCGGACGCCGGATGCCAGCGCCCTCCCTGACGGCCTGACTGTGATTGGCCTGCTGGATCCGTTCAAATTCGATGCGGCGGCGTTCAATGCCAAGAAGACCACGACGCTGGCCATGGAATTCACGCCGCGGATCACCCGGGCGCAGAGCATGGACGCGCTGTCCTCTCAGTCCAACCTCGCTGGGTACCGGGCGGTAATTGAAGGCGCGACGCTGTATGGCCGCGCCATGCCAATGATGATGACCGCCGCGGGCACGGTGGCCCCGGCCAAGGTTTTCGTCATGGGCGCCGGTGTTGCCGGTCTGCAGGCCATCGCCACCGCGCGTCGCCTCGGCGCCGTTGTGACCGCAACCGATGTTCGCCCGGCCGCCAAGGAACAGGTCGCCTCGCTCGGTGCCAAGTTCATTGCCGTCGAAGACGAAGAGTTCAAAGCCGCCGAAACCGCAGGCGGCTATGCCAAGCAGATGTCGGAAGAGTATCAGCAGAAACAGGCTGAACTCGTCGCGTCGCACATTGAGAAACAGGACATTGTGGTGACCACCGCGTTGATCCCAGGCCGCCCTGCGCCGGTGCTGGTCAGCGAGGACATGGTCAAAACCATGCGCCCCGGTTCAGTGATTGTCGACATGGCGGTCAGTCAGGGCGGCAACTGTCCGCTGTCCAAACCGGATGAGGTTGTGAATGAAGGCGGCGTCAAAGTCGCTGGCTTCACCAATCTGCCAGCCCACCTGCCAGCTGATGCCAGCGCGCTGTACGCCAAAAACCTGATTGCCTTCCTGCCGCTGATCACAGCCGAGGATGGCAGCCTGAACCTTGAGACCGATGATGAAATCGTCACCGCTATGATGCTGACCCGCGGCGGCGAAACTGTGAATGAGAGGATTTCCTCATGAGAAAAGCCCTGATCCTGGGCGTCATGGCAGGCGCAATGGCCCTGCCCGCCTATGCCGCTGAATCCAGCGCGATCAGCCCGACCGTCTATCTTGCGGCGATCTTCGCCATGGCCTGTTTTGTCGGTTACTATGTGGTTTGGTCGGTGACCCCGGCTCTGCACACGCCTTTGATGGCGGTGACCAACGCGATTTCATCCGTGATCATTGTTGGCGCGATTGTCGCCGCCACCGCCTCTGGCGCGGTCGAAGGTGGCTGGATCGCCAAAGCCCTTGGCGGCGTCGCCGTGGCGCTGGCCAGCGTGAACATCTTTGGCGGCTTCCTGGTCACCCAGCGCATGCTGGCCATGTATAAGAAAAAGGGGGACTAGACGATGGAACAGTTCCAATCGACCTGGGCCCCGCTGCTCTATCTGGCAGCCGGTATCCTTTTCATCCTGGCCCTGCGCGGCCTGTCTAGTCCGGCCACCAGCCGCGCCGGTAATCGCAATGGCATGATCGGTATGACCATCGCGGTCGGCACGACGATCGCTTTGTTCTGGAACGCGCTCGACGCGACCACCTGGGGCATTCTGGCCGCAGGCGCTGTCGTCGGCGGCAGCATTGGTGCCTTTATCGCGCGTCGCATCCCAATGACGGACATGCCGCAGCTTGTGGCTGCGTTCCACTCATTGGTGGGTATGGCCGCCGTCCTGGTCGCCGCCGCGGCGCTCTATGCGCCGGTCAGCTTTGGCATTGGCACGGTCGGTAATCTTGCCACCGCATCGCTGATCGAACTCGCTCTCGGTTCTGCGATCGGGGCGCTGACCTTTACCGGATCAGTCATCGCGTTTGCGAAGCTGAACGGCAACATGTCCGGCGCGCCGATCCTGCTGCCCGCAAGGCACTTGCTCAACATAGCGATGGGCGCGGGGATTATCGGCCTCATCGTCGTCCTTGTGATGAGCGGCGGCAGCGCGACTTGGGCCTTCTGGGGCCTCACCGTGCTCGCTCTGATCCTCGGCATCACGCTGATCATTCCGATTGGCGGCGCCGACATGCCGGTCGTCGTTTCGATGCTGAACTCCTATTCCGGCTGGGCCGCGGCAGCGCTGGGCTTCACGCTCGGCAATTTCGCTCTGATCATTACTGGCGCACTGGTTGGTTCGTCCGGTGCAATCCTGTCCTACATCATGTGTAAGGGCATGAACCGGAGCTTCATCTCAGTCATCCTGGGCGGCTTTGGCGGCGAGGATGCGGCGGCGGCAGCTGGCGGTCAGGAAGACCGTCCGTTCAAGCGCGGCTCGGCGGATGATGCCGCCTTCATCATGAAGAACGCGTCGAAAGTCATCATCGTGCCTGGCTATGGCATGGCGGTGGCACAGGCCCAGCATGCGCTGAAAGAGATGGCCGACAAGCTGAAAGAGGAAGGCGTCGACGTGACCTATGCCATCCACCCGGTTGCCGGACGGATGCCAGGACACATGAACGTGCTGCTGGCTGAAGCGCAGGTGCCTTATGATGAAGTGTTCGAGCTGGAGGATATCAACTCTGATTTCCGCAACTCGGAAGTCGCTTTCGTCATCGGCGCCAATGATGTGACCAACCCGGCCGCCAAGACCGACACCACATCGCCGATCTATGGCATGCCGGTGCTCGACGTCGAGAATGCCGGGACCGTGCTCTTCATCAAGCGGAGCATGGGGTCTGGCTATGCCGGAATCCAGAACGAGCTCTTCTTCCGTGACAATACGATGATGCTGCTCTCGGACGCCAAGAAAATGGTCGAGGATATCGTCAAGGCGCTGTAAGCGCCCTGGCGGCCTCGCCGCATAAAAAAAGAAACGCCGGAGGAATAGCATGGCGATCAAAACACGCTTCACCGAAGAGTTCGGGATTGAACACCCGATTGTGCAGGGCGGGATGCAATGGGTCGGCTATGCCGAAATGGTGGCGCCGGTCGCCAATGCCGGCGGCTTAGGCTTCCTCACAGCGCTCACCCAACCCACCCCGGACGACCTTTACAAGGAGATCCAGCGCACCAAGGAAATGACGGACAAGCCGTTTGGCGTGAACCTGACCATCCTGCCAGCGATCAAGCCACCGCCTTATGCCGAGTACCGTCAGGCGATTATTGAAGGCGGCATCAAAATTGTCGAAACCGCCGGTTACAAACCGCAAGAGCATATCGATCATTTCAAAGAGCACGGCATCAAGATCATCCATAAATGCACCGCCGTGCGCCACGCCCTGTCGGCGGAGCGGATGGGCGCGGATGCCATATCCATCGACGGATTTGAATGCGCAGGACATCCCGGCGAAGACGATATTCCAGGCCTGATCCTGATCCCCGCCGCCGCCAATAAGGTCAGCGTTCCAATGTTGGCTTCAGGCGGATTTGGCGATGGCCGCGGGCTCGCAGCGGCGCTGGCGCTTGGCGCAGATGGCATCAATATGGGCACGCGCTTCTGCGTCACCCAGGAAGCGCCAATCCATCCAAACTTCAAACAGCAAATGGTCGACAATGATGAGCGCGACACCAAGCTAATCTTCCGCACCTTGCATAATACGGCCCGCGTGATGAAGAACAGCGTCAGCTCGGAAGTCGTCGACATTGAACGCAAAGGCGGCGCAAAATTCGAAGATGTCCAACATCTGGTCGCCGGTGTTCGTGGCCGCCAGGCCATGGAAGACGGGGATCCAGATGGTGGCATCTGGTCAGCCGGACAGGTCCAGGGCCTGATCGATGACATTCCGACCGTCAAAGAGCTGATCGACCGGATCGTCGCCGAGGCGGAAGCCATCATCAAAGACCGGATGAACGGCATGCTGGCCTAAGCCGCCTCGCCTCTGCCATACAATCCTGGAAGGGCCTCGATGCAAATCGAGGCCCTTTTCACATCTCGGACTCAGGCTAAGCTTGCCGCTTAAGACAACCATCTCAAAGGGGGTGCACGATGGCCGAATTTGTCGCCGAAGTGTTTTCGATTAGCGGCCTGTTTACGCTGCTCATGCTGCTCTTATTGCAAGCCGTTCTGGGCTTCGACAATCTGCTCTATATCTCGATTGAATCGCAGAGGGTGGGCCCGGAAAAGGCGCCCATGGTGCGGCGCTGGGGCATTGGCCTCGCGGTGGTGCTGCGGATCGTGCTTCTGGTCATTATCGTGAACCTCTTTTCCCTGCTGGCAGAGCCCTTGTTCAATCTTGGAATGAAGGGCTTCCTCGAAGGTGAGTTCACACTGCAGGCCCTGGTCACCCTGGCCGGCGGCGGGTTCATCATCTACACGGCGATCAAGGAAATTCACCACCTTCTGGCCGTCGACCATATCGAACATACCGAAGGCTCAGCGAGCAAATCGGTCCTGCAAGCCATTGTGATGATCGTGGCAATGAATCTGGTCTTCTCATTCGACTCCATTCTCTCGGCCATGGCGATTGCGAATGTCGAAGTGGCGAATGTCGTCAATGCTTCGGGCGACGTCATCAATACGTTCACCGGCACGGTTGTGCAGTGTAAGGCCGACCTTATCGCCAATCCTGTTGCGGGTGCGATTGGCTGTGAACCCGGCAAGGATTACCAGGTCTGGATCATGGCGATCGCCATTCTCTCGTCCGGGGTCGTGATGATCCTGCTCGCTGATTATGTTGCCGACTTCCTCAAGAAGAACCGGATGTATGAAGTGCTTGGCTTGTTCATTCTATTCCTGGTCGGTGTGCTGTTGGTCACAGAAGGCGCTCACCTGGCGCATCTGAAACTGTTCGGCTTCCCAATCGATGCGATGAGCAAATCAAGCTTCTATCTCGTCGTCGGCGTTTTGGTGGTCACCGATATTATCTCCACCAATTATCAAAAACGCCTTTGGGCGCAGCGCGAAGCCGAGCTTCGCAGCGCCGGCAATAAAGTGGATGATGCGATTAAAGCGGTCGACGCGCATATTGCGAAACACGGCAATATTGGGTGAGCTTGAATGTCGTGGTCCCGGCCCAGCGCCGGGACCTGTTCGGCGACAGAAGCTAGCCTCGGAACGACCCGATCCGCTTGGTCACCTGAAGCGCCACCTTATTGCCTTTGCGGCCCATGCGGCCCTCGAAGGCGGGTTTGCCATCGCGCCCCCCGGAGAGCAGCTCAACCGGCTGATCGGCGGGCAAACCAAGCAAGAGGGTCGAACCCGCTTTGAGTTCCGTGATCCGGCTCAGCGGCACGGTCAGTGATGCGAGCCGCGCGGTAAGCACAGCCGTGACCTCTGGACTGGTGAGCGGTTCCGGTTCGGCCTCGCGTTCCGTTATGGCCGTGACCAAGTCCCCTTCGATCACCGCAATTTCGCTATGCAAGCCTGTCGCTTCGACCGAAAATTCGGAAACCCGCACCTCTGCGACCGGCAACAGACTCGAGACATAGGCCACGTCGGTTTCGATCGCTTGCAACTTGAGCGCCGGATCAATCGCCGCGCCGATCGGCTCAAGCAACTGTTCCAATAGAGCACAATCAATGGCGCTCAGGCTCCAGCCATCGCCGAGGCGTCCGGTCGAGCCTCGCGCACCGCAGGCGCGGGCAATAATGCTGTCGGCTAAGACTGGCGGCAGGCAAACAAGGGCGCGAATATCGGTTTCGCTCTCGCCAATGCAGGCCACTGCGGTCGATTTTCCTTGTAGCAGACCCGGCAGCTCGGTGCGCGACAGCTCCGCCAATCCAGACACGGCAATGGCAGATTTCAGCCCGGTTCCGGATCCGAGCGCCATGGCCAGGCGCGCGGCCAAACGCTGGGCGCGCTGTTCGTGCTCGGGGTCGGTTTTCGAAGCATCAGCGTCAAAATTCTGCGTTGGCTTGGGCTGAATGTCTTGTGGAACTGGCGGCTCATCGATCAGGGATGATGGCCCCGGCTTTGGGCGCAGCAAAGCTTCGATCTCTTCTGCGGTGAGCACGCCCCGCGCCGACGGAAACTGGTAATCATCAGGCGCCGTTTCGGCAGCCGCGCGCGAACCGGCATCCATGGACCAGTCGTCTTTTACCGATGATTTGGGACCGTCTCGCATTCTGCACCTGTCACCAATGGTTAAGTTATCAGTGCGTTAACACGGTTAATGAATCGTTAGGATTTTGGAGTCCGTCCGTTAAGAATCGGTCGGATTAATCGTCGCGAACGACGCGTTCATTGCGCTCGTGACGCTCTTGGGCTTCGAGGCTGAGGGTCGCGGTCGGGCGAGCCTCCAAACGGCGCAGGCCGATCGGTTCACCGGTATCATCGCAATAGCCATAAGTGCCATCATCGATCCGGCGGATCGCAGCTTCAATCTTGGAGATCAGTTTGCGCTGGCGATCGCGGGTGCGAAGCTCAAGCGCCTTGTCGCTTTCAGCAGAGGCCCGATCGACCAGGTCAGGGTGATTGGATGATTCTGCGCGCAGATTGCCAATAGTCACCTTGGCCCCATCCAGAATGTCATCTTTCCAATCTTCCAGCTTCTTTCGAAAGTAAGCTTTCTGCTTGGAATTCATGAATTCCTCTTTTTCGGACGGGGTGTACCCCTCAAGATCAAAGTCAGCCATGGAATCAAAATCCTCTACCGAGTTTGCGGGCCCTATACTGCGGACGGAATAGATACGCAATCGCAATAATCAGACCAAGTGAGACGTGAACCTACTCTGAATTGTGGCGGAGGCTGGGCTTCTGCAGGACTTTTGCAGCTTATCGAGTAACGAAGACTTGATTTAGGACCCTCCTCTGTGCGCTAAAGGACGAGGCAATCTGCGTGTACAGAGACAGGATAAAGCCGAGTAGATGACGTCCCGCTGGCGACAACGTGAAATAGAGCGCCCGTCAACCTGGCGGCAGTCGCTTTTGTTCAACAGTTTGATCCTGCTGATCCCGATATTTGCTGCCCGAATCATCGTTTCGGCTTACACATCCGACATCGCGACCGACCCCCTCAGCCTCGAGGCACGCACCGAAACCCGGCAAGAAATCGACGCCGAATTTCGCAAGCTCACCGCGCCCATTGGCGAAGAACGCCGGCATTGGGCTAGCCGCATTGACCAAACCCTGCAGGAACGCGATTTCTCCGCCGCGCGGGGCTATTTACTGGCGGCGCCGCTAATGCTCAACAAGCAGGATTCCGCCGCCGTCCTGGCCGCAGCAGATGCCGAAAGCTCGGGCAGCCGCGATCAGAGACTCGCCCGCGCTGCCCTGCTCTTTCTACCGGAAGAATTGCGGGCCAGTTATCAGCGCTCCATCGCGCCGCCGCCGGTACCTGCGGACAATGAGCCCGAAGCAGACAGCACCAGCGAAACCGAAGAGCAGAGCGAAGCGGACGAGGCCACTGAAACGCCGGACACACCGCGCGCGACCGGCAATACCATTCAGCTGGCGCCGCTCGATGAGCCCTTTGCCGGACAGCGCTCATTCTTCCTCCTCGGCGACCCGGCCGACCTGACCCGGCGCAGCCAAAGGTGGCTGGGCGGCGAGCAGGTCGACAGCTTGCAATTGCGCCTGCGCGCGCTGGGCCTGCTCACGCAGGACGATCTCGACCCCGAAGCGCAAGCCATGTTTGAAGCCGCATCCATCATGCGCGCCGCCCATCGCGCCGGCCGCTTGAACGATCGGTTTGCCAGCTATCTCAAAAGCCGCGTCGAGGACGCATTGCCAGAAGAAATCCTGCGCACTGAACTCAATGATGCGTTTGAATCGGTGATGACCACAGAAGCGCGCACGGTTGAGGTGCTGAAAGCCTATCGCCGGGCGCTTCAGCCGCAAGCACAAGATCGCCTGGTCAGAGATATGGTCATCATCGCGCGCATTGCTGAACTCACCAGCTCTTCCGGCGCGATTACGCTGGTCGAACAGGCCACCACACCGGAGGATATGCGCCGCGCCCTGTTGCTGTCTGAATCCGGCGGACACCGCTCTGTTGCCCTGGCCAGAGAGATGGGACCGGAAGTCCTGACGCTCGCCCAAATCGGGGTGAAATGGAGCCGGGGTCTGGTGTTTCAGGTTATGGGGCTGATGGCGCTCGGCATGGCCCTGATCTGGACCACCCTTTCAGCAATGACCCAGGTCGACGCGATCCGCTTCCGCTAGCTGCGCCCGGGCGCTAAATCCCAAACGCGCCTTTGATCCCATCGATCAGCAATTGCACCGACAATGCGGCCAGGATGACCCCGAAGATCCGGGTGATGGCACCGGCAATGCTCTCACCCATCGCTTTCACCAAAGGTCCGGCCGCCAGGAAGACGATCAAACAGACCACCATATTGGCGGCAATAGCGCTGAGAACCGCGGCTTTTCCTACCCATTCTGCATGTTGGGACATATACAGCATCGCCGTCGCGATCGAGCCGGGACCGGCCAACATTGGAATGCCCACCGGGAAAACCGAAACATCTTCCAGATGTTCTGGCGTATCGTCGGAATCGGCCAGCACCGCCTCAGCCCGATTGCCGCGGCGCTCCGTGCGCTTCTCGAACACCATGTCGAGCGCGATGATGAAGAGCAGGATCCCGCCCGCTGCCCGGAACGCATCAATTGTGATGTGCAGCTTATCCAGCAGCCAAGCGCCGAAGAAGGCGAAGCCAAAAATGATCAATGTCCCGACCAGGACGGACCGGATGGCCATGGACCTGCGATAACTGGCAGGCCCGCGCACAGTCAGGGATGCAAACACGGGCGCAACACCCAGTGCATCAATCAGAACGAAAAAGGTCACAAAGGACGCGAGAAAGATGGAAATGAATTCGCCGGACATGGCCGCGGCTCCCTCAAAATTGGTTGAGGCCGCCCTCTATCCCTGATCTTTCAGCGCGTCGAGGATCTCAGCCACATCCGGATGCATTTCGGGTTTGCCAGAACGCATAGCCACAACACTTGGCGCGGTCTCCCCAGAAGAAAGCGCCAGAATCATGCGGTGGCCGCGCAGGCGTTGCAAAAGCCCTTGCAAGCCATTGGACCCATCAGCCCGCACCAGAATGTCATGTCCAATATCAACGCAAATCGTATCCGGGGCTTCACCAGATTCGATCATTGCGATGCCCTCATCGAGCGATACAATCGGAGCGGGGTTCGGAAGTTCAATCATGGTCGATGTGTCAGCCATTCCCGGTCTCCGCCGCCTTTAGTAGTTTTCGGCAACGGGTTAGCGCTTGATAGGTTTCTGCCGCCGCACAGGCGGAAGATACTTCGATAAGACGTTGCTTTTGTTCTTCGCTTTTGGCCTCTCCCATCGCAGCGGCGATTGCCATGGCTGCCTGATCATAGAGTGGGCCTTCGGTTTCTCCGGTCAGATACATTTGCATGACCGCGAAATAGAGGTGTTCAACCGGTGAGTGCGTCGCCTCTGGTTCAAGAACGTCTTTTTGGCGCAAAACCCGCGCCTGATTTTGTAGCAGAATCGTACCCCGCCGCTCGCCATTGCGAAGCACGGCGCCGTTCACCACGACCGCCTCTTTCGGCTTGAGCGACAGTTTAAGTGGCATATCCCACTCCTATTCAGATGGCTGAATTAAACCCGGCAATGGTTAACGCAGACTTTCATATTGGTAACACTAAGGTGAAACCCGATTGCAATCAGAGGTTTAGGTAGCGCGAAAAGTTCCGAATCAGCGCGCGTTCGCGAATCACAGTCCTCTCGCCGCGTTAGCGCTTGCTTCTGAGCGTCCGGGCCTTATCCTTAGCGTAAACGTAAACGATAAGGATCTCCCATGCGCTTTGAAGGCACCGAGAATTATGTCGCCACCGATGACCTTCGGGTTGCCGTCAATGCTGCGATTGAATTGGAGCGCCCCCTTCTGATCAAAGGTGAGCCTGGAACCGGGAAAACCGTTCTGGCGATTGAAGTGGCCAAAGCCCTCGATTGTGAACTGATCGAATGGCACATCAAATCGACCACCAAAGCCGCACAGGGCCTGTATGAGTATGACGCCGTGTCTCGCCTGCGCGACGGTCAAATGGGCGAAGAGCGCGCCAAGGACGTCAAGAATTACATCAAGAAGGGCAAATTGTGGGAAGCCTTCACCGCAAAGAAGCGCCCGATTCTCCTGATCGATGAGATCGACAAAGCCGATATCGAGTTCCCGAACGACCTGCTGCAAGAACTCGATCGCATGGAATTCTATGTCTACGAGACCGACGAAACGATCAAAGCGAAGCAGCGACCGATTGTGATCATTACGTCAAACAATGAAAAAGAGCTGCCGGATGCCTTTTTGCGCCGCTGCTTCTTCCACTTCATCAAATTCCCGGATGAGCAAACGATGAAAGAGATCATCGACGTGCACTATCCAGGCATCAAAGAGAAGCTGGTATCCGATGCGCTGACGACCTTCTATTCCATGCGCGAAGTGCCCGGCATGAAGAAGAAGCCATCCACGTCAGAGCTGCTCGACTGGCTCAAACTGTTGATGAACGAGGATGTGGATCTGGAGACCTTGCGCGAACAGGACCCGGAAAAACTGACACCGCCTCTGCATGGTGCGTTGCTCAAGAACGAGCAGGATGTCGCCCTGTTTGAACGCCTGGCTTTTCTCAACCGCCGTCAATCGGGTCCAAGCCCGCGTGGTCCGGCCGGTTAGGCTCGTTTCGCAAAAATCAGTCGTTCCGCATTGCCATCCCCGCCTTTGATGGGGCTGTCGGCGCGTGCGATGACGGGCCAGCCTTGCGCGGCCAGCCAGTCGACAAAAGACTGCTCGGCCCGCGCCGTCGCCGCCTGATCGGTAACAATCCCGCCTTTGCCGATATGCGCGCGTCCCACCTCAAATTGCGGTTTGAACAGGGCGATCAGCAAGGCGTCTTCGGCCGCCAGCGAGAGCGGCGCGCCGAGCAGCTTGTGGAGTGAGATGAAGCTCGCATCACAGACAATCAACTGCGGCGCGTGGCCGATCATCTCCGCCGTCAGATCGCGCGCATCCGTCGATTCAAGGGAGACCAAGCGCGGATCGGGCTTCAGACGCGCATGCAATTGTCCCGTCCCGACATCAACGGCAACAACTTTCCGGGCGCCATTGGCCAGCAGGACATCCGAGAACCCGCCCGTCGAAGCGCCGAGATCGAGGCAATTCCAGCCTGCGGGTTCTATTTGAAATCTTGTCAGCGCATGGGCCAGTTTCATTCCAGCCCGGGAGACCCATGGATGCTCGGCTTCCGCTTCGATCTTGGCACCCAGCGACAGTTTTTCGGATGGTTTGGCCACAAGCCGACCGGCTGCGCGCACCTTTCCAGCAGCGATGGCTGCCTGCGCCGCTGCGCGGCTGTCGAACAGACCCAGGGCCACCAGAACCTTATCGGCGCGATCAGTTTTGTCAGACACGGTCGATGGCTCCGCCCCGCTCTAGTCCAGCGTCTTGGCCACACGAAAACCAATCCGGTCATCGCGGCGACTGGACGGTTCGCCATCGCGTTTGGCTGAGCGGACATAGGATGGCACTTTCGAATAATCGCCGCCGCGAACCGAACGGCTGCACTTGTCCCGGCCAGGCATGGCGCTGCCATCGGTGGGAAGTCCGTCATAGGAGCTGGTGAAACAATCGGCCGTCCATTCGGCGACATTGCCGTGCATGTCATACAATCCGAAGGCATTCGCCGCATAAGACCCGACATCGGTCGTTCGCCGCAGGTACGGCCCTTTTACAGGCTCGTTGGCGAAATTACGCTGGCCATTATAATTGGCTTGCGCACTGGAAATATCTTCGCCGGTCGAGAACGGTGTCGTGGTTCCGGCGCGGGCGGCATATTCCCACTCGGACTCGCTCAGCAGCCTATAAGGGGTGCCGGGGACTTTGCTGTTCAGCCAGGCAATATAGGCTTCGGCGCCTTCAACATTCAGATTGATGACGGGCCGGCGCGGCGTTGACCACATGGCGTCTTTTCTGAGGTCCTGCAGAGGGTCGTGATCGACGCAGCCGCCCTCATTTCGGCAAGCGAGATACTCACCGAACGTGACCTCGAACTTCCCGGCGGCGAAGCGAGTAATGCTGACCTCACGCTGCGGGCCTTCATTATCGAACCGGCGATATTCGTCCGCCGGGGACCCCATCAAGAAACTGCCCCCCGGCAAGACCACCATTTCCGGGCAGTCTGCGCAGTCCTTGAAGGTCTCAAAATCGCTGGAGGCGGTGTCTGGAGCCTCTGCGATGACCGGCCCGGATGCGTCACCGACATCGCGCCCGACGCCGCCGCTGACCACACGAATGGCGTTGGAATTGATGGCCGGCGCCGGCCGCGAACAGTCCCCGAAGCAAAAGTCCTCGCCGATCAGACCAGAATTGTAGAACGGCGTCTGCGCCCCGCCGGTTGCCTGGTTCACCTGGTCCGCCACGCGCTTGAACACTTGCTCAGCGATCAGACCATCCTGGCGGATAATACTGGCCAGGGCTTGCGTATAAGGACTGTTGACGCCGTCCCCATCCGTGGCGGTGAAGCCCGGCTCAGTCGAGTAGGAGACAAGCAGTCCGCGAGACCGCGCGACCGGCGCCAGGCCGCCGGATCCTGCCGATCGCGATGAACTCGGCAGCGGATTGTTTCGGCAAGCATCGAGGATCACAAAGTTGACGCCATTGCCGGCTGAGCGGACATGCTGCAAAGCCTGTCCAAGACGCGGCGCCTGGGCCCAAACATCCTGTTCGGTCCGGGCATTGGCATCGACCGGGATCAAATAATTATAGCCCTCAGACTGAATGCCATGCCCCGCAAAATAGATCAGCCCGACCGCATCCGGCCCGGCATTTCGCAGACGCAAACCATGTCCGGCAAAGGCGTCTTCCATTTCGTCTTCTGTGGCATTGAGCAGCAGGGTGACGCTGAACCCGACCGCTTCCAGTGACTGTTTCATCAATTGCGCGTCATTTTCAGGATTGATCAGGGCCCATCCTGTTGTCTCATACTGACTATTGCCAATGACCAATGCGATCCGCGCCTCAGCAAAGGCCATAATCGGGAAGAACAAACTCGCGAAAATCGAAATAAGTGCGCGCTTAAACATGTCGGCGTCCACTCCACATTGCGCTGAACCAGAGGCGTGTCCCCACCTCAAGCTCTGCGCCCCCTTAAAGGGAATATCAGCATAGGGTTCGCGAAGTTTCCAGCAGAAATCGCCGCTCGGATCAGGCGTAAGCGTAAGGCCCGCCTTTCTCCAAAGCGGTCTGATAGGCTGGTCGCGCGTGGATCCGCTCAAGAAATGCCGCGATGTGCGGGAACTCAGTGAGATCCGCCCGCGTCGCCGCGGCTTCGAGCGGAAAGCTCATCATTATGTCCGCAGCGCTGAGCGAATCGCCAACAAAATAGCCGGTATCGGCGAGGGATTTGTTCCACCATTTCGTATGTTCCGCGATGCGAGGATCGATGAATCCCTCCTCAGCACTGGCTGAAACCCGTTTCACGATCGGCCGCATAAGCATCGGGGCGCGCTCGGGCAGGCGCGAGAAGACCAGTTTCAACAGCAAATTGGTCATCGCCGAGCCTTCAGCATAATGCAGCCAATAGGTGTAATCCCGCGCCGCCTGCGTGCCGCTGACAGGCTTCAGCCGACCGTCTATGTCATGCGTTTCAACAAGATACTCGAAAATGGCGCCGGTTTCTGCGACGGACACGTCGCCATCGCTGATCACAGGCGATTTTCCCAGCGGATGCACCGCATAGAGCTCTGGCGGCGCCAAAGACGTCACCGGGTCGCGATTGTAGCGCTTGACCTCATATGGCACGCCCAGCTCTTCCAATAACCAAAGCACGCGCTGCGACCGCGAATCTTCCAAATGGTGAACGATTGTCATATCGGCCTCCTCCGATCCTCTCCCTGTGACAGGAGCTAAACCGGCGGCGGCATTCGCCAAGCTATTCCTCGCGGTATCGCTGTTATTGCCGTGTCGGCGGTGGTGGTGGCGGCAAGGCCGGAGGCGCGGGCGTGGCAGCCGCCACGGGCGCTGTCAAAGACCGGACCGTTGTCGAGCTCGCCGTGACCGCCGTGCTCGAGAGCGAAGAGGCAAATGAGCTGGCCTCATCGACCGAAATATAGCCATTGGCGACGCTTTCCATCAAAGCGGCTTGGGCGCGCTGCATCTCAACGCGCATCGCATTGGCGTCATTGAGCTGCTGGACATAGGCATCCATGACATCTTCACAATGCTCTGAAAGCGCGGTCTCGCCGTCAGTATCAACATAACGCAAATGCTCGAAACAAAGCTGCACGCCATAATCATTCTGGACAATCGACATGGTGATGTCGCGCACCGCTTCGGCGACAGCGTAAGACGGCGGATAGGCGGGCGTTGACGGCCAGGACCCCGTAATCCCCCCGGCGCTGGAATCGGTCGCAGAGGGCGCCGTTTCAGCCAGCCGATTATTTGTGTTCTCTGTCGCTTGTGCCGACGCCTGCGCACGCTCCATCGCCCGGCGTTGGGCGCGAAGATCGCTGATTTCACGGCTGCGACGTTCAACATCACTGGCCGAGCAGCCCGTTTCGCTAAAGCCGCTTTCGCATTGCGAATTGACATCCTCGAGGATGGAAATCTCTTCATTCGTCTGTTCAATCTCCGTGGACAGACGGGTTTGCTCAGATGAAGCAATCGCCGCGCGGTGAAGGTATTGTTCGCGGAAATCCATTCCGCTGCCCGCCGAGGCGCTGACCACAGAATCGGAGCCTTTGACCGAGCCGGTAAGCTGCTCGATGGCCAAGAGGGCGATCATATTGGTCTGGAACCGTCGCAGCATGATTGAATACTGTTCTTCCGACAGTCCGTTCATATAGGCTTCGCAGACCCGATAAAATCCGTCGCGCAGCGTTTGAATGGTTTGGGTACGCAATCCGATATTCGCCGCAGCCTCAGAGACACCGCCTTCGGCTGAAACGGCGGTGGATATGTCAGAGACACTGACGCCGGCCTGCGCGGCAATGGCGGACAAGGCATCTGGGGCTGGCTCTGCGCAGACGACCCGCAAGTCGCGATCGGTGCGTTGGTTGGACAGGACCGCGCGCTGTTCAGCATCGATAAACACACCGGCTGGCGCTTTGCCACCGAACCCAGATCCAATCGTTTCTTTCTTATTGACGGCCGCCAGGTTCCCAATCGATGCGCAGCTGGTCAGCGCAAGCGCGCTGCACGTGGCCATTACTTTACGAAACATATGAGCGTCCTCCAATTACGAAATGGACGCGATATTTGTGTTTTCGTCAAGCGCCACAGCGCTTTACAGGCGAGTTCTAATGCAACGCTTCAAACCACAGTTGAAGCGCTGCGGCGTCCTTTTCCCGGGCTGCCCGAACCGCCATCGCTTCTTCATCCTCGCCCCATTGTTCGATTTGCCAATCCTCGTCGACAATCGAGGCTTTTAAGGCTTCCAGTGCGCTCAAAGCGCCGCGCTCGACCGCCAAAGCCAAGACGGCGGACCCCAAAAGACTGCAGGCCCAGGTCAGCGCGGTCAGGCGGAAATCGTCCAGGCCGAGCGCGTGGGCTTTAACGGCATCCAGGCTGGCTTGCGGCTGCGGGCTCGTCATCAGGCCGATCACCGGCACCAAAACCACGCCTAGTTCCTGCCCGGCCCATTCGCGCCATGGTTTCCAGGCGGCGTCCTGGCGCTCTTGAAGCGCTTGCGGGGCGTCGGCCAGATAGCAGGTCACGTCGGTCCCGGCATAACGGGTCAACTCTTCGGCAAGGTCCGTGCGTGTATCCGGCGTTCGGTCGAGCGCGACATTGGCGAGGCGGGTCAGCGTCATGCCTTGTAAATCTAGTGTCTCACCTTGCGCAGCCCACTCGTCTGCGACGGCCTGCGCGAGTGTTTCGGTGGGCAGCGTCAGCAAGGCTTTGGCCGGTGTCTTGATCGGTCGCCCATCCAGCTCGACGGCAAATCCGCCCTGCGAAGGCGCGACCGCTGCAAGTTTGTAAAAGCGCTTCGGGCGGGTCACTTTGTCCATCAGGAAATCCTCGCGGCAAACGCGTCGAGCGCGGCGTTCAAACTGTCAAAGTCATGATGAACCTCATGCGCACCCGACGCCGCCAATTCGTCGATCGTGCCAAAGCCCCAGCCGACGCCCAATGTATGGATTCCGGCATTCAAGCCCATACGCATATCATGCACCGCGTCGCCAATGATCAGGCTCTGATGCGTTTCCGCCCCGACCGCTTTCATGGCTTCATCGCACATAAAGGGATGCGGTTTGCCGGGACCATCATCGGCGCACCAGATCGTGTCGAAGTATCGTTCCAGCGGGTGCATATCAAAAATCGCGCGGATACCTGCATGGGACTTGCCAGTGGCCATCGCGATGATCCATCCATCGGCGGCCAGGCGGTCCAGCGTTTCGACCGCGCCTTCATAGAGCGGCTCTTTGAAACCGGGCTCGGATCGGCGTGCGACGAAGGCCTGTTTGTATGTGGCCGCCAAATGCTCAATGTCATCATAATCGGGCGCGAGGATTTGACAGGCTTCCTGCAGTCCCAGCCCGATCGTCTTGCGCGTGTCATCATAAGCTGGGGGCTCGAGACCTAAAGTTTCGAACGTGCGTTCCATAGCCGTCTGGATCACCTCGCGGCTGTCCACGATGGTGCCATCCATGTCCCAGATTGCGAGTTTGAGCGTCATGCGCGCCGTTTAGGCGGCTGTTGCCTTTCGCGCAACCAGCCTTTGCCAGATCAGAAAGATCGGCGCTGATAATTCCAGGATCATCCCGGCAAATTGCTCAGGTTGCCCCGGCCCGATGGTCAGGTGCGACAGCAATCGCGCGCCGCCGCCCAGGAAGATCACGGCGCAAATAATGGCGAGCAAGGTGCCTTCTGTCTCAATCCTCGGTATCGCCCACCAGAGCAGCAAAGTGACGAGCAAATAGATGGCGGACAGATAGCGCAGCTGATTGTCCAGCGCGGCCGGGTATCCCCCGTCTGGCATAAAGTAAGACGCACCATTGATCACGCCCATAATAGAAAATGCGAGCGGGATCAGAGACAATATCCCCAGCCCGATCTGTAGCCCCAGTTTCATTTATCAGACCTCCACGATTCCGGACGAGATCTCCTGCGCGCGTGCCTCGAACGCCGCTTTGGTCTCGCCTTGATCGGTCGAGCAGACCAGATAGCCACCGCCTTGTCCAATCACGCGTGCAATCTCTGGCCACATGACCTCTGGCGCTTTGGCTTCATCCCACATCTTGGAGATGGATGGATCCATATGGCGGACGCCGCCGAACCGTTTGGGTCGCGCTTTCGCCCCGTCCCAGATTTTCGTGTTGAGCAGTCCTGGACACAGTATGGTCGTCGAAATGTCCTGGCTGGCCAGTTCACCGCGCAAGGCTTCGGCCACCGCAAACGTGGCATGTTTGGTCGTCGCATAGAGCGGGAAATCACCTTCCGGCGGGCGCAAGGCCGCCGTCGAAGCCGTCACCCCGACATGTTTCGGGCCTTCGGCGTCTTGCATGAGCGGCGTAAATGCTTGCGCCGTCCAGATCACGCCGCGGACATTCACATCCAGGGCCCATTCAATGGCCTTGCTTTTGCCCGATAGAATCGGCGAACCGACGCCAACGCCGGCATTGAGCCAGAGCAGATTTAGCGGACCCTGCGCTTTGGCGTGTTCCGCCGCGGCGAAGCATGCCTCGCGATCAGACACGTCGAACACCAGCGGAAACGCCCCGTCGCCCAGCTCCTCTGCAACGCGCTGCGCGGCGTCGGCGCGGATGTCTTGCACGCCAACCTTCATGCCAGCGGCGGCCAGACCGCGGGCCAACATTTCGCCGATGCCATCGCCGGCGCCGGTCACGATCGCGGTTTTCCCTCGGAATGAGTCTAAGTCTGTCATGAGCGCCTCCAAATCCCGTCTTCTTTGGATTTAGGCGCTTCAGGCGATTTTCAAAGCCTCAGGGGTAGAGCCGGGTGCGCGCCCAGCCTTTGCCGGATCGCACCAATTTCAATCGATCATGCATACGGAACGCCTGATCCTGCCAGAACTCAACCTCTGACGGGATCAATTTGTAACCGCCCCAATGTTCAGGCCGGGGAATATCATCATCGTCGCCATAAATGGCGCTGATTTCAGCAACGCGCTGATTGAACACATCGCGATCATCCAGCGGCCTCGACTGATCTGATGCAATCGCGGCGATGCGTGATTGCGGGGCACGTTGACGGAAATAGTCATCTGATTGCGCGGTTGAACTTTTGACAATCTCACCCCGCACCCGGACTTGTCGGCGCAGGCTCTTCCAGTGGAAACAGAGCGCCGCTTTCGGATGCGCGGCCAATTGTGTGCCCTTGGCGCTGTCATAATTGGTGTAGAACTGGAAGCCATCTTCGGGCGTCAGGCCTCGAAGCAAGACGATGCGCACATCCGGCAATCCGTCCGCATCCACCGTCGCTAAAGACATGGCCGAGCTGTCATTCGGCTCATGCTCATTGGCCTCACGCAACCAGGTCTCAAGCAGAGCATAAGGTTCAGACACGTCCGGGATAAGCGGCCGGTCCCCTTCAGCGGCATAGTCGGCTGCGCTGGGCGTCGTCGGAATGGAAACGGGCACATCTGTCATCGGTATTTGCTCGCGCGAAAGGGTTAGGGGTTTGGCAGGCTTCGGTTTTGCATATAGGAGACCGCCAAGAAGTAACTACGGGTCGGCCCTAATGTCGCATAACACATTCGGTCATTTGTTTCGCGTGACAAGTTGGGGCGAAAGCCACGGCCTTGCGATCGGTTGTATCGTCGATGGCTGTCCACCCGGATTGCCACTGGATGCGGCCTGGGTTCAGCAGTTTCTCGACCAACGCCGGCCCGGCACCAGCCGGTTTGTCACCCAGCGCCGTGAACCGGATGAAGTGAAAATCCTGTCCGGTGTGTTTGAAGATGACCGCACCGATGGCCCTGTCACGACCGGCACGCCGATCAGCCTGATGATCGAGAATGTCGATCAACGCTCGAAAGACTATTCGGAGATTCGAGATCGCTACCGCCCGGGCCATGCTGACTATACTTATGATCAGAAATATGGCGTGCGCGATTATCGCGGCGGCGGCCGCAGTTCGGCGCGCGAAACCGCCTCTCGCGTGGCCGCTGGCGCTGTTGCCCGCCGTGTTCTCGGCGAGCAGATTCAAATCCGCGGGGCGGTGGTCCAGATTGGCGAACAGAAAGTCGATCGCGCGAAATGGGATTGGGACATTACCGGTGATAATCCCTTTTGGTGCCCGGACGCCGAGATGGCAAAAAGCTGGGAAACCTATCTGGATGAAGTCCGCAAAGCTGGCTCGTCGGTTGGCGCGGTGGTCGAGGTCCAAGCCTCTGGTGTGCCTGCCGGATGGGGCGCGCCGATCTATGGCAAGATCGATAGCGAGCTCGGCGCGGCGATGATGAGCATCAATGCGGCCAAAGGCGTTGAAATTGGCGCTGGCTTCGATGCGGCCGCCTTCACGGGTGAGCAAAACGCCGACGAGATGCGGATGGGCAATGAAGGTGTGCGCTTTCTGTCGAACAATAATGGCGGCGTCGCTGGCGGCCTTTCGACCGGACAGGACATTATTGTCCGCGTCGCGATCAAGCCCACCTCCTCTATTCTGACAGAAACCAAATCGGTGACCCGAGATGGAGAAGAAGTCGATGTCCGCACAAAAGGACGCCATGATCCATGCGTCGGAATCCGTGCCGTGCCGGTCGCAGAGGCGATGCTGGCCTGTGTGCTCGCCGATGCAAAATTACGACACCGTGGTCAGATCGGCAGCTAAACCTGCGATAATTCATTGGAGATTCATGTTTCAGGGGGCATGTCGCGCGCGCTTAACCTCATAGGAGCGTAAAATGAAATTCTCCCAGTTTCTGAAACTTGCCGCCTTTGCTGGCGCGATGACCCTGGCTCTACCGGCCCACGCCCAAGATGAAGACGCCAGCAATGGCTGGAGCGGCGAAGGCTCGCTCAGCGCCGGCATGACGACCGGCAATACCGATACAACCGATATTGGAATTGGCGTCGATGTCGCCCGCGAGATGAATGTCTGGACCATCGGATTTCAGGCGAATGCGGATTATGGCGAGACGGACGGCGAAGAAACCAAGAACCGTATCTTTCTCGGCACCAATCTCGATCGACAGATCAATGACCGCCTGTTCGGCTTTGGTCAGCTGACCTATGAGCGCGATGAGTTTTCCGGCTTTGACTCGCGCGCCTTTATCGGTGGCGGTTTGGGCTATGACATCCTCAATGGTGACGTGACGCAGTGGACGGTCCGCGGCGGTCCGGGTCTCAAGATTGATGAGATTGAGGAAGTCTTGAACACGGCGACGGTGCCCGCCACGGTGATCTCAGAAGCCATGACCGAAGAATCCCTCGGTGCGACGGCGCAGTCCAACTTTGCGCATACGTTCAACGAGAACGTCAATTTCACCAATGATACCAGCGTCGTCTATGCCGATACATCGACGCAGATTGGCAATATCACGGCTCTGACGGCCTCGCTGACCAATGCCTTGTCGGCACGGATCTCTTTCGAAGTGCGTCATGACACCAATCCGGTCGACGGCTTTGAAGACACAGATACGATCAGCCGCGTTTCGCTGGTTTATGGATTCGGCAAATAAGTTCGATCTCCGAACATCTTAAAACCCCGGGCTGACCGCCTGGGGTTTTTTGTGCGCTATCTGAGTTCGAGCAGCATCTGACAATTGCATCGATCATAGGGGGTGGCGGTCAATTCATCGCCCGACAGCTCACGAAATCCGGATTTGCGATAAAGCGCCAAGGCCGCGCCGAGCTTGGTATTGGTCTCAAGCCAAATCGCCTTTGCGCCCATGCTTCGCGCCTTGTCGATCGCCGCATCCATCAGCGCGCGACCAATGCCTTTTCCCTGCACATCGCTGCGCGCCGACATTTTGATCAGCTCCAGAACGCCGTCGCCATGGCCGGGCACAAGGCCAACCGTGCCAACCGGTTCGCCGTCCAGCTCAGCCATCAATATGGCGCCGCCGCGGTCGAGAATATGGGTCTGCGGATCGTTTAGCTGCGCGCGATCTTCGGCTTCAACAGTGAAAAACGCTTCCACCCAAGCCAGATTGAGGTCGCGAAATGCGACCGCATCCTGCGGGGTGTAATCGCGGACAATCATGTCCGACCGATACTATCCGACAAAGGCACGTTCAATCACGAAGTCTGCGGGTTCAGAGTTCGACCCTTCTTTCAGGCCATGCTCTTCCATCAAGCCTTTCAGCTCTTTGGTCATTTCGATCGACCCGCAAATCATCGCCCGGTCCGTGGCCGGATCGAGGCTCGGCACGCCGAGATCCTCAAACAGTTTGCCGGAACGGATGAGGTCGGTCACGCGGCCCTGTTTGTCGAAGTCTTCGCGTGTGCAGGTTTGATAGAGGCGCAATTTGCCCTGCCCGATCTCACCAATGTCGGGATCATTCAGGAACGCATCCACCGTCTCGCGCGAATAAGCGAGCTCTGCCACATCTCGGCAGGTGTGGGTGATGATCACTTCTTCGAATTTCTCATAGGTCTCTGGATCGCGCAGAATGCTGGCGAACGGCGCAAAGCCCGTGCCGGTGGAGAAGCAGTAAAGACGTTTGCCCGGCACCAGTGCGTCATGCACCAGGGTTCCGACCGGTTTCTTGCCGAGCAGGACCTTATCGCCCACCTGGATCTTCTGCAGTTTCGAGGTCAGCGGACCATCGGGCACTTTGATGGAGTAGAATTCAAGCGTGTCATCCCAGTTCGGGCTGGCGACGGAATAGGCGCGCAGCAGCGGTTTTCCATTGTCGCCCATAAGCCCGATCATGATGAACTCTCCAGAGCGAAATCGGAAACTGGCGGGCCGCGTGATCGTGAACTTGAACAGCCGATCCGTATAGTGATGAACCGACAGCACCGTCTCTTCAGTCGGGGCGTTCGGGTTCACTTTTTTCACAGGCGCTTCAGCAGTGGCAGACAAGGCAGCCTCCTTAAGACACATCTTCAGCGGCGCAGATGTAGTATCTGGCGCCGCAATACAAGTGGTCGAATGAACGCATTAGCTCAGCTAAAGCAAGTCACAGGCGCGCGAGCATAGGGCTTTTTGGGCTCCCGCGACTGGCGCTTCTGACAGTAGAAGCGAAGCGCCCGAACCCGCAGGATTCCTCATCTGCATTCGCAATAGGAGGACCTGACAGTGTTACGAACCGCATTAAACGCCACCATCCTTGCCGCTTCGGCTCTGGGATTGGCGCAAACTGCGCTCGCCAAAGAAGTTGAAGCAAGCGCCATGAAATACTCGAATGACGGCGCCTATACGGCGCAATTCTATATTCGCTATAATCTTGATGATGGCACAAAGTGCCGTGTCCGTCCGAAAGGGATTGGGACCGCCAATATCTATAGTGCGGGCTCTGTCACCTATCAGCTCACCGATACAATGCTGGTCTTTGAAGGCGGTGACTCCTGCCTCAATTCCGGCGGCGACATTCCCGAAGGTTTGCAAGTTTGGGGGCGGGTCGAGATCTCCAACGGCACCAATGAAAGCTGCAAGAAAGACAAGAAAGTCATCTACAAAGTCATTGGCGGGACGGTGAAATACAAGACCAAGGGGACCACGCTCAACAATAATCGATGCCGGGTTTCAAGCTGGCCATAGACGGCACGCCTGCGCGCGTTTTCACACCAGGCACGAGTGGGACAATCCACAGGAGACCTAGATCATGAAAACACTCAATTTTCTCTGCCTCGCTTTACTAGCGGGCGCCATCGGCGCGGGCCCGGCTGCGGCTGACAAGACCTGCTATCAGATTTCAACCATGAAATATAAGAATGCCGGCGCGTACACGGTGAAGAAATTCTACGTCATGTACGAGAATGCCAAAGGCGAAAAACAAGAGGATGTCGGCCTCGCCTTCGACACCTTAACCGGCGAGACGCGCAGCGTCGATCTGACCGAAGTGGTCGGCCTGAAATCAGGTTATGAGACCTGGGGCAAGGTCAATATTGAAGGCGGAGACCGGGAAGGCTGCCGCAAGGATGGCAATGTCTTCTATTATAATCGGTCCGGCGGCACCGTGACTTATAAGACCGGCGGCACGACGTTGAATAATAATCGCTGCGAACTCAACAACAAACCCGGTGACCAGCACATTATCGACTGCCCTTAAGCGATCGCAGAGCTCGCTTCATCGCGGGAGAAAGCGCAGACCCGTTGGTGATGCAGCATCGGGTCAAAGCGGGAACTCAGCGGCAACCCAGTTGACGTCTTCATTCGTGGTCTCGGTTAACACGCCCAATTCATAAATGTCTTTGTAGCCGTAGCCATACAGATTGATGAAGGTTGGAATGTTGAGCGCCAGCGAAATGCGCTTAAGCGGAATAGGCTCGGCATCATCAGAGAAATTGTTGTTGCAATAGATCAGCACCCGCGTTTGCTTGCTCGGGATCACTTCGGCCAGCTTCTCGTCTGTGAAGTCAGAGAATGGCAAATTCACCGCGCCCTCAATATGCCCCATCTCGAACGCATAGCGACTGCGGGCATCGAGAATGATCGTGTTCGGCTCCGCCGCCATTGAGTTGAAATCCTCAAGCGACAACAGGCGCTGCTCTCGCAATTCGAACACTTCATCGGTGAGATCGATGAATCCGCGATAATCGATTTCCGCCGAACCGCGTTCGTCCTGTGCTGACGCAACCAGGCCAATGCCGATAAAGGTCGCGATCGTAATCAGACCGCAGATCAGACTGTTTCTCACACCATTTTTCTGAGCCATTGGGGCGACTCCCTCGCTATCGAAGCAAAAGTGAGTAAAGACTCATTGTGGCAGGAATGGGCGTGGAATTAAGGCGCAAAGCCCGTTTCTGGCCGAGATGGCAGATTTCGCGTATAATCGCAGTGGGGACCTCCAATTGACCCATCGGAGGGAATAATGCCTGAACGCCTGAGCAATGCCAGCCTGATCGCCGCAACCATGGCCTATATGATCGTCGTTGGCGCAGATCTTTTCGGACAATTGGTTCTGATCCCAATGACCTTCAGTGAACCGCCGCGCTCGTTGTTTATGTATCATGGCCCTGTGCCGTATGACAGCGAGCCGTTCTGGCAGACATTGACCATGCTGGTGACCGTCCTCGCGCTCGCCGCCGTGGCCACCAATTGGGCCAAGCCGAGGCGTTACTGGGTCCTCGGTTTTTTCATCGCGTGGTTTGTCCTGAACGCCATCTCATTCGCGTTTGTCTTCCCAGAGTATCAAGCGATCCAAGCCGTCCCATATGCGGATCATGTCGACCCAGACCTGCTCGCCCGGGCTCAGGCGCAGGAGTTTAAAGCGAGCATTCGCGCCATTATCGCAATTTTGATTGGGATTGTTCCGTTCATCGCATTGTCGATGCCGGTCTCCAGACCTGCGAAGGAAGCCAGCTAAGACCGGCCCAGCGACTCTTCCCAATGATAACGGCAGAGCGAGACATAAACTTCCTTGCCGACGCTGACTTGATCGCCCTCGGTGAGGGCGTTTCCAGCTTCATCCATGCGCGCGGTCATGGTCGCCTTTTTCCCGCAATGGCAGATGGTGCGCGCCTCTCGAAGATCATCGGCGATGGCCAGCAGTGTGGCTGAGCCTTCAAACAATTCGCCCTGAAAATCCGTCCGCAATCCGTAACACAGAACCGGCAGCTTGAGCTTGTCCCCGACCCGCGCCAATTGCCAAACCTGGTCCTTGCTGAGGAACTGGGCCTCGTCGAAGAAAATCGCGCTGAGCTGGGTTGTGGCATGTTGCTGTCGGATCGCTTCAAACAGATCTGTGTCGCGTCTATACAGGTGCGCGTCCGCCCGCAGACCAATCCGCGACTCAATTTCACCCATGTCCGCATCGCGCTCTGCGCCATAATGGCCTGAGGTCCACAACATGACCTCCATCCCCTGCTCGCGATAATTATAAGCCGCTTGCAAGAGGATGGCCGACTTTCCGGCATTCATCGCGCTATAGGTGAAATAGAGTTTCGACATGACCCCTCCTTAGACGATTCCCGCGCGGACTCCACGTCGATCGCCGGGAAATCACCGCCAGATGACCTGCCGCGACGGCGCTCAGAGAAATTCGCAATCATAGCGTGACGGAAGGCCAAAGATTTGCTTTGTCGTTTCTGAAAAAACCATAAGTGTTCAAGGGTTCGACTGAAAGTCGGATGCGAACCAACGCGATACTGCGTTCGCGCGCGCCGAAAGAATTTGGAGTATTGAAATGCCAATCAAGAAGATTGTCCTGGGACTGGCTGTGGCGGCCAGCTTTGCCTTCACCGCCAGCGGGCAAGCCTATCCATCCGCTGAATATGCAGACAGTGTTCCGACGCTCAAAGAAACCATTGGTCATGAGCATGGCGAAGCGTTGACCACGACCAATGATATTCTGACCTATTTGAACGCGCTTGCCGAAGCCGCGCCAGATCGGATGACCATCGAATCTTATGGGACGACCTGGCAGGGCAATGACCTGGTCTATGCGGTGATTTCCTCAGCCGAAAACATGCAAAACCTGGCCACCATTCAAGCCGACCTGGGCGCGTTAGGTGACGGCCGAGGCCTGTCCGACGCGCGCTTGGATGAAACGCCAGCAGTGGTTTGGCTGTCCTATGGGGTTCACGGGGACGAGGTCACGCCATCGGACAGTGCGGTCTTCATGGCCTATCACCTCCTCGCCGCGGAGAATAATGAGCTGGTCGATACAATTCTCGACAATACGATCGTGATCATTGACCCGAACCAGAATCCGGATGGCCGCGATCGCTTCATTCATGGCTTCATCTCGACGCTCGGTCTGGAACCGCAAGGCGACCGCTTCGCCGCCGAGCATGATCAGCTTTGGCCACGCGGGCGGTTTAATCACTATGTCTTCGATCTCAATCGCGACTGGTTTGCGATGACCCAGCCGGAAACGCAGGGCAAAGTCAAAGCGCTGCTCGACTGGCACCCCGTCGTCTTTGTGGACAGTCATGAGATGGGCGGCGATCAGACTTATTTCTTCCCGCCATCTGCAGACCCGTTCAACCCGAATGTCACCGATGCACAGCGCGCCAAGCAAGGCCTGCTCGGCCGCAATATGGCCCGCTATTTTGATCGCTTCGGCGAGCCTTACTTCACGCGCGAAATCTTCGATGCGTTCTATCCAGGCTATGGCGATATGTGGCCGACCTTAAACGGCGCTGTGGCGATGACGTTTGAGCAGGGATCGCCACGGGGCCTGGTCTTCGATCGGAACGACGGCACGCAGCTCACCTATAATGAAGGCGTGCGGAACAATGTTCTGTCTTCGCTCGCCACGCTGGAAACCGTCGCCCGCAACAAGGAGACCTTCCTGCGCGACTATGGCACCTATCGCCAGACCGCGATCTCTGACGCCGAACGGGCAAGTGATCGCTATGTCGTGCTTGATCTCGCGACATCTCGATATGAGACTGAGGCCCTTGGTCGACGCCTGTCCGCACAGGGCATTGCGGTTCAACGCACACCATCAGGCGCTCGCCATTGCGGAGATACTTATGGTTCAGGCGCCCTGGTCGTGGATTTGGCACAACCGCAGGGACGTCTCATCCGCACGCTGCTCAGCCCTTCGACAAGTCTGCCGGAAGATTTTGTCACGGAACAAGAAAGCCGCCGCGATCGCGGACTGAACCATGAGCTCTATGACGTGACCGCATGGTCCATGCCGCTGATGGACGGAGTCTCGTCGGCGCAGTGTAACCGCGTTGATCTGGACGGTGCATCGCAGCTGAGCGCAGAGGATGCAATTCCCGCCTTGGTCTCGCAGGGCGGCGCCTTTGGACAAATCGTCCCGTGGAGCGATGGTGGTCAGGCGAAACTCGTCGCGGCGGCCCTGAAAGCTGGCCTGCGCGGTAAGACCACGGACGAAGCCTTCACGCGCGGTGGACGCGAATACCCGGCCGGCAGCGTTGTGTTCGCATCCGCCGACAATCCAGACGACATGGCGGCCACTTTGCGGTCCCTCGCGGCTGAGATTGGCGCAGAACTGGTTCCGATGGAAGACAGCTGGGTTGAAGATGGCCCGAATTGGGGCAGCGCCTCGTTCGCCGCCATGCAAGCCCCGAAAGTGGCCATGGCCTGGGGCGAAGGCACGATCGCAACTTCAGCCGGCAATACGAGATTTGTGATCGAACATATGCTGGGCGTTCCGGTGGCCCCTATTCGCGCCTCGACCCTCGCGCGGGCCGATCTGTCCAAGTATGATGTACTGGTTCTGCCGGATACATTTGGCGATCTGTCGGGCGAGATTGGATCTGCTGCGCCGATCCAGAAATTCGTCCGAGATGGCGGTGTCCTGATCGCCATGTCGGGCAGCGTCAACATGATTGCTGGCGAGTCCTATGGCCTGCTCTCAACCAAGCGGGAATATGCCGCCATTGATGAGGATGCTGACAGCGCAGCGGAAGATGGCGAAGGCGATCGCGCCCCGGGCACGATCCTGGAATCTGAGGCCGATTACGAAACTCAAATCGCCAATGGTCGTTCGGCGCCAGAAGATGTGCCCGGCGTGATTGTGCGTGCCATCGCCAATACGGACCACTGGCTCGCTTCCGGCTATGACGGTGCCAATGTTCTGGTCACGGGCGGCGATATTTTCCGGCCTCTGAATGAAGCGGACGGCGTCAATGTGTTCCGCTTTGCGGGCGCGGATGAGCTGTTGCTGAGCGGATATCTTTGGGAAGAAAACCAGGCGCAGCTCGCCTTCAAACCCTATGTCATGGCGCAAGCGCAAGGCGATGGTCTGGTCATTGGCTTCACTCAAAGTCCGACCACACGCGCCTATTTGAACGGTTTGAACCTGCTGCTCGCGAATGCCGTGCTCCTGGCGCCGGCGCGCGTCGCGCAATAATCGATCTAAAGGATCCCAATTGCCATGCTGAGAAAGATCATCCTCGGCTTGTTCGTCATCGCGCTTGCAGGCCTAGTCTATGTCTATCTCAGCTATGGCGCGATCGCGCGCACCGGAAGCGGGTATGCGGCAAAGAATATTTGCTCCGGTTACTTTCTCAGCGGGTTCTCTCCAGAGACCATGAAACGCGAAGCCTTGGCCGGGGCATCGGATGCGCTTGCAGCCGTGTCGCACCAGCTCGACCAGGATAAGCAGACGGTCACCACCAAGCTTTATGGCCTGTTTGAGCGTCGCGCCATTTACACAAAGGGCATTGGATGCACGCTTTTGCCGGCTGGCGAATCTGACGCCTCGATGCCGGTCACGGCGCTCCCGGAACTGGTGATCCGGGACGACCTTCCCTGGCCTCAAGGCAGCGCTGCACCAGACCTGACGGATCGATATGACGCCCTCTTGGACGCGGCCTTCGCCGAAGAGGATCCAGAGCAACCGCGCAACACAAAGGCGATTGTTGTCGTGCATCAAGGCCGGCTGATCGCGGAAAAATATGCCGATGGGGTCACGCCAGAAACACCCCTGATTGGCTGGTCCATGGCCAAGAGCGTCACCGCTTTGATGGTCGGCGTTCTGGTCGGAGACGGCGTCCTCGATCTCGCCGCACCGGCGCCGGTCCCGGCCTGGCAATCGGCCAGCCAGGATCGCCGCGCAGACATCACGCTGGATCAGCTCCTGCGGATGAGCAGCGGTCTGGAATTTGAAGAAACCTATGAAGTTGCCACTGATGTGACGCAAATGCTGTCAAATGAGCCGGACGCTGCGGCCTTTGCGGCCGCCAAGCCCTTGATCGGCCCGCCGGATACGATCTGGTCTTATTCCTCTGGCACAACCAATATTGTCTCCGCCATCGTGCGCCGGAGCGTAGGCGACTCGTTGCAGGACTATTACGCGTTCTCGCAAGAGCGTTTGTTCAGGCCGCTCGGCATTCGGACGGCCACACTTGAATCGGATCGAAGCGGCAATTTTATCGGGTCATCTTACCTCTATGCCTCGGCCAGAGACTGGGCACGGCTGGGTCAGTTTTGCCTGCAGAACGGCAATTGGAACGGTCAGCAAATCCTGCCTGAAGGCTGGATGGACTATTTGGTCACGCCGACCCCGACAACCGATACAAATATCTATGGCGCCCACTTTTGGCTCAACCGGGATCCAGATGATGCCAGTCAGCAGCGCCCGTTTCCGAGCCTGCCGACAGACGCCTATTATATGGGTGGATATCAAGGCCAGGTCGTCCTGGTGATCCCCTCGCAAGACCTGGTCATCGCGCGGTTCGGGTTCACGCCGCAGCGCAATGACGGCGTCGAGGAGCTGGCGTCGAAGATCATCGCGGACTTGACGAGCTGAAGCTGAATACCGTCTCGGAGGACATTAGACATATGAGCCCAACGACATTCTTTTCCGCTGATTATCCTGAGGCCCGAGCGAAATTTCTGTCCGCATGCGCAGAGCGCGGTCTGGACGTGGACAGTCGATTGAATCCCCACGCAAAAGGCGCGCGCGGCGAAGACTTGTTCATGGACATCGCCCGGATCGGTTCGAAAGAGGCAAGCAAAATCCTGTTCTTGATGAGCGGAACGCACGGCGTAGAAGGCTATTGCGGATCCGGCGCGCAGATCGGGTTTCTTCGCGAAGGGTATTTTGCGGATCTACCGGATGATGTGAGCGTTGTTTTGGTCCACGCGATGAACCCGTATGGCTTCTCACACGACCGACGCGTCAATGAGGACAATGTTGACCTCAATCGAAACTTTCTCGATTTTTCGAAAGACGATCGCCCGCACAGTGATTATTCGCACATTCACGCGCACGTGCTGCCGGACGATTGGGATGGTCCAGCCCGGCAGGCGGCCAACAAACAGCTCGCTCTATACATCCAAGAGCATGGCATGCGCACCTTCCAGGCGGCCGTGTCTGGCGGGCAATATCAACATGCGGACGGGATCTTTTTCGGCGGCCATCAAGCGACCTGGTCGAACCAAACCTTCCGCGCGGTTCTGGGCGATTATGCGGGCGCGGCAGAGACGGTCTGTTTCATCGATTTCCACACTGGGCTCGGCCCCTATGGATATGGCGAACTCATCTCTTTAGGATCACTGGACCAGAAGGCCCTGGTCCATAATTGGTTTGGCGATGAGGCCACTGATCCGGACGCCGGAACGTCCAGCTCTGCCCCTGTTGTCGGGACGGTTGGCCATGGCGTCGCAGATGTCCTGCAGAACGCCGCGATCGCCTTTATCGCGCTTGAGTTCGGCACGCGCGATATCAACCAGGTTCTGACCGCACTTCGCGGCGACAATTGGCTCTACCACAAAGGCGATTTCGGAACCGAGCTCGCCGAACGGATCAAGGCCGAAATTCGCGACGCCTTTTATCCTGATGAAGATGAGTGGAAAAAGCTGATCTGGACACGCGCCTGCGAAATCGCGGATCGCTCGCTGAAAGGCCTTATCGACGCGCGCTGAATTTAGGAGGCGCTGCAATGGGTCGTGACCCAGTCCTGCAAGACTTCAGGATCGGGGATCTTGATCTGACCATAGCCGGTTTCAATCAATCCCAAGGCGTTCAGGTCTCTCAACGCCTTGCTCAAAGAGGTTCGCGACACGCCCAGAGCAAAGGCCAGGTCAGACTGGCGATACTCAAAGGATTGAGCGCCTCCGGCCGTTTGCAGCAGCGTGAACAACACTTTGGCGGTGCGTTCGCGCATGGGCAGCCGCCGCATGGCATCCATCATTTCGAGCAGTCGGTGCGATCTTACCAAGGAGGTGTTCAGCAGCGCCCGCGAAATCTCGGACTGTTCATTGTACAGTCGCAGAAAAGCGGGCGCGGAGATCTGGTTGATCTGGGTCGGACCGGCGGCGGTAATATCATGAGTCCGCGGCAGGTTTGCAAAAAGAGTGAACTCGCCGAATGTTTGTCCCACCCCAAGATTTGAGGTGATGATAAATCGCCCGTCCGCACCAAAGATCCCAACTTGTACCGCGCCGGAAACGACAATCGATACGCCCGGTTTCTGATCGCCGCGATTGTGGATCAATTGGCCATCCTGATAGCGGATCACCGTTCCGGCCTTGGCAACTTCGTCGCGCACAGGCGCGGACAATTGCTCCATAAAACTCGGCGTATTCTTGGCCAAAAGATCTAACATCACCCAAATGTACAAAATTGAACATTCCTATTCAAGCGCGGCTGATATGGGTGCCGAAATCGCAACCATCAGCGCCTTGGAGGAAGCCGCCCATGAAACCGGAACTGATTGTCATTCTATCGATCTTTGTTGGATTTATCCTGCTCGAGATCTTGTTCACCGGGTTTTTCAATAAGACCGGGCAGAAGCGCTCCGATGCCATTGTTGAGGCGATCTCTACAGGGGTGCTGACGCTGGTCACGCAACCGCTTGTCGTCGCCGGCGGATTTGCCATTGCCGCCTTCTTTGCACCAGGCGCGCAAGGCGTGTTGGAGAGCTGGCCCGTCTTCGGCGTTTTCGCGCTCTTCCTGATCTTTGATGATATGACGCAATACTGGTGGCATCGCCTGTCACACACGATGCCTTGGCTCTACAAATTGCATCGTCCGCACCACAATGCCGAATATCTTTCGATCCGCGTCGTCTATCGCAACAATATTTTTTACTATGCGCTGATGCCGGGTCTGTGGCTCTCGGGCGCGCTGATCTATCTCGGCGGCGGTTGGGTCTATGCTTTTTACATGGTCATCAAGATGACCGTGATCTTTGGGGCGCATTCGGATGTGCGTTGGGATCAGCCCCTGTACAAAATCAAATGGCTGTCGCCGGTCATGTGGGTCGTCGAGCGCACCATTTCGACGCCGGCCACACACAGCGCGCATCACGGCAAGCATGCCGCAGATGGGGTCACCAATTATCACGGCAATTACGGCAACCTACTCTTCTTCTGGGACGTGCTGTTCGGCACCGCAAAAATCACGCGCCGTTATCCCGAACAATTTGGTGTCGAAAACCTGCCAGAGACTAGCATAGCCGAACAGTTGGTATGGCCATTGGCAGGCGCGCCGAAGCCCAGAATCGTGCCAGCCGAGTAAGACCCAGATCACGGTCAACAAACCAGGAAGCGTCGGGAGACATTCAATGATTAAACGCCTTTTGGGATTGGCCGTCATCCTGGCCCTAGGCTTGTTCACGCTCAATTTCTGGGCCCAGAGCTCGCAATTGCCGAAATATCGAGATGGCTTTCTCTATGCCTTCGGCCCGTATGAGTTCGTCCGCTCTGTGCAGGAGCTTTCCGCCCAACGAGAAACAGAGGATGGTTTGTTCACCACTGACGCCATTCGCGCCGCCAATCCTAATTGGACCGAAGGCGCATTCCTGAACCGTCATGTTCACAATAGCCGATTGGCGGACCACAGACTGAAGGCGGTCACGACACCGAACAATGATACGCTCTACACCTCGGCTGTGTTGGAACTGTCTGCCACCCCGGTCGAACTGACCCTGCCCGAGGTCGCAGACCGATATGTCTCTGTGGCTTTGATGGACGTGTTTACCGATCAGTTCGCCCATATCGGTCCGCGTGAAACCGGCGGTGCGGGCGGCACGTATTGGATCCTTGGCCCGGACGACACGACGGATGCGCCGGACAATGTGACCGTCATTCGCGCCACCGGAAACGATGTCTGGTTATTGGCGCGCACCTTCGTGGCGGGGCAGTCCGACTTGCCCGCCGCAAAGGCCGCTCAGCTCGGAATATCGGTCAAACCAGTATTTCCGGACCGGCCCGCCAAAGCCTTTGAAACCAAGGTTTCAAATATTGAAGACGCCGAGAATTTCATTGCCGTGGTGAATGAGGCACTGGCCCGCAATCCCAATCATCCGCAATCACAGCGCGCCACGAATTTTGCTGGGATCGGACTGGGCGAAACTGGAAGAACCGGCCCGGTCGATCGGTTCTTCTGGTCCCTGGTCACGCCGCGCGCGGAAGCGGCGATCACGGATCAGGTGAATCAGCAATTGTCGATGCAACGCGGCTGGTCGATGCCGCCTGCAAATATTGGGTTCTATGGCGAGGATGATACGACCCGCGCCGGCATCGCGCTGATCGGATTTGGCGCTCTACGCCGGGAAGACGCGATTTATTACCGCCTCACACGGACGGAGGATGGCGCGCTTCTGGATGGGACGCAAACCTATCAAATGGTTCTGCCGACCGATGTTCCGGCGCGCGCCTTCTGGTCCATCTCGCTTTACGAGCCGGACGAGACGGGGCGGTTTTTCTTCTATGAGAACCCCACAGGCCGCCATTCGCTGAATTCAGGTTCGGATGGATTGATCTACGAAACAGATGGGCGCGTGGTGCTCACAATCGGTCCGGACTCTGCGCCTGAGCAAGCGGCCAATTGGTTGCCGACCCCTAACGGGCCCTTCGCCGCCTTCTTTCGTGTTTATCTCCCGGAGGACGCTGCGATCGAAAGCGAATGGACGCCGCCAACGCTCGCATTGAACTGAGCCTTTAGGCGCTGACCGCGGCGCTCGAAGATGGTGAGGGTGGCCGCGGCGTATTGATTGATGTCGCGATCCAATGAATGGCGGCGACGAGCAACAGATCGCCATGCAGCTCCATTTGATGGCTGAAATAGAGCCCGCCAAAACAGGCACCGACACACCAGTACCATTTCCACCGCAAGGTGAAATAGTGCAGCCCTCCAAACAAGACGGCGCTCACCCCCGCGGCCAGCCATATGGAGGCCCCGAAGCCCTCCAGGATTTGCGGAAGGGCCAATCGGAAGACCCATTCTTCCCAAAAAGACAGGGCGCAGAGATAGATCACCCATCCGAGCTGCGCACTGCGCCACTGCCGGTCAATGCTCCAGGTATAGGCGCTCAGCCCGACTAAGATCACGGCTGCGCCGATCGCATAGAGACCGATATGCGAGACCGCGCGCGACACACTTTCAAAGAAAATGTCTGGCAGGCCGGGCACAGCGAACAAGCAAACCGCCAGAACCAGCCCGGGCAGCCCATGTCGCAAAAACACTTCACGAAATGAAGAGAGTCGCTCGCCGGTAAAGTCCTTGTCGCGTTGCAGGCGTCGCCGACGCGGATGGGTCCCAGATCTCAACATGGATCCACCCTAAACCGGGATTCGCCGCAAAGGCTCGCTCGACTTCGTTGCTGAACAACCCGTCGTCACGAGGCCTCAGGGGTCGAAGGTGTTTTCAACCGGCGAACGATTGCCAAACCAAGGCTGATCAAGACCAGCACGGCGGCCAGAATGAACAATCCAAACTTGGCCGGGGTGAGAACATCCTTCAGACCGATCAGGGACTCGTTGCCCGCCAAAGCCATCGCCTGGGTCGTGTTTTCGGCGAGATCGGCAACGATCACGGCCAAGGCTGGAATTACGAACCAACGCCGCAATTGTCCGGCAAACCGCCAAATCAGGCCGGTGAACAAACCGCCATATGCCAATGGATAAGCTGTGTCATTGAGCACCGTCGCCCAGAAGTGAGCGTCTTTCTGCTCGGCATTCATTTCAGCAAGGCGCGCCTTTGCTTCCGCCCCGGTGCCTAACATGTCGAGCAGCACGCCGCCCGTCGCGGTCTGAACGGACGAAAAGGAATATCCGATCGCCATCATCGCGACGAACAGAACAACCAATACCCAGGTTCGAGATAGTAAATTCAACATAGCAGCTTCCTCCCCGTGCTTAAGCCGGTTTACCCGTTCTACGCGTATCGTCTCGGCCGATATAAGAGAAGCGCGAATTACCCTTGCGAGGCAAGAGTGCGTTCGAACACTGAGCCATTATCGATCATGGACCGCCTTATGGCTCGCCCGGGCCGGGGTATTGAGGAAAACCTATGGTGCGGATGGAGGGACTTGAACCCCCACGCCTCGCGGCGCCAGAACCTAAATCTGGTGCGTCTACCAATTTCGCCACATCCGCATCAGTAGAACCGGGCATTTAGCGAGGCTTGCGAGCCGCCTCAACCCCTGACCATCCGATTCTCTGCAAAAGCTTGCCGGGACGCCCGCCCCTAGACCCGGAAATCCGCCGCGTGCGGCTCGGATGCTATCTGTCTCGATCTGACCCGCGGACGGTTCACGGTCGTTCGGCGCCGGTCCGCGATCGCTTCGCAGATCATACGATTTTGCTCGATCCTTGAGGATCTTGTTGTCGTCGTCATCGCGATATCGCACCTCGCGGTCTCGAAGGCAAAATCAAATGCGGTGACGGCGGAAACTGAATCGGCCACGGGCTGTTGTTTACGCAACAGGGCTTTGGTCGCGCGCCATAAATGGCTCCGGTGCCGCGGAATCCGACCATCAGATGGGACATTCCTCAGACACTCGATCCCAAAGAAGACGGGATCGGAAAGTTCAGGCTGGCGCGCCGACTTGGCGTCAGACACAGGTGCCATAATTGCCGAGAATGGCGCATCGCCCGCCAGCGCTGAGGCCGGCTGATTTCGCGACGCGATCCCCACGGCAGCGACCTTGCCTGCCTGGATCAGAACCGCGAGCCTTGCCTTCAAACGATCGTCTATCTGATCGCGGCCCGGGCCATGCAACCAAAGCAGGTCGATGCGATCGCGTTTCAGTCGCCGTAGAGACGCCTCGACATTTTGAACGATGTTCTCTGGAACGAAGCTGGGACTGCGGTCGAACCACCCCTTGGCGGTCAATCCTGCTTTGGTCATGACGAAAGCGGACGTGTCATTTCCAATCGTGTCGCCGATCCGGCGTTCCCCAAGCCCGGCGCCATAGGAGGGGGCGGTGTCAAAAATGGAAATGCCTTGATCGCGCGCAGTGCCAATCAATCGATCAATATCACTTGATGAGAACAGACGAGTCGCGAGCGGCCCGCTCACGCCAAACCCTAATGGCAATCGGCCTTTCAAGCGGTGGCGAAGTTGCCCAATCTCGGTCTCTGTCATTCCCTCCACCCCATGAAGACCTACTCTCCATTACTTAAGCCTCTTAAATAAAGACTCGTAATTATCAGAGCGTCTCTACGCACATAAAGAATGTGTAATGCGCGGTTGGAAAGTTTCTACCTGATCGCACAAGAAAGGGGAACGTTTCGAGCGTTCAGGCACGCAAAAGTGATACTGTGAACAGATCGCGTGCAGCCCGAAACGCTTTTCTCTGCAAAAGGTCAGGTGAGCAGCGTGGACAGGAGCCTCCCCCTGCCCTATAGAGCGCCGTTTCAGTCGTCAAAACGCCAATGAATGGCGCGGGTTTCAGCGCAAAACTGCCAACCCGACCCGCAATAAGGAATGACCAGTATGGAAAGCGTCGAAACCAAGGATGGTTTGAGCCGCACGTATAAGGTGAGCGTCGCTAAAGCTGACCTGCAAAAACGGTTCGATGAGCGAATTGAAGAAATTCGCCCGCAAATGAACCTGAAAGGCTTCCGCCCCGGCAAAGTGCCCGCCTCTCACGTCAAGAAAATGTTCGGCAAGGACATTATGGGCGAGGTTGTCCAAGCGCTGGTTCAAGAAACCAGTCAGAAAACCATCGAAGACGCAGACGTCCGTCCAGCCGGTCAGCCGGAAATGAAGATGGAAAGCGACATGGAAAAGGTGCTCTCAGGCGATGAGGACCTGGCCTATGAAATGTCTGTCGATGTGATGCCGGATTTCGAGCCAGCCGACGTAACCAAGCTGACCATCAAGAAACCTGTCGCGGAAATCAATGATGACGAGATTGATGCCCGTCTGACACAGATCGCCGAAGCCAACCCGAAATATGACAAGCGCGCCAAAACCGCGAAAGCGCGCAAAGACGACGCCGTCGTCATCGATTTTCTGGGCAAGCTGGACGGCGAACCGTTCGAGGGCGGCGCCGCGGAAGAGCACACGCTGGTGCTCGGATCCAACTCTTTCATCCCTGGCTTTGAAGATCAGCTGATCGGCGTCAAAGCCGGCGACGAAAAGGATGTTGAGGTCACCTTCCCGGAGCAATACCAGGCCGAGCATCTGGCCGGTAAGGCGGCCGTATTCGAGGTCAAGGTTCACGAAGTCCGCGCCCCGAAAACGCCAGACCTGGATGATGAGTTCGCAACAGGTCTAGGGCTCGAGAGCCTTGAGAAACTGAAGGAACTTGTCTCAGAGCAGATCAAGAACGAGTTTGACGGAGCCTCTCGTGCGAAAGCCAAGCGGAACCTGCTCGATGTTCTGGACGACAAGCACGATTTCGACCTTCCCCCGAAAATGGTGGAGCAGGAATTCGCGCAAATCTGGCAACAGGTTCAAGCCGAAATGGATGCTGGCCGCGTACCGGACGAAGACAAGGACAAGTCTGAAGACGAGCTGAAAGACGAGTATCGGAAGATCGCAGATCGCCGGGTTCGCCTGGGTCTGGTCCTGGCCGAGATTGGCCGCGTCGCTGATATTCAAATCGACGAACAGGAAGTTCAACAAGCCCTGATCCGCGAAGCCCGCAACTTCCCGGGCCAGGAGCGTCAGGTGATCGAGTTCTTCCAGAAAGATCCAAACGCGATGGCGCAGCTGCGCGCGCCGATCTATGAAGACAAGGTCGTTGATCACATTCTTGAAACCGCCAAGATCAAAGAAGAGACGGTCTCCAAAGAAGACCTGCTGAAGGAAGACGAGGAATAAACGTCTGCCTGTGAATTGAATAAAAGCCCGCGGCTTAGGCACGCGGGCTTTTTCTTTGTCTGGCCCCGCCATCGCGCGGAGAGATGATGCAGATTTTTATCGATAAACAACTTGCTTCATATCGAATAACGATATAATCGGCGGTATGGATCATTCTCTCACTATTTCGACCGACGCCGCGCCCAGGACCAGAACCGGTCTGAAAGCGATGACCTTCGCCGCCGCGGCTTGGTATGTGCCGGTGCTCATCGGTCAGTTCATTTTTGTCGCTTATATTTTTTACGCCTATGGCGTTCCGCTTGTGCTGGGCGATCTTGAGGGATGGAATTCTCATCTCAGTCAGGCCTGGGTTTCGGGCCGAGAGATGGGCAATGCCGCCGTTGCGGCGCACCTGGCGCTGGCCGTCATCGTCCATATTGGCGGCCCTCTGCAATTGGTACCCGCCGTCCGGCGGAGATTTCCGACCTTCCATCGCTGGACCGGGCGGGCATTCACTGTCGCGGTCATCGTCGCCGTTCTTTCCGGGGCTTATATGCTCGTGGTTCGCGAAATCGGGGCCTGGCCGCTCCGCCTGGGCTTTATCGTGCAAGCGGTCCTGATCCTGTGGTTCACCTTCTATGCGGTACGCCATGCCATGCGGCGAGACATCAATACGCACATGCGATGGGCCACGCGTCTGTTTCTCGCCGCCAGCGCCGTTTGGTTCTTCCGGGTGATTATCATGATCTGGTTTGTGTTGACCGGCGGCATTGGCATCGACACATCGGATGGCACCGGCTGGTTCCTAGACGTGATGTCGGTCGGCCAGTTCCTGCCCCTCGCCATATACGAGCTGTACAATTGGCTGAAGTCCAATGAGGTCGTTGCAGCTCGTTATTCCATGGCGGCGTTTTTGTGGTTCGCGACTGCCGCCACCAGCGTCGGTGTCGCGCTGGCCGCGCTCGGCATGTGGTTCCCCGTTCTCGGGTGAGGCTAGACCCCGGCCACTTCGCTCGCAGCGGCTTCGGCCTTGACCCATTTGATGAATGCGCGAACGTCTTCAGTCAGGTGCCGCCCCTTCGGCCAGACCAGCCAATAGCCATAATCGACACTGATTGACCCATCTGCAAACGGTGCGATCAGCCGCCCAGCTGCAATATCCGCTGAGGCGATTGCGCGCTTGGCCAGCACCACACCACGGCCAGTCGCCGCTGCTTCGATGGCCAGAGCCGATTGATTGAACCGCGGACCGCGGGTTCCATCCACATCTGCGCCGGCGCCGCGCGCTTTCAGCCAGCTCGTCCAGTCCGGGCAAGACGGATCCACCTCGGCGCTGACATCATGGATCAGCGTGTGCTTGGCGAGGTCTGAAGGTTTCCGGATCGCATCCGGCCCCTCCAGCAATTTCGGCGAGCAAATGGGCAGCACGGTCTCGTCGAGCAGTTTCTCTGATTTCAAGCCGTCATATTCACCGCCGCCATAGCGGATGGCGAAATCGGCATCGGCGGTGGTGAAGTCGGTGATGCCGCTATCGGCGCTGACCCAGGCTTCAATGCCGGGATTGGCGCTGTGAAAGCGATCCAGGCGCGGGGCCAGCCATTTGGCGGCGAAGCTCGGCGCGGAACTGACCATGACCCGGCCCTTGCGCGCCGGGGCCTGCATGATGCGGCCGGCCTCGGCGATCTGGTCAAAGGCTTCGCGGACCAGCGGCAGCGCCGCCTGCGCCGCATCGGTCAGCAACACACTGCGACCGGTCCGCTTGAACAGCGGCGTCCCGGCATAGTCTTCAAGCTGACGAATATGTTGCGAAATCGCGCCGGGCGTTACGTTCAACTCATCGGCCGCTTTGGTAAAGGACAAGCGACGGGCCGCGGCTTCAAAAGCCCGCAAGGCATTCAGCGGTGGGAGGCGATCATTCGTATCTGACATAATTGACGTCTATAACCAGATTTTGATTGTAGTTTCTCTAAACAATGGAATAAGGCTCTTTCGGTTGCCGAAACCGCCTCGTCAACTCATTTCTGCGACACTGACCGATCCAACAGGCCTTTACCCTCATGAGACTCTTCCCTGCGTTTTTCTATACGGACGATGCACACGTCACGGTTTTCGGCGGCGGTGAAGAGGCGCGGCGCAAAGTTCGCCTGCTCGCAAAGACCACGCTCAAGATAACTGTCGTGATCGATGATGAGATCGAACCTGGTTTCGCCGAAGAGTTTGCCGGGCGGATCACGATCGCGCCACGCGATATGGCCGGTCAAGCGCTCGATCGATCGAAATTCGCAATCATTGCCTGTCGTACGCAAGAAAATACCGACCAGTCGATCATTTGGGCGCGCGAATATGGCATTCCGATCAATGTGGTCGACCAACCTGACGATTGCGACTTCACGGTTCCCAGCATTCTCGAGCGCGGTGAGATTGTTGCCGCAGTCGGCTCAGGTGGCGCTGCCCCGGTCCTGGCCAAACGGGTGCGGACCAGCCTGGAAGCACTCTTGCCGCAGAATATGGGCCCACTTTCCGAAATCGCGCGCGACTTCCGGCCACGCGTTTACGCGGTGCTCGATGACGGAACCAAGCGGCGTCAATTCTGGGAAGCGGCGCTGAATGGCGCGCCGGCCGATCTCGCCATGGATGGCAAGTTCGCGGCCGCTCGCGAGGCCATGGAAGCCTTACTACTGGACATTGCTGCGCCCGCCAATTCTGTGGGACCCGTGCATATTGTCGGCGCCGGACCGGGCGACCCGGAACTACTCACCTTGAAAGCCTTTCGCCTGATCCAGAATGCCGACATTGTCTTCCATGACCGCCTGGTCAGCGACGAAATTATGGACCTCATCCGCCGCGACGCAGACCGCGTTTCTGTCGGCAAAGCCAAAGCCAATCACTCGGTGCCGCAAAACGAGATCCACGATCTGATGATCGAGGCGGCCCGTCAGGGAAAACGCGTCGTGCGTCTGAAAGGCGGGGATCCGTTTATCTTTGGCCGCGGCGGTGAGGAAGTTGAAGCGCTCCGAGAAGCGGGCATCGAAGCCGCGGTCGTACCGGGAATTTCCTCCGCGCTCGGGTGCGCTGCGTCGGCTGGTCTGCCCCTCACCCATCGCGATCACGCTCAGACGCTGACCTTTGTCACAGGCCATGCAAAAACAGGCGAAGTTCCAAACCTCGATTGGGACGCGCTGGCCAAACCCGCTCAAACCGTCGTGGTCTTCATGGGCGTCGGCACGGCTGCACAAATATCAGAAAAACTCATCCATGCCGGGCGTGCGAGTTCAACTCCAGTCGCGGTGATCGAGAATGGCACCCGCGACAATGAAATCCGCGCCTATGGCACGCTGGCTGAGCTGCCGCAGCTGATTACCCGCGCCGGCATTAAAGGCCCCGCCCTGCTGGTGATTGGCGAGGTTAGCGCGATTCCGGCCGAAGCCCTGGCTCAACTCTCATCGGAGGCTGCCGCATGACATCCGTGCGCCCGAAACTGAAACCTGAAACCCCAAAAACTGTGACGGCCTGGGAAACGGCCTCTGGCAATGTCGTTTGGTTGCGGGCTGATCTGACCTGGACCCGGGATGCAAGCGAGATCGGTGTGTTTACCGGCGATGATGCCGAAGCCGCCCTGGAGAAAGCCAAGACCCAGGAAGGCGAGATCACAGACCCCTATTTCATGGAAGTCACCGAAGACGGCAAAGTGGCCGGGCGCGAAACGCTCAGAGAGAGCATCCGCGCCAATGGCCCGACCGTCCCTTATGGAGTGATCATCTGATGCCCGCGCGCGAGATCACCAAGCTCACCCTTTATGGCGACAGCATATCCGGCAATTGCCAGAAGCCGCGCTGGACCGCCGATTATCTGGATATCGATCATGACTGGGTCGAGGTTGATATTCTGGATGGCGGCACTCAGACGGAAGAGTTCCTCGCCTTGAACCCGGTCGGACAGGTACCGATTGCCCGCTGGCCTGATGGCCGCGTCTTGCCGCAATCGAATGCGATCATGTTGTATCTGGCCGAAGGCTCTGACCTGATCCCGGAGAGCGCTTTTGAACGCGCGCAGATGAATAGCTGGCTGTTTTGGGAACAATATTCGCACGAAACCTCGATCGCCGTGCGCCGGTTCAAGAAACACTATCTGAAATTGCCGGATGAAGAGATTGATCCGCAATTGATGGTCAAAGGCCGCCGCGCACTGGGCGTCATGAACATGCAGCTGACTTGGACTGACTGGCTGGTCGGTGAAAATCTGACCTGCGCGGATATCGCCCTGGTCGCCTATACCCGCGTTGCGCATGAAGGCGGGTTTGATGTTGCAGAATTTCCGAATGTCGAGCGCTGGGTCAGCCGTGTCGAAGGCGCGCTGTCCATCGGTCATGCCATGCCCAAAGAAGGGGTGACTCTGTGACCCCTCAAGCAACCCCATTCAGCCTCATCCTGAGCGAAGACGAAGGACGAGGCGGGCTTCCGGAAGACAAATCATCCTTCGACTTCGCTCAGGATGAGCCATGCTTCCTGCCTCTGTGGAGACGATAGAATGTATCGCTATGATGAATTTGACGCGCAGATTGTCAAAGAGCGCGTGGATCAGTTCCGCGGCCAGGTCGAACGCCGCCTGTCCGGCGAGATCCTGGAAGACGAGTTCAAGCCGCTGCGCCTGCAAAATGGCGTCTATCTGCAATTGCACGCCTATATGCTGCGCGTGGCCATACCCTATGGCCAGCTGAACGCGGCCCGGATGCGCAAGCTGGCCAAGATCGCGCGCGATTATGACCGCGGCTATGGCCACATGACGACGCGCCAAAACATCCAGTACAATTGGGTCGCGCTGAAGGATATTCCGGACGTGCTCGAAGAGCTCGCCGAGGTTGAGATGCATGCCATCCAGACCTCCGGCAACTGCATTCGAAACGTCACCTCCGACCATTTTGCCGGAGCGACGCAGGATGAGATCATGGATCCGCGCCCCTGGTGCGAGATTATCCGTCAGTGGAGCACGTTCCACCCAGAATTCGCTTTCTTGCCGCGCAAGTTCAAGATCGCGGTGACGGCGGCGGAACATGACCGTGCGGCGATCCGCGTCCACGATATCGGCTTGCACATGCGTGAGCGTGATGGGGTTGTCGGCTTCGAAGTGCATGTTGGCGGCGGTCAAGGCCGTACGCCAATCATCGCCGCCATGGTCAATGAATTCGTGCCGGAAACTGAGATTCTCGATTACCTCGAAGCCATCATGCGGGTCTATAACCGCTTCGGCCGCCGCGATAATAAGTATAAAGCGCGGATCAAGATCCTGGTCACTGAAACGGGCCCCGAAGAGTTCACACGCCTGGTCGAAGAAGAGTATGCCGCGCAGCAAAAGAGCGAGAAAATCGCCCTGCCCCAGGCTGAGATCGACCGTATCAATGCCTATTTCGCGCCGCCGGCGTTCGAAGACAAACCCGCGACCAGCGAGGCGTTTGAACGCGCCAAGACGGCTGACCCGGCCTTCGCCAATTGGGCCAAGATCAACCTGCACCCACACAAAGTGCCCGGCTATACCTCTGTTACCACCAGCCTGAAGCCGATTGGCGGTCTTGCTGGCGATGCCACTGACAGTCAGATGATGGTCATGGCGCACTTGGCCGAGCGCTATGCTTTTGACGATATTCGCGTCACCCATGCGCAGAATGTCGTGCTGCCGCATATTGCTTTGGATGATTTGTATGAGGTCTATCGCGAGCTGGCGGCGGCTGGACTGGCGACGGCAAATGAGAGCCTGATCACCGATATGATCGTCTGCCCGGGCCTCGATTATTGTAACCTGGCCAATGCCCGCTCGATCCCGGTCGGACAGGAGATCCAAAAGGTCTTCGCCGACCCGGCCTATGAGCAGGATATTGGCAAGCTGCACATCAATATATCGGGCTGCATCAATGCCTGCGGACACCACCATGTCGGCCATATCGGCATTCTGGGTGTCGACCGGAAAGGCGAGGAATATTACCAGATCTCGCTAGGGGGCCGGGCCGATGAGAAAGCGGCTGTCGGCCAGATTATCGGTAAGGCGCTGCGCCATGAAGAAGTGCCGGGCGCGGTGAAGACCATTGTCGACACCTATCGCAACCTGCGCACCAGCGCGGACGAGAAATTCATTGATGCGGTCGAGCGCGTTGGCGTTGAACCGTTCCAGGAGGCGATCTATGCCACTGATTAAAGACCGTGCCGAAATCGAGGACACGTGGGACTTCGTTGAGGATGGCGCTGACCTGCCCTCTTCAGGATGTATAACAGTCCCTTTAGCTAAGCTAACAGAAGATGCGGACGCGCTTCTAGCCCGCAATCAGCAGATTGGCGTGCGCCTTTCACCGGCGGATGATCCGCATGATCTGGCGCCTTTTCTCGACCGTATCGCCTTGATTGAAATAGACTTTCCCAAGTATGTGGATGGGCGTGGCTATAGTCAGGCGCAGCTGCTTAGACGGCGGCTCGGCTATACGGGAGAGCTGCGCGCTGTGGGGCACGTCCTGAGAGATCAGATTCTCTATATGAACCGTTCAGGGTTTGACGCTTATCAGACGACCAGGGCCGACCTAGCTAATGTGTTGAAAGCGCTGGATGAGTACTCAGCGGTCTATCAACCCGCCGCGGACGGTCAGGCATCTGTCTTTTCGAGGCGCCACTCTAAGGTCTAAGGCGCATGCCATATTCAGACATCAAATTGCGGATCGAAGAAGACGTCGATCAGCGGCTCACCCGCTTGAACGACGAGCTTCGCGACGCATCAGCACAGACGATTTTGCGCGCCTCCATTCTCCGCGAATGGCTAGGTGAGCTGACTTATGTGTCGAGCTTCGGCGCAGAGAGTGCTGTGATGCTGGCTTTGATTGCTGACGTCGATCCTGACCTGCCAATCATCTTCCTCGAGACTGGCATGCACTTCCCGCAAACGCTGGATTATAAGGAAGAGCTGATCGAGCGCTTGGGCCTGACCAATGTTCGGGAAACCCCGCCATCGGAAGAAGAGCGGCTTGCGCTCGACCCAAAGAACACGCTGTGGAAGACCGATCCGGACGCCTGCTGTGAGCTGCGCAAGGTGCGTCCGCTGGAGCCTGCCTTGCGCGGCTTCAATGCCTGGATCACTGGTCGCAAGCGGTTCCACGGTGGCGCGCGTATGTCTTTGCCTGTGTTCGAGCATGCTGATGGCCGGTTCAAAGTGAACCCGTTGGCGAATTGGACACAAGAAGATGTTCAAACCTATTTCAAACGCCGCGAACTGCCGCGTCACCCGCTGGTTGCGCAGGGCTATCCCTCGATCGGATGCTGGCCCTGCACCAAGCCAGCCGAAGACCCGAACGATATCCGTTCCGGTCGCTGGGCCGGTCAGGACAAGTCGGAATGTGGACTGCACATCGACAAGAATGAACGGCCTCGCGTCTTCTAGACGAAGCCGGACGATCATAATTTAGCCGGAAAGCATGTCATTTAATGTGACATGCTTTTTCGATTCAGATTGGGCCTTCTATCAGCCGCGGCGATGAGTATTGCCCTCATGGCAGAGGCCGCACCCGCCGAGAAAGTTCTGGGCGGCGCCTTGCTGCAGGAGGCGCTGGCCGCCAAAGCCGACGCGGGCAGCCAGATCCGGAATGATCGCTATTTCAGCGTGATCGACTATCGCGCGCCGTCAAACGTCCCACGTTATTTTCTCATCGACACAGCGGATATGACGGCGGAGGCCCTTTTGGTCTCGCATGGTCGTGGTTCTGATCCAGATTATGACGGGATCGCCGATCGCTTTTCCAATATTGAAGGTTCGAAGATGAGCTCGCTCGGCGCCTTCGTGACCGGCAAAACCTATTATGGGGTCCATGGCTTGTCTCTGAAGCTCAAGGGCCTCAGTCCGCAAAACGATCTCGCGGAGCAACGTCTCATCGTCATTCACGGCGCAGATTACGTGCATGCCAATCGCGCTATTCTAGGGCGGAGTTGGGGGTGTCCGGCCTTGGAACGTGATGTGGCTGAACGGGTTATTCCGCTCATCAAAGGCGGATCTTTCCTGTATATTGTCGGCACCCAGAGAGAGGGTTGAGGGAGGATTGAGGCATGACCGTTGATGAATTTCGCGCGCTGGCTTTGTCATTGCCGCACGCGATCGAGAAGCCGCATTTCGAGCGCGCTAGCTTTCGAGTCGATGCGCCGCGCGGCAAGACGATCGCAACCCTTTTGGAGGCAGAGGCGACCGCAAATGTGTTCCTCTCCGTCGAAGAACAAGAAATGTTGATCAGCGCCGAGCCTGAAATTTTTTCGAAAGTTCCGAACAAATGGGGCGATAAAGGCGCCACCACAATCGCCTTGAGCGCGGTCAATAAGACAACGGCGCTATCGGCGCTGACCATGTCCTGGCGTCATGCCGCGCCCGCGAAACTTCAAGACTTGCTTGAATAGTAGACCCTGTTCGGATTAAAGCACCGCATGACTGAACAAATGCCCGACCGCTTGAGCGTCAATCCGCGCAGCCCGTATTATGATGAATCCTTGCTGCTCCGCGGCGTCGCCATTCGTTTCAATGGTGAGATGAAAACCAATGTTGAAGAATATTGCATCTCCGAAGGTTGGATCAAAGTCGCCGCCGGTAAAGCGGTGGACCGCAAAGGCAATCCTCTCACGCTGACGCTGAAGGGCAAAGTCGAGGCCTGGCCGGAAGATGAAGGCGAAGCCTAACCGTCAAGCCGCGACCGTCGCCTAGTCTATTCCCCTGATTGCGTTTCGACCTCGCCATAAATGGCCGCCACAGACGTCTCTCTCAATTCCAGGGGGCCGCGCGGATTATTGTTGTCAAAGATCTGCACCATGCCGATGAAGTAGAGCTCATTTGCCGGATCGATCCAAAACCATGTGCTTGCGGCACCGCCCCAAAAATAGGTGCCGTCCGGGGTTGATGTTTGCGCCGCAACTTGATCTTCGATCGTGCCGAAGGTCAGGCCCATTCCGACCCCTTCCAGCCCGCCGCCGCCATAGGACATGAAGGCGCCATCCGGCAGGTAATCCGTCGTGATCACATCAATGGTTTCGGGCTTCAGAATCCGGACGCCATCAAGCTCGCCCTGATTGACGAGCATTTGCGCAAACCGGCTATAATCATCCATGGTCGAGACCAGTCCGCCACCGCCGGATTCAAACCCGATGGTCTCGCGGCGGAATTGAACGGATGGGAAGGGTACAGGCACCAATGCGCCGGTTTCCGGATCGAATCCGTAGACCTCGCTAAACCGGTCATAATCCGCGTCTGGCACATAGAAGCCTGTATCGTTCATGCCGAGCGGTGCAAACAAGCGGGTTTGCAGAAATTCACCGAAGGATTGGCCGGAGAGTTTCTCAATGATGTGGCCCTGAACGTCCATTCCAACACTGTAAAACCAGTTCTCACCGGGCTGGAACAGCAAGGGAATGCTGGCGGTCCGGTCAATAAATGTCTGCAAGTCGGGCGACTCCAGGACCTTTTGATCCCGGAACGCAGCGTTGGCGGGATCATCGCCGAACAGTCCGTAAGCCAGCCCAGACGTATGGCTCATCAACTCCGCCATAGTTGGCGGGCGCTCCATATCGACCAGGATAGGTGTGCCATCTTCATTCATCCCGGCCAGAACTTTCAAAGCCTCGAACTCCGGCACAAATTTCGTCACCGGGTCATCGAGCTGGAACTTGCCCTCTTCCCACAGCATCATCATCGCAACACCGGTGATCGGCTTACTCATGGAATAGATTCGATAGATCGTGTCGTCTTCGATCGGAGCGCCGCTTTCCAGCCCACGCAGACCCGCATAATAGTCACTCAGCGTCTCGCCGCGCTGGGCCAGGCGTGTGTGAATTCCATACAAACGCCCATCGCGAACATAATCGCCCATCTTAGTCTCCAGCGCAGAGATTTGCTCGGCGCTGAAAGCCAATGCCGCCGGCATTTCAGACGGCGCGGTTTCAGCCGCGACCGGGGCAGCCTCTTCCGCAACGACCGGCGGCGTCTCAACAATCACAGGCGCGGTTTCCGGAGCGCTGACGGCACAAGCGCCAACCACGCTGATCGACAGGCCAGACAGCAGCAGATTTCTAAGGCTCGGGCTTAACATGGGTCTTTTCCTCCAGAACTTGCTAGAGGATGTGAGGCAGACCCGGGCGCGCGGCAAGGCCTACCGTCGCGGTCGCGTCAAAAAGTGATCAGTCGCGCTGGAATCCCATATTGTCGATGAGCCGGGTCTTACCCATCCAAGCGGCCGCGAGCACGCGTCCCTCGAAGCCCGACGGGACTGCTGTTTCGACAATATCCTCAAGGGTCATGGGGTCGACCGCGCTGACATAGTCCAACTCATCGAATCCTGCTGCACGGATGCGCGCTCGCGCTTCCTCAAGCGCTTCACCGACGGGCAATCCGATGGAAATTCGGCAGGCGGCACGATGCAGAGCCCCGCTTATCGTGTTCGCCTTTTGGCGTTCATCCGGCTGCAGATAGGTATTGCGCGAAGATTGCGCCAATCCGTCAGCATCGCGCACCGTCTCGCCGCCCAGAATGTCGATCGGGAAACCAAGGTCGCGGACCATGCGGCGGATAATCTGGAGCTGCTGGTAATCCTTCTCGCCAAATACGGCGACATCTGGCTGAACGTGCACGAAGAGGCGCGCAACAACCGTTGCCACGCCGTAAAAAAAGTGCGGCCTGTGTTGTCCATCCAACAGATCCGACATCTCTTCGACGCGTACATTGGTCACCGATCCGGTCGGGTACATCTCTTCCACACTCGGCAAGTAGACGATGTCTGTCCCGACAGCGGTCAAGCGGGCCAGGTCGGCCTCTTCAGTACGCGGATACGTCTCCAGATCTTCGCCCGGCGCAAACTGTGTTGGGTTCACAAAAATGCTGACCACCGAGATATCGCAGTGCGCGTGCACCTGCTCAACCAAAGAGACATGGCCATCATGCAGCGCGCCCATGGTTGGGACAAAGCCAATCCGGCGACCCGCGCGGCGGTGGTCCGTCAAGACTTGGCGCAACTCGGCCAAGGTACGAATTCGAAGCGGTGTTTTTGTCATCGCGCCACGCTTTAGAGCAGAAGCGCGCGGCAATCTACGACTTATTGCGTTGGCACGCGTCGCATCTGGAATTCCATGCCCAGTGGACCATGCACGCGGGCTCTTAGGTCCGCTTCATCGGTTTCGAAAACGCGTAAGATCTGCCGGATCAATGGCGCCGGCGTGTAGATATTGATGGTGTCGCCATCAATGATCTTGGCGCGCGTATAGATGTGTTGTCGTTCCGGCCGCCAATAGGATCGCGTCGTGCGGGCAATGCGAAAACGTGGCAACCATTTGACCTTGCGCGCGGGTTGGGGACGCGGCCTAAAAGCGACAATGCCAGACTCTGGTTCAGGGTTGTCACGCATCCAAGCGAGGAGGTCGCTGGCGACGGCGCTTTCCACGAGCAGGTTTTCCCGATCAATCTCAACGGAACGCACAAAGTCATAGCCAATGCCATCTGCGCCGATAAACTGTCGGCGAAACATGTTCAGATCCGGATCAAATCCGGAATAGACAAATTTGGCGACAGTGACGTCCCGGGGCACAGCGCGTTCCTTATTGTTTGGCACGGGATTTAACTAGCACGCCGACATCGACAGTCGAGCATATTGACCAGAAAACACTGAAAACAGTTTGAAAGCGTGGCTTTTGTGACGCCTACCACAAGTAGAATACGGGTTTTGCGACCCGCCTCAAAATCGATTGTTACAAATTGGTGGGGTTAACGCCCCATTAACCGTTTGCGGCGATTTTTTAACTTATGAGAAAGCACATCCTTCCCCGCATTTCGTCGCTGCTCGGTGCAGCTCGCGCCGCGTTGCGGTCGCGCCCAGAAGCTCCGTCTCTTCCGGCGAGTGTCCCGGATGATGAAACCTGGTTGTTTGAAGCAAGCGATGATTACGAGACCCAGCGGGTTGAGCTTTCCAAAGACATGAACTTGTTGGCTGACAGCCTCTCCGATTTGAGAGAGGCCTTGGCCTTGATCCATGGTGAGACGCCTTATCCGGTCGAAACCACCACGCTCGCACCCTGCGCGATCGTGCATCATGATGAAATGCTGTTCGATGGCGAGGTGGAAGCGCCATTCATCCCGGCTCAGGAAGAAGTCAGTGGCGGCGAAGGGGTGTTCTTGTTTGACGATGAACCTGGCTTCCAGGATGAACTCCCGGCTCAGCAACACGCGGCCTAATGACGTAATCTAAGAGGCGGTTCGGCAATGCCCGACGGACATGGACATATAGGCGATACCGCCGACACACTCACACTTTCTATCCCGGCACAAAAACAGTGCCGGGTTATTGTTGTTGGCAATGAAAAAGGTGGTGCGGGGAAATCCACCGTCTCTATTCATCTTGCGATCGCATTGATGCGCATGGAGAAAAAGGTCGGCGTCATCGACCTGGATGTCCGACAACGCACGCTGACCAGATATCTTGAAAATCGCATGCGTTGGATGCAGTCGACGAGCGCGAAGCTGCCAATGCCGGAGATTATCCGGGTCGATGCCAGCGCCGAGCGCAATCTGGACCTCGCCGAAAAAGAAGAGGCCGAGCGGTTCCAAACCTCTCTGGAACGCCTGAAAGCGGTCTGTGATATCGTGATCGTGGATGCCCCCGGCGGCGATACCTACCTGTCGCGCATCGCCCATATGGCAGCCGACACGCTGGTCACGCCCCTCAACGATTCCTTTGTCGATTTTGACTTGCTCGGCGATGTGAACCCGCAAACCCTGGAAGTGCTCCGACCAAGCTTTTACTCGGAAATGGTTTGGCAATGCCGCAAAGCCAAAGCGCGCAATTCACGCCAGCCGATTGACTGGATTGTCATGCGCAATCGGGTTTCGCCCCTGGAAGCGCGGAACAAGCAGAAAGTTGGCGAAGCCCTGTCAAATCTGTCCAAGCGCATCGGGTTTCGCCTGGCGCCGGGCTTGTCCGAGCGGGTGATCTATCGCGAGTTATTTCCGGCGGGGTTGACGCTGCTGGATCTGACCGAAAGTGGCTCAAATGTTTCCTTCACGATGAGCCATGTGGCCGCGCGGCAAGAGCTGCGAGACCTGGTGATCATTCTACAAGTCCCAGAGCTCGCAGGCACTGAGATCTCATTTTAAGGGCCCGGCTTAAGGGCTTAAGCCAGGACCCGCCCGTTTCACGACATGTATTGTTGCAGATCCGGTGTCTCTGGCCGGTATCCTTGGAGCCACTCGGCTTGGTTCGGAAAATTCTCGAGACCGGAAGATCTCACGCCCCGATAGGTTGGGGTTTGAACATGGACGCTTTTCTTAAATAGCGATCCTGGCGGCATTCCGAATGTCTGCTTCACAGCGCGATTGAAATTAGCGTCTGACGAGAAGCCCCATCGTTCGGCCACTTGGCTCAACCTGCCGCGTCTCAGCCCGCCGGATGCGAGATCCCACATGGCTGACAGCAAACGCCGGTCCTGAATAAAGCGTCGGACCCCGCCGTCTTGTTCGAACATACGGTAGAGCGTGGCGCGAGACATGTTGAACAAGCCACAAATCTGCAGCGGCCCGAGATTTGGATCGTCGAGATGCGTCTCAATATATTTATGAATGAGTTTGCGTCGGCCCAACCACCATTCCTCGCGATCGGAGCCGGGGTTCCAGAACCGCGCCACCATCCCTCTGACCATGCCGATCAATTGGGTTCGGTCATAGGCGCGGCCGCTGGCCGTATCCTCAAAGAATCTCGAAACTTCCGCCATCAAGCGCTGACCGCGCGCAGATTCGATGGGCTGCACGATGGCGCCGAACGGCTCCGTATGCGTCAGTCCGAGCAGATCGCGAGGGATAAACAGACCTTCTCCGATCGCGTCCTTATGCGCACCGCGAAACGGCTGCGCAAAGTCGGTGACACTGATCACGTCACCGCGATGGACATAATTGCAATCGGGAAACTCAAGGGCCGCGAACCCTTTATGAAGGCGTTGAATTGAGACCACCCCGCCGGCCCGTAGAACATGTTCGGGCCCATGGCGGAACATTTGACATCCCGTCGCATATCGCACGCCCAGAATGGAATCAGACACCGTCCCAAAGACTAAATTTGTTCCAGTGTCTGTACGTGGATGGAGAAGATTAACGTCCACAAGAGGGCTTGTTACCTCGAGCCACTCTTTCATCGAGATTGGCCGCATACCCCAAGAATCATAGGGCGTGCGGTTGATCGCATTGGCGTGAACGGGCGCGGTCGTGTTCTTTAGAAGTGTCTGCATAATTCAGAATCGTTATCTGATTTGCAGACCCTTGGAATTCTCACTGCGTCTCAAACTTGCAAGAACTCGCATGTATTAATAGAAGGTTAACCATAATATTCGCGATTTTCTTGCTCTAATGGGAAATAATGAGACGCGACGATAATGATATCCGCGAATGCTTCGCGTAAAAGAAACCTGTACGGCGGGGCAATGATCTCGTTGTGCACGTGAATAGCTCTTAACTTTCTTTTGGTCGCGGAAACTAACGTCCCCTAGTACTCACGTGATCAGAAGATGCGCCTTGGCCGTTTACGCAGTCGGCCAAGGCGCAATTTTCTTGCGCCAAATAAATATTCTCTGGGTGCAGTATTCGTGCTGAAGATTATTAGTGTCGCTTGCATGGACGGTGAACGGGTTTGAGTCGCTTATTCGTACGCCTTGGTGTTTCATCGTGGCTTGATCAGACCCGAACGCGATCTCGCAGACCAACTTCAAGCGCGCGGTCTTTGGCAAAATCCAATTCATAGTCTGGGACGATACCGCCTTTTCAGCCGGAAAACCTCCTATTCCGACACCGTAAGTTCTGCATCGGAGAAGCCGGGCGCTGCGCAACCAATTCTCACAATCTCAAAGGCGGGTGGCTTTTCCTTCACACCACGGCCGCACCGAACAGCATCCCCGGGCTCGTGCCAAATGTGCGGCGCACCGATCGCGAAAAGTTGGCGTCCGAACTGTATCCCCATTTTTCAGAGACTTCGTGGACCTTTCCGCGTGCTCGAGGCGCAGCCGACAAATCGACAACCGCGCCATATAAACGCCGCAGCGCGATATAGTTGCGAACGCCTCCTTCCGGCTCAAACATTCGATATAGTGATGCCCGCGACACGCCGAACTCGCGCAATAGACTTGTTGCCGAGAGGTCCGGTTCGAGCAGGCTTTTTTCAATGTGGTCGCAGATCAAATCCTTCAAGGCGGCACGCGCGCGGGTCCGAACATCCTCATCAACGTGCCCGCCATCGATACCCAGTTTCACACAACTCATGAAACGCTCGAACCTCGACAAATGGACCTCTTTGTCTCCGCGCAAGAGCGGGTCGAAAAGGCCGTCCATTTCTCTGTGGAGCAGCTTTGCCATGGTCGAGGTCGCGGGAAAATCAAGCTTTGATAATGGGGCGCTGGAATCAAGGCCGAGGTGCGCTTTCTCGAGATAGATGCCCTGCACTTCCGACGCGAAATGAACGCCTTGATATTCGCGCGCATGGTCATTGATCATCACGTCTCCCGGCCGGTATCGCAGAGATTGATCATCGGTTTGCCCAAGCGCTCCACCGGAAAGGAAACGCAGCACGAATATGCGATCACCAATCCGGCTGATATGCTTCTTGGTCAGGCGCATGAACTGACGATCATAGGTCGCTGTCGTCAACACCCCGCGGGCGTTTCGGAACCTCCGCGTTTCAAACTTCCCCCTATTGAGGGGCGACGTCATTGGATCGACATCATTGGAGTCCAGCATGATTTGTCGCCAGAACTCAAAGTCTCCGGCGCTGTAATCGGTGGAGAACTTAACCTTAGGTTCGACTTTGTCGGCGACTGTGAAGGGCATAGATACGCTGCCTCAATGTCTTACATACCGCTACCGACCAAGGTTAAGGTCTCAACAGTTGGTGAAGGGAGTTTAGCAGGCGCCGCCGCACCAAATAGCATCCCCGGACTCGTGCCAAATGCGCGCCGCACGGATCGCGAGAAATTGGCATCCGAACTGTATCCCCAGCGCTCCGACACTTCGTGGACTTTGCCGCGCACCCGCGGCTTAATGGAAAGGTCGTGCACCGCCCCGTATAAACGCCGAAGCGCGATATAGTTTCGAACCCCTGTTTCCGGCTCGAACATTCGATATAGCGAGGCGCGGGATACCCCAAACTCACGCAAGATGCGATTTGCGGACAGTTCTGGGTCCAAGAGATTGTTCTCAATATACTCACAGATGAGGTCTTTCAGAGCCGCCCGCGCGCGTGTTCGAACATCTCCTTCTGGCAATCCGCCATCAATGGCGAGTTTCACGCAGCTTATGAAACGCTCAAACCGCGCCAGGTCCAGCACACTGCCGCCGCCAAGCAGCGGATGAATCACACGGTCAAGTTCGCGGTGAAGCAGCTTCCCCATGGCTGAATCTGCGGCATAATCGATTTTTGGAAGCGGCGCGCAAGGATCGTAGCCAAGTTGCGCTTTTTCGAGAAAAACACCCTCGAGCTCAGACGCAAAATGCACCCCGCTATACTGACGCGAATAGTCATTGATCATGATATCGCCGGCCTTGTAGGCGAGCGGCGCGCCATTGCTTTCGCCCAATCCGCCGCCGGATACGAACCGGACGACGAGCAGTAAGTTACCGAACTGGCTGGAATGCTTCTTGGTCAGTCTGATGAATTGACGATCATAGGCGCTCTCCAAGACCACGCCGCGTTCGGAGAAAAAGCGATTTGATACAAACCTGCCCGTATTGCGATCCGACTCCATCGGGTCGATATCGTACATCGCATGCATGTCCTGTTCCCAGAACTCGAAATCGCCAGAGCCACGTTCAGTGGAAAACTGAAGCGCGGGTGCCGGCGCGATCGCCTCAACTGATTCAAATGGCATTCTGCGGTTGCCTCAGTGTCTTACATACAGCTGGCCAAGGTTAACGTCTCAGCAGCCGGTGTAGGGAGTTTAGCAGGCGCCGCCGCACCTAAACATTATCCAGGAGTCTCATTTTTCCCGGCGCAATAGGCGTTGCTGCAGCCATCAGACTCGCGTAAGGAGCGAGGATGCGCATGACATCCATCCTTCGACAGCAACAAAGCCGCTCTGTAAGTGTGGCTTGGTCTTGCGCATTGTACAGGGATCAGATCTGACCGTTTAGTGTCGTTCTGCCCTATCGCTCAACCTCGCCACCTGCGGCGGGGTTTTCTTTTGAATTGCCCGCTGCCCGAATTTCAAAAGAAAGAAACACATGTCTTTTTCATCAGATCGTGAGATCGCCGAACTGACGGCTCATTTTGTCTGCAGAACCTTACCGAAACCCGGCTGGACTCATGCCGCACACTTTGCTGTGGCCCTGCAGCTGCTCCACACGCGTGGCGCCTCGACTTATACCGACCTGCCGCCCCTTATCCGCGCTTACAATGAAGCCACCGGCGTCGCGAACACGGACACAGAAGGCTATCACGAGACGATTACCATCGCTTCGATCCGCGCCGCTGAAGCTCATTTGCAAGGCGCAGCGGATGGCACGCCGATGCATCGCGTGCTGTCAGACCTGATGGCGAGCAAATTTGGCCGCTCGACCTGGATGCTCACCTATTGGAGCGAGGCGCTCCTGTTTTCCCGCGATGCGCGAAGACACTGGCGAGATCCGGATCTCGCGCCGCTGGACTTCTGATTATACGGAGCAATCAGGAATAATCGGCGATGCGGCTGAGCAGACGCCCGCGAAATTCAAAAAAGCTGGCGCCGCGAATCTTCACCGTCTCGCCGGCGCGCACACCATTGGGCAGGTCGACCGCGGCTTTGCCTTCAAACTCGATCTCGGCCGAGGCTTTGCCCTCTCCAATGATCAAATTGATCATGCGCTGACGCCTATAAGAGAAGGCATTGCCGGACAGGCGCGCCACTTCGCCCATCTGATCCCGCCCCTCAAGGCGCATGGATTGGCTGGCATTGGAGATATTCTCGAAAATCACATCTTCGGTCACGCAGTCCAGCATGCCTTCAATGTCGCGATCATTATAGCTCTGAATGTATCGATTGATGATGTCTTCGTGCATGGCCGCCATCTCCTTGCCATCTAAATCGGTTGTAACCGATTCTTTTCAACAGGTCTGTTTAGTTGCACTGCAACAATTCCCATGACATAGGGGCGGACAAATTTGTAAGGAGGCGAGCAAATGGCTTTGCGCGTGGCGATTGTAGGAGCAACCGGTAATGTTGGACGGGAATTGTTCAACATTATGGATGAACGCAATTTCCCTGCTGATAAGGTCCACGCCGTCGCCTCTCGCCGCTCAATTGGTCGAAAATGCTCCTATGGGGACAAGACTATTCTCTGCGAAGACCTGGAAGCCTTTGATTTTAGCCAGGTTGACTTGGTTCTGATGTCGGCAGGCGGGACGATTTCGAAAGAATGGTCTCCCAAAATCGCGGCAGCGGGCGCCATTGTCGTCGACAATTCCAGCGCTTGGCGCATGGACCCGGATGTGCCGCTGGTCGTGCCGGAAGTGAATGGCGAGGCCGTCCTCGACTATGGCAAGAAGAACATTATCGCCAATCCGAACTGTTCGACCGCGCAGCTCGTTGTGGCGCTGAAACCGCTCCACCAGGCAGCTGGCATCAAGCGCGTCGTCGTCTCGACCTATCAATCAGCAAGCGGCGCCGGCAAAGCTGGCATGGACGAGCTGTGGACCCAGACCAAGGGCATGTTCGTCAATGACAGCCCGACGCCGGATGTCTTCTCCAAGCAGATCGCCTTCAATGTCATCCCGCAAATCGACGTCCCTATGGAGGATGGCTCTTTCAAGGAAGAGTGGAAAATGCGGATGGAAACCAAGAAAATCGTCGACGAGTCGATCGAGCTGGTTGCCACTTGCGTCCGCGTGCCCGTCTTTGTCGGCCATTCAGAAGCTGTGAATGTCGAGCTGGAAGACCCGCTCAGCGTCGAGGACGCACGCGAACTGTTCCGCAATGCTGATGGCGTACAATTGGTCGACAATATCGAGGAAGACCAGTTCATCACCCCGGTCGACTGCGTCGGCGAATGGGCGAGCTATGTCAGCCGTGTGCGCAAGGATCCGACGGTTGAGAACGGCCTGATCTTCTGGAACGTCTCCGACAATCTACGCAAAGGCGCGGCGTTGAACGCGGTTCAGATTGGTGAAGAATTGATCAAACGCGGCGTGCTGCGACCGGAAGCGGTTCCAGCCTAAGGCGCGGCCCTTATGGCGCGCCTGCTCTTCGTCTGCCTTGGCAATATCTGCCGATCACCGGCCGCGGACGGGATCGCTCGAAACCTCACCGCTCAACGCGGCCTGGATTGGCGCATTGATAGCGCCGGCACCGGCGCATGGCATATTGGCCATCCACCGGATAACCGGATGACCATTGCCGCGGCGCGGCGCGGGATCGATCTTACGCCGCTGCGGGCGCGGCAGGTCGAGCCGGACGATTTCCTGCGCTTCGACCATATCTTCGCGATGGATGAGAGCAATCTGGCGGATCTGGAAGACCTCCGGCCCTCAAATGCGACCGCCGAGCTCAGCCTGTTTCTTGAAACCGGCGAGGTGCCAGACCCTTATTATGGCGGCGATGACGGGTTCGAGCACGTGCTCGATCTGATCTCTGAGCGCATGGATTCGCTGTTTGATCGCCTGCAATCAAGGTGATGTAAAAACCCGCTAAACGCCCGCTTTTTCCCCTTGCGCGGGGCCCTGTTTTGCGGTTTATGGCGATCTCGGTCGCGAGACAGCGGTCGACTTACCCACCGGACGCGGGCGTAGCTCAGGGGTAGAGCACAACCTTGCCAAGGTTGGGGTCGTGAGTTCGAATCTCATCGCCCGCTCCAAATCAACGACCACAAGAAATCAGCCGAAGCTGAAACCGCCCTCGCGCGTGAGGGCCTTCCCGGTCGGCCGTCGATTTCCACCTTACAGTTCGCGATCGAACAAAGCGAGCATTCGGCCCCAGGCGCGTTCGGATTGCTCAGGATTGTGGGCGCGGGAGTCGGTGGGCACCCAGCCATGCATGGCGTCGTCATACACCTCGATCTCGGCTGCCACGCCCGCCGCCTCAAACGCAGAGATCAGTTCCCCTTCCGCCTCGGGCTGGCGCTCGTGATCGTTCTCGGCAATCGCGATCAACACGCCGCCTTGAATGCTGCCAGCGAGGCGGTGCGGGCTGTCTTCCGCGTCGGTGACCAGGCCGCCACCATGGAAAGAGGTTGGCGCCTTGATCCGGGCTGGTACTGCGGCGGCCGCGCGCAATGTCCAGGAGCCCGTCATGCAGAACCCGACGGCGCCGATCCCGCGACTGGAATCCACCGCGTCTTGGGCGTCGAGCCAGGTGACAATGGCCTGCGCGTCAATGATCACTGTTGCGGGTGAGAGGGCTTGATAATGCGGCCCGACCAATTCGCGGCCACCTTCGTCGCGGATGGTTTGCCCCTCTTCGAACAATCGGCCCGTATGCGTGCGATAATAGGGATTGGCCGCGATGACGCTGTAACCAGACGCGGCAAGCCGCCGCGCCATATCGAAGAATGCGGGCCGGACCCCGTGAATGTCAGGCCAGATAATAACCGCGGCATGTGTGCCCGTCGCCGGATGGATAAACAGGGCATCAATCGCCCCGTCCGGTGTCGGAATCTGAACTGCAGATTCCGTGAGCGTGTCCGCGCTCGGCGTCGCGCTGGCGCACCCTGACGCCAAGAGACCCGTGGCTGCCAGGGTTGCAGCACCGCTGACGGCAAAGCCGCGTCGCGTCAGCGCCTTGCGCTCGAGATAGGCATCCAGCTCGCGTTCAGTGGTTTCATCGCACATGGCATCATCCTTTTTGTATTCCGGCTGCATTGGTTCAGACCAACATAGATCAACTGGGCCTGGTTTTCTTCTTTTTCCGAAACCGAGGCAGAAAAAACAGATAGAGCCCCGTTCCCCACATCAGAATGAGCACGATCCCCGTCGGCAAAAACACATACAGCTTGACCGCGTCTGAGAAGAAAGACCCATCATGGATTTGCTCGATCACATCCGAACGGCGATAGGCGACGTTCAGCACCTCGCCGGACTGGGTATCCACCTGAACCTCCCACCCCGAATTGGCGCGGAGTTTGGCGATGCCTTTGCCGACGCGCAAATCGATGCGGTCAATATCCGTCCATTCTGATATCTGAGCTTCGGGATGCAGCCGCGCAGCTTCGACCATTTGCTCAAAACTGATCTCGGGCACCTGATCTGAAACGATGCCAGAGGCGGTCGGCGGCTGGATCCAGGCGACCTCTTTCTTGAGCATCAGGAAGATGCCTGCACAGAAAATGATAACGGCCGGAATGGCCACCGCGAGCGACGCCCAATAATGGATCTGACGCAATAATCGTTTCAGATTCAGATTCATGGTTCAGGTCCCAAACAATCGCCCGCGGCAGGGGCCGCGGGCGAGAATTGATGTGTTTTATCGCCGTCTTACGGAATACGTCCGCCCGGCACCCAGGGGGCATCGGCTGCGATCAGCTCTGCCTCAAAGGCTGGAATGGTTGTCTCAACCAATGTCGTCAAGCGCTGCTTGATATTGGCAAATTCCGATTTCGCGAACGCCAACTGGTCTCGATGGGTTTGCGTTGGGCCATAAGTCGAACGCCCAACGCCCGTCAGGACAACATTCAAACGACTCCGCACCGTGGGTTGCGTCCGCTCGTAAATGGCGTTGCGTGCCACGTTTCCATTGACCAGCTCGGCAATGGCATTCGCTTCGTCTCGAATGCTCTGCCAGCGATTCTCAAGCGTCACAGGGTCACCCCCTGCGGCCCGCGAGGTCGCAACAGCCAGCAATTGGATTTTGGTCTCCAGCTCAGCGACCGTCACATCCACAGCGGTGACAGAGCGATCAAACTCTGAGACCTCGGCCCAGAATTCCGCGGCATCGGCTTGTGCGGGTAGCGCGCCGTCTCGCATCCGTTCGACGGTAAAGGTCTGCGGCCCCACCAATTCTGTGGATTGTCCGCGCACCCGCTGCGATAAGGAAACGGTGTACTCGCCCGGCGTGACCAGGAAACCCGTCGGCTCATCTTCAACAGCATCGTCCAAAGCCACGGCGCTCGGATAAGGATATCGCAGATCCCAATTCACCCGGTGGAAGCCTTTCTTGGCAGGTCCTTTCAAGCGGCGCACCACATTCCCATCTGAGTCCCGAACCGTGAGCCAAATGGCCGGATCGGTTTCTTGCAACTCAGCCGTGATCGCCCCAAAACTTGGGAATGGCGTGTCGTCACCGTCTTCGATCAGTGGTTTCTCACGTTCAAGTCTTTGCTCTGTCAGGGACTGAATGTCGTCTTTCAGATAATAGGTGAAGTTCGCGCCGAACGGTGGATTTGGCGCCCGGTAATAGCCGTGACCTTGCGATCCGCCTTCATTGAAGGCCAGCGAGGGTTGCTCGATGTACCAAAGCGCCGGTCGCCCGGCGAACAACATCGCCTCTTGCTCCAGACTTTGCTCGGACAGCGTCCGCAGAGGCGAGATATCGTCAACAATAAAGAAGCCCCGCCCGAAGCTCGCTGCGACAAGATCATCCTCCCGGCGTTGAATGGTGACATCGCGGAAGGAAATGGTGGGCGCATCACCGGTGAACTCGACCCATTTCTCGCCGCCATCCAGCGTGAAGAACAGACCAAACTCGGTTGCTGTGAACAGAAGGTTCGCATTCTCATGATCCTGAACCACGCGCCACACCAAGTGCCGGTCTTCCAAATTCCCAGTAATATCCTGCCAGGATCGACCGCGATTCGTGCTCTTCAGAAGGTAAGGCTTGTAGTCCCCATATTTGTGATTATCGAGGGCCACATAGACCGTGTCTTCATCAAACAGGTCGGCCCGAATATCGTTGACAAAAGCGGTGTCCGGGACCCCCGGCAAGCGGCCAACCTCAAGCTGGCGCCACGTCGCGCCACCATCTTCGGTGATCTGGATCAACCCGTCATCGGTGCCGACATAGAGCAGATCCTCGTTCAGCGGCGACTCTCCCAGCGAGGTGATTGTGTTGTATTGAGACATCGCATAAATGTCCCAACCCGCTTCCCAGCTCCATTGGCGCCCTTGAACCGGCAATTGCATGCGATTTTCATCGCGCGTTAGATCGCCAGAAATGGCTGTCCAACTGTCGCCGCGATCATCCGACCGCCAGACGCGTTGCGAAGCAAAGTATAGCCGTGTCGGCTCGTGCTGGCTGACCAGGATGGGCGCATCCCAGTTCCAGCGCTCGATCGCATCGCCGGGTTGAGGTTGCGGTTTGATATAGACGAACTCGCCGGTTGTCCGATCGACGCGTGTCAGATTTCCCTGCTGCCATTGCGCGTACATGATGTCGGGATTGCCCGGCTCGGTCGCAGATTGATGTCCATCGCCCCAGAGCGTGACAAACCAATCGGAATTGCGAATGCCTTGGACATTGTCCGTTCGCGATGGGCCGCCTTGCGAGTTATTGTCCTGCGTGCCGCCATAAACAAAGTAGAACGGCTCGGCATCATCGACCGCAACTTTGTAGAATTGCGTGATCGGCAAATTGTCGATGAATCGCCAGGTCTTGGTGTGATCATAGCTTTCATACAAGCCGCCATCAGACCCGAACATGATATAGTCCGGGTCATCGGGCCGGAAGGCGATGGCGTGATCATCCACGTGCTTGTATTCATTGTTCAGTGGCGTCCACGTTGCGCCGCCATCGCTTGAAATCTGGCTGGTATTGGACACCATGTAAATCAGGTCGAGCACGTGCGGGCTGGCATAGAGTTCCTGATAATAATGCGGTCCTGTTCCCGCGCCGACCATGTCGGACATTTTCGTCCAGCTGCCGCCACGATCATCGGACCGCCAGACGCCGCCCTCGCGAAGATCAAGCTCGATCGCCGCATACAGTACGTCGGGATTGACCGGTGAAATGGCGAGGCCAGTCTTGCCCATATTGCCATCCGGCAGACCCGTGGTCAGCTCCGTCCAGGTCTCTCCGCCATCCTCAGACTTCCAGAGCCCACTTTCAGGTCCACCGCCGACATAGGCCGCGACGGTGCGATGGTGCTGCCACATGGCAGCATAGAGGCGATCTGGATTGCGCGGGTCGATAACCAGGTCGGTCGCGCCGGTATACTCGCCCGAAGACAGCGTGTTCTCCCAGGTCTCGCCGCCATCTGTCGACTTGAACACACCGCGCTGTCCACCCGGTGACCAGAGCGGGCCTTGTGAGGCCACCCAGATCGTATCGGGGTCATCAGGGTGAACGATGATCTTTGAAATATGCTCAGACTCTTCGAGCCCTTTCTTCGCCCAGCTGGCGCCGCCATCGTCAGACACATAGATGCCGTCGCCAAAGCCATTATGTCGGCCGCCATGGTTTTCGCCGGTGCCGACCCAGATCGTGTGCGGGTCAGAGGGATCAGCGCCGAGCGAGCCGATGGAATAAGAGCCCTGCCCGTCAAACAAAGACGTCCAGGTCGTGCCGGCATTTTCAGTCTTCCAAACGCCGCCTGAGCCAACCGCAACATACCAGGTCGCCGGTTCGTCGGGCACTATGATGATGTCAGCAATTCGGCCGGACATGAAAGCCGGGCCAATGTTTCGAAGTTTGAAGGCATCAAAGGTCGGACTGGACAATGCCGGGGCGTCATCGTCACCGTCTGATTGCGCGATCGCCAAACTTGAAAATGACACCGCCAAAAGCGCGCCGAACACGCCGCGAATGAAACCCATCAAACCCTCCATTATGATCTTTGCGCGCACGCTAACACATTCCGTTCACTTGCAAAGCGCCTTCGCGTTCACGAATAATTTGATGCCGGGAAGACCCGTTCAGGGTTGAGTTACAGGTCAAGCGAGATGGCCGTCTGGGGCCGAAACTCCGTGTCGGACTTTCAAGACCGTTTTAGCTTCGCCCGAAACAAAACGGGCAGCCTTTCGACTGCCCGTATCGATTTTGTTTTGCGATGACGCGCGCGTCTTATTCGCCAAACTTGTAATTAAAGCGAACACCGATCGCCCGCGGCGCCCCGACAGACGCATAATGGGTCCGAACAGTAACCGGATTGCCATCATTGTCAGAAACGATCTGATTGCTCAGTGGTGTGCCGACAAAGCCTGTCTCGATATATTCGTCGAACAGGTTGTTGACGTAGAGCGTCGCGCTCCAATTCGGGGCATCATAGGTGGCAGCCACATTAGCGACACCGAAGGAGTCGAGCGCCACAGACGAGCCGCGACCGCCGGTACGCGTCAGGACATCGCCCTGCCATGCGTAACCACCGTTAAAGATGACGTCATTGCCATTGTTCAGCGGCATTGTGTAATCCGCGAAGAATGAGAATTGCGTCTCTGGTGATCCCGGCAAACGATCGCCAGCAAGACCATCTTCGAACGCCGTACCAAACCCTGGAGGCGTAATTGTCCGCACCAGGAATGGAACATCTTCGGTCAGCTCGGTTTCGGTCTGCGAGAAGGCCCCGCGAATATTGAACTGATCATTGACCGCCCAAGAGCCCTGAAGCTCGATCCCCTTAGATTCAGCGCCAGCGGCGTTGATCGTAATCGGAATGTTTGCGTTCACCGTCGCCGAGTCGACTTGTGGATCTGTCCACTCAACGAAGTAGACCGCGCCGTTCAGGGTCAGAGCCCCATCCAGCCAGGTCGTCTTGGCACCAACTTCATAATTGGTGGTTTGGTCCGGGCCAAACTGACGTTCGTCAAACTGAGCGATATCGCCTGGATTTGGTCCAAACTGCTGACCCGGTGCCAGAGCACAAGAGCCCTGCGTCGCATTCGGATCAAAGTCAGGACACGGGCCAAGGCCATTTGAATTACCGATCCGGTAGCCCTCACTCACCGTGAAGTAAGCCAGGATATCATCCGTCACGTCATATGACGCATTGAACTTGAACAGGAAGCCATCATCGGCCTGACCGAGATCCGGATCAAAGTCTTGATCGCCAATTTCGCTCAGGGTCCGAGGCATGAAGCTCGCGTCGAAGAGCGGGAAATCTACGGCGCTGAATTCTTCCAGCTCATAGTCATACCAACGCGCCCCAACCGTGACATTCAAACGATCGGTGATGTCATACCCAATCTCACCGAACAGGGCCGACTCGGTCAACTCTGTGCGTGATTGCGAGAAGTATTCAAGATCATCCGGACGATCGACCAGGAAGGTGAAGCCCAGCGTATTAATCGCATAGGTATCATATCCAGGCGTGAACTCCGAAGATGATCCGACGGTTTCGTTCTTGGAATAGAAACCGCCCACAATCCAATCCAGTGGGCCGCCATGGCTCGACACCAGACGAACTTCCTGGGTGAAGGTTTCTTCTTCGCCAACTTCGCGGGTCAGTGACGCAAATGCCGGGAACAATTCATAAGAATATTCCAGCGAAATCAGAAGGTCATTCTGATCGCGTTGACCATCATCCTCAAAGGTTGAGAAGCCGGTTGCAGAGGTCAGCTCAGCGAACCCGAGATCCGCAGTGACTTCCAGCGCAAGCAGATCATTGGTGATCTCATTGGGTTCTGGAACGCGCTTGGCATTGTCAAACTCACCAGCGGTGAAGATGTTCGGGCCGGCGCCTGGATAAACCGCGCGCTGGGACGAAATCCGGCGACCGCCAATATCGACCTCTTGATAGTAATAGGTCAGCGTACCATCGAGCCAGTCGGTTGGTGTCCAACGCGCTGCGATGCGGCCAGAGATCGCTTCTTCGGAATCGACATCTTCTTCGCTGCGCAGATTAGCCGCGACAGCCGCCGCATCCGTGAAATCCGGATCCGGGTTAGATACGCCAGGTTCAATCAGCAGGAATGGCTGATCAACAAATCCGCTATCATCAAGGAAATCGAGCGATCCTCGGATGGCGAAATTGTCACCGAACTGCTTGTTGAACGTAAATCCGAAATCGGTCGAAATGTCGTCAGCTTCAGAATACTGATAGGCCTCTGCACGCACTTCAAACGTGTCGCCGCTAAAATCTGGGCGTTTCGGGATGTAGCGGATCGCGCCCGCCAGCGTTCCCGCGCCATATAGCGTGCCTTGTGGCCCAAGCAGGACCTCGACGCGTTCCATATCGTTCAGCTTCAAGTCAATGAAGAGCGGGATTTCACCGAGATATGTGGCCACTGTGCCGCCGCCATCATTATTGCCATCGCCTGAACCAATCGGGTTGGCGTTCAGACCACGGACGACGATCGGGTTGCCTTGGCGACCGCCGCGGTCGACGACATTAATACCGGGGACATAAGCCAGCGTATCGGCCAGTTCGGTGAACCCTTGCTGTTCGATTTGCTCGGCGCCGACGGCAGCAATGTTCAATGCAACATCCTGAACACTCTCAGCGCGGCGCGTCGCGGTGATGATTACGGTTTCCTGACGGGCTTCTTCTTCCTCGTCAGGCGCATCTTGTGCAATGGCGTTTGGCGCCATGGATAGAGCGAGCAAAACGCTCGCACTGGTGAGTAGACGTGTTTTCATTTGGGACCTCCAGACCTCTCTCCATACTCTTTGAAACACGCGATTGTGATCGAACGTCAAACTTATCGGGGCGTCTCAGCAGTCATTGTCATATTTGCGTTGTAATTGAGCAACGATTGCATGATTAAGAGCCATCATGGATCAACCGGCCCCAAATCTCGCCCAGGCGCGCAAACTCTTGCAGCGAAAAGCATATCGCGAGTGCCATGCCATTTGCCTGAATGTGCTGAAAAAAGCCCCGGAAACAGCCGAAGCCTATGTGATTTTGGGCATTTTGACGGCGGAACATCAGAATTTCGCCAAGGCTTTGGAATTGTTCGATCGCGGGATCAAATTCGGACTTCCGACCGGTGAGGCCGAGGCAAATGCGGCGCGCTGCCTGATCGCGCTCAATCGCCGCGACGAAGCGGTCGCCATGGCCCGTGACGCGGCCAAAAAATCACCGAAAGAGGCTTTGATCCTGGACACGATTGGCGTCGTGCTGAGCCGGGCCGGTCATCACGAGGAATCGCTGGACTATTATGAGGCCGCTGTCGCCGCTGATCCGGCCCAGCCCGGTTATCATTACAATCTCGGCGCTTCGCTGCAGTTTCTTGGGCAATTTGACGCCGCCAAAGCGGCGTTTCGCGCCTGCCTTGCGCTCGATGAGAAGGATAGCCGCGCCTTGGTGGCTTTGGCCTCCATGGGCGGCGAGCGCGATGATCCGACTTTGATCCCGGATCTCGAAGCCGCCTGGGCGGCCCGCGACACTGAGGATGCAGATCAAGCCTTGCAGCTCGCGCATGCTTTGGCGCGGTCTTATGAAGATCTGAAAGACCCGGCCCAGGCGATGGATTGGCTGGCAAAAGGCAAACGCCAGAAGCGCATGACCCTGGCCAATCGAGAGGAGGATGATCGCGCTTGTTTCAAGGCCTCCGCGGATCTGTCTTCGCGCCTGTCCTACCCCCAAACCACCGCATCTGACGGCCCGATCTTCATAGTCGGCATGCCACGAACCGGGACCACACTGACGGACCGTATTCTGTCGAGCCATCCGGACATCACATCCGCCGGAGAGCTGAGCGATTTCTCTGTCGCCCTGAAAAGACAGACGCAAACCCCCGGCGCCTATGTGCTCGATGCCGCCACGCTGGACGCCGCCGCGCAAACAGACCTGCCGCAACTCGGGCAGACCTATCTCGACAAAGTTGCAATGACGCTGGGGCTGAAGGGGCGATTTACCGATAAGATGCCGCTCAATGCGTTTTTCGCGCCGATCATCCTGGCCTCTATTCCAAGCGCGCGCATTGTCTGCCTCCGCCGCCACCCGGCCGACACGGTGCTGAGCAATTATCGACAGCTCTTCGCGACCTCATTCTCTTACTATTCTTATTCCTATGATTTGGAGGCGACGGCGCGCTATGTCGTCCAGTTCTTCAAACTGATGGACGTTTATGAGACCGAATTGCCCTCGAGCCGCTTCAAAATTCTCGACTATGAATCGCTGGTCGAAGACCAAGAACGTCAGACGCGGCAATTATTGGATTTTTGCGGCCTCAGTTTTGACCCGGCCTGTCTCAATTTCCATGAGAACACAGCGCCAGTGGCCACGGCCAGCGCAACGCAAGTTCGAAAACCGCTTTATTCAAGCTCGATGGGACGTTGGAAATCCTACCGGCCAGCCATGGACCCGGCCATAGAGATCCTCGAAGTGGCCGGCCTCATCTGAAACTAGATATCGCTGAAATCGCCGCTGCGCCCCTTGCCGCTGGCAAACCGTCCGGCCCCGTCCGCCGCGCCCGCCCGCAACGAGTCACGCCCATATTCGGCTTCGCGCTGCAAGGCTGTTTCGATCGGCAAGCCCCATTGTTCAATCGCGCTGGCCCGGTCCATGCGCATGCAGGTTTGGGGAAACGTCGCCAATTGCTCAGCCATTTCGACAGCGGCGTCGAGGGTCGTTCCGTCCGGAACCACGCGATTTGCCATGCCAAAAGACAAGGCCTCATCCGCGTCCACAGGTCGTCCTGTCAGGATCATGTCCATCGCACGAGACTGACCGATCAATCGCGGCAATCGCACCGTGCCGCCATCAATCAAAGGCACGCCCCAACGCCGGCAATAGACGCCAAAAACGGCGCTCTGTGCCGCGATGCGCAGGTCGCACATGATCGCCAATTCCAGGCCTCCGGCCACCGCGTGCCCTTCAACCGCTGCGATCGAGGGTTTGGTCAAAGACAGCCAACTTGGCCCCATTGGGCCCTCGCGCTCATAGCGTTGCCCCTCTGACACGGCTTTGAGATCGGCCCCGGCGCAAAAATGTCCGTCGGCGCCGGTCAGGATATGAACGGCGATCTCAGGATTCTCTTCGCCAGCCAGAAAGGCCGCCTTTAAGGCCGCCGCGGTGACAGGATCGACCGCATTGCGCGCATGGGCCCGGTTGATCGTGATGATTTGCGCCGGGCCGCGTTGCTCAACCAAGACTGTTTCGGACATGCCCTCACCTATTCTGTCTGTTCTCGATGAGATCCTGGACGACTTCGGGTTCGGCGAGGGTTGAGGTATCGCCGAGATTGTCGAACTGGTTTTCGGCGATTTTGCGCAAGATGCGGCGCATGATCTTGCCCGACCGTGTCTTCGGCAAGCCGGCGGCGAATTGGATCAGATCCGGCGAGGCGATCGGACCGATCTCGGCGCGGACATGCTGGACCAGGGCCTTTTTCAGCTCGTCATCACCCTCGACGCCCGCGACCGGGGTGACATAGGCATAGATGCCCTGACCCTTGATCTCATGCGGATAGCCGACCACCGCGGCCTCAGCGACGGCGTCATGAGCGACCAGCGAGCTTTCCACTTCGGCGGTGCCCATCCGGTGGCCCGAGACATTGATCACATCATCGACCCGGCCCGTGATCCAATAGAATCCATCCTCATCGCGCCGGCAGCCATCGCCGGTAAAATAAGTGCCGGGATAGGTTGAGAAATAAGTGTCGACAAAGCGCTGATGGTCGCCATAGACGGTGCGCATCTGGCCTGGCCAACTCTCGGTAATGATCAGATTGCCTTCGGTGGCACCGGTCAGTTCTGCGCCTTCCGCATCGACCAGTTTCGGTTCAATCCCGAAAAAGGGATGGCTGGCCGCGCCCGGCTTCTGATCGGTGGCGCCCGGCAGCGGCACCATCATGCAGGCCCCGGTCTCGGTCTGCCAATAAGTGTCGACAATCGGGCAGCGTTCTTCGCCAACCGTCTTGTAATACCATTCCCAGGCTTCCGGATTGATCGGTTCACCAACCGAACCGAGCAGACGGATCGTGCTGCGGCTGGTCGATTTGACCGGCCCGTCGCCCTCGCGCATCAAGGCGCGGATCGCGGTCGGGGCGGTATAGAAAATGGTCACGCCATGCTTGTCACAGGCCTGCCAGAAACGGCTGGCATCAGGATAGGTCGGCACGCCTTCAAACATCATGCTCGTCGCGCCATTGGCGAGCGGGCCATAGACAATGTAGGAGTGCCCGGTGACCCAGCCGACATCAGCGGTGCACCAATAGACATCATCTTCTTTGAGGTCGAAGACATATTCATGCGTCATCGAGGCCCAGACCAGATAGCCGCCTGTGGTATGCAGCACGCCTTTCGGTTTGCCGGTCGAGCCTGACGTGTAGAGGATGAAGAGCGGGTCTTCAGCATTCATCGGCTCTGGCGGGCAGTCGCGGCTGACCTCGGCCCCGGCCTCATGCAGCCAGATATCCCGGCCGTCTTGCATATTCACAGGATTGCCGGTGCGGCGCACGACCAGAACCTTCTCGACCATGTCGCCAGCGAGTTCACAGGCCTTGTCGGCATTGTCTTTGAGCGGCACGGTCCGGCCGCCGCGTATGCCTTCATCGGCGGTGATCATGAACTGGCTGTCGCAATCGGTGATGCGCCCGGCCAGGGCTTCGGGACTAAAGCCACCAAACACGATCGAGTGCACCGCGCCAATCCGGGCGCAGGCCAGCATCGCATAGGCCGCTTCCAGGATCATCGGCATATAGAGCGTCACCCGGTCGCCTTTCTTGACGCCCATGTCTTTCAGCACATTGGCAAACCGGCAGACCGCGCTGTGCAGCTGCTTATAGGTGACGCTCGCATCATCAGAAGGGTCATCGCCTTCCCAGATCAGCGCCACTTTATCTCCGCGCGACGCCAGATGCCGGTCAATGCAATTATAAGCGACATTCAGCTCGCCATCTGAAAACCAGCGCACATGCAGGTCATCCTTGTTCCAGGAGACATCTTTCACCTGCGTATAAGGCTTCGACCAATCCAGCCGGTTGCCCTGCTCAGCCCAAAAGCCTTCCGGATCGGCAATCGAGGCTGCATACATTTGCGCATACTTTTCCGGGCTCAGATTGGCCTGGGACGCAAAATCAGAAGGGACGGGATATACGGGACTGTCGGTCATGCGGAAGGCTCCGTTGAGCTGGATCGGATCATTCCCTCACAATGCGGATTTGTCAGAATGCGTAAAGTCTTACGCTACGCGAATCCCGATTCGTCGCCTTAGAGCGGGGTGTCATCATCATCCAGAATGCGATGCGCCGCGCCATCGAGATCGTCATACTGATCCGAGTTCACAGACCAGAGAAAGGCGGCGAGCCCGAGGGCGCCAAGTCCGAGCGCAACGGGAATGAGATAAACAATGATCTCCATTCAGCCCCGCCCCCAATTCATCCGCAAGGCGTTCAGCGTCACGATCAGAGACGATGCCGACATCGCGATGGCCGCAATCAAAGGGGTCACATGCCCGGTGACCGCAATGGGCACAGCAATCATATTGTATCCTGCCGCCAGTCCAAAATTCTGCAACATCACACGCTTGGTTCGTTTGGCGACATTCAGCACGGTGACAACCGCAGACAGGCCGCCCGCATAAACCGCGTCAGACGCGGATTGGGAGACATCCATGGCGCCGCCTGGTGCCAGGGAGGCGTGCGCCATGGCCAGCGCGCCAGCATCGTTCAAGCCATCACCGACCATGAGCACCTTGCGATCCTCCGCCATGAGGTCGGTCAGGCGATCAACCTTATCTTGCGGCGAGACCTTTGCATGCCAGGTCGAAACGGAAATCTGATCAGCCACGGATTTCACCGCATCGGCGGTGTCACCAGACAGGATTTCCATAGTCAGGCCATGATCCTTGAGCGCGGCAAAAACATGACCGGCATCGGATTGGAGTTGATCCTGAAAACGGAATTGAACCGCGTCCTGATCATCGCTGCCGAACCAAAGCGATGGTCCGGCCGACGCCTCCGCGCCCGCACAGCCAACCCATTCGGCAGAGCCGAGGCGATAGCGCTGGCCATCGATCAAGCCTTCAACCCCAAGACCCGGATGCTCCTTGACCTCGCTCGCGATCGGACCGGGGCCCGCCGTTTCGACCAAGGCGCGCGAGAGCGGATGGCGGCTCGCGCGGGCGAGGCAGGCCGCTTGGGCAAGCTCTTCGCCATGGCACCAGGCAATAGAGCGCGCCGAAGCTAATATAGCCAACCCAACCAAGCGCCCCGGAATGCACGTGGCCAATGCCCCATTCCG